>Ga0080013_1000020_pt1 | contig 194880 bp, 243 predicted proteins | sample ETNvirenome_6_85_FD_69236 | JGI IMG/M metagenome (GOLD analysis project Ga0080013, IMG submission 69236) | Marine viral communities from the Pacific Ocean - ETNP_6_85 (SPADES assembly) (version 2) | ecosystem: Environmental > Aquatic > Marine > Oceanic | place: Pacific Ocean | collected...
CCTTGCCTAAGGGACGAGAAAGGCAGGGTGAACACTTAACGACCTTCACCCACATAGGTCGATCAGATCTAGTCTAGAAGACTAGGCAGTCGCGGACGCGGTCTCGCCGGCGGGGGCGCTGGCGGTCTCGGTCTTGGTCTCGTTCTTCTTGGAGAACAGGCGACCGATGGTCCCGTCGTAAACCCAGAAGCCGAAGCGGCAGACGGCGGCGGCCGGCTTACGCACGAGCGTGTTGAACACGGTGGCGAGGATGGCGGCCTTGTCGGCCTTCTCACCGAGGCCGAGCTTCTCCTTTCGGAGCTTGTCCGTGGCGCGACAGGTCATCGTGAGCTTCTCCTGGAGCTTGGTGATGGCCTTGTCGCGCTTCTCGCTGGCCTCGGTCGCGTACAGCTTCTCGATGTCGGCCGAGATCTTCTCCTCCTTGATGTAGGCCTTCTCGATCTTGCGGTTGAGGACGGACGCGTTGGTCACCTTGAAGTCCATGGCCTTGACGGTCTGGCTCCAGTTGCGCAGGCGCTGGCGGCGGGTCGGGGTGGTGCTGTCGGACACGTTGGTCTCCTTGCTGTCGGTGTTGTTGTCGGTCGAGGTGTTATCGGTGTTCATGGTCTTGCTCTCCGGGGTCTTGGTGTTGGTGGTCTTGGGCTTCACGGCCTTCTTGGCCTTCGGCTCGGGCACGATGATCTCGGGCTCGATGATGGGCATCACGGTCTCCTGGGCGTTCTTCAACTCAGCAGCCGCCTGGGCCGCCTCGTCGATCTTGGTGCTCTTTTTCGCTGTGCTCTTCCGGTTCTTCTTCCGCTTCGTCACGATATTTCTCCTAACACAGGGGCCCATCCCTACTTCAGCCAGAATGGCTGCCAAGCCTTTGGAACCTGGAATGACGGTTAGCCCCTGCCCGAAGGCAGGTTTGTTAAGGTCAGTCCTTGCCGATCAAGTCGACAAAGCCATCACCGCGTTCGTCCTCTTTCCGCTCATTGAACGGATCAGACAGCCACTCAGACGAGTCGTGTCCCCAGAGAGGGTGATCTCTGTTGATCACACCCAAGTACGCATCAAAGCTGGGATTCAGCTGGTTGCGCATCCAGGACATCGTCCAGTCACCTCTCTCGTCATGGTCACCACGACGCCACTGACCTGACCCATTCATGGGCACTTCGATCATGAGCATCTGGTAATCATACACCTGAGGATGACGACTTCCGAACGTCAGCTGCTCCCCCAGGTGGTCCATCTGTTCCCGAGGAACACGATCGATGCCCTTGACAGGCAGGAAGAACTCAGAGCACCTGTTCACGACGGTCGAGGTGATCTCGACTGCCGCCGCCTCATGCATCGCCTTGATGAACTTCGGCCGTGCCTGTGAGTACCCCACCACATAGACCGTGATGTACCAAAGGTCTAGGTTGCGGTCCTCCTTGTCGGGTATGTAAATCCCTCCCCTTGCGGGGAGGTTGCGGGTGAATCGACCCGAGCCGGGCATCAGTTCTTCTCCTTCAACTGCCTGCAGTCGTTTTTCCGACCAGGCTCATCCGTCTCTTCCATCTCTCGACGAGTACGTGCATCGTAATCGTCGACAGCCTTCTTCACATGTGGTGCTAGTCCACGCACCAATGCGTACGCAGCCGCGAGCAATACTACCGGGCTCACGACTGCCTCTTCCGCTGGTCCTCCAGCATCTCGCTCTCGCACATGGCCAGCACCTCATGCTCCAGCAAGCCAGCAGGCTCATTGGTCATGTACCGAGCCCGAAGGATGTCCATGACGCCGTCACGTTCAGCCTTGAGGTAATCGACGCGATGGAGGGCCTGAGCACGAATGCTCACCCACAGGGAACGGTCGCGAGTCTGTCCTCCAGTCCGGGACATGCCCTGGAGGTTGTGACGTGCAACACGCACCCAGACGAATTCACGATCGATCGCGTGATCGATCAGGACGTATGAACGCTGGACTTTCATCCAGGCGTCCATTTGCTCTTTGTACTCTTGCGGTGTCATTTCTTCAACTCAGCAGCCGCCTGGGCCGCCTCTCCTCCCAACGAGCGTCGAAGTCGGCTCGCATCTGAACATGGGCGCCATCGAGGAACCCCTCGATGACGTCCACAGGCCAATTGCTCTCCTTCAGACCCTCGACAAAGCCGTCGATGCAGTTCTGAAACAGCATGTCGTTGGTCTCCTCAGGCTTACGCCAGAGCATGGCCATACGAAATTCGAACGAGTTGATGGTCTCCTTGAAGTGCTCCGCAACCGAAGCGTGAGCATGATGCCTCATCGGCTTGATGTTCCTGTACGCGAAGATGTACAGGACCATCATGACCTTGTCAACCTTGCCAATGATGAACTTCTTCATGATTACTCGTCTCCCTTGTAGCTGTGCTCATCGTAGTTGTACAGCTCGCCGTTGATGGTGATGCTGCTGATGGTGCCGGTGGCGTAGCCCCTCTTCTCCTGGTCGTTGATGGGGACCCAGGCGTCCTCGGTCCGGTTCTCGATGGCGTCGGCCAACAGGAGGTCGAGCATGGGCTGCACCAGGACGTGGTGCTTCATGGTGTTCGGGACGTCCAACTGGGCGTACGAGTACACCATCGTGTCGCGGATCACCTGCTGCGGGGTCTCGCACGTCACGCCAGCATGGAGAGCGTTGGCGTAAGTGATGCCGTGCCCGTGCCCGTACCGACCATCCTTCGAGTCAGAGACGGACCAGCTGTACCTGCGGAAGTTCATGAACCAGCGGTGATTGATGTTCGGTCGATCGAACTCCTTGCCACGCATCTCCATGACCCAGCAGTAGGTCCCCCTTGCACCGGGGGTGCTGTCCTTGAAGATGGACTCGGGGCACGTCTCCCTGACGTACTCGAGCACCTCTCCATCGATCTGCATGCTCTTGGTCGGAATCCACTGGAAGTGGATCGCCGGGAGGGCCGGGAGAGTGAGACCGTCGTGGTAGTCGACGCTCGAGTGCTCCCTGAAGGCCTCCCAAGCCACGGGCTTCAGTTCACCGCTCATGATGTCAGTCTGGTCAAATTCGTTGTACATTACTTGGTCTCCTGCGTGCTCTGGGGAACGTTGCCGATCTGGCTCAGCCAGGACATGTCGGCTTCAGTGATCTGCGAAGCGAATTCTGCAACCATCCGAATCCAGGGAAGCGGGTTGTCGTTGTCCTCAGGACCCCTCTCCAAGAATCGGAAGAGGGCGACCCCATTCCTCTTGTGTGTCATCGCCAGCATCGGGTTGGTGTCGAACACCCGGTGGTAAGGCAGGGTGAAGTCAAGAGACGGGTCGGGCTCCTCCTGCAAGTTGTTGATACCAGTGGCGAGGAGGATGATCTCCTCATCAGTCATGCGGCAGATAGCGCTTCCGAGCTCCTGAACCACCTCCATCGTCGGCATCAGGTTCGTGAGGCTGTAGTAGTACTTCGGATCGTGTCGGTTTTCGTAAAGGTTGAGGGGCATGTTACTTGCTCTCCTTACAATGGATGTAACCGTTGACGCCCGTCTCGGTCTTGTGAACCGGGACGAACTCGTGCCCGTTGGGGCACATGTTGTTGTTGTTCTTGTCGATGATCTCTCCACGACCATCGTCGTTCATTCGGCCACAGCTTCCCTGGTGGTACTTCAGGTAGTTGCTGTAAAAGGAAGAGGCTCTCGGGTCGCTGATGTCCAGCATGCACCCGTAGTTGTCGAGCTTCTTGTCTCCCTCACAGAAGTCGCGCGCCATGACGGCGTTGACCTCTCCGTTGTAGTAATAGATCGCACAGTCCCCAACCCAGAGGGACCCGTTCATCATCAGTGCGACCACGAGGGTCACAAAGATGAGGCTGTAGAGTGTGTTCTTTCCCATGTCAGTTGTCCTTGTTGAGCATCTTGCCGCAGCAGTTCTTGAACTTGTTTTGTTTTTTGTCCTTCTTCTTCATGTTCTTCGGGCAGTTGCACACCTGGTTGGCTTCTGGGTTTACGACGGTGTTTCCACCACCATTCCGCTTCCGCTTCTCCTCTTTCACGGCCTCCTTCTTCATCTCTGCGTACGTCGGGATCTCCGGAGAGTCAGGGGCCTCGATGCCCGCAGCCTCAAGCCGAACGATCATCGCGTCCACTTCCACGCCCTTGCGGCGCATCCGTGTCACGAACTGACGCCTCTCGTTCTCAGACTTCCACGTACCCATGGCAGTCTTCTTGTCCCAGATACCGAAGAGCTCGGTCATCTGGTCAAAGGTACAAAGAGACTCCTCCTGGAGCCTCCCCATGAACTCGTCGACGCTTCCAACCCCAGCCTCATCGGCTAGGACCTTCAGCTTGGCGAGCGCCATGTCGAGCTCGTGGATTGTCATGTGTTGGACTTCGGGGAGCCCAGCACGACGGGCGCAGAAGTTCTGCATCCGAGTCATGTTGAGACTGATAGGCTCCAAGAGCCGTGCAGTCTGTTTGGGGGTGCGCGTATAAGCGAACACACACCACCCAGCCATTGCGAGTAGAACAAGGGTCATACAGCCTCCTCAGGCGTACGGTTGGTAGGTTGGCATTTGCTGACACCATTGGCGATCTCCTTGATCGCACGTTCGTGCCAGCCCTTGTCGAACGGCCTGTTCTGGGAGACAGCCGCCATCCAAAGCAGCTGCTCCCAGAACAGGATGATGTCCCCGAAGACCGGGGGGTTACTCCTGACGAACACGACGTCCCTTCAGCTTGTCGAGGCGGTGTTGCGCCGCCTGGGCCAAGGCCAAACGCCAAGCCGGGATGGCCTGGTCAGCGGGAGCCACGTCAGCGGAAGGCGCGGTGGCCGTCTTGGCTTCCGCTTTCTCCTTCGTCTCCGACTGAGAGGCGTACAGCTTGCGCACGGGCGCCATCTGACGAGCCGGCTTGGTCTCCACCTTGGGGGCGGTGGGCGTCGTGGTGCCGAGCACGGGCTCGGCGATGCGCTCCCAGGAGCGGGCGGTCTCGAGCTCGGCCAAGAACGCGTCCTGCTTGGCGTCCTCTTCCTCGGTGTCCATGAGGACCTCGCTGCGAGAGTTCTCCTGGATCATCTGGTCCCAGCAAGAGGGGTCCTCGTCAGACCACTCTTCGATCCCCTTGTAAGCTCCGGGGTTGACGGCCACGGCGTTGGTCTTGTCGCTGCTCCACCGGTAACCGGTGTCAGCAGGCGTGTTGCAGTCGTCGTCGCTGAAGGGGATGACGACGGGGTTGAAGGACTGACCCACGATGGAGTCAGTGGCGATCTGCGTGAAGGCGTCGTACATGCGTACCTATCCTTTCCTATGTACAAAGCCCATAGGAGGCAGTTCTTTCAGGCTGCTGCGAGCCTTTGATTGTTGATGCCACGGGCCACGGGAGCCTCACCGAAGAGCTCACGCTCGAGACGGAGGAGGCGCTCCGTCAGGGTCTCGGGGCAGGGCTCGAGATCGAAGACGGGAGGCGTGGAGATGGGAACGAGGGAGGTGGTCTGGACCATGAGCTCTGACAGCCCCTTGGATGCGGCCTTGGTCTCTTCCTTGACGCTCATCTCTACGTTCGCAGCGTCCCACTCTTCCATGATGAGAGCACGCCGCTCTGCATCACGCTTTGCATGCAACTCTCGGGCATGACGAGCAGCCCAAGCTTCGAGTCCGGTGGGCAGGTCAGCGAGGACGAGATCCAGGCTGATACCATACCAGTGGCTCTCCTGCATGGAGGGCCGGTAGTGGGTGAAGACCATCACCAAAGCGATGACCATGAGGAAGAGAACGGCGAGCATGAGAATGATTGCGGACATGGCTTACTCCTATTGTGAAGCCGTGGGTAGAATTACCCATCCTGCCACACCGCGCTTTGCGGCGGGCAGACGGGGCGCCTGAGCTGTTTAACTCAGGCTCTTGTCTCCGTACTTTCGCTCGGCCACTTCCTCGAAGTTGGCGAGCATGGACCACATTCCCTGACCGCAGTCAAGAACCTGGGTCTTACCGTTGAGCTCCGAACAGATCCTCCACGTCACTCTGACGCGGTCGCTATCATTCCAGATGGTCTCCACCACCCAGATATGGATTTCGTCCATTCCATGATACAGAATACACTCTTGAAGAATGTTATCCTGCAGCCAGCCCATGCAGAACCTCTCGCGTATAACTCCCTCGCACATAACTCCCTCGCACGCTTGTCGCCTACCTGCAGAGACATTCCACAGGTACCCGTCTATTCGGGCAGGGAGCCCAGCATCAGGGCTATGCTACCTACAGGAAGTAGGATTTTAGATCTCGAACAGGTACACCCGCATCGGGTCTGGGTCGCCCCAGTAGTCCCGGCAGAACTCGTACCCGAAGCCGAACTCCCGCAGGTGCTTGTCCAGCCTGGCGATGAGCTCCCGCTTCACGTAGAAGCCGGACAGCGTGTCGACGCAGAAGAGGTTGAAGAGCTCTCGCCCTGTGACCTCTAGCACCGACGCGCAGTTGGAGCTCCACTCACCCCTGTGGCCGGGAGCCTTGGCAGCGTCGTGACTGCGGAACCCGAAGGTGAACATCTCCGGACACTCATCCACAACTGAGACACGCGTGATGCCCTCGCCACCGTCGACCAGCTCCAGCACGGTGCAGTCGAACTCGAAGTCCACCACGGGGATGAGCGTGAGCCTGGCCTCAGTGTGCCAGGTGAAGCCGGTTTCCACCGACCCCTCCTCCGACGCCCACCTATGTCTGTTGGTGAATTTGCCACCTTTGCTGGCGAACAGGTGGAACTCCTGTCCCCCGATCTCAACCACACCACAGCGGGTGGTTCGACCTGGGAAACGCTCCATGCTCTCCAGCTGGCGCTTTAGCCTATCCATCTCTATCTCTCCTCTAGCTTTGAACCCTGCCTCACGGTTCACCACGATATATGGTGCCCAGCACTTGACGAACTGGGTGTACGTTTACGGGTGGTCCAGCATCAGGACCATGCTGTACTGCTTACTTGCGCTCAGCCTTCTTGAAAGCCTTGAACGCCTCCTTGATGTAGAGGGCTTCCGCCCTCCAACCCACCATTGGATTGAAGCCTCCCCTTCCTACCTAAGGATATACAGTCCTTAGATAGTCAGGGAGCCTAGATCAGCTCCGCTTGGAGACGATCTCGTACAACCACCCGTGGAAGGCACGGGCACCTGAGTAGTCTAGACTGACTTGCCAAGTCAGTCTAGACTACTCGATCACACCCGAGTCCACGTCGTCCAGCGGCAGCTTCTGACCGATGTACTCCGCCTCCTCGCGCTCTGCCATCTCGTGGAAGTTGGCGACCTTCTCCCGCCGGCGCATGCCGCCGTCCAGGACGTAGGTGTAACCGTCCTTCCGCGTAGCCGCCAGCCGCCAGCCCCAGAAGCCCGTGTTGGGCATCTGGGCGCTGGGGAAGAAGGTATTGATGGCCTGAACCACCACACCGCTCTCCAGAATCACGCTCTGGACCAACTCATCTCGCTTCTTACTCATCGTTATCCCTCCTACAGGATAGTCAGTAAACCAACCCTGCACCACCACACTTTGTGGTGGGCAGGAGTGGCGCTCAACCGTTAGGTTGAGCGCAGGTACGCCCCGAGGTTCGGCCGGAACTCCTCGATTGCTTCCAACTCCCCTCGGACGGCGTCGACCACGCCGGTGTCACGGGCCTCCCTGAGGAGCAGGTCGAGGTCCCGCAGTGGCTGGGCCAAGGGCCAGCCACCTTGCGGGACGACGCCGTCGGCCACATCAAGACAGTCGGCGATAGCTTCGCACGCCTGCTCCAAGTGGAGCTCGGCGGAACGGGCGTCCCCTCGGCGGATCGTCTCAACCGCCCGCCAAGCGAGTCGGGTCATGCGGTCGACGCTGATGAGCAGCGCCCTGATCCGCTTACCCTGCGGCTCTTTTAGCCTATCCATCGTTATCCCTCCTACAGGATGTCAGTTAAACCAACCCTGCACCACCACACTTTGTGGTGGGCAGGAGTGGCGCTCAACCTAACGGTTGAGCGCAGGTACGCCACAAGAGCGAGACTGCGTACCTTCAGGGCATCTCCACCACCCGGAACGAGCTGGGCACGGGCGCCCAGAACTCCGCGCCGTCCTCGTCCTCCCCGGCGGGGTACCCCGCCGTGACGACGTAGGTGTCCCTCCGCCGGCAGAGGATGGACCCCTGCAGGAGGTCCTCCTTGTTGCCGGCGGGGATGTCCTGCAGAGCGACTCCCGTCGCCTGCAGGACCCGGTTCTCGAAGTTGGCCAGCGTCTCGATCGTCTTGTCCTTGCTCATTCTATCTCTCCTCTAGCTACGGCACCCCACAATGGGGCACCTATTAAAGGCTCTATATACAGGGATCGCACCTGCTGGTTACCCACTAGGGTATAGAGTTACCGTATGAACGGCCGGACATGCACACTGGCAAGGTGTGCTTGGTCGTCGATCGTCCATCCACGGGAGGGCTTTGTCTTCCTGCCCTCATGGAACTCGTGGCTGCTGAACAGGTACCACCATACGCCTAGGTTGCGCTTGGTAGCAGTCTTGTTCACGAGACCACGATTGGTCCACAGCACAAGCCGGAACCCGATGACGCGCAGCATCAGCAGCACCACCAACAACCAGTGCCTCTTAGGCAGGTTGTCTATGGACTGTTGCTCATACCACTGGACACCATGTATTGCGAACATGATGTCCAGGTCATTGGACAGGAGTGTGCCGTCGACATCTACGTACAAAGTACGCATATGTCCTCCTCCTACTACGGTACCCCTCCCATAGGGGCACCTCCAACTCTGCACCACGACCACATTGGTCGCGGGCAGAAGTGGCGACCGACCTAAGTCGGTCTAGTAGATGTAGACCACCCCACGCTCCTGCTTAGGAGGCGTGGGCTGGGGGCGAGGGGTCCAGTACGGGGAGGGGAGAGGCAGCTCCAGTTGGGGCCGCTCCTCCTTCTTCCGCTCCTTCTCCCTCACCCACTCGATGACGACGGGGTGAGGTAGATGCATCCTATCGCTTCTCCTTACGACCGGCGATACGGTCGACCTGCAGCTGCGCGTCCTTGAGGCGCAGCTGTGCCGTCTGGACAGCAGCCAGAGCCCACCTGCTGTCAGGCAGGTTCCGGTAGATGGACACTGCGTAACGCACTTCCTGGCTGGCCAAGTCAAGGACCCGCTGTGCACGAGCAGGGGTCATGGTCTTCCAGGCCACGCCCTTGCGGTTGTGGTCGAGGAGCACCTTGTCAGCGACCTCAGGGCTGATGACGGGGTTCGAAGGCGGGGTGTAGGGGAATCTATCTATCTCGTAGTTGGCGTACGTCCGCTCTGTCTTGGACAGGGCGCCCTTCACCTGAGTAGCCCGCTTACGGATCTGAGGCCCCTCGTCGTCCTGCTCCGTAGAGGAGACGGTCCCCTCCATCACGTCCTCGTTGGACGGGAGGTAGGGGCAGTACTCGACCCGGCCGTTGTGCTCCTGGTAGCACCAGTTGCAGGCCCAAGGTGCGGACGGGCAGCCGTGGTCGTGGCCGTAGAGCTCGATCCACGCCATCATGCAATGGCAGTCCTCACACGACTCGGAGGTCGACCCGTAGTGGATGTCGTTGTCGTGAATCATAGAGTACTTGCAGTTCCAGTCGTCACTATCATGTCCATCCTCGGGGCCGCAGCACTCAGCGCAGTTCTCGTACTCGCGCTCTGCCCGCCGAAGCGCCTCTTCACGCTCCCTGTCCTCTCGGTCGAGGTCATCGAACTGAGAAGCCAGCTCCTCCTGGTAGGAGGCGTTGTCCTCAGCAGCCTGCTCACTGTAGTCATGGTGGTTGGCACCGTCGAGGTACGAGTCCAGGGCGTCCCACATGGGGTGATCGGCAGGGGTGGCAGGGGTAGTAGTGAGGGTAGCCGTTGGTGAGAAGATGGGCCTATGGCAGCGGACACAGAGACACTGGTTGCTGTCCATATGGACCATCTGCCTGGCCACGTAGTGAGGGTAGCCTTTGGAGACCAGCTTCTGGATGGTGATACGCCACGCCTTGGGCGTGGCCACCTTGGTCACCTTGCGACCCTTGGTCACGGGCAAGGAGAGCAGGTACGACAGGCACCTGCTGCAGAACAGCCGCACACGACGCATGTCCCTGTTGAAGGGGGTGGTCACGTCTGCATGTGTGAAGTACCCCTTGATGGTACGGCACACATGCAGCATACGGCTGTACGTACGCATGATGCGCTCGCTCACCCATGAGGGCAAGCTCAGGGCCACGTGCATGGAGGGGTAGTGCCCCATCACACACTTGTAGATGTACAGGCGCAGGCCTGTACGCACGATGTATCCCACCACCAGAAGGGCGATGAGAAGGAGAGCGGCATTCAAGTGTTGCATGTCTATCCTATTGGTGTGTACGTACACGTGTATGTGTGTACGTACGTGTATAGAGGGCACCCCTATATGAGGTACCCCCTATGTAGTAGGGGTGTGCTAGCAGGTGCCTGCCATCATGGACGACACAAACAGCACGATGCTGACCAGGTTCATGCCACCCATGATGATGATGAGGGGGGCGTCGCCGTTGAGCAGGGAGATGAAAAAGAACATGCTGGCGATGACAGCCAGCATCCCCGACATGACCATGAGCCACGTAACACACGTACCCAGCGCCCAGATGCAGGCGATGAAGATGGCAGTGGTGTACACGAGGGTGAGCCCGGGGGCAACCTTAGCCGTCCACACCCACAGGCAGCAAGCCATGTAGCTCATGATGCCAATGATGAAGGAGGAGGACAACACGAGCTGGCCCATGTACCCCTCATCACCGAAGGTAAGGAAGGCCAAGAAGAGACCGAACGTACCCAACAGGGTAAGGGCACTACCCCTGTACTCACGCAGCTGAGGGGCGATCGAGTGGATCATCCCACACGTGATCAGGGTCATGATGACCAAGATCATCATGCCACTACCGTGAACGCCAACGAAGGAAGAGATTAAGGAAGAGTAATCCATGTGATAGTATCCTAACAAGAGCATGACCCATATACGAACACGAGGAACACCCCCGGGCTCGCATGGGCCATTAGTGGCAACATACCTACTATGTTAACCAGGTCCTCTCACATTTTTCTCTAAATTCATATAATTCTCTAGGCCCTAGAAGTCTACAAGACTTCCACGGACCAGAGACCCCTCAAATAATTTTCCAATTCTTCTTCTCCTCCAGCTCCTCAAACATCTTATGACTCTCCTCCAGCTCCCAAGCCACTCTCCTCTCTTTTATATATATTTTCCCCTATTTTGGACAGAGTCCCTTTATTACACGCACGCGGGTGTTATTTATATATGAAGGCTCCGCTTGGACCTTCACCTATATTTGGGACTCAACCAAACCAACAGGAGACAGACATGAATTATCTGGAACTACAGCTAGTTGATGACTCTAAGCTTATGGTGCAAAATGCTCTTGCGAGTGCATTGAGGGAGTTCGAGGGTGTGGACGCGCGTTATATTGACCTGGACAAGGTCAAGGCCAACCTGGAAGCCGCACTCCCTGGAACAACCTTCACCGTATCTGTGGAGTACGACGAACTTAACATCAAGCTCTCGCAGTAAGGAGAACTGAATTGAATAGGCATCAGGAGGAAGTATGCCAGAAGCTTGGAATAGATTGGGAGACGTTTGACCTGATCATGGAGAAGCTTGGTGGTATACTACAAAGAAAGGACCTGTTGGAGAAGTACCTTGCGCTCAAGCGCAACTCCGATATGGGTGACAATTGCTACTATGCCGGCATCGCCGCGAACATGCTTGTCACCCATGGAACCTTTGACGAGTTGAAGGAGTTGATAGTTGGGCTCAAAGAACTTACCGAAGAGACTAGACCCCAAACGGGTGAGGTCGAAGGCGGAGAAGAAGATACCGAAACACAAGCGGTACCCGGACATCTATCACTTTAATACGTGGTTCAAGCAGAAGAGCAACGTACACAAACCCCTACACCCCGATTACAAGAGAATGAAGGAGAAGCTTCAATTGGACGCTATAACCAAGATGGATGATTTGGAAGAGGACGCACTCAAGAACGTGCAGAAGAGATTGGATGAGATAAAGGTGGAGGAGGAGCGGCAGGTCGCCTTGGCGGTCAAGCCATCGGACACCTGGTTCCAGACGTTGAATCTGGCCATAGATGAGTATCCCGACCTGCAGCTCACCCCTGAGGAGCAGCGAAGGGTTCACAAGTCGGCCCGCCTGACAAGAACCGGACTCGCCTCACAGGTTCCCATGACATGTCCCACACGAGAGAGATGTCCGTTCGCCAAGGGATGGCAGAACGGTGGAGGACATTGTGAGTATGCCAAGCTCCGCAAGGAGCCCATCGGAAAGCCCTGCATAGTGGAGATGGACCTTATCGCCTACAAGACCAAGGAGTATGCCGACCAGTTCGAGGTGGGCTCTACACCTGAGGAGGCGACCGACAGGTTGCAATGCATGGAGCTTGCCGAGTACGACGTGTATGAACGTAGAGTGACCCTGCTTCTGGGTGGGAAGGAGCGCTCCGATCTGACGGAGGAGAATGTCATAGGTGTGGATGAGGCGGAAAATCCTATATATGCGAGACAGATCGCCTTGCCTTGGCATCTCAAGATTCAGATAAAGAACCGCCGGGACCGCGTCCTGCAGCAGATGGTGGCGACACGCAGGGAGAAGTATAAGAGAGCTGCCGCCATGGGCAAGCTGGAAGAGGGAGACGCCAACCTGGGCTTCGCCGGGGTCATGGGCAAGTTCGAGAGACTCCAGAAGGAAGGGGTCATAGACATCAACGTCTTCGAAGAGAATGAGTAATGATCAAGGACTTCCTATCAAGGGCTAGCTTCTTCGATATCGAGACTACCGGTCTCGATCCCAGAAAATCCAGCACTTCGATTTGGGAAGGGGCCATCTATCATGAGGGCCGCAACACGGTTTGGAAGAGAGCCAAGCCCATCTCCCCCAATACAGGTCGGGTCATTCCGATCTCTCAGATGTCCCCGTGGACTCAAGCCTCTCTCAGTCAAGGAAGCACACCTATCACAGATGAGATCCTGAGCAAGGGTCTCAACCGCAAGCCTTTCATCAGCCGTATGCTCGGAGAGATGAAGGGAAGGGACGTGTGGGTCCAGAACCTGCCGTTCGAATCACGCCATTTGGCCGCCAACATGAGCGACCGCACCTACACAGACTTCATCAAGTCAGCCAGACTTCAGACCTTCTCTGTAAACAAGGACCCCATTACAGGCAAGCTCGCCTCAAGGCGTCTGTTCACCACCTCACCCATCGTAGAGCAGGCCGTGTCAAAGGCATGGGGAGCTGCGCCTGGCGACAGCTCGATGAAAGCATGGGGCGGTGTATGGGGTGCTATCAAGAAGGAGCTCACCCAAGGGGTTCCTGATGATGTGACACGTATCTTCGACATCCAGGACGTATCCAGATCCTTGTTCGCAAAGGCTCAGATGGAAGGCTACATGAGACGTAGCGGTGACATCTTCACGGGCACCTCGGTGGAGACCTACTCCCAGTTGATGGAAGGTATGGCCGAGTCACACAGGGCCCCTGTCGATATCAAGGCACAGTCTCGAATGCTCAAGTCCTATATGGGCATGCTCGAGAAGATGGATTCGGGTACTGGTCTCTCCATCAAGGAGAAGGACTATCTCATGTCCGTCTCTCTGCTCCAGCCCAAGTTGAAGAGACAGAATGCCGCGAAGACCCTCTCTTCCGCCTATGCTCAGATCATGGACTTCAGAAGCAACCAGGGTCCTGGATATCCTGTGGCGATCGGAAGACGGATCAAGGACATCGAAGCAGGACACTACACCGGAAAGACGATCTCAAAGACCATTCCGGAGATGACGTACAAGCATCTGACGGACATGGAAGATGTAGTCGCACAGCTGACAAGGTCTCAGGACAGGAACGTTCGGATCGGCCGGATGCACAGAGCGCAGAAGGTCGACTATCAATCTATGTGGGGCTCGATGAGAGGTGCTCTCAGAGGAAAGGAGAACTGGCAAGGTGCTCTGCATGAGTGGGAGAAGGGTTACAAGGTCAGTGATGAGGTCTATGGCTCATTGAGATCTGGAAAGGGTCTTCCTGGCGCAAGGGCTGGCAATGTCGGAGACAAGGCGTTCTCCTGGGCGAAGAAGAACTGGAAGGCTATTGCAGTGGGAGGAGCGGGAATCCTTGCGTTGCATGCTCTGACCGGCGGGCCCAACAACGATCCTCTATACGGTGTTGATGTAGACGATCCCTATCCGGGAGACACCACGTCTCCTCCGTCTTTCAGTCCAAGCGGAAAGTTCGGCGGAGTCATTCACAGGAAGACTGATTCAAGCATGGCCATGTATGTTCCCGATTCCAAGGATACGATTCAGATCGAGGATGCTGACACCGCCATCCTCCACCTTGCAAAGGGAGGCACGCATGCCATTCGTATGGCTGGTATCGATGCTCCTGAGGTAGGCCACAAAGATGAGTATGCTGAGGGCAGAGTCCTTCAAGAGCAGCCGTATGGACAGGAGGCTACAGAGACTCTGAACCGACTTATGGGAGAGATGGACAGCGTAGGTGTACTGTTTGACGAAGCCGGCCGTACATCCTATGGCCGTACAGTCGGTGTCCTCATGGGAGAGAGAGACGGACAGCAGTTCAATCTGAATGAGATGCTTGTCAAGGCGGGTTCGGCAAAGTTCCTGCCATTCGGAAAGAGACGTGACTCCATCATCGACAGAGGCGCATTCCAAAGAGCGGAGAATGAGGCCTACGCAGCACACAGAGGCATGTGGGACGAAGAGGGGTGGAGAAGGGTAAGACAGGCAGAGGGTGACAAGGACACTGTCACAAACGTTTCGTTCACCAACATGGAAAGAATGAGCAACGACTTCAGGATCGCAGCACTTCTTCGTAGACAAAGAGACATGACCGTATCCTACAACCTCGCCGCTGGTGGCAAGGACGACCACAACGTCATCGAGGGTCTGCCCCATGGTTGGTTCGGCAGCAAGCGTAAGTACAACACCGACTTCGGCTCTGGTTACCAGGGAGAGAGCTTCGGTGTCGGAGACGCCATCTTCATGGCAGGCTCCGCGCTTACAGGATTCGACAGGTTTGGAGGCAAGGGTGGAGCCATCGGTGCTGCGATCGGACTTGGCTGGACAGCTCTTACAAAGGGAACGTCTTCAGTACTGGGAGACAGCACTGCGGGAGACGCCTGGAGGTTCTTGAGTGGTGGTATCACAGCTTCGGCAGCAACCTCCATGTTTGCATCATCCATGATGAAGGGTGGTCTTTTGGAGCCTGTTGGAAAGGAGATGTCTAAGGGCTTCTCGAGCTTGGTTGGAGGAACGACAAAGAAGTTCCTTGGGACCAGCTCTGGAGAGGCTTACCTGAAGAGTAGAGGTATGGCGAGAGAGCCTGCAGAGAAAGAGCTCCTGTCCTTCCTTGAGAGAACAAAGGATGACCCTCGTGGCTTCTTTGCTGTAATTCAAGAGGGTGGTGAGACATTGTCAGAGCTGGGTGGCTTCATGAGGAAGTCCGACTCAATTGGAACTAAGGGAGTCGGTGGCCTCCTCGGGTCACTTACAAATCCCTATGTCCAAGGTTTCCTTGGCTCTCCGAAGCTGGCAGGTGCGATCAAGCATCACGGTACCAGAAAGGGTTTGACTGAGCACTTCGAAAAGGAGATGCCGTGGTTGGGTGTGACCAAGAACGATATTGAATACATAGCAGGAGAGGGTTTCTCCAAGCCAAGGTATATGGAGACTCTTAGGATGAGAGGCTTCAGGGACAAGATCCATGAGCAGGCCTCTGTAGGTACGAGGAATGAGGTATTCACGAAGGTTAGAAAAGAGGTGTCCAAGGGGTATTCTTATGAGTACGGAGGCAAGAAGTATCACTTATTAAAGTCGAACGACGGCTTTGTTTCGGGCATGGGTCTTACCCATCGTGGACGAGCTGTCGCTGACAAAAAGATCGCTCCGTATAAACATGGTAAATGGGTTTCGGAAGGCAAGCCAGGTAAGTCCAAGCATTTCAGCCCGCATGAGATAGATCGGTTCCTAAAGTATGACAAGAACATTCTTGAACATGCACAGACAAGAGCCTCAATAAGAAAGGAAGTGGGAGAGGACACCTGGAAAAAGTGGACAGAGGGTCCTCTGGATGAGTATGGCAGCAATCCATTTACAGGTATGCTTGGACTCGCGGAGGGACTGACCAAGCAAAAGGAGGCTCTTGGTTGGAAATCATTGAATGTAAAGGACCTTGTCGAGAGCTCTTTTACGAAGAGCACGTATGCAGACAGTTATAGGTATATTCCATCCAATCATGCTAGAGGACTTAGGGAAGCAGGGCTGAAAGACGCTATGTATGCGAAGGCTAATAGAATCTCCATGGAGGAAGGAGGGATTGGAGCCATCCGTAGGGAGATGAAGGGTAAGTTCGCAGCCAGCGAAGGTGAGATGAGCACTCACTTCCTTGATGCAAGTGCAGGTCTGAAAGACATCCCAGCAGAAGAATATTTCAAGGCGAATGCTCTTGACCTTTATTACGGAGCGGCTGGTGGTCTTATGTTGGGTGGTGCTGTCGGCGCTCTAAATATGGGTTACGATGCGCTCTTCGGAAGAAGCACCTTCTCTGGGCACGATGACAACTACAACACCATTGAGGGCCTTCCTCACAGAGGAATGGCAGGGGCCAATCGAAGAAGAAGAACAGGATTCGGGTCTGGCTGGAAGGGCATCTTCGGTGGCTACAAGAAGTTCATGGCCGCCGGCAGGGAAGAGGTAAGAGCCGCCGGAAGGTCTTACCTGAAGCGCAGTGAGACAGATGTTTTCCATATGAGCTCTGGAAATGCCGCTAGCAATCTATCGCCAGCATCTGCACGAGTAGACATTTACGGAAGAGGGACGGGTGGAGAGATCACTCTAATGGACGATGTGATCACCAAATTCGCCAAGAAGTTTGATGTGAATCCAGCAGTATTGGAGGATGTATATCTTCACCACGAAATGTCTGAGATATACCATGGCTCACGACGTGCAAAGAAAGTGCTGGGAAAGGTACCCAGCAATCTGTCTGATGCTCAAGCAGAGGCTGCCTCCTTTAAGGAGTTCTATGGGTCATCGGCGGGTCAGTTTGGTAGTCACGAAGCGCCAGGGGTTATCGTCGATGAGCTGATGTATGGCGCTAAGATGGGTCCGGAGCATTATGCCGCTACGAAAAAGATGCGTATGTGGGACATCAATCGGCCAGGTGTCGATAAGACGTATGCGACAAAAACAAGAAAGATAATTGCAGCATTCGAAAAGAACCAGCTACCAAAGTTCTCTGGATTCGATGATGCCTATAACACCATTCGGGGCCTTCCTCATAATGGAAAGGCAGGGGCATCACGTCGACGTAACACACACTTTGGATCTGGATATAAGGGAGATGAAGGGCTTACTGTCGGAGGTATTCTTTCTGGCGCAAACAAGCTCTTTATGGTTGGTGCCTCTGCCATTACAGGGTACGATCGCTTTGGTGTTCGAGGAGCAATTGGTGGGGCAGCCCTTGGTATCGGCCTTGGCTTTGGAATGGAGCTTGGCAAGTTTGACCACGCAGAAGGAAATCTTGGAAAGACTCTTTGGAACGTAGGACTTGAGGGCATAGGAACATCTGCAGGAGCCTCCATGCTTGCATCGTCGATGATGAAAGGGGCATTCTTCAGAGGGAAGCTGGGAAAGTACGGTACAGATGAGCAGCTTGTGGGCATGGCTGAGAGCCTAGGTCTTTCTCCTGAAATAGGAAAGGCAGGTGGCATGTATGGGATGTTGGGGAGATCTTATAGGCAAAAGATTGAAACTGCACTCCCAGGTAAGCTTGGAGAGATTCTGGGAAGAGGAGTGGAGGCTCAAACAGGATCTCCTCACATGTTGGATGCAGTTCTTCAGCATGGTTCCATTCAAGCGATTCCTCCTCAAGAGTTCTTTATTGCGAATGCAAGAGATGTTATGTCTGGTGCTGCTGCGGGCTTTGTGGCATCAAGTCCCATTGCATTCGGTTCGTACCTGTTCTCTGGAAAAGACGATGCTTACAACTCGATCGAAGGTCTTCCTCATAAGGGGATGGCTGGGGCCAGTCGTAGACAAAGAACCGACTTCGGGTCTGGTTATCAAGGAGAAGATCAGGTTGGAGCCTTTGGCGGTATGGTGGGACTCGGAGCCACCCTCTATGCAGGTCGTGGCGCATACAGTGTTCGTGGAAACTTGATGATGGCTCGTGGCCACTGGCGTGGATACATGGACTTCTTCCATGGTACTCCGATTGCGAACAGAGCGAATATCTTGGCGGAAGGTCTTGTGCCCAATGCCAAGGACTGGGACAAGATCAAGCATCTGACTCCTACAGACCCTGCTCAGAAGGCTCTGTTCGCTCAAATTAGAGAGAAGGGAGAGAGGGTATTCTTCTCTGGTGAATCTTGGATTGCAAGAGCACATGCAAGTCAACAGGTAAAGCAGAACATTGGTCCTTTTATGGACAACATGCAAAAGGCCAAAGGTATGCTGGGTTATTTCCACCCTTCTGTTCATGGAGGAAAAGCAGAGGGAGCGATATTCAAGTTCCGCCTTCCGATGGAAGAGATCGCTTCTCAGACTGGCATCTTGGCTCAGTATGAAGCCATTACAGGGAGTGAAGGAGTTTCTAAGTTTCTCAAGGGATGGGGAGATGCATTTGCTTCTCATACAGGTCCTTCTATTGACCTATCAAGAGCAGGAGGGGTGGCTCCTGAACTCTTTAATGAGGTAATTCCGACAAGAGGAGGAGAGATTCTCTGGGGAGAGAAGGAGGTCCTAAGGGCTGCAGAAACCACAGGCTTTAAGCCCAATAAGGCAAAGGCTGCTGGAAGATTTGCTCTTGCAATGGCTCCAATAGTATTGGCAGGCTGGGGAGTGAACAAGATGTGGAATGCGATGCATACAGACGCGACTACAGACATGAAGAAGAAGATGTCCAGGAAGAATATTCAAGGACATGCTAATATGGATCCAAAGAGGCATATGAATATTTATGGCTAAAAAAGAAAACATTGGTCCTATCAAGGACAGAAGGTATAGAGAGGCTACGGTGAATAGGAGGAGCGCCTTTACGAGGGTATTGTGCGACCCCACATTCGTACCCATCTTCATCAAGAGAACACTGGACAGCAAACCAGCGGAACATTTATTGGATCCGTTCGGTTTTAGGAATGCATAATGATCCCACAAGAACTATGGACCGATAGGGCGCTCGAGTATGAGGGCGTAGGTAGAATGCAGAATGCAATGATGGCCCGTGCCACAGGCACAGGTCGGATTGGCCGGATGAGAGTTCGTCAAGGACTTTCGGCAGCTCGCAAAGGGTGGGCAACGATGGCAAACAAAGGTCAGGCCTGGGCGGCAGGAGAGTTCAGCGCCGGAGCTTGGCATGGAGCAGATGGTAAGAAGATCTCTCAACGAGCTCTGTGGAAATCTGATAGTCCTTCAGCAATGCTGCAAGAAGCGAAGTACACCAAGCCTGGTCAGCGGCGTGCCTTTGACAAATGGGGTAAGGGTGTAAATCCTGAGAAGTTCTTTGGAAGAGGAGCGGCTGGTCACCTGTTTAGGGGCGCTAGCAATACTGTCAAGAACACTGGCAGTGCCTTTGCGATGGGTGCACTCGGAGGCGGCTACGGGGCTCTTCTTGGGGGAATCTTTCTTCATGGCGGAGCCATGGGAATGTCAGGTAACAATGTAGCATCTCCATACGATGGATTCGTTCGAGGAGCTGTCCATACGGCAGCTGGATTCCTTGGATTCGATTTAGGTATGAGTGCAGGCGCGGCAGTCGGTGCGACATTAGGTTCGGTGCTTGGGCCCGCAGGTACCGTTATTGGTGCAGCAGTAGGCGGGCTCGCAGGCGCTATGGGCTTGGAAGCCGCGTCAGATGCTCCTTGGAAGATCGCAGAGATGGGATATGCGGCGACCAAACCGTTCGCTTCTCCTTTCCTAGATTCACAAAGAGCTGCTACAATGAGACAGAGGTCTATGAATATGATAAACCAGTCTGCCATGAATGCCAGAAGTGCATTGAGTATGGAAGCAGCTGGGTATCACCTATAAGAGGTTTAATATGTGGAATAAGATGAATGGTGCTTTGAATAGCGCAAATGCTTGGATGAGAGCTGCAGAGAACAGGAACGTCGCTCTTGGTCTTGCTGGCGCGGCAGCTATTCCTGCTCTTTATATGGGAGGAACTACCGGAGCGGGCATGGCGGCAGGTGGTTATTTCGGTGCAACTCGAGGAGGGGCTTTGGCAGGAGCGACATTTGGCCAGACCAGCTGGGGCAACAGGGCCATGCGAAGTGGTGGCATGATTGGAAAGACAAGCTTCTCGGGAAGAACTGCCACTAGAGTTGGTGGGGGATTGCTAGGAGCCGTCGGTGGAGGAATCGCTGGAGCAGCTCTCGGAGCTCTGTGGAATTAAGATGTGGAATACACTTAAAACTAATGCGGAGCCTATCATGCAGGCAGTGAAAGCAAACCCGATAAAGGCTCTTGGCTACAGTGCTGTGGGCCTTGGCTCTATCGCTGGTGTAACAGGGATAAATGCCTTGGCGTATGAGCATGCAGGTGGTTTCTGGGGCTTCGCAGGTACAGGAGGTATCGCTGGTGCAATCACCGGCTATGCCGGTGGTGGTGGTGTGCGAGGAGGTATCGCTGGAGGGATCGCAGGGGGACTCCTTACTGGGTTCACGGCAATGGGGTCTCACGCTCTTTGGTACTAAATGGCCTATTGTAAGTTCAGAAAAATAAAGAGAAGGACAAAGGATATACTGGACCCCATGGGGACCCGACTTCCTTTGACAAAGAGGCGTAGTCGTAACAGAAAAGCTCGCCTCATGTCTCACCTCAAAAGACTAAGTTTTCAAAAGAAATCAGCAGCGATGAAGCGAATCTACAACTCTCCGGAGTACAAGGCCTGGCGCAGGTCTGTCTTTGTCAGAGATAACTTCGCTTGTATCATGTGTGGCAGCGACGGATACGTTGAGGGACATCATATCCTTAGAAAATGGGACTACCCTGCATTGGTCTTCAACATGCATAACGGAGTCACTCTTTGTGGCCCGTCTACCAACAAGAAGTCCTGCCATGGCAAGGTCACGGGAAAAGAATACAAGTACATCACTAAGATCATGAGTAAGATGGGTGATCTTCAGAGAGCTCAGTTCAGACACATCTTAAAAAAGAAAGGAGTGAAACATGGACCGAGAAAGTAAGTATTATGTCTATGAGCTCTATTCAGAGAATGCTTAGATGGAAGGATTAACTCTTCACCCAGCATGCATCCGTTGTAAGAAGAAGAATACCCTCGAGAAGGATATTGTTCTGGAAGACGGGACCACGGTGTTCAAAGCCGGAGAGTTCCCCATCCAATGCAAAGGTATCCCTGCTGATTTCGGCCAGGTGGTAGACAAGGTCCTTGGTGACAAAAGAAGCTTCTTTGATAAGAATGAAGTTGAGATGCTTGAAGAAGGTCTCGACGCTACCAAGTGGGCAAAGAAGTGGTTGCTCGTTGATAAGGGTGGCTGGGAGCCGAGAGGTTGTACCCCACCCAACAAGCTTAAGTATGACCTTGATGACGATGCTGATATCTACCAAGAGATCATGCTCAAGTGTACTGCGAAGCGTAAGGTCTTCAGGATTGGACGACGTGGTGGAAAGACAGAGTCCATCTGTGTCAAGATGCTTCATCTCATTGACACCTGGCCTACGGGTCACTGTAAGATCCTTCTTGTCTGTCCTTTCAGATCACAGATCGATATTATCTACAAAAGACTCAATGAGTTGATCGCAGACTCTCCACGTCTGAAGAACCTCATCAAGCGCAAGGTCTCCAATCCATATCACGAGATCGAGTTTACCAATGGTTCCTACATCCGTGGCTTCTCAGCAGGCACCAACTCTGGTGCTAATGCTTCTTCCGTACGTGGACAGGGTGGTGACGTTATCGTTCTTGACGAGACGGACTACATGAACCCTGGAGATATCGACTCCATCGCAGCTATCCTGATGGACCACGAAGACACTCAGCTATGGGCCTCATCTACACCCACAGGTCGTAGGGACAAGTTCTATGAGTGGAGCTTCGACCCAGAATACAAGAACTTCCACTTCCCATCGATGGCGAACCCAAACTGGACCCACCGTATGGACCTTGAGTTCCGACGTACCCTTACCAAGGGCGGTTATATTCATGAGGTCCTTGCAGAGTTCGGAGACGACGATGCCGGAGTCTTCAGAAAGAAGGACATCGACTATGCCCTCAAGTGGGGCGGCAACTATGACTATGATGACAGCTACCATAGTCAGATCAATGCTCCAGGATGGGCCTATACGATCGGAGTGGACTGGAACCCGGTAAAGGGTACAGAGGTCATGGTCCTTGGTATTCATAGGTACACAAAAGAAGAGGCAGAGCTCGAAGGTGATTCTGCTCTTGAGGGAGAAGCATTCTTCAGGGTCGTTGACTCAAAGACCGTAGAAAGACAAGAGTTTACTGAAAGAGCGGCCAACCTGGAGATCATTCGTATGAATAGAAAGTGGGCACCGTTCGCTATCTATCTTGACTACGGTGGTGGTGGTGTCAATCACTTAGAGCAACTTAGAATCTTCTCTGCGACAAAGCCCGATGGAACTGCTGACGGTAGAATCAAACACATCACCAAGAGCATCAACTTCTCTGGAAACATCGAAGCTTACGACCCTTGGTCCAAGAAGAAGACCAAGAAGCGTGCGAAGCAGATGATGATTGAAAATGCTCAGCGAAAGTTTGAGCAGCACAAGATTCAGTTGACGCAAGCAGATCCCATTTTGACAAAGCAACTAGAGAACTATATTATCTCTCGTGTGACTCAGACCGGAATTCCGGTTTATGAAATGCAATCAGATGCGGTCGGAGACCACAAGCTTGATGCACTAGTTCTAGCATTGTTAGCAGTTCAGATGGAAGCGACCCAGTTCGGCAAGCCACGGCATGACGCAAAGATGCGTGTCGCTCCTGGTCTCGGACAGGACATAGAGACTTCCGTAATAGAAGAACTTGGCAAGGCTGGAGTCAGCACCAAGCAACAGTTGAAGCTGGAGTTAGCCCCACAGCCTCGTGCTGTCAACGAAATGATCACACCGCGAACGGTGGTAAGGAGGAGTGACCATACTCATCGGTTCGCAAACGATAGAGATCATGAAAAGGACTGGGACAGAAGATTATTAGCGCAACGCAAATCCAAGGTCAATAGAGGCAAGGGGTTTGGCAGGTTAAGAAATTCTCGAGGTCCACCAAGAAGATCGAACTTTTAAAGTTCCCTCGGCATCCTCTCTGCAGGTTTTCCTCCTCCTCCTTTTCCTGTGGAGAGGGTGCCACTTTATTCTTAGGAGAATCATGGCCTTAAAGCTATACGAATACAATGAGGACACCAATCAGTTTGATGAGATTACAGCGATCAATCCGATCTCAAGCTCACACAACGGTGTTGACGGAGAGACTGTAACTCAAAAGCTCTTCATCAGAAACGACGACCTAACCAAATGGTATTCTGGAATTACCATCCTACCTACATCTACGCCTGACGACCTGGTCAGTGCGGGTAACGTGGCGGGATGGGAGGTGAAGTTGCTCGGTGGAGACACTGCGCCCACAGAGGGACAGTGGACGAATCGAGTTTCTGGAACGGTCCTGCCAAGCACAGCGAACATGGCGACAGCCTCTCCTCGCATTCACTTCCTTCCACAAATAGGAACAGCGGTTGCACCAGATGATAACTACTATCCATTCTGGCTCCGCATCGTAGTTCCAGTAAATACAAGAAATAGAACAGAAAACGGAATCAGTCTTACGGTTGATGAAACGGAGAACGCAATCTAATGGTGAGCTACTCTGTCGTGGTAACCATAAACTCCGCTCTCTCTGCTGCCATCAAGCAGTTGAAGAGAAAAGATCTCAGAATCTTAAGGAGCAAAGGTCTGAGGAGTAAGTAATGATTAACTATGCTGTTCAGGTAACCATCCAAGGAGACTCCTCTCAGGAAGACCTGTCTTCCGGAGACAAGAAGGTCTTGCACTCTCGTCCGTCTTTTAATGGAGACAGGCCCATCGTTCCGCTGGATACTCTTGCCAGCCATGAGAAACCAGCCCAGCCACTCGGTACAACACCCACAGTAAGAGAGATACTTGAAGGCTATCGTGAAGTCGATCGAAGAAGCCAGGAGGCGCTTGATCTTCTGGAGAGAAGAAGCCAGGGTCTCATCATGCCCATTGACCCCGCTACGCAACCAGACTTGTTCAAGACAGTCAACAACCTCTTCGAGTCAAAGGAACCTATAGTAGAGGTGACCTATTCAATGTATAGAAAGATCGTAGAGTATGCTAAAGACCTGGGTCTTCTATTAGGAGCAGAGGCCTAATGTCACAACTAACACCCGCACAGATTCTTGAGTTGGAAAGAAGTGAAACAGATCGTCGTCAGGCACAGCTGCGAGAGCTATACCAAGAGATCTATCCTTTTCTTCTTGAGGACTTTGCACACAAAGAAGATGTAAGCACTGCAATCAAGAGACTGTCTGCAGGTCTTTCTACCCATTCACATGCAGTATCCGTAGCGGGAACCGCCGTTAAGCAGGAGGGCTTGACCACCTCAGTCATCTGGCTTGAGGGCTCTGTGTCTCTCTTGGAAGCGATTGCAACGAGTCTGATCAAGAGTGTCAGGGAAGGCATAGAGTTCTTCACTGCCAGAGTTGATTTTGAGGGAAAGGAAAAGAAGAAGCCTTTCAGTTTGGTGGATTAAATGGCAGCGCCACAAATTGTACTTGCTCAGATACAACAGGCAGGTGTTCTGGTAACCGCTTACGAAGAGTTCCTCTTTGGCAAGGTCCTTTCTGGATCTCTTCATGCAGAGCCTGCCCTTGATGCACTTCATACAAGAACCATTGTAAAGCACATGGAGGCTGCAACGGCCATCGGAACCGCCTTCAAAGAGGTAGAGAACAAAGACAAGACCGATCCTTTACAGGTCGTGGATACAGCGGAGAGAGATGCGGAAGAGGGAACAGACTCCGATCCGGTAATCGTCTCTCCTGCTGCAAGTCCCAATCCTGGAAAAGAGGATAGGCGTCCCAATATGGGGCTCGACTCTTGGGCAGGAGACATCTTTACTGGAGATACCGCTGAGGTTGAAAAGAAGCTTAGACAACTTTGGGCAAATTGTATTCCCTGTGATAGACCGACATTGGCTGGGGTCGATTGGGGAAACGTACTGGAGGCATTCGATCTAGACTGGAAGGCTCGTCTTCTTTGGTTGGATGAGCTATTTGATTTCCTTGGTCGTCTTGATGAGTTGATTGATCTTTGTGATGTGCTCAACTTCCTCAATGGCATGTGTGTTCCAGACATCATTGCAATGATAGGAGTGCTTAAGTTCTTGCTTTCCAATCTGGCAAACTCATTGAAGGATGTTTCTCTTGGAGACTTGCTTAATGGGCTGCTTGGGTCCATGCTTCAGCCATATACAAATATGCTTATGGCTATCTTGAGAAAATGGATGGGCCTTATCTTTCAGCCTATCGAATGTATTATAACCTCTCTGATCACTGAGATGGAAAAGATCCCAGGCACAGAGGGAGCAAGGCACTGCTTAAGAGAAGTCAATAAGTCCAACAAGAGGTTGGTACAGTCTACCCTTACTGGAGATACAAAGAAGTTTCAGGGCGGTCTGACAAAGCTAGATGACTGCACTGGATTAGGGTTGGCCTATACATCTACTCTCGGTTCGTTAGGTCAAAAGCTTCTAGAAGGCGAGGCTCTGGCGAGAGACAAGTTATTGTTAGTAGAGAAGTTTTTGAAAGAGATCCTTATTTCAGATTCACAGTCTTCGGGTTTCTTTCTTAAAATCACTTTGCAGATCAAGCATCTTCTTAGGTTGCTGGCTTTTATGGGCGCGTTCCTTATCGTAGCGGTAAACTCTGAGAACATAGATGAGTATTGCAATGGAAAGGATCTCAGCGAAGATGCGATTGAGTCTTTTGTCGCTGCGTTGAGTCCGTCTATGCCGGGTGATGTTACAGTAAAGAGAGACGCCGACGGTGCTCTTGCAGGATTTATCTGGGGTGGCCCAGACCTTGGCAGCAGCTCTGGTGGATCTGACAAGAACGCACAAGGGCAAGAGACACAAGAAGTGTTCTCTTCCTTTGCCAAGTGCACTAGAGGACATCAAAGCCTCGATCTAAGTCGTATGCAGGCTTGGATTCTAGAACAAGAGAAGGAGTTGTAAATGGCTTTTTGGGACGATTGGTTCAAAAGTACAGACGCTAAGAAGCAGAGATCCAAGACGATTAGGATCTCTCGTGTCCGCACATTGATAGACCCTACACTCAATTACCCCCAAGCTCTGGGCGGTGGTCGTTGGTCAGGCGATGGCTTCAACGTACCTGAATACAACTTCCTTGAGATAGGTCAGGCAGAAGACACAGAGTCTTATGTAATGCAGGCTCATCTAAAGAAGCTTGCACTGATGTTTAAGGAGGGCTTCGACTTCGTTGGTCAAGATGAGCAGTCTGTCCAGTATATCCTGAAGAGGATCTCTCAAATAGAAAGGGCCTGCTGTCATTCATTCTGGAATCTCCTTGTGGGTGTCGGTCATGACCTGATCAGATACTCCAACTCCTTCATGGTAAAGGTTCGCAAAGAATTCGATAACAAAGGCAGACCTGTCTCTGGAGGGCTGGTTCGAACAACTCCTGATGGAAAGAAACTTGAACCTATCGCTGCCTACTTCCGCCTCTCCCCTGAAACCGTAGAGATCAAAAGAAACAAGTCCAATGGAAAGGTAGAAAGATATCGTCAGGTAATGCCAGATGGATCCAAGAAGGAGTATCCAGCTCACGACGTCATTCACTTCCACTTCAATCGCAAAGGTCACTTTGACGTGGGGACTCCTTCAATCATTCCAGTACTAGATGATATCCGTGCTCTTCGTAGAATCGAACAGAACGTAGAGATCCTGGTCTACCAACACCTCTTCCCGCTATACCAATACACAGTCGGCACAGAGGACGCTCCCGCACAGGTCTATACAGACGGAGAGTCTGAGATTGACCTTGTACGCAAAGAGATTGAGATGCTCCCTGCAGAAGGAATGCTCGTAACTCCAGAGAGACATGAGATCAAGCCTGTCGGAGCAGAGGGCAGTGCTCTAAAGGTAGAGGGATACCTAGAGCACTTCAAGAAAAGAATTATTGCTGGACTAGGAGTTTCCGCTGTAGACTTCGGTGACGGAAACACTGCCAACAGAGCTACGGCAGATAATATGTCAAGGCTCTTAATCGACAATGTTAAGTTTTATCAACAGGTTCTCTCTGATCAGATCAAGACGTTTGTGTTAGATGAACTGTTATTGGAAAGCACCTTTGATGGCGACAAGCTATCTTTGGACAGAGCGGTACGTCACCGCTTCAATGAGATTGATACTGAACAACAGATCAAGGTAGATACGCATGCCTCCTTGATGTACCAGTCGAATGTCTGGACACTGAATGAGGCAAGAGAACGAATGAACAGGAATCCTCTTTCTCCTGGTGACGAGAGTGATCTTCACTTAGAGAAGGTTGAGAAGAGCATGCTTCAAGAGACCGCAAGGTTGGCTCCTTCTCCTGCAGCGGGGTCTTCTTCGGACGATCCTGCAAAGAAGGCTACGGCTACAAAGACCAGACCTTCTAATCAGCATGGGACCAAGAGTGGCCCAGAGAAGAAGCGTAGCTTTGTGGACATGGGGCTAGGTGAACAGTTCGACGAGATCAGAGACGACGTAATCTCTTTGATCAAGAGAGATGGAGATAGACTTAACCAAGGCTTGATTCGACAGACCATCCTTGCTGGAGCGACAGCTTCAAAACAAGAGTATAAGAGCAAGGTCTTTAACGCGATGGTCAGAGGAGCTAGAGCTGGTGGTCTTTCTCATAGCGATGCAGAGCAATTGGTCGGTAGGCGTATGACGCCTATGATCACACGGTTCGATTCAGACATAGATCGTCTTTATAGACAGGTCAGTCATCTGATTGGAAATCTAGTTTCACAAAGAGGAGACAAGTCTCCGGAGGTGAGGCTGGCATTCAACTCATTGAGGTACAGAACAAAGTTCATTGCTGCAACCGACATGCATCGTGCAGAGAACTTTGGAAAGGGTATCGCCATGAATGCTCTTGGGCACGAAGTCGCGATCTCAACACAGCACAGTGATGAGGATGATATCTGTAAGGAACGCCACGGACAGGAAATACAGCTCTTGGCTTTGGGAATCGATGAGGTTCCTCCCTACCATCCCATGTGCCAATGTGATCTCACCCCAAAGAGGACAGATGATTAACGAAGTTCTTCGAGAGCAAAAGAGGTTGGCTCAGCAAAGATATCGGGAGAATCACCCTGATAGAGTCAAGGCTCAGAAAGCGGCTTATTACGAAAAGAATAAAGAACGTGAACAAGAAAAACAGAAAAGATATCGAGATCTTACCAAAGAGGAAAGAAAGCTTTATGATCGTAAATATAGAGTTAAGAGTAAATATGGCCTTGATTGGGATAAGTATAAAGAATTGATTTCTTCTGGTTGTGAAATATGTGGATCTATGCCCGAAGAAACTATTATGCACCTTGATCACGATCACTTATCTGGTAAGATTCGGGGCCCTCTGTGTATCCATTGCAATACTGCTTTGGGATCATTCAAAGATGATATTGCTTTATTGAAAAAAGCAGTTCAGTACTTAGAGAAGCAAGATGCGTAAGCGCCTGAGTAGGAAATTGGAGAAAAAGAGAATGGATAAGTTTATTAGGTTCAGAGACTATATCGAGATCAAGCCAGTCAAGCTCACTGATGGTAGGCTCGCGCAGAAGTTTGCAGACAACCACCTTGGAGCAGGACAGTCCTTGGAGGTCCTTGCAGACCTGACATTCGCAGGACTGAAGACAAAGAACCGCGCTCTCTACCTGCCAGACGAAGTCGCCAGAGGAGTGAAGTCTTGGCTCAAGCCATACGGAAAGCCAATCCAGCTACACCATGAGGATCACTTAGATCCCATTGGCAGGATCATCGACGCCAGATACATCAACACCATGGACCAGGTCATGCACGCCAACGACTCTGTAAGGGACTACGTAAAGCTTAATGACTTTTGGAAGGTCAAGGACAAGGCTGCGGTCTTTGGAGAGATGCTAAGACTTTCCAAGGATGAGACCTATCAAGGTCTTGGCCGTATCCGTGGACACCTGAGAATCACTGATAGAGATGCAATTGAGAAATTGGCAGACGGAAGATACCTTACTGGTTCTGCTGGCTTCAGAGCGGCACATGCCTGGTGTTCTACCTGCATGATCAACGATGAACCGACCGACTGGGCAGACGATGGTCCTTGCGACCACTCTCCTGGTGAAGACTACAAGGGTCTTGAGTGTGTACTTATTCCTGGTGGAATCGCCTACGATGAGTACTCTTTCGTCAACCACCCAGCTCTCGTTCATTCTCAGGTCGTAGAGCTCGGAACTGCAGGGTTTGCGGACAAGCGCGTTGATATCAAGATGGATGACAAGGAAATCCCTAAAGGATTCTATGAGCTTTTTGTTCGTAATAAGGATGAAAATGGGGATGTGTCTGTTATTAATATAGAGGACGAGGAAGACAATAATATCCTCGACTTCCAAACAAGATTTACCGACATGCTGATGCTTCTAGACAAGAAGACAGAATCGGCAGAGGATATCGATCCGACAATTAAGGATCCAGAACAGAGGGAGACAAATATGCTAAGCCTCATGAACATTACCAAGGACACAGCGACTAACTATGCAACGCTGGTCGAACACCTACCAGAGGACGCAAAGCTGACTGATGAGAAGTTAGCTGAGCTAGATGACTCCGCCTTCATTGGCGTAGGTAGAACATTCCCAGTGCCAGACGCTGCTCACGCAGAAGCCGTGAGAAAGGTCCTTGACCAGGTTGAGGAGGGAGAGGGGCTAAAGACCCTGCTTCTTTCTGAGCTTGACAAGGCTGAGAAGAAGTTTGATGATTCTCAGGGAAATACAGATACTTCCGATGACGCAGGAGTTATTGGAGAGGGAGATGGGGAAACTGACCCCGTCACCAAGCTACAGGATGAGATTGAAGATCTAAAGGTTAAGCTTTCTGAGAAAGATCAGATGGTTGAGCTACTTCGTAGAAACCTCACCTCCGTAGAAGACGAGCTTAACCGAGCCAACGAGGCAGCTCTTGAGTTTAACAAGAGAGCTCATGATCTCGTGGCCGAGAAGATCGTTGACAAGAAGGTCGCTCTCGGAGAGACTGTTGAAGACAGAGATACCGTGATTAAGGATTTTGCATCCAGAACATGGGAGTCACTGTCTGACACGCTAAAGGATCTGGAAGGAAGAACCTCCACTCCTGGTCTTGCCAGAGACACTGTAGAAGATGCAATCGTCGACGATCCGACGAACGAGACTGAGGCTGACCTCACCAAGTTCGCAGCAATCGTTGAACAATACAAGGATCATAAGCTCTATAAGGGCGCAGCCTGGGCCGAAATGTGGCTCCAGAACGTCAAGCATCAGGGACTTTTCCCAGCTGACGCAAAGATCCAATAATTAGGAGAATCTAAGAAATGGTTAGACTCTATACACCAATCCACAGAAGGTATTCAGACCAGGGAATTATTGTCCCGAACGTTGAGCTATCAGAGGGCATTCGTCCCTTTATCGGCACAGAGGTAGCCCCGTACCTTCCAGTACAGCAGCTAGAAGAGTATCATGGCGATCACTACTCTATCCTAACGGGTAAGGCAGTTTCCATGGACAGCTTGGGCTTCGTAACCCTGGCAGGACTCAGACTACAGATGGACGCAGTCCGTGACGACCCAGAGTATGCAAACGGTGCAGCCGGCAGCCTTGACTTCGGTGTTGCAGACGCTGATGGAATCATCGCAGGCGGCGCACTTACCCTGTATGACGCAACTGACGTTGCTCAGGCAGTTTGGGATGCGCGTGGCGCAGCAGCCGTGGCTAACGAGCCTGTCATCTGGGCATTCCTCAGAGACACGCTAGGCAACTGTCCAATGGACTTCGGAGCAGGCGACAACACGACTGCATTCAATCCAGCAGGCGTTGTTGACCCGTCCGGCACAATCGTCAACACTGACGTTTACAACTTCGAGTTCGTAGACTCAGTCACCGTCGGTTATCCACAGGGTGTCGCACCTTACTCATACTACAGAAGCTCTCGTAACTTGACGGCAGCAACTGCAGCAGCAGTAGGTCTGACCAGACCTTTCGGTGCCAACGTGAACTTCTCTGTCTTCAGCCCAACCGGTCTGAGGCAGCACAACTACAACAAGCAGGGTCGTGTTGCGATCCTTTGTGACTATGCATGTGAGTACCCTTGGGTCACCACAGCAGCTAACGTTCTCATTGAGGGCATGGCAGTATTCCAGGGAGCTCTTCAGGCTGACGCTGGTGTAGGTCCTCGCCCTGGTGACTTTGTCACCATCAATGCAGCTTCCAACCTAGTCCTAGAAGGACGTGTTGGTGGCAACGCAAACAACAATGGTGGATGGGAGCAGGCTCCAGTAGTCGAGGGTCTTGATCTTGGAAACGGTGACGCAGGTCTCGTAGCCAACCAGAGAGCTCTTGAGAATAGGCTGGGACGCTTCGCTGGCTACCGCATGGGACAGCTACTAAGAGTACAGGATGCTCATGTTGATACCGCATATCTGACGCGAGTTAGGTCTAGGTTTGAAGACAACGGCGGATTCGCCGGAGCAACGTCCGACTTTACGGACATTGACAGACTGCCAGGTACGGCGACGGGCGGACAGCCTTGGAACGTATGGGCAGCAGGACGCACAGACGCGGCTCCAGCAGAGACTGGAAGCGTAATCGTTAACTTGATTTCTCGCTAAAAAGAGGAGAATCAGATAGGAGATACAAATGCCAAAGGGTAAGAGCTTTAAGGATGATTTCAGAGGCTACGAATATATGTGGAGGCATCAGGGTAAGTGCCTTGATGGTGACAAGCTTTCTTTCGAGGATGCATTGGCCACACCAGAAGCCGGATACTTTATTCCTCGTGTAATCACAAACGCAATTCAAGAAGCAGTGGAGCCGCTGCTAATCGGTCCTAGCCTTCTAACTAGGCTACAGTTCCAGCCTGGAACGTTCATCAACCTTCCGATCATGGGAGCACTTGACGGTGACTTCGATATGGGTGAGGAAGAAGAATACCAGGAGATCAGGGTCACGTTAGGCCCAGGAACGGCAATCACCAGCGTCGGAAAGACCGGTGTAGCCGTTAAGTTCTCTGAGGAAATTCTTCGTTACTCGTCATTCGACGTAGTCACGATGCACACCAGTGCAGCAGGCAAGGCGCTAGCCAGATATAAGGAGCGCAAAATCTTTGAGCTTCTTCTCAATGAGGGCACTGTCACTCACGACAACGCCGCTCCTGCGACTGCGCAGTTCGGTACAACTACCGGACGTAACTTGGTCGGAGCAGCTAACGGCTCTGTTAGAATGGAGGACCTCTTCGAGGCTTACTCTGTACTAGTGGCCAATGGTTTCATTCCCAACCTGCTTATCGTTCACCCACTCACCTGGCTGATGTTTGTACAGGACCCAGTCCTGAGAGCATTCGCACTACAGAATGGTGGTGGAGCGATGTTCCAGGGATGGACAGGCAATCCTGGCAACATGGACTTCCCGTCTCAGTTTGGCGGACAGGGCGCTGCAGGCGGTAACTATCTGGTTCCGTCTCACGCTGGTCAGCACGCTGGTGCACAGGATGTTCCATCCGCACTGACGAACTACTCTCAGAACCTAACCAGCGCTCCACAGCTACCTGGTTACTTCGGGTTCCCAATGAGTGTTCTAGTCAGCCCGTTCATGGCATTCAACACCGCAAACAACACGACTGACATCATCATGGCGTCAGCTGACGAGCTTGGTTACTTCATTGAAGACCATGGCTTGGTGGTTGAGGACTGGACCGACCCAAGGAACGATATCCTTAAGGTCAAGATGAAGGAACGTTACAGCTTGGCTGTTAAGAATGAGGGTCTTGGTATCGCCGTACTAAGAAACGTTGAGGTTACACCTAACGAGATCGTTCTGCCTGCTCAGGCTCACATTGATGTTGGTGGTGCTATTGACGCGATCAACCGTGGCGTAGCGATCTAATAACATCGCACTGACCTTATCGGTTAGTACATAGGAGATAACAATGCCAGATTGGAGCAAGGAAGCACTTGTAAATAGAGGATGGTCACAGACTGTTCTTCCGCCAGGAAACTGGTCCGGAATTTCAGGCGTGTGGACTGAGTCTTACGACGATGTCGCGAACCTATTCCGTCTTCGTAGAGGCCTTGATGCAGCAGTGACAGAATTTGTCATCTGCGCACCAATGGAGGGAAGATCCAGACTTGGATCAGACGCCGCTACAAGCAAGGGATTAAGGTTGGTAAGTGTGGAACTCAACTATGAGGTAAGAACTGCAGATCTTCAAAATGTGACTGTTCTTCCTCTCAGGTATACACCACCTGCTAATGGTGTAGTCGCAGCCTCTACAGCAATCGTGGGAGCATATGATGCAGCCCATGACCTTGCAGCAGAGAGAGGGTTGGATACCGCCAATCCTGAATTGCATACTCTGCTATTCACTCTGACGACAGCAGATTACTTTGACGCTGACGAAGCGCTCTTGGTAAGGGTGGCTGTTGATGGCGATGCAGGCGCAGCGGGCATCTTCGACTGGAGAAGCCTTGTCCTTCATTGGGACGCAGGAGCATAAACAATGGCAGATATTACTACCAAGGTTGCTGGTGCAGCGTTTGATCTCGCTGGAACAGACACTGGAGAAGCAGCACAATTAGACATTCTTGATGCGGCAGCATCGATGGTTGCAGCACAGGTGGAAGCAGCTCTTGCTGAGCTTTCCACTCCTGTTACACTCAGTGCAGCTGCAGAGGGTGGCGATGCTATAGTCGTGACTCTGGCAGGCCCTGCTCACGCAGCACAGTACTTTGCACAGGTTTACGATGCAGCTGGTCTCGAAGCTCTCGTTGGCGTATGGACTATCACAATCGGTGGTGGCGCGTCAGCAGTCTCGACAAACGTAAAGCCTGGCGTCGTATTCACCTCAAGCGCAGGTGGAGCAGCCACGCTGACTGTCACAGACGTTGCAACAGGAACAGGAGCGACTGTTTATCTCGAAGTAAGACCGGCAAGCGTACAGGCCGGATCAAAAGCAGGACCAGCAGCGCTGATCCCACTTACCTTCGCGGTATAAAATTACACGGATTGACTGAACTATAGAATTTGGTTATTCTCTCGGAGGAGGAGAGAATGGGTACAATTGTCACTAGAGTAGTTGGTGGTGTCTCTATTAGAGCCGGCTCTGACGTTATCCTGGATTCAGGAGAAGACGTTGGATCCGTATCTAGAGGCTTCCTTGCTCTAACTGAAAATTTACAAGTATCAGATTCAGTCACAGTAGACACAGTGCAGTTCTTGGGGGGTGGCTCTAGCCCCTATAGACAATCAGTTCCTGATAGCTGCAACAGCATTGGGAACCGTAGCGAACTTAGCTGCAGCCATAACCTCGGCGTCTTTCTCGATGGCATTGTAATTGACCTAAGAGATTAGAACACATACCATGTCCGTAAAGGAGAATGGTATGAGAATTAGACTAGGATCGAGCTTTATGTGGAGTCTCCCAAGTTGGGAGAGGGATGAGTGTCTTAACAAATCTCAGCCCTTACGAGATATAGAGTTCGATGAACTCTCTGAGGAAGAGAAAGCAATAGTTGCAATGAGTCTCAAGGCTGGCACCATAACTGATGCCACAAATGAGGATGGCTCTGGGCTTGGTCAGCTAGGTGAATCAGAGGAAGCCATCCAGAGTTATCTAGAGCTCTCTGTTCCCAAGTTTCGTAAGCAGGTCGTCAAGAACATCCAACCAGAGCAGATCGCTCTTGTAGACAATCTAATCAAAGCAATCAAGGCTTCTTCTCATCCAGGGAAGAGGCCTTTGTTGCAAATGCTTCTCCCGTTAAAAAAGGGTATGATAAGTCCTAAGGATCCGTTTATTGGTGATATAGGAGTTGACTCTAAGTGGGCAACACTCGAAAAGATCGAGATTGAGGAGCCCACGAAGTCCATGGACGCAGGCAAGCTTATAACTAAGTTCGAGACCTGGGCGAAGGACAATAACAAAGAGCTTGGTGAATCAGAATTCACAGAGTTCATGGAGACATTATAAATGGCAGACATAACAGTAACTACCACCTTGGATGCAGTTCTTTACCAAGGCGCTCTGCTAGCTCAGAACGGACAGATGCCAATAGTGGGTTACAACCCTGAGGTTACTTTCTTCAACGCAGATTTGGTTGAGGTCGTAGAAGAGTGGGAGCGCCAAGAGTTCAACGTCGGTGGTCTCTTCAGACGAGATACATATAGAAATGCCGCAGGCGATATCGTAAGAGTTTCAGGTTGGCGAATCGAGAACCCTCCTGTAATCAGTGTGACAGCTCCGATTACCGGACAGATCAATGGCGGCAATGTGGCTCTTACATTGACAGGGACAAACTTTGGAGTCCTTGTTCCTCAGATACAGGTCCACCTGTTGTTCAGACCCTCTTACAAAAAGGGCTCTGTTCAGAGAAGGGGTGGCGGACTCAACAGAATTGCAGCAACTGTGCTCACCGTAGCGGACACTTCCATTACAGCTACCCTAAATCTCAATGAGGAATATAGGGGTGCTCAGATGTTCGATAATCAGGTCGCCTCAATAGTTGTACAAAGACTAGATCGTGGACTTGAGAGTGATCCCATCAACTTCACTCTGACCGGTAGTCCGGACCCGGAGGCATAAGAGATGGCAGATTCAAAGAATATCCCAACCAAGCTAGGTATTGATCCAAGACGAATTGATATAGAAGTCGGTTCTGATATTGAGATCGGCGCAGTTGAGATCAAGAACGCGACGACTGATGTAAGAGCAATCGTCTCAGGCGCAGGTTCTTTACATGTACTGGAAGACAACTCTGCTGCAATCGAGCTTGTCTTAGGAACAATCGATACAGACACAGGAAACATCGTAACTGCTGTTCAGCTATTGGACAATGTAGTCGGTGTAGAGGGTGCGGGTATGGTTACGAGTGGCAACGCCCTCATCCTGGATGATGGTGCCAATGCCATTCTTGCACAAGCGAACGCAGCAGGAGACCTGAAGATCACCTTGGGCGGTGAGGTTGTCAACGTTCTTCTTGCCAACACGAACGACGACGATAGCGTTGCGTTTGCTTCGAATGATACCTTGGTCATTTCCAAGATGTATGGTTCTAACGGTGCGGACTGGGAGCGTTTGGTCACAGACGGCTCAGGAACGCTTACGGTGGTAGAGGACAACTCTACTGCAATTCTAGCCGATACTGCAGCCATCCAGACTGCCGTTGAGATCATGGACGATTGGGATGAGTCTGACAGGGCCAAGGTCAACCTTATCGTAGGCCAGGCAGGCATTGCCGCAGGCACTGGTCCAGACGGAACAACTGTTCCTCGGGTCACACTAGCAACTAACGTTGGCCTTCCCCAAGGAGGCAGTGTCATAGGTGGTGTCTTTGGAGCCGCAGCAGAGGATGCAGCGGCTTCTGGTGCGCCTGTTCTTTCTGGAGGTCGCTATGACCTTGTAGCACGTACCCTCGACACAGGTGACGTAGGAGCTATCGCTCTATCCACTGCAGGTCACGTCCTTACCCAAGCAGATGGGTATGACTCTGGAACGGACTCCAACAAGAGCTTTGAAGTCAACCCGCTCTCAGAGCATCATGTAGAGGAGACTGTTGTCGACGTAACCAATGCAGCAGATGGCGGAGGGGCAGTTCCTGGTGGAGACTTTGGATACTACTTTGATATGGATGGGTTTAGAAATTTTGGACTTCAACTTGAGTTGAATTGCGCTGGAGGTACGGTTACCGCAACTGTTGAAGCGACCCTTCAAGATGACGGAACCGCCGCAGCAAGCTGTGCATATGTCGATGTGACCAACGACTGGTTTGGGGCTGCAAGTCTTGTAGCTGCCGCAGGTTCGGCATCAGCTATTTGGATTATGGATACCGTCTGTGCTGTGAAGTATGTTCGTCTTAGGATCGACGCTAACACCGGCGGCAACTCCGGTGATTGGGCAGTGTACCTCAAGAAGTTGTATTAAGGAGAAAAGAATGGCAAAAGCAATCAAAGAAGCTTTAGAGCTAAGAGAGTTAGATGACTTGAAGTCGAAGGAAGTATCAGCAAGCTCTCCAAAGCTTCCCAACCTGACAAAAGGAAAGGTGAATGCAGCTCTTGATCTGCTTCGGGATCCTGTTGCAAACGGAGGTCTTCTTAGGATCTCTCGTGAAGTAGGTCTTCATTCTTCGCAGGTAAAAGAAATCTATCGTGCAATGCAGGCTCGCATTGGAGAGCTATCCAAGGAGAAGTAAGTGTACCCAAGACTCCCAGCAGAAGGTATCCTGTTCAGGGAGCTCTTCGACTCCTACGATTCTGTCGCAAGGAACAGCGGGACCATTGCGGGCAACACAACCATAGTGGGCGGAGGGGCCATCTTCGACGGCGCTTCCGGCAGCATCAGCTATCCCTCCCATTCGACGATAGACGACATCTTCGACGGAGGCGGCACCGTGGAGGTGCTCCTCAACGTCACCTCTGATGGTGAGGACAGCTTTGGAAGGGTCTACGACAAGGGCCCCGTCTTTGTGTTTGTATTTGGAGAGGCCGGTGGCTTCACCCGCTTTGGATTCCTCATGAACTGGAGCGGGGCGAACGGGAGCTGGGCCTCCGCTGTAGGGGCCCTGACCCTGGGCGTCTTGCACCATCTCGTCATCACGTACGACAGCGACAATCCGGCCAACGACCCGATCTTCTATCTGGATGGTGCGCCGATCACCGTGTCCGAGGCCGGAACTCCCACCGGAACCAGATCCACCGACGCCGCCGACCCCCTGTACATCGGGAACAGAGCGGCTGACGACAGGACCTTCGATGGCACCATTCACGAGACGCATTTCTACGACCGCATCCTGACCGCCGCCGAGGTTGCTGACAGGTTCGCCGCCACGACGTTCAGCGAGATCGATTCGGCACAGGCCATCATCCACCTGCCGCTGGAGACGAACTACAACAACGGATCCCAGGTCACGGACAACAAGGGGTCTGCGGGAGGGACCGTCACGCTGGGCGACGGGGCCACAGCGTCCACCTTCCCGACCCAGGGCGTCCCGCATGGGATGAACTTCGACGGGGGCACGGACTACCTGGGTGCCGGGTTCGCAGCCGCCATCGCAGACATATTCGACGGCGGCGGCACCTTTTCCTGCTGGGTGCGGGTGGAGAGCGACGGCGAGAACAGCCTCGGGCACCTCTGCCACAAGAGCGATTGGCAGATCTTCGTCAAGGCCGAGACGGACAACGCTGTGGAGTTGCAGCTCACGTATGCCTTCGACGGCGCAACCGGCGCCTGGGACACCACGGTGCCGGAGATCTTCCTGAACCAGTGGACCCACATTGCCGTCGTGTACGACAACGACGACACGACAAACGATCCGATCTTCTACATCGACGGTAGGGCCCTGACGGTCGGAGACGGCCTCACGGAGGGCGTGACCCCGGTCGGGACGAGGCTCTCTGATAGCACAAACACGCTGTTCTTGGGCGACACGAGTGGTCATGTCAATTCGTTCGATGGCGATCTTTGGGATCTGCGCCTCTACAACTTCGAGCTGACGCCCTTGCAGGTAGATTACTTGTACCGTCGGGGTCGCCGGGAGTTGTCGGTATGACCGCCCCACTCAAGGAGACCCTCGCCGCCAACATCGTCCTGCGTGTGCCGCTGCATCGGGGGACGATCAAGGACATCGGCCCCAACAGCACGGACCTTGCGTTCACCGGCACGCCGCAGTGGATGAACTCGATCAGGGGCAAGGCGCTGTTCGTCGGGGGCACGGCGTCGCAGACGGCATTTGTGGCGTCCACCAACGTCGACGCCGTGCAGGGCAGCGTCTCGGGCTGGGTGAGGTTGCCCTGGGCCTCCACCTCTGACTATGTCTTTGGGATCGGAGGAAACAACTTCTGCGTGGTGACCGGCGGGGGGACCACGCTTCGCATCTTCCATGACGACGTTCAGCGGGTGTCCGTGGATGTCGTGCCGTTTGGAGGTCTCCCAGGCGTCTGGTTTCATGTCGTCGCCACGTACCTCACCGGTGGCAACTGCGTGTTGTTCATCAATGGCACGCAGGCGAGCAGCGCCGCAGCGGCGGTCGTGGACATGGACCCAACAGGGTTCATCGCTCTGGGGGCCTTCAACAATGTCGGCAACTCCCGGCTTGACGGTGCGCTGTCGGGCGACTTCACCGTCTGGGATATTCAACTGACCCCTGCCCAGGTGTCCCAGCTGTACCAGGAGGAACGCAGGGAGGCGGCGATGACCAAGACTCCGACGAGAGCCTTGCCTCCGCAGCCTGTGAACACCTTGGACAACCTCGTCGGGCATTGGACCGGTCAGATCCAGGCGGGCGAACTTCGAGACCTTTCCGGCAATGATAACAACGCTGTCATGGTCAGCGGACGGACCAACCCCTTGGCCACGAAAGGGCCGTTCGGTCATGCCATCGAGGGCCACGGCAACCTCGACCATCGCATGCAGGTCCCCGACCTCGCAGCGGTGCAGGACATCTGGGACGGGGGTGGAACCGCCGCCTTCTGGATGAAGTGCCGAAGTGCCGGAGAGGGTGGCGACGGTCGTGCATTCAGCAAGGGCAACGTCTGGTTCATCGTCACCCAGAACTCTGTCAGCGCCGGCTTCGGGGACATCCAGTTCGGACTGACGTGGTCGGGGGTCGACGGCAACTGGGAGACCACGACGGACGGGTTCGCCTTTGGCGAATGGGCGCACGTCGCAATCACCTACGACTCTGACGGGCCTGCTCCCGGCAGCGACCCCATCATCTACATCAACGGCGTCTCCCGGCCGATCACGGAGAACAGCACCCCAACAGGCACCCGCGACAGCGATGCCGGCCTCGCTCTGAACTTCCTGGGTCACGGCTCGGCCACCTCCAACGACTTCGATGGGGCCTTGGCCGACATGCGGCTCTACTCTGACATCCTCACCCCCGCCGAGGTCGCCGCCTTGTACACCGAGGGCGAGAACTTCCTGGCGCACTACGGCCTCGGGGACGACTGGGAGGTCAGCGCCGACAACGTGACCGCCGACTTCCTGGAGAACACCAGCTGGCGTCGGGATATCGGTACGTGGCGGGTGGACGACAGCGATGGCGGGTCCAAGCAACTGACAGCGACAGCTGGCTGGGCAACGACGTATTTGTCGAGCACGCAGGCGTTTGGTCAGTGGGAATTTGACATCTTCAAGAAGCCGGGGAACACCTACACAGTCAACTTCATCGACACTATTCCGGGATTCATCACGAACGTCGGACATTTCGGCTACCGGATCTACTTCACCAGCGTTTTCACGATGCAACGATCCGACAACGGAGCCCTGACCGAGCTGATGCGGGACTCCGTCCCCGCAATGGCGGACGACACCTGGTACTCTATCAAGATCACCCGTTCGGCAAGCGGGGTCTTCACGACGTACTATAAGCTGGCCGGCGCCGCTGAGTACATGCTGCTGCCTGTCACCACCGGATCGAACCCTTCGGCCGCTGACGTCACCTACACGACGAGTGTGTCTGTGACCGTCGGCATTCGTCTTGATGACGCCGTCCGCAACTTCCGCTTCAGCCCGGTGATAGGATAAGGAGTAAAAGATGGCAGATCTAACAGTAACAACTACACTCGATGCAGTCTTGCTTCAGACTCCTTCGGTCAGTACGATTCTACCTGCAGACACCAGCACTGGCATAGCTCTGACTCAAAACATCGTTGTTACCTTTACCACTGCGGTCGACCCTCTGTCTATTACCACAGGAAGATTCATTCTTCAGGAGACTGCACAGAAGGTGGCTCCAACAGGACCTGGTCTCTTTGCAGAGCTGTTGACAGGAAGGCTTGTCTCAACAAACCTTCTTGATACTCAAACCTATCGTGGATATATCGAAGCAGACGTAACGCTAAGTGATGATGGCTTGACCGCCACATTGAATCCGACTGAGCCACTTCAGGCCAATCAGGTCTATACAGTAATCATCTCAGATGAGATAGAGTCTGACACCCTATCTGTTCCAGCAGCAGATGGAGGGAACACAGGCACTGGAAGCCTAGGTGTCACTGGACCCTATGATGGGTCGTGGGGACCAGAGGTCTTTACTGTCGATGTGACTACGCTAGGTGTTCTCAACGTAGCTCAGTTTAGATGGATGAGATCATCTGAAGGTGTGTGGCACGGTCCACATACCATTGACAGATCATTCGAGAATATAGATAAGACAGGAAACTTTGCCGGTCTGACTCTCACCTTTGGTGCAGGGACATACCAGGTAGGAGACTCCTGGACATTCAACGCGACAACGGGCTTGCCCATTGGGACTATTGCACAGTTCACCTTTACCACAGGATCGCCAACCTATGTCACACCAGCTACAGCAACAGAATCCAATGAGGTTATTGCTGAGGATGTCGGTGGCATTACACGGATCAGCTCTTCCCCTACTCCGGTAGGGGCAGGATTAAGAGTATTGAGTATCAGTCCCGTTCTCAGAGCGACTGATCTTGATTTGACTACTAGGCTGATTACGATTACATTCAATAAGAATATTGACCCTGCAACAATCAATGATGATAGTGTGCAGGTGTTTTTAGAATCGTTACCGACAGACCACAACTTAAGGTCATCGGAACCTGTCGGAAAGACAATGACAGTGAACGGTTCAGTACTAACCATTAGAGTTAGTGGTTAAGAGGAGATATTAATGCCAGCAACTATTAGAATCTATGAATTCGGAACAGCAACTCCAGCAGCAGGCGCCATGAGACGTGGCTCTGCAGAGGTGGCCAACGGAGTTCTGAATACAGACTACAAGGTGGCCTCTGGTCAGACTGTAAGATTCAAGCAAGCCTTGTCCGTAGCAGTAGACGCAAACAATCCAATTCCAATTCCTGCAGCAGGAACCAATCGCTCAATGCCAAAGTTCCTTACCTTCAATCTTTGGAACTCAGAAGCAGGTGATGCGACGACCGTCTCAAACTTGAGATTCTATACATCTGGAACAAACCCGTGGACCGGAGTGGACATCTTCGGCGCCGCAATCAATGCCCAGTGGGCAGCAAATCTTACCGCAAGCCTTGCGGTAGGACAGCTGGCGAACCCAAACAGCTCGGCTGACTTTGCCACGGCTGGAGTCGTAAGTATCTTTACTCGTACAGCAGCACTGCCATTGGACATGGATGCGAATGATCAAGGTCCCGTGGCTCCGGCGGGTTGGGTAGAGTCCAATGGCATGGACACGTTCCATATCGGTGATCTTCTCTATATGCAGATGGATGTGACATCCACCGCTTCTGCAGGAACGCTCGCTGGTGCGACAGGCACATTCGTATACGACGAGACCTAAGATGTCGGTTATGGATTATCTCGCTCAATATCTTAATAAAGAGGATGACGAGATTCTTTCAGAGTCATTGAAGTATAAGACCAGACATGAAAAGGCAATGGAAAACAGAAGGAGGAAGGTCACGTCTTTGGGAGAGTTGCTTGAGGAAGCGCTCGATGAGTTCTCTGAGTATATAGAGGACTCTCTGGAGAATGGCTAATTAAATATGGCAGAAGATAAGTTTGAGTATAGTCATCACGTCGCTCTTGTAGAAGACGATGGAACGATTCATAGATTTCATCCCGTTGACAACCCAGTGGGATGCAGGCGCATGAGCAAAGGCAAGGACATCGTGAAGGTGATTCTTGAGCCCCAGAAAGAGGATGCCCGTAAGATTGAAATAGACATCAACCTTGAGAAGGGTGAGAAGTTTATTCATAAGTGGCAGAGAATGTATAAGATGGTCATGGCCGTTGGGCCAGACGGAGACGATACTCTCGAACATGGGTTCAGGCCTGGCTGGAACAGCATGGACGTCGTGGGGGTTGATCATGGAAACGGTACAGAGACCTATCTCTTTGTCCGACCAGACGGAACCCTAAGACTGAGTACTCATGAATATGGAGAGTAAATGGCCCTCGACTTCACCCTTGAGTTATCCTTTGATGCACACCTTATCAGATGTGCTGGACTTGAGAACAACAGACTTGTAGTAATTCAGTTAAAGGATGTCATCGCCGCTCTTGGCGATGCTACGGATACTCTTACGGGTGGATACCTCTCACATTTCTCCACGCACTACACACCCCTACACGCAACAGCCAACAGGATCAGAGCAGAAATTGGAAGGTTCGTCGTGGACGTTCCAGACGATACCATCCATCAGCTCTCCTGGAAGCACTCCTTACGAGCAGACCTATTAAGAAACAGAGGGCTCAGTACAAATGAGTTCTATGGTGACGGAGCTTCGTCCGGTGACCTGACCAACATGATCAAGTCAGATTATGTGACAGCCAAGGTCACGATCGATCTGCTGTCTGGTTCATATGATGACGCAGGATGGCAGAAGAGTCTTGCAGATCTAAGAGTTTCAAGACAGGGCGGGGCGCTACAGAACGCTTTGCAGAAAGCTTATGATGTCTGCGGCCGTTTAGAGCAGGCCCTGCTTGAGGGCGGATTTCTCGGACAGCGAGCAATGGGCGTCATCAAGGGACAGTGGAACCCAGACAGACCAGCCTTCGGAAGGTTATGGACTAGAGGGAATCAGGTTCCCGGCGCAAACACCAGAGTCAGAGTTGCAGGTCAACGTAACGCAAAGGGTCACTTCAAGAAGAGGTCCAGAGGCTCGAGATGGTAATTCCCATCAACCCATATCCTGGGCATTCAGGAGTGGAGCCTGATCTAAGGTTTGAGCTGAACAAGATGTTGACTGGCGGACCAGGAGAGCTAGCGAAGGGACAGTTCATCATTCTTAGAATCATGAGACGCGCAGCCAACGCTCCGATCGTGCCTGTACACAAAGACCACCTACAACCATGCGACTGTGTCAACGATCTATATTCAGAACCAGACATCACCTATCCCTGTAACGTCTGTGAAGGGGAAGGGTTCCTCTTTGATGACATCTTTGCCTTGGCCTATAAAGAAGAAAGATTCGAATACATTGATACGACCGAACATGAGAAAGGTCCCAATCCCACACAAGGAATGTCATTCTTCTATGTAGAGTATTACCAGGGAGAGCTCTCTAAGTACGACGTAGTGATCGAACCTCAGGTAGATCACGAAGGAAACATGATCTCTCCTACCTCCTACTACCTAAAGCACAACATTCACATGGCTCAGAAGATGAAGTCAGACCAGGGCCGCCTTGAGTACTGGCGTCTGGGTACTCTTACTACTCCTCTTCCAGCGCCGTAATGATGGCAGTCTCTGCTCGTTTTCTGTGGTGTGGGATTGTCAGCTTGGTATCACAGACATAAAGAGCTCTGTATATCTCTCTCATGTCACTCTGTGATGTGATGTAAAGTTTTGTAGAAGGCCCCTCATGTATAGCGAGCTTTCCTATGCATCCGATGCTCTGAGCCCACGTCTTGAATTCTTCTACCGCTCTGGTGCTTTGTGCACATATGTATAGATACCAGTGCCTACCCTTTCCCTTGCTCCACGAGCCTGCGGCCTCCAACCAGCCTCTGATAAGGTCCGGATGAAACCTCTTTGGCACTTCTTGAAAGGGAAAGAGATATGCTCTTTTGGTTCCGATTCCAAGAGCTCTGAGCCTGGTCTCCAGACCGGTGACCTTCACTCTGATTCTGAAGTGATCTACATTAAGCGCACTTCGTTTGTCACGAGTCACCACCCCTTTGTAATCAAGGATTTCTTTATAGATATTGATGAGTTGTTTATCCCGGCTAGGGATATAGATAGTTAGATAGGTGTTACCACGATCATGGTTCAATCCACCCTTGCCACCTAGGTAACCTAGTACCCAGGCCTTAGCCGCAGAGTCGATTGTATCGAAGAATGAAGTATCCCAACGTTCTTGCACACTTATAGATCCTAAAAGCCACAACATATGATTCACAAACCGGGGTGGTTGGCTACTGACCCATGTTATTGGTACCTGACTGCGGGGAATATTATGACCGTCTTCAACACTTTAGATCCAAGCTTGCTAACACGAGCAACACAAATACTTGAAGGTCTGGACGGCTCCCACGCTACAGTTGCATGGCCCATTGCTGACAATGAGCCGGATCGACTGAGAAGTCCACAGCCTGTCAAAAACTTAACTGAGTTTTACGAGCTTGTCAATGCTGCAGTCGCAGACAAGCTTACCAGAGATGGTGACGCAAAGAGGCTATTATTTAGAGAGGACTTCTCAGACGACCCCGACGACATCGATCGTGAGATCGTTACGTTCGGACTTCAGAAGAGGCTACCTGGTATCGCAGAGCAGACTCCTAACCCAGTTAAGAGAAACGCTCTGAGAATGAGAAAGCCGATTCTTAGAGAAATAAGAACCGACCCTGCAAACCCCAAGTACAGGGTGTTTGTTCATGGGCAATGGTTCGACAACTTCGTCCAGTTTACTTGCTGGGCAAGAGAAAACAAGATCGCCAATCGCCGTGCGTTATGGTTCGAAGATCTGATGTTTGAATATGAGTGGTTCTTCAGAGCCGCTGGTGTTTCCATGCTCCGTTATGAGGGCAGGGGAGCAGACACATTCAAAGACACACATCAGAGAAAGATCGTCGGGAGACCGATGACCTGGCTTGTTCGAACAGAGAGAATAGTCGTTACACACGAAAAGACTCTCGAAGAGATAGCAATTAAAACGCATGTAATGCAGCGCTTTGGCAGGGAGAGCTAAAAAATGGCAGCATTTGTAGATCCTTTTGCAAACCTACCTGGCATCGTAGTCCAGAAGCAAGACGGAAACCTAAACCCATTCAGGCAGAAGGAAGGCCCAGTTACAGTAATTATTGGGACCTCTCCATCTGGACCGGCCAATACTTTGGTTGAGGTAGACAGAGTATCAGAGGCGCTTGCGCTATTCGGTACCACAGGAACCCTAGGAAGAGGTCTCACTGAGGCATCTCAGGGCGGCGCAGACAACCTAGCGGCATTCCGTATCGGAGCCGAAGCAGCACTCCTACGTCACGTTGGTGACCACGCTGGAGCAGCGGGCATCACTATCGAAACAGTAGACGCAGACGGTTCTGTCGCAGATGACTTCAGTGTTCTTTATGAGGACGCGGATGTCGTATCCGAGAATGGAGCTGTCTTTACCAAGACCACAAACATCAAGAGGCTTAGAATCTATGACTCAGCCGGTGTTCTTATCTATGACAACGACCCCGTCGGTGGTGTCGTAGTCGATTCCGGAGACGTCCTTGTCTCTGGCACAGCACCAATCACACTTCAAGGTCCTTCTATCGGAAATGACATTGTGGGTCGAGCAGTCGATCAGCACAATGGATTCCTGGATACCAGTGACCTAGACGCATTCACCTCAGCAGGGGCACGATTCGATTCAATGGGCTTCAATGCTGCTACGGCACCGATGAAGCTTCTTATCGACAAGTCTCTCGACACATGGGAAGAGATCAATATCATTGGCGTGACAGGACAGGATCAACTAGATCTTCTTGCTCCTGGACTGCCAGCAGCTTCCGACTGTGAAGAGACTGCAGGTATCACTGGTGAAGACGATGAGATCACGAATCAGCCATTAGCGGCAGACACTCTACAGATCAACGGTCAGGGGGCCGCGGGTAACGGACTTCTTCAGGTCACGGTTTATGGAATCAACATTGTAAACGGCGTGCCGATCGCTGTCTCTGAGACCTTGGCTGTCGGAGCTGCCGGAGTTGTAGGAGCAGTTGGAACGGTAAGCTTCACAACGGTAACCGGAGCAGAGCTCGATGGAACTGCCGCAGGCATCCTTGGCGTAGGTGGAGTCATCGTTGAGCGCTCAGGCTCTGGAGAGGACCTAATCAGATTCGTCGCAGCAGACGGTTTGAACCCAATCATGGGTCTAGATCGCGCTCCCGGCATCAACCTCTTTGGTGGCGTAGGTGTACAGGTCGACGCAGGTGCGGCAGGAACAAGCTGTGTCGTTCGTGGTCCTAGCATCACTCCACTTCTGACAATGCCAGGAGCAGCAGCAGCCGTGACGCTGAACAGCTCAAGTGCAGCAGACAATGGAAAGGTAGCTACAGTGTTTGGTTACAATGCAGCCGGAGATCCAATCTCCGAGGCAGAGACTCTGAACAATGGAGCTTCTCCATCCACAGGAGCGCTCTTCGCATCAATCACTGGTATCGCAGTCGACCATCAGCTTACCGGAACTCTACAGCTAGAGTCTCCAGCAGCAACCTCTTTGGGCGCATCGGTACTTATGGCAGCAGCAAGCAGAGAGTTGAACATCGTAACTGACGTTCTTGCTCTGACAGCAGTCGCAGACGAGGCAGGCCTTGTTAGTGGAACCGCAAAGTTCTCTAACATCTGGCAGGTCGAGCTCGGTGACATCCCAGTAGCACGTACAGTGATCTTCCGTAAGCTAAGGATGTACAGAATCGTCAGCAGAAGTGTTGGCGAGACGATGAGCGTTTGCCAGTTCGCAAACGATGGACATGCATCTACCAGCTTCTTGGCAGCAGACACGACAACCGGTCGTGGTATTACAACCTCTGCAGCGTTACAGCCAGGAGCAGACGGACTGGCTCCGGACAAGGAGAAGCTCTTCGAGCTCCTTCAGGAGGCATACCGCAACCTTGAAACCGCACCTATCGACATCTGTGTTCCAATGGACGTCTACCTAGACGACCTGAACATCGGTGATGATGCCAGCCTCGTAAGAAGCTTGGCCACAGGCGCAGACGGACAGTTCCTTGCGACCCCCAACTCTGACGCAGACGCATTCGGTAGACTCTTGGTCTTCCGTGCTGCAACTGGATCCTTCCAGGCCACTTTGGGAATTGCAGGACCTAACCAGGCGACTCTGGTTATCACAGAGGCGACCTTCCAGGAGGGTGGAGTCGATGTTCGCAGATCAGCAAAGGTGATCGCAGCAGGAGACCTCAACGGTCTTTCTCTGGACACCGCGCTTACTCTGGACAGGCCACTTCTGACTCTCACTCAGTCCAACTTGGATTGGGAGTTGATTGGAAATGGTGCCTTCGGCACACAGCCTCTCGCTTCTGATCACCTAAGATACTTCCGTCAGTACAAGCTGAATGGAGAGTGGCTCTATGAGTGGCATCACGAAGCAGACAAGCTGGACGTTGACGGAGATCTCTATGCTGAGGTCAACTTCGGTTACCAGCTAGCAAACTTCTGCTACCAGCTGAGCACCAATGACAACAACACCCTTGGCGTCATCGGAGTGAACGTCTGGGACTCCAAGAGAAAGCAGGATATCGATCTTTGGATCGGAACTGCTCCGGTCTTGGATGCAACAGGAGCGGTCGCTACAAACGGCACCGGTCTTCTAGGTAACAAGTATCTCTCAGGTCAGACTGGCTGGACAAGAGGTATGTTTGCAGTTACAGGAGATGACCTGGCCAACTACCCAGATAGCGTCGACATCATTGTTGACACGAACGGAAACAGTGTTGATATCGGAAGGTCTCTCAGTGTAGTAGCTGCATGGCCTAACTTCATCAACACCTTCGACGCAACCGGATTCGGCTATGTCGCTTCTGGAGCACCGGTCTACGGTGGTAGGGTCTCGAAGCTAGATCCTCACTCAGCACCAACGAACAAGATTCTTGGACGAGGTGTCAGGATGCCAATCAGGCTGAAGAAGAACGACAGGAACTCTTTGGCTGGCAATAGGCTGGTCTGGTTCGATGTCAGAGACAAGGGAACAACGGTGGACGACGCTCCGACCGCTTCCCTAGCCACCTCTGACTATGCTAGACTGACAACCATCAGAATCGTCAACGCAGCAGTTGACGAGGTTAGAAATGTAGCAGAGCCGTTCATCGGTGAAGCGCATACCGCAGCTGTAAGGGCAGCCCTTAAGACTGCGATTGATAAGAGACTTTCCGAGTTGCAGAAGCTTGGAATGCTCAGAAGATATGAAACGGCCGTCTCAGCGACGCCGACTCAGCAGATTCTGGGACAGGCGACTATCGAATTAGTCCTAGTACCAGCATTCGAGCTAAGAAAGATCAACGTTCTGATCTCTCTGGCCGCAGAGTAATGGAGATTAAGTAAATGGCATCACCAGCAATCGCACAATATAACCGAGCATACAATTCCTTTTCAGGAGTTGATATCAAGGCGGTTTTCGGCAACAAGCCCGTAGCGGACCTACAGGCAATCAGCTATAGCATCACCAGGGAAAAAGCCCCTATCTATACAATGGGAAGTGCAGACCCACGTTCGTTCTCAAGAGCGAAGCGTGGCATCGCAGGCACATTGATCTTCATTGTCTTTGATAGGCATGGGCTTATCGATCTGATGGGACCGAAGGGAATGAACGCGAAGTTCATGGCTGACAACGATGATCTTCGAGGTGACTTCGGAGAAGGTACAAACATCGCTCCAGGCGTTGGAGCGGTATCGGACTTGTCTAGCAACAACATTCAGGCACCATTCGCAGATCAGGAGTCTGCCATTCAGACCTCCAATGGAGACCAGACCCCGACGAACCCATGGTTCTCGGACCAGATTCCTCCATTCGATGTGACACTCGCAGCTAACAACGAGTATGGAGCATCTGCCAAGATGGCTATCCTAGGACTGGAGATTCTCAATGAGGGCTCTGGATTCTCAATCGATGACATTGTCATCGAGCAGCAGATGACTTATGTATGCCGTACGCTGATTCCTTGGCAGAAGATCGACTTTGATCCTCGCGTAGGTATCAGAGGCGGAGCGGTCATTAAGTAAGACTTGATCCAAATTCGGGATGGGATTAAGATAGAGGCACTCGCGTTCATCGTGGGTGCCTTTATTTTTTGGAGTACACATGGCCACCTTTAATATGTTCAATCCCCCTCTTACTGCACGGCAGCAGATTCTATTTAGAGGCAGGGACCTGACAAAGCAAGACCTAGAACTTCTTAATAGCACAAATCCGAATGCCATAAATAATCTTGAAGCATTCAAGAAGCTTGGTCTTAGACACACCTCTTACTCAGGAGTAGATATCAGGGCGGTCGTCCATGTGGCAGGTGGCAGGCTCAAAGAGATCGCCACACTCCAATCCCTATCCGTATCCTCCTTCAGAGACAAGCGGCAGGTCCGTGCTCTCGGTACGGTCTATGACAAGGGCGTCACTCGAGGCCCACGTACTATCGCAGGCACCATGATCTTTACTGTCTTCGAGGAGTCTGCCTTGGCAGAGATCCTCAGAGTACACAAAGGTGACATGGATAGAGCGGCTCCTCATACAGGATCCAACCTCCGCTATGCCATGATGGACCAACTCCCTCCCTTCGACGTAACCGTCAACTTCATGAACGAGTATGGCTTCGGCTCACGTATGTCCATCCTCGGATGTGAGCTCCACTCAGAGGGGCAGGTCATGTCTATCGAGGATATCCTTACAGAACAGACCGTTCAGTACACAGCAAGGAACATGGTCTTTATGCACTCGACTGATGACGAGTCTCTTCGTAGAGATGGCGGGCTCGCCAAGGACGCACCGAACCAAATCACATTCGACAGCATACTCAGAAGCAAGCAAGACGATCTTGGTGATACTCTTAAGACCCTACGAAGGGTAAGGAACTCGTTTAGATAATGGCAGATAGAGCAAAGCCACCAGTCGGGACACCACAGGTAGTCTCTCCTGAAGCACCCCTAAAGAAGACGAGCGCAGAGAAGAAGCAGGACCAGCAGCTTGCTCTGCTTTCCCCAGCCAAGCGAGCGGAACTCATTTCTTCTGGTCACACCATTGAGCCACCATGGCCCAATAAGAAAGAGCAGTTCGACTACTACTGTGGTTCTCAGGCTTCTGTCTACTTCCAGGAGGTGCTCATTGATGAGTGCGCCTATGTCGGGTTCAACCGTAGCGCCGCAAAGATCCCAATCTATGGATACTCAGGAAGAAAGTACTGCACTGTGGCACAAGGACCCATCTCTGTAACAGGCTCCTTCGGCGTCAACTTCAAAGACGCAGGGTATCTGTTTGTCATTCAAGCCTACCTACAATCAAGACACGATAGAGCTACCGGTAGACCTGGTACTCTCAACGCAACAAAATCAAGAGACCTAGAAGCTAGAGCACAGACCATCGAGAACGTACTTCACGTACGAAGAAATCCACAGATTGGTCTACGTAACCCTGGCGATCATACAGGACAGTCTTATATTAATAAGATCAATCAATTGGACGACCGAGAGTTCGAGCTCTTGGCGGAAGACTTTGAGAAGGTTGTGTGGGGAACGGGTGAGGGAAGCACCATCACTGCGAAACTTAGCGATGTTGCAAAGAAGACAGCGCCGGACGAGTTCCCTGCCTTTGACATTTTTCTTGTTTTCGGTAATCCTGATGATCCAGAAGCCAACTTTACAGTAAAGAGGATACAAGAGGTTGAGCTTACAGGAAGTAGAATGGAATATGGTATCGATGGTCAGCCGATCATAGAACATTACAGCTTTTTGGCCCGTGACGTGATCTAATTGACAGAGTGCTCCACGATATGATATCCATATCAGATGGGAACTAAACTATGTACCAAATGCGGTACTGAAAAATCAATTGAAGACTTCTCTCGAAGGAGAGCTCGTCCGTCAGGACGCATGTCCCAATGTAAGGAGTGTGTTCTTGCATACAAAAGAGAAAGATACAGAACGAATGAAGGGGCAAGGAAGAGCAATCTGCTTCGGCAGCGCTATTCAAGGATAGAGAATCCCTGTGTCTCTTTGGACGAGTTCAGAGAACTCTATGCTACCCAAAAAATCTGTGCTGTTTGCGAGGGTGATCTATGGAAGAAGAAAGAAGTAATCCCTAGAGAGAATCCAGACGGAAGTAAAAAATTATACTGTTCATTTTGTGTCTCTAGACCAGAGGGTAAGTTTTGTAGTAAATGTGAAATGACAAAGCCACTGAAGGATTTTTTTAAGAAAAAGAATCATGCGGGCGAGTTGGGCCCTTGGTGTAAGACATGCAAGAAGACATTTGCTAATGATTGGCGCCACCATCCAGACGTTAAGCCAAGAAGGCTTAAAAGAGAACGATGGTATAGAATTAAAATGAAGTATGGCCTGACCAAAGAGGAATATCTCGAGATTGAGATAGGTCAGGATGGTAAGTGTAAGATTTGTAGAGTCTCTTTTGAAGAGATCAAACCTTGTGTTGACCATGATCACGAAACCGGTGAGATCCGTGGGTTGTTATGCAATAACTGCAACACCGCACTTGGTCTTGCCAAGGAATCAATTAGTACTTTAGGTAGTATGATTGAGTATTTACAATAAAAAGGAGAACACTATATGTCACTCAACCCTGAGGGACTAAAGGACTTGGTAGAAAGAGCGGAGATATCTAAGCAGTCAGTCAATAAAACGATGACAGACACAGCCCTTGCATCTGAGATTGATGCAGAGAGCGCTGTCATGGAATCAAGAAAGATGGCAGGAGCCATCAGTGGAGCCGTAGGCAAATGTCCTCAGTGCTCACCTGAGCCCTGCGACTGCGACCGCGAGCTGTCAGGTCCTGGAACCCAATCCATCCTTCCCTTGGAAGCACAGTCCGATGGAAATCTATACGAGACAGAAGCATTCAAAGGCTGGAAGGCAGCCCAAGGGAAGACCCCGAAACTAAAGAGGAAAAGTATGACTACTACATCAGTACAAGAAGAAGTAAAGGAAGAGAAGAAGAGAGCGGGAGGCTTGCCCTCCAATCCAGAGCCCATTACGGCTTGGGCTCCCGAGTTCTCAGAAGAGGAGGTCCTTGAGACTCCGCCGCTTCCAGCGGTCGGTGGTCCAGCAGGACCCTCTGCTCATCAAGCATTCAGACAACAGAAGGCTGAAGAGGATGAGGCTGCAGAAGAAGAGATTGATCCACTTGATTATATCCAAACGAACTTCGAAGGCGCTCCCTCCAATGGAGAGATCGAGCTTTGGAGACAGCGTCATGGAGACGTGTTCGTCACCTTGCTGACAGACGATGAGGTATTCATCTGGAGAACCATCAAGAGATTGGAATACAAGAACGTAATGTCCATGGTGGCGACAGCCGGTCTGGCAATGGCGAAGACTCAGAACGCAGCTGCGAATGCAGATGAGGGAAGAAACGCACTGTTCATCGAAGAGATTGCAAAGAAGTGTGTTCTCTGGCCACAGATTGATCAGAACCAACTGACATTCTCAAAGGCAGGAACCATGGATGCTTTGGCAAACCTGATTCTAGAGGCTAGTAATTTTATCCCGCACAGTTTGGCCATGCGGCTCACGAGAAAAATATAAGGGGTGTTAGAATGTTACTCAAGGACTTAAGATCTAAGAGTGGGATCTACAGCTTAACCTTTGGAAAAGACAAACAGTACATCGGAAGTGCCGTAGATCTCTACCGTAGGTTCTATCACCACCTGCCAGATCTTAGACACAACAAACATTATAATGCTCATCTTCAAAATGCTTTTAATAAGTATGGAGAAGAGAAGCTTGACTTCAAGGTCTTGTTTTTTTGTGATCTAAAGAGTCTGATCTTCTATGAGCAGAGAGCGATCGATGCTCATGATTGGAGCAAGCTGTATAATTTGAGTCCGACTGCAGATTCCCCATTGGGAACGAAGCATACAGAAGAGTCTAAGAGACGAATGTCTAAAGCAGCTAAAGGAAGAGTTCCATGGAACAAAGGAGTCCCATGTTCTGAAGAGCAAAGGCGTGCAGTGTCCAAAGCTAACAAGGGTAACCAGGTCTGGTTGGGCCGCTCACATTCTGATGAAACTAGAAAGAAGATGAGCGCTGCTGCTCTTGGACGACCATCTAGAAACAGGAAGTCGGTCAGGATTGGCTCTGAGACTTTTGAGACTACCAAGGCAGCTGCTAAAGCTCATTCTGTCAGTGACGGTCTAGTTCGCTATCGAGTAAAGTCTCAGAGCCCCAAATACTCCGACTGCCAATGGGCATAATGTATGGATGTCTTTCAGGCTAAGAAGGAACACAGGTCTTTATATGCAACAGACTTTCAATCAGGGACTGTGGTATGGAGACCTCTGAGCCAAAGAGAATATAGAGCATATAGAGATCTTGCTTGGCAATCCCCGGAGATGGTTCCTGAAATAGAGGAACAGATCTTTGAGGATTGTGTCCTTGACTCTTCTATACCAGATAGCACAGACCTTGGCGGCATCGTTACAACCGTCGCCTATCAGGTCATATCTGTATCGGGAGTGATCAATCCGATGCAGGCTCTGGGTCAACTCGCCACCTGGCGAGCAGAGATCAATACACTTGATGAGCAGATGGTACTTCTTGTTTGCAAGGCATTCAGGTATACTCCAGAAGAGGTTGAGAAACTAGACTTCCAAGAGTTCCTGAGGCGTGTTGCCATGGCAGAGGTAATGCTAGGTGCTCTTATCCAAGTTGAAACCGAGGAGGCGCCAGTTGAACAAGGCGTGGACTTTGATAAGGATTCGAAAGAGCTGAACAAGTTCCGACAGAGAGAGGGCGACGGGTCCGCTCTTGAAGATCGGAAGTCTGCAGCTCTTGACCTTAGGAAGAAATTTCACGCACAACGAGGCGCTTAATGCTAAAGAGACCATTCGTCACAACAGAAGATAACTCCTTCGGCTATCGTTCCACCAACTGGGGTAGGGTCGCAGGCGCAGGTCTGTTTGGGGCAGGCGTCATAGGCGCTTCACGAATGGATATCTCCATGGACCCGACCAAGCTGTCCTATCTGCATGAGCCTCTTAGGGGTAGATATGTCGGCAAGGGAAAGGACGCACGTTACTTTCAACCACAAGACTGGTCGAAGATGGCAGGGCGGGCCCCAGGAAGGGTCAGGGGATCCGATGTCATGCTCAACGCTCTCAAGTGGAGCGAGGAGCAGCTATGGGGAATCCCAAGAACATTTGATCTCTACGCACTAGGCAGCACCCACCTTACAGGGCCCACTGGCAAAGAGGGAGTCCGTCTGGCTCTCGACCCCCACTATGTAAAAACATTCCAACCTTATCTTGAAAAGGAGATAGGCAAGAGAGTTGATGCAGCGGGCAAGGAGTTCTTCGGCCTTACCACAAATGAGCTCGCCTATGGGCTGGAGCTTAAAGAGTATAAGACTACAGGCATGTTCGGACAGGCAACCACAGAGGTTGGTCTGTTCGCCGCAAAGCCTGAGGTCACCGGCGCAAAGGAAGGTCCTATCATGGCACGCGCCAGAGCGATGTCAAGGTATTGGGCGCCTCCTGGCACAGACCCGATCACACATCACAGATCAAGACTGGCAGCGACAAGACAAAGAATTCACGGTGTACGCAACGTACCCGCCGCACACGTAAGCAAGGGCCAAGCTCAACAGGGTGTGGTGCATGAGTCTCCTTGGTTGATCACAGGAGGAAAGAACAGAAGACAGGCATGGGGTCGCAACCTGCATGCCGTAGCCACTGAGCTTTCAAGTAGATACTTCCGCCTGTTGGACGATCCGATTGAGGTCATTCATGACTTCATGAGAGGTTCACAGGGAACTATCAATGACCTCTTGCAAAGATCAAAGGACAGCACAAGCTATCAGATCTATGAGAAGACTTTAAAGAACAGATTTGGTGTAGGTGGGGCAGGAGCGATGGAAGGCGCTGGCCTTGGCCAGCTCTGGGGTCGACATGTGAAGAGAGCCGTTCCTCTTGTCGCCGGTCTCTACGGTGCCTATTACGGTGTCGGCATGTTCACCAACGCCTTGCTCAACAAGACACCTGGACAACTAGGTCACGCTGCTCATGCCAGTGCTCACATGATGTACGCCAGAGCTTCTGAGATCACAGGTCTGACAAGACTAGGTGAATGGCAGAGGGAGAAAGCTCCTGGCAGTACAAGCTATATGGGCTTGGCCGCATTCCCGATGTCGGCATATCTCACAGGAAGTATGCTCGGTTCAATCTATGACAGAGGTGTTGCAAAGGATTGGGCATGGAGATCTGTCCGCCAAAAGGAGCACTCTCTTCCTGGTTCACTTAGCAGACTTGTAGGTGGAAAGAAGGTCACAAGAGGAAGGCAGTGGGGAATCATGGCAGCGGTCGGAGCAGCGGCGATGGTCATGCCCTTCCTTCCAGGCGCACTGGGTTCCGAAAAGAGAGTAGATCAACTTCGAGCAGAGTACAGTGGCCAAAGAGAGGTCGCTATAAAGAAGGGTAGGTTCTGGGAGATGGGTAGGACCCCATACGAAGGAACCAATACGATGTATCACCGCCCGAATGCATATGCTCGTTCCATGATCGACGCTCGAGAGCACGGTATCTATGGAGACAACCTGGCCAACAGTCCTCTTTCCAAGCTGGCCAATCTCATTGCTGACCCATATTACCTTGAGAAGAAGCATTACCATGACAGGCCTTACGCCATCACCGGTCCCGATGACGCCGGGTTTGGTCCTTTGGGCACAATCTATGCCGCAACATTGGGAAAGATCTTTAAGCCCCCTAGGCTCATGCACACGGACGAGTTGGCTCCAGGGGGGTACGAGGGCAAGGGAACCTTTGCAACGCCCTCAACGGGCGGCTCAGACCCCTCTATGGCCCTCGGTGGCACAGGTGGTCCTGCTCCCGACTCTCCATACTCTCTAAGATCTCAGGCAGGAGAATTAGCTTATAGGATCCAAGAGGCCATTGGTCTGCCTGGATTCATGTTTGGAGCAGTGAAGAAAGAGTTCACTGGTAGTGCTGACATCTTTGATGAGAGGCCACTCTTACAGAGTGCTGCAGATATAACATCTGTAAGGAGGGAGTACTGGGATCTGAACCTTGGTGGTGCAGGTACTGCCTCTGAAGCCTACCGTCGTTTCAATCCATCCAAACGTTTCCAGATAGAGGAGATGAACCCTCTTCCGAACACCATGCCTTCATGGATGCCAGGCTCTGGTCACTATATCAACTTCCAGACAGGTGATCCTTATACAAAGGTGCCAGAGGGTGAGCTAAGATTACCTGGCCCAGGCTTTGAGCATAGGTATGCTGAATTGAAGGGCACGGATATGGAAGATTATCCTCTGGCATACAAGTTCAAGATCCTTGCAGATGTCGCTCCTTATAGCAAGGAGTTCAGAGACGTGAGGTCTAAGATCGGTGGGGCGATCGGCCGTGGTTCGCTTACAGAAGAACAAGAGCAGATGGTCGGTGAGACCCTTAGACAGATCAGAGAGAAGGAGGAGGGTAGGCAGTTTACAGACAGAGAGGGTCAAGGCATCATGGGCAGTCTTTGGGGAGCGATGGTAAGAGTTGGCAGGGCCAACCCCATGGAACAGATCATTCCCTTCTCTCCTGTTCACAAGTTTTCTGGCGGGACAGATGTCAATACTGCGTACGCTGGAGAGCGTGTATATAGTACAGATTATCCCTCATGGTTCCGTCCTATAGAACACTTCATCAGTCCAGCGGTGCACTCAGCTGGAAGACTCTTTGGTATCAATGCCATCCCAGGAATGGAGCAGGAACGAAGAGATATTCAAAAGCACTTCGATATGCTTGAGTATGTAAAGCAGAGAAATCTTGAAGGACAGTTCAGACAGACAGGACAAGGAAGGGCTGCTGCTCACTCAGGTCGGCGTGCAGAGTCTACAAAGTTTGGAGCAGACCCATACGGAAAGAGATCGTCTGTTGAGAAGGTCTTGGATAAAAGAGACAGAGAATATATCCGTGCCATGTTCGACCTGTCCACACCAAGAGAGCAGAAGAAGGCCATGTCTCTGGTAGACGAGCAGAGCAAGGGTATCCTTGAAGCTCAGTATCAGAAGCAGTTGATGGCCCAAATTGTTTCCCAACGAAACATCACAGATGGCCAGAAGGGCTTGATGGACCACATCGAGTTCATGAGATCGACAGAAGGAAGAGAGGCTACAGAGGAAAACTGGGACGAATATGAAAGAGCGAAGGCGGATGACCAGTGGGCAGGTAACCAGTTCTCTGACTTCCTGAGAATGAAAGAGGCTCAGAAGCACTTCTCGGAGAAGGGACTTCCTGGGGGTGACTGGGTAGGTTGGAGACCAGACGTAGATCTAGAGGACATAAAGCTGAAGTTTGTCATGGAGGAGGGAAAGGACTTTCACGACTTTGGTCTGTGGGAGACACAGGTAAGAGACCTGGCAAGGAAGCCTTACATAGATGATGCCGTGGATGAGATGAGAAATGCAGGATCCTCAGACGCAGAGGGTCAAATCTTTAAGATGCTCAGTGCTAGCGGACATGTTAATATTGATGTCAGTTCAAACCCTTCGCCATATGACAGAGCGAGTGTAAGCGTTGATCAAGACAATACGGAAGAGATTGAAAGGTATATGAACAGGATGGGTCTACTCTAAATGAAATACGATACACAACGAGACTTTGTCTCTGACTATCTGGCTCCTGGCATGGCGCTGTCTGGCTTTGGTTACATGGGCTATGCCGGGTTCAGTACGATGGATTACAATGCTTTCGCTGCTCCATGGAGAAAGGCGAAAGATACCATGAGTCTTTTTGGTGGACTTTCCGCATTTCACAGACGACGTCCTGGTCCCGTCATGGGAGCAAGCGAAGCTGCGGTTCTAGCGGGGGAACTTTTTGCACCGAGCGGTGCCAAGATCTCGGAGCGGTGGTGGACCGGCAGGTCGCGCGCTCGCGCTGCCTGGTCTCTCGCCTCTCGTAAGTTCGGTGGTGCGACAGACATAGGAAAGTTTGAAGACGTCAAGTCCTTGGGTAAGTATTTAGAAAGCAGACCTGAGTTCTCGGGCACAGTCTCCTCATACATGAATCGCCTGACAGCCTCAGGAGCGACACTTGAATCGAACAAGGGCATAGCTCAGATTCCTGGTCTTCATAAGTCAAGCGCAGCAAAATGGACACGTATCAACAAAGGAAAGAAGATCACGGCAGACGTATTGGCCAAGCAAGGTCTTTCTGGAAGAGCAGATTTGGCTACAGCTATCAACGCTTTGGCAGAGACCATGGGAAAGGGAACAACGGTTTCTCTTGGCAAGCACGCCCAACACAACATGGCCTCATCCATTCGATTCAGAACCAACAAGTCTTTGATCGAACTTCCTCTTACAGTATTCATGGGAGGCAGCGACAAAGGGGCTACCATGTTCTTGGGCAAGCATGGCAGCCAGGTTGTCACTCCAAGGATGGTTCAGAGAGCAGGGGAGGTAATGCCATTCCTAGCAACAATCAAGGACAGCATGAAACCGATTCCTCTTACTCCTCCACCTGGCATGACAAAGCATTTGGATGTCTACATGATGGAAAAGATGAGAGAGGAGTATGGGCGCTTGCAGGGTGGTACAAGCAGGCAGAACTATCATAGCGCAGAGGCTCTAAAGAGAGAGATCTTGAACGAAGTGATCTTCGAGTCCAATGACCTTGGTAACAGAACCGTCGATGACCTTGCTCATGGGTTCCGAGGACACAGGGTTCGAAGTGAGGTCAAGGTGGTAGAGACCGGCCTGTTGGCGGAGAGGGGTCTCGAATGGAACCAGAGAGCCTATGTTGAAGGCTTCTCCAGATGGGGCAAGGATGTCATCTCGTCTCCTCAGGCGATTGAGAAGAACGTCTTCCTCAATCCAGATGCCAACTGGAACAGGTTTTCGTTCACGGGTGCGTATTCTCAAGCACGACCAGACCAGCTCGCAAGAGAGCTTAGGCTTAGGAAAGGGCCAGCAGGTTTGAATCTATCTGCTTACGCTTCCTCTATTGGAAGAGCGGCGATCGGCCAGGAGCTGAAAGACCCAGAGATGGCCTTGAGAGTCGTGTCTGTATCCCAAGACGCTTGGGGTCATATCGCGGGGATGGAGGGACTTGGCTCTGATGTCTCAAGGATTGGGGCCGAGGAGTTCTTGGGTTCCAATAGAATGAGAAGTGCTGAGTTTGAGAAGGCATTCTCTCACTCTATTGACCTCACTCATCCACAGGTCGGTGAAAAGACATCAAGGATAATGGCAATGATGCGAACAGATGCCGAGTTGTCACAGGCTGTCGCAAACAATACTTTGTGGGAGTATATCAAGCAGGCTCCGAACGAGGCTCAGCTTACTGACATGTTTACACTCCGCCAGGGAGAGCTTCTTGGCTTCTCTTCAGGATCAGAGTTTATCGAAGGCTCTAGATACGGTGGAGTGCAACGAGTGGAGAACGTCAAGTTCGTACAGGGGACACTGCCTTCTGGTGAGGTAGGCCCTGTGTCGTTGCAGCTTGGTGGAAGTGAGATTCACAATGTAGATGTTGGAATGAAGTTCCAAGGAACCAAGTACTCGAAGAAGACCGTCAAGGGATTCATGAGGCACAGGGAGTTCCAGAGGAGATCTGCCATGGCGCTCGCTCTTTCAGAAGCGATGGCGACATCACAGATCAGACAAGGCAACGAGGCGGTCATCTCTATTCAGGGCATGTCCAACAAGTTGTTCAAGCGGAGACTCACTGGTGGGTATACCTTCAGAAGCCGGACGCAGGGTCGTGAGTACATGAGAAGAGTCGCTGGTTCAAGCTTCCTTACCACAGAGGGCGCAAAGGCTATCGGAGGAGCGAACTTCGACGAGTGGTCGTTTGCTCTTGGTAACGAGATCAGCATGCGTATGCAGCAAGGCCCGCAGGGCCAGATGACAAAGACTCAGTGGCAGAGCGCAATGGCATTGGCTGAGGAGACTCTCTACGGAAAGCGCATGGGAGATCCCCTCTTTACAAAGACTGACAAGTACGGTGTCGCTGGGCAGATGATTCGAAACGAGGGATCAGATCCAATCAAGGTACGAAATGCGCTCCTTCGTGCAGGCACAGATTTGGGGATCATCGATGCACGACAGGCTGGAACAACACTTGATGCTTTGATGAGCACGAATGCGAATGTTTCATCTCGCGCATGGGAGGGCATGGGAAAGAGATACGGTGAGGTTGGTGTATGGAATGTTCAGGCTGCAGCGCAGGGTACTCCCGAGATGCTTGGTGCGTTTACTCGAGGCTCAGCAGATGAGAGAGTGATCAATGCGTTCAGGATGCAAGGAATGGGCGAGGTTGCAGAGTCTATCCTTGAGGGCACAAGCGGGAAGGCAGAGAGCCTTGCAGACAACATGAAGATCATGTCCATGTCTGGAACGCAGCGCCCAGACAATGTCGTTCATGTTGATGAGCTTACCGGCTCTGTTCGTGAGAGGTTCTTCTCAGCAGATCCCTCTGTGAGACGCGGAGCTCTAGAACAACTTGGCGTGGCAGGAGAAGAGTTCGCCATCGATCTTGGTTCCACGTTCGAGGTTCCTACAGGAGTAGGAGACAAGACTCGAGGTGTTCGTTACCTCAGGCCTGGCATGCATCAGTCAGGTCATGTCGGAGCCTATGCCACAGACGCAGAGAAGACAGTGCTAAAGAGCATGGATGCTTCTTTGAATAGGGTCTTGAGCGGTGCCGCCGGACTTGGGCCTGACCCAGGTGATTATGCAGAGGGCGTTGCTCAAGACCTAGGTGAATACTTTGGCTCTGTCAGAGATGCGACGATGGGAAAGAGGATGGCAGGTAAGCATGCCTTCGCAGGTCCTCTGGAGAACTCTGTTCAGCTTCAGCTTCAGTCTAGCCTTGAGGGAATCGCAGGGGGCGACTTAAGAGGTTTCGTTCCTGGGACCGGACCTGTCGAGAACGTTCCAATCGGAAAGAAGAGTATGCCAAATGCGTTCGTTCTAAAGAACGAGACCGCTCATAAGTTCTTCAACCTGTCGAAAGAAGAGAGTGCAGCCTTCAAGAAGGGAGGAAGCGCAGGCAGAGTTCTTAAAGGACATATCTACGGGACGATACATCGTCAACCTATCGAAGGCCTGTATCGTGCAGCGGTGACCAGGTTCGCCAGCGCCGAAAGGATCATGGATGACCACTCTGTATCCACAGAGGTCAGGAACAGCGCGAGCAGAGTCAGCAGAGCACAGGTCTTTGCAGACGAGCACTTCCTTGCTGCTCTTGGTGGCGACTTCGATGCTGACCAGGTCTATCTTCATGCGCTCGATCCAAATAAGAAGAAGGCCTATGCGCTCGCCCACTCTGTTACAGAAGGGTCTATCGCAGCAAGGACATCTACGGTTGAAGAGGTAGGCAGCCTTGTACAGACCACATTGGCTGAGCACGGCTTCACGGATGCACCAACGATCCGTCGCGCAACGAACATGTCCATAGCTCAACATGAATATCAAAAGACTCAAATGACAATTCAAGAGTCTCTGAAGAAGAGCTCCAAGGCCGTGTATAATACTGCCGAGGTATTCACACCCGGCTCTTCCGGATTCCAAAAGAGAATGGCGGCTCGCTATACAGAGGCCTTCCTTGAGAAGCAGATGGTAGGTAACATCTCCAATGTATCCAACATCGCTCTCAGAGCATATGCAGGAGAGACGACAAGCCCTAAGAACATCAGGAAGGCAGGCTCTCTTCTTCACAACCTGACAGAGCGTATCATCAAGGCAAAGTACGTTGGAGACAAAGAGATTGCAAGCGGCGCAAAGTCTGCCTCAAGAGCAGTGGATATCTTAAGAAGAGGAGACGTGGGAAGATTACAAGAGTTCAAGGACATCGTTACGAACCTGATGCCCTCAGACGGAACACCAACAGGAGACAAGGCCTTGGAGGACATGTTGTCTGTTGCTGATGATATACTTGCTGCCACCAGTCGATTCCAGGTAGACAATCCAGAGCTCAGAACAATGAAGCTGTTCTCAAAGAAGAACGCTTCCGTAGAGGACCTCTTCAAGTTGTCGGATGAGCTGAGAAGGACTGGTAACATGCACCCTGCCGCTCAGTACATTCAAGAGGCTGCGGGGGGCAAGGTCAAGAGTGGATTGGCCATGGCAGCAAGAAGTGTCAAGACAAACCTTGGCCAGTTGGTCAGTCACTTCAAACCCCATGCGAAGTGGGGGGCGATCGGGATAGGTGCAGGTCTTGTTACAAGCATGGCACTTGGCGACCCAGGACACTTGAATGCCAGGATGGATTCTCAGGACGAGGCAAGAAGAATGACCTCACCGACAGGAGGGCAACCAAGCACTCCTGCGCCAGGGCCTCAGACTGCCAGAGTTACACCGGGAAGAGAAGTTCAGGTCAATGCTGTTGCTCAAAAGAGACTTGCCAATTACAATGTAGGTCGTAACCTTGGCGCCCTTCTTGGCCCAGGCACATCAACAAACGTTACAATGAATGATCACAGGTCACACGTAGATGAGGATTACATCATGAAGAGAATGGGGATTTAATTAATGGCTTTTAGAGATGGCGTACCTGGAGACAAGACCTTTGGACAGATTGAAGTAATCGATCTGAACGCTCCTCCTGACTACAGTGTTTCCAGCGTTGAGTTTGACGACTCTGAGGTTGAGGACTTCAATGCTCCCAGTACGGCCGCTGCAACAGGACGATTAGACAGAAAGCTTGTAGATCATCCATACAATACAGGAAAAGATGGCGTAGGAGCGACTCTTGGCGAAGGTCACTTTCGAATCAATGACCTTATCTTCTTCTGTCCTCCGACAGCAATTAGCATTGAGGGTCACGATGTAAACTATAAGTGGGACACACTTAGAACAAACACCTCCATGAAAGCCAGGTCTGGTCGTGGCACGCTTTCATTCACAGTAAACCTTGTCATAACACAAGACACTCTTCGAGGGTTCTCTCTCTCAGAGGTCATCAATCGTAGCTTCCTCCCTCTCATTCAAGAGTTCAAAAAGACCCCTTTCTGTGAGGTTGAGAACGAGCTGCTTAGAAGATCTCTTCCTGTAGATGACGGCGAGCCTATCGGCGCTGCGCTTGTAGGGATCAATGTGACGACTATGCAGGGACTGCCAGGAACACTGAACGTTCTGCTCCGCTTCCTCTGGTTCAACTACAAACCATTTACTCCAAACTTCAAGTACAGAACATCCTGGACAAACCAAGGGGTGGACAGAGAGAGGGCAATCTATAAGGCAAAGGGGGATCTTGGTTATAGAACATTGAAGGGCTCTCCGGGACGTATCTACAACTCGACAGCCGAGTACCCAACCACAAGATTCAATCGCTCCGGCGCGGCAATGTTGCATTTTCGTGAAGATCTCATGCGTGTCAGATCCTATGAGAGAGACGATATCGATATCATCAAGGAGCCAACTCGCAGAACCATGGACTTCGGAGCGGATACGGCCTTCTCCTTTTGGGAAGTCAACGTACCCACCACACCACCTCCATCTGCATTCAGATTCATCAAGGAGTTTACGAACTACGAGTTCAGTCATCCATCGAAAGAGTCTACATATAAGAGTGGAGGGAACTCAAAGGTCAATGCCTTGAGAGCACAGGAATCAAGAGAGGGCAATCTTCATAGGTTCAAGTCTAAAGGAAGATGGAGAAAGGCTTCCATGGGAACTTTTACTTCGTTTGAACGAATGCGTGCCGCATGTAACCAAGAGATAGGAGAGGATATCTGGGTAGCCTCCGCATGGAGGTCTCAGTCGTCACAGACTTATCTTTGGAAGAAGTCCCTGGCAGACCATGATGGCAACTGGAGGAAGGCAAGGAAGTGGGTTGCTCCACCTCGTGGTCTTGAGATGCCTGATGGATCAATCGCTCCAGGCTCCAAGCACCAAGACGCTACCGCGCTTGATCTAAAGTGGACCAACATGTCCTTTGTTGAGAACAAGGCAGGAAGAAGAAAGTACCTGTCAAGACATAATGTCGGTCAGCTTAGAGGAGACAGGGTATATGGCTGGTTAAAGAGGAATGCTGATAGGTTCTCGTTCGTTCCATATGATGCAGAGCCTTGGCACTGGAACTACGCAGGGCCAGAAGAGGCGTCCTTGTCAGCAGAGCTGAACACAAGTGGAGAGGTGAAGGAGAAGGCGCCTCCTGCAATCTATAAAGATATCATTGAGGTGGCCGATGGTAATAACATTCCAAGGTCTCTCGCTCTTGCTCTGGTAAGTGTAGAGTCGAATTTCAATCCAGACAAGATTGGAGACGAGGGACAGGCTGGCTTGGTACAGCTTTCCCCAAGCGCCCTCTTGTCCCTCGGACTGGGTGCACAGGAAGACGTGCTTGATCCTCGAATCAATCTGGAAGCGGCTTTCTCGTATCTGGCTGACCTCTCTGCCAGGTATGGCAACTGGACAAACGCTCTTCAGGCGTATCACGTCGGAGCAGACGAATACGACTTGAATCCGACAAGGATACCTGACAGTGTCAATAAGAGAATCGCTGATGTGGTCGCCCGTGTAAGAAGTGATTTCAAGGACCCTGCCCTTGCAGACTCCATAGTGCGTGGGGACAGGGCTGGAGAGCTAACACCCAAGAGACCTGACAGGTTTAGAGAGACAACAACTCCCAATATCGAGAAGAAGATTTTTCTTAGAGAGAGAGCTGTCCTGTTGGCAAGGCTCACAGACGAAGCGAAGCGTGTGGGTTCTGCTCATGATATGGCAAGTGTAAAGACTTTGACAGAGGCTCACGGCTGGCTTGGTAAAGTGGTGACTGGCCTGACAGAGGAAGACAAGATCGCACTTGGTCTTTGGGCTCACGCAAACTCTGAATATGATTTCTTTTCTCTTGAAAATCTGACACCCAATAAGAGCGGGGGGCTTGTGTTAAGCAAGTCCAGAAACCAAATCAATGCAGAGATCGAGCGAAGAATTAGCGGAATAGAGCTCTCTCTCAATCGTTCATGGATAGAGAAGAACGGATCAGAAACTGAAGGCTGGCATCTTATAGAGGATCAGATCACGAAGAAAAGAGTCTTTAAGAGAAGGAACTCTTTTTACATTGGAGAAAGCAAGGAGAGTGTGTGTATCACATTCATGAACTTTGGATTCATGCACAAGATCGTAGCTCTTCCTGTTCTGGGATGGAGATATCCTACGCTTCAATATATGGGAAGTGTCAGTCCAAGAGTTACCATGGCAATCGCCTTCATCGGAGAAGAAGGCAGAGAGGAGTTGAAGAATCTTCTGGACATGATTCAGAAGCAGGCGGATTACGCAATCAACTTGAGAGAGCTGCATAAGACCCTTGGGATCATAGTGGATAACAGTCTGTTGAATGCTGTTGGCATAAAGCAGCTCCTTCTTGAAGACTGGAAGATCGAGACATCTCCTTCTGAGAAAGACACGGTAATGATGACTCTTGATTTTGTGGACAACAGCATAAAGAAGAGCGATGAGTTCTCTGTGCCTCTGATTAAAGGAGTAAGCGAGGTCGCCAACGGCTTGATTCGTCTTATCTTGAAAAGAGGAAACGTATCAGCGATAAGAAAAGATGGAAACTTCAGAGAAAGAACTCCGATTACGGAAGACGAGGTCAGGAGCACTGCGCAGGCGACAGCGGTCGCATTTGGATTGCGAGCAAAGACAGTTGATGACGGAAGAGGAGGAGTCACCACAGTTCACACAGAAGAGTCCCTTGACAAGATTCATTTTGAAGCTACCGGCTCTACGGGAGATGAAAGGATGGATGCTGTTATCGGTCCTATGCTCCAGTTGTTCAACATGTTTGGTGAAGAGATCGAGGATTACCCAGAGACATATCGCTTGGGCGACTACTTTATAGACCATCTGACAACCACAGACTTTCAACTGAAAGGCTGGCCAACCACTCCAAAGCAAAAGAATCAGCTTATCTATCGCGGAAAGAGCGGACAGTTTGATCTTTTTACAAGAAAGATGGAGGTTTTTATTCATCACATCTTAATGCCCAACCTTCAGTTATCAAAGGACAGAGAGGTTAACAAAATTCTACAGAAGCTGAATGTCAGCGGTGTTGTGGGAGCCAAGCCTTGCTATCCTGATCTTGACCTGCCTCCAAATCCCATCACCGGACAGATTGTAGATATGAATCCAGACTTCTATTTTTATAATGCATCCGATGTCATACATGGAAATCCGACAGAGAAGAGGTCTCACTCCTCGGAGAAGTATGACACCTATAGAAAGAGAGGGCTTAAGGCTTTGAGAAACAGCTTCAACCACTTCTTGGTTGAGCAGGCAGGGAATGCAAGTGAGACGCTGACAAGAGATCCGGAGATTCATCCAGAGAGATCTGCCGGGGGAGATGGTAAGGTTGATGGTGTGCAGGTATATGACCCACTGACTGGAAACAATGCAGGAGCGACCTCTCTTGCGCTCACAGAGATGAAGACTTCCAATCAGACGAGGTCGGGCCCAAAGCCTAACGCTCAAAACTGGGACGAGGCAGTTGATGAAGAGTTTGCAAAGAGCGGAGGATCATACTCTCTTTATGACGAGGTCCCCAAGGGCACTTTTCTTCCAGAGGGAAGGGACCTGCTTGAGCAAGACATGACCCTTGAGGGCTCTACCAGAATTTTTGAACGATACATGAAGAACGACTTTCTTGAAGAGAAGCTGACGATGCGTAGGGCGTACCCTACATTCAAGGTGTTCTTCATCGAAGAGGATCAGCCAGGCAAGCCGTGGAAGGTCTTTGATGATTTCTATGGAATCAACTCTGTCAGCGAGATTCGTATTGTCAGGTCTCGCAAGATCGCCGCAGACCTTTGTCTTATTCAGGTTACGAATGTTGCTGGAACTCTTACGAACCGTCAGTTCCCAGAGTTTAGGGGTGCTGTTCTACATGAACTTGGCTTGTCAGACAATGGCAATCACCAATCTCTTACCTCAAAGAGGGCGAAAGAAAAGATTCATGATCAGGACAAGACAAAAGAAAACCCATTTCACTCTACCCTTCTAAAAGAAGGAACAAAGGTTCAGGTTAGACTTGGGTACTCCAACAACTTTGATGAGTTGGAAACAGTTTTCAATGGACAGATTGTAGGGGTCGAGGGAAATGAACTTCTTACACTGATATGTCAGTCGTATGCTACAGAGCTTGTCGCCATACAGAGGGGTGAGGATCCAAAGCAGAAGTTTGGTTGGTTCAACTCTGACACAGATGAGTTGCTGAGCCTTCTTATCGCATCTCCGGAATGTAAACACTTTGGCAGATGGAAGATCAAGGACATAGGCATAGGCCCCAGACACCTGCAGTTACATCCTGACGGTGGTGGACATAAGAGGTGGGGCTTTGTCGATACTCCCGCCGACGACAATATCTATCCTGAGCCATTCGATGACATGGTCTTGGACTGGGACAACTTCTGGACTGAGTACGTCGTATATCACACAACCATCTGGGATGTCTTCAAGGAGATGGAGCTACGCCATCCTGGGTGGATCGCATCACCTGTACCCTATGATGACCGCATGACCATGTTCTTTGGCCTACCCTCAATGCAGTATTTTTATAGAGACCCAAAGTCTTTGGAAGAGAGAAAGAGGTACTCGCTATTCAAAAACAATATCCTTCAAGAGGTGATCAAGACTCTAGACTTGGGTGCGTATGGAAGTGTCCCCTCAACCTATTGGAGCGCCTCTGCTCTTGGAACAGTCAACCACTTACCATCATTGCTGAATAAAAACTTTGGCACTGTCGCGAGTGGAAGCTATTCACCGAAAGCCATCCTGCAGTTCATGGACATAGTCAATGAGAACACAGAGATGTACAGCTCTCTGATGAAGAGAGATGAATCTCAGGCCTTCGCAGAAAGGGCGTTGCTGACACAGTCAAAGGACGTTGCCGCTTTTGTACAGTTGGCAGATGATCCGGAGAAGAGAAGAGTTCTAGAAGAGGCATTGAACAGGTTGGGAGAAGGAAATATCACTGCAGCAGACGTCTTGCTTGGAGATATGATCAGGTCATTCCGGTCGTATCATATGGTGACATCAGAACATGACATCATTCATAATGATATCAAGGCAGATCACAGAGGAACGTTTAACAGCGTTTCCGTAGACTGGTCCTCAAGCCCTTCTGGAGGAGACTCTGGAGTTGCAGGAAGACCAGATGGTGGCACAGAGACCATTGCAATTGATGACCACATTCGTAAGGACCATCTTCGTCATACATATATTGCAGAGCCAAACTGTGAGGGTAGATTTCTTGCTGTCAGATATGGCATTGGACATCTGATGAGGTCTCTCAAGGACACCTATAAGGGAACCTTGACCATCATCGGGAATCCAAAGATGAAGCCTCATGACATTGTCCATCTCCTGGACAGCTACACAGACATGGCTGGGCCTTTTGAGATTGAACAGGTTGTTCACACATTATCCTCCAGCACAGGATTTATCACTGAGATAACTCCTGATCTCTGTGTCAACGCACGCAGGGGAGCGATGCTTAGTGTTGCAGACGCGATGGGCCAGGTCAGTGTAAGAGCTCATCAGTCACTGGTTGAGTTGATGGGAGGAAAGCAGTCAAAGACTCCTGTGGCACATGCACATGCGGCGGGCGCAGCGGCTGCTGCGGGCGCGGCTGCGGCAGGGGCTGCGGGCGCGGCTGCTGCGGGCGCGGCTGCTGCGGGCGCCGCCGTAGCCAAGGGGGCAGGAACGATTGCAGCAGTAGCTGCTGGCTGGTTCCCTGCTGTTGTCATTGGATCTTCGCTCTTGATCCTTGCAGCAGGCGGGTATAAATTTGCCAAGTATGCTACAACAAGAGAGCCAGTGATCATTACACCCTTGACCAGAGCAGGCAAACCATTTGTCTCTGGGTTCGATGGGTTTGAATCAGATGGGCTGTTTACGTCTATTGGCGGTCAGTGGAGACACTTCGCACACAGCTTCAAGGACGGGATAAATGTTATGGGAATGTATTATGATGCCATAACAGCAAGCTATTGGAATGGAACATAATGGGTAACGGAACTTTTGTAGATAGGCTCGCACGAGCGCAGAACCCCACAGGTCTGACATCAAAGCCAACCTGGGCAGGAGGAGATGAGCTTCGTCTTCTTTATGGTCATGTGGTAGCGGTGGGTCACTTCCTCACTGACAGGGTCATCGCTGTAAAGATCAAGCAGACCGGAGCTCGAGGAACAACCTTGGTTGGCGGCAATATCGCCTATAGGAATCAAGAGGGCAAGCTTGCTCAACACCATGGCGCTTGGATACCCTGGAAAGACAGCTACGAAGAAGCACTGATGCATCCCCCAAGAGATGGCGATGCAGTACGAGTCATCTATACGGGTGGTTCGCCTACCTCTGGTTACGCAGAGAGAGTAGGAAAGCTAGGCACTTTCAACCCAGAACACCTGGATATTCCAGAGAGGGGTTTTGCGATTGCCCTAAGCGCTAAGTCAGGAGGTGGTTTTTAATGGGCAAGGCATTAACTTCGCAGGATATTCCTGCCAACATTTGGAGGAAGAGTCCCAAGTCATCTGCAGCGATCAAGCTGTCAGAAACTTCTGTCGCCATGATTGGAGGGCCGGACCACGCTCTGGTAACAGATGAGCACTTCGGAAACATTATCAAAGGTCCTGTAAGTATGACGGCGACGCCGCAACAGATCAGGATTAGTGGGTTCTGGACACTGAATCCCTTTTTGACAAGCATGATCCCCTCAACTATTATTACTCCAATGCCTACGCTGATTTTCAATCCTCCATTGGGAGGGATCGAGGCTTTGAGGCAGGCTGTCAGGGACCTGACAAGCTTGATTGTTTAATGCCTAGAGATTACGACAGCGCTGACATCTGGTTTACAGATGAAGGTGATTTTGATGTTGCTGGAGATGGTGACGTAAGAGACACCTCAGAAGATCCTCTTAGGTCTATCCTGCAAGAGATCAGAACAAGATTGAAGAGTAGGCTGAACGATTGGCTTACAGATCCTCAAATAGGAGCTGGGCTACATCGCTTTGTGGGAGAGCCCAACACACGAGCATTGGCAGAAGACATTGAGGAGCAGATAAAGAACTCTCTCACTATCGATGGCCTTATCGCAGTCTCTGACATTAGGATCATAACGCTTCCATTGGACATGACTACGCTTCTGTTCCGTGTTCTGATAAATGCAGCATCTATTGCGATAGGAAGAGGGATCAGTGCTGACTTGGTCTACGACTCTCTTACGAACGGTATCGTCGTACTATAAGGAGATAAGATGGCTCTGTTTGGAAAAACAAGCGATGACATTGTTAGTGAGGCTATTGCTGAGCTCCGTAATAACACATCAATTACAAGATTTACTCCAGGCGCCAAGGCTAGATCCCTTATACGTGCCATGGGCCGCATGGTCGGAGGGATGTATAGCATCTTCGACTTCAACCAGGCGATTGCATTCGTCTCCGGTGCCAGTGGAATCTATTTAGATTTCATAGGTGAGCTTATGGGCTTGTCTAGATTGACAGGGACCCAGGCACGAGTCGACTCAGCAGAACAGAACGTGATGTTCTATACACTTGAATCAAGCTTTGGAGCGATTAACAACGGCAGCTCTATAGATATTCCTGCTGGAACATTGGTCACGACAGTCGATACTGGAAGAGTGATCCGCTACAGAGTGACAGACTCCGCAACGCTACCAGCAAGTCAGACACAGTTCTTTGTATCCGTCGAGGCAACAGACGAGGGGTCCAGCTCCAACGTGGGCTCCAACTCCCTTATCGAACACAGCTTTACTGCCTACTCTAGCGCAGCGAACAGCCTTCTTCTTGTAACAAACACTAGCGCAATCGATACAGGGCAAGCAGCAGAGCCAGATGAGCTCTATAGATTTAGGATCATCAATGGATCCTTTGCTCAAGAGAGCGCAAACACTCACGCAATAAGGTTGGCCGCCCTGTCCGTTCCTTCTGTTTCTGATGTCAATATGGTTGAATATGATCGAGGGATCGGAACATCTACAATTTTTCTTAGAGGTGTCAATGGCCGTGTGACAAGCAGTATGGTGGCAGCAGTTCAGGCAGCGGTTAACGCAGTCAAGTCTCACTCAACGCATTTCTTGATAGAGGCACCTACAGAAGTTGGTGTGCAGTTTGAGATCACTATTACCTACAGACCTCTTACAAGAGAGGCGGTAAAGAATACAGTTGAGCTCGACGTCGCAAGAAACCTTAGAAACTTTATAGTGAACTTGGACATTGGAGAACCTCTCATTATCAATGAAGCCGTTGAGGTTGTCATGAAGACATCCGATGCCATTCTGGATATAGGGTTGCCAAGTGCTCCATTTGATAGCGTCTTTGTTTTCAAGGATGGAACAATTTCAACCAACAGAGTGAGAAGAAGACTTCTGGACAACTATTCAACCCTTTCCGATGAGACATTGGTTATGGAGGATAGCGTTGCGAATGCAGTAGTCATTAGGAGAAGGTAATGGCTGACCTGATAAGGAATCTGTTTTTCGATGCAATACTGACCTCCTCGTGTGCTTGGACATCGAACCTGCCTACGGGCATCGCAGTCAGTGTGGAAACAGAGACGGTATCAGTCAATGTCGCCGTGGCAGGCTCTACCATCGTGGCTGACTCAGCACGCATACTCATCAATGGAGTAGAGGTGACTCCGATCCTTGTGGAGAACACCACGAGCAACTGGGACATATCTTACGTAGTAGACAGAGCGGACCTTTGGTATAACATTCAGTACACAGTACAGGTGCAGGTGACCCTTGCAGATGGAGAGGTCTGTAGACATGCCTGGGCATTCACAACAGTCTCCGGGGTCACTAAAAGAGTTGTCGGATATCAGTACACGCACCTGACTCAGATTCTTGGTAATAATTTTCCTGATTTTACAAGAATCAGGAACTCTGTTGGCAGTGTCGGACAGCAGCTCATGAACCCGATCGCTATCAGGATTGCAGATGCAAGACTGGAAAACGTACGCATTCACAACAATCACTTTCCTCAGACAGCAGACAGAAATGACATGGATCTTCTCTACAGGCATGCTCTGGGAGAGTCGTTTGTCTTCAATGAGCGCTTCTTCCATGATGGCAATTCTGAATACATCACACCGACAGTCACTGCTATCGACGGAGTCGCAGAACTAGCTATCACGGTGGAGGAAGACATTGAGACGTTTTGGAATCAAGCTCTTCCGGACAGAGTCTCCAGCGTATCAAGCTCATACCATGGAAATGGCATGCTCGTTCCGTACTCTGATATCACCGCTTCTCCCTTCAGGGATCCAGTTAACGTCAGCGTGCCTGGGCATGTCTTTGTAGAAATCCTTGGAGGCACCACCTTCGTAGCGATCAGAGAAGGTGCGATATACTTTATCGAAGTCAAGATCACAGGTGATACGGTTGACGGAGGAAAGAGACAACAAGAGACATTGATCTTTGAGCGGGCGATGGTATTAAAGAGTCGAAGGAAGTGGAAGAGGATTACAGAGATACAGGTTCTTGGCTCAGACTTCAGTGGAGGGTCGGAGCTTGCCATATGGAACTTCCCTCCTCAGAACAGTGAGAAGATCGATCACGATATTCAGGTCGTCACCCCTGAGCGCCACACCTATCCGTCACACTGGACCTTGGCTACGAATGGCTACGGGTCAGTTCTTCAACAGTCTGCCTTCGTGGGTTCTACTGGCATGGATGTCTTTAGAGGAGAGCCCACTGTCATCCACAAAGAGTATGAGCTGACAGACACGGCGGACACACCAGTTACGGTTGACGACTTCTGCCTTGATAGAAACAGGCGCTTCCTATACGCAGCAAACGAAAACAATTTGTATATCTTTGACAAGAGACCTGAGTATTTTGACAACTTTGATGTTCTGACAACAAGAGACTCCGATCCTGTAATGGGAATGAAGTTTATTCCTGTGTCTTCCTCTCGACAGCTTGCAACGGGAGGGCTCTCTCTTGGTCTTAAGACTGTATTGAGATACCCCTTGCGCAAAGTGCACTCTTGGAGATGGAGTGTAATCCTTCCTGATGGGACTACTCGCTATGTGAATCCAGACAACAATCTCGTTTTAGAGGCTGTGAACTTTGTGGAGAATGACAACAAGCACTCCTTTACTCTGCAGGAAGGAGTCAGGCATGTCACACTGACGACAAGAGGAACTCATCTCTTTAGGCTTGAAACCGTCTTGGATGACAAGAGCACTCAACTGACAATAGAGCCATTCCATGTAGATTATCTACGGGCTGCCGCAGAATACTCCTTGGCAAAGGTCTATCAAAGAACTCCTGTCACCCTACCCCTTGGCGACGTAGCTGAGGTTGGGGCGATCTTTGACGCAGTCCTTTCTTGGGACGCTGGAAAGGTACCCGAGATACGTATCGCATGGGACTCAGACGATAGGTTGAGGCTGTTTAGAAATGGGATGATGTATATTCTTGATCTGAGATATGACAATGCGCTGATTGATTTTGATTCCAAAGAGATCTTCTTCAGAGAGGGCTTTTCTTCGTCTAGGGTAATCGCATAATGGCAGACCTAACGACAACAACCACCTTCGATGCTCTGTTGGCGATAAGAAAGGAGAGAGATCCTGATCCAGGAGGTCAGGTAAAGAGCTTCACAGGATCGTTCGAAGCGTCCTTCCTTCCTATAAACAGCCCAGTCGATGTAGCCGGTGAGCTACGTATGGTCGATGGGTATATCCTGGGCTCGCTTCGGATCGGCACATCCGCCTTCTACCTCCCCGTATCTGTCGCAATCCTTGAAGGGAACAACCTCAACTCTGGTACGTTCACATTCATTCTTCCCGAGTCCGAATGGCCTGATGATTTGGGGGCGAGCAATGGCTTCTTCTTTGCTGACGGAGTCACAGGAACAGTTGACGCGACCTTTTCAAATATTACATTGAACTTTGCGAACCCCGGATCTCTGGTCTACTCGCCTGCAGGGAACGCTTCGTCAGGAACACTTGTTCTTGCAGAGGTGTTGACACCCTTTGTCCCTGTTTCGTATGACGCACCAGAAGACTTTATGTCCTTTGTCCCAGACACTGTCAATTCTCTGACAGAGGTTGAGGTGAACAGGGAGCTGTCTCCGTTTGAGAACTGGGGACTGTTGACTGGAATCAAGAGGTTGCCAGGAGAAAAGAACTTTTCTATGGGAAAGAGGGTGGAGGAGGCACGCGTGCTTAAGTCTGCCTCTTCAACCTCAGGGCTCATGAATGGACTGACAAGAGACCTTGCACTTGGTCGAAGAGACGCACTTGAGATCCGTGTCATAGATGCCGGTGGAGCGATTGAAGATTTCTTTATCGATATACAAGACTCTCACATCAGGCTGTATAACAGATATGTTGATGATGAGAATTTCAATTTGGAAGCAGAGATAGATCTTCGAGCGGCCAACGCTTTGACACTTGACCTTCTGATTCAACAGATCAATATACAGTCTGCAGTCTTCCGGGCCTTCTCTTTGGTCACCAATCCAGAACAAGTCTTTAGCAAGACCCTGATAAATCAAACCAACAGGACGATTGTCCGCGATGAAAAGATCCCAATTGCGACAAGGTTCAGAACAACGCATGCTCCCATCAAGAGCGGCTCCTTGTACCTTTCTGACACAACGGCCTTCTCAAATGAGGTTACCACTCTTGCAACTCTGAATGTTGCAGGAGATTTCTTCGTTGATTATCAAAACGGTTATATCGCATCCATCTCCTTGCCTGAGATTGATAGCTCCATCTCCTATAGGTATATAGAGTTTCCATTCAGAGCTGAGATGAGCGATGTGGTTGTAAACGATATCAATTCAGATAGCTTTAGGAGGCACTTCTTTGCGCAGGTCGCACAGGATATCTATACGGATATTGATGATGCTACAGTCGATGGAGTTCCAACAGACGAAATGTTTGAGATAATTGAAGAGCTGCTGAATGTAGCAAACGTATATTGGGGACCATAAATGGCTGATCTGAATGTCACAACCACACTTGATGCAATCCTTCAAGCGACGAATACGGTGTTTCGTCCAGCGACAAAGATAGCAAAGACCTATGAGGTCTTTGATCATGTCGCTGGCTTTCAATGGGACAAGATGAGATGGACCGTACCAAGGACGATGAACACAGATGCAACGATTCCGGCCCTTATGGATCCAGTCACAACTGGGTTGCCAGACAGCATCTTTCAGTCGGGGATAGGTGACAAGAACGACATCAAGTTGTTGAAGATCGAAGACATGAAGAACTCTGTCGATCGTTGGGTCGCGCGAGTCACACCCGGTACATACTTTGTTCACCGTGACAGATATTGGTTGTATTCCGAGGACTCGATCATCGACTCTCTTGGCAGAGACGTGGACACTGACGGCAACAGTAGGATTGATCTATGGTTCGAGCCTCTTATCAACAGCCCGATCACAGCAGCATACCTGACATATGATTCTACAGGAGACATTCAATATCAGAATGAGTTTGTTCAGGTTGATCAGTTTACAGGTCTTAGAGTGAATGGAGTGGAGCTGGATCCTTCTCTGGATATCAGCAACGCTGACACTTCACTCTTCGAGTTCAGGACCACATTCAATCTAGGTAGCGTGGTGGAAGACGAAGCTCTTGTTGTCACAGTCGACGCAAGCGACATCGGTACTGTTATATTGGCAGGCACTCCTCTGTCTGTATACCCTCTCGAGTTCACCCATCCCGACATCTTCGTAAGAGAGCTCAGCTTCGACGCCTGGATAGACGGATTTAGAAATAGCACCTTGGTGGTAGGAGATTATTACATTGGCTATAGAGACTCTGTCGCTCCTTCTGGAGCCATTCAGGTTTTCTTGCCTGTTGGCGGGCACCCAAGCTATGGATGCATCAGCTATTCAAATGACTACCCTGCAAATCTAAGCTTCAACGGCAACAGGGCCTTGACGAGAACTGTCGTCGCGATAGGAACCACGGACGGCTCCCCAAGCCAGGGTATATTTCTAGACATCTTTCCCGCCTTTGACGAGACAAGCTTGGGTGTCCTAGACACATGGAGCTTCTCTCTCTTTGTAAACGCAGTGGAGTATACAAGAGTTGCAGACTTTTCTGTCTCTGGTCCGGGAGATCTGCACTTCACGTTGGATGCAGAGTATGGAATAGTAAGGTTGGGTAACGGCCCTAACGGAATCATCCCTCTACCTGCACTGGCTATCACAGCAACATATGATGCAGTTCCATTCATCCAGTATGAACCCATGGGGGCTTCGGGGTCATTCAGAGACAGAGAGCTCAATCTTGATCCTGTCACCAACTCTCTCGATAGGGGGTTCATCTATCTATCGAACAGGCTTCTTCAGATTGATCATCTCCATCTGGAAGCGCCAAATCACAGCATCAATCCACTGACAGGGAACTACGGACCTCTTCAGGCAGGTCTTGATCTGATGTTCCTTCTTGGAAAGGTTCATGATGTTCGTCACGACGGAGTCCCCAACATAGACGTCGACTTTTTCAACCCAGACGCCTCCGGACAATTCGTAGCAGCAAGCAGGAGAACGAATCAAAACGGAGAGGCATATGCACAATTCCTGACAGACGGTGACGTAGAGAGCTACATGGTAGACACACATCTCTACCAGCCCGTACCAGGACTGGACCTTGCCGCCGACGCAGTCGGTATGTTGGCTACAGCTGATCCAGGACTTGTTGGAACGACTGAGATTCTTGATGTCAATCCTGGTGGTGGTGCAATTTGGGCTGGAGATGGTGCAGCTTGGACCAACAACGCGTTGGTTGTTCCAAGTGTATTGACCGGGACTGCTGCTAACTCATTTGTGTTTGTAACAGAGAACGGAGACCCAGCAGACCTGTATGATAACAATTTGCGAACAGGGGGTCGGAACAGTATACTCGCATACATAAACGCCCAAGGGTCTTGGAGTGTTCTACACCCGATAGCAGTAACTGCTTCGGGGGCCTTCACTAATCTTGTCTTTGATAGAGAGTTGAGGACAAAAGACACAACAGTCTCTCCTCACGTTGAGAGAGAGGTGAACCCGACTCAGATTGCCGGGAATCCTGGATTCAATACGATGAAGTTCAGGTCTTTATCTGACAGAGAGGTGTCTTTCTGCTGTCAGACGGTAAACTCTCCAGTCTTGACCTCCAACACTCTTACGTTTGATGTCCAGATTGCCAACAGGCTGCTTGGTGAGTGGACGTTGCCGACACCGACAGCGTCTGCAGGTTCTGGACTTGGAGGTGCGATCTGGATGTTCCTCAACTCTGAGATGAGAGTTGATAACATCCTTCCAGTAAGTGGACCGATTGCTGGTGGCACAGTTGTCACAATCACGGGTGACAGAATGCCTGTGGACACAGAGCTTAAGCCAAACGTATGGCTGACCTCTTCTGCGAATGTTCAAACCATTATCGTTGACGCAGATGTCACGTTGAGCGTAGATGCTAGAACGATGACAGTAACAATGCCTGCTCTTGCAGCGGGAGCTTATGAGTTGGTGGTAGGATGGAGAAGGCCTGAGACAGTAGGTCCAAATCCTCATCAGATTACCTTCGCCACCTACACATATGTATAAGGAGTTATAATGGCTGACAAGCTAGCAGATCTATTTCCGGTCGCAATCACCTTCCAGGACGGAGAGTCGCCTGCTCCTGGTAAGCTAAACACATGGGCGTCACAAACCGATTCTGCCTTATTGGCATTGGAGCGTCTTATCGGAGATGCCTTCCACGAATCAGAAGGAAAAAGCGAAGCGACCTATCTCACCAATGTTGTAAGAGCCATTGGAAGAGTAGGCGATGTTCAGGCTAGGATTCCAACTAACGCGACCTTTAGATACAGGCAGGATCTTCCTATAGGATTGAAAGAGTTTGATCTTAGGTTCATGCCGAAGAATCCGCCACCTCTGACATTTACGACAGGCGTCGGCGCACCTGCAGTGCAGAACGCAGCGATCACTGACAACAATGCTGGAGGTTGGGAAGCCCCAACAGCAAACCGTGTCAACACACCCCAAGACCTTACAACAGATGGTCAATGGACCATAACCGGCAAGAGGGTCAGAACCGCCATCGCCACTGCAGCTGGGGACACCGGTGTCGAGTACGTTGAGTATGAGGTGGATCCGACAACGTTTGTGAATGGCTATGGAGTCAGAAACGGTCCGAACGTGGTGCCGAATATCGCTCAGATCTCACAGAATGTGACTACGGGTCCACCATTAACTTTCCACAACCTTGTCTGTACCATTACTGACAACGGTGCAAAGAACTATACAATTCAACTACCTTTGATCAAGTGGTATGACGATAGAGACGGTACTCTTGTAGACTTCCAGCTCGCAAACGACGGTGTTGTCGGTACTATCCCAAGGTATGCGGTTCCTGGTTTCTGGGGCACAGAGTATGCCATCCTAAATCCTGCGGACAATATCCCAGAAGGTCTTGTCCAGCTATGGTTCATTGAGTACAACGGAGCGGGAGCGATCAGCAGACTGAGGCCAGTTCAGAACAACCAAGGTAACAACCCAATTGTCTATTCGTACACAGACAGAAATACATTCATTCTTCAACTACCGGCAGAAATGGATGCCCTTGATCTGGGAACACATGCCTCTAGGCATTACATAGCTACGTTTGGTGGCTATGGCCTGGCCGCCGCAATAAAGAATCTTATGGGCTTTATGCAGGAGCATGCTCACGACGGAAGTGATGAGAGCGTAACGGTGCCTCATGCCGGCATAGGACAGAGATTCTCCCTGCCCAGATACACAGAGTCTACAACCGCCTTTAATGATCACCCACAGTACCTGCTGAGGGAAGGGTACAACCACCTCGACCCACGCAATGCAGACAACTCCATGATCGGAGATCTGCATTTGGGCTCTCAAGCAGCTCCCACAGACATGGCAGACGTCGATGATTTCTCTGCGGACGATTCGTATAAGTTGCTCCTTGGTCCCGTTGCCAATCTAGAGGGTATCTACTACGACGAAGGAACTGATGGTCCAGGATGGCAATTGCCGACAAGTGCGGTCCCCACAGCAAGTGACGACGGTGGCCTCTGGTTCTTTGACACTGGAAATGATTCAACTCTTTACCTAGGCACCGCAAACGCAGACATCAACAGCAAGTTGCTTTATCTACGAGCAGACGCTTCTGCAAGAGAGGTGGCGGTGGGCGCCACAGGCGGAGCGGTCGTTTTGACATATGACCAGACAAGAACTGGTTACTATTCTTGGGACTGCTATGATGCTGTTCTCTTCCATAACCAGGATGAGACTCCGCCCGGGTATACTGTTCAATATCCTGACAACAATGGCTGGGAGATAGACTATGTGATTGATGCGCCGGGGGCCGTAACACCTAGGATCAGAAAGATTGGAGTGGATGCCGTAAACGATTCTGATGTCGCTTTCACAGTACCACTTAAACTGCCTCATGGTGTCACTGTTACGGAGATGGAGGTTCTTTGGTCCGCTGCTGGGGCTCTTCGAATTCGAGCAGACATCGTTAGACAGAACATAACAAATGGAATTGTCGACGGTGTTGGGGCAAGAGCTTCGGAAAGATGGGGCCCTGTTACAATGAATAATGCTGGAGCGGCCGTCACTCTTCAAGCTCACGGAGCTGTTCCAGTAGGACTGATAACAGATCTGCAATCTTTTTCCTACCACCTTCATATTAGATCAACGGTAGCAGCAGAGGACACTCAAAGTATCCATGGTGGAAGAATCACATATACCTATAAAGACTTGGTACGTTAAATGGCAGAACAGATCCCTATCCAATTCAAGGTAAGTCCAGTCACACAGCACGAAAGAAGAGTTCCGGTAAGAGTTGTGTCAAAGAAGCCAATTCGATTTATCAGACATGGTGGATTTGTACCTGCCGACGGAGTCGGAATAGCATACGTTTCACTTCCTCAAATCAGTAAGGATAATATATACTTACGAGATCTTTCTACAGACTATATCGAGAATTCTGACAGAATGTTCAAGAGACGAAGGATAGAGAACAATGTCTTTTCTACACTCTTTCATACATTTCTTATCACAGACCTCTTCGTCGCTCCTGACGGAGAGGCTGTGGTGCCTCTCTTTTACAAGCATGATCTTTCGGCAGAGACCACGGTTACAGAGGTCAGGGTCTTTGATAGGAATCAAAAAGAGATAGATGACTCAATCTATACCTGGGTCGCTGCCACAAAGACTCTATATCACAACCTTCCATTCAGTTTTGATGAGGAGACAGGAGATCATTCTGTGTACTTCATCTCCTATCTCGATGCCAACCTAGAAAGAAAGACGTCCCTTCTTCAGACTGACCGTGCTTATAAAGAGCACCTCGCTGCAGACGGTGCAATAGATCCTACAAAAAGAACATATTCTGTAGGAGACGCCGGTGGCGCCTTTACAATTACCATCAATTACAATGCGCCTGCGCAGGTCTATTACTTTCAGGCGATCAAGGGAGGTCAGATCAGGCCTCTTCTTCCAGCAAGAACAGATGCAGATGACTCATGGTTTATGAGGTTCACCAATGGAGAGATCTACGTGACGACAGACGGCTCTCCTCGTAGATTCCATGTTCCAGAATATGTTGATCAGCCCTTTCTTCCTGTTCAGCCTTACAAGTACGCAGCGTTTGATGACGCTGATATAGTCAGTCGAAGAATTGTCAGAACAAAGAGATGGCCTTTGGAAATAGATACAACCGCCAACAGGTTTGTTGACATTCTCGTGACAGATGAACTTGATCAACCTCTGCGTGGTTATACAAACAATCCAGCTCGAACATTCTGGTCTGATATCAGTGGCAAGTTCACAGCGACTCGCCTGACCCAGATCTCGACGACAAACGTATCGTTTAACAACAGGGACGGCTTTATATATCTGGACACTGATCTTGAGTCAGGAAACAAGGTGGTGGTAAGTCATTACCATGAAGAAGAGGATCTTGAATATATCTGGTACAACCTGAATCCAATCTATAACAGAAGCGTTCTTGGCAAGAGGATCATTTTTTATGCAAGACCAAATGTTGCAAACGGCTCTGGCAATAGAGCCATTTTTCATATTGAATTTGATGAACTGAGCATGGCGGTGACAGCCTTCACAGACGAAGCTCTGTCTCTTGTTCCTGGATCTGTTTTGTTGGCAGACATTGATCCACAGTTTGATACCTATAAAGAGTGGAGACAGAACGACCCTCAGGTTCTTTGGCTTGCCTCTGTCGCGGTAAGAAAGAGAGCTGGTGCTCAGGATGTATTTACTATCGATACGAGAGTGAAAGGTGGGGGACTGAAAGAGGATGTCGACCCAACCTCTTACTACGATGCCTATCCAGACATTGCATCTTTTTCAGAAGTTGCAAACTGGGACGGCCGTCCATTCCCAGGCAGAGGGACCGCCTATATTGAACTGCCCTGTACGCTTATCACTGGCAAAGGTACGCTGGGGACGGAGGACGACATCGTTTTGACAAGAGAGGACGTAGGAGAGATTGCCAAGAGACACATGGCACATGGCCATTACCCCATCATTCGTTACTATGGAGATAAGCCGACAATCACTGGCGCCACCTCTGTCTCTACTACGAACACCACGGTGACTCTCACTTGGTCATCTGTACCAGGGGCGACTGGGTATCGTGTCTACCATGGAGATATGCTTCAAACAACATTCTTGGAGGTCGCTGCGACTACAACACAACTGACTGCAGCCCCGACGTTGACTTACAATGTGTTCAATACGCGCCCTGCATACTTTTATGTGGTTCCACTGTTCGATGGGAACGAGGGCTGTAGAAGTGATATCATTCACATACAACCAGGAGATGTGGACCCGAGCACCTTTGTCTCTGTCGCATTTGATGCAGTCTTGTTCTCCGGCTCTCTCACACTCTCTGTTACTATGGATGCGGTGCTTACATAATGGCAATTGATATTACACAAAGTTTGACGAAGGGAGTGAACTGGGAATGGAGAGAGACAGATGTCCCTCTTGTAGAGGTTGATTATGGGGCCTTGGCGCCCTCGTCTGTTACAACAAAGACGTTTACCCTAAGACATGATTTTGATGGAAGCGTGGTAATTACTGGATTCTATTTGGCGCCTATCGAAAGCATGGATGACTATGAGCCATTTCAAGAAAGGTGGGAAGGACAGACACCCTTAGGTGATATCGACAAGGTACTATACTGGGGCAATCAATTTGAGACAGGCCTGTATATTGTGCAGGGGGCTGTCGCCACGCGCTTTACAGGAACGGCAGGCTCCTCTTGGAATACAAGGATTCCTTGTACTCTGGGAGTTGATAGCTTGGGCAAGGTTGATCAGGCTACAGAGATTACGATAGGTCTTCGGGTGGCTCCTCCCTCCTCTGCAGAGCTGAAGACGACACAGTTTCTCAATTTCAATGTCAAGATAGCATATAGGAAGATCGTTTAATGAGATTACTAGAGCAATTCCTGTCCACCGTTCCGCGAAACCAGGCAAAGACGACGGCCAAGTTGATGGGAGACAGAAACGCCTTGGGTGAGTTCGCCGATGTTGAGGAGTACAAGAGCGCTCTTCGTCAGGTCATGGACGAGATTCAAGGAGGAGACCCGTCTCCTTTCTACAAGAGACAGGCCGCAATATCCTCCAGAAGAGTAAGTTCTGTACTTCAGAACGACATGTTGACCCGTGCGAATGCAGATCTCGAGGTGTTGTTCGGTGAGTTTGATAACCTTATTGATGTGGTCGAAGGTCATGAGCAAGTCTTTCAGGGCCAAGCCCTACATGATCTTAAGTACATCATCAACAAACTTGACGAACAAGTCGCTCTGTTTGAGTTTCTCTCTGCCAACACGTTAGGCATCAGCAGTGCTCAATGGAACACCTTTTCTGACGGAGCAAGAAGACATAATAGAGTTGGGCATTCAGGTGCGGACTTCTACTCGGACTCACGTACCGGCAGTGCGATTCCAGATGAGCTTGTTCACGACCCCATCTCACGAGCTATGCAGCTTCCTTCAACGCTGTCTTCTGTCGAACAGTTTGTCGGAGTGACATTGAAGGATGGCATTGTAGATTCTTGGGGACAGTCTGTCTCAAAGATCTCTGCAGAGAGTGTCATCGCTCAGCAGATCACAGACAACCTGTGGGTATATTCAACAGCACAAAATCCAATCTCAAGGGACGTAGACTGTCTTGCTGAGTTTACGCTGGACGGAGTCCAAGTCAGATGGTTGATAGAGTTGACGAATACGTTACCAGCAGCTCGCGGCGAATATCTCATCACCTACGATCAAGCAAGAGTCGACACTCTTCTCCTGAACGGCATCTCTGCTGATATCGGAGACATCTTCTTCTGGGTGGAGGGCGTCATCCCCTGTGTCACCTTTGATGCAATCATCATTGAGGGAGCCAACGTGGCGGGCAGCGGTTGGTGTTCAACAACTTTCGATGCACTACTTGAGCCCAAGCCCCTCGGAGCCAACGACTTTGCTCTCGCCCTGACCTTTGACGCCATCCTGGTAAACGGCCCCACAGTCACATTCGATGCATGTCTTATCTCTCCCTGTAGTCTTGATCTTGGGAATCTGAACTATGGATATACGTCTGACATACAGCACTCTCACAAAGAGCACCTTGCTGGTGATGATGTACACTCAGACATCAACAACATCCTGGATGCGACACAGGATACATATTGGTTTGATATCATCATGAGAGACCAGCCCATTGACGAGGGGGTCATCTCTTTCTTGGAGTTGGATCTTGGCGGCGCCACAGACATCAATTATATTGACATCGACCCAGTCACAGCTTATCCATTGACGGTAGATCAAATCTCCTACATCACACCAGAGGGGAACAGGATCGTAGTGGAAGAGACGGCTGTAGAGATCAGTCAGCCAGTCCGGTTCTCATTTCCAAAGGTTACCGCCACAGGAGTTGTTTTAAGATTGGTTCAAAAGAACTATGAGATTCACACATACGACTTGCAGGCCACGCAGAACCTACATGAAATCGTTTCAAACCTAGATAGCAGGAGGGACTTTGATCTTCTTACACCTGCAATAAAGTCTGTCCTGAACAACACACGACTGCAGCAGCTGTTGAATCTTGCGCCGAAGACAAACATCAACTTCCGTACGGTATATGAATACGTCTATGGCCTTGACAACGTATCCGCTGGACTGCTTCTTCAGAAGGATCTTGGTGTATATGTAAGCAAGTCACAGGAGATAGAGGGACTTGGGTTGATAGCCTTTGAGGGGAATACCTCACAGGACCCTGATGGCAGAATGAGTTGGGAGTTTGATCTGACAAAGAAGGACTATGATGCTGATGGCACCTTGCTTACAAGCGTACGCTTCCCTGTCCCAATCTTTAATCAGGCAAGCATTACAAACGAAACTCTTGTTCTTAATGCGAATGACACGGGAAAAACAAGATTCAGAGCTCATGGACAGGCTGTCTTGGTAGACGACGGGCTAGGCGCTGCAGACCCAGTCGCCACAAGAGCGGCGTTCTGCTCTCTCAGGGTGTATCAAAACGGAGACCTTCTTCCTGCTGCAAGGTGGATCATTCTCAACAACGCAGGGACCCTTGCAGAAGACGCGAACACCACTACGGAGATCGCTGTGTCGATCGATCCAAACAGCCAGGTAGAGGCGACGGCAGTGTATACTGTGAGTTATACTCCTCTCCATGTGCTGAAGGGAGATCAAAGAGATCTTTACCTTGATAGACACGAGACCCTTAGGGCAAAAGGAAGTGGAGCCGTCGAAGTGAACCTTGAAAGAGGAGGGCTGCAAGTAAAAAGTTCTAAGCTTTGGCTGACAGCTGTAATGAGAAACAACCACCCAACACGCAATGATATCTTAGGTTACCTTGATGAATACAGGATTCTTCTGGGAGAAAAATCACAAAATAGGTTTGCAGAGTTATAATGAGCAAGAATAAACTAAAGACAGAGCCTATCGGAGGATTGCTTCATAATAGATTGGCATTGGTTCTGAGTGATCTGAATGAGAAGTTCTCTGCTGGCGATCTTTCTGCCATGGAAGATGTTCAAGAGGAATTTGTCATGGCCATGAACAGGTTTGTAGATGAACCTTACTCACCCTTCTTTCAAGCTACGCCTGTCCGCCCTGGTGACTATCCACAAGGTGTGGTGGAGAATACAGAGAAGAAAGACCTTGGCGATGACATTGTCTTGCTTACAAAAGAGCTCAAGCAGCTGCAAGACATCTTGATGAACAACTTCAACATCGTCTCCCGTCAGGAGTCTCAGGTTCTTGAAGGGATTCGAAGAGTTCGGTCTGGCCTTGGAGACCTGAAGCTTTATGGAACAGGAACGATAACCAAGAACACTTACTTTGGTGACAGCTTTGGTACCTTGGACAGGATTGATCTAAGGTCTGAGTTGTTGACTGAGAAGGAGGTCGCCATCCAGCCTGAGGAGGGTATCGTAACTCTTGGGTATGAGGTTGGAGAGATACAAAGAGCAAGGGTCTCTCATCTGTCCCTGAATGCTGCATCAAACGGCCGTTTGGGAGACAGGAAAGTAGCAAAGAACATCAAGAAGACAGATACGTCTGTGGCCTTTGACGGCAGCGCAGACACCTGGTTTGAGTATGAGCTATTGACCCTTGGAACTGAGGACGTCCCTGAAGAACCTCTTGTCTTTGATGCAACCGTGGTATTGGCTAATGAGTTTGTCTGTAACAAGATTGTGATCAATCCTCATCACTTTGGAACAAAGAATTGGATGAGACTGAGGACCTTGGAAACATCGTTGGATGGACTTAACTGGACGTCTATCATGGACGACATTCCCCGTGCGGAATGGACAGTCGACGAAGACGGCACCTATACGTTTGCTCCAGAAGATTCCAAATATGCAGGACAGGCCTTCTTTACGTTCTTGCCACGAAAGATCAAGTTTCTTCGTGTTGTGATTGAACAACAGAAGTGGTATACGGTTCAAGGGGTAGACTTGAATGGTCATTTTAGAGGCTATTCTAGGTATGCTATAGGCATAAGAGATATTGATATCTTGGGAATCAAATACAGTCCAAAGTCTCAAATGATTTCTAAGAGAATAGATTTAGATAGAGATATCAAGAAGTTAGGAGTTCTTTCCAATCAAAACCCTTCGGTTCATTCTCCTCTTATCGAGATCCAGCATGCCATCTCTATTGATGACGGCCTGTCTTGGCACACAGTGAACCCTCTTGATCGCAACAACATTGACAGAGACGAAGTCCTTACATTCAACTTGGGTCCAGACTCTATTCAGAATCTGGGAGAGGACAACTCCATCTCACCAATCAAGTCTTTTAGATATCGTGGTACCCTCATTCGAAACTCTGAAGCCTTCTCCCACCCGGCAGCAAGTCCTACAGCAATCAGGCTTAGAAAGTCTGAGCTTCTTCCCCTGCCACAAGGAGGCTCGACAAAGCTTGTTCTTGAAGAGAGGCCAGAGACGATTGTCAGTGTCGTACGACCCTTGGTCGGTACGGTGGGGACTTTCGGAAACCCCTATCTTCTAGGCATGACACAGGCTGTTACAGAGGACGGAAGAGATCAGATCTTTACAACACCGATCAGTCTTAATAGCAGATGGGATGGATCTAATATCGTAGGTGCCGAGAATGTCCGTGTAGGGAATGAGGTGTGGACCAAGGCACCAGGGAACTCGTGGCCAAACGCGACAGACAAGGTCTATCTAGTAAACTACACAAGAAATCAGATCCTTTTGGGTGACGGCTCTGCTAACAGTGGCCGTGCTCCAGATCCAGGCTTGCCAATCACAGTATACCTAGACCCAGAGCCTCTGACATTTACCTCTATAGACGGAGCGAAGGCGACACTTAATTTCGCCCATGATGGTGTAAAGAGCAATATGAGACTAAGGATAAGGAAAGAGATCGTAAGTGCGTTTACCCATATAATTCCTGCGAATGCAATCACATTTGATCTACCAAAAGGAAGAGAGCTTACGTCAGCATCGATCAACGGAGGGTGGGCAGCGCCCGCTGGAGGAACAGCTCCCGACTACGGATTCATTGATGGACAGATAGAGTTCATTGGTGGCGGAGGGGATGAGTTTACGGTAGACGTAGAAAACGGAACGCTTTACTTCTCAAGCCCGACACCGCAAACAGATGCCGGAGAGTTGACACTGACTTACTCATACAAGCCCTATAGAGACTTGAAAGAAGAAGAGTTCATGCTTGACGGTCCTACTGGAATCAGACTTGTCTCTGTAATAGATCAATTTGAGGGAGCCACCCCTGTAGTTGCAGGAGAAAGAGCGATAGATTTATTCACAACGCTTGTGGCAGCGAATGAGATCGCAGCAGCAAGAGGCTCTATCTTGCCAGGATCATTAAGGGTTCCTGTTACAGCAGCAGGAATCCCTCCCAGAAATGGCGCAACAGATGTCTATCAAAGAGAGGTGGCCTTCATCGATGGGAGGGAAGAGTTTGAAAGAGATGAGGCAGCGGCAGGAACAGACGGTCTTTACTCCATTGATTACAAGAGGGGAATTCTTTACTCTGCAATTGATTCGGACGCATTCGCAGGGGGGCCCTTTGTGTTCTTCTGGACAGACTATACTTTGGAGTATGGTATCGGAGCAGAGATCAGACACACAGTTGTAGACAACCAGCTGAATTTGGATCAAGGTGATATAATTGAAGTGTTCAAGGATACGCTCTTGAACACCAGGGCAGAGAAGATGATTAGGGTTGAGTACGATTATGTCGGTGACCAACTACAGACGCTACAAGATATAGAGCCGTTCTACTCACCTATTCTCAGAGATTATGCGATCATCGTAGTGCCAGTAGATGAAACGTTGGGAGATATAACTTAATGGGAATTGAGCAAGTCTATGGCGAGAAGCTCGCGCAAGAAGTTCTTTTGGACATCTTGAGAGATGGAAGGATTCCAAGCTTGGCCGAGCTAGAGGGCAAGGTGGATGAGATTGCAGACGGCCGCTCTTTGGCGAAGCCTCTCTTCGATCTGCCTACTGCAAAGCTGACAGAGAAAGAGGTGTCCAGCGCAGCCAAACAAAATACCACCGCCAACCAGATCAAGCGCGATCTTTGTGTTCTCTATGCGGCTGCACAACAGCTTGCTTTCTCTGGTGCAGACATCTTCGATAGAACCACAGCGGAGATGCGACTCCTTCTGGCAAAGATTGCAGAGCTCGAGACTCGTTTGTCCTCTCTCCTTCTTATCAGGCATGAGACAGGTGGGTACTTCAATTACGTCTATGATAATTTTCAGAACATGCTGAAGGTTGATCAGGTCAGCACGACTGCTCTCATAGACCTTAGAGCGACAAGAGCTACTGCATTCCCTATTCGTGGCATAGAGGAAGACATTGGAGCAGTGCCTATCCCTGGTCTTGGAGAGGCCCTTACACCTTTCGCAAAGGTCATAGTCGGAGACGAGGCCTTGGTCGTTCGTTCGGGATTTCGAGGAGGCTTCATAAAGGCCTTCGACATGGTCACCAACAATGACACCCCCGCTATCTATCAGGTAGTTACATCTGAGCCTGTTCCAATCGGTATCACAATGGGAATCTGGTTCTTGTCCGTAGACGATGTAGAGAATTTTCTTTCTGAAAACAACCCAGACCTTTTAGAGGCTACAAAGATTGTTCTTGATCCACACTTGACCAATGTTTCAGGACCGTTGGTCGTTTCGATTCGTTATATTGGAACAGACGGCAATCCTCACAACCTGCCCACTCCTGATTTTGTGAAAGAGGTTAGCAGAAAAACCTCTTGGAACTTTGCAAGATCAAGCCTTGCTGGAATTCAGATCAATATGACAAAGGTTCGCCCAGACGAAGAGTTGAATGGTCAGTACACCTATAACTTTGGAATCAATTATATTGAAATGTTTAATCAGAGCTTCAGGGACGTTCAAGACTTTGCTGAAACAGAACTTGTCAGCTCTGCTCTCTCTGCCACAGACCGTAACGGGGCTGCGGTGGAGTTCAACAAGGTCGCACTTGATGCCTGTGAGGTGATACCTCCTAACACTCAGATCGATTACTTTGTGGACTTCGGAGTGGCGGGCACCTTCTCTGACACATGGTCTCCAATCTCTCCAGTCCAAAGAACGAATCCAAGTGAACCTCAAGTGGTCTTCATGGACAGAGTCACTACGGGGGCGGCAGTGGATAGTGTGGCTCTGCTGACAACAGACCCAAGAGGTCCTGGGACAGCACTCAACTTCAGATACTATCAGTCTGATTTTAACAGAGCGCTTGGAACCACCTTCAGTTCTGTTGCAAACTCAGTAGACCTGCCCACAGAGTGGGAGATATGGAGAAATACATTTCGGATCACCGACAACCTTGCTCTCGAAGATACATCAATGCTGAACGTAGAGGCGGGCTGGAGGTTTGATGGTCTCCACTATAGCTGTGTCTTTTATGTGGCAGAGGAGGGAGGACGGACAATTGATTTTGGGCCAGCTGACATCTCTGTAGATGGAGTTCCCCGGTCTGGCATTGTGAGGTTCAACAAAGGAGTTCATAGGTTCAAGACCCACAGGAACAACTGGGCCACGCTGAATGGGCTGAACAACATCACGTCATTCGATCCTCTTACGAATATCTTTACAGGTGGAAGAACTGCATATGATGCAGGTGCACCTTACTCAGGATTGGGTGGAGGGGACAATGCTACGGTGGACCCGGACACAGATGCCGCAGCAGGTCACACAGAACTGGATCCACTGTATCCGTATAACCACAAGCTGTTAGTCGAAGGGCTCGATTACAATGCAGGATTCGCTTTGGCTGATAGACTTTATGTAGGTGTTACACGGGTGGCTGCAGAGCTTATGATCCATGTAAGCAACCAGGATTTCATCAACAATGTGCTTGATGACGATTTGACCAGGTGGACCGACGTCACTATCATTGATGACACGGCGGCCGGAGCTCAAACAGAGCGCCCAGTAATGAAAATCCATCTAAATAATATCTTGAGAGAACGTTTCACAACTGTAAGAAAGTATAAGTCGGGAACATTGGCCACAGAGATAAAACTAAGAGCAGTGTTTAAGACTCAGGACTCATCGATCACCCCTTGCCTCGATGCGTACATGCTTAAGCTTGCCCACTAAGGAGTAATATGTCAGGTCTTCGAAGACTCGCCAGTACCGCAACAATGAGAAAGGTGGGCACACGTGCCCCGCTCCAGTCAACCGATTGGAACACCGCCATCTCTGAGATCCTTAGCACAATCAGTGCCCTCTCAGTAGAGTGGAACACAAACCTACAGCCGATCGTCGACTCTCTCCCTCAAGGGACTAGAAGGATTGCCTTGGCAAACAGGCAGGCAGTTCCTGATCCTGTAGTGAATGGCCTTGATGGTGACAATGTCTACATGGACATCGTCGCCTCGACCACACGAGACGAAGGCCTCTTCTGGCACAGCACCCTTGCTCGTCCCAGGACAGTAAAGGAATCTGTACTTGAGATTCGCAACCAGATGCTTACCGTCCTTGGTGACCTGGAAGCACAGATCGTCAACATCGATGAGAACAACGGGCTGACAGATGCTCAGAAAGCTCGCATCGGTATCAACATCTTTGATCCTCTGCAGGGCAACGCCGCAAACTCCAATGAGGGCCGTTCTATTCTGAATCAAGCCAATCTAAATCAACTTGCAGCAGACTGTTACGCTGTTGGTAGAAATATTGGCGATCCACTTAACGGCGCAGACTATGGCTTCGATGGAGACGGGGCGGGAGACTTCGCAGAGTCACTATATGAACGCATCCTGGCAAACAATGCTGCTATCGCAGCTCTTGGCGCAATCACTCTAGACAACGCTTACACCAATGGACAGGTAGCCAACGTAGACCTGCCAATTCCTTTCACGATCAACAAGGTTAATGGTCTTGATCCAGACACGGTGCTTATCACGAACGCCTTGGCAGATGCGACAGAAGGTCTGCGTATCTCCAGAACAAATGCAGGTGCAGGTGGTTACGCTCTACATGTAGATGATGGAATCTCACTCTTTGATGACACAGTTGAAATGCTTCTCAGCTCTGCAGCAGCGGCGTACAGAGGCATTCAGATTGACTATACGAAGACAGGAGCGACCGGTGGTCCCAACTCTGCAATCTTCTCAGAGATCAATCACACAGGTACGGGCACAGGCTTTACGTCCGCATTAGTAGCGAACATACCTGCTGGATTTACAAACAATTCATCCAACCCAATCGGTCTTTGGATTGACTCTCAGCACGACTCGACAGCGGACGGCTGGGGTGTTCTTAACCAGTTCGCCACAAGCAACCTGACTGGAAACCCGACCAGCCATGTCTTCTACGAGGCTGACCTTACACATGACGATGCAAGCGGCCCAACAAACATCAAGGCGTTCTACTTCGACATTGATCACCAGGCGGGCGCTCGTACAGTCACAGAGATGGACGGCTTCCACTTTGATGGTGCGGCAGAGCTTGATGCTACGGTCACAGACTTCAGAGGTATACGTGGTGACATCGGATCAGGTTCAGGCGGAACAGTAACAAATCTCTATGGTCTTTACTTCGATCTTGATGCCAGCAACCTTGGTTCGACTATCACAAGAGGTATGCATCTTGATCTGACAGCGTTCGGACAGGGCATCTTCCTTGACCATAACGGTACTGTTGGTGGTACTGGGTGGCATGGCTATGAACTAGACGCAGATGTGACTGTCGCCGCCCAGGATTATTACGGGCAAAGATTCAATGTAAACTTCACACAGGGAGCAGGTGGGCCAGCAAGTGTATATGGCTCTCGGATCACAGCGGTCGATGGCAACCATGTAGACAACTCAACTACTCTTTATGGGTATCGCTTCGATTACAACCATACTGATGCCTCTAACAGACCAACTACTGTCGAGGCCTTCTCAGCTGGCCTTGATGGACAGGCAGCCGCCGCAGCGGGCGGCTCCTTCTATGGCTTCAGATCAGTCATCGCAAACGATTCGGATCTCACCGCATGGTACGGCGCCTCTGTAGAGACAGACTCTGCCGGAGCCATCGACGTATCTGGAAACCTTTATGGATATTATGCCCTCATCGATCTCTCTGGTGCAGCGACAAAGCCTACAGATGCACACGGTATGCGTCTTGACCTGACCTCAGTAGAGCAGGGTGCATGGATCGACATGAACGGTGTCGTTCCTGTCGGCGGAGACCAATGGACAGGACTTACAGTCAACTCTGGCGGTATCGATGTCAATACGAATGACAATCAAATCTATCGTGGTATCCATATTGATCAAACAGGTATCACAACAAATGCAGAGCCAGACAACGAAAGAGTAATCGGCCTTGAGATCACAATGCCTACGGGCACCTCTCAAGGTATTGTGTTTGGTAACGACAATGAGGTAGACATCGGTCGACCTGCCGGAGCTCCTAACAGGAAGCGTCCTCGCACCATCTATGCAGCCACCTCAGTAGTCATCGCAGCGACGATGGCTATCGATACGAACTCTATTACAGGATCTGGTACGTCTACGTTTGGCGTAGCCGCAGGTGCCTTTGATCTTGTTCTCAAGATGGGTGATGCGGCAGGTGCTCAGAAGACCAGCTTCACAGACAGTGCAGACGCAGAGGTCGCGAGTCTAGACTCGAACGGCAACTTCACTTATAGTGGACATAAGGACACACAGGTCTTTGTTGTCAACAACTTTACATACCCCGCTCCGGCAACAGAGTGGAAGCCAGAGCTGGACGGAGCCAAGCTGTCAGCCTCTCAGGCGACAAAGATCGTCTATATCCCACTGCCCTTCTTGAAGGTCGGAGATGAGATCGTAAGATACGCCCTCCTGGGAGATGCCACAGAGATAACAGCCCTGACTTTGGACTGCGTGTTGAAGGTGATTACAAGGGCGAATCCGATCACAAACGCCTCCCCCGCCGGGGGCGCCATCGCTCAGATTGCAGTGGATGGTGACTTTGATGTCACTGCCTCGCTAGGTGGTGTTGAAACCGTTGCGCTTAATAAGATGTACGTTCTTGAGATTACGGGGACTACAGGCACGGGAGACGCCATCACCGTGATGGGAGCAGAAGTCACCGTGAATAGGAAGTAAGAAGGAAATTATGAGAACTAGAAACATATTGAACAAATGGCTTAACAAGAGGTCATGGAATGACAAGCATGTCAAAAAGATCTTGAGAGGAGCACCGGAAGCGGCACATAATCCTATTCCAGAAGCCCCTCCACAACCAGCGGCAAAGCCAGAACCCAAACCAGAGCAGCTAGAGCTTTTTGTTGAAGAGATTCAACCTCCTGCTCCCGAACCAGAACCGGAAGAGGTGAAGGTTGAGCCTGTTATTGAAGAGGTGAAGGCAGAGAGAAAGAAGAGTACTCGAAGAAAGAGGAAGCCTGCTCCTGCCCCAAAGTCAGAAAAGTTGGCTAAGGAAACCTCCGAACCACAGGAGTAAATCATGTCTGAGCTCGACAAGAAGAGCAGATTGCTATCGTTCGTCAAGAACTTTTGGGATGTAGGAAAAATCGTATTCATCATTATGTGCTTCATCGGCGCGACCGCCTTGGGCTTCGCAGACGAGAGATACGTACCCAGAACAGAGAACGATTCTTATGTTGAAACCCAAGAAGAGATAGTGAATGAGCTCTTGACGACTCAGGCAGACGACCATGACAAGGTTGATGCCATTCACTGTGCCACTGTTGACCAGGGCAGCCCCACAGCCTTTGGCGAGTGCGTGGGAAAGAATGGAAAGAAGGTAAGAGACCTGGTCAAGTATGATCGATCTAAGATCGACAGTCTCATCGGAAAAGTAAGAGAACAACGCAAGAAATTGAGAGGAAAATAATGGCAGTGCTCCTCAATGACATGGCATTCATGCTCTTTAGACGTGATCCTATGGCTCCACAAGTTCATTCAGTGGTAGCTGTTTGGTCTTCACGTGCTTTGGCACAGGCAGACCTTGACGGACGTACTGACGGAGCCAACTATTTTATAGTTGGGCTGCCGGCAGCAGGATAGATGCCACAAGACAAACCCCCTAACAGTAAACAGACTACTCCTAGTTTCATAAAGAGGTCTTAAAATGTTTAGCGGGATTGCACCTCTACAGTACAAAGTCATATATCATGATGAAATCAAGAGAATTTCTTACGGTGGGTATGAATTCAGAGCTCGACAAGTCTTTCATGCGACTGATATGCAACATCGTTGTATGACAGGAGCTATCATCACTGCTGCAACTACAGCCAAAGACCTGGCAAAGATGACAGGGGCATGGACTGGAACTCTTAAGATCAAGGCAGACACCCCAGACAAGGGGCTGTGGGAAATAGAGATGTCTAGTGCAAGGCTTGCCCAGGTAGACTACTCGGTAATTTGGTTCAACTCACCTGCAATCGCCACCTACCATATCTTACAGAAACCACAAAAAAGAAGAAGGTGAGGTAGATATGAAAGATGCTGGATACCACGATGGGTACAAGAGTAGAAAGTGGTGGGGACTTATTCTTTCGATGGCTATGCTTGTATGGGGAGCGGTGAAGCTGACTCTACCCTTCTATTCTATCTTTGCGACAGCAATAGTAAGCTTGTATACTCTCTTTAGTGGATTCAATCTTGGTGAAAAGGTATTGGGTTCAGGTGGGCTGTTGAATGGGCTAGGTATAGTCAAGAACAATCCAGAAGACACTGCAGGAGATGAGGAAGAGATATAATGACAACACCTAATTCCAACGCTGAGTTACAGGCACGCGCAGACCTTACCGATATTGCTATCGACAAGATCTATGACGCACTCAACAACATGGTATCTGTTACAACCTTGAATGCTGCCGTCCTGGCACTTCAGGTACAGATTGACAACATCAATACTCAGGTGGTGACCAACACCAACAATATCACCACTCTCAACAACGCAGTGATCGCAACCCCTTAACTCTCCGGACTTGAACTGAACAAGATAGACGGAGTGGGAATGACTTGTCTGATTCTGTCAACCAGGGATGCAAAGTCTCTGAACGTGACCAAGCCGAAAGCTCCATCATACGCCTTGAACTTCTTAACCTTACGAAGAACATCGCATTTGGAGATGGTCAGGTGTGTTACACCATTCACTCTACATGCTCTCTTCAGACGCTCTAGATCTAACCAATCGGTCTGTCTGAGTCTTCCGGTCGTATTGCCTCTCTCATTGCCAAACTCTGCAAGTTCTGCAAGCGCCGGGTCAGCAGGTTGAAACTCTTTGAACCCTGAATAGGTTCTGTAGATCTTTGCCGCTCCATGCACTGCTTGGATGCCCTGTGGGGGAATGCCAACGCTAAGAGCGCCAGCGACAGTGCAGTCAGAGGAAGTGACAAAAGGATAGTCTCCCCAGTTGATGTCGATGTCATAACCCTGTGCTCCCTGTAGAAGGACGTGTGAGCCCCATAAGATGTCGTAAGGGTCTACGACCAGACTCTTCAGTTCGGGCACGTCCTGTGCCCTTCTAGCCACCTTTAAAGCCCTATCCCTGTAAGCCTGGCGAATGCCTTGGCTTGTAGAGCCGATTTTGTCTGTAGCTATATCTTCTTCGATATGGGATGGTTCGATGATACAAGCGTTATATGCGACCCTGACCGTTGCGTCTGGAAACTGTTCCATCTCCTTTAACAACTTGATAGGATTTACCACACACTGAGGTCCAAGAAGAGAAGGTACTCCCTCAAGCACCCCTACTGGGAGCTGATGAAGTACCTTCTTCTTTCCTTTTTGAACAACCATGCCTCCTGCATTCGGTCCACCGTTGAATCTGGCAACGAGGTGGAATTTTGGATCATGTTTGTTGGTATTGCTCCGTTTGAGCAGTGTGTGGGCCACCTTGGCCTTGGATTCGTCACCCGCTTGGAGTCCTAAGACTACCTCTGCGGTTGTCATTTAGCGCATCGCTTCATCAGGAAGTTCTTCGAACTTCTCTGTTGTAGTTGCAGCCGCCTTCTTTGCACGACCCTTCTTCTTGGGTGGTGTGACGACCACTGGCTCTTCGACAGGATCTTCTTCGTCCAACGCACCCAAGAAAGTCTGAAAGGTTGTGAGAAGCACTCTCTGCTTACTGAGCTCCTTTCCATCTGGTCCGGTGAGGAAGTTTGCACTCCTCCAATTATGTCCCTCGGCTTCCGCCCAGGCGATTGTAAGTAGTCCAGCTACTAAATCCTTATTCATTATTCCTTCTCCTATATTTTACGAATTTGATCACAGGACCTTGTCCATTATGAACAGGCATGATGGGTTCGTCATCGACTTTCCACTGTAACCAGTCTATCGCGGGAAACATTGTATCACCTTCATATGTTTTAAGTACATGGGTGAGGTATAGATTGTCAGCAAATGGTAGAAAACGTCTATAGATTTCACTACCACCTATAACCCAGATGGACTCCTTACTTAAGACAGACCACGCTATTATTTCATCGAGATTTTCTTTGACTGTGACACGGATATCTTTAAGAGTTCTTGAAACCACGATATTAGCTCTGTTTCGCAACGGTTCGCCGATGCTTTCGAACGTTCTGCGTCCCATAATGACACAATGTCCAGTGGTGAGGTTCTTAAATCTTCTAAGGTCCTGCTTTGCTGTCCATGGGATTCCGCCATTGTTTCCTATCACTCCGTTTAGTGACACCGCTGCAATGATGTTGATCATACCGCCACTTTAGCCTTGATACGTGGGTGAGGATCGTAATCAAGCAATATGACATCACCTGCAGTGAAGTCATTGATGTTATCAATGCCAGGGCTTAGTCTGACAGTGGGTAGTTTTCTGGGTTCTCTGCTTAGTTGTAGTTTAGCTTGCTCTGTATGATTAGAGTAAAGATGTACATCACCAAATGTGTGTACAAAATCTCCAGCTTCATAACCAGTGACCTGTGCCACCATCATGAGCAAGAGAGAGTACGAAGCGATGTTGAAGGGTACGCCCAGGAAGATGTCAGCGCTCCTCTGATAGAGCTGCAGGTCTATCTTTCCTTCTTCTGGTCGGACGTAGAATTGAAATAGTGTGTGACATGGCGGTAGCGCCATTTGATCCACTTCTCCTGGATTCCACGCACTAACGATATGACGCCTCGATAGAGGATTGTCTTTAATTTGTTGAATAACTTGCGCAATCTGATCTACTCCTGGAGTGTATTCTCTTTTAGAGTACATCTCACCGTATGGTGTCATCTCTGCGATGCTTCTGATTTTGCGTGCTCCAAAGGCTCGCCACTGATGACCATATACTGGTCCTAATTCCCCATACTCATTCGCCCACTCATTCCAAATCTTGACACCGTTGTCTCTCAGGTACTTCGTGTTGGTACTACCGCTCAAGAACCAAATAAGCTCATGGACTACAGATTTCCAGTGTACCTTCTTCGTGGTAAGGAGAGGAAAGCTCTCATGGACATCCCTGTGTCTGCTTTGAGCACCAAAGATAGAGTAGGTTCCTGTTCCTGTTCTGTCTTTTCTGATTGGATCAAGTTGAGCCTTGGAGGCTAAAGTGTCTAACAGCTCTAGGTAGGATTGTTCTGAATGCATGATAGGTAAACTATCTCCTTTACATGTAGAGGTGTGGGGTCTGTGGTTTTCACAGGCCCCTCTGCCTTGTGTCCCTCAGGAAGAGGACCGTCACTCAACCAAGAGACGGAGCAGTCCGGGCACCATAGTGCCATAGGGGCTGCCCAGCCATAATGCGAAGCGGTACCAAACATCGAGGGAATATCAAAGCTCTTGACCTCACCTTTGTGATTCTCATACTGATAGTCACTCGGCCTGATCAAGTTCTGTCCTGCCGGTTTGAATGTAGGGAAGGTCAAGGTTCTCACTAGCTGTCGTCTGCGTCTTCAAAGGGGCTAGGCGGGTTGGGGAACTCACAGATAAAGAACTCGCTGAAGCCGCCCTTTTCCCACCTCTTTCTCGTACCAGCCGCAACGATCTCGCCTGGAGTCCAGCCATTCACAAGTGCAATGGTACTAAGTACTTCCATCACATCACATAGCTCTTCTACAGAGACACCGTCCTTTAGCTCTTGGACTTCTTCATCCAATTTCTCAAACAGAACTGCCTTCTGTTCCTTGAGGTCCGTCACCTGTCTTACTATAGGTGTCCGTCCGCTCTGTCTGATCAACTTCGGAATCAGATCCCTTACTAGTTTCTTCATTGTCTTCCTTTAAGTCCATATATTTGGTCTTCACGAATTTTTCAGTGTGTATGCCAGGAATCAGCATGGAGTATGGCTCTGCCATGATCTCATCTATCGTGAAGCGAACTTTGCTGCTCCTCTTCACAATCTCTGGGAACTTGATGCTCTTAGGGAAGGGAGGGATGCGATTGAATAACGCATACCACTTCCATATGAACCATGACCAAGCTCTTTTCAGATAGCGCTTCATGATGTTTTATGCATAGCAAAGCTGCTTGAAATCACAGTAGCCACACTGCCAGTCGCCTATATCTTCTCCACGCTCCCACTTTTCGTGCTTGGCGTCTCCGACTCTGTAGTCGCTACCAACCTCTTGCTCTCTAAGGGTGGCCATTGTCTCATTGTCGTATCTGAGTTGGAACTCTCTGTCGGGCGGAACCCCACTGGTTGTCGCTTCCACGAGCTTGGCACGAAGGGCTCTATACCTGTCGTGTATATCTTCAAGCACAATCGTTCGATCTGGGGTTCCATCAACCTCAGCACAATGTTTGACAGTGCCGTCTTCAGTAAGAAACTGCCTAAGTTTGATATTGTACTCACGTTGCTCTCCTGTATCTCTTGCAATATATAGAAGCTTGAATCCAGCAAGCTGCTCTCTGAAATACCACACATAAAGCATGGTCTGCATAAGGTGAGCAAGCTTTGGATGGGGTACGATAGGAGGTTGTCCTCTCCAACGCCGACGACCCTTGATATGGTTGTTTACAGCCCAATTGCCATAGATCGACTTGACCTCTATTCCGTAATAGAAGGGTGTTCCGTCGTTGGTCACGCCCTTTGCAACGATATCCAGTTCACCAGAAAGGTTAAGCTCTGGGTCATAGAACTTGGTGCCTCTGCTTTCGTACATACCTGACTGAGTCAGGGCCTTTACCACCAGGTTTTCAGCTTCCTTGCCCAATAGGCCTCTCCAACATAGCAATTGCCCTGCGGGGTTCGTCCTTTGTAAGCCAGAGATACGATAGAACGTCTTTCTGTGACATCCACCATCAATTCTGCCATGTGGCATCATGATGGAAGCTTCGCTGGGATAGAATGTGGGTGTCCTTGTAGCGGAAGGTATACGCGTTCGCGTCACCTGGTCGTTAATTGTTTCAATCAGATTAATATTAGTTAGCATCTCTTCCTTAAGTAGGCCATTGCTGCTTCTAGGATCTCTAGCTGATCATCAGCGAATCCAAGCATGGAGTTATGCTTACGACACAAACACCCACGAACCTTTCCTGTCTCATGATCATGGTCAACACAAAGATCTTCTTGAGTACCACAAATTTCACAACCATCAGAAATTAATGCTTCGTATTCTTCTGAGTTCAATCCATAAGTTCTGAGAATGTGATTAGTCTTATTCCTTTCTTTGTATTTTTCTCGATTTCTTTTAGCATACTCTTTAGCATATTCACGTCTGTGTTCTATCTGTTCTGTGCTTAGAGCGTATGTTTTCTGATATTCTTTTTGGTATCTCTTTAAGTTTTCAGGGTCTTTGAAGGGCATTAGTTAGCAAAGCCTCTTACCTTGACCTCCGATCCTGGTCTCTTGCGATTCTTTTCCAGCAAGAATTCCTCGATGGCCTCTTCCATGTCTTGTGCAGAGATCAATGGTGGTGCGATATCAAGTTCAGCTTCGAGAGTGATCTCAAGCGCTGCGTCTTCAGACACCGTGGTCGGAAGGGAGTCTAAAAACTCCTCAAACCTGGGTTGAAGCATAAGCTTGTGTGCCTGAGCCTTTCTCTTCTTAGCTATCTTGATTATTCCTTCAGCATCAGCGCCAGTCATTCTTTCCAACGAGGGCGTCAATGAACTCCAGTCGATACCCTCCTCAAAAAGCTCTTTGCATGCCTTTCTCTCTGAAAGATCAGCATGAATCCTTAAGACATCGACAACACTTTCGGGAGTCAAATCTGAAAAGACAATTCTGTTCTCCACCCTACCTGAACGTAGGATGGCCTTATCCATTATCTCTTCATTGTTGGTGACTAGGATGAAGTGGACATTTGGGTCCACTTTCATGCTCCCATCCATCCATACCAAGAAGAAATTGGTCTTTTTTCTGTCTGATTGTTGAATGCCGACAGTATCTCTGCTTGGTACTAAGATCTCGGCTTCGTCGATGAATACAATCACCTTCTCACCTTGACTTGTACGCTCTGAAATTCTGTCTTTGTACTGCTTTAGGAATTCAATTGGTTCATCTACATATTTGGATGCGATATCCTCATACTTGATCTCTACCAAATGACATCCGATTTCGTTGGCCAAACACCTGATAGCATGGGTTTTTCCAGTGCCAGGTGGCCCAACAAGCAGTGTTCCTTTTGGTGGGTTGCTGTCCCAATAGCGGTATACAGCTCCATATTTGAGCTGTTCTGCCAATTCGGTCAGTTTTAATTTTGCTTCCTCTTGCCCACCTAAATGAGCAAGAGTAAGATGCTCGTCAATATTAGATACTAACTCGTTCCAGGTCAGTACCCTCTTCTCTTTGTCTCGAGCTCGTGACTTCTCCATCTGCACCTACGCGACTTCGAAGCTTCGCTAGAATTGCATGGTAGTGGCGCCAGACAGTATCTTTGTCTCGGCCAAGAGTCTCCGCGATCGCCTGTACAGACTTTTTTAAGACAAAATGATTATAAAGAATGAACCTCTCGTAGTTCGTCAATTCTCTGAACAGAGGATCCTTCGAATTCATGACCCACGCCATGTCCATTCGCTTTAGGTCCAGCGTCTCTTCAATGGATAGCTGTGACCCGTCATCTAGGACCGCTTCAAGAGAGAAGCTGGTGGTGTTACCCTCTGCATCATCTCTTTCTTCGTCGATATATATAGGGTCGTTCATCAAAGCATCGCTGGTAAGTTTGTTGAACCAGTCTTTGGTTCTGTACCTAAAATACTTGGTGATGTAGTAGACGAAGTTCACTCGACCCTGTTCGTTTGCGCGTACTTCGTATTTGTCTAGCAAGCCGATAAAGATAAGTAACAATTCATGATAGACGTCTTCTCTATCATAGTGTCTCATCAGCTTTGCCATGTTCTTTCTTATAAGACTTAAACTCTGTGTTGTTTTGGGTCGCCCGGCCAAGAAGAGTGCAAGAAACTTAAAGGTATCTGAATTGCGGAAATTGATTTCTCCACCATGCAAGATACTCACATACTTCTTGAAGTAGTCATCGAAATTCTCTAGCAACTCTTTGAGTGCCAGGTTTCTATCTTGAACTTCACTGTTCTTATAACGGGCAACCAACACATCGATTAACTCGATGTCTCGATTATGGGGCTTCATGCCCTTATGATAGAGGTTAGATCAGCCTACTGCAAGCTATAGATTGTATTTCTTGCGCTCTTCTTCCCATCCATATAGCTTGAAGAAATCATCAAGAGGCATGAGGTAAAGAGTTTCTTTTGGGACTTCCTTGGTTTGGAAGATAAGTGTCGGCAGAGGCATCGACCTGTGAGCATTGATAGAAATCAGACCCTTATCATTTATCACTGCATATGTCTCATGCCTGGTCCACTTGCAGATAAGCAAGGGAAACTGATTCTTTCCTGTCTGACGTTTGGTCTGATCCCACCACTCAAAGATGGGACCCCCTCCTGCCATCGCAGCATCTAAGAAGGTATTGTTCAGCTCTTTGCACTCAATACAGAACTCGAACTCGGAGTCCACACGCCTCACGTCACCCACAAACTCCTGATCCTTGCCTCCGCCCTGCGTTCTCCTCCACTCACCCCCTAGGGCGTCTGTGAAGGCCTTTGCAATGCGTCTTTCGAATCTCTGTCCCTTTGCCCTGCTGCGTAACCCGCTGATATTACACCTCCACATGTGTCCAAGCCCGATTAAACTTGATATTAGTAACAACCGTTCGCAAAGCATCAAGTTCTAATTGCTGGTCACGGATATAATCATCAATATGTTGTAGAGATCCAGGGTAGGCATTCTCTCCAGGTCTGGAGTTCGTAAGCATTTGCCAGCCACCTCTATATTTACGACAGAGCTTTCGAAGAGTAACAACAGTTCGGTTGCGATTATACCCTCGTCCAGGATGAGCGGCTTCCACAACAACTCGTGGCCCTTCATAGCGGCTATCTATAACAATGTCAGCAACTTGAAGTTCTTCAAATTCTTCTTGGGTCATTAATCATTCGCTCTGAATTCTGGATCTCTGAAGACTTGTTCTTCGTTATGGCCTTCCTTTCTCTCAAAGTGAGCCCAGACCCATTCCATTAAGCCTTGAATCTTTTCTCTCTTAGCCCACTTCTGTGGTGCATCGCCATAAGAACCGCCAGCCCATCTTTGTAACACTCTCAACTCATTGTCGGCTCGGGCGGCATCCTTGATAAACTCTATGGTCGCCTCAGGGAACTGACAGGCATTCGCTGCAGCAAGAGCAACGTCTCTCCTTGCCTCGAAATGTTTACGTACAGCTATGTATAGGTCTTCGGTCATTTCTTCCTTCTTTTGTATTGGATACTAGCTTCTTGAGTAAGATCCATTAGTCTTCGAGCATCGGAACACTCGAAACAAATCTTTTCTCTATGCCCCGTACCCGATGGGTACTGCGCTGTAGTCTGCTTTGCAATGGTCGCACGGATGATTGTAATCTGGTATCAAGCCCATTAGTCCTTATCCTTCGCCTGAGCCTTCTTCCACTCGGCCGCTCTCCTTCGCTGTTCTCTTCGGAACTCTTTGGCTCTTTCTCGTTGCTGTTCAGCATATCCTGAATCAACTCTTTCAGCTTTGAGTTTGACATACCTCTCCCTGCGTCGTGCTGCCGCAGAAGCTTTAGCGCGATCCTTGCTCTCTGTGTTTTGTTCAGGTTCAGTTCGTTGAATAGGTCTTTGATCATTTTCAGGTACCTCTGCCAATTTGTACTTTGCATACAGTAGGTCAGAGGTTACCTGCTCGTCATAGCGAACAACTATATATGTAACTCCTGCCTCTAATGCGGCAAGTCGTTTTCTTTCGTCTCTTCCTTGTTGTTCTCTGAATTTTCTAATTGTTTCAGTCGGATCTTCTGATCCAAAAGCCACACACTCATAGTGCTGTCGGCCATGAACTTCGATAACCAATCGAAGCTCTTTGACATACCAATCAAACCTCTCTCTACCACTTTCAAAATCAGTATTGATACGGTTGACAGGGTATTCTTGAAACGATTGGTAACCGGTCCAAGGACTTTCTGTCCGTAGTATCTCACCGACCTGACGGTGCTGTTTAGAGGCCGTTTTTCGGTACTCATGTTTGAATCTGCTATCCTTGCTCATTCAATTCTACTACAGCAATGGATGTTGAGTCGATAGGGTTTATTGCGGCCCAATAAGCCTTTCCTTTTCCGTCTTCTTTTTCAGAACTACCAGTGGCCCAATAGGAATCATGGTGTCCTGATCTATACTTGACTGACCTGATCCCATCAAATGAGACACTCGTCCATGTACACCCTATATCCACCAATGCTGAGAACATCGCTGCGATGATCTTAGGGTCAGGACTAAACTCTTCGGTCATTCTCGTATTTCCTTATCAGATAATCGTCTTCATCAATATCAGAAACCTTATCAAGCTCTTCTGTGTCGATAAAATCGATGTCTCCACAGCTCAGGCATACAAAGGCGACGAAATCATCTTCATCTACCAAGGTCCCTTCTGCAAAGATATGGTCACACATTCTTTTCTCCTTTTCGCCACAGCATATATTGCACGTATGGTCATCAGGATTCGCGTGACATCTAATCATTCGTTTCTTTTACCTCTTCTATCTCTAAGAATTCTACGGCTTGGTCAACGATAACCACGGTTTGATCTTCATCTTGAGCAAAGGCGTTTGTGACCTCTTGCTTGATGACCTCAAACATTTCTGTTGTCATGCCGCTGGTGTCTACACGTATCAGCAGCATTTCTCTTAGATTTGATATCTCTCCTTTTATTCCAGGAAAGACTTGAGTCTTCTCGCTATTCAACCCTGTCAATCTGTATAGCATATTTCTCCTTCAATCTTACCAAGACAGGAAGACTGTCAAAGAAGTCCGTCCAAAGCCACTCACCCTTGTTAAAGACACGGACAGCGATGTTTGAACACTCTGGACACTCAAAGAATACAAAACATATTCCCGGATAACCTTTCACGGAAGTCTCTATGACATAGTCCATTATGTGATCACATAAGACTCCTTCTTTTTCTAGATAAATGGTTCTTTGTCTATTACTTTTCAGCCTTTTCAGTTTGAGTCGACGCTTTTGGCGTCTCTTCTCCTTTCCTGGACATAATAGTTGCTTCAAGATCCACGACCTCTAGGTCCTCTACCCATTTTTGTACGGGTTCTGGATTTCTATGTTCACATTCAACATCTGGGAGTGTGCACTCTGCCTTCACTCCCACTGCGTTCCATGGACACTGAACCCAGAGAGCATCTGTGCAGATCCAATGGTCTGCGAGTCTGGGGACCTTAATGATTTTAGTCTTGTGATCCTGTAGTTCCACCGTCGTCTTCACTTTCATTGTTCACCACCATAGTTCCACGTACCTTGTAGATGCAGCGATAGACAGCCATGCACAAATCTTTTTCTTCATCATAATCATTGCAATTGGTAGCCTTGATGCGGCAGTTTACGACTTCGATCTTTTGAGGACCCTGTGCCTTCACTGCTTCTTTGTACTGTGCCTTGGCCTGTTGCCGAATAAACTTTTCTCTGCCACCTGCCATTGCAGGACCATCGCTTAAGATTACTTTTGATCTGAGTTTCTTTGCCATTTAGCTGCTCTATCTCCTAGATATTTGTTATGAGCCAGCTTCATTGCGCTTGCTCTGTCTGAGTATATCAGAGAGGGCTCCTCTTCCCATGGAATGATGACATTCAGCAAGCCGATCTCGTCTGCGTAGCCCCAGAGCTCATCAAAGAGATCTTGCGGTTCTACAAGCTTCAAACCAGACTGAGCTACCTCCTCTATAAAGAAGGTAGATGTCTTTCTGTCGATAAAGCACCAAAATTCACGCGTTCCTGCACGAATGATATTACTTAGTGGCATCTCCAGAACCGCTACTCGGATCCACCTTCGGTACTGTACCTGAGGCAGGGTCCCTGTCGCTGGTTCCGGATCGATCGCCACCCAATTCAGATCCTTCGCTCTGATCACGGATTAGCTCCTCTAAAAGACGCTGTTCTTCATCGTCCCAGTTGTTCTTGAATTCAATACTGCCATCATCATGAATGGTAAAGTTCTTTGTCTTAAACACTATTTGTTGCATCTCCTGATTAGCGAACACTGTTTGCACGCATATCTGTTGGGGTATGAGACCCCATTTGAGATAGAGTATACCAGTCCCAAAAGGCTGTCCCAAGTGTTTTGGTGGAAGTCTGCATTAGGATACAAGACATGCTCCTTAAACTTATAACGCGTTGTGTTGAGAGATAATCCCCGAATGGCTCTTATTTCCAAATCTGGAAGCATCCTTGAAACAGCCAAAGCGCCGGTTCTCATATACAGATCCCGACGAAATTCATTGGGGTCGGAGGACACGTCCCAGAAGATCAGATCTACCGTATCGTCATCAACGGCTTGAATGACAGGTAGGGAGGAAAGCACGGAGTGTTGAAGTTTTGTAGAAGAGTCACCTGTGTTGGTATTCAAGGAAAATTCAAAGTTTACAAGAGCAGTCTTACCCTCTGTGTTTGAATACCAAGCATAGAGATCTTTAAGCAAGGTGATACAGCCATCATTCTTTGCTTGTTCTATCTCGTTTTCAAGCTCTCTCTCTTTCCAGAAGGTTCTTAGCCACTTGCTGGACCAAGAGCTCCATGCAGTCTTCTTATTGGTTTCCAACTCACGTACAAAAGCATGTTGAAGCACTGTTCCCAAGTTACCTGAGAGCATGCTGGCGGAGTCAGGCTTGATAGCGCTGACTTCACTTTGCTCTCTGTACCATGGACAAAAAGAATGTGCTAGGAGGTCGCCAATAGTTAACTTCATGAATCTGCATCTATCCTTAATACCTTGAAGCCCACATCACCTTTGGTGAATACGTCCTTCAGCCTTTTTTGGTCTTTGGACAAGGCGGACTTTCCGCTCTTGATCTCCATGAAGTGGACTGCGCCCTTGTCTTCTGGCTTTTTGGGGTTGGGGAATCGAATACAAAGAAAATCAAAGATGGTGTTGAAGAGGATGACTCTATCATACTCAGCTTTCAGTCTTTGATACGCTGCCCACTCGGCAATCTCTCCTTTCACTACGTTTGTAGAGCCCTCAAAGGTTCTTAATGTCTTACGGGGAATGCCATCTGCGCTGGCCTTCAGTGCATCTATGCGTTGATTGATGCCCTTTATGCTCGCTTCGACTCGACTCGTGTCGATTCTGACTACAGGCGCAGGTATTTCTGGAGGCTTTCTGCTCTTCACCAAATAGAGAGCAAGGCCTGCAAGAACCAGCGCTATGGCACAGGTTGTCGCAAGTATAATTTCTATGATCATATCACCTACATATATCGTGGAAGATGTCTTCTAAATAGTTGTTGATCTCAGCACCGGTAATGCCAGGATAAAGATCATAGCACTGCTGTGCGATATCAGCTGGAGAACACCATTCAGTATCAAATCTGTTTGGAATAATACTGTATACCTCAAACACATCTTCTTGTCCACAGTCACCCACCTGACAAGGTGAGATGGCAGCTCTTATATCTGCGGCGCTAAGATTTCTGCTGCTTTGAGCGGTCTCGTCTGTAAAGACCACCTGCATGGGGAAGGCATCATCTCTGAAGCTGAATCCTATTTCACCTGTCGCAGTCATGTGAACTGCATCGTACTGAGGCTCATTTCCTACGTTTCCTACGCAGCTCCAATTATTCAGAGCAGTCCAGAAGATGTCTGCAGAGGACAAGTCTATCAAGATATCTGGAGGAGATACGTTACCGGCTGCGCCAGGAATGTTTCCAATGCCAAACCTATGATCGGTATTCGCAAAGTCTAGGATATAAGGTGCAATGCCCTGCTTGAGAGCATCCACCTTTGGACACATGGAGCCACTACGGTCCAACAAAAAGACCATATCCACCCTTTCATGGGCATTCAGGTCTTCATCTATCTCGTTATCGCAATCGTTGTCCTGGAAGTCACAGATCTCCTCTTCTGGAAGAACATCTCCGACACACACCTCCAAGAACAGAGGGGGGTCTCCGACTTCGTTGCCCCATCGCCCCATTTCACAGAATTGGGTACCAGGTAGGCAAAGACCTACGTTCACTGTACCGTCTGGCCCTGAATAACAACCCTTGACAAGGTCTTCGTCAATCAGACCATCACAGTCATCATCTCGAGCATTGCACTCTTCAGGGAATGGAGTTCCCTCTCCTGGAATGCACTGAAATTCACCTTGCGCCAAGAAGGAGGCTATCGTACAGCACTCAGACCAAGCAAGAGTTCCATCCTCTTGCTCTTGGCATTCTGTGAACCCTTGACCACAGGTCACTGGTTCTTGGAAGCAGGGAGTCATCAGTCCGACCTGTGGACATGCGCAGATCAACTCCTCGTCCACCTCACCGTCGCAGTCGTTGTCCACCCCGTCGCAGATCTCTTCGACTGGCTGTTGTGCAGTGCAGTTTCCAAAGATTCCTTCACTGCAAGATTCGAATCCAGAACCACAATCAGACTGACAAGGCCTCCACAGCTCTTCGTCAATCGCTCCATCGCAATCGTCATCACGATTGTTACAGGATTCATCTTTTGGGTTGACATAGTCTACACAGAGCATGTCCAAGACATCGGTATCACATTGCATTGTGCCAAAATCACACAGACCTGTGTCTGTAAGGCCACACTGTTTACCCGATTCCTCTATGGCTCCGTCTTCATCGACAAGGCCATCACAATTATTGTCTACTCCGTCACACAACTCAGCGGCGGGCAGTATTTCGTTTTCACAGTCACTCCATCGAGCGTTTCTGCATTCTTGAACTCCAAAACGACATGGAGTCTTAGGGTGTTCTGGTGAGTTGAAGGTATAGAACTCAGGGTCTCTGGACCAACAAGACTTCTTGAGGCTTTCGTCTGTTCGCCCGTCGCAATCGTTATCCAGTCCGTCACAGATGTCAGTTTCAGGGAAGAGGCCACCAACAAAGCCATCAGTTACCCAGACATCGTCATCCGTTCCTCCGATCTGATCCAGTCCACGCTCCCAGATGCCCCATTCCGATCTCTCTTCTTCAAGAAAGATCCTACATATCTGTGTCGCATGTTTACAGGGGGCGATTAAGCGGTTGGTAGAGCCGTTCCTTGCTGGAACAAGGGGTTCGGGTCCCATTTGAGAGGGCCAGTAACGTTCGTTACGAACATTGTCTACTGTACATTTGCAGCTATCACTGAGCTGGTCACAGACCGGCTCTTCTACAGGAAGAACATCTTCAACCCCAACATCTGCAGCACTAAAGGGGTCAATCTGCTGGTCGCACGAGCAACCGGCAATCAGCATGATAATTAGTAAGCTACATAGGGTTTTGATTATCCTCACTTGGCAAGAACCTTCTTGTCACTTTGGGTAATGATTGATGACGTCGCTTCTCAAGCTTTGCTTGTTTCTTTTCAACCTCATTTACAACTTCCTGAATAGAATCTAATTGCTCAGAGTTAAGCAAATCTGCAAATCTTGGCATTATAATCCATCCTTGTTCAATGACTTGTTAGAAAAATTGTATCGCATTGTGATCCCTGTTGAAAGTATGCGTTTATGAAGGGTTGTATAAATCACTCTAATAAAAGCTCCATCCTCACCCCTCAAAGTCTTAACATTGCGTAAAGGGAAGCTAGGATTCGTTCGGCATATAACACAATCAACCATAATCTCTTTAGAATCGCTCATCTTCCCACGAGTATCTGTATAAATATGCTCTTTGCATTGTGTACACTTGTATTCATAGATTGGCATTATCGAGGAACTCTCCTGAAGTTCACTTGGAAGCTCGTCTTGCTAGGCATGCGCCTATGCTTTGTCTTCTCTTCGCATTCAGGACAGTCTTCTTCAACAATGGGTTTGTAGTCTTTGAGCTTAGTGCTCTTTTCAATCACGTGTTCTTCACAGTCCTCACAATTGTATTCGTAAACAGGCACAGTCTTCTCCTTATCTACAGCGTCGTCGTCAGTGATATTCCTATTCCCCATAATTCTCCTGGTGAGACCTCGGGGTAAACCCAAAGGTCTGAGATAAGCGGTATGTCTAGCTTACCTAAGTTAAATCCGATGGGGGAAATTGAGAACCTGGTTGACTCTCCGAAATTGACAGATCCCCGGAGAAATCTCCAGTCCTGATCCAGATTTGTAGTACCGTAACCTCCAACAGTGAAACCAATGCTGCTAAAAGCCCAGCTAGTGGAAGTAGGATTAATAGTAGGGGTGAATAAAGAAAGACCAAGATCCACATGTGGGGACCAGAGGGTAAATCTTTTTTGGAGTTCGTTACGCTTTCTGAGGACGGTAAAATCTTGGACATGTAGGGTCTCGACAGTTGCTCCTGAGTCTGGGTGCACTTCTCGAAGTTCAATCGAGGTATCAATGTTCCCATCAGACTGTTCTGTTTCTACAATATCCAATTCAAATGTCTGTGACAAGTGATACTGAAATGATTCTGAACATATATTTGTCAAAGCTGTGATCCTGAAGTCACTGTAGCCCCACCCACAGTCAACTCCGGGTGCTAGCTCAGCAACTTCTGGCTCTCCGCGATGAGGAGGGTCGTCTCCTGGAAGCCCCTCAAAATCAGGGTCCAGGGAGGCCTCACGAATGGGGCACTCCCTTGGGACCCTTACAACTCTCGTCCTTACGGGCGTGAGTTTTCCTCCTCCAGAGGAGTCATGAGTTAGAACAGCATGGCCAACAGAAACAAGTTCTTGCTCAAGTTCTGTGACCTTCTGTTCTAGATTCGTACGTTCGGAAAGAGCTTCTTTTAGTAGATCTTGTGACCTGGTGATGCTGGTTGCAGCAAGGCCAAGGTCCTCTTTCAGTCTGGTGATCTGTTCAACTGAACGATCATTGGCATTTCTTGATGAATTCTTGCCATAGCCATAGGCCAATCCGGCAAGCAACAATGCAAGTGTCAAAGATAGGATCTTTAATCCATGCTTAGAAAGGAATGTCACTGTCTAGCTCCTTTTTCTTGCTCTTGTTCTCCACCCACTGACCCTTCTCCCAATGTCCTGTCTCTTGTGCATTCTGTTCTTCGGCGCTTTCAATTCTGCGCCGAATCACGTCAGCTGCTACAGGTACATAGAGTGAACGCTCTGGGTGGAAATCATAGAACGTGCTTTCCATCTTGAAGTCCGTGATCTTGTTCTTCTCCCAGATGAACTCAATGGTTGGCTTTCTCTTTCCAATTCCATTTTCGTATCCGTGAAAACACTTGGTCTTCTCGGGCTTCCCGATCTTTCCGTACTCATCAACCTCTGAGTATAGATGGCCAATGAAGTCTGCATCATATTCCATCTGTACTGTTTCAGAGAGGTTGTTATTACATGGGCGAACCATTGGAGCCAGCTTGTGATACTCCATAGTCGCAATAACTGTGATATGGAGTTTCTGTGCTATCTCCTGCTTGATCGTATGAGAGAGTTTCTTGAACTTGATTCTCTCATCCATATTGGAGAAGTCGGACACCTTATGGAAGTTGTCCAAGACATATACAATATGCTTATTAGGATACTTCTTACGATAGTATCTACATAGATACTGTGCGTAGGACAAGGATGTCCCGTGCTCAATATCTTTAATGACGAGGTTGTTCTTCATAAGTTCACGAAGAACTTTATAAGCCTCGTCTCTAACAAACTTCAAATCATCGTTCTCACCACTGTGATTCACATGCTTGGTGAAGTAGTTAGGGTTAGACATCTTGTTAAGTGTGATGTCTACGCCGTACTTTTCAGCAAACGGCAGTGCAAGTTGAGTAATCCACCTGTTGGCAAACATCCTGCGCGTGTCATCGATAGTATGGACTATGACAACAGTATCATCTGGATTACTCATAGCGAGGTCTAATGACAGACCTGAAAATAGAGCCGTCTTACCGGTGTTTGCTTTGCCGCCGATAACAATGAGCTTCTGCTCACGCCAATCTCCGTTAAGATTTTGCTCTATATCGCTAAAGTGATGGAGCTTGAAGCCGGCCAAGCCGTCCCCTCTCTCCTCTTGTTCCTTTTTCATCTGATCTAAGGCAGAGAGCACCTCTTCTGCAGAGAATGCACTCTCTCCTACGATACCGCCTAAAGATTCAATGCGCCCTAGAGTGGTTTGCAAGATCAGCTCACCACCATCAGGATTCCTTCGAAGCTCTCGAAGGGCTTCTTCGGCAATCTCAAGCTTCTGTTCTGTCAGGTCGTTCTCAAGACGATTCAGCTGCCTCTCCATCTCATCAGAGATGGCCTTTTCAGAGATGCCTGTATGCTCAGACAATGTCGACACCATCATCTCTCTGCGAACCATGTTTGATTCACTGATGATCAATGGAATAGCTTTGGTACATACATCAAGAGCATCTGCATCATGATCAAAGTGTCTTAACACCCACTCAAAGGCATCGACGCACTCAAGCTCTTGAAAAGCGTCGACAGACTCTTCTCTTAGGAAGTCATCGGGATCCTTACCGTCAGGTAAGGTCATGATTTCAAAGGAGATTCCTGTAATTCCAGCCAGTGTGGCTGACTTGTCATCGTCTCCCAAGAAGAGCTTCTTTGCTGCCTCTTGTCCGGCCACATCACCGTCAAGAACGATGACGACCTTTCTGACGCCAACTCTTTTAAGGACTGCCACATGACTGCTTGTAAATGCCAAGCCACCAAGTGCACAGCTGTTGTGCATGCCATGAAAGACTGCGGTTCCCCAGTCAGCGTACCCTTCAAAGATTAAAAGCTTTTCATCCTCACTCTTTCTTGTTCGAAGATAGTTTGAGAGTCCATAAAGTCTAGACCCCTTATAGTAGACATTACGTCCGCCCTTTGTATTTACATACTTAGGCGGACGTCTACCGACAGGTCTGATCTCATAGATAGCAACTTTTTCTTCATACAGTAGATCTCTTGCAGCAAAACCAACAGGTCTTCCATGCTCATCGGTGACTGTAAAGATAAAGTTATTCGGAGAAAAGAGCCGCTCGTCGCTAAGTCCAATCTCATCGAGAAATCCAGCGGCAAACTGCCGCTTAAGAGTTTCTCTAAATCCTTGGTAATTATTAACAGATCCGATTTGATACTTTCGACAGAACGGTACATTCCATCCGCGACCCTCAATAGCATTCGTAAGAATCTCTCGCTCGTCGAACTGAGAGATGAGCTTAGCTGCATAGGCATAAGCTCTGTAGGTGTCAACGTCAAACTTTTCATCATCTGTCAGCTCCTCAAACTCAATAAGTACGTTGTATTTGTTACACAACCACATGACATTGTCAGTGATGTATCCCTTGCCAGAGATCGGTTTGTTATCTAAATGATGTGCTGCCAACATGATGTTGCCAGATAGACCGCAATTAAAACAGTGAAAGACATTGGCACCGGGAACGACAGACATGTCATCTCCGTCCTTGTCTTCACAGTTAGGGTTTAAGCACTTGAAATGCTTACCATTTCTTGCATTGATTCCATGTTCTTCCAGGTAATCTATAACAAATGGCTTCAGCCTATCAATGGTTTCTTCATATTTAGCTACGCGCATTATACGATAATCTTCTTTTCTTCAGGCACTGACATGCCTAGGGCTTCAGCCCTTGTGCGAGTCTGCTCTTTCTTGAGCCTCTCTTGCATCTCTTTTTCAAAAGCTTCTTGCTTTGCTTCAAGGGGCTCGTCGAATTCAACTCGTCTGATCTCTTTCAGTTCATCAACATCCAACTCTAGCTTCTTGATAAGAGCTACCAGGTCACCGGAGTTTCCGATACCAATATTGTAGTTGTTCTGTAAGAGCTTGAAGAGCCTTCCGTTTCCCTGAGCTCCAATCTCATTGACAATGATCTGTTGGCAGATGGCTAATTGTTGAGCCATCTGCTTCATCATGCCTTCCAGCTGGTCTAAGCGACTAAGTGCACCTACTCCAGCTTCAGTTGTCGCAGCCTGTCTTTCTGCTTTCGGGTTAATATCTAATGGTTTTGCCATTTATTCAATCACATCAGTGTCCGCTTCTTCCAACTCTTTATTGAGTCTTGACACTTCCTCTTGTAGTTCTCTGAGGTAAGCAGTCTTTGCTTCCTCGATAGCTTTACGCTTCCTGATTTGGCTCGCCATGAACCAATTCGCGGGTAAGCCTAGGCCTTTCGCATAATTGCGCTTCATATTCCGCTTGAAGTTTCCCACTTCTGTCCTCCACTTTGCCTAATTTGGGATCAATGTAGCCAATAATAGTTCCATCGACTCCAAAGAAAGCACTTCTCATAAGAGGCCTGTCCCAGAACTCCATGAAATCATTGACGCTTTTCTCAGTGTATCCCTTACGAAGAAGTCCACTTCTACATCTCTCGTCTTGTATTCTTTTGTCATTCCTTGACATCTTAATCCTCCTCGAAAGTAACCAGCCTTGCAAAGGTCATAGGATCACCTTCTTTCATGCCCCAGACCCATTGGCTTGCAGCATCTCCTAAGCCAAGAGACTCCGCAAAGTCATCCTTTCCACAAAGACTTCCGCTTCTGAATACAGGACATCCAAGAACATATTCGATAGCAGGAGTATGCCAATGGCCACAAGCGGCTACGTCATAGTCATGCTGTAACATCCAGTTCTGCCACTGAGCGGCTGGACTTGGAGAGGTCCCCCTCTTTGCCTTGTGTCTCAAGAGGATTCTTTGCCCCTTCACTTCAACTAAGATGAATTGTCTGGAATTGGGATATTCAATTGAGATGCTTTCAGGAATCTGATCACATAACAGGTCCAAAATGATATAGATCATTTGGTCCCAGTTTGTCAGTTCATCAGCTGTCTTCGATGTACGTCCATGATTGCCAGGACAACCTACCACCCTAACGGGTAGTCCTGTGACCTTGTTCATGCGACGGAGAAGCTCAAAGAATCCCTTGGCGGTGTTCTTGACCTGCTCTACTGCATTCTGTTCGATATGCATTGCTTGCGTGAAGTAGATACCCTCACCATCAATCATGTCGCCGCCCATAAGAACAACGATCTCATCTGCATTTCTCTCAAGAGCAAAACGACAAGCTTCTTCTGCTACCTTTGAGGCGCGTCGTGCACCGATCTCTGGGTTGAAAAGAACTCGAGTCTTATCTTCTTCATCGGTAATGATCTTACCAAAATGCGTATCTGAAAAAAGAACCACAATCGATTCTTTCTCAGATTTTACAGGCGTAAGCTTGCTCTTTGTCGGTCGTGTTTCCTTGACCATCTCCTTTAGAGTTCTCGCAAAGCCTTGTAAGGCTCTACGAACCTGGAACCTGGTAGCTTGTTGAGGAAGAGAGAGATCTAACTGTTCCAGGTCTTCAACGTTTTGTACTTTGATCACACTCTCTGTCGTAACGACATTCTTTGGATCACCGTAAGCACTGTCGAGACTGGCTTCGAGCTTCCTTCTCCTTCTTGTATCTGCGGCCTTGCGAGCTATCTCGCTACGCCGCTCAGCTGTTAATCCCATGTAACTCCTAATATACGGCTTCTATACTCGCGCTTGGAAACGCTTGCTTTACTCTCTTCATACACTCCTGTGCATCTGCTATAAAAACGGGTACGAATGACCCCTGTCCAATGGAGACTCTGAAACGAGTTCTGCCGCCTTCAAATTTTGGAAGTAAACGAGATAAAGAGTCTATATCTTCAAATGTGGAGATCTCGAGGTTGAGTTCTGTACACCCATCCTCGACAACCTTCTCCATACTTTGAACCCCATGGATCTTTAAGCTGTTCCTTCCCTGATAACTATCTACCTTGCAACTCATGAAGATACCCTTCTTCTCTTGAAGTTCTTCTCTGTATGCTTTGTAGATGTTAGGCCAAGCCACTACCTCTACGACACCTGACTTATCACCAAGTGTCACAAAGGCCATGGTGCCCTGCTTGATATTCCTTTGTTTGATTCCGCCAACAAACCCACCAAGTACAATCATCTCACCTGGTACCAGTGAATCAATATCACTGACCTGATGAGTGACCTTGGATTTCAATAGGCTTATATAGGAGTCCAGAGGATGTCCGGTCAAGAAGATACCGAGTGCTTCACACTCGTTCATCAACTCTTGAGCCTTGTCCGCTGGCACCTTAGGAATGAAGAACTCATCAGATTCATTCTCTAAGAGAGTCATCTGTCCTGTTCTTCTGCTGTCTTTGAAATGTCTTGCTTTGTTTACTGCATCCTCATAGCCAAACTCGAGTTGTCCTCGAGTATGACCTAGCCCATCAAAAGCTCCTGCATATACAAGAGCCAAAATGTTATTACGCTTGCACTGTCCGAGGTTAACACGCTTGGCAAAATTGTATATATTGCTAAACGAACCTGACTTGCGAGCTTCGAAGATACCTTTGAGCGCACTTGGTCCTACTCCTTTGATGGCCTCCAGGCCAAATAAGATGTCTCCATCCTTTACGTTGAATCCAATACCTGAATGATTGATGTCAGGAGAAAGAACCTTTACTCCTACCTTCTTCGCTTCTTCTACAAGAACATGAATGGCATCAAAATCACCAGTCTTTACAGTCATGTATGCTGCCAAGAATTCTGCTGGATAATGATGTTTCAGGTATGCTGTCTGATAGGCCAAGATGGCATAGCAGATAGAGTGTGCCTTGTTGAAGCAATAGTCAGAGAAGTTATAGATGTCAGTCCATGCACTCTTGATTTCTGAAAGCTTAAACCCCTTCTCTTGAGCGCCGTTAAAGAACCTTGCCTTTAGCGCAGCCATTTCCTTTGGCTTTTTCTTGCCAATCGCTCTTCGCATGAGATCAGCTTCTCCAAGGGAGAATCCTGCGAATTCCTGCGCAATCTTAAGGACTTGTTCTTGATAGACAAGGACTCCGTTCGTCGATGCCAAAATCTTTGCAATCTCAGGTAGAGTCGTCCACCCAGCAATCGCATTCTCCTTTTCTTTTCTAACATCCAAGATGGTACGAACCATACCCATCTTAAGGGGACCTGGACGATAGAGAGCGATGACAGAAGAAAGATCTTCTACGCTCTTGGGCTGGAAGCCGGTACCAAAGTCCCGCATTCCTTTTTCTTCGAACTGGAAGATACCATAGCTGTTACCTTTTGCAAAGATGTTCTCGAAGACCTTCAAATCATCAAGAGGAACATCCTCTATCATGAATTCAGGCTTATCCTTCTGAATCATCTGCACAGACAGATCAATGGCATCAAGAGCTGCAAGGCCAAGGAAGTCATACTTCACATAACCTGCCTCTTCAACCTCGTTCATATCAAACTGGGTTACGGCCACACCAGTGTCGGCATTGACCTTTCCAAGGGGAATCTGATCAAACAAAGGCTGGTCATGAATGACCACTCCACTTGGATGAACAGAGGTGTGTCTTCTAAGTGACTCTAATTGCTCAGCAATGTCACAGACCTTCTTAAAGGTCTTGTCTTCTGAATACTTCTTCTTGAAACGGGCATTCTCGTGACAATAGGCAGCCTTCCACAGACCTTCTTCGTCCTTCTCTGTCTTCTTTGTAAGGGTGACACGATGCCTGCCCTGTCCACCCTTCTCTTCCTCTGGAATGAAGCCAGCGTGTTCTGACTGCTTCTTCCCATCGAATCCCAGGACTCTCGTGACGTCTCTGATCAGTCCGCGAGGCTTCAGGAAGGCTTGGGTACCAATTTGTGCTACACAGTCCTTACCATACTTCTCTGCGGCCCATTGAATCAGCTCGTTTCGTCTTGACCTTTGGAAGTCAGTGTCGAAATCGGGCATAGATACTCTGTGAGGGTTAAGGAAACGCTCAAAATATAAATCATACTCAATCGGATCAACGTCAGTAATACCAAGGCAATACGCCACCAACGAGCCCGCTCCGGATCCACGGCCTGGTCCAACTCTGATATTAAGCGATCTAGCTGCTTCGATATACTCCTGGACAACCAAGAAGTAACTCTCGTAGCCCATCTCTTTGATAATCCTAAGCTCATACTTGAACCTGTCCTCATACTCCCTGCTAAGCTCAGGCTCCATTGCATCAGGAAATCTGTTGGCAAAGCCTTTCGTAGCCTCGACCAAAAGCTCCTTCTTCCCCATATTGGGGAGATAGATCTTTGTCTTGCCCCACTCGACCTTGCAGTTCTCTGCAATCTCGTGCGCTGTAAAGGCGGCCTTCTTCTGGCCAATGCCATCAAATGCTTCACAGATCTCATCGGTAGTCTCTACAGAGAACTGCTTCGGTTGAAACTTGTGTCTATCAGGATCATCAAGCATCTTGTTCATGCCTACGCAGAAATTGATGTCCTGAAAATAGTCATCCTTCTTTTCTAAGTAGTGACAGTCGTTCGTTCCGACTGTCTTGATACCAGTTCTCTTGGCAAGAGCTATGATCGCATCGTTGAATGGTGTCTGGTCAGGCTCACCATTGAGCATGATCTCCAAGAAATACGAATCACCCATCAGAGTCTTGTACCTATCTGCGATCAGATCAAGACCAGTGTTTTCATTCCTGTGTGCATCAGCCAACTCAGACCCCAGACATCCACTAAGAATGATGAGTCCCTCACGGTACTCCTCAATCATCTTGTGATCCATTCTTGGTTGAGTGTAGAACCCCTCATTCCATGCCCTGCTCATGAGAGCGGTCAAGTTTTTAAGTCCTGTATTGTCTCTGGCAAGAATAGTCAGATGATTGGATGAGCCCTTGTTGCTCCACTTCCGCCCAGCGACATTCGTATCCTTACCACGACACTTGATGATGTCAGGTACTACATAGGCTTCTACACCTGGAATGTAATTGATACCATACTTCTCAGCAGCCTTCTTCATTTCCCAGATGGAGGAGATGGTTCCATGATCGGTCACGGCTACGTGATCCATACCATTCTCTTTACATCTTCTCATCAAGTCGTCTGCCTTGATGGTTCCATCAAGAAGACTGTGATCTGAATGCAAGTGTAAGTGTGCAAACTTATTCATGAATTCCTTATGAAATATAGCTATCCCAGGTTTGAACGTCTTCTCCCCCTAGCTGCTTCTTTACTTGATTGGCTACTACATGTGCAAAGTCTGCAAAGACTGTGTGATACACATGTCCTTCAGCGATAGCACAGCCTGCTGCACCTTCATGCCCACCGCCCTTGAAGAGGGCAGCGATCTCATTGACCTTGATAGGGCTATGATTTCCTCTAAGGGAAACGTATCCACTCTTTTGATTTACCAAGGCGACTACGTCACCTGTCTTACAAAGAACATACAAGGCTTGCTTGGCCACCTCTGGGTCTTCTGGAGAGATCATCGCCACAACCAACTTCAGATCTCCCTGTAGAACTGGTTCTTCAAAATTCCAAGTGAATATCTTCAACCCTTTGAAATTATAAAGAAAATCTTCATGATAAAGAGGCTCCATCTGTTGAATGTATTCTGCAATCAGATTTTGAGTAAGCTTTTCTTCCGAGCCTAAAAGCTCGGGTGCCTGGTCACAAAGACCCTGAAGAACAGAGGCGAATTGAATCGCTTCAAGACTTCTAAATCTAAAGCCGACAGTGTCAGCCCAAAGACCAGCATAAAGAATTGGATGTACTATTCCGTGTCTGATCAAGACACATCCTGTTGAAGGCACGTCTTCTACAAAATAATTTTTATCAGGACTGTTCTTATTAAGGTCAGAGCTATGATGATCAAAGACGACTGTAGGAATCGAAGGAGGCTTGAATCCCAATCGATTTGCCGTAGGCTGACAGTCAAAGACAATAAGACTTTTTGCCTCGCCTAATATCTCTACAATCTCACCCGTTGGTGCGGTGCAGAAATCTTCTGGCTCCAAGATCCAGGATGAATCAGAGAACAGAGTGCCTTGAATACGTATATAGGCTTCTTTGTTGTGCCATCTAAGAAAGTCCAGCATGGCTGAAGCGGCAGACAATCCGTCTGCGTCTGGACTCTTGTGAGTTGCGAGGACAATAGGTTCGGGCAGCTTTAAAAGCATCTCCGTAGTTGTTGACATATGTTTCTTCTTTACAGTTCTAATAAACTGATTCTTAATCAGGCTGGTACTTTTTACACAGCTTTTCGTGATGGTAGTCTGCTATGAGAGCTCTGATGATAACTATCTCATCTTTGTCCCATAGCAGGTTGAGAATGAATGTTCCTCTTTCGTGAAGCCACGTCTCAGCTGTCTCGAATTCATGAGAAAGATTCTTTCACAATCCATATGGTGTTGCATTACTTTCCGCTTGATCCAAACCCACCACGACTGATCTCAGCAGCGGGAATGAATTCTTCCCACGCAACATTAAGAGTAGGCCTAAGTACCAGTTGAGCGATTCGATCGCCCTTGTTGATAACCAGTGGCCTCTTGCTTGCGCTACTGGAGTAGTTGATCACATCGATCTTCTTGCCCCTTATAGCGGCATTGAATGTCTCTGCAGTGATGCCGATTCCTCGGCCTGCGATCTTTTCAGAGCCCAGGTTGGCCCTCTCTCTTGGCAGTCTGAAGACAGCGACACCAAGTTCATCCTTGGCACCACAGTAATCAGCATCGATAAGACCGAGGCCGTTGGCCAAGATCAATCCATGCTTTACTGCCATGCTGCTTCGTAAGATCAACTCAAAGTGAAAGCCTTCTGGTGGTTGAACAACCACACCTGTTCTGATGATAGCTGCATCACCAGGTCGTAGATTATAGTAATCAGCTGAGTAAAGATCCCATCCTGCTGACTTCTCGGTCCCTCTCGTAGGGACAACTCCTCCATCTAACAGATGGAACTTACATTGCTTTGGCTTAGTTGCCATTGGTTCTCCTTTATAACTCTTTCAAAAGCTTAACTAACCAGCCAGCAAGATAGTATTCACCATCTTTAAATACAGTTACTCCTGAATCTACAAGATTCATAGTCAACTGAGCAGCTGAGGTATGAGCTTGGTTGTGAATTTGAGAGCTTTCCTTTCTTGTCTTGCCTGCACACAAATAGAGATTTTCTATTCTGTTGTCAGCAGGTTGATTGTTAATATGATGAACAAATTGGTGTTCAGGAATGATATCGTCAAGCTTCTCTTCCATCACCAATATATGCTCTAATACATATGGGGCTGGCTTCTTTTGTCTTTCAGCACGATTTTTTACTCTTGGATGATCAGGAACATACACAGCCGTGTATTTACCACTTCGTCTAAGATGTATCGGATTAGCTAATGCCTTCTCACGAAGACCTTTTGCCATAGATTCTAATCGTGCTTTGTTCTTAGTTGGGTCTCTTTCTGTTTGTTCACGAGATGAACAAGATCTACATATATGTTTACTGTTCTGCTTTGCATAGTGCCAAGAGATTTTTCTAATCTTTTCACACACCTCACACTTAACTTCTACCTTTCGGTAGAACCCTCCAGTTTTTAGATCTTTAACTATCATGTTACCTCCACTAAACTTATTAAGTTCTGTTTTTAGTATAACATGACTATAGTACTTCGGCCACCAGATCAGCGAGCGGACTTCGACAGCCCTTAATTAATTCTATATAACTTGTAAGAGGAGACTCTTTGATCTGTAAGCTGTTGATAAGCCTATACAATCCGGTCTCTTCCCATGTCAGATCACTGTCTCTTTGAGAGGGGTCTCCCATCAATACGATTTTGGATCCTTCTCCGATACGAGTGCACAGTGTCTTCAATTCATGTGGACTGAATGACTGTACTTCATCGGCCACGATAAAGGAGTTGGAGAACGATGCTCCTCTCATTACAGACACAGGTATCCACTTGATCTTTCCTTCATCCTCTAGCAAATCAAGATACTTCAAGCCATGCTTGCTGAGAAGAATTTCTAAGTTGCAGTAGAAGGAGAGAAGATACGGGTCGTATTTCTCTCTAAGATCACCAGGGACTGCACCAAGATTCATGTTTCCTACAGAGGTCATGGGCTTGGTGAATATGATGGAATCATACTTGCTGGTATCAAGAAGCTTCGTGAGTGCTACTGCTGTAGCACAGATAGTCTTACCCGTTCCGGCATGTCCGGTGATAATGTTCATGGTGACATCGTCATCAAAGAGACAATCCATCAACATCTTTTGTTCTTTGTTCCTCGGAGAGATACCGCTGTAACTCATCTCTTCTGGAACTTTGAGAATTACTTCTCCGTTTTTTGATACACGTCCCAATGCACTATGTGATTCACATTCAATACACTTTAATACAATCGACATGTTTGGATAGAAAGGTCCGACAGAAAAGTCTTCTAGCTTAATCGGTCCCTTCCACAGCTTGTTCACCATCTGGTGAGAGACGTGAATCTTCTTCACTCCTGTGTAGTCCATCTTGCTCCCGGAGACGCTTGATTCTGTCCCACAATGCTTTGTATCCATCCTCTAAGTCCATCTCAATCTGTTCTGATCGAGACAGAATGCTATCGATACGTGCGTATGTTATTGTGGGATTACCGCCGCGTCCGTTCTTTCTCACTCTACTTGGTTTTGTAACCGGTCTCAAATCACAGTTGTAAGCTCGGCCCATCGGACGACCCGTAGGGTCATACATTCTAGGTCGGTGAATCTCACGTGTGGCATACATATCCTCTTTGATATCAAAGAATCTAGTGTATCCACATTGCTTACACCTAAATGTGTATTGAGGAGTGGAACGTACGGTAAGCTCCTCCTTTGGAATAGAAAGCAAGGCGTCGATGACTCTCTCTTGATGGAGAGCCATGTCCTTTTGTCTTTCTAGTTCTTCCTTAGCTTCCCTCTGTTGTTGAATCGCTTTCGTTGTCTGGTTCATCTTTTAATAGTTCGGCACGTAGCTCATTGGCTAGCTCCTCATTCTCCCTTAGATATTCTGCTGCCTTCGCATCTCCTTGAACCTTGAAGGTTCCAAGTTGATACCAAGAGCTGGACTTTTCAATGAGTCCCTTGTCCACACTGAGATCAAGAAGCTCCTTGAAAACATCAATTCCCTGCCCATATAAAATACGAGATTCATATTGCACATATGGTGGGGCCATCTTGTTTTTGACAATCTTTACCTTGATATTGTTACCAATAAGCTCTTCGTCCATCCGAATACCGGCACCGGCTCTTCTGATCTCAACTCTTACAGAAGAGTAGAACTTAAGAGCTCTGCCACCAGGTGTGACCTCTGGGTTTCCAAACATGACGCCAACCTTCTCTCTGATCTGGTTGATGAAGATGACAATACATTCGCTACTTGCTACAGCTCCTGTAAGTTTACGCATAGCTTGACTCATCAGTCTGGATTGAAGGCCCACATGAGACTTGCCCATCTCGCCTTCAAGCTCTGCTCGTGGTACCAAGGCAGCGACAGAGTCTACGACAATCATGTCTACTACATTGCTACGAACTAGAATATCAACAGCTTCAAGAGCACCCTCACCAGTCATAGGCTGAGAGAACACAAGCTTGTCCGTGTCCACTCCAAGATTTCTTGCATAGGTAGGGTCCAATGCGTGTTCTACATCAATAAATGCTGCAGTCCCTCCTGCCTTCTGACACTCTGCCATTGCATGAAGGGCCAGGGTGGTCTTGCCGCTGGATTCAGGACCATAGATCTCTATCATCCTACCCTTTGGCCAGCCTCCGATGCCAAGAGCCTTGTCCAATTGAGGGCTTCCACTTGTAATGGAAGGCCACTTTTCTGACTTGGACTCTCCTAAGATGATAACAGAGCCCTTACCTAGTTTCTTGTTGGCTGATCCTATCGCCAGCTCTAACGCCTTATCTTTTGCAATCTCTGCTTTCGTTTTTGTTGTGACTTCTCTAGTCAATTCTAGTTCCACTAAAATGCTCCACTATAGGATAGATCATATTGTCTTGAACATGTGATGTAAGAATATCTATATCCTCACAGTTGAATACAATGTCATTGAAGACTTCTGATGGAATCTCATCCATTGAGATCTCACTGCTATCCTTGCTGCCATGATAATTTTCACGGCCAGGTCGCTGAATCTTGATAAGATAAGCGTCCTTGGCTTGTAAGGCCTTGATTTCATTAGGGAATCTTACATCAGCACACACAACGATACCCTTTTTTCCTGACTTATCTAAGATTGCGTTTGCTTCAATTCCCATTAGAATCAACGTTGCGTTGTTCAAAAAGTATTCAGTCCATACAGCAGGCCAAATCTCACGCATCTTCATGCCTACACCCTGCAAGATCTCTCTTGGTGTAAGACAATGTCCATCAGGACCTTGAAGATGCATAAGCATCTGCTCCTTAGCCAATGGATCATAACATTCTTCATAGCTAAGTCCGAAGAGTACTTCGGCAATCTCTTTTACAGGAAGGGCGATCGCCAACTTCTCTGCTACAAATTCTTTCGGTAAGTTTTTAATGATCAGATCAGCAAGAGTGTCTTTACCAGACCCTGCCTTCCCTGAAATTCCAATTATTTTCATGTCTCTTTGTCTGGAGCCTCCTTTTGAATTCTTTCTCTCATAAAATCTGGATCGATATTTAATACATCACAGATTTCATCGAAGGTGACTGCCCACGGGTCCATCACCTTGGCTTTTCTAAAGATAAAGTCTGCAGCAGTCTTCCACTCTTGAAACTCGGTACAGCCATCTGAAAACTCTGAACTTTTATTATGACTTGTCGGATCTAGATGAAGATAGTCCTTCATCGCTCTCTCAAGGAAGGCCACCAAGAACTTTTCAAGACCTTCATCGAAAGCGATGGGACTATCCATCATGTCCATTTCGTAATTAAAAGAGATTGCACTTGTCCGAGTCACAGAACTTTTCACCCACTCCCGCCTGTGAAACAACACCAAAGTTCAATGGCTTGATCTCAGCTATCATAGCTTCATAAGTTTCTTGATCTATGGCTTCATATGGTAACTGTGGATACCAATCTGTATTCAGTGGCAAGAAGGAGACACCCTTGAGTCTTGTTTCATAAAGCTCTAAGGCGTTCTTGATATGGGGAGCCTCCTCTGGTGTAAATGTGACTGTCACAGACACTTGATTGTCTGCCCAGTAGTGTTGAATCTGCGCAGCGATCTCAAGCTGCTCCCACATGGAAACATCGTACTTGCTTCTTGTGAAGTCAGGTTCGTGTACTGGGAACTCAATCACTACAGTGCTATCTTCCAATCCTACGCACGGCTCAATTCTATAATTTGCTGCCATAAGGACCGGCACAATGTCATGATTCTTGGGAGATCTAACTCTACGGATGTAGTATTCTCCTTCGGAGTAATGCATGCCAGGGCGTTCTCCGGGAAGCAACGGCACGGTTCCCCCAGGTTTGACTGAAGTCTTTTTGATTGACTCTCGAATGCCGAGCCAGTCTGAGTATACTCTGTCCAGTTGTGTGATGTAGTCATAGCCTCTCTTCATCCAATTAAAAGTTTCGCGAGTGCCAAACTTATCAAACGCACGGGTGATACCGCCCATGGACGTACCAATACGCCTATTGCGATTCATTACGTTGTTTGTCTCTGGAATATGAGTGCCAAGTAAGGTTACGCTCTTTGCATATAGATAAGCGAACTTGAGTGTCTGACGATACTCTTCGTAATTCTCATGTCTTGCAGGGAATGTTTCAACCAGACAACATAGCTCATAAGGTTCCAAGGTCTGCTCTAGACATGGGTTCCCTCCACGAGCCCTTTCGTCTGCCCAGTTCGGAGGATCCATCATCCTACCAAACTTTCTGGCATTCTCTAGCCACATATAGCCAGGCTCACCATTGATTGCAGTCATTCCTGCAGCCAAGGAATAGTCTTGTCCCACTTCGCAGAACACAGAGTTGTTTGAAGCCCACCTGTGACTTGTAACCTTCTTCTTGTCTTGCTTCATGGCCATGTATGGCAGATCGTCAGGACTTCCAAAGGCGATTTCTGCTGTACGACGGACGTTGCCGGCTACAACACACTTGCCAATGAGATTCATGACATCGGTGATGTCTACAGAAGAAAGAGTCTGTCCATTTCTGCTATCAAACAAGTCTCTAAGGTATCTATGTAGATCCATCAACGGTTGAGGACCGCTAGCGGTTCCTCCAAACCCCTTGATAGGTGCACCGTATGGACGAATCTCAAGGTAATCAAACATTACCTTCTTGCTTCCTTCAACAAGATAGGAGTCGATAAGAAGACCAACGGACTCAACCCATCCCTCTCTTGTGTCAGGAATGGTCCATCCATAACTGTTCTCCCAAGGCTCACCAAGAGGCTTGTGTACAGTTACCTTCTCGGCGCCCTTGACATCAAAGCCACATCCTACACCCAACATGGATACATCCATAAGGAATGTGAATGGCTTGGAGAGTTCTGCGCTCAGGTTTTCAGTAGAGACGAATGCACAGTTGTTCAGCGCCGTAGCGCCTCGCTCCCATACATAGTCAGTACCCATCATCCATAAGCCACGGCCAGGAGGAAGGAACTTGAAGTTCCACATCAACTCAAACATCTTCTGAGCTGAACGCTGAGCTCTATCATCATCCCATGGGAGCTGACGGTCGAGACAATGTCTCTTTTGAATGGCGAAGGTTCCTTCTACCACTCTCTTGCAGGTATCATGAAACTCTTCTGTTGATCCGTTCTTCATGATACGAGAATAAGTTCTCTTATAGACAACGTATCCGATAGGGCCCCACTCTGGTTGCTGCCCTACATACTCTTGATAAAACTCTGGCTCTAATTCAAAGTAAAACTTACTCTGAGGCTTTCTTAGTTCCTTCTGCATCTACTTGACCTCCATCAAGGGAAGGCTCTACATGATTCAATAGCTCAGCCATACCAAGACCAATGCTTCGTATGCTCTTTCGAACTAGATTTTCGTGATCGTTTGTCACTTTCTTCACTTCATCGGATCCAAAGCTATGAATGCCAAGAAGAAGAATCTTTGTAAGATTCCCTGCGTTGACTAGCTCAAAGTGAGGTTGTCCATTGTCTAAGATACCTACAAGATATCCAGCCGTCATGGTTGGCTTTGTTGTTTCTTCTGTGTGCAAATCATTTGCAACGGTTTCTTCTGGCATTATTCCATCATCCTTATTTCATGAGCATTCGCTGTGCTTACGTTGTTGAGTGTCTCTCTTATCTCTTTGAGATTCTTTAGAATCGTTTCAAAGAAAGAGACCTCCATGTATCCTCTGCGTAGACAAGCATACTCATCAAGCAAGCTGCCTTTCGCAGCGCGAATAAGTGTTTCTTTCGCAGGACACTTTGTCTTTTCTTCTCTGTAGTGATCCACTCTGGCTTTCACATAGGCGTCCACCTTCGCCGCAACCATATGTTCTAGGTTTTGGGTCGATGATTTAAGCTTGTTGTAATAGAAGTGGGCTTCGTTGATACGTCGTAGAAGAAGTACTGAATACTCATTGATTTGTTTGGGGACCATCTCTGTCAATGGTTCGTCGTTGGCATTTAGAGGGGTGACTGAAAAATATCTTAACCATTCAGAGATTTTCTTTCCTTCGATGACAGTGTTGTCCCAAAAGGCGCTTAGATAAGCACGCCATAAGTTCTTAGACTGGGACGACATCCTTGTTAGAGCTGTCGCTCGACTCTTGATTGCCTCTTGTGTTGTTGCTTCTTCGCTCATTCCCACTTCACCGGCCTACTTAAAATCTGGCTCGCGGAAGTGATCCGAACGAGTTCAGCGCGTTCACGTAGTTGCACCAAAGTCGATGAATTACAATAACTCATCGCAGAACGTAAGCCTCCTTCTATGTCACTCATGATCTTATGAACCCGAGTGTTCTTAGATACTTGGAACTCAACACCTTCATGGGTACGTTCCTCAGTATAGGTAGAGTTGCCTCTGTATGATTCTCCAGGTGCCTCTTCACAATGTGCGAACAGGAATCCAGAGATGACTGCGTCCGCTCCAGCTACGATAGCCTTGGGAATATCTCCTGGATACCTCACACCGCCATCTGACAACAGTTTGACCCTATCCCTCAGCCCTGCCTCTACAAGAGCCTCATGGACCTCCTGGAGGCATGTAACCTGTGGTACCCCGACACCGGAGACGATACGTGTCGTACATGCAGCCCCTGCACCGACACCCACCTTGATAAGATCAGCTCCCGCGTTGGCAAGAGCAACCGCTCCTTGCCCAGTGACCACATTGCCACTGACTATCCAACAGCCCTCAAACCTTCTACGTAACTGTTGGGTTCTCTCAACAGCTAGGGTTGAATCACCTCTTGCAAAATCCAAGTTGATGAACGGAGGACTGTATTCCTTACAGATATCAATCCAGTCATCATTCTCTCCACCAACAGATATTCCATAATTCCAACTCTTCAGATAGTAGTCTTCGTAATCCTGTTCGAATTGTTCTGTCGTATATCCAAATCGAGGAAAGACTGCCATACCCCCTTGGCTTGCCACCTTGCCAGCCATCTCTCCGTTACAGACAGATGCCATGTTGGACAAGACAATAGGAACAGAGAGGTAGTCTCCTGCTCCGATGAACAGAGTAGGGTCTACATCCTTTCTTGATCTGATGCTGGAAAAGCATGGCTTGATGAGTACGTCATCGAATGTCAGGTATTCCAGAGATCCGGGGTTCGCAAAGTTCACTTTAAGCAATGTCTTCTCCTCCTGCTCTTTCATTCCAATAGCTTGAGCTGTCATCGTCCTCGACAAATGTCGGCTGTGTTTTATAAATGTCATCTAAGATTCGATGAAATGGAAGTGCAGGCCCAGGATCAACCTTACGACCAGGATCTATATCCTCATGTCGTACATTGCATTCACGTGGCATTTCAAGTTCAGACATAAGGGAATCCATCAGCTCGGTGTATGCATCGACCTGTAGTTGTGGATAATCTTCCCAAGTATGATGTTTGTTGCTACTTGTTTCAGACCTACCATAATAAAGAGAAGAGCCCTTCAGCTTGCTTCCTGTCCAAGTCTTTGGACCCTCTGGACCATTGATTGTAAGCCAGCCCCAGTTGGCCAGGTCGACTCCGACAAACCAATGATTAGGGTTTCTGGATCCCCTGGCAGGATTGCCCCTCGTAGCAGGTACCGTAAAGGACAAACCTTTTCTGGCAGCATGCCACGTCCTGTCATTAATTGAGGCAAGCTGAATGATATGACCATCTCTGCATACTATGAAGTGAGTGGAGACTGAACGATAGTCCTTGCCCGCTAGCTTGTTGGCATCATGTCTATGAAATCGAGTGGCTGTCTTTCTGCCGTCACCCAACGCAGTATAATGGGTAGTCGTACCAATTAGTCTGTTCTCGTAATTCTCTTTGATTACTTGATGCATGCCCTTCCAAAATAAAACTTGGAGAGGTTTATGCTCAACAGACCAGCGCCCTGTGGTCTGGAGCCATCCATCTTCGTCAAACCATAGCTCGACGAGAGGTAGCTCCGGTGTCAAAAACACTGAAGGAAAGAATGATGTTGATTCAGAAGGGGGTGCGTTCGCCTTTGCCCTTCTGAATAAATTCATGAATGTCATGAGTTCTCTCTGTAATAATCATCAATCAATTCAACACATAGATCGATAACCCAAGCAGTGTTGTTCTTTTCAGGAAGATCGCTTGGTATGGTTTCAAGTTTTTCAAATGCTTCGTAGGACATTTGAGTAAGCTCATCATAAGAATATTTACCACCCCTGATATCACGTAGGACTGTAAGCTCTTCATCAGAACGCGGATGAATCAGATCACCAGTCTCCAAGATGCTTCTGCCTACAAGAAGTAGTCGGTACAAATGCATGGCATGCTTTGTATCATATCCGAACTCAGTTTCGAGCTTGGCTCGGTCAGTGTTACGATTGGCACGCCACTCTTGATAGTTTTCCCATTTCTTTTTCTTCTCATCGTGAAGAACACGATCGAATGGAGTAACAGGACCAAGCTTGGCATCTAACACTGGTTCTGTTGGTGGGCTCTCGATCCACTTGAGATGTCTTTCGATTCTCTTGATCTGTGCCAGTGCATAACTACCATAAGAATGCCTTACTGTCTGAGACAGGAATCTCTTACGATGCGGCCAGATCTTTTTTTGAAACCAGGTCTTGTCTGGTAGAGATGTCAGCAACTTTACAAGTTCGCCTCTGTCTTCTCCAACACCACGCAACTGCATAGCACCATCTTTTCCAAAATGTCTACCTGGTTGTCCAAATAAGATATCTAGAATTGTTGGGTTGTTACGGTTGCAGAGCCGAAGGAACTCTCTGATGTCTAAGAACTCACATTCAATTGACTTGCTTTCGTTCTCAAATCGAATGCCAGACGGCTTCTTTCCTTCTGCCCAAAGACCATACAACTTGTTCTTTGGTGGAATGAAGAGACCTTTTATGTCCCAATCGGAAGTGGGACTTTGCAACCCATATAATCTACTACCGAAGACTCCAGCGTAGACTGTTCCGATCGGAATCTGCTCATAGAGTTCCATGGTAATTCTCCGGTGCCATCGCAATGATCGCATCCTACATAGACGAGCTCACCGGGCTCCCAGTAGAAGCCAAGCCCATCACACTTGTTACATTTCATTATGCCCTGAAGCAGAGTATCTACCACAGAGCTAGCCCCACACTCGAATTAACGAGTTGTGTTCTGTGTCTGATTACGTACGCGAGTCACTGTTGCCTTATAGGCGGTGATGCTACGAAGCAGACGTGCATTCTCAGCCTGTAGCTGAGTTACCTGCTCTCTTAGAGTCATTTTGCATTCTCCTTTTATTTCTTTGATAGTAGACAGATTGAGGTGAACACCCCATGTCTCTAGCTATCTGCATACCACTCTTCGTCCAGTCGATCTGTGACCAATCAAAGTCACCTCTTTGTCCACGACGTGGTGGCACGGTATCGACATGCTTGAGATGTCGTTCGATGGTGAAAGGATCGAGAACCTTTGTGCCCTTTCCTATTCTTCCTACCATCAAGAGCATAGGAGAGGTCTCCATATACTCCAGGTATCTGATTACTTCAAAGTGCATATCTTGTTCAGCCGCTGTGACATTTAGAGTGTCTGCCAGGAACTTTCTTCTCAGCCAATCCCAATCATGCTCATCTTGTCCTGGAACCAGGTCCCAGACAGCTTTGCTCTCTCTTCCACGAAGAAGAGTGACTGCAATGATAGGATCATCACTTCCATTGAAATACATATGGTTGCGAATGAAGTCTTGTAGACCCCATAGCTTGTCAGAATCTAGACAACCACAGTAATCAAACCATGCTAGATTATATTCACCGGCAGCATCGTGGATGTTGCCCTTGTTCATCTTGATGGGAAGCTCTTCTTGCTTCGCCTTCATCTCAATGACCTTGGCCACCTTGCCTTCCCACTCCCAACCTTCCATCTCAACAGAGATAAGGTCACCAACATCTACAAGCTTCTTTTCAAAGCCAAGAGTAATGCCTGGAAGTCCCAAGTATTTGATATCACTGCTAAAATGACGGAGCGTCTCTCCAAGTAGCACTCGTCGTGCTACCTCTTTGACCTCGCCACCACCTGAATACTTTATGTTCACTGCTATGCCTTAGCTACTTTGTAAATCTTAACCGGGTTACCTAATGAAGAGGTCGCCTCTTGGAATTCCTCTTCGGTATATTTCTTTCGTAAAGTACTGTTACCATTGCAGACAGGACAGGTCTTTCGTTTCAACCAATATCCTTCATACAGATAGTCATAACTGAAATCTTTATCACAATTGGTGCACTCCCAATCGTAAGTTGTTCCGAAGAACAGATCGAGGATCTTTCGACCCATCTTTCTAGCTGAGCGATTAATAAAGAAACCACTCAGTGCGCGTGCAAATCTTAATACGACATGTTTATACATGAATGAGATTATAGTACTAAGCATTACCTCCTTTGCGACGTACCCTCACAACGTCGCCTCCCAATGTAAGCACTCCGTATGCAAGAACGACCAACTCATCAAGAGTCAGTTCGCGCTCGCTGTTCCCAGGTCTTTCGTCAGGATATACTGTAATGCTTTCGCCTCGAGAACTTCCTATAGTGAAGGTCGTGCCTGTCTTCTTCCAGTCTTGAACTAACGCTGCTAATCTTTCTGGGGTCAGCGTATCTTTTAGTAGAACTGCTACAGGTACTTCTAATGTTGGTTGGATGGTATGTAACATGGGGACTACCGAGTCTCGCATGTCTACCCAAACCTCCATCTTCTTCGTCTCATCTCTCATGAATGTTCGAGGCTTAGGCCAGTTGTATACTAGTTCATCGCCGTCCACATTAGCATCAAAGTCTGCACAAATGATATTGATAGGGCTTCTTACATCCACCCTGTCATTTTTCTTGAATGTAGTGATTTCAAAATCAGAGGCAGGAATGCCACATGATTCCATTACTTTGTTAAGCTGCTTAACGTCGCTAGCTGATGCATTGTGGCAGAAAACTGCAATGGATCGCATAGCTCCTCCTTTTTCACTTCATATAAATTTTCTGGAACCTCTACTCCTTCGAGTGAGATTTCAATTGCTCTTCCGGGGACCCAGGCGTCTGCTGGGATGTGCCAACCTGGCGTAACGAGTGGAGCTTTTGGTTCTGTTTCGCCCACTGTCCCAGCAACACCTGTCTCGCTTGCCACAGATGTGGCTTCCCGTCCGTCGTCTCTATCTGAGCTTGGAGCTTCGCCATCTTCGCTGACAGATCTCTCTCCATCTCCTGCTTCAACTCCTGTTCCTTCTGTTCTGGCGTCAGCAGTGTAGTGTAGTCTAAGTTTGCACCCATAATTTCCCTTCTTTCCGAAAGCCTCGTCTGTAGTCTCTACGACTTCCAGCTGAAGAAGAAGATCATTTTGCATTCCTTTGAATACAGACTCGACAATCGACTTAGGTATAAATCCAAGTGACTTCCTCTTTCTTCCCCAGTAGTCCTTGCAAAAGACATAGGTTTCAATGGACTTGTTCCATTCACCTGATTCCACATCGTGGTGTGCAATGAGCTCAAGAGTCATAGCGTGAGGCTTTCGGGCCCGATGCAAGCGACTGATTGTATCTATACGACCTTCGTACTGAGTTCCTGTCGCAAAGAACTCGACAAAGGTTCCGTTATCCGTCGTCCCTGTCGGACGATTCCACCATCTTGCGTCTAATAGCATCTAGGATTTCCTTAAACTCTAAGCTTGTAAGAGAACCGTCTTCAAGATCCAGTTGTCTTTCTAATTCTACGGCGGCATTGGTTTGCAGCATATCGATGGTCTCTGTGATCTTGTTGATAAGCGTCTCTGCAAAATCAACAACATCTTCTACGTCAGGAACCTCTTCGACAATCTCCATTCTATACCCACCATCTGTAAGCCAGCTGGAGAGTACGAATCCTATGACGACCAGTCCTATCATCTCTCTAAGAGATCCATAGGGGACTTCTTCGTTTTTGTGGAAGTCTTCCCAGTAATGACCAAAGATGACAGAACAGATAGGAAGAACATTGTCCTTTATCGTATTGTCATCAGAGATCAGTGATAAATTTACACCTTGTAACAAGGCACCGAACTCTTCTTCTAGATCAAGTTCCTTCTCATCCTGAAAGATCTTGATTTTCTTGATCGGATCCATCATCTTCCTCTACTGGCTGTGCCAACACGCCAGGCATCACAAACGTTTGATTAGGGCCACCGCCTGCTACGCCACCAGGAATCATGTTGTTGGAAGCAAGTACTTCATCTTCAATGATCTTAGGTGGAGCTACGGGAGTCAGAAAGAGTTGCACCTGTGCATTGAACACTGTCAAGGCCAAGTCATGTACTCTACCATCTCTCATAGACGGCATTCCTGGTTCACTTTCATCATCAGGGATGATCAGGTCACCAAGCATATAACATTCGCTGGCCAGGACGGCCAGATCATGATCAAGGACATCAAGCCCTTGAATAACTAGACCTGGTCCCATCCTAGCACCCTAGGCACTGCAAACTCTACGAGCTGCACAAAGCTCATGATCTGATGCGTCTTGGCATATACAGATACGAACTTGTTGTTTGCGCCTTCCTTCTGTCCAATTGATAGCTTGAATGAACCCTTGTTTCCGGGTTCGATCTTGAACGTGCTTGTCTTGCCATTGTGGTCATGGACAAGGTGAACCTTGTTGTCTACCTTCAGGCCTGACAGAATCTGTCCCAGGTCTGCAGATCCAAGAGCCATGATGATCTTGTTTCCCCAGTCACAACGCTCTCCGTCGTCAAGGGTCGGTGCGGCTTCGATGAAGATAGCTCCTTCCTTGTCGACCACCTCGAACTGCTTACCTTCTGGAACCTTCCATCTAGGACCCGCAAAGGAGAACTGGAACTGACCCTGCTTCTTCATGTACACACTGAAATTTTCGCTTCTTTTACTCACTGTTACCTCTTTCGCTTAGGCTTTATCTGTGCCTCTTGCGACCTTATATATTCTATTGCTGCCTTACCTCCAGCCATCTCTTTGATGATCTGGGGCGCGGCGCTATCCCATCCATCCTCCGAAGGAGGAGTTATTACATCCTCAGAGAATTGATGAGCGATCTTACTAAGGGCGTCAGCAGACAATATGACTGCTCCACCTAATGTTCTTCTCTTCATGTAGTCAAGACGTACCACGTCAAAGCCGTGGAAGTCACGGTCATATAACGACTGACCTGTCATGAGAATGAAATTGATACACGTATACAACAACTCAAGACCGGTGAGCTTTTCGCTCTCCAGTACATCAGTCAGCATATCTATTGTGTTTTGTACTTTGTTCTTACGAAATCTTTTCGCCATGTAACTTGTTCAATTCCTGCCACATTGCATTGTGCTCACCAAGATTCATAAGAGCTACTCTGAAATCTGGATACTTTTTACGATACATGGAAGCAAGTCCTTCTTGTCCTTCAATGATGGAAGCCCGAAGATTAGCTATTCTGTCAGCAAGTTTGACTGCTCTAGCTTCTGGAGAGGCATAGCGAAGCTTCTCATATACAGCAGCCTTACGAGTCTTTCTATTAGGAAAGCCAGGAGGGTCGGTGACAGCTTCCACCATCTCAGCCACCTTCATGCCAAACAAACCACGGACATCCATTATAGTCGCACTGGTGTATTATTGGACCTGACCAGAGTTGTCAAGTTGGTGGACGTGGGGAGAGTCGAACTCCCGTCCGCAAACACTCATGTGTTCATCGATACAATCATTCCTGTTAACAGGCATAGGGGCGTCGTTAGGACGCCTCCACCAGGGTAGATTTAAGGTCTCTCCAAGACAGGGGTGAGTAGTTTATATCCTCCGCTCTCAGAGGTGAATTTATCAAAGCGACTTTCTGTTCAGAGGCAGTCACCGCCCGTGGCTTTATGCGAGTGCGAGCTCGCCAGATCCGAAGATCATAGCGAAATCGGCCCTCAGGCCAGCGAACACAGTCTCGATTGACTCGATCATATCTGCATTTACTTTGTTTGGGTTTGTATTTAAGTGAGCCAACCCACTCACTGATTGCGATTCATACAGTCTTGTATCCACGTCGATACCTTTTCACGCCCGTACTGTAGAAGTTTTTCATGAAGTAGCACTGCTACTTATGGTAGGGAACTTCCACCAAAAACCCTGGACTGTTTAGAACGGGATAGGAGCTGTTCCACCCGTCACTGCGCCAGTGGTCTCAGTCGTGGTAGCGACTGTGGTTCCACCGGTGGCCTCATTATAAGCTGCCTCAACCGCTTGCTGCAACTCGACACGTACTTCCTTGGAAGTAGGCCAGACCTCATCAAAGTAACGACGATTGGTATCACCTTCTGCCTGTGTGTCATCGAACTTACGGTTCTGAGACTGAGGTAGAGCGATAAAATAACCACTACCATCCTTCTTTCGAATCAACCGATACCTCACGGCGACAGCGTCAGCGATTGTAACAGATCCTCCTGCTACGACTGGTCCATCACCTTCGTTCGGCCAAATTCTAATTCCTGTAATGAATGTACTCATTAGTTCTCCTTAATGTCCATAAGGCCCATCCATTTCAGGGTCTTATCCAGGACTGCATTGATTTCTTTAGCTAATTCCACGTCTTTGCATTGGATAGCTAAGGCATAGAGATCAGTTCCGCTCTTGTAAAATTCATAGGTTATCATCTGGTAATGCAGATTGTCCTTGAGTTCCTTCGTCGTACTCACCTCTATAACTCCTCATCAAGCTTTCATATTGAGAAGGCTTGACTCCTTTGATGAACTCCAGAATGCCAAGCATGCTTTCGTCCATCTCTTCTCCCTTCAGCCCCAAGAAATGGAGCTGTTGGCGCAACTGATTTCTTGTCTTCTTCGATACACCAAGTGTGTCGTTGTTGACTACGATTCCAGTTACAGACTGTCGTTGGAAGTAAGGCATCTTCTTGATCTTGCGATCATTAAGCTTAAAGCCAAATTCCTCAGCTACGGTACGTATCCTGTTTACAAACCAATCAGGTATCTCATCTCCAGAAAAGGTAAGATCATCTGCATACCGTGTATAGGTAAGCTCCTGACTGTCCGCTACTCTTTTCAACTCAAAATCCATAGGCTTAAGTACTATGTTTGAGATGACTGGACTGGTACATGCTCCCTGTGGAAGACATCCATTCAAGGTGCAGAGAGATGTTATCTTCTCTACATCCCATTCATCATTGACATCAAGGTGCTCTTCCTCTCTTGTAAGAGCTTTGAAGATCATGAAGCTGGTAACAGAGGGAAAGAAGTCTTTGAGATCTATATTGATCACATACTTCTTTGCCTTATGAAGCTCAGCATTTGTAAGAATGCTTCTGTCTGCTCTGAAACCATGTGCAGCTGGATGCAAAGGAACCTTATCAAGTCGTTCTTTTGCCAGCTTGTGCCACTCGATGATGTCACCGATAGGTTCAGTGATCTGCCGAAACTTTCCACTCTTTTTCTTTACTGAATAGATTCGATAGTAACTATGTCTATTCGCTAAGATGTCACTGAGTCCAGACATTCTTCTTCACCTGGTAGGAAGTTTCTCCATGAAGAATGAACCTTGCTGACTCCTGCTGTCATTGGTTTCCATTCTGGAATGTAAGGCTTCGATAGAAGTTTCATTCCTGCTTCTTTTGGAGTTCTGTTCCCCTTCCTTTGATTGCACTTGATACATGCTGTCACACAATTATCAAAGTTGGTTCCAGGGAAACGCATGGTTGGATGGTTTCTTGGTATCACATGATCTATGTTGATACGCGGCCTGCCATTGCTATCTCTTCTGTTTCTCTTGAAATCATTACCACAGTACTGGCATCTATAGTTGTCTCTTTCAAAGACACCACCTCTGCTGTATTTCAGTTCATGCCTAGGTAGTCTGTCGTACTTGGTAAGAATGACCACTCTAGGAACTAGGATGGGTGTTCCTGGACCATGCCTAACAAAGTCCTCGAACAATTCCATCTGCTTTTCATTGACTGGCAGAGTTCTCCACGCAGAGAAATCATGAACCATTCCAGTTCTATGATCTAGAGCGTTTACCGTTCCAGAGCATAGTCTTGTGAATGCTCTTCCTACTTCAATGATATGAATAGGAAACCATTGTTTGTTTAGTACTAAAGTATCACCACGGATGCCCATCATCCATCTCCTTTAGGTTGTGGTAGTTTCAGGAATCGAACCCAAATGCAGACAATCCCCTCTGTGTTAACAAAAGTGGAAAGGTGAATTGTGTGCTTACACCAGCTCTACCTTGAAATTCAATCCATAAGCTCCATGGCTTAGGTTCTCTTTGGCAATGCCCTTACTTAGCCTCTAACCATCACTCGTTTAAGAGGCACCGTAGGAATCAGATCGTCGTCTGCTCTGCTTATGAATCAAACTACAAGCAAGGGGCCAGCTGTGCTGAGCCCCTTGTATATGCTTACCGTTCCTTAGAGGTCCCTATTGGTTTGTCTCTGTCCCTCATATTGGGTAAGCAATGCAGTCTAATCAGACTGCCAGTTCTACCTCGGCTACTTGATCCTCAGTCGTCTCTACCACTTCGATCGTAGGAGTCTCTTCGACGACTGTCGCCTTCTTCTTCTTACGCTTTCGTGGATATGCAACCTTATAAAGGTCTAGCTCCTTCAGGGTGGTATCAAAGTTTACGATCTTCTCATGAGCAGCTTGGATAGCTGTTCTGGTCAAACGAACAGGAGTTATCCTGTTGGTGTTAGCCTTGAAGTAGACCATATGATAACCCAACGGTTCATGTCTCAATATTACTTGCAGTGCATTGTATAATACTTGTGCTGCAGTCATATTGACCGAAATACTTTGGGGGTTGGCCAAAGCTCTCATTGCACAGTTCTCAGGGTTTTCTGCTTCGGTGGGCAACAAGCCCATCTCTCCGAAAGCACTTGGGAACTGTTCAAAGAAACAAGGGAGCCTGAATGCCTTTGGAATAGGCACTTCTTCAGAATCTAAGTCTGGGTCTTCCAAAGCAGAGATGGTGTCCCTGCTTTGTCCTTTATACGCGATGACCATTTGACCTGTGAACTGTTCGTTTCCTGAGTCCAACCAGAAAGTCTCTAGGTGCTCAGGTCTCTTCATGTACCACTTGAAGAACAGTGCTCTTGTCTTGTTGTTGTCTACGCATGTAATCAAGATAGGACTTGCGTTGGTAGATTGGGTATAGATCAGAGCATTGATGTCTTCGTTGCTCTCTAGATAGCCATTGTAGTAGGCGATATCAATGCCAAAGGCATTTGAATATCTCTTTGCCATGACTTCAGCTTTGTACTTGTTGACATCAGCTCTTACAAACTGTTGTCTTACAAGATTCTTATCTTCTACCTTGTCACCATCAACCAAGACCAGCCTTAGGCTGTCAGGTTTCTTGTTGCCCATGCCACCACGTCTCAACTTGTTGATGAGTGAGATGTATCGTGCCAGGTGTGGAATCAGATAGCCGCCAGTTCCTCCACATCCCACTACGATGACGACCTTGTCGATAGATCTATCGGAAGGCCCTCGATTATAATAGCCGTGGAAGTTATGTACTGTATTAATTTCTCGCATTGTATCCTTACTCGCCAAACGTTTCGCTTGTCTCGTGAAAATCTCGAAGAGCCTCGTTGATAGTTTCATTGTGACCTATGGCCGCCAATCTACCTACGATATGATAGATGTCATCTTGATCAGCTATGTTACAGATTGCATCGATGTAGTCGTAGATCGCTGCTTCGTCAGCAAGGAGCCAGCTGAACTCTTCGAATTGATCTGGAGGATCAATACCTACCAAGTATTCAGAGACCCAATCTGGATCTTCTCCGAAGGTATAAAGAAGCTCTCTATCATCCTTGCCAAGACCAAACTTCTCCCACCAGTCGACAGTCTGTTCACCAAAAGCATCTCTTATCTTCTGGATCCTGTCTTCTTCCTTCGGAAGGTAGTACGTCCTGCTCGGACCCCACTCCCCAAAGAGGCTCGGATCGAACGAGGACTTGGTCTTGAATTCAACTGGAATTCCATTGACGATTGAGTCTGGTCTGCCTTGAAAGCGGCTCCTTGGCCTGACAACCTGCTTTCTTGCAGCTACGTGTGCAATATTCGCCCGCCATACAGCTTCGGGAATTTCTACCACAGGAATATTTTCCAATCCATCCACTGTGTCGGATTCGATATCAAAGATCTCGTCAAGACTAAGTGGAACCTCTTGACCTGTAACACAGGAGACTGCACGCAAAGCCCATTCAGGCAGAGCTTTCTGGATCTTGCCAACTACTCCATAAAGTCTGAAGGCTTTCTCGTCAGCAGTGTCGGTTCCTGAAAAGTAACCAGACATTGTGTTGTGAGAATGAATCTCCATAGCTGTGATGAGGTTCGGATCCGCTTCTTTGGTAAGATCACGCTCATAACGGACTCCACCCTTGCTGACCACATGCTTGGGAACGTCAATGAAGTACTCCTGCTTCTCGATGTCAAAGTAGATGACTGCGTATGCCTCAGCCTCATTCATCTCTTTACAAATTTTTCTGAAAAAGGTGACGATCTGAGCAAAGTGATTGATTGGGATACGTGGAAGAGTGAGCTCAAAATTAGGCTCGACGTCTTCAGGGTGTCCAGGAATCTTGAACTCAGCTTCTCTTGTTGTAATTGTTCCAATTGGATTGCTTTCAATTACATAGAGACCATCACCACGGACAATCTTTGTTCGTGGCTTGTCATACGTACCACTCTCAGACACGTCGGTCACATAACCATAGTATCTATTTTGGAGCTGTTCTCTTACGGTGCTCTTGTTCTTTTGAGTTTCCATGACTGCCTCTTTCTTGGCAGCGGATTGCCTATCAATCATATTTTTTAGAGCAGCGATGCTGCCATTCGTACTAGTAAGTTTGTCCACTGAATGTCTCCCTGATTAGATCCTTGATGGTCTTGTTTAGCTGCTTCCCCTCAAGAGGAAAGGTTCCATTCCTGACACATGTTGAGATGAATCCATCAGTGCCACCTAGGTGGCCGTTGAATGGTGTTGAATAGAATGCATTCACAACCCCTCTGCAAGAGGCGATGTCTGTAGCTTCAATACGATTGCTTCCCCAACAGATGGCACCACCGCTATACGTGTTGCCATAGCCTGTGAAGTTATACAGTGTATCGGTATCAAACTTGACGCCATGTTGAAGAGCAAAGACCTTGGAGTCTCTGTATCTATTTGGCTGCCGACCACCTCGTCCTGCTGCCTTGGGTGCACCTAGCTGGAAGGCAAAGATCAAGTGAGGAAATGGCACCTGCTTGATGATCTCTCCGGTATAGCCCCAACGAATGTCCACCTTACGAGGACCACTCTGATAAAGAACTGCCTCTGTGTCACCTTGGCGGCCGACAAAGACAACGCCAGTATCAGAACAAGGCATCATGCCTGTATCAAATGCAGTTTCAGAAAAGAGATACTTCAAGTCATCAGGATTGATGGTCTTGGTAGACTGAGAGTTTCCTCGTACCTCTGTAATTGTGGTTCCCTGCTCATCGATTTCGATGATCAGTTTGTCTGGATCAGTTCTTGGCACTGCCTACTCCAACGCTATGTTCATTAAGGGAACACGATCGAAATCCACTGTCCCCATGTTATTTGTTTCTGTCATTCGAAAGGTTACGATGTTTTGATCTGGATCAAAAACGTATGTCTTTGGTACATTGTCATAAATGACCTTGGGTGCTGTTGTAACAGGAGGCTCCCAAGTACCCTCTTCTGTGTACTTGGTGAACGCTGCTCTCTTTCTCGCTTTGAGTTGAGCCTGCTCTTCAAGCCAATTCTCTTTGTTGTCAGCAATCTCACAGCAATTATCAATAATTGCTTTGATCTCAGGTAGCTTTTCAATAAGACTATAAAGACCACAATTAGTTGCATTGAGGCTTACAGTAAAGGCTCCATTGTAATTGTCCCAAGCAAAACTGATCTTGTTTGGCTCTGCTGCCATCGTGGTCTTAAGATCATTAAAGCTGGCTCTATGAGCACTTTGCAAGAAAGAATGTGTCCGTCGACCATAGTTGTCAGCATTAGCTCGAGTAGTATCTAACTCACTGATAATACTCCAATATTTTGCTTGTTGTGTTTCGTTTTCTACAGGTGTGGGGTTGGTTCTTTCATATCGACGGGTACGGGGGTTCCAAACTTCTTGATTGCGACGATTGTAACCATACCTATTGTAGACACCGATTTGATAACCACAGACACCGCGAATCTTTTTTATCTCCCAATCAGGAAAATAAAAAGAGATGGCAGAACGAAGTAGTCGACCTGACACTGCATCGTAGGACTTCTGTCCTCCTCTCTCAGCTTCTTGCCAAGAGATCATTTTTCTGTCACGTCCTACAACACCAAGATCTTTCAGCTTCTTATGAGCACGAAGATAGTCTAGATAGTAGTGAAAGGATTTGACCTTTGCAGCTGTATCCATTAGATAAAGTTATCTCCCTCTCCAATGATTGCAGGAATTATAGACACACGAGAAACCCATTTCGCTGCCTGAGTGGCAGTCTCTTTGAGCCCGTCAATGTTTCCCTTGACGGCATCTAGCTCATCATCACCAAATTCGAACTCATCGATTAGGTTTAGATAGTCTTGATGAGACCTGAGATTAACAAGTCTTCTAAGAAATTGTAGGTGTGGTCCAGGCAAGGTTTCAGTAAGCTCTTCACTTTCTGCAACTGCCTTCGCCAACTCTGTTAGAAATGGATTACTCATATGACCTTCTTTGTGGACCAGAGGCTCGGCGGCATGGCCCTGAGCGTTAGCCCTTGTTGCCAGCGGTGACTGCGAAGTCCCAGTACGTAGCATCATCGGTTTCGCTTACACGAACCGTGCTATTTGCTAGCTCCGGGAACTCCTCAGAAAGAACCTCACCGAACAGGCGTGGCGTAACACCACCCGCTGTGTCGACAGGGATCTCTTCACCGTTGTAACGTGCATAAACTGGCTTTGCCATTATGTGTTACCTCCTTATCGGTTTTGCAATCTGGTAACCGTAGCCTTGTAGGCTATGATTGAGCGTTGCAGACTCGCGTTCTCAGCAGTGAGACGTGCGATCTCTTCAGCAAGAGCGCCATCTTCTTCTACATCTACAGCAACGACACCCCAGACATCAGTCTCGGGCACCTCCTCTGCAGCGAGATGATCAGCTAGAGCATCGCGTGCGTTCTCACGTGCGATCTCTACCTCATCCACTCGTAGAAGCAGGTCCTCAGCAGTTGCCAAGACTAGATCATCTAGTACTTCAGCATCATCACAGACGTTGACCACCAGGGCATTGCCTGCACGACCGATAACACTATGTAGTGCACCGTTCTGCTTGACCTTGAGACTCCACTCACCAAAGTTCTCATCCATATCACTAATGAATTGACTTAGCGTCTTTGTACTCATTACTTTCCTCCACTAATTTCAAGAGCTTATGTTGTTCGTTCAACTCGGGTTCATCTAGGACCCGCTCAAGAAGATTCTTTAAGATGCGACCATAAACAGGGCCAGGCTCTAGTCCCAACTCCTTCAGATCCTTGCCACCTATGGCAAGGTCATTCGTCTTCAGCGCATTGCTGTCTTTGATTGCTGCCTCGTACATATACTTGGCTAGCCTCTGATGGAAGGTGGTTCCATGTTTCTTTCTATTTCCCGCTCTGTCCGCAGCACGAAGCAGCAGCAGGTCATAGAATTGTTGTTCACCACCTACCTTTCTGACCAATCTTCTGATAGCTGACAGTGAGCTCTCATCCGAGATCTTTGTAGCATTGACAGAGCGATCTTCATTACACCTGGAACACTTGTCCTTGTCTGGTAGATACGCTGGTCTGTCAGGTGCATACTTAGAGTAGTAACTACGCCAGATGTGTCCCTTGTCACACTTACTCTCATAAGTTTCACTGTCTAATCTAAAGAGATGGTATCTGATCAGATTTGTAACCCTTTCACGAGTCTTGTTGCTGAATCGAAGCTGTTTAAGCTGCCGATCACCAATAGAAGCACCGATTGCATCATGTGCATAGAAGGTACAGTCTTCAACAACTTCCCTTACCTTTCCACACTTGATACAACCAGTACGATTCTCTGGTGCTCTTTTTCCACAACCTCTACATGTATAGGTGATTCCCTTTGATTGGGGCTTTCCTACATCATGCAGCAAAGCTGCAAGCACCAGCTCTGGATCACTGGTGGTGTTCTTCATCGCTACACATGCCAGGACACTATGAGTCCATACATCATCAGCATGATAGATATTCTGAAGGCATCCGATCGATGGAACCATCTTAGGAAGCAGATACCGTACCGCTCCTGTAGTTTTGACCAGCTCAAGGCTTCTGAAGAGATTATCTCCTGAACCCTTGAACATCTTCATCAACTCGTCCCTTCTCCGTTCCCAAGACACAACAGACAGACCATCAATATTTTTGGTCATCTCTTTCAGATCTCTGGAACGAATGAAGAAGCCTAGTTGAGATACAAACCTGATCCCTCTTAGGATTCGAAGATAGTCTTCCTGAATCCGATCGGCCGCCGCGCCTACAAAACGAATCGTCTTCTTGTTGATATCTTTGATACCATCAAAAGGATCAACTAGTTTTTGCGATTCGACATCAAAAGCAATGGCATTCATCGTAAAGTCACGACGAGCCAGGTCTTCCTCAATGGTCTTAGCCCACTCTACTGTGGCTTTACGACCATCAGTGGTTATATCTTTACGGAAGGTAGTAACCTCAATGCTTTCGGATTCAGAGAAACAACCTCTCTGCAGAATGGTCATAGTTCCGTGGGCCTCTCCCGTTGGAACCACTCTCCATTCTTTTCCTGCGAAAGCAATACACATCTCATCAGGAGTTGCATTGGTAGCGATATCTATATCGTTGAAAGGCCTGCCAATCAAGGCATCACGAACACACCCACCTACGTAGTAGGCTTGGTAACCGCTATCAATCAGGCGAGTAGCAACTGCCTTGGCTGTCTTTGAAACTGTAATCATGATTATGCACCTACGATTTGATCGACCATTCCCTTCTTACCGTACTCCAAACAATCCTCTGGACTCATCCAATAGTCATGCTTCAAGTCTGATCGAACCTTGGACTTACGTTGTCCACAAGTCTTTGCGATTCGATTTACTGCCTGTTCATGAAGCATCTCTGTCCACCTCATGTCATCTTTCAACTCTTGGTATGTACCCCAAGCTATAGATGATAATTGATGAATCATCATATAAGAGCTGGGTGTGATAACCCTGCCCCCTGGAGCACCACTCATAGCAATGAGAGCACCCATGCTTGCAGCATAGCCTTCTACATATGTGATGACTGGTGAACTGATGGCGTTCATGCAATCAATGATTGCATTCCCATCGATGATGCTACCTCCAGGAGAATTGATGTACATGATAATAGGGGGATTCATATCCCACCTATTATATTCAGCATCATATTCTCTTAGGGCTCTAATGATCTTGGAAGATACCGTCGTTCCAATTGGCTTGTCCAGATAGATTTCTCTTCGCTCATCAACAATGATGATCTCGTTTTGATCTCCACCCAAGCTACTCTTTGTTCCCTTCTTCTCAGAAGGAGTTGAGGAATTAGTAGGCGGTCGTCTGTTCAGTAACCTGTTCAAATCGAACGGGTGAGTTGCGGAGTGACTCAAGTGTATCTCCCTGCTTTACGGATCTGCGATTGACTCCGGAAAGAACTAGATGCTTGTGACCATTACTGGCACGTGTGATGATGTCTACGATGAGACCTCGACAAACGATAGTGTCTTCACGATAGACCAATACGCCGTCGTTGATCTGGAAGTCTGCAAAGTCCGCTGGGGCTGTGAGTGTGAACTCATTGCTGGTGGGATCTACAAAGAACCCATCTACTGTAATTCTATTCATTAGAATATTTCTCCTTCTTCGTCTTCAGTTACAGAGATGACAATGATGTCTCCCCTCAATCTGAAGTGATGTGCCTTGACCTCACGGTCAGGATCTGGGTTAAGGTGTCTTACATAGGCCCGAAGCAAGTCGGTGACCTTGGCCACCTCTTCTTCTGTTACCTCGAATACATCCTTAAATTCTTCTTGAGCAAACTGTAGAAGTTCTCGTTCCCACTTTGGATTACGATCACCTTCCCAGTACTCTCTAGGTGAGTATAATTTTCTCGCCATGTTATGACCTCTTAAGAGGATTAGATCTGATAGAGGATAGGACACTGCCTACCCTATAACAGTCGAGATGTGTTCACGCTGAGGAGCTCAGCAGTCACTGCAGTGATGTCCCAGTTCGAGTCGACGAATCTGTTCGGCGACCTCGAGGACATGTCCTGGTCATCTCATGAAGAGCTATAGTCGTGGCCTTCTCGGTTCCGCGAACTGCTGTGCAGTGATTACGCGAGACCGAGAGGCCGTAGACTATAGCTCTTCCTGTTAAGCTCCTGTTTTCACAGTACACTTTATGGTGAGCTAAGCTTGGGCACTGCCCAACCATAGCTCACTTTATTTAGATATTTTATCTAAATAATAACTAAAGTGGACTGTTGTTTAAATTAAGAGTGAGCTGACTCAGCTGTGCTGACAAAACGCGAACGGGATTTAAACATATGTCTACTTTAGTGACACTAGTCTCCTTCTTTTGGAAGTACGACTATTGGGACCCAGGCCTGGACACCGCCAAGTCTAGGGCCATCTTCGAGCGCGCCGGAGCGCTCTTCGTCCGGCATGCGCAGCTGGCCAAAACTCCAGATCTATATCTGGCGCCGTCGGGCTGCTCGTTTCCCGGATCCGCCACCTGGTGGCGGACTTCACGTCCGGGAAGATCTTCGAAGAGCGAGACCCGACTTTGTCCTGAATGAGAGGCAGGTGACTGTGTCACCGACCGCTGAACATTCTGGATCTTAGTCGGGTCTCTACCTCTACCTCCTGTTTACACAGTACGGTAGATAAAAGAAAGGCCCCGCCCCCTGTGTGCACCGGGGACGAGGCCTGACACCATGGCTATTAAGCCTAGGTTTTCTTTAGAAGTTCTTTCGAATGTATTCGATAGTAGGGGTCACCTTCTTATCTCCTACGCTCTCCAGTCCTTCAAACTGTGCGAAAGTATTGAAGATCTTCTCAGACCATCCAGATACCAGATTCACATTCTTGTCTTCGGACGGAACCTGAGATCCACTTCCGTAAGGCATGAGGTCGACTGAATGAATCTTGACCTCTCTATTATATTTTCTACGATAGCTGTCTATTGCACTGTATAGGGCTGGCGCATCTGCTCCATATCCCATACTTCCATAGCACTGCATGTCGGAAAGGATGACAATCCTATCGACCCTTAGCTTAGAAGCACTAAGCAACTCGACTGCCTTATGAGCATAGGTTGCATGACCACACTTCCTTGCTGCAGTCTGAATCTTACCCATCGTAGCAATGACAGAGTCATTCTTGTTCAGGACTGCCATCGCTGCTGACTGTCCGAATGGAATGACTACTCCATTCTCAGATGCCTTGAAACAGATAGCTCCCATCAACTGAGAGACCTGCGCTGCATTGAGTGAAGACCTCTGAGAGACCGTCGCTCCATACATGGACCCAGAGACATCGACCAGCACTGCAGTGTTACCTGACAGTTCTACGATGTTCTCTACGGACATATCCAAAGCACGTTCAACGGCTGCTTGTAGATTCTGTACTGAGAAATGATTGACAGCCGTTGCTCGAGGAGCAGCGTAATCATATCCACTATAGAAATTACTTGCTGCTGAGAACTTCTTTGTCTCTGCCCCTGCCTCTTCCAATGCGATTCCTGCTGTGAAGAATCTAAATGGAAGCTGACGAGACCTTGCGACCTGCTCAGGGTCGGTAAGCTTTGCAACTACAGTAGCTATCGTAGTTTGAGAGACATTGGCCTGAACCAAGTTCCTTAGGTTACGTAGAGTGGCCATGTAAGGCATGTTAGGCTGAACAGCTTCCCATACCTCTGCCGAGTTACCGAATTGAGAGATGACATTCTCCCAGGTAGCACCAGATGACTTGATCAACTCTAAAGATCTTTTGTCGAGACTGTTTCTCTTTGAAAGCTCCTTGCGAGCAGCGATCAAAGGTACTCCCTCTGGGTTGGAGACTGTCCCCTCTACCAAGAACTCTCTGACTGCTTCGGATACTGGGTAGTCCTTTCTACGCTCGACCATCTTCAATATATCACCAAGTCCGGACTGGTACTTGACCAGACCATACTCATTGAACTTTGTGAAGGCCTGTGCCAACCCACGCTTGAGTGCGTTGGGGAACGGACGTCCATAGAGATTCTGATAAGCAAGGAAAACCTGGCTTAGTTCATCAGCTCTTTGGATGATCGAAGAACAGTACTGGCGTACCAGCCCCGTACCCTTATATACATTGGAGTGTGCTGCGACTGCCAGAAGAGCACAAGGAGTGGACCTCATGTTTCCTTCAGTCCTTGCCCAATGTGCAATTGCCAACAGGTCACGAGGGTTCTCACCGTCTGCAATCTGCTCTGCCAAAGAAAGAACCTTGACAGCTTGGTCAGTCATTCCTTGTGTGTTTGCAACGACCTTCTTACCAGGCTTTGCCACTGTATAGTAGGTACAATCTCTTTCATTGAAGAAAGAAGAGCCTACCATTGTTAGGAGCTCTGTTGTTGGGTCTGCAACCACAAAGGCTTGTCCGCCTGCACGATTGATTGTCTTTGGGACTTGAGATACACGAGTCTGCTTTGTAAACTTTGCCATTGTTATTTTCCTTTACTGTCGCAGCACAGTTTGCATGCTGAAGTTGCTGCGAAGAATTATTTCTCTCACCAGACTGTCACCAGTCTTCTTCCATCCCTTCCAGATAATCTGCATCGGGTAGGCTACCAAAGTAACCTTCCGGGAAGAATTTCTTTAGAGTTTCGATTTCTTCATCGAAAATCTCGACTCGTTCCTTTTTTAGACAAGCTAAAAGTTGCTTTGGGGATTCAAAACAAATGTATTCATTGGTTCCGAAATACCACTCGAAAAAAGAAAATGTTTTGCAATTCTCTACAACTTCTTCGAGTCGGTTCCACTCTGCTTGTGTATAGATTTGAAATCCATACACATCGAACTCGTCAGCGTAGTTTTTACAAAACTTTACTAAGTAATTCATAGTGGTAGTCAAAGGATTTGAACCTTAAACAAGGAGCGTATGAGACTCCTACCCCTCCCAGAGGGTCCGGCTACCAGCCGCTATGTGTCTGCTCTTAAAGCTCTTTTTTTCTAAGAAACTCAGGAACGTCTCTCTTTCTCCAGTTCTTATAGAACTTGTAATACCAACCGAGCTTCTTCAAGTAGATCTTTCGTGGTGGAGCCCCACCAGTCTGATAATGTCCGATCCATCTTGGAACCCCATAATGAATTCTTCCATCGCTTTTTGTCCGCTCATGATAAGTAAGCAGGTGATAATAGATAGCTCTGTTCTTCTTATCAACATATAACTCTTTGCATCTCTTGATCCTGATTCTCTTTGGTACCGGGTTCCATCTCTGAAACCTTCTCCAATTCTTACAGTTGATCTGGTGTCTACCATAGTCACCTGTATGTGATGCACTGTACGTATGTGTCGCAGTATCCTTTCGGCTTCTTCTTCCACCAATATACAAGGCAGAGGCACCAGCCTCTATCCTGATGTGAGCCAACACAAGATAAGGATCTCTTGCATGGTCAGTCGCCCAGGAAATGTCTTCCTGTACCTTTGGATGTGAGAAGTCAGGGAGTGGCTCTGCATGTGCACCAAACACTGCTCCAAATATAAGTATCAGTAATGTAGCAATAGCTACCTTCGTATGTGTCTTCAAACCTTCTTCGCTTCTCTCTCTACCCAGGGTTTTCCGTGAGATATGTCACGTTGTCTCAATCTGACACCTTTGACAACACGGTACCCATTACGGGGTAGACCTAGATTGGAATTGATCGGGTTGCATCTTCTACACCCAACATTCCAACACTGTGGACCTTCACCTGTTTGGTGATCATTGATTGAGACAGAGTCTCTGCTGTTACGACTCTTTACTCGAGAGCCTGCTCTGTTCCCATCATGGCCAGACATCGCTTCGTAAGCAGCCTTTCTTCTTTGGTTCTTGGTCATCCCAGTCACCTTCCTGCCGCTTCTTCCTTTACTCGACATCGTTTCTTCCTTCTGCTGCCCCTACCGCATCATCCTTGTTCATAAGAAGGATGTCTTGTAGGTCTGCCATGCTGGTCGTCGGACCAACCTTGCTTGAAAATTCTTCTGCCAATTCTGTCTCGTTCTCAAAAAATCTGAGAAAGAGTCTCCTTGCCTGCTCTTCGTTCGCATTGTCGATGAGCATCTTCTTGTCTGCTCGCCCTCTTCTTACCAATGCCTTATCCAATCTGTTTGGATGGTTGGTGGTCATGAAAAGCAGACGACCTTCGCTTGCTCCTACACCATCAATAGCATTGAGAAGACCTGAGAATGTCACCTTGTCTGGTGCATCATCGTCCTTCTCTCTCTTGTTGAACGCACAATCAACATCTTCCAGAAGAACAATGCCACCCAAGGGTACATTGGTTAACAGATATTGCAAGTCTTCGTCGCACAACTCACTTGAAAGAGAGAGTGTGTAGATGCTTCTGCCAAAATGACCAGCCAATGCTTGGACCAGAGAGCTCTTTCCATTTCCAGGAGGACCATAGAGCAGATACCCTCTTCGATAGGGGATGCCCGTCTTCATGTACCACTCTGCAGTGTTCAAGAACTCTTGAATGTCTGCAACGATCTCCTCTTTCACTCCCTCATGTAAAATGACAGAGTCAAGAGGTCGAATTCTTGCTCGTGCACTTCTAGTCCAATAAGAATACCGTGACGTATACACATTGAGCTTGGGAATGTCTGGAGGTAAGGCTTTGTCTCTTGCAGCCTCAAGCAAGTTCATGATGATCTCTCTGTTGTCACCCAATACTCTGAGAGTGAACGTCTCACTGTTCAGGTTCTTCTTGGTGGCAGTGATCTTGTCACCTTGACTCACATTGCTGGACGAAGAATTAGAGTTGCCATCGGCGGCGTTCTCTTCGTACCTGCAGATCTTGACGAGATGGCCTTGGAATCGAACCCAATGCTCACCTACATCAGGGATCAAGACAATCCTGGGTCTTGTATCCTTGTTAGGCTCTTCAAGAAGCTCTTCTTCCAAAGAGGCTCCGACACTTAACATATCTCTGCTTACAGCCTCAAGTGTTCGTGCCTTCTTGGTGTATGGATGATCAGCAAGCCAGATCTTCAACCAGGCAAAGGCGGGGTCGGCAGAGTTGATAGAGATTACAGTGGTAAACGTATCAATGATCAAACAATTGATACGCCCAGGAATGCTTTGAATCTGCTCTGCCAGTGCATTTGTCACTGACTTAAGTACAGCTTTCTTCACCGTCTTGGGAATAAACATTCCTATTCCTTGATGCTATTCGTAGTCTCTGATTACCAGACCTACTGGAAACATTGGGATGCCAGCCTCACTTAGCTCTTGATACTTTACCGTCAGCATCTTGCCAAGAAGACTTTCTAATGTCTTCCAGTAAACAGAGCGTTCTTCGTGCGTTCCTACCGGACGAACATCAAACTCCTTACCCTCCGTGTCTTTGACACGGAACGTGACTGTTCCTGGATCGCCTTCACACTCTTTACCACCAATGATTTCGAACTCTCCATCGACAAACCTTTTGATCTTGAGGAGGTCTTCAGATCTATGTCCATACTTGTATAGACCTGCAGCATTACGAACCATCACGCCTTCGTACTTCAGTTCGACAGCAAGCTCTTCGATTCTATCAATGGCTTCCTTGTCAGCGCAGTAGCTTGTGTCTACTATCTTCAAGTTCTTTATGCCAGCAGGTCGAAGCCTCAATCTTAATGCCGACAGGTCCTTGCACCTATCTGCAAATTCTTTAGGACTAGGCGCGTCATAGAGATGATACTCAAGGACTTTGGTATCATCTCTCCGCTTCTTCACCGCACTGATGATCTTCTGGAAACTCCAGCCATGAACATACAATTCACCGTCGACAACTTGCCCTTCCTTGAGGACCTGCGCCAGTGAAACGGCTATCTCATCTAACCCATTGAAATACTTTGCTTTTCTCGACCAGAAGACAATACCACCATCCTTCTTTCTTGCCAAGCATCTAACACCATTTAACTTAGGTTGTACATGACAAGGGAAGATCACTTTGTGTGACTTCTTTTCAAAAGAATGTGCAAGCATAGGAAGAAAGAGCTCGACAGCACCTTCGTCTGGAATGCCATCAGGATCAGTGACGTACCCTTTATCAAGCTGCTTGTTCCACTTGGACTGTGCTTCTAATACGGCCTGCTCTTTAGGCGTGGTCTCATTGGACTTGCCAAGGTTCTTTCCCTTGACAGTACGAGGCTTTGTCTGCTTCTTACCATCTACAAACCCATGCTCAGTGATGATGGTAGGACCTTGGGTCCATACCCTCCACTGTTTGATCTTGCCTGTAGAGCTACGAGCATAAAGAGTTTCTAATGTCGGTTCAGTCATTCGTTCAACCTATAAAGAGCATCCTCAATTTCGTCAGCTTTGTTCCTTAAGTATGCACAGTAATCCAAGCCTCTCCATTGAGGATAGTCTCGAAGATTCTCTTGAGCTCTGTCATTGACAGGCTGAAGATCATCACTCATGACTCGAGTGCCTCTTACATGACGATAAGGTAAGCCATTGCCATAACGAGGCTCACGAACCTCATTGCTGGTCATTCGAAAGAAAGAGACGATTCCCTGTCTTACTCTCGCAACTATCTCACCTACCTCAAGGGTAGCCAACTCTTCATTTGTCATATTGTTTTCTTTATTGGAGGGGCGGAGAGAATAGCAGTCGAAGCTAATACCTTTCGGTACGCATTGCTTAGCAGGCAAGCCCAGGGACCCGCCCTAGTTTACTCTCCAAATTAATCGATCATCAGCTTGATCATCATGAGGCTGCTCGCCTCATCAAGCTCACCATTCTGGATGGCTTTCAAGATAATATCATCAATGGGCTGTCTTTCATAGCCATCACATCGTTCATGCTTGCAGTTCTTACACTCAGAGAAGTGATCTCCATTGTACTGTCCACAATGACATGCCCAACCAGGAGCGATGTTTGGATGATTGATTGTTCTGCAAGAAGTTTCAGACATGATATTGACCAATGAATAATAGTAGCGGAGGAGGGAATTGAACCCCCGACCTGTTGGGTATGAACCAACCGAGCTGCCACTGCTCCACTCCGCAACAAAGCAAGACGAGAAAAAGCGAAAAGAGTTTTCATATTCAGGCTGATGCCTGATTTTCTTCAGAAGTATCTCTAATCTGTACTTCGCCTAGCAAGATCGTGATGAATCGAACACCTTGCCACAAGGTTTGGAATCTTGCGTGGATCCAGTCCACATTAGGCTACGACCTCAGAAAAGCGAGAAAAAGCAACGAAAGGTTTGGTTTCATTTAATGGTTGAAGTATCTTTCGTCTGTACTTCGCTTAGTGGCCACTAGAGGGATCGAACCTCACTCTGACATGTTCCTCTAACTTATCGGAACACACCTGACACCCATGCCCGGCCGTATATCATCTCAACACTTTGAAACCCCTAAAGAACTTTCGGTCCTCTCCATACACTGGAATGGATGCTGCTGCAGTCATCTGCATTCCGATGTCAGGTTCAAAGAATGGTTTCATTGAGATGCCATTGAGTGCGATGTCATTCACCGCTTCTTTCAAGGCATCCTCATCCTTGACACCTAGAAGCACCATAAAACAGGTATCTTCCGGTGTCGTGCCCATCTTTTCCATGATTCCACCCATCTCTAGGCTTGCATGGCAGGCTTGGACTGCCTGATAAGACTTATCAAGATCCTTTCTAACTAGTACGTAAACGTAGGGGTTGCCCTAATGCATTTCTTTCTCCTTGGTATTCGCAGAGGGACTCGAACCCTCATCATCGGGTTTAGAATCCGCTGCTCTTCCTTTGAGCTATGCGAACAGTTGCACAGGTACTAGGATTCGAACCTAGAATAGAAGCTTCAGAGGCTTGCGTGATGCCGTTTTCACTATACCTGTATCTTGATCAGTTCTTACGTTTGGCTTCGTAAGCAAACTCTATGATACTACCAGCTATCTGAGTTATCAACTCATCTTTTGTCATAATATCACCTTCGATCTTTCCTAGAGATTCACATACATGTGTAAGAAGAGGCATGGATACCGCCAAATCAACATGAGGATTCCCGTCATCATCTGTCGTGATGCTTATGTCAAATAGTGATACCGGATCGTATTTCATAGTGTATCCTACTGGACTTGAACCAGTGGTCTCTAGCGTGTCGAGCTAACGCTTTACCAAGCTAAGCTAAGGATATGTGTGGGAGACTAGCTCCCCAAGGCTTATGCCTCGATATTTGTTTCTGGCTTTAGCAGATCCATGAGGTTGTCGAGAGCACTCCCGATCTCCTTGGCCTGCTCCAGCTCATCGCTTACACCCTCGGTGACACCACGAGCTTCAAGAAGACGAGGTCCGAAACGATCCAAGGTCTGTTCAAGAGTCAAGTTCTGATCAGTGATGGCATCGCTAGCCTCCTTGATGATACTTTCAATCTTCTCAGAGGTCTTCTCGATCTCTACAACTTCATCGATCCACTCTTCAACGAGAGAGAGGTCAGAGATGTTATGAATATCAGTATCTGGCATCACTTCGACAAGACACTTGCCAGCAAGACGAGTCTTGAAGAGACTCTTTACAGCATGAGCAGTCTCCTGATCAGTGCAGATAAAGAGAAAGGGGGTGCCTGCGTTGTTTGTAACGATAACTAAAGAAACCTTACTCATTGTCTTTTCTTGCTTGTTCGGCTTCATCAAGCCGAGCTAGATGAGGCTTGATCCACCTCATGTGTGTTAATGCTTTCTGTTCCGCCAAGAAAGTACCACCCTTTGTGTCTTCGACAGGGATTGGATACTCAACATTGGTTTCATCCACCTGATAAAACAAGTTTTCATCTCGATAAAAAGTAAACCGAGCCAGTCGTTCGTTCCTGACCAGATCGGTCATTGTATAGTTTTTCATAGTGATCCTGGAGGGAGTCGAACCCTCAACCTCTGGAATTTGAACCCAGCTCCTCTGCCAATTGGGATACAGGATCATCTCTTGAATTTCACTAAGAAAGAAAGATAGTTTTCTATGTAGATCTTTTCTATCTCTCTTGTTAAGCTTCCGGATACCTGTTGGCAGCCCAAGCTCGTACAACACGTTTTCTTTCACTGTTTGTAAGGTGGTCGAGCATAGTCTTGCCAACCAAATGATCCATCTCATGCTGTACTACTCTTGCCTCTAAGCCTCTAAATGAGGAGAGGTATTGTTCACCTTTCGGACACCGATATAATACCGTTACTCCTTCTGGTCTTGCTATCTTGATTCTTAAGCCAGGAAAGGATAGACATCCTTCTTCAAGCTCTATGCTCTCATCTGTTTTGTTCTCAAGTCTTGGATTGATGAGCGTGGTCTGTCCAAACCCAGCATCCATCACAACGATCTGCTTGCTGACTCCTATCTGGTTCGCTGCCAACCCAATACCGCTTGCAGCATACATCAGCATGCCCATCCTGTCTACGACTCTTTGGAGCTCATCTCCAAAGACCTCAACAGAATCGCACTCTTTTAACAGAGCTTTGTCCGGAAAAGTCTTGATCACTTACTGCCCTTAAAATTTTTTACACTTTTCAACACTCGCGCGCGTTCTTCTTCGGTAAACAAAGAGAACAGTGCCCGAAGATAAAATTTCTCCGCTGCAGTACGACAATATTCATTAGCAAGAAAATCCATGCTCTGAATAAATGTCATTGAATCATAGGTCTCTTGCTTAAGAGTTTTCTCTGCAATCAGAAGCTTGAAGATTTTCTTCAGCTTTCCTTCAAGGACTGCAGTCTCTCCAACAGTCAAGGCATATAAATCTTTGCTGCTATCGGTCATGAATCCTCTCGTGAGCCCACGGTCAGAATTGAACTGACGATCTTCTCCATACCAAGGAGGTGCATTGCCTCTATGCTACGCGGGCTTGTTGCTGTCTTCTATCAACTCAACCAATTCAAGATTGATCTTCTTAATTTGGTCAGCGATATTAGATATCTCATCATCCCATATCATTGGGATTCTATGGCTTGTTGATCGAGCAACATCAGATCTGTTGTTCAAGCCTCGAACATACATCTCCAAGCCTTTAAGCTTGGCAACCTTAAGTGCTAGTTGAATATCAATACTCATAGTAGCGCGACAGAGAATCGAACTCTGATTAGAGGCTTGAAAAACCTCCGTCCTAACCGTTAGACGACCGCGCCTTGATCCTCGTCTTCACCCCATCCAAACTTCTTATCGAGTACGAGTCTCAACATGATGTCTTCCACACAATTGGAAGCGATATGCCAGACATGACGAATATCATATCCGTCATCTACAGCTTCTTTCAAGATGAGTTATAGATTCTCGCTGATAACCCATTCAAGATCCCGAGCATGGTCCGTCCATTCTTCCCCATCACAAGTGAACAGCTCTTTGGGATCTTCGTCGATCAAAGGACCATCATACATGCTTTCACTCCCATGATGAGTGTACCCATCACTGCTGTTGCTAGTCCAATCCATTTACTGAACTTACTAGCGTTTACCTGATAGAAGTACAGGCCGACCAAAGTCCAGAGCAATGCATACCAGAAAGAATCCATTACTTATCTTTCTTTTTAGACTTCTTTTTGGGCTTCTTTTTGGGTTGGACCAATTTGAAGTTGCAAGAACAGAAGATATCCTTACAAGTACCCATGAAACAATCCATGATATTTGAATCTCTATCTTCTTGAGAGATGTGGCCTAATAGTCCCATAGTACCCCCGGCAGGATTCGAACCTGCACAATCATAATTGACACTTAATACAGGTTCAATTAGCCTAGAAGGGCTGGCGGGAATTGAACCCGCATGTATCCAATTACTCTTTCAACAGCTTAGGAGGCTAAGGAGATACAACCCCATGAATTGTCCTCAATGTAAAACTTACACAAAGAACCCTAAATTTTGTAGTCGCTCGTGTGCTACTACATTCAACAATCGCTTATCCCCGAAACGAAAGAAACGTAGTTGGTCTTGCGAAAAGTGTGGAACAGAAACAACTTCACGCCGTAAGTTATGTGATTCCTGTCGACCTTTCCTTTCTCTCTTGACCAAACAACAAGCTTTGACTTCAGACACTCAAAAGTATCGCCGTATTCGTGATCACGCTCGTCGAGTAGCTCAGACAGCAGGTCTTCTTGATTGTTGCTTTGTCTGTGCTTATTCAACTCATGTTGAGACTTGTCATATCCAGTCGATCAAAAGCTTCTCTGATACTACAAAAATCTCGGTTATCAATGCTCTTAGTAACTTAGTAGGACTTTGTCCCAACCATCACTGGGAGTTTGATCACAGCCTGCTGAAGCTACCTATCCGCTAGACTACGAGGGCATATCAGGGCAGACGAGCCAACCTCACAGTATCAATGTGAAAAGTCTTCTCATCGTCCAACGCCTTGTCTGTTTCGATTCCCCACTCCAAGGCTATCGACTCACAATCCTCAAGGCTGAGAGGAAGCCAATCATTATGATAAAGAGTGGCATTCACTCCTCTGCCCTTACCAAAGCCATGGGCAATGGCATTCCCAATAAGAAGTTGCAGGTCTGCAACTCTTGCATTGTTGACTTGATCAAGAGCGTCACCTCTGTTTGGCCAAGCAAAATTGGTATCAGCCAAGACTTCAAAGGATGATCTTAGATTATGGGTTATTGTGTCTCGATAGACACCAGTGGAAGGTTCGATCAATGAAACATCGAAGTGTTCACAGGTACTGCGAAGAAACTCCAAGCCGCCAGATACATAGGAGTGATTGATATGCCAAGCGAGTACGCTCTCTTGTCCAAATGCAATTCGTGCGATACCAAGGGCCACAACACTTCTGATGTCACCTTGCTGTCCCATCGCAAGCTTCCATCTGCCCAGCTCTTTGCACTGTCGACGAAGCTCGTTCACCTGGCCTGTAATCAGGGCCTTGATAGTCATTGCTCTTCCTTTGTTGGAGTCGATCCTGAGACTCGAACTCAGTTTTTCGGGTTTGCAATCCGATGCCTCGTCCACTTCGGCATGATCGACTTAATCGCTTGAGTCTACCTTGTAGACATACTTACACGTCGTACACTTGTATTGCATAAGACAGTTTCCAATGGTGACACCCTCTTGTTTATGCCCAAGCTTTCTACAAGCTTTGGTCGTTGGATGGTCATAGTTATACTCGGACCAACCATTTGCAAAGCCTAGATTGGTATACTTTTCTTCAGCCATTTTCTTTATCCTGGTTATACACCAACTGTTACCGCACGGCTTCGTACAGTAGGAACACTTATCCATAGCGGAAGGTAGAGGAGTCGAACCACCAGCTTTCGCCGCCTTCGGGTTCAAACCGAATTGCCTGCCACCAAGCGGTACCTTCCTAAATAATACAATCTATTCTGTCTTGTGTATCGTCTGCGGTCAGGCTTTTCAAGACTTCTCTTTCCTTATCAGAGAGCATCATCACAGCTCTACCTGGCAGACACCTCTCTGGTATCTCTTGTCCTGCGTCGACAGCTCTCTGATACTGTCTGGTTTGTGGGTTCCCAGTCATATGACCAAGAGCATAACCCATTCTTGTCAGTCTCAAAAAGATCTGACGTGGTGTCTTATCTAGCATCACAGTAGCTGCAATCATCTCTGTAACATGCTCTATAACACTCCAGACTATTCTTCTGCAGCATCACATTGACCTTGTCCTTCCAACACTGACGAGCTCTTTCACTGTCTTCGTTCCCACGAAGACAAGAACACATCTGAGTTGAAGGATAGGAGTATACACTACAGTCCTGAGTCGATGCACATCCTTCGAGTAAACTACTCAGAAGGAGGAGCATTGCAAGCAGCAAGCTCTTCATCGCACCACTCCTGTAAGCAAGCGGAGTAAACCTTCCTGCCAGATTTTAATTCTTCAACACACAATAGCTCAGCACATGAGCCAATGTCCTTTACCAAATCTTGGTCTTCTTCTGAGAGCTTATCCAGCTCACTTTGAAGACACATTGGATTTGCATTCGGGCATAAATGCGGAAGTTTGGAGAAAAAGGCACCACAAGTACCTTCGTCCTTGATAGGATTTTCGAACTCTTCATAGTGAGGAGAGATCACCTTAGGTGATCCAATGATGAATTCTCCTTCTCTCAAGTCCGTGATGTCAAGACCTCTTGTCGTTGCCAAGTCCGAACCAAGATCAGCTACCTCTGCCTGACATCGGTTGATAAAATCCCAAATATCAGAAGCTGGAGTGTTGAATGCCCAGCGAGCTGCCGTCGAGGTACGAGTCACGACACCAACAACGGCTCCATTTGGAGCGAAGCTGATACCGCCGCTACCGCCTTTCCAAACACTCGTGTCTGTAATCAAGCCTCTGGGATAGAGACCTCTGGTGTTTTCTTTTACCTGATACCCTGCAACGATGCCTTTGCTTAGAATCTGATGAAATTCATCACTGTTCCCAATAGTCCATACTTCCATCCCCACAGGAGGATCTTCAAGTGAGACGGAGGCGATGTAACCTTCTTCCAAGCCAAAGTTCTCTTTGACACCTGCTTCCTCTATAGCCAAGAGGACAATATCCCATCGTGCATCAAAGCAGATAGGTAGAGCATTGATCCCCTTTCTCCACATCCTCTCTTCGGGTGGCTCTACAACAGGAGAGACTACAATTCTGGTGGCGAAGGAAGCTCCGCTCTTGCTTTGTTGATTTCTGTCCCACAAGATATGCCAATCAGAAAGAACCAAGACATATTTCTTCGTAGAGTCGAGTCCGACCATCACTCCAGTACCAGAAGACATACCTCTGAATTGACTTTCGTCTTCCGGCTTTGCGTAGCTATATACATGAACTACGCTTCTCTTTGTCTTTTCAAGGACTTCGGAGACGTTTAAGCTTTCTACTGAAGGGGAGATGGAATGAAAACGTGATGCCGTACAGCCTGTGCTGCATCCAGACAAGAGATAAAGTAAGGAAAAGAGAAGAGCATATATTTTCATCCTTAAATTCTCTCATAATGCTAGAGATTATTGCAAACTATTTGTCCGCGCGGTGGGATTTGAACCCACATGCACCAATTACCCTGAGATAACGCACCGCTTATAAGACGGCTGGGATACGCGCAGTTAAGATCCTATTGAGCTTCCAGCTTGACGCTTCCCCATGTCCAGGGCTTATACCAAACAGTTGCACTTACTTCGTTGGCAACCGCATTGACCTTCCAATTTTTGGCACCGCATTGTGGACATGGAGATCCACCAGCAAGGCTGGGGTATTTAGATACATAGATATGTTTAAGATAATGAACAGGAGGATTGATGTATTTACAATCTATACAGATGTCTACGCTAATGAACATGATTGGCTCCTTTACACACAAAGGTCATGGTGCCATCAGATTCATGAACCACGGCTTCGCCGTGCTTGCAGTGGACAGCTACCTCAAAAGTCTCTGTCCTGTAAACATGATGATCCTTTAGAACATAGTTCCCACTAGGAACATAACAAGAAGATAGTAGGTGAGCAAGAAGAACAGCGAATGCAATGAGAAGTTTTCTCATGATGATTCCTTTTTTTTTGGAGCGGGCAGAGAGACTCGAACTCTCGTAGCTAGCTTGGAAGGCTAGAGCCTAAACCACTCGGCCATGCCCGCAATCTGTAGTAATAAGTTAATAAACTTTTAAACTACTAGTACAATTTTGTTATGGCACATCCAAGAAATCCTAAAAACTGGTGCTCTTGTGGAGCTAGATGTAAAAATTCAGCAAGCAATCTTTGTCAGACCTGCTGGTCTTTAAAGACGGCCGCTGAATACGGAGAAAGAACAATTAAATCCCTTCCTCATACATCTGCTCGACATAGGTATCAAAATCTTCGTAATCATGCTCAGCGTATTGTTAAGCTTCTTAAATGGCCAATGATCTGCAAGGTATGTAGTTATTCAAGCCATGTAGAAATTTGTCATCGAAAAGGAATCGCTTCTTTTTCTGAAGAAGCTAAGCTTTCGGAAGTCAATGCACCAGATAATCTAGTACTTTTATGTCCCAATCACCATTGGGAATTGGACAATAGACTTCTCATCTTGCCCAGATAGAGAGAGGATCGGGTTACAAGCAAGCCCGTACGTACGTAGGCCAATCCTGCCTTAACACACCCTATCCTCTACCAGTATCCCGACAGAGTATTGATCTCTGGTTTCTAGATTGAGAATCTAGGGTCCTATCCATTAGACGACCGGGACAAACGATCTAGTCGCCATGATGATCAACAGGGACGTATCCTCTGTCTCTCATGATTTCAACTAGTTCTTCATAGGAGTATGGCTCGTAGTTTGGGTGGGTGTCAACACCCACATCAATTCTACGTACTCCTGTATCTGGAAAGGTACCATGACAATGTCCGTGAAGCTGCCAAGCTCCACGATGCATGCCATTCCATGAGGCGATAGGATAGTGGCACATCACCACCTTTACTCCATCTGGAGTCCTACTCTCATAGTAGTCTCTTGCCCAGTCAAAGCGATGCCAGACTCCCTCAAGGGGTTTGTCATGGTTCCCTTTCATAAATCTGATAGTGCCATTCAATTGGTTTAGAATTTCATGTGCTCTACCCGATCTACCGAACATGAAATCTCCTAGATGATAGACGATAGCTCCCCTCTCAGGGACCTTCTCGTTCCATCTTCTGATCAATTCCTTGTCCATCTCCCATTTATCGACGAACGGTCGATTAGAATACTTGATTATATTCTTATGTCCGAAATGAGTGTCGGACGTGATGAATTCATTTGGTCTCATCTTTACCTCCTATATTATTCAGAGGTTCGAATCCTAGAAAAAATCCAAGTGAATTCTACAGAAAATCGGAAAAAGGTCATGCCCTCATTCCGTCTGTAAAAATTTTTCAGGTTTTAGGTTCCCACAGGACAATATTTGCGTTTGATGTTAATTTCATATCCTCTTCCTAAGCCTTTAAAGAAATCAAGAGCTTTTTGGCCTCGAATCTTTGTATCGTCCTCAAACCATACATAGGCAAGATCCAAGAACTGTTTTTCAACGCCATGTCCGCAACAAGCGAATTTCACCTTGGATAGATTCTTGATACAAGGGTCGTGGCCTGATTCATCATAATTGAGATTGCAATGACCACATGATGTTCTTTGGGGGCTTACAGGTTCATGAGTGTCGGCATAGACCCATTCTCCAAATATACATACGACTTTATGACCACGTACCCAACTAAGTCCCATGATACGATTCCTTTTTTTAGTAGGCCTTCCCGGGATCGAACCGGGGAATTCGGCTGATTAAAAGTCAGGTGCTTTCCCATTCTAGCTTAAGGCCCATGTGCTCATGCTTGGTCGTGAGAATCAAGCATGAGCGAAGATTAGACGCGAGGTCGAACCTTCATATAGTCATATCCACATCCACTACAGAAGTTGTCTCTGTGCTTCCTCTTCTTTCCGCATTCGGAACAGAATTTGGGAGCTTGGGTCGCTACGACCCCAGGAGCCCCTATCATCTTGATCTCAAGTACGGTACTGCCGAGTTCAGTGTCGAATCCGGACTGCATCGTAAACTTCTGATCGCTGAACCCACCTGCTACGGTAGCACCGATCTTTGTTTCTCCATATACAACTCCAAAGTCACCATCCATTGAAGTGTTGCAGTAGACATCATGACCACGGACGGTAGTGGAGCCATAGGTACCTAAACGATCTTTGGTGCTCTTGGTCCAACGACCTTGGTTGTGCCATCCATAATCGGTAGAAGGAGGACTCATCAACCAATTTGGTAGTTCCTTCTCTTTCTTGAACTCCACTCGAATGATTCCATTCTCTGAAGAGTGAGGATCTTGGACGCCAGGGTTGGAAGCTTGAACAAACTTCAGCTTACGACCTTCAGTGAGTGATTCGGTTACGAATCTTTCAATGTTGACAACCTCTCCTGCCTTCAGAATGATGTTGCCATCACCGACAGAACAAAGTGGCGTACCATCTATCGTGATATGCGCTAATGCTCTACGTGCCTTATCTCTGTTTCTAAGCTTGATCTTGTATTCAGATCCGAAAGGAAGAGCTGCTCTTCCCTCGATCTCTCGGACAGGTCGTCCGTCTGCACCCAAGATACTAAGTGCGAATCCGTTACTATACATCATTATTTACTCCGGGCTCCCCAGCTAGCCCTTATTTTGTGCTGGAGTCATTGGAACTCGAGGACCATCGTCTTAGTTGTCCTCGGTACTTGCTGATCTTCTCTACCAACTGACTAAGATACAGTTGGATCTGATGTTTTTGGGAGCTTGAGGGTGGGCGTTTTCCTGATGGGTCCAGTAGGTAGAAGTACAGGAGACTGTGGGCTTTCGCCATCTCCCACCATCCTTTGTCCAGCTGTGCCATCACTTCGGACAACGTAACCACTTGTGTTGTACCTTCCTCTGATCTCTCCTCTGATGACTTGATGATCGAGGATGTGTCCTCCGAGGACGATTTCTCCGATTCTGGTGGTGTATTCTCTGAGGGCATCGTCATAGTTGTTGAAAAAGCAGACAGGAGAGGTGGTGTTGGCTGTGGTTGTCACACTCCAAGCACATTCTTTCTCTGATACAGAAAAAGAGAGCTCCACTTCATGGGCTCTCTCTCCTTTGAATATCGCTTTTCTAAGAAGAAGGATCATCCTTCTTTCCTTGTGGGGTCGGCCGGGTTTCGCAACCAAAGACATTGTTGAGGAATACAGTCAGAAACGGCCGATCCGTTGAAGTAGCTCACTGTCGTACTTCACTTTCGTGAGAAAACCCTCTGTCTATCTAGGGTAACTACCGAGAATCGAACTCGGGTATACGGAATCACAACCCGCTGCCTTAACCACTAGGCCATAGCCACCATGTTATTTAGCTCCAGAGGCTGGATTCGAACCAGCAATCATTACGTTAACAGCGTACCGCATCGCCTTTATGCTACTCTGGAATATCAATTCAATTTCATTGGATCTGTAGGACCCTCAAGCTCCATCAGGTACCCGCCTGCCAAGGTCTCATTCAAGAAGGGAACATCATTCACTTCAGCGAGACACATGCCAAAGAACCTGGCGATCTCTTCTTCGTAGAAGATACCTGCCACCTGAAACTTCACATTGGAGTTCTCAAGGTCTGGCTGAAGCTCCACCGTATCTGTGGCGATGACTGCATAGCCTTCACGCCACTTCACCATTCGAAGATTACACCACTCAGTCTCTTGCTCTTTGTCCTTCATGACTTTCCCTCAATACTCGAGCTTGCCAAGTTCCTTTTGGAATATACGTAGTCACATGTTGATAAGAAAGAATAAGGATATTCTCATCCAAACCTGGATCATACTGTCCTAGCACGGAACGTGCTGCATAATAGACAATATCTCCGGGTTGAATGGTCGCGTCGTCCTGATCTCTGCTATGAAGTGCATTTCGGGTGATACGCCCTGTCTTCAGGACCACACCTTTCATCCAACCTTCATTCATGGACTGAGCGATTATAATACCACCACCAGTCTCTTGACCAGCATCCATCTGTTCTACAAGACAGTACCCATCAAAGGGTTCCATCATGAGTGTTCTGATTCTTTCCTTAAGAGGATACTCAAAAGGGAGATTGTTCTTGATTTGAATCTTCATGCGACACTGAAGGGATTTGAACCCTCGTCTTCATCCTCGACAGGGAAGAGCATTACCTTATGCTACAGTGCCAATTAATGCGAGAAAAAGCGAAAAGAGTGTATTACGCGCTTTAGGCCACTAAGCTACCCCACGATATGCTGTGGGGGTGGGATTCGAACCCACGATCTCGTCCTTAACATGGAAGTAACTCGTCTCTGTACTGCGTATAGTGTAGTAGGAGGGAGTCGAACCCCCAATGCCTCAGCGGCAGGTTTACAGTCTGCTGTACTTCCTATTGTACGTCTACTACGTAAAACCAGGTACTTTATCGATTAAGCTACCTTTCACCCAGCTTTCGCCATGGGCTCATGGATGGGATTCAAACCCACATCTCCTGTAATTTGTACGCCCTCCCGGCATCGAACCGGAGAATTCTGCTGCTTAAGAGGCAGGTGCTTTCCCAATCTAGCTTAGGGCGCGTGATATTACCATCTCTTGACACCACAATAACAATACTGACTGATGCTTCCGCATTCTGGACAGTGGTTATCTGGATCTCTTGGACCTTCTGGCATATTGAATTTCAACATAATCACCTAGTCCGCCAGGGTAGAGTTGAACTACCGTCTCACGCTTATCAGGCGCGCGTCTTAGACCGTTGGACGACAGGCGGATGAAATAGAGAGAAAAAGCGATCAAAGCGTTATCGTTATGCTACCATTACACCATACTCTGCTTTCGCAGAGCACTCGGATTCGAACCGAGACCTTTTAATTTCAAGTTAATTAGAAGTAACTCTAATCTGTACTGCTCTATAGAGCCGCCGGAAGGGATTAAGCCTTCATCTCCCATGTAAAATACGGGGCTCTATATTGAGCTACAGCGGCAAGAATACGAGAAAAGACGAGAAGAGAAATGCTCCCAATGAGCAGTTTCCCCATATAGAGGAGAAACTCGGAGTTGAACCAAGAAGTAACTCTTTTCTGTACTACGTATAGCCACTCGGGTGGGAGTCGAACCGCACGCCTGACAGCCAGCCTGGAACCAGGGGCTATCTGCTCTACACTAAGCTACCGAGTGATGGTGGGTGGTGGGTGCCTGAGAACACCGACCTCCAAGGATTAACTTGGCGCTCTTCACATCTGAGCTACAAACCCGTAATCGTTTAACATCTACAGAAGAAGTCTCTGCACTTTCTACAATACCATAGTAGACCAACTACTACGGCAATTTCAATTCCACATGCAAACTGCATCTTCTTTCCTTTGTCGGTGTAGAAAGATTCGAACTTTCGACCCCATGCTCCCAAAGCATGTGCGCTGCCAGACTGCGCTATACACCGATTCTTGTTTTAATCGTTTTTTTCAGCGCAGAATCAATCTTGAGAAACGATTGGAACTGGATATTCTGAACCACAATCTTCAGAAACCGCCTTCACACCACTTGTAATTCCTGAAGCGACTACCCAAGTGGGAAAAAGAGCGATACATAGATAAAAAGCAAGAAAGAAAAGTCCGATTACTACTCCTGTGATACCTTCTACAAGTGAGTTGTTCTTATTCCTATAAGAATTGTACATATCATACCTTTGATTTAAGAAAGATTCTTTCTTGAAATTTAGTGGAGAAGGAGGGATTTGAACCCTCAACCTTCAGCATGCAAAGCTGCTGCGCTCCCAAATTGCGCCACATCCCCCAATCATATAAATAGAACGGTGTGCTACTACGTCAAGGAGGAATTTAGACCTTACCGTCTCCGGGGTATCTGCATGCTTTCCGCATCTTTAGTATCACGTGCTTTCTTAAGGCGCTTCGCCTCTCTCATTAAGGGTGGCTGCTTCTAGGCCAACCGCCGTTCTGGTGGACATCATGGGAGTTGAACCCACAAATTTAACTGGTGCTCCTATCAGCTTTCGTCAGTCAATTCGCCTTGAATGCCCTTGATTCTTGGATATAGACTTTCTACATATTCTTCTGGCATCGGCTTTTCACGTCGCCAAATAATATAAGAATGTCCAGAACTTGAAGTCCTGGTTCCAATTGGTTCCCAATCTTGTCCGATTGGAAATCCCTCTATCTTATCAATTCTACTTTTATATGCTTCAACGACCTCCCATCTTCTAGGATTTCGTTTCCATTGCTTAAGGGCTTGTTTTCTTGCCCAAATTTCATAGTCTAACTTACCTGGCATAAGACTTTAAGCACTTATCTCTTATGTGTCAAGATGCCAATAGCTTCGGCAGCCTTGTCTTCTGTCAATCCGTCTTGAAAGACGGTATGTACGAATCGATCATAATCGATTCCTTGCATGTCATCAGAATCATCGATCACGACATAGTTGGGCTCAGGTTCCCCTGTGTACCCATGATGGTTGTTCAACCAAGTACGGATACAGGCTCCACGGGTCATATTTGGTGGCCGCTTCCCCGTAACTGAGATGACTTCGCCTTCTACACCTACCTCTCGTAGAATAAGCTTCATCATCTCCCAACCATAGATTCTCCAAGCAGAGGAGACTACGATCTTTGCATCTGTTGCATAAATGATTCGATTAAGATTCTTGACTAGCTGTGGCTTGATCTTGGCATAATGATAGGACATCCTATTCATCTTGCCAGCTTCGACAATGTCACTCATTCTGTCACTTTCAGAACGTAGCCATTGTTCGTCATTCAAGACGCCGTCTATGTCTAAAAAGATTATATTCATTTTGTACTCACACTAGGACTCGAACCTAGAATAAGAAGTTCGTAGCTTCTCGTGATTTCCGTTTCACTATGCGAGCATGGTTGTGGTGCTGAGAGGAATCGAACCTCCGACGCAGAGCTTTTCAGACTCCCGCTACTACCTGCTGAGCTACAGCACCGTAAAACTTTAGTTAGGCAGGGCCTAGGGTTTCCTAACCCAGTTTTACCCAAATGTGGTCAAGAACCTGCGCTTAAATACCTTATATACTTATAAAAATGATATTTTAAATAATAAGGTTATTACCGGTGTTGACTTGCGCGATGAAGAGAATGACTAACTCACGATCTCTGCAAGGCATAGTCGTGATTTATTCCGAGAAACTGTGTTCCGGAATGCAAGGCGTAGATCTTTGATCTAATCAAGCCTTGCAGTCGAGCTCTTCATCGCGCTCCCTTGGATGACTCTCCTGTTCTGGGTCAGAACAGTAAGAGTTAACCCCTCTTGCCCTTAGGCGTGAGGGCCATGATGGCTGCGATGTGTGCCTGTAGCGCCACATCACGCGGAGAGTCGGCCGCAAACCCTTGTCGGATCGGCTCTCCTGCCTTCGTCTTTCTTGTTTCGACGGTAGTCACCGTCTTGTTCTTCTTCTTTGTGGTCACCATATGTGACCTTGTCTTGCCTGCATTGAATCTTGAGATCTGTCGAAGCCTAAGCCTCTCAAGCTTCTTGACGACTCTGCTCCATTTGATCTGCTTATTTACCAATGCTCTTGCAGCATTCGTAGCGTATTTCGCTGCAGTCTTCTTCTTTTCTCCCATCTGTCATCTCCAGACTTCGATTGGTTCTGAGTTGTCCCAGTACCAAGCAGGTACGGTATACAACAATCTTTTGTTTTTAGGCTTGTCAGGATCACTTGCCAAGACTTGAACAACCACCCCTGGTTCATCCTTGCGAGCTTGTTCTTTGTTTATGACAGACTCTTTTCTTCTTATCAATTTCTTTTCAGGAACTGTAGGCAGAAAATCTTTATAATCCATTTATGCGGTCCAAGACTACGGTGATAAATGTGCTTATTATTCCTTCTCATACTTGTAACTGAGAGCCTCTACGGCCTCAACATCTGAAACAAGTTCAATATTGCATTTCAATTCTTCTATGACATCTTCGAATGTCATATCAGATTCATGGTAATCAAGAAGTGCTTCATCACTTAATGTAATTACATATGTTATTTTTAGCATAGTAGTGCTGGAGAGACTCGAACTCTCATGCCCGAAGACATAGGTACCTAAAACCTACGTGTATACCAAATTCCACCACAGCACCATTACCAACAAGTCTCCCAACATGGAAGACAAATCATACCACCCCAAGAAGGAAGCCTCTTCCTTTGGAGAACTACTTTGTTGCATTTCATACAGATAAGAGTTGGTTTCTTTTTCTTTCCACACTCTTTACATCTGCTTATGCAAGTCTTGTTTGTGTTAAGAGCCACTTGTTGAGAGTCGGCTAATAGTCACTGTCCGCGTCCCGTCCGGATTTACTCTTTCTGGGTGCTGCCAACTTCTCTTTGTACCATAACCATTGATAGGATATCTCTTAAGAAACAGAGCTTCGTATTCATCTACCACATCTTCTTCACCAGTGATGTGATAGAAGATGAATCCACCCTTCGTGTCTTCAAGAATTGTCACTCTGTCATCTTTTCTATAAATCTCTAACATGGTAGCTCCGGAGGGATTCGAACCCTCAATCCATTTCAGGCACGGGATTTTAAGTCCCGAGTGTATTCCATTCCACCACAGAGCCAAGTTCTATTGTGGCATCTGTAGCGTCTCCGCCACGTTACCCCATCTGTGCTCTATCATAAGAGCCCATTCTTCATCTGCCATGACATCAGGATTTAACAAAACTTGTATTTGTTTGTCAAAATCCAACATCAAAGGAAGATTCACAGCTAGATTGAAAGCAGATGAAAGAGCTTGTCGTCGAGCAATCACTTCATACTCGGTCATTCCAAGATCCAGCATGATCGCTTTCCTGACATCAGGATCGTCTAGATTATCCATCTGTTGTACTCAACAAAGTGTTTATCGCTTTGATGGTCAGACTGAATCTATCTATGCACCTGTGCTTTGATTCACCTTGGCAATCTTTATATTCTTCTACCAACTTGAATGAGATATCAGGACCAAAGCCAGTTGCCATATATCCTGGGAAAAGAACTTCAACTCTTTTACCAAGACCTATCCAAGCATCTGCATAGACATCAGGATCTTCTGTAGCCTTGCCATCAGGCAGACGATAACTTCTAGTTCTTTCCACCGCGTATCAACCTTTTCAAATCTATTGCAGCTGTCTCTTCTTCCGCAGGACTTCGTTGAGAAGCTCTTAATACTACATGAGCTACCTCATGAGCAAAGTAGTCATCTCCTGCTGTAAAGCAAGGAGAGATGATCGCTTCTCTTCTGGTATCACTTATCCAGACCTGACATACTTTGAAATCAAGTTCGTCATATTCGATATCCCAGGTATCCAGAACATCAAATCGAGATTGGATCGCAGCGATCTCTTGTTGAGGAGTTTGAGGTTCTTTTTTATAGAATAAGAAAGAAAGAGAGACGGCAGCGACAAGAAGAGGGACAAGGAACTTTGCGACAGTCATCCTCTTTCCGTTCCAGGTTCAGGCTTGGGAACCGTGATGTCATGAATCCAATTGGACAGTCTTTCCAGTTTGTTTCCTGGAACAAGAAAGCCGATCAGATGAACAACTTCAGAAAGGGGATGTGCGATCATATTATGAACGAACCACATCAAATGAGTCTTCATTGTAGCCCTCCTGGGATTCGAACCCAGACTATACGCCTACTCAAGACGTTATCTCTGCCAAATTGGATTAAAGGACCATTTGCCCCGGTACTAGGACTCGAACCTAGATAAGCTGCCTCAAAAACAGCGGTCCTGCCATTAGACGATACCGGAATACTATAGGCCATCGAAGGGGATCGAACCCTCACCTACCAGATTACGAAACTGGTTCCCCGCCTTCAGGGACCCGATGGCATTATGCAAAAAGATCTCGACTATACTCATCGAGATCTTCTGTTTTGCCACGAACATGTCTATCAACAGTCTCTTTGACCAATTCATCTGTAAGAACTTCATCGACAACAAGGGAAAGCTTTTTCACAACCTTGTCTCTTATCTTGTTCTCGATAAGCTCAGAAATGATATAACGAGCTTGCTGTTCGATCTCTTCTACAATAGCTTTTTTCAAGAGATCTTCTTGTAAAGAGATGAGCTTGTCGAGATCGAGCGCCTTCATGAGCTCAATAGCTTTGTCTCTCAGTTGAAAAGACACCTGTTCTGCAGCAACTGTGTTTCGACCATTACAATGATCGATTTCGATCTCACCGAATCGAGTATTGAAACCAAGAAGTCTCAGTGTCATTTCCCGAAGCTCTTCATGAAAAACGCGTTCGACACTCCATGTAGAGTTGGTTACAACATCTTCGACCAATGTCTTCATCTGTTCTTCTTTGGCCTGAACCAGATTACGAACTTGATTTTGCAATTCTGTTTTCAGATACTCATTTCTACGCATTTATATTCTTTTGTTTGAGAGCCAGCCACGAGATTCGAACTCGCTACCTGAGCATTACAAGTGCCCTGCACATCCCAATGTGCTTGACTGGCAGTTACCACTTGGACCCGCTACGTTCTGTTTTACAGACCGTACAACGCCATGTGTTTTTCACTGTACCGTTATGAACCCGGATATCTCTTCCGTATCTCTTGTTCTGAAATTCAGAATTACAGTTCGTACCAGTACACTTCAAGCGTGCTGCACCTGCACTATTCTTTTTCTCTGTTGCCATCTACGTATTTTCCTGAATAAATGTATAGGTTACTATTACACCAGCATAAAGAATGACCAAGCAAATTACAATTGCTGCGATAAAGGCCCAAGCTTTTATGTTGATAAAGCCCAAAATGAACCACATCCAAACCAATGTAGCTAAAAAGATTCTGAAAGTCTTTTTCTTAAGCATTTTCTCAAGCATTACTGTTTCAACCTTTTCAACACTCTCTTTTGAAGCCTCTTTGCAAGCCCATCAAGAGCTTCCGCTCTATCCTGCTCTTCATCTTCATCAGTGATGGCAATGCCCAAAGGTGCTCTGCCACCCCCGATTCCGCCCTGTTTAGAACCAGCAGTTCCGTGAAACTCCGCCCCAAAACAATCTTTGCAGAGCTTGTCGACGTCGAGGGTCGGATCTGTACTTCTGACTGATGCATCTACATGATCTCCGACAAAGGCGAATACGACTACGGCATTCACACCTTGCATACGTAGCATATCATCAGCCACTTCGGGCATGACGTCACGCTGTCCTGGTGAAATGTCACCAAGATATGTGACAAGCTTTGAGTCTTCTACGACTCTGGCCTTGATAGCTTCCGCTTCAAGATCAAATTGATATGCAGGAATGGGATAATTGAAGATTTCTTTCAATCGTCCTCGGTCAACCTTGCCAAAGAGATCCTGGAAAGCCTGGAAATCTCTTTCTGTCGCACCTGGCCCTCTCAATCCGTCGGTATCAGAGTAGATTCCCATAAACAGTGCAGTCGCGACTGTTGGATTTTCAGGGAACTTACCCTCCAACTCGTCACGAATGAGCTCCCATACAAGAGTTGCACATGCACCTACATCGGCATGAATAAGAAACTCTTTCTCTACTTCGTAAGGGCCCTTATGATGATCGATGATTACATCGATATTACATTCGAATCCTGTATTAAGCAGTGGAGAATCCATCGCAACATAGAAATCAGATTCTGGAACCTCATCTACTCTTTGTAGGTTGATTCCAAGAACATTGACCATGGCTCTTGTTTGAGCATGGCTGATAGGAGCTATGTGAAAGAAGCTTGATTCAGCACCATACTTTTCCTGTAAAAACCAGGATAGACCTGCTGCACAACCAATTGCATCCGGATCGGGGATACGTTGCAACAAAATAGCAACTGTTGAGCCGTCTTTTAGTTTATCAAACATATGACTCAATAACTTTTAAATTGGTAGGGGTACTCGGATTTGAACCGAGGACTTTCACGGTGTAAACGTGACACTCTCCCGCTGAGTTATACCCCTATAATACTATTAAGGTTTTATTACAGAGAACACAGACCTCATTGGTTTCAAAAGAGTCTGTTTCGGTATGAGGACAAGTTTTTTGAAGCTTTTCAGCTAAGTTTTGCACCTGTATTTGAAGATCATCTACAACTTTGGATGCTTTACAAAGTTGCCGTACCTTCCTATCCAATCGTTCTTTTGTGATTTTATAGGACATCAGAAGTCTTAATCAAGACATTCGCAGTCTTCAAGAGAATAATCACAATAGAGGCACCAGCTGTCATATTCTTCGCAATCACAGCCTATATCATTTTCGGCTCTGCCTTCACAAAGTTGAATTCCTTCTCCATGTTGCCCTTTGCAATGCTCACACCTGGTGGCGGGGCCACCATTGCAACCACATGCACTCATATCCTTATGACAACCAGGACAAGCTCGGTTGAATGGTGTCAAGGCACCATCATTGACTACTACGATAATACTCATTTGTTTCCTCCAATCGTATTTGAACCTTTTTTAGTTCTTGTGCCGTTTGATTACGGCTTGGAGGAACCAGATGACTAAACACAAATAGTCGGTTCCCTAACTGTTCAAGATTTCGATGGCCTCTTCTACATGTTCATCCAACAAACCTACTCTTTCTTGAGTTTGAACTACATGAGGATGATGGTCTGGATCTTTTACCCATACCTGATCGTCCAGAATGACGTAGTTCTCCACGTCATTCTCTTTCAACCAAGCTAGAATCTCCTTTCCTCGAGGCATGTACATGGAAGAACCAAATCCACCTCGAACCATAGGAGTGTAGTCGACCACCTCTGCTTTCAATCCGATCAAGGACAGGAAGTTCGCACCTTCCTTGAAGACCGGGAAGCTTTCACGCCAGGTCGAAGACCAGATGATCTTAGCCCCTGTCGCTTCGGTGATGCGATTTACACGAGCGATCATATCGTCATTCGTCATGGATCTCCACCATCCGAACGACTCTCTTGGGTGACCAGAATCGAATGCCGCTTGCAGGCCCTCAGGACCATTCAGGACACCATCCATGTCTAGGAACACAACCTTCATCGGCTTTCCTTCCAAGGGCCTCTACAAGCTGTCCTGGAGGCCTTCTTGCGTGCATCGCCGTGATTCCCGGAGCCCCATGAGCGTCTACGAGCCATTCGTGCGATGGGATTATTTTTCTTGGGATTCTTCATTGAGTTTCACCTCTACAATCAAATCTTCGAATGGGTCTTTAGCTAGAAACTCTTCTACCTCTTGTATCGCTTCGATATCAAAACGATCTACTTCTTCAAAATGCTCTATCTCAATTGGCAAAGGTGAAGCTGACATCTCTTCTTGATATTGTTCTTCTGCTGTCCAAAAGGCATAACAAAGTATGTAGATACCTATTTGGACAAGAATAATAATTGTTTCTGGATCAAACATTTAAGTACCCCAGCTGGCACAGGCGGTAGGATTCGAACCTACGATTTCAGCTCCGCTACGGTTCGACAGTTTAGAAAACTGTGCCGGCTACGCCTGCTTGAGTTTTATAGTATTCGAACATACAATTAAACTATGAAATGTTTAAAATGTAATTCGAAACTAAAAGGTAAATACACAAAGAAGTTTTGCAATCGTTCTTGTGCTACCTCTTATAACAACTCTCTCTTTCCCAAAAGAAAACCAGAGAATAAATGCGCAACGTGTTCATCGCTAATTAATTCTCGAAGAAAATACTGTTCTTTAGAATGTAAACCTCAAGGTCAAGATATGACTCTCAAAGAGGCCATTTATGTTAAACATCATAAATCTTCTGCTTTTGCTCTCGTTCGTGCTCGAGCTAGAGCTTTATCCAAGAGATGGGAGATGATTTCATGTGAAGAGTGTAACTATTCAACTCATGTTGAAATTGCTCATCTCAAATCTATTTCAGAATTCTCTGAAGATACTCTTCTTTCGAAAATCAATGCTAGAGAAAATCTTCGTGCATTATGTCCAAATCATCATTGGGAGCTCGATCACCCAAAGCAAAAAGAAATAAAGAGCTGAGACTATACTCTTTAATGACCACACCTTCAACCCCGTACCTGGTTACGTCCCCGCAACCAGCTAAGGTCTTATCCACGCCCTCTCGAACGTCTGTAATCAAAACCGCCTATTTTGAGTTCCCTGGCGACGGGAACATAAGTCATGATCTGCTTCGATGCTTCCTGTCACCCCCAAACCCGCGCAGGTCTAGGGACTCCGTTCATACATCAACCGCATCCACCTTGGGAGCTTCAACGGCCTCTGTTCCCCCGAAGAGGCAGAGGATTTGGCTTCTTTCGAACCATGACCGACAGGGTCTTTTCATTTAAACAACGAGGAATTGAACCTCACCTTTCATTCCGTAGATGAACGCTCTACCATAGAGCTAATTGTATGACCATGGTCGCGTGCCCTGTCAGTCGATCCATACCCTTTTGAGGCACAGAGTCCAACACGAAACCTGATATTCGTCCTTGCGAGACTTTATCCATGTATCACGGTTGCCGGCCTCTAGGCGCGCCATCCGTTGACAATGCAAGCCGCCCTATCCCTGCGAAAGGATCGGACTAACTCACTACCTTTTGACTTTCAGTCTCCGGCCGTTTGAATGTCACCTCGGTTTTCACACCTCACACATGGCCCTGGTTCACAGGAATCCAAGTGCCTCGCCTATCGACGAAAGCAGACACGACCTCGAACTTATCACCCACCGCAGGAATTAAAAACCTGAGATGAGCGACTACCCTAGATGGGTAGCGTCCTGGCTTGCATAGATGGACCCATTGCTGGGTGAGGGCTTGATGGTCATCTACCCTCTTCCGCCAGGTTGCCCCGACGTTTCCTGATGACCCTACGCGGCCATTATATGTTTACTCCACAATGTAAGATTTTGAGGTGCCCGTAAAGGCATCCTCAGTAATTTCCGCCTCTCTTCGTGGAGTTCTTACATCTTCAAATGTAAGAGTATCCGCGAGGATCTGTTTAGAATCCGCTCGTTGGAAAGCCATTCCCCACTCATTCGAATCACCGTTGAGAGGCACCTCGAACTTTCTACGTGGTTTGATTTCATTCTTGCCGACGATATCGCCATTTTTGTCCTTCTTCAGCTGCCAATAGGCAACTTCGATGCACTTGAATCGCTCTACGAAGACATAGTTTGAAGTATCGGGCTCCTTTGGAAAACGTCGCTTCTTCTTCGAGTTTCCATCTCGACGACCCTTGTTCTTTGGCTTTCCTGACCAAGGACGCTTCTTCCTTGGTTTTCTATATCGAGGGGTTTCCTCCACGCTTTCTCCTATTCGATCAGTCTTTCCCAAACTTTGGTCAAGCCTACAATTCCAATTTCACAAAAAGTGACTGCAAGCTTACGTATTCTGCTTACAAAGATCTTTTCGTTGATGTTACCGAGGTTGATATTATGCCGATCAACCTCTTTGTCAAGTTCTTTCACTACCCTAGCAAGGTGACAGACTCTACAATCGTCACCTTGCCATACCCTTACAGAGTTGCATCGTTGACAAAAGACCTGTCGTCCAAAGAGAACGTTTCTTTCTTTTCTTTCTTTGTCCAGATCGATTATCTCCGCTTCAGTGGAGTCGTTCTCCTCGCTCATCTTCCTCTCCGAACTCGTCATGTCCTCCAGTTATGTTGGACCGAGCTCTTACTTTCGCCCAATATCCTCCTATAGCGCCTACCAGTTGATTGAACAAGGCAGACTTTACAAGAGGAGATGGGTTCTCTGGCATATTCTTCAGACGAATTTGCAGCCAGGGGAACCGGACATTGAACCAGTTCAGTATTTCAGGAGTGGAAAGTTCACTTATATGCTTTTCTTCTCCGTCTATATTCAAGAATGTGAACTCTAGAGGATTCTCTATATACATCTTGCTTGGATCGTCTTCGACTATCTTTGCAAGCTCTTTGAAATCTACTAGTGTTTTCATTCGTTTAGGATACTATGCCGGCAGTTCGAATTCCATGCCAGGATGAAGAGGAGTGTTTGTTGGAAGAGTCGGAAGCGTAGTCGTCAGCTCTTCGATCGTCTCAGGAACTGGTCCTACCAGCTCTTTTGCAGCCTTGAAAGCCCGTGCACAACCGAAAGACACGCCGCCATCAAGAGCCTCATAGTAGAGCTGAACGGTAGCTTCTTCAAGAAGGCTCCGAACATTCTTTTCATAGGTCTCTTCCGTCTCGAAGGTACCTGCGAAAGAACACTCCCTATCTTCCTTGACTGAACGGATACGCCCCTTGACGATATCAATTGCCCTCTTTCGATTGAACTGATCATCACCTCGGGTGATGGATACGCCCCAGGTGCCATCCTGAAGCCAACCGAAATACAGGGTGCGATCGTCTTCCTGAATAAAGACTCGTCGCCACTCTTCATGGGAGCTAAAGTCTCTTCCATAGACAGCGATGCCGTCATCACGCCAGGGAACCTGGAATTGACGACCAACAACCTCGATCTTCATAAACTTGATCTTCTCAAACATTCTCGTTCTCCGATAGATTATTTGTCAGGATTTCCAAATCCTCCAGGTCGTGTCGTTCACCTAGTGTTGGAATTCCCATGTCCTTATGGCGAGTTGTTCGCTCTGCTTCACGAGAGGCCAGAAGAAGAGCACTCAGCTCTTCATCTGAAACATCAGAAGGGAAGAACTCTCTGGCTTGGTCTCTGATACCAGGCCAATCTTCCTCCTCCCAATTGTCCCAATGTCCAAAAAGATCCTCTCCATAGACATCAAAGCCAATAGTCTCTGAGTACCAACAACTATCAAGAAATCGAGAGATCCTCTCAATACTTCCAGTCTTGATATACTCCCCAGTATCCGAATTGATTCGACTATAAGTGAATTCTGCCCCTGTCCAGCTCTTTAGTTCGCTCTCATCGTTATGAGTATCTCCTGAACCCCAAAGATCAGGGGTAGGCATACAATCGATGATATCTTTTGGAACACCAAGACCTAAGGCCAATTGATAGACCTCACCTTTGCTGAGCATGGCAATTGGATTGCAATCTACCGCTCCGTCTCCACGCTTCTGATAGAAGCGGAGGAAGCGGTCTTCACACTCATTCCCCGTACCATATCGGATACCAGATCCGAAAAGTTTTGCCATAAAATCTCCAACTGGAGTTCTTAGACATGAACGAAGAGAGCCAGCTACTGTTGTATTGGTCTCAAGACATGTTAGAAGAACTTGCTCTACATGTGTGTCAGGCTGTCCTGCAAACGCAACCACAGTTCGCTTCAGAATTTCATTGAGAAGATCAGCATGAATATCTGAAAGATCTAAAGAGATAAGAGGAACCTTAAAGACATCACAAACCTTCTCTGCTCGATCACGAGACTCAATGGATGAGTCAATGTTTGAGTAGACTGCTATGAGATTGCCTGGTCCCACTGCTCTTGTAAGCAGTCCAAGCACAACAGCAGAGTCCACCCCTCCTGAAACATCGATCTGTGCCTTGGTGGCTCTCGCTCTGCCTTGCAGAGCGACAATCTCTGTCACTCTGTTCTGTATGAGTCTTTCGACATCAAGTACGGGCATTGGAATCCTTTGTTAGTTCACTCGAATGATATCGATAGGTGCAGTTGTAAGATCTTCTTTTGTATCAAAGATCAATGCTTTGGGATATTTATACTCACTTGGAATGACACAAGTTCTGATATCACCCACAACAGCATCCCTTCCTGTATGGGTATGTCCTGAAACTACGATCTTGACCTTGGAAAACTTTTTTATGAGGTCACCCATGGTCAGATGGCCAAAATAGGCACTGCCTATGTTCCAATTATAGTCGCCAACACGACGAGTCATCTGTTCTTCAAAAACAGGTACGTGTGTAATGACGACTATCTTCTTGATTTCAGGTGATTCTGTCGCTGCTGTCAAAGCTTCTTCAAGATGATCTCTGCATTCTCTGGCGAATTTCTTATCGCTCCAGTCACCATCTATATGCTCTTTGTCAGCGATGATCGTATGCTTGTTCGCCCAATACCACTTGTCATTTTTTGGAATGTTTGGATCTTTGGCAGAATAGTCGTACCATCCTACATTTCCAAGAATTGCTACATCATCACACTGAACAAATTCCAGTTCATCAAGCCAATTGAATCCATGATTGGTAGCTGCTTTTGGCAATAGCTCATTATAGAGCTTCCGGCTATACCCTTTTCCTTTTCTGCTGTCCTTATAAAAATCATGGTTCCCAGGAAGAACACAGAGTTGAGGAGGAATTGCGTCTAGCTTGAATCTTTCAGCACATAGCTCAAGAATTCTTTCAAAGTCTTTGGCGACTGTCCATGGACAGCTGGTCAAATCGCCAGCTATGGCGAATATATCCAGTTCTTCTTCTGTAAGTCGTTGTATTAGACGAATTACAGTCTTTTCAGTCGTATGACCTAAATGAATATCAGAAGTTATGGCTATCTTTGGCATGGTTGCCCTTGGGGATTTGAGCCCTTTTCTCCTAAATCGCTTAGATGAATAGTTCGTTATATACCAAACTATCAACTTAAGATCTTACTCAGCACGCTTTAGGTATCTTAACCAGATATAGACGATCAGGCAATAGTCTCAGAGGTTTTCCATCCTGAAACGATATGTCACCGCTCTTATTAACTTTTTTAATTTATTAGGTTAGTTAAAAGTATCTACAAGTACTTGCTTGGTTCCCCGTGACCAGGCCTCAAGCTTTCTTCGGAGTATTTTTCAAGGACACAGTCCTCTAATAAGCTCTCCTAACGTAGCGCTCAAATCGTTGTCACTTGGTGGTGCCACTGAACCCGACTCGCTGAAGCAGCGTATCGAGGGTGTGAGCACCTGCATGCTGCAATCGAGGGAAGGCAGCAGAAAGAGCCTTTGCCTGAACCGTCTGAATCTCGACGCTTGCACGTCGAGCACCGGCAGGACCAGCATACTTACCTTCACGCAGAGCCGCAGCAGCCTTTGCCTGTGCAAGCCCCTTGACCTGAATGCCCTCTGCCTGCATCTTTGCAGCAGCCAGCTGGGCCTTCGCCTTTGCCTCTACCTTGTAAGCCTCACCCTGTGCGACCTGCTCTGCAGCAAGCCTGTTCGCACGAGCAGTCTGCTCCATCTTCTGCACATTCGCCTGAGCACCGGCCTTCACAGCCAGAGCATGCTCCTCAGCAGTCTTTCTCTGCTGAATGGCAAGGACAGCCTCTTCCTTTGCAGTCATCGTATCCGAAATGACCTTCTCATAGTCAGGCTCAAGACGAACCAGATCAATGATCAGATCCTCTGCAACCATGCCATTCTTCACCAAGGCAGAATGCTTTCGGAAGACCTTAAATCCTGCTGCTCGAATCTCATCTCGAGAGCCAGCATAGATTGCCTTGGCCTCGTGCTTCTCACACAAGCCCTTCAAGACTCCGGTGACAGTAGGCTCAATCCACTTGCTCTCGTAATCCGTACGAGCTTCTTTGTGAATCAGCGGCATCTTTGTCTTGTCTGCACGATACCTAAACGTACCAGACAGCCAGACCTTTTGTGCGTCACTGGACTTGCAGAGAATCTCTCCGGAATCACGCTCGATCTTCTCTCCCTTTCGCTTGGAGCCGAAGTTGTACAACTGTTCCGACGCATCATAGACGTATACGGTGGTATAGAACGGGTTGATGAAGTGAGTGCCATCAAGCAGCACTTCATCCTGAACTCCGTCCCAGGTCTGGATGACACCGACTTCGTGACCTTCGATGGTCTCGATGCAGCCGACTGCCAGAAAGGATACCAAGAATGCGCCAACAGCGAAAATGGCAAGGTAGAAAGTGGTCTTTGGGGACATACTAAGGTTCTCCTAATAAGAAGTGTTGTTGAGCTCTCTCTCGAGTTCAAGTTGTGCTTGAAGATCCTCTTGGATCTTACGTTCGGTAAGAAGCCTTTCTCTGTTGAGATCTGCTTCAAAAAGTCTTTCATCTCTATTGCGTCGATTGATAAGAGATCGGTATGCTTTTTTTACATATGGCCAAGAAAGCCACATCATTCCAAAGATACCCATCAACGGGACAAAGAATAGAAGGACTTTCATCAAGGCCTTCTTCCCTTGCCCTTGCCTTTGCCCTTCCAAGTCTTTCGGGAGCCAAAGTATCCAGGAGGATTCTTTGCTCGAACCTCAAGAGGTCGGCCATGAACAGGACTTGGATCAACCCAACGATCGCCAATGCGAATCTTGCCGCTGCGCTCATCAAAGCCAGAGATAGGTACTGCCATTCCGCGTTTTGTACGAGAGGACAGAGCTTTGAGCCTTCTCTTCTCAGCCTGACGCTTTTCCCTACGCTGTTCACGTTCTTGTCGTGCCATTGTCTCTCTTTCCTTCTTGAGTTGTTCCCAAGATGTCTTGCTCATGCGTGCCATAATTACCTCATCGTGATAGACGGAAACCGACCTTTGGGTCGATCAAGAAAAGGTGAACAAATCGATTCATGAGCTTATCATCTCTAACATTGAAAGTATTGTTGCAAAGATTGCAAGAATCAAACCTGAAATTGCAACTACAATCAATACTTCAAGAAGATGACTTTTCATCTGCCTGTTCGTTTCGTTCTTTTTCCCATCTTACTCTCTTCTCTCCTGTAACATCGTAATACTTAAAATACAGATCAAAACCAAAGGAAAGAGGCCAAAGAAGAAAAGTGGCAGTTGTTGCAATTATGGGATCATTGCGAAAAGAAGCTTTGAAACTACGATGATCGGTAAGGTATAGCCAGATGCCATAAACCATTCCCGTTGTAAGATAAATAAAGATGTACTTCATCTTACTTCTTTTCGCTTGTCTTTTGTGCCTTTGCACATGCACGATTGATGCAACGTCTAGGAACGATCTGTCCTTGAATGCTTTCCACAGGCTGAAGTTCGAATTCATTCATGTTGCAACAAACTTGGCATGCATCCCATCCACACTTGACCGCACGAGTACGAAAATCACCCGCTCGTCGACGAATGATCTTGGCGGTACTGGGATTCCTTGTAGTCTGACTCATCTTTTGATCTCTCCAAAAATTAGAAGGGCAATTCCTCAAAATCGCCACCGTACTTTATACTGATGGTTGGTGGATGATTACATGGACACTTGCACCAATCTGGTCCTGCACAACGACGTTCCTTACAGGCTTTCTTGCTACAGGCGATAAAGTTCGGTGATTCTTTTATCTTTGCCTTCCGACAAGAATAAGGATTGATAAGGTTGATTATATTGCTGTTCCAATATTCCCTATATGGAACATACTTTTCCCAATCATCAGGAATGCTTTCCACTTTATCATACCAAGATCCCCAATCAGTGATCACTCCACCAGGCTCACTATTTGGAGGAGCAGTGTTATGAATGATCAGATCGCCAACGACGTATCCATGAATTATGGTCAGACGACAAGCTCGAGAGATTGCCTTCCTTCCTTCAGGTGTCTTGTTGGTAAAATATGGCATTGGATTCCTAAGTTAGAACAGGTAGCCATCAGAGGACTCGAACCTCTCCTTCTCAACCAAGCATCTCGCTTCTCGGAGAACCCCTTCGTACGCAGGTCCGTCCGCCTTACACGACATCCGCTTGTCTTGTTGAACTGCACCCCGTGTGCTGACTGGCCATTACGCCATCATTAAATCAGATAAGTCACCGGAGCAGGATTCGATACCTGCAAGAGTATTGATACAGCGCTATATCAATACCCAACAGGCTCTTCCGTCCTGCCAGCTTTCAGAGGACCTCCATGGATAGTCCTATTTTGCTCACCCGGTCAGAAATGGAGGGGGCCCGGCGGGTAATCATCCCGTGATGTCCGGATTACCCCAGAAAAGTTGACCTGTCGGGAATCGAGCCCGAAACCGAAGAAAGCCTGCAGTCTTTCAGACGATCAGAACACCTACTCTCGAAAGAGCGTTCTCTGGCCAGAAGGTTTTACTTGGTACCAAGAGCTTCTGCGTGACGATCCAACGCAGCATTCTCTTCCCACCTCAGCTTCAAGGTTGCGAGCCTCTTCTCACTAAGATTGTAAGTGACATCATCCTTGAACAAGGTGATGTCTTCACGACAGTTTGGTGCACCCCGTCGCCAACGATTGAAATTCTGGCGATACATGTACTCATTCAAGAGTCCTGCCGTAAGACTCATGGGCCATGCCAAGGCGGTGACGGTGAAATTATCTTCGTCACCCATCGTCTCTTGAAAGATATGTGGTGCTGCAAAGTGTGTGATGATTGCGATTGCTAAATAGACAACAGAAGCAACAAACAAGATATTCATAGAAAACTCCTAGGGGTTTGATTTGAAAAATGGATGACAAACCCTCTAAAAAAACCGATGACAAACCCTCTAAAATAGGGGTGCCCCCGGCGGTATTACCCGCCGGGGGCTTGGGACTGAAGCTGCTGGCCTGCGGCTAAAGAGCCTTCGCCTGGAGCTTCTTCTTGGTGGCGTCGTAGGTTGCCCAGATGGCCTCATAGTCCAACTTGGACAGGCCCTTGTGGTCGTGGAGCTGACGCCCAAGAGCGTCGAGCAGACCAGGCTGATTGAGCAGCTTGGCCCGCTTTCCAGCCGCTCGGATGGCACGCACCAGCGTAGCCACCTGTCCCGGATTCTGGGACGTGAAGCGGAGGAGGAGTGTGCTCCTCATCTGACCACGATTGGTCACGTTGTCGACCTGGAACAGCGTCTTGTTCACTCGGTGAGACATGACGCTCGGCTCGACTTCGAGCCTGCCTTCCCAGGCACGAGCCTCCTTGCTCCCCTCATAGAAGCCGATGGTCTTCGTGACTCCCGGCTTCTTGGGATTGGGGTGCTGGATGGGCTCACCGTCTTCGTCGCTGTCGACGAGGAAGGGGAACTCCAGATTGACCTGAAGGTCGAGGAGGTCGTCAATGCGCCAGATACCGCGCTCATTGATGTTCCTTTCACGCCAACGGTCCCAACGACGGTGCCCACTCAAGCGCCTCCGCCTGATGGCGATGGCGACGGCCGACGCCGTGATGGGCCCGAGCGCCTTGAAGTGCTCCGAGGCGAGCATTTCATCCACCGTGGCGTGCTGGAGATCCAGCCCGTCAGGCAGGGTGAAGCCCGTCTGCAACTGCTGCTTCAGAGTGGCGAGGCGGTCAATCCATTCCTTCCGAACGAGCCAGAAGAGCGCCTTCTTCTGGGCCCTCACGTCCTTCGCCGTTCCATCGGCCTTGGTCACCGAGCTGGTCGCCCGCTGGGCCTTGCCCATGATGCGACCCACCATGCCGAGACGAGAGACGACACGGTCCTTCCCGTCGAAGTCCTTGATGCGGCGATAGCCGTCATTCAAGAACGCACGAACCTCCGGACCCTTGTGCTTCAGGAGCCAATCGAAGGGCTTCTTGAGACTCCCTTCCCACAGCCAGTCATGCTCGGGGATTTCATCCTCGAACTTCGTGACGGTGTGCTCCATCAGCTGCTCACGCAGCTGCTCGAACTTGACGAGGAGCGGCTGGGCGTTGAACTCCATCACACTCAACATGAAGTCGTGCTTGCACTGCTTGCCGTACTCTGCATCGATGCGGTCGAGTGCAGCGATGGCGGCATCATCCAACGGGTGCAGGTATTGCCCATTCCTCATCACGTCAGTGCCGAGAGCGACGTTGTCGGCTTCTTCCGCTTCGGTGATGAACTGGTGCAGCTCGTACCACAAGTCCGGCCACGCCTGAGCGATGGGCATAAGATTCCGAGAAGGATTGAGGTCCTTGTCGAGCTTCTTGTAGTCCCAACCGAGGGTCTTGCCCGTGTCCAGCCGCCAGCGGCAGTACTCGGCCTGCGAACGCCAGGGGATGAGGTCGCTCTCCTTAAAGGAGAACGAATCGGTCGAAACGACCGTCTCACCCACGTCTTCGAAACAACGACGCTTCTCCAGGTACTTCACCCAGTTCTGCGTGTTCTTGATGTCGCCTTCGATGGCGGCCTTCTCGGCCCAAAGGGCCTTCATCGCTCTTCCACCTGCCGTCTTGATGCTCTCGGTGACGAGAGCGAGCTTGGCCTGGAGTTCGGTCGCGACCAGCTCCCAGTCCATCAGGTAGTCCTGGTGCACCTCGATGCCGATGTCGACCATCTCCTCCTTCTGTTTGACTCGCTTGCCCTTCGACACCTGCTTCCAGTAAGAGGTGTACTCCTCCTTCTGGTTGCGAGCGAAGTTGAGGACCAAGTTGATGAGCCACGCCAGGGGGTGCCCCTGCGGGAAGTGGTCATAGAACTGCTGGTCCGTCTTCCCCATCGGGATACTATGGTCCCGTGGGGTGGAGTTGCGGTCGGAGTTCTCGTGGAGCGAACCCAACAGCTGCTGAGTGAACTCCTGCTCTGTCTCTCCCTGAGGCTCCCAGTCTTCGACCTCGCCGTCCTCACCGACCTGCGCGGACCCATAACCCTCGAGCGCCCACTTGGGCGGATGCTCGTGGTTCCGGTCTTCGCTGGTCTCGAGGAAGGCAAGAGCCTTCTCCTGCTCACGAATCCAAGCCTGCACCCGAGCCTCCCACTCCTCGCGGGACTCCAAGGTGCTGTCGAACTCGCCAGGCACGTTCTTCTCAATGAATTCGATGGCGTCCTTGCGGTTGCCGTCGTCGGTCTCGATGGGCTCACCGAACTCATCGATGAGTCCCGCCTCGACCATGGCCTGGTTGGCGATACCGATGGCATCGTCCAGCTTGTAGATGGACAACGGACGGTGCTCCAACTCCCGACGAGGAATGACCTCACGAGGCAGGTAACCGATACCGCCGACCTTCTCGCACATGCCAGACCACTTACGCTTGCACGTATCGCACTTCCCACAAGGGTCATACATACGAATACCGCTCACGACAGGCCGGAGAACCAAGTCTCCATCGTCGTTGCGGGTCAGGTAGGTGTCTTTGGGGTCGATGGTACGGTACAGGTCGGTACCGAACATGCCGTGGTTACGGTTCTGTTCGTAACGCCAGGCCGTGCCGTTGTACACGGCCATGCTCTGGTACACCATGCGGTCGAGCTGAGACATTTCGCTGATGCGGCGAGTCTCGTTCTCACCGACATCGAAGCTTTGGATGAGCTTGCGACGGATGATGCCCGTCTGCTTGCCATCCGAATTCTTCTCTTCGCCCAACTCAACCCATGTGGGAGGAGCATCCTGGGTGAAGATGGTGGATGTACGATTGTTGTGGCCGAGTCGCCCAAGCATGGGCTCCTCTTCTACAAACGTAAGGTGAATAGGTCGCTTTGTTTTCAACTTTCTTTCCTTCTTAGGGTTTCAGCTGTGTCTGTCTGTGTCTCTATGCACTGGAATAGCCCGTGGCCAAAAAGGCCACGGGCTACTCTAGCACTGCTCTGTCTCTGTGGGTCAGATTTCCGTACCCATCTCCACCGTCTCGCCCTCTCCAGCCAACGCCTCGATGTCCAGTTCCTCAACCGGGACCACCGGGACGAGCGTGGTGACCGGAGTCACCTTGCCGTCGAGCTCCTTCGTGATGGCTTCCACCATCTCGATGACCTCGGACTCCTTGACCCGCGAGAGGTTGATGCACGGAATGCCGTGGACCTTCGCATAGTCTCGAATCACCGTGGGCGCTCCACCACCGGGGATGGTGGTGTCAGGCCAGTACATCACCACGTCTGCGGCCTTTTCAGGCGCGCCGACACAGGAGATGTCCACGATGCGGAGCTTCTTGGCGGACTCCTGGAGGTGCTGCCACTGCAGTTCCACCTGGCTACCGAGAGCCTCGTACAGACCGATGTTGATGGGGTTGAAGCGCTGACCGGCAAAGAAGCCGACCTGCCCTTCCGTTCCCACCGACATGCCCTGCTGGGTGCGTCGGGCCTTCTCGGCGTCGGAGAAACCGACGAGAACCGAGAACCGAGTACCGTCCTGCTGGCGATAGCGAGCCAGGTCCAGGACAGCGTTCCGAGTGCGCCGTTCCGCCCGAATGGCCTTCACCTCGGCCTTCGGGTCCTTGTCATCCTTGAGAGTCTGACGAGCCGTCGCGCGGGCGGTCGTCAAACTCTCCAGGTACTCCGTTCCAGCCAAGGCGTATGCCTCCGCTCCACCCTCCGCATCGATGTCGATGTCGAAGTAGTCCGGAGTGGGGACAATGTCCTGCAACTCCTCACCAGTCTCCAGCGAGATGGGCAGAAGCCCGAGCATCTCACGGTAGTGGTTGGCATCGTTCCCGTTCTCGTCCTCGATGGACGGGAGCCAGGCGAGGACGACATTCGTACGGTCGGGGTCGACCTCCGAGAAGCCCTCGAGGAACGCCTGCGGTGCACCTCTGCCACCACTGGTGGTCAGGTCGATGTAGGCGGGGTCGCCTTCCGAGTCCTTGAACTCGACCTCGGCGAACATGCCACCGATGGTGCGCAGGGTGTCCATGCGCTCCGGAGGAATGTTGGCGCCGATGAAGGCGATGCGACCCGAAGGTGCGCTCTTACTGGTGTTGGTGCGAAGCTGCGCCATGACCTTGCGGACAGCGAAGCTGAGATTCGAACTGATGGTCTGTACGTCGGACATTTGGGAACCTCCCTGTGAGTCCTGTTAGCTTACTTATGTCTATTGTCTGTAGGTAGACAACCCTTACGGCCTGTCTACCTTAAATTCTACTTCCTGCGTTCCTGCCACTCAAGAGCGGCCTCAACCCGTTCTGGTGTTGGGTCCTCAACCAGTGTGCACTGGCCTTCGTACCCTTCAAATCCGTTGGCGACGAAATGCCGCTCCTCTTTGAGCTGAATCATCGTCATTGCGTCTCCGGTCTGCTGAGCAGTCCGAGTACCCAACCTTTGTCCGAGATCGTCCTTCATAGCGTCAACTCCTGAACCTTCTCCAAGCCCTCTTTGACTGCGAGGTCTATGACTTCGATGGACTGCGCCCGGCAATACCGGACACCGTGACCCGTACCACCTCCCCAAGGCACGTCGTGATTCAGACGTGCAATGCAGAGTTGAGAGTCACGTACGATCATGATGTTTCTTGCCATCAACTTCCTCACGAAAGCAGACAGCCTCTCCCAAGCACCGTGATACTCTTCAGCAATACGATACAACTCCGGGTCCTGATGCACGCTGGGCGCAATAAGGATGCGGTTCTTCGGATGCTGAGCATGACGCTGAAAGCCCTCGGATGGCAGGCAGAGAGTCACCAGCTCGGGACGAACCCGATTAGCTCCTCTTGCATAAGCTTGGTCAGCACCGGGAGCGTTACCACTCCACAACTCATGACCAGCTTCAACTATCCGAGCACCTAACATCTCCATCAGTGCAATCTCGGCATCACTTGATGCTCTGCTACCGATGCAACTTACCTTCATCTACCCTACCTCCACAAATCAACTCCCACTGTCCTATCCTGAACAGGTGAACAAGTGCCACCAACTAAGATAGAACTCAAATAGCATAACCGGGATAAACTTAGAACAGAGAGTGATACAGCTATACGTTCTGAACTAGCTATTGGCTATGAGAAAGCGAGGCGTGTAAGCCTCTAATGCTACTTGTCTCCTCTTCAGGCTTGAAGTAGTAGTTGGGAGCGGCGAAGGGTAAGGAGTCGCCCAAGCCAATTCTGGCCTGGTGCTCCTCGAAGGCACTGGGGACGCTCCGGTGTACCACCGCAGTGGCAGACACCCCAGTAGTTGTCGTGCCAGGTGTTGCCTTCGACTAGGAGCCTTGTTCCAGTCTCAAGCAACTTTTGGGCGAGTCGTGGGTTGGTGTGCAGGTCAAACTTCTGCACAGTAAGGTCCCACATTATTGCTGCTTTGACAGCGTCCCAGTCAGAGCGCATATCTACGCGCTGACCCAGGCGTTTGGCCTTGCCAGGGGTGGGAGAGATCTCAATTTCCTTACGTTCAGCAAGATTGAGAGTCTTGGCAGCCTGATAGGCATGCTCCGTGGTTGGATAGGAAGCTCCGTCAAGAGTGACGACAACTTCCTGGAAGTTGGAGAGAAAGCAATTGGGACCTTGAAAGTCCCGTAGGTAGGTTGTCAATGGTGCTCCTTGAGCCACGCGATGATGATATCACCATGGCACATCTTCTGATTCTTGCCGGCGTATCGACAGGAGCAGCCCAGGATCTTGTCTTTGAGCCCCACAACAAACGTGGCGAACTCCTCGTCCTTCATCATGGCCTGGAAGTATTGCTCATAACGAGCGATAGACTCCTCCCTTGGCTCATTCGGAAGAACCTCCATGCTGATGCCGACACTGTCAGCAAAGCCAAGGCCCCGAGAGATCGGAACCTCGAACTTCTGCTCTCGAATACATACAAGCTGAGTCATCGTTTTCTTCTATTGTGGAGATATAAGCAATAGCAAAGAACAAACAGGAAGCCAATTGTTTGACCAACTAAGATTCCCGTCATCATTCCCTCCCGACTACAATGATGCCATCATGCATGAGATGGCGAATGCGAGGACGAACCTCGTCTTCCCAGCTCAAGCCTCCCAAGCCACATCCAGGACGTGGCAGGAGACAGATGTCACCAGGATAGGCAAGATCACTAAGATGGTGAGCGCTCCTGACAATCAAATCAAGGTCACTTGGGTTGCGCCAATCAATCTTGGTGGGAAACGCCACCAACTTATATGTCGCTCCTATCACTCGCCCTATGACCGTAGTGTTGAAGACGTGCTTGCGCAACATCTCACCATACCTGGCATCGGGAAGCGGAGTCTGATACTCCTTGGTTGTTACGAGCCTAATATTGTCTCGAACGTGCTTGGCAACACCCGCGCTCATAGCTGCACGTCCACTGCCAGCTCTTCGAAGGTTCGTTGTCACGCAGACCATATCCGCTCGATAATAGTCTGCAAGTTGCCACAGATCACCTGTGGTCTCACGCATCTAAGCCTACCTCCAAGTGAACATTCCAATGAATACCCCATTGAAGCACTACATCGCCGACAGCTTCGGCTTTGGTAGCTCCAATGGATGAGTGAAGTACTCCCCCTATCATCACACTCGCTTTGAATGTAGCTCCGATGGGAGTAATCGTGATTCGCATAGGATCCATGTACCAGTAACCTCCAATACCCATCAACTCCAACAAAATGACGGGATAACCTTAACCGACCTACAGCTGAGCAGAAGCGCTCAGCCTAACCCGTGACCTCTCATACAGACAAGGTCACGGGCTAAACTAATGCTCCTTAGCGCCGTGTGTGCTTCGGGATCTTGCCACGACCCTTGCAGGGTTCGCAAGTGGTACGACTAATCACCTGCTTGATGGAGCCATTGCCATGGCAAGGAGTGCAATCCTTGAACAAACGCCGAACCAAGACGTAGCTATCGTCGGCGTTGTAAATCCACACCCCCTTCTCTTCCTGATAGGTGGCGTACTTGTCGAGCACGAACGAGTCCACCCGAACCGCGAACTTGTTACCGAGCTCGCGAATCTTGTCTCCATCCTCCCCACGATCAAAGAAGCACGCACCCTTGGTGAGCCCGAGCTGATACAGCATGGACTCCTGAATCCACGCCAACGCTGCACTGGCAGGAATCGGTGCAATGACCCCCCAATTGAGCGTGCTTAGCACGTACGTCTCAACGCCGTACTCGTTACGTTCACACTTCGACTTGATCTGACTGATCAGGTCTGCTTGGTCCTCGGACTTATCCGAGATCTTGAATCGCTTATCAATCATGCTTGCTCTCCCTTCCAGATGTTGGTGGCGACCAGGTCCTTGAGCGACAAGGACCCCGGCAACCTGTAGACGTCAGCTCGTGGAGGCATGGTCGCCCAGATCTTCTGGGTCGACGGACACACCGCCGCCACATGAAAAACACATGACTTCATTCTCAACCTCTTCACAAAGCTCATCACAACAAAGCTCATCACCTTCAGGTAGAAAGCTCTCCTTACACACAAAACAAATCTTCAACTGTACTTGCTCCTTTACTGTATCTGTACTAGAGTTAGGGACAACTGGTCTTAGTGTCTCCTTGGGTCTTTAGACCCTTAACTCCGGGGTTAATGAATAGACCAATGATCTCAGCAGCTTAGGTCTCTGGAAGGCTCTGTATACTGGGTTCTTGATGGGTTAGATGACCAGCTGGGTCCCCTAACCCAGTATACAGAGAAAGTCCAATGATTCCAGTCACTTAGACCCCTTTCCTACCTCTTCCAAACCCTATGTTCCTTCCTCCTAGAACCCGCTTGGTAGCGGAGTCGTTGAGGTTATTGTCAGTACCGCTTAAGCTTCCCTGCTTAAGCACCTCTGTCCAAACCGCCTCTCCTGCTCTGCCAAGTTAGTAACAAACCCTGTCTTATCAGGCAGTTACAACAAGACGGGTACAAAGGAAGGAACGAATCAGGGTGCTCTTATATAAACCATGGGGACGGTTTACCTCCTTGGTTGGTTATTGTAGCCTAAGGGCGGACTGGCTGGAGAGGTCAGATAGCGTAAATCCGAAGGATTGCAGCACTAGACATCTCTTGACACAAAACGCCCTTAGGTCACTTTCTCCTCTCTGGGCTACTCTTCCAGCCCGGCCTCGGTCTCCTCCTCAGCCACCTCGGTCGCCTCATCCGGCTGGGGCAACGTCATGTACGGGACCCGACGAACGAACTCACGAGCATTCGTCTGACAGTCCCAGAACCCGTTCAAGGTCCCATCATTCTGATTGATCATGGACGGGTACATGGTGTTGAAGTGGAAGGCGACGAGAGCCGACTCCTCCGAGTCCTCATGACGAGACGCCATCGAACCGTTGAAGTACGCCTCCAGATCCAGGGTCATGGCCGCCTGGAACCGCTCCCAGACCACCGTAGGCGCCCAGATGTAGGACTCCGGGGTATCCGCCCCCTGCAAGTCCGCCACATCATACTCGGACCGGCTCATGGAGAGCTTGCCGACCAACGGCATGGCGAACCGCTGCCGCAGGATGAACGTGCCCCAGTACATGCGCTGAGGGAACCGCCGGTTGAGCTCCTGCTGATTGAGCTCCCGACGATCCTGAGCCGACGGGTACTTGATCTTGTTGAAGTAGAAGATGCCCTCGGCACGAGCCGGGACAAAACGAATGGTGACGCCAGGGAAGAAGTGCAGGCGGCTCTGCATCACACCCTTGTCGTCCGAGATCTGGTGCTCACAGAGCTCCAGCTCGTGCTTCTCACGCGTGGTGACCTCGCCCTTCGCCACCTTCATGGCCATGGTGCGGGACACCTGGTTGATCCGCTGCGTGTACTTCCGCTTGGCACGATCCTCGTTCGTGATGGCCTCGTGCTCGAAGGCCGTGTTGAGCTTGAGCAACAAGTTGCTCAGCTCATCGGTGGTCATCGTGGTGGTGTCATACTGCACACCGGCAAACATGATCTTGTGATCACTCATAGCTGACTTCGCTCTCTTTGCTGTTTCGGACGGAGAACATCTCTCCCTCCATGTAGTCCTTGTCGTTCTCGATCTTCGGCTCCTCGATGCTGATCGTTCCCCAGAACTCCTCCAAGAAGTCCCAAGACGCCTGTGTCTCTCCTTGCTGGTCGGCTGTCGCCGCCAACGCCATCTTTTCCTGATCACTCATAACATTCTCCTTCAACTTAGCCACGTATCTATCCTCCAACAGTAGGGAAACCCTGTGTTCAGGGTGTGAAAAAGGTCAATGATAAGGTACAGCCACCTAGACTGCCCTCCCCACCACCAAGCTCCTACCCAAACGATAGAAGCATGGTAATGGAAAGATTAGGTTAGGATGGCAGCACCAAACCATACCTGCTGCATCAACCCAACCCTGTGAACTACAGGGTCAGGTCTATGGGGTCAGACGACTACCCAGCCGCCACCAGTCTGCTGCTCAAGGATGATTCCCTCCTTGAGCCGTGAGGTGAATGCCTCCTTCTCGTCTTTGCGTTCCTTGTCCCTCTCAACGGCTGCCTTCAGCCATTCGAGGAGCTCGACCTTTTCCAGCAGCAACGACATTTGCCACTTCATGGCCTCCACATAAGGAGACATGATGAAGAGTTCGAGCATGGTGTCATAGGCGATGACATGGATCACGGTTGCGAACAAGGTCACGAAGGTGAAGTAGAGCCCAAGCCCTATATAACCAACGTCAAAGGCCGCCAACGCAAGCGTGCCAAAGATTGCTACGCACCAGAACCATGACAGGGTGACTCCGAAGCCGGTCCAGAACGTTGGGCTGACAAGTGTCGCCAACGTAGCCCAACCGATCTTCTTCAGGGTGTTCCATCCTCCCCACTCCAAGGCGTTGTAACGCGCCATGCAGAGGTTGTACTTCGCACCCATCCAGTCATTCAACTTACGGATAGGCCAGGTCACCCCAGCCCACGCCTTGCGAAAGAAGTCTCGCAAGGGTTTACGCCAACAGGTGGTCGAACGCCATGCCGTGCACGATCAGCTCGGCGAGGATGAAGGCCGTCAGGAACAGACCCCAACCCCAGAAGCCAGCGCTGAACAGCATGTAGGCCCACGTGGGCAGACCCATGAGGCTGATCAGGGTGACACCGAGGACGAACATGCCGCCGTACACCGGGCGGTCGAACAGAGCCGCACCGAAACCGGCGAGGGCCTTGCGGATCGAGGACCACGAGGAGCTGAAGAAGCCGTTGCCGGTCTTCCACTCGAGGGCGTCGTACTTGGTGGCGCACCACCCCTGAGCACAAGCCATCTGGCTGCCGAACCAACGAACGGGGGTGGCGATGAAGTTCCAGGTCGAATTAAGGAAGCTACGCATGGTAGTACTGTCTCCGAATCAGATTGAAAGTAATAACGAAAGAAAGCAGGGGAGCGGGATCTACAGTCCCGCTCCCCTTAGACACTACGAGGAAACCGCGGTGGTATCCAAGATGGGAGAACCCTCCTCCACCACGACGTCGTTGTAGCCGAACGCCTCGAGAATGATGAGCCCCGCCGAAGCGATGGCACCAGCAAACACGAGCGTAAACGCCACGGTCATGGTGGGAAGCACGAACGGGAGAACCACAGCGGTCGTAGTGACCACCAGATCCACCCACTTACGGTGACTGACCACGAAACGAGCCGCAGGCGGCCAGTACGTGAGCAGCCAAGCTGCCGAGGCAACCAAGATCACGCCACCCAGGGTGGCAGTGGTCATGGCCATCGAGCCGAAGCTCAATCCCCAGACAGTGAGGGCAGCAGTGCCACCCAGCCACATCTTATCCCGAAGGGTAATGCGTAGCCAGAGGCCATGCGCCTTGTTCCAAAGGGATTCGATCCCTTCGAAACGGTTGAACAGAGCTTGCACTCTATCCTCCTAAGCTGTGACAGGCTCCTGAGAGCCAGTCGGGTTGACGCTCTTCTCCTCACGCTTGGCCTGAACCCAGCGGTAGGTGACGAGCGGGAGAGCGAACACGTAGCCCACCCCGAACATGACCCAGCCAACGACGCCCAGAATAACGTCGGAGAGCATGAGCGTGATCGAGTAGAGGGCCACGGTCGTACGGACCGGGAGGAACGAAATCGTCTCTGCCCAGTTGATGGTGGTTCCGTCTTCTTTGTAACGGACCCAGCCACGATGTACGATCACCGAAGCGGTATTGTACAACTTGGTGACCGGCCAGAGCAGGACATCTGTTGTCCAGTCCCAGCCAGTTTGGAGCCAATTGCGATCTGCCATTGTCTTGTATCTCCTAGCACAGTTGACGAAATGGGGCCTTTTACCGACATGCCCCAGGTCCCGACGACTAGGCTGCGGGAGCAACCTCGGGCTCAGGCGTCACAGTGACGCTGGGCTCGGACTTGCGGTCTTCCCACCGCCCTTTCAGCCACGCGATGCCGCCGTCCGCCATCTCGAGGAGGAGGACAACACCGATGAAGGCTGCCAGCACGAATGCCGTAGCCAGGCCTGCGGTGAGCGCCACGCCGAGCGTGACGGTCTTGAGGACGAGACCCGTAGCCTTGACGGGTGCCCAGAGGGCGGTACGCCAGGTTTTGGGCCACCAACCCTCGAGGGCAGTGCCCTCGCCGTCCTCGCAGACGATGAAGGGACGATCCCAACAGTAGTTGGTAAGACGGGCGAACTGCTGGAAAGGCCAGCTGATGAAGGTCTTGAGCGTATCCATGGATACACCCTCCTATGTCGAACGTCCTTGCTTAAGGGACAAGAAAGCAGAGCGGACACTTAATGACCTCCGCTCTATAGGTCAGACAACGTTTACAGCGCCGGCGAAGCCTCGAACGTGGGCTCCGTGGTGTAGGTCGCCACGGTGTCCTTCACGAGGTCGATGACCTCACCGAAGGCACCCGAACCGTACATGAACGAAATGCTCGGCAGGACCTTGATGGAACCCAAGACGAAGGCACCCACCCAGAGGACAGCGGTGATGGCGGGGCTCAACACCCAGCCGATGATGCGAACGGCGGCACGAGGCAGCGCCAGGGCGATGGACATACCCCAACGGGTCTCACCAGCGTCATCGAGCTGACGGAACGAGTCCTGACCGAAGCCTCCGAACACGATACCGTAACCGTAGGCCACCTTGCGGAAGGCCCAGATCGTGCCGGCCTTGATATTCGTAACGCACGTATTAAAGAAATCACGCATGGTCTTAACACTCCGAACACAAAAAGCCCTTGCCTAAGGGACGAGAAAGGCAGGGTGAACACTTAACGACCTTCACCCACATAGGTCGATCAGATCTAGTCTAGAAGACTAGGCAGTCGCGGACGCGGTCTCGCCGGCGGGGGCGCTGGC
>Ga0080013_1000021_pt1 | contig 194365 bp, 217 predicted proteins | sample ETNvirenome_6_85_FD_69236 | JGI IMG/M metagenome (GOLD analysis project Ga0080013, IMG submission 69236) | Marine viral communities from the Pacific Ocean - ETNP_6_85 (SPADES assembly) (version 2) | ecosystem: Environmental > Aquatic > Marine > Oceanic | place: Pacific Ocean | collected...
AGGCGGCGGTGGCGGCGGCGGAGCAGGCGGCGGTGGTAATCGTGGCGGCGGCGGAGCAGGCGGCGGTGGCGGCGGCGGAGCAGGCGGCGGTGGTAATCGTGGCGGCGGCGGAGCAGGCGGCGGTGGTGGAGGTAGAAATTACTAATGGCTAAATTTATTAACAGAAAAGAACAAGTAATAGATCTGAAATTAACGGGTTATGGTAATTATTTGTTTTCCATAGGAAAATTTGAACCAATTTATTATAGTTTTTTGGATGATAATATCATTTACGATGGCGCATATACCGGGCTTAACGAAAAACAAAATGATGTGGTTTCACGTATTAGAAATGATTCTCAATACATTGAAAGCTTGGTGATGTTCCAAGATGCAGAAAATCAATTTAACACCTTAAATACCGAAAACGAAAATGATGAAGATAATGATTATTTAGTTTATTTTCAAACCGACATAGAGCCTATGAGAATCGAACCTAGAGTTGATAACTATAGATTTGATGCAATGATCGGAGATGCTTACTTGGAGGGTGATACTCAGACCGCGCCGGCATGGAAAATTGTGGCGTTAGAAGGAACCATTGTTTCATCTTTCCAGAAAGATAACAAAAACCAAATTCGCATTCCTCAAATTAACATTAATCTCAATTATGTTAAACAAATCGAAGACTTCGATCCCAACGTTATATTAACGGAAGAAGATTTTAGAGAGATAGTGGTGACATCAGATCCCTTCGCGGATAACCGAGTCATAAAATTAGTAAGAGAAAATTTGTTAGTTTACGGAGAAGAAGTTAATACTGCTCTTTTGACGGAGAATTTTGAAATAGAGATATTTGAAGTAGATGCCGATGCTTATCCCAAAACATGGATTGATGGTTCGAGCAGAGATGCGTTGATGAGAAAATATTTTCCTAATGAGAATACTTCTATCCAAGGAGAATTAATGAAGACCATCGAGAGTGAAGATGGAACCCTTATGGCAATTCAAAAAGATGCGGAACATGCCACCAAAAACACTCAACTGACAACTAATTCTGTAGAATATTATTTTGATATACTTACTGATGCCGAGATCGATATTAAAAAGGCATGTAAAATAGCTAGCGAATTTAATAAAGATTCATATTATGTGGATTTGGATTTTGATTGCACTTCTCTGAGATCTACCGAACCAGAGGATGTGGATATATATGGAAAAGTAACGGAGCCTGAAATATGTCAATAACGCGTTTTTCTGGAGATTTAGTAACAAAGTTTGGGAAACTGATGCCCACTCCTTTCATAGAAAAGGTGGTAATCGATACATCTGCTTCAACCGGAGTGACGGAATTAAAAATAAATTTGGCGTTTTATTTTGATTTAAACGAATGGGGAGTTGGTAACTTTGCAGATTATATGAGTGACTTTACTACCGATCAATACGCGGGAATCGGCTTGCTATTGTGCATGCAAGAAGCGGATAGTCCCGATCGGGTTTATGATAATTTGGTAAGTGGCAAGTGGTCTATTTTAGAAGGAATATCTAACAGCTTTTTGGCCGGTGGAGAGAATTACGGCTTCAGCACAACTTATGAGGGTTCGGAGGTATACGGAGGGTCAATTAATGGTTTCCAACAAGTGTCGAAATCTAACTTATTCTTTTTAGATATAGCTCTGAGCAATTATGAAGAAGAGACTTTTTATGATGCTCAAAATAATCCGATAAAAAAGATAACTTTTAGAGATGCATCCTTACCTTTGGGTATATTCTATGACAACAACCCCGATACCAAACTTATAAATATGAATACCCTGGCGAACCTCCCGATGGGAGGTGATCCCCTTAGTGTCCTCGTGACTGCAAATTTTTTGAGCATAGCCGAGGTGGTTAGTTCTAGAATAGAAAAAATGGGATTATTGAGTTTTTCTTATGTCTTTGGAAATAGCGCCGAATCTCAAGGAACTCAAGGAACTCAGTGGAACACATATGTGGATGGAATGCTTCACGATCCTCCTTTGTTTAAAGCCGGAAGGAAAAAGGTTTTTGAATCTGGATTTTCAAATGCGGGATTTATTACATTAACAACCAACGGATCGTTGGTCACTTCGGAAGAAGATATTTTTATTAATCTAAATGGAGATGTGATTGATAATGTTATTCAATCATTGGATGGAGATTACTATGAGCAAGACGATACTCTTTTGGATACCATTCGTAGCGACATAGCAGAATTAGCATCTTTCACAACAGATGATTGGCAGCTTCAAAGTGTTTATGATAATATAAATTATATTTTACAACTTTACGGAAGTGATGTGTTTTTGTTGAGAGAACTTAATGAGTTTCGCAGAACATTTCCTGATAAATCTACCACCACTCCAGTGGGAAGGTTTTATAATGTATTTAGAAATAAGATAGCAGATGCTGACTTCTTAGTGAGAAAGGGGGTTCAAGTGAGACGTGAAATAATTTCTAATCCTCGCATTATAAATCTTCGTGAATCTATCTTCCAACAGAGTCAGGTTAGTGTGCCACTCCCATACTTCTCCATGTTGGAGAGAGGGGAAGCTTTTGATTATTACGCAGATGGCACCGCCGGAATCCCCACAACGTGGAATCGATCATATGCTTACATCTACCCCGGCGCAACCAGATATACGAGGGAAATGCTCAAAAAAGATAATGAATATTTATTTAAAGATTTTGGTTTTTTCTTTTTTGATTATGAAAAAGCCTTAAAATTTTACAGTAAAATTTCTCATATTTGTGATGTAACTAAGTTGGAAAATTTCTATGGAAAGGAAGTTGTTTCTTCCACTTACAGATTAAGAAAAGCCTCAGTTTATTTAAATATGTATAAAACTGCAGATGCTGATGGAACTATTCCGATATCTACAGGAGATGTGGTGCCTAATAAAGGTAACGATTGGGATGAGGTATTGAAAATGACATCTTTTTATAATACGAATCTCAATTTGTCTAATCCAGCCCCTCAGTCTTTTACGTTCCAAGTGGAACCGGGCAATGAAGAGTTGGCAGACGAGAGTTACAATGGGGGTCTGGGCAACCAGTGTTCTTATATTACATTGCGTGGCTTTCGTGCAGCCACATTGTCAGGGCTTGATGTTTCAAATAAACTATATAGACTTATGTGTTTTGAATTTCAGAAACTTAAAGTATACAAAGCCACCGGTCAGTCCAGTGATTGGCAAAGTGATTTTGAGGCTGTGACATCTTATGCTGATAATCGAAGATGGTTTTATGAATTCGAAGTTACCATACAGGATCGTAGCGAATTGTTATTTTATAAAATAAAACAAGACTTTGAAAATATAAAGGAATCCTTTGAACATTTTGCAGGCGGCGCAATGGAGTCTTGTTCGAGCACAATGGATGGTTTTTTGAGTGATTTTTTTATTGAGGGAGTGGAAGAGCGCTATAGAGACAACCCCGAAGAAGCCCCATGGAATAGGGCACCTCTTTTAATAGAATTTTATGATGATTTGTTTTTTGATAGATATAGTGGAGATATAGATAAAATCTATAGGGCGGCCGCAAATTCTTCCACAAAACTTAATCCCAAAGCTACCACAACGGAGCAGTTGAGTTTATATCTAGATAGAATTAATTCACTTGACGGCATAATAACAGGAGAAGGATCTGAATCAACAGATATAACGCCTCATAGCGTTTATTCTGCAATCCCCGGGATATCTACGCCGACGGATTATGTAGTAAATAGCGAAATTGTCTTTGGGAGAAGAAGCGAAGATGCGACAGAAACTAGTTGCTATACGGTTACAAACTTAAGACCATATCAAGATATAAGCAACATTGGGATGGCTGCGGCAGAACAAGTAGTCCAAACAGGAGTCTCACAAATATCGATGGGGAATGATGCAATAAACGTTATTTCTCCGGAGAGATGTTCTCTTCTTGATTTCATGATGATAACGTGTGGTTATGCCGGCACAGGTTTATGGAGCGCTTACTCCGCATGCGTGGAAGCCCCCGGCTCGCTGGAACAATGGTGGAAAGGCTACCCAGAGTCGGGCACTGCGGACATTGGGATAAGTGGTGTGTGGACCCAAAGATTTTTTGCAACCAGGTATTGGTGGAAGGCGGCACAAGATTGGGAAGTGGAAGCAGCCGATGTCATTGTTGGTTTTGATAAGAAAGTGTGGGGAGGTGATTTAAATGGCACAATTCCATGGGCATGGAACACTGATGAGTTTGTTTCGAGCGGAGTGTGGGATTATTTTAAAAAATATTTTGTAGCCCAAAAGACGGGAGACAGCTATGCGGATTTTGATGAGTTTGCGACACATCTGAGTGAAAGCTTGGCTAACACGAGCTTAACCCCAGATCAGAGAAAACATACCCGCAAAGATTTGTGGCGCACCTTTTTATCAGAACAATTTGAGAGAGTCAAGGGATCGGGCGCCCCGTTAAGAAACTTTTATGATGCGATACTGTATGCCTCAACGCATTTTGCAGACAGTTTAACGGGAGATGGAGATTATGAAAAATTTGAAGAATTATTTGCGGGTGCAGTAGGTTTCGGAGGCACCGGCACCTGGGACACCGAAGACGTCCATGGCACCAATCATGATTGGGCTGAACAAATGAGAAGCCTAGTTATCGACATTGATATGGCGTTTGTGCAAGAATATGGTGCCTGAAATTAAAGGAGAGAGATTATGGCAAGAAGAAATGTAACTTTAAAAACTATTTCAAATCAAAGAAACAATACCACACCTAGACGAAGAACGGTATTCGTGGGAGGTCAAGAGGTTGCCAATGAGAAAACAGTTGTAAAGGCAGCAGCCATGGTAAATAAATTAGTATCTAATAAAATAATTCCACCCCCTTCGCGAGAGCAGATGGGTGATCTTAAACAATTTTCTAATTTAGCTTTGTTTGGGGTAAATATCACTATTCGTGACGATATCGGCAGTGACTACAGTTTATTGGAACAACAAAAGAAAAATAATTTATTGGAGAATACCAATATTGTAAACCCAAGTCTTAAGAATTTAAGTAATGAACTTCAAGATCCACAAAAAGACAAATTTGTTAATAAAGAGGATCCGTTTTTTGAATTAGATGATGAGCCTGCATCATTTATGAGAGAACAAGAGGTAGTTTTAAAAAAACAAACAGCAAAAGATGTTACCAAGATCGCGGCGGATATTTTTGATCAAAATAATCCTTTTAAGCATGGAAATACAAAAAATTTAAAACAATTTCCTAAATAGGAAATGGGGGGAGTATAAAAGATGACATGGCCATGGGAAGACATAAATAAGGCAGTTGAACAGGTAGCTGAAGAGATCGAAGAACAAGAAAAAACAACAGCAACAAAATCAACAACAACGAAAGCTGGCGATGCCGGTGGTTCAGATGCTGATGAAGATGGTGGAATACTCCAACAACTAGAAGAAACATTGGAGTGGATGGACAGCCACTCCACCACTTCCTCGGGTGCAGATATATTAGGATCTTCCGATTCGTGGCAAATAGGTAACAACAAATTTATTATGGGTTTTGATCCAGGTCAAGGTTCATCACCCGACGTGGTACAATTTGTGCATGGTCACCGAGTGTTGGATCCACCCACTGCAGGTGACGATATCTTTGAGTGGTATAGCTACGGTGGATTTAATAGCAATCCTACCGCAGCCGCAAGCTCACAATCAGGCCCAAATCCTGGATGGTTGTTAACCCCCAGCCGTCCCGACCCCGAATTAGTTAATGGATCAATGACTATTTTACAAAATACACAACTCGATGTTGATACTGCTGAGAGCAAAATAGATTATTTTCCCTTTTCAGCATCGGATGATATGTTTGTTGACACAAGAAATATCGGAAGCTCCTTAATTATTACTTACACAGATGTTGAAAAGTCTTTAATAAATGAAACGTTTTCGTTTCCATCCAATATGTCGTTAACAGACGAAATGGATCGTATAATCAGAGAAAGAACCGGCAATGTGATGAAATCTTATAATGTGCGCAGAAATTCTTTTATTAAAACCAAAAAAGCACCTTCCTTAACGCAAATTAATTTTAGTTCTTTAGATATTTCCACCCCTATAACTACCATGTCCACACCATCTTCTACGTCTACCGGACGAGGGTATTAGCATGAGTAACTGGCGGACTAATAATAACAGCGGTACCAACACCAGTTCTGGCATCGGCGCCGATCGACCAGGCCATGGTCGATCAGCCGATCGACCAGCAGGTAGCCTTTCGAGTGATTTGACCGAACAAATCCATAAAAACGAAGAAGAAACTGATCGGCCGCTTTCCCTCCTGCCCGGATCCGGGCCTGGAGGAAGGGATAGTGGCGAGGAAGAGAGGGAAACCCACCAACAAAGTTTTGGTATGACGAGCGATGGTGGCGGTGGCGGAAACAACGGAGCCGATGGTGGCGGTGGCGGAAACAACGGTACCGAGGGTTGCTCTGCAGCGGCCGCCGGCGTGGGTGGGCGCAAACTATTGTATTATTCCCCCACTTTGGCTTCTGGTTCATCCGACAAGTTAAGAAACGCTTTCGGTGGAAACTATCAAATTGTGGAAGATGTGGGGAATTTCGTAGCTACCCTAGAAAGCACCAACACTTCTTATGCTTCTCAGTGGGCCCCCACCGATTCGCTGATTTCGGAAACCTATGTTTTAGATGCAGAGGATCAGGTAGCGATATCTTCTGAATTAATTTACAATTCTGTTAAAACACCGATATTGTTTGTGGGAGATGAGGGAAAAATAAACGATGATTTGGAATGGGAAACTTTTATTATAGGGGGAAGTTATTCTACTTCGGTTTATGACGGCATTTCTACTTCTGCCGTATTTGATGGGCTGTATAATGAGATAACCATTCCTTATGAAAAATTAGAATCTAAAATACTAAAAGCTTCTCGTGGGATCTTTGCTGGTGTAAATAACTTTACAACCATTGAAAATCAATATCAAACGTATCTGTCGTCTGTAGAAGAGAAAGGTTCTTCAATTTATGAATTGCCTAATTTTTATTTTTTGTCAACGCCATCCAATGTTAACTTGGTTTATGATGATGATGTTAAGAATTATTTAAACTTAGAAGGTCAATATACAGAAACCGATCTCGAGAAATTATTTATAGCAGAACCATTCAGTTGGCCCGCAGTGCATGAATCGGTTACTACTTTGGATCAAGATACATACGATGATACCCGTCATAATATTAATGAATATTTTCGAAAATGGGGAGCAACCGACTACTCTAGCTCCACAGATTCATATATCTCACAGAGAATGAAAAATATTATTTTTGATAGAGATTTTATTTCGAACCTCGATGTAAGTAACGTCGACTTAATGCCTTTTTATATCAACGTTAATATTCCCACCTTTGCTACATCACCGAATTCCGGATTATTATCAGCTATGATAAATCGAGGATTTGATAATATGTTTTTGTCTATTCTTAAAAAGAATTTTGTAGATGAAACCCCTCAAGAAATGCCCCTCGCTGTTCGTATAGAGCAAGATGGTGAAGAAGAACATTTGAATGAGACTTTTCGATGTGTAGATCTAAAAAAGGTATTTTTGAACGAGATGTCGTTGGATTATCCGGATATGTCAGATGTGTCTTTTTTAACTAATTCCCCTCTTCAATACAACTTGTTGACTTCCGAAGCTCGATATAGAAATTTAAGAACCACCAGAACATCACTAACTCTTCAAGCGATTCTTAATGAGATAGATTCTTTCGGAGGACCACAATTCCCAATGCCAACATTGATGAGTTATGAATCTTGGTCATTGAAAGATTTTTTAAATATTTCCTCTCATTACGCAACTCATTACGCAACTGGAGTTAGGGATGTAGTAGCGTACCGCATAGAAAAGATGGGTACAGAATTGGGCGATGGAGGAACAGCTAGCTCAACAGTATTGCAGAACTTCTTTTTTCTCAACAACAACGATGGAGAAGAGATTCAACTATATGATTCACAAGTTCACTATGGAGCCGAATATACTTACAATATCTATCTATATGTGGGGGTTGTTTCTTATAAATATAAATATGAAAATTTTGCTATTTCCCAAAAGACCGGTCTTGCGGATCCAGATAATGCGACTTCTGACCGTTGCTTGAGGCTTTATAGCCCTGCAACCAATGAGCCTGTAGATTCTCAATGGAATAAAATGAAACTCTCGACGACTGGCCCAAATCCGATGAGGGCTTTGGGAACGGAATATTCCAGTATGTCAGAAGCACTTTCAGACAATGACTATGTGGCAGAATGTATGCTGGAAGTGGAACCATACGTTAAGATTTATGAGATTCCTATTCATTCTAAAACTTTATCGATTATAGATAACCCACCCCGACAAATTGACATTATCCCTTTTCAACGAAAAGACAACTCTCAAGTCATTGGATTCTTTGCGGAAAAACCCGCTCCCCTCGGCCCTATAGATGGCAGCCTTTATCCTACTCCGTTAAATATTACCGAAGAGGAATTGAGAGTATCATATTTGGTATCTAATAATCTATTGGAAGATGAGGTAATTGCGGCATCTTCGGTTTCGGCGCTCTCTCATGTGCAAATATTTCGTTTAGAAGAGAAACCTACACAGATGAGTGATTTTGATGGAGCGATGATAGCGCAAAAAGATTTACGTTTAAAGCAGCGTATATATCCCCAAGTGGAGGAAGATGGTTTTAGATCGACCACTCAAACTTCCGATGTGTGTTTTTACGAAGAGAAAATCCATGTTAACAAAACTTATTATTATGCTTTTCGTTTTTTAAATGAGCATGGCATGCCTGGGAGATTCAGTTCGATTCAGGAACTAAAGCTCGTGTCGGATGGGGGATATAAATATTTGGAATCTAATTCGATTTTACAATCTGAGTTAGCCGAAATTAGTGAAACTCAGAACCCTTCCATATCTTTCAAAAAGATATTCGAAATTATTCCTAACATTAACCAGATTCAGTTCGATACTTCTGATGTTGATTTTACAGACACAGCTTTTAACCAGTTTGAAAATATAAATGTGGGAATGCCCGATGTGGATAAAGTGTGGGGAAAAACTTTCAAAATTAGAATGACTTCCAAGAAGACGGGAAAGAAAATAGATCTCAATGTGACTTATAATTTAAAGGATTCGGTGTAATTAAGATATGGCTTTTCAAGATAGTTGTGGAACAATAATATTAGATGCGGTTTTGACTGACATTGGTCGTCAAAAGATGGCAAGGAACAAATTTGAAATTGAAAAATTTGCGTTAGGAGATGACGAAGTAGATTACTCTATTAATAATGGAGGATCCGGAGATAATTTTCAATTACTTGATGAATCGGCGACCCCCATATTGGAGTCATTTGGTAGCCCCTTGGCTAATATCCAGCATGGATTAATGGATTTGAATTATCGCACAGATGTGTGGTATATTCCTCAGTTTTTTATAAACCAGCGCCTTGGAAGCGCATGCAGGTTGTATGATACTCGTTACTATTTATCAGTTAATGATGAGACTACCACGAAACTTAAATCTGACTTAGGTCAGGAATTTATTCTTGAAAACAATATGTTATCCCATAATTTTATTTTTATAGAATCGGGAATAGTTGTTGATTCTCCTACTTTGGATCAAAGCCCTGCGGGAAAAGAAAGATTTATTACCAATTTAGGTCTTTATGATGAATATATTTTTGTATATTGTGACAAAAGGGTCGTCGACAAGCTTCTTGTAAACCCATCAGATTCATTTTTTAAAAATGATAGTAATAATAATTTATATTTGAATGTGGTTCCATTGCGGGATTCGATAAAAATTTCTTTGCCCCCGCCAATTGAGAATTACGAAACGTTCAAGGTGAAAACAATCGACAATCAAGTATTTGATGATAATAATCCTTCGGCGCTGTCTGCTGTGGAGGGCCCTCGTGGGATTGCTTTTGCAATGAATATTAAAATTAACGATAGATTGGTAAACGATTCATCTTCCACTCGTGATCAAAGGTATAATCTTTTTGGGTTGACAGATCAGTCTTTGTTCGGAGGAAGCAATAATTACGATTATATCGATACCAATATTATGATAGAAGGTGCCACGACCGGAGTGCAGAAAATCATCTCCCTTCGGATTATTCGCTATTCCGGCACCTAGACCATTTTCTTTTCGAGAAAAGGAATACAAATGAAAATAGAACTATTTATGTAAAGAGAGGTATAATAAATGGCTTTTTTAGACAATTCGGGCGACATTATTTTAGATGCCGTTTTAACAGAGGTGGGACGCAAGAGGCTTACTCAGACCACCATCAATGGAGGGACGAGTGCTAATATTACTCATTTTGCGTTAGGCGATGATGAAATTAACTATTCTCAATATAACTTGAACGCAGCGTCTGGATCTAATTATGCAGATTTGGAGATTTTACAAACTCCGATTTTGCAAGCATTTACGATGGGAAATGCTAATATCAATTATGGACTGATGTCGTTAACGAAAACCGACATTCTTTATCTTCCTTCTTTGAAGGTTAATTCTTTAATGGGAGGTAATTTTAAGCCATTAAATACTTTTAGTAATATCTTTTATTTTGCTGTTAATGCAAAAACGTATGCCACCCTTAAAGATACGGAAGTTAATATTGGAATAAATCAAATTGGCTATGCTTATAATGCCGGCGCATCTCCTTTTGTCTTTATTGAAGGAGGTTTGAACACCCCTCTTTTGCAAAAAGATGCTAGCAACAAAGCCTCCTATATTGAGGCAGGCAACATTTCTAATCGCGGATATACCATAGGTATGGATAATCGATTAGGAGTTCCTTACACAAGTAATGGCGCTGGAACTTTTGCTAATAACAAAACTGATGGAACTGATATGAGGGGAGGCTTTGCGGTAAGTCAAAAATCACCTCTCGGGAGCACCACAAGCGCTACTGGAATTAAAAACTACAGTTTTTATCAATCGGCAGCAGTGAACAATGGGATTGTGCAACCAGACATCAATGGGCCGGCATCCACCCTATCTGCGATAGAGGGGCCGGGAGATACAGTAACTTGCTTTAAAGTGGTGGTAAAGCCGAGTCTTCGAACCGACGGAACCGCCGGAGGTGTTCGCGATGTTCTGTATTCTCAGATTGGCTCATTGAATAAGACGGCAGCTTCGCTTGGTTTGAGTGGAGATGCTAGTAGAACTTATGATATTATTGATACGATGATATATATCAACGGATCAAATACCGGTGGAACGATTACGTTACCCGTAAGAATCATTAGACAAACCGCATAAAATTAATACGGAGATTTATCAATGCCAGTAATAGACATGTCACCAATTGACCCTGTTAGCGATGTGACAACTACAACCACCTTACTTCACGAAGTTATTCCGCTGACTGGTACTATCATTAGCGGAACTTATGGAACTTTCCCTGACGAGAATAACATTAAGAACTACACCCATGGAATGTTTCAGTCGGTTTATGACTATCCATATCTTAGTTCTTCGGCTAATCATATTTTTGATATTACAGCCGGATATGATGAAGAGTCTGATTATTCTGGTTCTACATCTGTACAGAACACCAAGAAGATCAATTTATACAATCAGTTCGCCCAGCTTTTGCTAGGATATACTTCCTCGACTGCTGACACAATTCGTAAATTCGAAAGCGATTTGAATCTGGATGGGGTGGGAACGATGAATGAGGTGTTTTTCTTATCATTTTCTCGCCTTCTTACAAAAGATCAAATCAAAAGAAACTCTTTTACTATAGCAGTGGGAACCGGTTCTTATGATAATGCGATGCAGAAAATAGTAACTTTGACGGATTCGCAAGCATCCTATGGAACAGATGGTGGAGTAGGAAGTTCGAACGGGGGAGATTACGGAGTGCTATATACCAGCGGAAACGAAGCACATGGTGTTGTCTTTTATCAGGCAGGCATTGTTGTTTTATCGGCTTCTGTGTTTGCTGATGTGACGGATTTTAATACATCTGGCACGAATGCCGTAGCTGCCACTCTAACCGGATCTAGCATTAGTGGTGCATGTGATGCCTTAAGGCACCGCATTCAAAATATCTCATATAATAATACTACGGAAATTAATTCTACAATTTATTTCTGTCGCGTTCCGCATAATAAATTCAATTATAGCTCCAACCCAACGTATGTCTCGGGAAGCAAAATAAGAGTGAAGAACGTCGCGTCAGATAATCCTGTTTCCTATATTACTACGATAGGGTTATATAACACCATTGGCGAATTGTTGGCAGTAGCTAAACTTTCTGAGCCGCTTAAGAAGTCTCCCACCAACGACATCACAATTAGGGTGAGATTGGACTATTAGATGTCTCTAAAGAAGTTCGGTAACAAAGATGTCTTTGTTAACACGATGCGGGCTTTTCCAACTTGTGACTTTGTTGTATTTGACAGCAAAGTGATCTATAATAGTGTGCCTGCTCAAAGTGGCGCGCGAAATTATCAAGTTCGGAACGTTTCATCCAGTAAGGGGTTCATTAGCCTCTATGAATATAATATTGATAGACCTTGGGTAGACACCGGAAGAACGGTTCAAACAGCAAGTATTGCCGACACCGGTCGTATCTATCCGTGGATTTCAAAAGATAGCGCAAGATCTAGTTTTAAAACAGCGAACAGTTTTCAATCTTCGGATTCGACGACCTACAATAACGAATTTCAATATGGGGATGTTCTCACGAATGTTTATCCTTTAAAGGCTTCTATTAGCCGGGAATACATCACTACCCCATCCTCTTCGGGGGGAACTTATAATAAACATTTTGTAGCTTTAAAAAATAGGTTAAATTTTTATTCTCTACGATCTGAGCATTATAAAGTTAATTCTTCATATGGAAATAAAAATATTCAAACCTTGAATATGGTATCTATCCCTAGTATTTTTTATGGATCGCGTATCTATCCAGGATCGATGTCTTTAAAGTGGTATTACACAGGATCCTTGGCGGCAGAATTACAGGATTCAAAACAAAACGGCGAACTTATTCAGGTTGGGCCGCCAGGATCCGTAGGTTCTGGATCGGTGGCGGGCGTGGTGATGTATGATGAGGGAATCATTATCCTCACTGGCTCGTGGGCGCTGAACGGAGAATCTCTAACTTTGAGAACAGCCGGCGGCAACGATTCGCCGAAGTGGGTCTATTTTGGCGCAGGGATGAATGATGGCGTTACCCAAGCTACTGCCAATTCTAACATGATTAACGCTTCTTTTGGAATGTCATTCAAAGGACAGACTGAAACCCAAGTAATGACAATGTTTGCACATGCTCGGCGTGGCGAGGTAAATTATTCCAACAACCCCACATTCCTTCAATATGGTCAAACTAAAACTTTCCATACCTCATCTCATGTTTATGAAGAATCTAAAGATATTCAATTGAAGAATTTTGTAAGTTCTTCTTACAGTCATTATTCCGCTTCTTTTGAGAGACAAGTGTTTATCTCTCGAGTAGCACTCTATGATAAGAACAAAAATTTAATTGGGGTAGCAACTTTGGCGAACCCGGTTCTTAAAAAAGAAGCAGAAGATGTATCTTTTAAATTAAAACTTGATATTTAGAAATAAATAGGTTATAATAGAGTATGATATTAGGCGTAGACGTTTCCACTAGCATAACAGGATTTGCCGTTGTTGACAAGAATGGCAAAATAGTTGATATAGGCGCATGTGATCTTCGTAGATATAAAAGCTTTTTTGAAAAATGCTTACAGATGAGAGAGTTTACTTTAAATCTTTCAGAAAAACATTGTATTGATTGGGTTGAGAGGGGAGTAGAGCACATCTATGTTGAACAGCCATTTACTTTTTTTAACTCAGGTGGCTCTAGCGCTAAGACGATGGCATTGTTGCAACGCTTTAATGGGGTGGTTTCTTGGATGTTATACGAGACATTCGCCCGAGAGCCCAATTATGTGGGTGCAACCCAGGCACGAAAGAAAGTTGGAATTAGTGTTCCCCGGGGCATCAAGGCGAAAAAAGTTGTGATGGAACACCTGCTGACGACGGATGAAGATTTTAAAGTAGAATATACCAATCATGGGAACCCCAAGCCTGTATATTTTGATATGGCAGACGCGTTAGTTATTGCTCGCGCCGGATTAATTATAGAAAAAGAAAATATCTCTTGACATACATACTGATAGATGTTATATTTGTTCATGAGGAAATATGAACAAATCACAAGCTAAGAAGATATTACATGAAGCATTTGGATACTATCACGATAAGGGTAGCGAACTTCTCTTTACGTGCCCCGCGTGTCGCCATCACAAACGTAAACTATCTGTTAATTTGGATAAAAATGCTTTTAAATGTTGGATTTGTGATTACCGTGGTCGTAGCCTTCGGCATCTTATTCGGCGGTTTGGAACTCATACACAGTTACAGAAATGGGACCAAATCTCATCTCGAAGCGATCTTAGTCAGTTTGATGTTTTGTTTATGGATCCAGGTCGGAATTGTGATCGACAAAAGTTATCTCTCCCTAGAGAGTTTCAAACTCTGACATCTCGCAAGATTCCGGCTACGGGTCAGTATGCGTATAATTATTTATTATCGCGTGGCTTAACTCGTTCAGATATCGTTCGATGGAAGATAGGATATTGTTTTAGTGGAGAATATCGAAACAGAATCATTATTCCTTCGTTTGATGACGATGGGGATGTCAATTATTTTATTGCGAGATCTTATACCAAAGACTCCTATAAATATAAGAATCCCCGCGCCTCTAAAGATATTGTATTTAATGAACTTTATGTCGATTGGAACAAAGATTTAACTTTGGTCGAGGGTACATTTGACGCAATTGTTGCGGGAAACAGCATACCTATATTAGGAAGCACATTGCGTTATGATTCCCGTCTGATTCAGAAAATTGTGTTAAATGATACCCCGGTTTATATGGCTCTCGATCCCGATGCGGCAGAAAAAGAAAGAAAGATTATCTCTACACTTCTTAAATATGATGTAGAGCTTTATAAAATAGATGTATCGGGATATGAAGACGTGGGGTCAATGTCGCATGATATATTTGTGGAACGAAAACGGAATGCTATGTTCGTGGATCAAGAAGAGTATGTTCTGCGAGATATGTTGTCTGCAATTTAATCCTTGACAGATCTATTCTGACGTGTTATAATATCTTAACGGATAGATCCGTTTGGAGGGTATTTGAAGTTTGCGCATATTAGCGACACTCACATTAAGAATTTAAAATATCATTTTGAGTATCGCGAAGTCTTTCGTCAACTTTATGATCGACTTAAAAAAGAAAAAGTAGATTACATTATTCATTGCGGCGATATCGCCCACACCAAGACTCAGATATCGCCTGAGTTTGTGGAGATGTGTTCTCAGTTTTTTCGTAATTTAGAAGCAATTGCTCCTACTTATATAATTTTAGGAAATCATGATGGTAATTTGAAGAACAGCAGTCGTCAGGACGCACTAACGCCTATTGTGGAGGCGTTGGATTTGCCTAATTTGCATTTGCTTAAAAATTCTGGCGAGACTATTTTAAATGATGAGTTTTGTTTAAACGTTTTATCAGTTTTTGATCGCGATCGATGGGTTACTCCTACCGATAAAGATAAAATTAATATTGCTCTATATCATGGCTCTATTTCTAACTGTAAAACGGATATGAATTGGGTGATGACAAAGGGAGAAGATACCTTAGACATTTTCAAAGATTATGATTTTGCAATGTTGGGGGATATACACCGTCGTCAATTTTTGGATGAAGAAGGTCGTATTTGGTATGCGGGCTCTACCGTTCAACAGAATCACGGAGAGACAAACGATAAGGGTATTCTCATTTGGAAGATCACTTCCAAAGATGAATGGGATATCGAGCCTATTGTTTTAAAAAATCCTAAACCTTTTATGACTATCGAGTTGACCCCGAAGGGGAGAATGCCGCATAATGTAAAAGTTCCCGTTGGCGCTCGCCTGCGTTTGGTAAGTAACAACAACTTGCCTCTGGCAACAATGCGCAGAGCAATGCAGATAGCTAAGCATCGCTTTAATCCGGAGAGCATATCTTTTCTTAATCGTGCTGCCGGCCAACGAGGGAATGTTGAAGAGATTACCAATGATTTAAAAGTAGAAAACTTACGTGATCCTAAGATACAAGAAGAGTTGATGCGTAAATATCTTAAAGAATATCAAGTAACAACCCAGACACTAACACGCATCTACGAGATTAATCGACATTATAACAAATCTATTGAAAATAGTGAAGAGATATCTAGAAACATTAACTGGAAACTTAAATCTTTTAAGTGGGATTATCTGTTTAATTATGGCAAATCCAATCATATTAATTTTGACAGTCTTCATGGCATTATTGGTATTTTTGGAAAGAACTTTTCTGGCAAAAGCTCTGTTGTTGATGCTGCGCTTTATACCTTGTTCAACACAACATCCAAGAATGAAAGAAAAAATCTAAATGTCATTAACCAAAATCACACCACAGGTTGCGGAGAACTTGTTATTGATATAGGAGAAAAGAGATACACTATTAGCCGAGAATCTGAAAAGTATACAAAACGCCTTAAAGGTGAAGAAACCCTTGAAGCAAAAACAGAATTGAATTTTGAAGTTTATGATATGGTCACAGGAGAAACAACCTCATTAAACGGCAATACTCGCAACCAGACCGACGCAAATATTAGAAAGCACTTTGGGTCTATTGAAGACTTTTTTGTCTCTTCATTGGCATCTCAACATGGCGCGTTGGCATTTATTGATGAGGGATCGACTCGTCGTAAAGAAATCATCGCCAAATTTTTGGATTTGGAAGTCTTCGATAAAAAGTTTAGGCTAGCTAAAGAAGATTCAGTAGACATGAAAGTTCTCCTAAAGAAGCACCAAGATAGAGATTACGATTCCGAAATTAGCGAACTTCACCAACATTTGGCAACATATAAAGAAAATGTAGAGATTAATAAGCAAATTTGCACTACGTTGCGTGAAGAAGTAAAAACAATTCAAGCATCGGTGGCAACGGTTAATGAAACAATCAATTCTATTCCTAATAAATATATTGATATTACTAAACTAAAAAAACGCAAAAGAGAACAAGAGACAACAATTGCTGTCATTCATAGTAAAATTGTTGAGTCATCTAAAGAGATCGATCTCAAAAAATCCGAAATTGTAATTGCTGCGCGCTTATTGGAAGTGGTTAATATCGAAGATTTAGATGAAAAACAAATAGAAATACAACAGGTTGGGGAAAAGGAAGTAAAATTCTTAAAAGAATTAGAAGAGATAGAAAAGAAACGAAAATTACTTGATGGAATTCCTTGTGGTGAGTCGTATCCTACGTGTAAATTTATTCGCGATGCTAACATTGCTGTGGCATGCCAAGAGTTAGTGGAAGGAGATTTAAGATACGCTACAAAACGATTAAAAATACTCAATCCTCAAGATGTTGAGCGTGAAATATCGGATTATAAAAAGTTACAAACGCAAATTGCCACAACTGAAAAAACTATTAGCGAGTTGAGTTTGGAAAGAGAGAAGAATAAAGGCACCAAGGTTACTTTAGAAGCGAGATTGAAAGATGTTATATCACAAATCGAAGAATATAATTCTAACAAAGAAGCTATCGAAAATATAGAACGTCTTCTTCAGTTGAGAGTGGAGCATGACCTCAAAGCTGCTGCGAAGGAAGATAAAATATGCACGTGCGACAACCAAACACTCGAGCTTGTTAAATTAGTAGGATCGTGTGAACAACAAATAGAAAACCTCCAACAACAAAAACAGGAACAAAAACACTTACAAGAATCTTTCTCTGCATACGACTTGTTTATGAGATGTATGCACCCTAATGGTATTGCTTATGATATTATCAAAAAGAAAATACCAGTAATCAACCAAGAGATTGCTAAGATTTTAACTAATATTGTGGAATTTGAAATAATTTTTGAGAGTAGTGGGAACAAATTTGACATCTTTATAAAACACCCTCAACATGATGCGCGCCCCATTGAAATGGCATCGGGATCTGAAAAAACAATGGGAGCCATGGCTATTCGTTTGGCACTGTTAAGTGTCTCTTCTCTTCCCAAGGGGGATTTGTTTATTTTGGATGAACCGGGTACGGCATTGGATGAAGAAAATATGGAGGGATTTATTCGGATCTTGGCACTAATTAAGGTGTATTTTAAAAATGTGCTTTTGATTTCTCATCTAGATTCTCTTAAGGATTGTGTAGATAGACAGATTATAATAGAAAAGAACAATGGATATGCCAAGGTTAACCAATGACTAAGAAAAAGAAAGAAAATAAAAACGAATTTGACTTTCTGCCACCAGCAGAGCTTCCTCCTTCTTTTACTCAGGAGAAGGATCACTATCACGAAAAAGTGGCTGCTGAAGACTTTGGAATGGTTGAAGACTTCGGTCTTCAAATGGAATATTCTGATGAAGACTTGCTTCCAGATAACACTGCACCGTCTTCTTTAAACATTGGATTTGTGGGCGTGGGCGGTGGTGGCAACAAGATGGCTAATTCTTTTATTGAATTAGGATTCAACAAAACAATCTTAGTTAATACTACTGGAAAAGATATTCCTAAAAACGTTACCGAAGATCATGTGGTATTGATCCCCGATTCTGATGGAATTGGCAAAAATACTGAATATGGAAAAGAAGTGCTAGCCCAGAACGGTGCTGTCGTGGAAGATGCGTTACGAATTAAATTTGGCAAAGTAGACTGGCTTTTTGTTTGTGCAGGGGGTGGCGGTGGAACCGGATCTTCTGTCGCCGCACTGCATCCCGTTTTCGAAAGATACATGCAATCTGTGCAGGCGGGTGGAAAAGTAGTGTATGTCGTTTCTTGGCCCACGGCACAAGAGGCACTTAATCCCACAATTGCTAAAAACGCTCTCACTCTTTTAAATGATGTGTCTAAGTATCCCAACATTGTATTAGATAATGAACGCGCCACCCGCTTGTTGCGCGGAAGAATTGGGATGCTGGGGCTTTATCCTGTGGCTAATACTCAATTTGCGAAATCTTTTGCGCAAATTCTTAAACTCTCCACCGAAGATTCACCGATTCAGTCCTTCGATTCGAAAGATTTGGAAACCTGTATAGGGCAAAATGGTCGTGGCTTTATTGGTTCGACCATGATAAAAGATCCAAATACCGGAAAGCTTGGATCGATGATTCTTCATAACTGTATGAACCGATCGGCTTGTCCTCCACCAAAGGGAAAAGCTGCTGCCGGCTCTCTCATTCTGGTTGCATCCGAAGAGATGGTTGCGGATCCAAGAGTAAGCAAGCATTTAGAATCAGCGATCGCATACGTTGGTGGAAGATGTGAAACACTTTTTTCAGGTGTTTATGTGCGACAGAACGTGCCTGGGTTGATTGCTATACTAGGTATGAGTGGGTTGCCACAAGGAAACTAACTATGAAACTAATAATGGAAAATTGGAATAAGTTTGTGAATGAGGAAGAAGCTTCAAAACCAAAATTAATTTTCTTGATTGGTCCGCCATCGGTTGGAAAGAGCCGTTGGGTTGCAGATAATATGTCAGGAGATTCTTTAATTCTCAATCGAGATGAGATGGTTGAAAAAATTGCTCTAGAAAGCGGCGTGGGAACTTATGACGATATGTACAAAAGACCGCCAAAAGAAATATTGCCTACCCCGTTACCAGAGCCGCAAAACCAACAAGCAGTAAAGCAATATTTAGCGTCTTTACAAGCAATTGCAGATAAATTTAATAATGAAAATCCCGAGCAAACAAAACAATTTGGACCAGTTGAGCCTTTCACGGTCGAAAATTATATTAAAGCACTAACCCCAAGAACCGAAGGGGGGTGGGGAGTTCCGGCGGCTGTTTTTGTTCCCCTATATTATCCTAAGATTAACACGACAAATGAAACCATCAAAAAGCAATTTGAAGAAGCAAGAGCTTCTTACGCTAGAGACACAAAAGACGTTGTGATAGATATGGTTAATATGTCTCTTGATGAAAGAGCAGGTCACCGCGTAGAGATGGCTAAAGCAATTGCAGAGACCCCTGTTGATAGTGTTGAAGAAGCGCGCCAAATTATTGATGATAAATTTGATCAACAAGCATATGTGTTCGCAAATAGTTTGGAAGGATGGAGCGATGAAGAAAAAGAAAAAATTATACAAAGCGCCGAATTGAGAGCAAAAGAAATAGCATCAGAACCGGGAAGATCAAAAACAATACCCCCTCACGCATTTAATCGATTTTTTAATAGCTACGTGCCGCCATCAAAGTCCGAAGGATATTCAATAATAAAAGTGGTTGGCATACCGGCCTTAACACCAGAAAGGGGATTTTAAAATGAAAATCACGAAAGCACAACTTAGAAAGATTATCGAAGAAGAAATCCAAGAGACGCGGATGGGCGGCTTGGGAGGAATGCTCTCGGGAGAAAGTCCCGGCTTTAATCCCGAAAGAGTGGCTGGCGCCGATCCTATGGATGTACCAACCCTTCGAGGTTCTGTTGAGGATAGGCTTGATAGTTTGGAAGAACGATTTGGTGGTATGGCATCCGATCTACAATGGATACGGAACAAACTGAGTACACCAGAGGGGCCTTTGGACGAAGAAGAGGCAAAACGAACAGCTAAAGGAAACATTACTCAAGATACGCGCGAAAAATATGCGACTGTCGGTGATGATGGGTTTCCTATTTTTGATAAAAAGTCTGCGGAAGCAGCGATAGATACGCGCGGCCATGCGTCTGAGGAAGATCAAAAAAAGATTATCAACAAGGCTGCTAAATATGCCCCCGCCGCCGCAAAGAAAGCAAGAGAAGTTGAAAAGAAGAAATGAAAATCTCCAAGTCCAAACTTGAACAGATCATTCGTGAAGAATTGGCTAACTACTTGTCTATGGACGAAGGGAGGCCTGGGTATGTCGCAGGTCATTATATGGGTAAAGTCTACAAGCGCGATGACGATCTTGAAGTAGATCCAGAAGTCGACCCTTACGAGAGGGCACTTGAATCTCCGCTCGAAGAGGATGACGAAATAGAAGAGGTATTGGGCGCTGATGCATCGTTGGAGGATTATATTCAAGATTTTGTGAACTCTAAAGATAAGAAGTTCGATGGAGACAGCAAGGAACAAAGAATTAAAAGAGCCAAAGGTGCTTTTTATAATAAGGAGTAAGAACACTAATGATTGAAAATGCAAAAGGAAAATTAGATAAGTTAGTTGAGAAAGTTATATCACGCAAGTTTTTGGTGTGGTTGACTGCAACTGGGCTTATGGCAATGTCAAGCTTGAACTCTTCTGATTGGGTTATTATATCGGCTATTTATATCGGCGGTCAGACTGTGATTGATGGTGTAGCTAAGCTGAAAGGCTTGGAGTGATAAGTATTGATTTTTTAAAAGTATTATCTCTTTTCACGAAATATTGGAAAGAGATTTTACTTATTGTATTTTCTGTTATTATAATCGGCAAGATGCGAATAGATCATAATCGTATGAAGGATACATACGAAACGGCACAAGAAGAACTCCAAACACAAATCAACGAACTCAACAAGATCCATGCGCAAGAAATAGAACAAAAGAACAAAGCCATAGAAATATATCGGGCTGCCATGGAGAATATTGAGAAAGATTACGAAGAACAAAAGAAAAAGAATAAAGAACTTAGCGAGAAAAGAAAAACAACACTCGTAAAACAATTTACTCACAACAAAGAAGAGCTAGCAGATGAGATTAACAGCACTTTTGGTATTAAATATACTCCTTAGTTCGGTGGCATATGGCGCTGAAGGCAGATTTACGTTCTTGGGAGAGGGAGAGTGTGCCGTCTACGAGGGAGGTCTATTCGACCCTCCGGCCATAGCAAAAATGATTGTCATTGTGGAAGATATACACACGGCATGTGACTTAAAAATAGAATACGAATTAGACAAAATTGGCACTCAACACCAATTAGAGATACAAAACCACCACATTGCTTACCAAGCGTTACAGCAGAAATATAACATACTAGAACAGTCTACGAATACACAAATAACCGAACTTCAAGAGACTTTGAATAGGGTGTCGCCAGATAATAAGTGGTGGTGGTTTGCCGGCGGTGTGGCCGCCGGGATGGCATCAACGTACGGCGCTTATAAGGTTTTTAATGAGTGATAATTCAGATAAAATCGCTGCCGTAGAACAAGCCATTTCTAAGAAGTATGGCGACGAAGCCATCCAGAATCCTAAAGCTAATTGGGATCAAGAAAAAGAGCGAGAATATATAAAACAATCTCAGGAATTTTATCGCAAAGTTCAGCGTAATGATCAGTGGGAAGAAAAAATAGAGGTTAATGGTGTAAAGGTTTCAAAAAAACTACTTAATAGAGAATCTTTGGTTTCTTGCTCCACATGTGGGAATTTTCCAAAAGGTGTGATGGATGATGTATGTTTGTCAAAATTTGACTGCTGCAACAAATGTTATATAAAATATGTGGAAGGAAGAGAAGATAGATGGCTAACAGGATGGAGACCAAATAATGGCAACAACTTATGAAATTATACAAGGGCTAGCACAAGCTGCCGCAAATTCTTATGACGGAGCGCTGGGAGAAGATTGTGAGCCGGTGAATGATGGTATTTTACGAAGAGAAGAAGGGAATGCTTTAATTGACCAGCGAGTGATGGATGGTTTTAACGTTAAATTCTATGGCAACATGATGTGTTTAAGTTATCAATCCGAGATTAAACTAAAAGAGGTTTATGCCGGCGGATTTGAAGATGAAATGAGTCAGAGGATTACTGATATTGCGGGCTGGCTTAAAAAAGAATATAAAAAGATTACTGGCGATGCGGTCTCTCTCACTGAAGAAGGGGAGATAGATATTTTAGTTCAAAATTCCTCGAGGGTGCGCTCATGGGTTCAAGCAAAGAAGCATTATCGCGTTGGTGGTTTGGCAGAGGATATGCAAATTGAGAAACCCTCAGAGAATACTGTAGATGCTTCGTGGAAAACGTTTTTGAGTCAAGGCGGCTGGGGAAAACGCCCCAAAAACGATACCCGAAAAAAATAAGATGAGGCATGACTTTCAAGTTAACTAAAAAACAGCAAGTCGCTGAAATTTTAAAGTGCGGAAAAGATCCTTCTTATTTTCTTAAGACCTATGCTCGGATTTCTCATCCAATGCAGGGGTTGATTCTGTTTAATACTTATGATTTTCAGGATGATTTGTTGAAAGAATTCAACGATTATCGTTTTAATGTAATATTGAAAGCGCGCCAGTTGGGTATTTCTACCATTACTGCCGGCTATATTGTGTGGATGATGTTGTTCCATCGAGACAAGAACATCCTTGTAATGGCGACTAAGTTTGCCACGGCTGGAAACTTGGTTAAGAAAGTCAAAAGCATTATGAAGAATCTTCCTTTGTGGTTATCAATTTCTAAAATTGATGTAGACAATAGAACATCTTTTGAACTTTCTAATGGATCCACGATCAAAGCTACGTCGACTTCTGGAGATGCCGGTCGTTCTGAGGCGTTGTCTCTGTTGGTTCTTGATGAGGCTGCTCACATCGATGGATTGGACGAGTTGTGGACAGGTTTGTATCCCACGCTATCGACAGGTGGTCGATGCATTGCCCTATCTACTCCCAATGGTGTGGGTAATTGGTTTCATAAAACATGCAGCGATGCCCAAAGTGGTGGAAACAATTTCAATCTAACTACTTTAAAGTGGAGCAAACACCCAGATCGAGATGAAGAATGGTTTAAGAAAGAAACTAAGAATATGTCTCGCCGCCAAATAGCGCAAGAGCTTGAGTGCAACTTTAACACGTCTGGAGAAACCGTCATCGATCCAGACTGCATGCAATGGATGTTGTCGAATGTCAAAGAACCAAAACACAGAACGGGATTCGACAGAAACTTTTGGATCTGGGAAGAGTTTGATCCTACTTGTAATTACCTTATGGTCGCTGATGTGGCTCGCGGAGACGCTGCTGACTATTCTACTTTCCATATTCTTAAGTTAGAAACGATGGAAATGGTTGGAGAATACCAAGGTAAGCCAACACCAGATTTATACGCAAACATGCTAAATCAAGTGGGAAGAGAATTCGGCAATGCCATGTTAGTGGTGGAAAATAATAATATTGGTTATACGGTTTTAGATAAGTTGGTGGAATACGCCTATCCTAATATTTATTATTCCATTAAATCTACGCATGAGTATATTGAACAATATCAAGCTGAAGCCATAAATAATTCGATAGCTGGTTTCACCACAAGTGTAAGAACCCGGCCGCTAATTATTGCGAAATTAGAAGAGTTTATAAGAAATAAACTAATTACTCTATACTCTTCTCGTACTGTCAACGAGATGAAGACATTCATATGGAACAATGGCAAGCCGCAAGCAATGAAAGGGTATCATGATGATCTGATCATGGCTCTTGCAATCGCGTGTTGGGTAAGAGATACCGCACTTCAAGCAAACGCAAGAGATCTAAATTATCAAAAAGCTTTTGTTGATGCAATTTTTACTACACGAACTACGATGAATACACAAATTAAAGGACAAATTGGTTATAAAAAAGATAATGCTTTAGAGCAAGTAAATAAAGCTAAAAGTCTGTATGATCAATATAAATGGATTATAAAGTGAGATAATATATGGCACCTCCCAATAGACATAAAGGAAAGAACCCGGTCAACGATCAGTCGCAATTGTTTAAAGCCCTAACGCGATTATTTTCAGGACCCATTGTTAATTACAGATCTCAATCCGGAAGAAAGATCCGGAGGCAACATTTAGATAAATTTGCTGCGCGTTTTAAAACTGCTTCTGGACAACAATTCAAAAAGACCCTTTATAATCCTCTAGATAATATAGCAGCGAACGCCATTAGTAATCAACGACGCGGAGAACGTTATGTGGATTTTGATCAAATGGAATACATGCCCGAGATTGCTTCCACTCTGGATATCTATGCTGACGAGATGACGACTTATTCCGATTTGCGCCCTATGTTAAACATTAAATGCCCCAATGAGGAAATCCGAGCCGTCTTGGCAACTCTTTATGATAACATTTTAAATTTGCAATATAATTTATTCGGCTGGTGTCGAACCATGTGTAAGTATGGAGACTTCTTTTTGTATTTGGATATTGATGAAAAGTTTGGAGTCAAGTCGGTTATTGCATTGCCGCCGTCGGAAATCGAAAGGATGGAAGGTCAAGATGCAACGAATCCTAACTATGTTCAATATCAATGGAATTCTGCTGGAATGACCTTTGAGAATTGGCAAGTTGGCCACTTCCGTATTCTCGGCAATGATAAATATGCTCCCTATGGAACATCCATTCTTGAACCAGCGCGACGTATTTGGAGACAATTAGTGTTGATGGAAGATGCGATGATGGCTTATCGTGTCATACGCTCTTCTGAAAGGCGCGTTTTTAAGATTGATGTTGGGGGTATCGCTCCCCAAGATGTGGAACAATACATGCAGAAGATCGTGACACAACTGAAACGACACTCTGTGGTAGATTCCTCTACCGGTCGTGTTGATTTGCGCTATAATCCCATGTCTATTGAGGAAGATTATTTTATTCCTGTACGTGCGGGCTCTGTTACTGATATTCAAAGCCTTCCGGGCGCTACTAATATAACTCAAATTGATGATATCAAATATCTAAGGGATAAATTGTTTTCAGCACTTAAAGTTCCTCAAGCTTATTTATCGATGGGAGACGAAGCCACGGAAGACAAGACAACTTTAGCTCAAAAAGATATCCGTTTTGCGAGAACAGTTCAACGACTTCAAAGAGTTATCATCGCTGAACTCGAAAAGATTGGCATTATTCATCTTTACACTTTGGGTTTTAGGGGAGATGATCTTCTTTCGTTTAATTTATCTTTAAATAATCCATCTAAAATTGCAGAACTGCAAGAGTTGGAGCACTGGAAGCAAAAGTTTGATATTGCAGCATCTGCTACGGAAGGTTTTTTCTCGCGCCGATGGGTATCTGAACATGTCTTTGCAATGTCTCATGAGGATTTTGTGAGAAACCAGAGAGAACTTTATTTTGATCGCAAGCAAGATGCCGCATTGCAGGCAGTCGCTGAAGCGGGTCTGGCCGGCGGAGGCGGTGGAGAATTGGATTTAGGTGACGAAGGGGGAGAATTGGATTTAGGTGACGAAGGGGGAGAATTGGATCTCGGAGGGCCGGAAGAGATGCCTGCCGGTGAAGCTGAAACCCCAGCGGGCGATGAAAGTACTTTGTTGGCGGTTCCCCCGGGATCCAGATCGCACGTTACCTCTCGTTCGAAAGGAAAAGCATACACGCCAGTAAAAAATGATAAACGACCCGCTGGTGCCCGAAGTCGATCGACGGCTGCCAAATGGGGACAACAAATGACATCTCCTACATTAAGAAACATTCTGCCTGGATATGGTGGTCATGATTCTTTGAAATCTTTGGGCGCAGGTATTTATGAAGAAAAAGATCCTATTTATACTATAAGTGAGCAAAGGGAAGAAGAAAAGCTATTTCAATTAAATGACTCGATTAGACATTTAATAGGGGATTTGGAAGCTAAACCAAAGAGGGAGACCGAAAATGAAGATTAGACACAACAAGAAGCGTAATACGGCTTTTGTTTTTGAATCGCTTATTAAAGAGATTACGATATCAATTCTTAAAGAAGATAAAGAAAGAAAAGATAAGGCGATATCTTTAGTAAGAAAACATTTTAAAGCGGGAAGTGTTCTTCACCAACATCTTCAGTGCTATCGCTCATTGTATGAAAATCAAAATTTGACTAAAGAAATATGCGAGAAGATTTTAAAAGAAGCAAAACTTTCGACACGCACGATAGATACAGAAGGGTTATTTAAAAGCCAGACTGATTTAATTAATGATGTTAATAAAGAATTGGAACCGAGTGTGTTCAATAACTTTGTCCCTAATTACAAAACATTGGCAACCATTGATCAAATTTTTTCTACCAAACTTTCTCCTAAAAATGCGGTTATTTTAGAATCGCAAGTTATCCACAATATGATGAAAAACCCTAATAACAAAGAATCGCTCGACCCGGTAGATAGTTTAGTCGTGACATCTTTTGCGTCTAAATTTAATTCTAAATATGATGAGTTTTTGTTAGAAAATCAAAAAGATTTATTGAATCACTATATTTCATCTTTTACTGATAACGCATTGGGATTGAAAATGTTTCTTAATGATGAAATTGGAAGATTGAAGGATCGTTTACAAGAAGCACTCACTGTTGACGAAATTAAAAATGATGCAGAAATGGTACAAAAAACCAAGAAAGTGTTTGAAAAATTACAGGAGTTTAAGAATAGCGGCATACACGAGAGTGTAGTGCTAGCGGTGCTGCGCACACAGCAATTGGAACAGGAAATATTTGATAATGACAATTAAAGTTACAATTGGAAAAGAGGGAGATCAAGCTGTCGTTCGTTTAGAGATGAACATTCGAAAAGCCATTAATGGCGATTTGATGATTTTTGATCATGGTGATATTGATATTGTATTATCTCCTTCGAACAATACTGTGGTTGCTTTTCCCAAAGAAACTATGAACGATCTGGTGTACGGCGCGCAAAACAGGCTTTTTACTCATTTACACAAGCGCGGCATTGTCATTCCGGAATCCATTCAGGCAGCTTCTTTTAGCGGAGCATTTGAGGCTAAACTACAACAGCCGTTTAAGGAAAGTGTGAGTTCGGCAAAAATGGCATTGGTGAATATCTCTCAATTTATTGATGAAGAGCGTCCTTATTTTGAATCAACGGAAGCAATTATTTCGATGTCTGATGATGAACTTGTTCATCCCGACAATACTGATTCTACCGAATTGGGGGCTGTTCCACAAGCGACCGACAAAGGATCGATTAGGCCGGGATACGTCAGAGACTCTTATGGTATAAACTATATGTACACAATTTGAGGGAGAAACTAAAATGATGGAATTAATATATTTTACATTGATTGCATCGGGTCTGACCCAGATTGTTGTTTATAGTGATATGCCGCTAGCGAAGGAATTGAGACCTCCAAAAGAGTTTTTGCGCGGATACGGGAAGCTTTTTCATTGCCCGATGTGTGTGGGCTTCCACGTTGGTTGGTTTTTAATGTTGCTTTCCCCATACACAGAACTATTTAGTTTTGATGTTTCGGCAGCAAATTTCTTCCTTTTGGGGTGGTTATCTTCTGGAACCTCATATATTTTAAATATGATCTTCGGTGATCATGGAATTAAAATTCAACGTAACATAGAGGTAATTAACGATGAAAAGTGGTATTTGGACAACAAGATGGATGATACAACCAGTTAGGCGTTGCAAGTCTGGTTGTTAACTCGCGCGGGTAATGCCCGCATTTTATTAATAAGGTGAGAGACTAATGAGTAAAAAACTTTTGAGAGAATACTATCAACTATGCGAAGGTGGCGTATGCCAAGATCTTTTGACAGAAGAAGAAAAAAGATTTGTATCTGATGGTGGCATGATCCTTTCGGGTATTATGCAAATGGCAGAGACTGTGAATGGTAATGGAAGAGTATATCCGCACTGTGTTTTAATGAAAGAAATTCGCAATTATGCAAAGCTTGTAAAAGAGAAACGAGCATTGGGAGAACTAGATCACCCTGATGATTCTGTTATTAATTTGCGTAATGCCTCGCATTTGGTCACTTCGTGCTGGATGGAGGGGAACAAAGTCATGGGAAAAATTCAAGTTCTCAACACGCCATCTGGAAAAATCTTACAAGAACTCGTAAAAGGTGGCGTAAGTATAGGAATCTCTTCGAGGGGAATGGGCTCCGTTACAGAAAACAACGGCCAGACAATTGTGGAGGATGACTTTCAATTGATTTGTTTTGATATGGTGTCGGAACCATCGACCCCAGGAGCCTTTATGATGAAAGAGGCAAAAGAATACACTAATACAGTTTTCACCAAAGCAGATACAATTAATCGTCTCTTAAATGAGGTTTTAGAGAGTGAGTGATTGGTCAAGTTATAGCGATGATAAACGCCGTATGGATACGTGGAAGGAGTTTCTTACAGAAGCCCCCACCTCCAAAGGTCGTATTGGCAAAACTCTGCGAAGCACCGAGCCATCGCGCTCTATTCGGGATAGAGTAAAAGGATACTATCACGTCTATGCCCCCGGTCAAGTAGTGGAACCCCCCGACGAGGTTGAGCCCAAGCCCCAACCTGCTCCTGAGCCCGCTCCCGAGCCCGAACCAAAGCCCGAACCACAACCCGCGCCGACTCCCGAGCCTCAACAGATGGGGAGGTTTGTGCTGAAAAATATGTCACCTCAATCTTTAGAGATTATGGGAACACATTGGGATCCTCCCATCAAAACCGCCAATTTGAGTGCGGATGCTCCACGTAGTAGTGAAGAAAAAGAGTTTCTTGCGGCATTAGATAAATTTGTAGCATTTGTCGGGCCTTTTATGGGCGCACCACTTTCTAAATTGTCTACTGATCCTGAGATTTTAGCTATTACCGACAAAGAACAACAGAAACAAGCGCTAGCTACCAAACAATCTGCACTTCAACGTCAAATATTTGAAGGTGGTTATACCAACCCGGTGTCTAAAATAATTGATTCGGATTATTTAAGAGGAAACAAAGAACAACTCATTCAAAAATATCAATTGTTGCGCCAGAAGAGCCCGGCCACAGCGGCCCAAATTTATCAAATAGCTAATTTATTTGTGGGCGGAACAAAAACAAAGTCTGGAGTGAAGAGACGAAACGCGTTTTTGGATTTAATGAGAAGTGTCGAATGGGATCCCACATGGTCTACAGCGATGCCCTCCTATAGCGGCCCCGGCCGTGCTAAAGGAGAGAAGACAAGTGGAGAAAAAGAACAAATTAGTCAAACCGATCTAAATAAATTACGAAAAATGAAAGCTAGAAGTGTGGGATCGTCTTCGAAGAAATTAGAAAATATTATTATTGATGAAATAGAGAGGCTATTAAATGAAAAAACAAGATCTTAAACAACTTATCAAACCATTGGTTAAAGAATGCATTCACGAAGTTCTTATCGAAGAAGGGCTTTTGTCTAATGTGGTTGCTGAAGTGGCGAAAGGTATGCAAAGCAACTTGATGGTAGAAGAAAGACCTCGTAAAAAATCCTCCCAACCTCTATTTAAAGAAGATCGCCCACCAAAGCGCCCTCCGCGAGAGGGGAAGAGAAAAATGGAACAACAACGCAAACGACTAATGGATGCTATCGGAAAAGAAGCCTACAATGGTGTGGATGTGTTTGAGGGAACTGAACCAATGCGAAAAGCGGGGAGCCCAAATGGGTCTACCCAAATGCCTTCGGTTTTGGGGGATGACACAGGGGATGCTGGTGTCGACATTTCTTCGCTGATCGCCGGCGCGTCCCAAGTATGGAAAGCAATAAAATAGGTGTAGAATGGGGAAAAAATTAGTATATGCTAGCGTGACTGCTAAGGAATGTCGCGGCAATGTTGAGAAGATGATTCGAAAATTTCTTAAAAAAGTAAAGAAAGAAAGAATTATTGAGCAAGTGAGAGATCGTCGTTTCCATAAGAAACCCTCAGTGAAAAAAAGAGAGAAGAGGATCCGAGCAGAACGCATGCGCCGCCGCGAACAACTAAAACGTCGGAAAGCAGAAGAAAGACGTAATAGAAGAAATTAGTGACTATTTATTAATAGTTTGAAAAAATCGGAGGTTTTATAACATGGCAAATCTGACGGCTGACCACCCTTATCAAGTATCGGTTGGTATTAATCATGTGGGCGCTTACCAAGTAAGTGGCCGACCATACGCCAGTGCGAGCATTGATGCGAAACATGGTCTTCGCCCGGGCGGATATGAGATTGAGTTCCCTTATGTTACAAAGTGGTTCCAGGTTATCAATGGAGATTCAACGAACGCATGTAAAGTTGCTTTTTCCCTCAGCGGGATGACCGGATCCGGAAATTATTTTACGATAGATGCAGCCCCATCCGGGGATCACAAATATAGTGAAATATATGACACGAAAGTATCGAGTATCTGGGTGTCAGGATCGACCAATGTACAAATTGTGGCAGGTCTAACGAGTATTTTACCAAATAGAACCACCACCATCAGTGGAAGTAACTTCTCAGGTTCTGTGGGAGTCGGTTAATAATGGCGCAGTTTGGTTGGGCATACATTAATTGTGATAACAGCACTGGCGGATCTGGTCAAGCGGCAGGACCAACCGGATCTATTCAATTTTTAACCGGTGCGAATGCGAGCAGTGGATCTGCTAATTTTTTGTATCATACCTCAGCTTATGCCGGCTATGATGCTAGCACACTTGTTCTAACCGGAACTTTGGTGGTAAGTGGAAATATTTCCGCCAGTTCTTATACTATTAAGGATATTTCCAGAATCGAAGCGAGCGGTTCTACCTTCTTTGGAGATTCCACCGATGACACTCACGCTCGAACCGGAAGTTTATATATGGTACGAGATGACGCAGGGGGAACTCCGTATTTTTCCACATTAGCAGCCTACCAACAAACATATGCGAAAGCATTTCGCGTAGGATACACAGGAACATTCGCTACCGTTTTTACTTCTTCAGTTGCTAATTACATTTTTGGAATGCGCAATACCGGAGATGTAAACTTTAGGCTCCATAGCGCCTCTGATTGCGACGATGGTACTATGATATTAATAAAAGACGAAGCTGTTAGCCGAACACCGAGTACTAGTATTACCATTTCGGCATCTTCTCCCGATACGATTGATGGGGCTGATTATTATATTTTGACAGGCACATTGCCAGCCATTGGGCTCTATTCTAACGGGAGCAACTGGTTCGTATATTAATAGGGGAGTTGTTGCTCAATGGCATTTAATAGATTATCAGGAACAATAGTTGCGCCTAATTATTTTGGCCCAGGCGATGGCCCGGGCACCAATATTATATCTGGCACACTGCACGGTGATGGCGCGGAAATTATTGAAGTTCCTCGTATAGTTGCTGATCCTACTGAAAATTATATGCTCACTGTGGGCGTTAATGAAAACTCTATGGTGGGTGAGCCTAACTTAAGATTTGATGGCAGCACTTTGTCTTTAGATGGTGATTTGAGTGCTAGTATTAATATTTCTGCATCTATTTTTTATGGATCAGGCGCAGGTCTCACCGATGTTCCGACGGCTGGCAACGAATCTGTTAATAATGTAGCAGTTTCGGCTTCTATGGCAAAGGGGTTTAATTATGTAAGCGCAGTAAGTAGCGCTGTGGGTGTATTTATGCCACACACTGCCTCTACTTCTGTGGGAGATGTTGTGCGTATGAAGGCAACATCCGGTGTTTCGGAAAATAATTCTATAACTGTTTTTTCCGAATCGGGATCTAATGTTAGCATAAGTATTGATGGTATACAATCGGTTGTAATGGAATCTGAATATGGGGCAGTTTCGTTTATTTATGTGAGTTCCGGGAATTGGCTAATACTGTAGATCGAATAGAGAGCACCAAAGTCATTATAATATTATTCTTCTTCGGAAGGATTTTTTTTTATCAGTGAAGACAAGGTTTATAAGCCATTGGCTTGCGGTGCGTCTAGTTAACGGTGAAGGTCGACTATGGTCGATCGCATCGAGATTGGGGGATCCCTAGTCTCGAAGTTACCATTTAAATTAATTAAACTAATATGGAGGGTTTTATTATATGGCTTATAAATTTCAAGTAGGCCCCGCGATTATGTCCGGGAGCCTCAAACAAGAGGATACAATTACCTCTACTAGCACCATTTCTGGTGCGGCTGTTCAAGGTGAAGCAGGAACGCTGACTTCACTTGACTTACAAGTTGGTGGAATCACCAGCGCCGGTGCAATCGCTGGTGTTACTACTATGTCGACCGACGATATCACTTATGGTAATACCGGAATTGACGTCGATGATGCGGCTGCTAGTAACTTCACCATCCAACAAGAAAATGCAACCAAAGCGATCCGCATCAAACTAGGAGCGGCAGGTGCTGGAACTTCCGGCTTTGGTATAAGAGACAGCAGCAACGGCAATCTATGGGCAGTATTGGATACTGGAAAGGTTTCTGGTTCGGGAATTCTACACCAGGTGGGTGCTGTTACATTCGGTAGCACCCTTAGTGTAACTGGTGCTGTTTCTGGTGCGGCAGAACTATATCATGCCGGCGCAGCTACATTCAGTAGCACCCTTAGTGTAACTGGTGCTGTTTCTGGTGCTGCTGCAACATTCACCTCAACAGCGCTGAGTGATGATCTCACGGTGAGCAGCGATATTCTCCCCGCAGCAGATTCAGTCAGTGATATAGGTAGTTCTAGCGCATACTTTGCGAACATATATGTTGATACCATCCACGGTGGTAGTAATGCTCTGAGTGTTCAAACACTGTCGGCAAGTTCCTTGACTGTTTCAGCTTCAACTGATTTTGTTTTGGTCGCTAAGACTTCTGCTTCTGTTACGTTGGCTACTGCTGCAGCAGGACGCAAAGTTATCATTAAGATGTCTGGTTCTCATACCATGGCAACTATTGGTGCAGGTGCCGATGATAACATTTCTGAAGTTCCAGCCGGTGGATCATTGATTTTGGAGGCTAGCGGCGCTGCTGTCACTATGCTTGCTTATGATGCTGTAAACTGGAATATCTGCTAAATTTCATATACGAAAAAGACCAATATTTATTATTGCTCTCTTTCCAAGGTATCCCTTCGGGGGTACCTTTTTTTTGTCTTTAAATTCATCTATAAGAGAAGTGGGAAAAATCATATAATGCCTCTATTTATACACAAGAGGTAAGAATATGGCATATAATGTGGTCAAAGGGGAGACTGAGAAAAAAATAGAAGGCTCGGTGAGCGATTCGGGAGATCAAACCATTGCGGGAAACAAGACATTCACAAACCCTGTCAGCGCGCCTTCGTTTTACGATTCCAACCTTCAGAAAAACCTCGAACACCCCGCCTTAACCGAAATTACCAATGATAATTCAGGGTGCATTGTGGTGTCTAACGGCGATGGAACTGCCACAGCATTTACTGGTCTCACTTTTAATGGAGATTGCCTAAAAGCGTCTTCATATTTTGGTTCCGGAGTAGGTCTCACCAACTTGCAAGCAACCGAGATTCGTGGCAAATTGTCATTAGATAATTTGAATTATGGAGGTGGGCTGATTGCATCCAATCAACAGTTAAGAGTTAATGGGGGAAAGGGGATAAAAATAGAAGAAGCGGGAATCAGTATTGACAATGTGCCCAACGGAGGTCTGAACTCTTCGGATGTTGGGGTGCGGGTGGATCCGATGTTAGCTCCACGAAAGCGCGCAATCGGTGTCAATGATCGTTTTTTGATTGCGGATAGTAGTCAGAATAATACACTAAAAAGTGCTACGATTAAATCTTTATCTACCTATATTCAAAATACACTTAAGTTGACGCGCCCTCATGGTGCTTCCTCTCAAATTCAATTTAACGACAGGGGGCTCTTTGGGTCTACTGCTAATTTGCGTTTTGAAATCGATACGTTGTCAACTATTAACGTGGCGTTGCATGGAGAATTGAGAGTAGGAAAGAACACCCTTAAGGGGGATAAAGCAATTTTAGCTCTCCCTACCGATCCGATAGCTGCCGACAAGCTACCTCCGGGCTCTCTATCATTTTATTTAGATGCTGAGACTCAGAGGCTTATGGTCAAGATTAAAGACGCTGAAGGGGTTACTAAAAATTTAGGAATCGACTTGCTCACAAGTGCCGAGATTATAGAGGAAGACAAGATGCAAGGGTATTTGTTAGATGATGATACTATTGATGATGAACTAGAGATTTCAGAAGATGAAGCAGGCATTTCTACCTTCGCGGAAGAAGAAGTTGATGATTCGAATAGTAGCTCAAACGAGAATAGTGGAATATTAGGTTATTTCAAAAATGCTTTTACTAAGAAATAGCACTAATTATTTGATGGAAAACTGTTTTTTAGGAGATTTTTGAATGTCAAGTTTACTCAAAGAGGCGATTGTTGATGCCCATGCCCTCAAAGAAGCCGCACTGAAGAATGCAGAATCAGCGATCATCGCAAAATATTCGAGTGAAGTCAAAGAAACCATTGATAAATTGCTAGAACAAGATGAAATGGATCTGGAACTAGGCGGCCCCCTCAGCGGGGAAGAGATGGGCGATCCTGGAATGGGTGAAGATCCCATGGTGGCGATGGATGATGCCGGCACTGTGGAAGAAGTAACCGATCCCGGTGATATTCCGTTGGCAGCCGCCGATGGTTTGTCGAAAGAGGTAGGGATGCATTTAGAAAATGCTCCAACTGAAGGGGAAGAGATTGAATTCAATGTCAACCTGGGCGCGCTTCAAGAAGCTATTGAGGAATTAAAGCAAGAACTCGACGAAGCAGAAGAAATTGAAATTACTGAAGAAGATTTGATAGCTTTGTTGGAGCAACCACAAGATCCTGGTTCCTTCGCCGGCGAAGAAGAAGGTGTTCGCGATATTGAGGATGCTTGGGAAGATTTCAAAGAAGCCCACATGGATAACAGGGAGATTGAAAACGATGAGTTATATGATTTTGTTAACAATCTCACACCAGAACAACATAACTACATTGACCAAGACATAGAAAGAGAAAACATTAGAGTTGTTGATCAATTTTCGGAAAGTGTGACAGAAGAACAAGAGATAGACATTTCCGAAGAACTTATCGACGCAGTTATGGAAAGACTTACAGTAGACATGGGTGCTACTCTCTCCGGATGGGCAGGTCGCTCATCTGAAGATATTAAGTGGGAGCTAACCAAAGCTCTCGCTCATCGCAGAGGCACCGATTTCGAAGAAGATTTAGAAGATTTAAAAAAGGCTCATGATGAGTTGGTTTTTGAAAATAGCCAACTTAAGGAGCGAAATACAAAATATGAGCAAGCCTTGACGCAACTTCAAGAGAATTTACAGGATATTAATCTCTCGAATGCGCGCTTGCTTTATACGAACCGTGTTCTTAGGAATACCTCGTTGAATGAGCGACAAAAAGAAAAGATTGTCGAAGCTATTTCAAACGCCGGTTCAGTTATGGAGGCGAAGACGATACACGATACCCTTCAAAGCACAATGGAGTCTAAGCAAGTTAAGCGCGGACCACAATCATTGAGCGAAGCCATCAATCGCAGACCCTCTGTTCTTCGTGCTACTCGCAAAGAAAGCAACCCTGTAGACCCTTTTAGCGACAGAATGAAGAAACTAGCTGGAATTAAATAAAATTATGGAGGTATTTAAAAATGTCTAGTATTATCGAAAGACTGACTGAAGGCGTTGTCAACCGTGACATGAAAGCCGAAGGTCATGCTCTTCTTACAAAATGGGAACGCACTGGTCTCCTTGAGGGATTGACCAATGATCGTTCTAAGCATTCTATGGCTCGCTTGCTTGAAAATCAAGCTAAAGAGCTTCTTCGTGAAACAAGCGCAATGAGCGCTGGTGATGTCGAAGGTTTTGCATCTGTTGCATTTCCAATCGTTCGTCGTGTTTTCGCTGGGTTGATCGCAAACGATCTCGTTTCCGTTCAACCAATGAGTCTGCCAAGCGGTCTCATCTTTTTCCTTGACTTCTTGTTCTCACCAGATCTTGGTGGGCGCGCGCAAAACCAAACCCGAATGGGCAACGTTTATGACAAGTCTATTTATGGTACTGATCAGGTTGGATCGCAAATTACCGGTGGTGTTAATCTGGTAGGGGCAACCCTTAAAGAAGACCTCTCTGGTCCTCGCACTGTTGGTGCTCGCGGTTATTCCTATTCATCACCAACCGCTTCTGTGGATAACGGAAACTGTCAGTTTTTGGCAGGGTTCTCTCTTACTGGTGCTACTGAAGCACAAAAAAGAGATTACTTGTTGAATGACCCTGATTTGATTACGCTTTCTCAGTCTAATTCTACGGCTGAGGTCGCAGTCTTTAGGATCCCTGGAAACGCCCTAACGGGAGCAAACAATGCCACACCCGCTGATTTTGAAAATCTGGGTGCATTTGTTCTTAATAATTCACCTGGTGCTGGTGCTGAAAATACAGGTGTTGGAACATCTACCAAGCAAATCCGTCGTCTTACTCAGCAAACTGGGTCTGGTGGAACGGAACGCGATGTTCTCTTTGTGTTGATTGGTCCTGACAATGCGGCAACAACCGGATTGCAGCCCACCAATTGTAGTGCAACCCCTGCTTCCATGGAAGCAACATCTGTTACTTTCCCACTGCGTGATAATATGGATGCTGGTGGTGCTATTGGTTCGGTTACCGGTCTTCAAGATTGGGCACTGGAAAATAGCGATAACATCCCAGAGATCGACATTAAGGTCGATAGTGTGGCAGTAACCGCCATTACCAAGAAACTGAAAGCCAAGTGGACACCTGAATTGGGTCAAGACTTGAATGCTTATCATAACTTGGATGCCGAGGTGGAGTTGACCTCGATTCTTTCTGAGCAAGTTGCTCTTGAAATCGATCGTGAAATTATCTCTGATCTTGTCAATGGTGCAAAAGCTGCGACCTATTATTGGAGTCGTGCACCTGGGTTGTTTTTGAACCGAGAAACTGGAACTGAAATTGGAGCGGCAAGTGCTGCACCTGACTTTACCGGTACGGTTTCGGAATGGTATGAAACTCTTGCTGAAACAATCAATGATGTTTCTGCCCAAATTCACCGTAAAACTCTTAGGGGTGGAGCTAACTTTGTGGTCTGTGGCCCTGAAGTTGCGAATATCCTTGAGTTTACCGCTGGGTTCCGCGCATCAGTTACCGCTGATGACGAAACGGGCTCTATCGGTGCTGTGAAAGTCGGTAGTCTTTCTAAGAAGTTTGACGTTATCGTCGATCCTTACTTCCTCCGGAACGTTGTTCTCGTTGGTCGTCGGGGTTCTAGCTTCCTCGAAAGCGGATATGTGTATGCACCTTATGTGCCACTGCAAACCACACCAACGATCTTCGGACCTGAAGACTTCGTGCCAAGAAAGGGTGTTATGACCCGTTACGCGAAGAAGATGGTTCGCCCAGATATGTATGGGTTGGTTATCATTCGTGGTCTCCTTGGTGAAGCCGGCGCTACTAGCTAATTTAGCGTAGCCTATTAAATGTAAAGCCCCTGTCTTTGACGGGGGCTTTCTTTTATTTGGAAACTACTTATAGCTGAAAGGAATAAATACCTTTCGTTAATTGACCATATTCTATAGGAGGAATTTATTATGGGAACAAAAAGAGTAGGTTGGGCTAGAATCAAAAGCCTGATTAACGAAAATCAAAATCAATTACATCATCTCAAGCAAGGTTATATGGCGCTGAGTTCTGACACCACGCTTACTGCTGCTGATAGCGGTAAGATTATTTTAATGTCAAACAATGGTGTCGATATCACATTGCCCGTTCCAGAGGCGGGGATGACTTTTACAATCATTCAAGTTAGAGATTGGGATACCGCTAATTGTACAGTTGATGCGGGCACGTACGTCATGGGCGGTTCTGTTGCTGGCGTAGCCGCTGACTCGAATAATTTAGCCGATGGCAGCAGCGATACTACATGCACATTCGGTAGTGCTACGTTAGCAGGCGACCAGATTACCCTCGTGTCAGATGGCACCAAGTGGTATGTATCTGGCATTGGCGCTGCTGGTGGCACTAATGGTATTACATTCGGTAGCTAAATATGGTTTTGCCTTATGCGATAACTATTTAAAGGTGCGAATTCTCCCCCCTTCCGAGGGGGGTTTTTTTTAAAAACTCGATCTGTCAAATTTTTGCGCCGGTAAATTTTTGAGATTTTCACTTTCTGAAATCAATACTATTTACTATATTATATAGGAGATCCCCATGGGAAGAAAACGAAGATTAAGAACATGCCCCAAATTTAAGCTAAAACATGCAAGACATCCAAGAATTACGTTGGAAAGTGCCGGCACCACCACAGATACAACCCCAGTTGCAATTGTTGTGGAACCCCCCGCACCAACACCACCAACTAATCCTCCGGAAGTGACGCTTGCCCCAGAAAGCACGGAAACCCCGAAAGCTACACCACCACCACAGTTGACGAAACCTAAAAAGACTACCGTATCTCGGAAGCGTAAACCGACCACACCGCGAAAAACTCGGCCGAGAAAAAAAGACGACAACTCAAAATAAGAAATAGGGTGTTGAGTTTTGCTGAAAACTCTACTATTTAGTGTGTAGGAGTGTTTATGTATGCCCACCAATATTAGCCCTAAATCTCAAGTAAGCGCCATTGTTCTAACGAGCACCGGATCCACTACTGCTGTAACCCAATCGTTGCCTTTTGGAGTCTATAACGACTCAGCCGCCTTTATTAGTGGCGCGGTAGATCAGGTTGCATATACCTATAAAAAGCTCGGCGGAGATGTCGTTGATATTGAAATAACTCCGGCTAATGTATATGCCGCCTATGAGGAAGCCGTTTTAGAATATTCCTTTATCGTTAATGTGCATCAAGGCAAAAATGTTCTTTCGAATGTGCTGGGCGAACAAACAGGAACTTTTGATCACAAAGGTGACCTTCTTACGGGGCCCACCGGCAGCAATCTTAAATATCCCCGGTTTTCCATGGGTTATTCCCGAAAAGTTGGGGATGGAGCGGCCGCAGCCGGCGGTTTTGGGGGAACGATCCCTCAATATTCTGCATCCTTTTTACCTAAAACACAGATTCAGGATTATGATTTGCAAAGTATTATTGAGACAGCATCATCTACAGGTCTAGATGAAAGCGGCAAAGCTGTGCCCTACGCGGGCTTAGTAGGCAATAAGAGGGTGATTGTCACCAAGGTTTTTTACCAATCTCCACGGGCAATGTGGCGCTTTTATGGTTATTTTGGCGGTATTGGGGTGGTAGGAAATTATTCCACTTATGGTCAGTTTGCTGATGATTCTACATTTGAAATAGTTCCTACATGGCAGAATAAAATGCAAGCTATCATGTATGAAGACTCCATTGTGACTCGAACCTCAAATTATTCATATGAACTTATCGATAACAAGTTGCGGCTTTTCCCCACTCCCAGTTATTGGGGATATGAAGATGATGACAAGATTTGGGTAAAATTTTATGTAGATTTGGGATCTTTTCAAACCGGATCGTATGATGTGGGGATTGAAGGAATCAACAATCTTAATACGTTGCCTTTTGATAATATACCTTATGGAAATATCAATTCAATTGGAAAACAATGGATTCGGAAATATGCTCTCGCCGTTTCCAAAGAGATGCTGGGTCAAATCCGAGGTAAGTTTGCGACCATTCCTATCCCGGGTGATTCTGTGACACTGAATGCTAGCGATTTGTTATCACAAGCTAAAGAGGAACAAGAGTCTTTGAAAGAAAAATTAAAAGAAATGTTAGCTGAGACTGAATATGTAGCTCTAGCACAACAAGACCAGCAACTTACTGACGCTGCTACCGAAGTGCTGAAAGTAACGCCGTTACCAATTTTTGTAGGATAATATATGAATGGCTAATAAATGGAACCGACCCGAACAACCACCTCCCCCTCTTTTTCTAGGAGAAAAGGAGAGAAATCTCGTAAAACAGGTTAATGACGAACTGATTGAGAAGGTCATCGGCCAGCAAATTTTATATTACCCCATCGACTTACAGACTACAGATTTTCACCCCCTTTATGGCGAAGCGATTAAGAAAAATTACCTTCCCCCGGTGCGTGTATATGCATTGGTTGAATTCACCGAATATGCAACTTCTTATTTAGAAAATGCTGGTATAGACAAATTGTGGGAAATTGAAGTTCACTTTCACCGCCGTCGCCTTACTGAGGATCAGAACTTATATGTTCGGGAAGGGGATTTTGTTTTATACGGAGAATATTACTATGAAATCGTAAGGCTTTCGGAGCCTACGAAACTTTTTGGTCAAGTAGATTATTCTTTTGAAATCGCTGCTACATGCAAGCGTTCACGACAAGGGCTTTTCGATGCTACCTAAGAATTTTGATTTTGCACAATTACCGTTCACTAAGAGCGAACTAACCCTTGAAGAAGTGGGGATGTTGTCTTCTAATATTGAGGATATCGATTTTGCGATAACAGATTGGATAAAAAATGATTTGCGTATTACCACCCTTACTAACGAAGGTCTTTTAATGGTTCCGGTGTTGTGGCAAGTGCCCGAAAGGTCTTATCAAATTAAACATAAGAAAGCACTGCGAGATGATGCTGGCGCGCTTAAATTGCCTTTGATATCTGTTGATCGAATTGCGATTCTTAAAGATCCCCAACGAAAAGGTGGTCTTCAAGCTAACTTGTTTGCGACTCAAAAAAATGGGCTTCCTGGTCGTTTTGTTATCGCTCGTCGTATTGTTCAAGACAAGACGCGAAACTTTGCTGTGGCAGCCGGCACCCGAACAAACACTTCAGGAACTGAACAGCGGTATTATCCGCGAGTTAATAAAAAGGTAGTTGTGCAAACCGTGTCTATTCCTCTTCCCACTTATGTCAATGTGGAATATAAGATAGTATTAAAGTCAGAATATCAACAACAGATGAATGATATGATTGCCCCTTTTGTGGTTCGCCCCGGTCAAATTAACACTTTTGTAATGAAAAGAAATGGTCACATTTATGAAGGATTTGTGCAACAAGAATATACTCACTCTAACAATGTGGCTAATTTGGGGGAAGATATGCGCATGTTTAATACAGAGATTACCATCCGAGTTTTGGGATATCTGGTTGGAGAGGGCGCTAGCTCCGATCAGCCGATTGTGCGTGTTGATGAAAATACCGTAGAATATCAATTCCCTAGTGAATCGGTAGTGCCTGCCGGTAACTTTAATTTATTTGAAAAGTAGGTCCCGAACTGAAAAGTCATTTTTCTTCCGCGCCCCCACTCCTTTTGAAAATAAAAATACTATTTATTTAATGATCAAGGTGGCACATTAATAGCCATTTTTAAGCGTTTTTATAAGGAAATAACCAACATGTCAGTAAAGAAATTCAAATTTGTATCTCCTGGAGTGTTTATTAACGAGATTGACAACTCTTTTGTTCCTAAATCTGCAGAAGCCATAGGCCCAGTGGTGATTGGAAGATCAACACGCGGGATTGCAATGGAGCCAACCAAGGTGCAGTCTTACTCTGATTTTGTGGAAAAATTTGGTGACACCGTTCCGGGTAATGGTGGGGGTGATATCTATCGAGATGGAAACCTACAATCCCCGATGTATGGAACTTATTCCGCAAAAGCTTTTTTGAAAGCTAACGTTGCTCCTTTAACCTATATTAGATTGCTAGGAAGAGAGCACACACAAGCCGACACCGACGGCCAAGCAGGGTGGAAATGTCTGAAGACCCCATCCAAAGTCGATGTGTGGCATAACGGTGGAGCATATGGTCTTTTTGTGTGGCTCAGCAGTTCACTCACCGTTGGCGAAGCGGATGGCGGCTCGGCTATCGGAACAGGAAGTTTGGCAGCAGTGTTTTATGCCAATAGTGGTTCTCTTATCACTCTCTCAGGAAATGTCATTGACGGAACAGCGGGAACCGATATTACGGGCGGATTAGCTACTGCGATTAACAGTGATAGCAGCAATAGATTATTGGCTGAGATTAATTATGCTACCGGCCCTGCCGCGTCGACCAATGCCACTACGAAACAGATTTTGTTTAATTTTGACGATACTAGCGATGATTACATTCGCAATAAGTTTAACACCAATCCTCAATTAACGGCTGGTCCCGCCGGAACGTTTTATCCCAGTAGTTCTTATACAGGCTATTGGCTTGGGGAGACCTTCGATCAAGAACTCCGGATGATGGGTGTAAGTGCTAACACTTCACTGATTGGGGCAATATATCCTATCGCTCTCAGCGGCGCTGCCACCACCGGCCTTGCGACCATGAAGCAAAGCTTCCGCAATGACACCGCCGGCTGGTTTATTGGTCAGGATTTGGGCAGAGCTATTGATTTTAACCCCCAATTGTCGCAGAAATTATTCCGATTGCGCGGAAGAAATCAGGGTGCGTGGTTGCATGAAAATTGTAAGGTTTCGATTGAAAAAATTCGTCAATCTAATTCTTCTGCCACCGAATACGGAACGTTTTCAGTAGTGATTAGGAACTTGTTTGATACTGACAACAACATCGAAGTAATGGAAAGATTCGATAATTGCACGTTGGATCCCGCGTCTCCTAATTTTATTGCGCGCAAAATTGGCGATATGTATCACACGTGGGATACAACCTCTCGCCGGCTGAAGAGGTATGGAGAGTATGCTAATAGTTCTCAACTGATATATGTAGAAATGAACGCTGATGTAGAAGTAGGTGCCACAGATGCCACTCTGCTGCCCTTCGGATATTTTGCACCTCCAAAGTTTTCTGATCTCGAGCAGGTTACAGGGCTCATGACGGATACTGCCGGTAATCCGATGAGTGCTTCATTTCTATATATGGGCGATGGTGCTATTACGGGGTCAAATAAGGGATTTAGCATGATTGCCGGCGTTGAGGGATTGTTTGCCACTGCCAGCTTTAACTTTCCGCCGCACCGAATGCGTGTTTCTGCGTCTGACGGCGGATTGTCGGATTTGACCAATGCTTATTTCGGATTCAGCACAACGAGAACGTCTACCTCCACACGTAGTGATAAAAACGTGGGCTTCTTGGGAAGACTTCTGTATCAAGATTTCCCCGATGATCCCACCAACGGCACTATCGAAGGTGTTGACGGCTTTGGTGCAGTCTTTTCGATGAATGATTTATCATCTTCTACGAATGGTTATTCATATGTATCGGGATCCCGCGCCAATCAGACATCAGCCGGGTCTTACACCACAATTTTGAATGCTGGTTATGATCAATTTACGGCTCCATTTTGGGGAGGTTTTGATGGTTTAAATATTGAGGTACCCGATCCGTTTTATAACAATGGAATGACGAGCGCCACCGAGACGACCAGTTATGCCTACAATACCCTTAAAGAGGCGATTGATACAGTCGCAGATCCGGAATTTGTAAATATGAATCTGTTGACTACTCCAGGGCTCACTAATACAGCTTTGACGCAACATATGATAAATATATCTCAAGAACGAGCCGACACCATGGCATTGATTGATTTGCCGAACGTTTATATTCCGGCGCATGAGCAATACGAGTCTAACAAATCTGATAGAATCGGAACTACCCCACGCAATGCTGCAATTGCATTGAGAAACAGGGCAATTGATTCGAGCTATGGAGCAACATTTTATCCTTGGGTGCAAACCGTTGATGCCACAACTAGCCAAACAGTCTGGATTCCACCTTCTGTGGCAATGCTCGGTGTCTTAGCTAGTTCTCAGGCTAAATCTGATGTTTGGTTTGCTCCCGCTGGCTTTAATCGCGGCGGTCTGACCGATGGGGCGGCAGGCATACCCATAACTAACGTGACTGAACGCGTTATCTCCAAAGATCGAGACATTCTTTATGAAGCACGAATTAACCCAATTGCCTCCTTCCCTTCAACCGGAATCGTGGTGTTTGGGCAAAAGACACTTCAGGAACGACAGTCGGCATTGGATAGAATCAACGTTCGTCGTTTGGTTATCTACCTTAAAAAGCAGATTTCGATCCTCGCTTCTCAAGTGCTCTTTGAACAAAATGTTCAAGCCACATGGAATCGATTTAAATCAATGATTGAGCCTTTCTTGGCAAATGTCAAAGTTCAGTTCGGTATTACCGACTACAAGTTGATCCTTGACGAATCGACGACGACTCCCGACTTGATTGATCAGAACATTATGTATGCGAAGATTATGATTAAGCCGGCTCGTGCTATTGAATACATTGCAATCGATTTTGTGGTGACTTCAACAGGTGCTTCATTTGACGATTAACATCGCAGGGGGGAATAAAACCCCTCATCTAACTATTTAAAAATAGAACTTAAAAAGGAGTTACAAAACGATGCCATTCTGGTCCACAAATTTCGGGGAAGATTCCACCTTACAAGATCCTAAAAGGAAATTTAGATTTATTGTTGAATTTCAAGGAATCAACGATCAAAACGGAGGCGGAGCGGTTCTTTGGTATGCGAAGACTGTGGATAAGCCGAGTTTTACTATTAATAGCGCAGAACACAAATACTTGAATCACACATTTTATTATCCTGGTTCGGTAACCTGGAACGAGGTCGCCCTTACTTTGGTCGATCCTGTAGATCCGGATATGACTGCTACTTTATCAGATATTGTTCAAGCTAGTGGATATAGCCCACCTACGGATGCTAATTCTTTGACAACAATGTCGAAAGCAAAATCGGCAGCAGCCTTGGGCTCCGTATTGATTCAACAATTGAATGCAGAAGGATCTCCTATTGAAACATGGACCTTGTGGAATTCTTTTATCTCAGATCTAAAATATGGTGAATTGGCTTATGGTGACGATGAACTCAATGAGCTTACCGTCACGCTCAAATATGATTGGGCACGAGTCGCTACCAGCAATCCATCACGAGCCGTAGTTGGCGGTGGTGATACATTCTTTAACGTATAGAATAAACAGAGAGGTGATATTTGTCACGTAATAAAGATAGGCTTGGAATGGGAAATCCACAGCCTCAAAACATCCCTACCCCTCCACAACAAAGTAAAGCGCCCGGGGAGGGGTTTTCCTTTGTAGTTCCTACCGAATTTGTGGAGCTTCCTTCTAAAGGGCGATTCTATTCCCCTGATCACCCGTTACATATGAAAGAGACGGTGGAAATTAAACAAATGACAGCGAAGGAAGAAGATTTGTTGACTTCCCGGTCATTGTTAAAAAAAGGAGTAGCCCTGGAGCGCGTCATAGAGAGCGTATTGGTAGGTAAAAACATAAACCCTGCGACCCTACTGGTTGGCGATCGAAACGCTATTGTGGTGGCACTACGGGTGTCAGGTTACGGCAACGACTATGAGACTCATGTGTCATGTCCCGCATGTGGATCCCAACAGAAATATGAATTTGACCTTAATGAGATTGAGGTTTACGATGGAGACTCTGAGGTAGATCCCACCACCGAGCATTTGGGAAATGGCTTTTTCTCGACAAAGCTTCCTCAAACAGAGGTGACTGTAGTTTTTCGCCTGTTGAGTGGCGCTGATGAACAGCGAGCTTTTAAACAATTTAGTGGAGCAAAAAAGCGTCAAAAAGATGAAAACCTCATCACTTCACAGTTACGCACGATGATAGTGTCAGTTAACGATAGTCAAGAGCCGGGAGATATCCACTATGTGGTGGAAAACATGCCCAGTTCTGACGCACGTCATCTTCGTTTGGCGTATAAACTTAGCGCTCCTAACTTGGATATGACCCAAGATTTTGCATGCACCTCTTGTGGCCAAGAACAGGAACTGGAGGTTCCGCTGACTGCGGACTTTTTTTGGCCTGACCGATGAATACAATGAAAATGTATATGAACAATTCTTTTTCCTAAAGTATTCAGGAGGATGGTCATTTTCGGAAGCCTATAATTTACCGATTGGATTGCGTCGGTGGTTTGTAGAGCGACTTATTAAACAAATTGAAATGGAGAATGAGGCGATTCGCAAATCATCCAAAGGAGGTGGTGGTCGTTCTCAGACGTTGAGTGCTCACAATCAGCCATCTACGCCGCCTAATATTGCGAGAAGCAGAAGACAGGGATAAATCCTGTCTTTTTTGTTGTTTAACTAATTATTTCAAGAAGGAACAGCAAGCATGGCAGATAGAGTAAGCGACGAAGCAGCACTTTGGGTTGCAGCCAAAGAATCCTTGGAGGAATACAAGGAAGAACTGCGTACCATGCGGGCGGCCGGTAGCGTTTATAGCACTGCCGAAAAAGATGCCCAGCAAGACAAGATCGAGCTTCAAAATGAGTTCTTAGCTTTGTTGAAAGAAGAGGGCGCGCAAGAAGCAGAAAATATTGAAAAATTACGAGATAAAGAAGCTCTTAATGATCGCATCTTAGGCGAAGAGTTAACTCGTTTTCAACGCCGCGAAGTAGACAGAATAAAGCAGCGAGACGAAGACGAAAGACGAAAGAAGGAAATAAAATTTCTTTTAGATCGTGTCAATAATTTGACCGCAGCAGAAGAAAAGCGCCTAAAACTTCTTATCGCAGACAATGCTGAAGCAGAAAAGCGCAACGATTATTTGCGTGAGGCTAAAGACTTAGCCGGCAGTATCGCTAGTTCTTTTAATAGCTACGGCAAACATCCATTTTTTAATGTTAACACCATAGCCAACATAACAGGCGCGATGAAAAACTTCGGAGAATTCGTAGCCAACACTCTGGAAGGAGCGGCGTTTGGTGTTATAGATTCCATGCTGAATCTCATTTTTGAAATGAACAAACACGAAGCCGCACTGAAGAAGGCTGTGCGAGCGTCTGATGATTTTAATTCTAGTTTGAGAGACACCTATAGCGAGGTGCGAGCGAACGTTGTATCCATGGATACGTTTTATGAATCAGTGGAGGATTTAGCTAAAGGATTTACAGACTTTACGCAAATATCACAATCCTCCGCTAACGAGGTGGCAAAAATTACTTCCACAATGATCCAAGCGGGTCACAGCAGTAAAGCTCTCACCAAAGATATACAATTATTGACAGTTTCGTTTGGAATGCTGCCAAAACAAGCCACCCAAACGTTGCTGGAATTAGAGGCGTTTGCTGATGATATCGGTCTGCCAGCACCCCAACTAACGGAGAAATTTGGTGCTTTAGGGGCAGAACTAACAAAGCTGGGTCAAGACGGCGTTCGCGCATTTAAAGATTTGGCAAGAGTTTTCAAGATCACAGGCTTGGAGATGGATAAAATTCTGAAGATGACAAATCGCTTTGACACCTTTGAAGGCGCGGCAGATCAAGCAGGTCGTCTTAACGCGGCTATTGGCGGCAACTTTGTGAATGCTATGGATTTAATGACAGCAACGGATCCGATTGAGCGTTTTGAAATGTTGCGCAATTCTCTGCTTCAAGCGGGATTAGAATTTGATAACATGTCTTATTATCAACGTATCTTTTTTAAGGAATCTCTGGGTCTAGAAAGCGTGGCAGATTTGGCGGCGATGATGCGTGGAGATTTATCTTCGTTGGATGCGGAAATAGGTCAGAATGCCGCCTCATATGAAGAGATGGCAAAAAAAGCCAAGGAATCTGCTGATTTTCAAGCGAGACTCAATGCACTCATGCAACAGATGATACCGGTTTTGGGCGGCGTTATTGATGGAATCGATCGCGCCCTCGATAGTTTAGAGCGAGGTAATCCAAATTTGATTGACGTATTTAAACTCTTGGGTTCTATCATGGGGGCAATGATTGAGCACTGGGAAGCGACCTTAACTATTCTTGCCGCCTGGAAGGTGGGGATCCCCCTTGCGACCTTCTTGTGGGCGCAATTTGGAACCGCAGCCGCGGCTGCAGCCACAGGTGGCACCGCCATGAGCGCCGCAATAAGGAGTGTTGGCGTTGCGGCGGTGAGAGCGACACCGGGGCTTCTCATTCTTACTGGTGTGTTTGCTGCGATTGGTCTGGCAGCCTTGGGTATTGGAGCGGTTTTTTCTGGATTGGCATCGATGCTATCTGCGTTTGATTCCGATAAGTTATGGGATTTGAGCAAATGGATCGCGTCAGTTAATGTAGGAACTATCATGTTTTGGAATGCTTCGCGCGCCATCGGCTCTTTAGCTGAATCTATAGGGGAAGTCGGTGAGGCACTAAACAATTTAGATGCCGGCAAAATGAGAGCCATTGCACAATTGTCGAAAATTGCTACCGTCGGAGCGTCAATTCCGAAAGCCGCACAAATTGAATTAGCAGATGCTATTAACACTGCGGTAAGTATGCCGGTGGTGCTGGGTGCAGCCCAGGCGACTTTGGGGGCTGGCGGTGGCGGAGGAACGACTGATAAAGTGGTGCTCTATGCTGAAATTCCGGTGTATGTAGATGGAAAAGAAATCGAGAGAAAAACATTAAAAAGCATCGCCACGTCAAAGAAGCGGAGCGTGATGAGTTCGTTGGTGAACGCTGGAATTCCCCCGGGGGCTGGCACAAGCACCCCTGGGAGACCTTGAGAATAGATAGTTTAGGCGACGACAATTAGAAAGGAAACACATAAATGACGGTTAATAATAAATTCTTTAATGCATCCAAGCTTGGTGTGCGAAACAAGATAGTAATGGATAATGGCGACGAACGCTATTTTGCTGATGGATCCGATTCGTATGCGAATATGGGATTTTATATCTCTTTTCATCATGTTCCCAGTGAAGAAGAAGTCGCATTTAAGGCATTTATTAATTCTTTTCAAGAAAATTATGCATGCGATTGGGCAGAGGAAAGCGTCTACGGCCGCCCCGATGCGATTTATACCTACAAGGGCACCAATCGACGTTTAGCTATATCATTTTTGATTCCCGCTGCCACGATGAGTGAGGGTTTTGAAAACTTAGCTACTGTTCAAAAATTAATGCAATTTTTATATCCTACATATGTGGGCCCACGCAGTGCTCAAACTATTTCTCAATCGCCCTTAATGCGTATGCGAGTGATGAATTTGTTTGCCAACCGCTCAGGTGTTCATTCTGAGATAGCCGAAGGCGAACTAACTGCGGAAGAACGCGCTCCTTCATCCTATGACGATATGGTAAAATCAACAAATGATAGCATTTGGCAACAAGGGCTCCTGGGTGCGGTTTCCAGTGTTAATGTAAACCACAACTTAGACAATCCGAACACAGGAGTGTTTGAATTTGCTCCCGGAGTAATTGTGCCTAAATTGATAGAAATTAATCTAGATTTCAATGTGATCCATGAACATCCAGTGGGGTGGCGTGGTGACAAACAATTTATGCAACCTTTGTTTCCTTACGGGGTTAATTTGGATGCAAGTGTTCCCAGGAGTGTAGATGATCTCAAACGCCAAGAAAACCAACTAGCAGCCGACACCAAAAAGCGCCGCGATCAGCGTTTGGCGGAAACCGGAAAACCACTTTCCGAACAAGTCATGCAAAATTTAAAAGCAGAATATGGAAAACTTTTGGATAGCATGACGTGGAGCGGAACGGGCGATACGACTACACGTTATGCGGCTGTTGGCCCCGGAGCACAAGGTCAAACCACAACGTCGCTGAAAGAGGGCCCTGATGTGGAGGGGAACGTGGTTTACGAAAAGACCACCTCATTTAAGTGGGGAACAACAACAGTAACCGACGACAAACCGTGAGTCGAGGAAATTAAACTATGCCGAGATACAAATACACACCTATACTAAATAATGACATTGAATTCTACGAATTCCTTCGCAAGAAAAGAAACAATATCAAAAACATTGTTCAATACGATACGCAGATAATGTATAACCCCAGCGTAAGGGATCGCATGAACCTCGTTTCAGAAAAACACGTCTGGAAATACGGTGATAGGTTTTATAAACTGGCAGACCAATATTATAGCGATGTTAACTATTGGTGGGTGATTGCGTGGTATAATGGATATATGACCGAAGTAGATATATTTCCCGGCGATGTTATTTCTATTCCGCTGGATCTCGAAAGAGCGCTGATGGCGCTAGGGAGCTATTAGGGATGTTAAATCTCTCTACGGTTCTAAGATCGTACATGACTGAATATTCTGACGACGAACTAGAGGAACTTGATAACCTTATTGAGGAAAAAGCCGGGTCACTCGCTCAAGACTATCAGGCGGCTCTTAACAAAGTGCAGGGCTGCAGCGTAGAATTGGCACAATTGCAGAAAGAATTAAAATTATATTTACAATCAATTTATGCAGATAATCCTATATGGCTTAATACGAGTCTCAAAGAATCTGTTGACAACATAGCCTGGGGCGCCCCAGGCACTAGCGCCCAACGAACGGAAACTGCGGCTATTTATGGCGCAAAAGATGACCGGCAATTGATTTTATTACAACAAGCCGGCCAAACGTGGCCGGCTAAAGTTCTAGATATAAAAGAAATAGAGGGATTAGAGGGAGTATCGCACCCATCTTTGTTGCCCTGCATTACCCTCGTCGACGCGTCTCAATTATACACGCCAGATTTTACGGATGTGGATTATCCCGCAGCCATGTATCTCTTGGATACGAATCTGAAGGCACAGGAAACACTTAAGAATGCCAAGATGCCCGGGCAAGGCGTTGCCACCGCTAGTCTTTATCCCCAAGGGCTCGTTTCCTTGTATGCGGGAATATTGGCCCAGTGTGAATTGTTGGTGTCTTTCAACATGATGATCGATGAGGAAGCTGCCCGGGGCCTGACTATGGCATCATCATTGCAGATGGATTCTTCTTATTCTCACGAAGCTACCTATGACCAAATTTCACACATTAATCATAGACTTTATAAAAATGTATACGGGGGCACCGAACAATTAGGTTCGGGCGTACCCATATCAGCAGTAGGCCCAGACACTTTATATGAAATTTTACAATATGGGGGTTATTCTGTTTTTAATGTGTTTGGTTCTCAGGCGACAACTTATGTAGATGACGGAATACGTCGAGCCCAACATGTTGAAATTCAAAACATATCTGGTCAATTATCTCCCATTGAATTGTTGAAATATCTCAATGCGGGTGCCGCCAAGTTTGGAAACTTTCACCCTACTGATGCGGAATTAGCTTCAACAACTCCTTCTGAGTCGCCTTGGGCTGTGGGAAGCGATTGGATCGTTGGTCTAAAGAAATATCTTCAAGATGTAGCTAATAATTTGTTAAGAATTTTGGGAGAAATGAGACGTAATTCGGAGTGTATTTATAGAGCAGATGTGGCATTGCGCGAAAAACAACAAAAAGTTTTTGAGGATTTAGCAAGCGAGCGCCCTATTTTCGCAGAAAATCCCGAAGTTTTACAAAAAGCTCTCGATAATTTAATGCTCGGAAACTTGGAAGAGTTTATCGGAGAGTCAGGTTTTTTTGCAAGTCAAATATTGTTCAAAGAACAATGTTGGTTATTGGCATATGTAGATTTGCTCGCTCGCTACAAGAAGGAGCATTTGGATGTAGGTCATGGGGGAACCATTTTCTCCAGCACTAACCGGGGAACTTATTCCACACCGCGTAAAGGAACAGCTAAAAAGTTTTTACCATACGTCAATTTACCGCAAAATCCCGAACGGGTGGGCAAATTGAATTCAACATTGTTGGTGGATAGCGATCCGTATGCGTTTATTAATCGGTTGACGTTCAATCCTCATCTTCCAGCTTATTTAAATATCGACAACCACGAGTTATCTAATTTGCAGCCAAAAATTCGTTTATCGAAGGTGATTTATGAAAAAGAAGGATCGAAACGAAATGATTTAAGAGAGGTAGAATTTGATTTTGAATCTTATTTCGATACTTCGCGAATGGTGGGCCCAGGTAAAAAAACCAACATCCTACAAGATCGGAAGCGACGTGGGAGCGGGGTTGGTATTACGAGTTTTGATTTTGCTTATGACGGATCTAACCCTTTTGCTATTAAGAAAAGTATTACCGCGAATTTAAAATTATACGCCACGGATATCAAGGAATTGTTTGAAGTGCGCGGGGGTCAAAACGGCTCCCCCGAATGGCGTTATGTAGATTTAGCCTTAAAAACGGGAGATGTGAGTGCAGAGACTAAAAAATGTTTTAATCATATCAAAGAAAATGCGGATAATTATGCTCTTAATTTTCGGTTGCGGGCGCATGTGGGAATGGCGCGCCCTACAACTTTGATCAATAAAAACAATGAGGGTCTTAAGGAAGCGTTACAAGATGCCTATGTGACTCTAAATCTTACGCCGACCGTTCATAATTTTGAGCTTGATGAGATGGGGCGCGTTGTTTTTAATATTACTTATTTGGCATATATTGAAGAAATGTTTGATCAGCCTGTATATAATATTTTTGCCAACGCTCGAAGCGCAACGAACCAAAAGGAACTGGTGGCTTTAAAAAGAATTCAGAGACAATTTGAATTAGAATTCGCCCAAAAGAATTGCGGCAATAAAGAAATGGATGAATTGCGTGAGAAATTTGAAGACCAAATTGCCAGTGAAACATCTCTAAGTTTGCAAATGATTATACAAACATTGATGACAGAAGGAAGAATTCAGTATGTTCCCTTGGATTCAGCGATGATGGCCAGTTTTGCCAACAAAGGGCCTTCCACAAAAGAGAAGGGCATACGTCGCAGAATTGAAAAGTTTTTAGAAGGAAAGGGAGTTCTACCTCTTCAGGAAAACCTCAAAAAATTGAAGGCAATTCCCATTTTGAATAACGCCATCGATCTTCAAGCCGATTTGGAAGCGCGCACCAATCAGGTAGTAAATGCCCATACGACAAATTATAAGAACAGAGCCGACACAGATAAACAAACATCGGTTGCCAAAGTTCTTACGGAAGGGGCAGATCCCAACACTTATGTAATTTCTTATTTTTATGTTAGTGACCTGATAGATATTATTTTGAGTAATATTGAAAAAGAATTGAAGAGGCTTCCGGATGAATTAGTGGATATCCAAAGCGATTATCTAGATGTGAGCACCAAAGAGGTTTGGGTCAGAGAGAAGCGAAAAGAATTGGAACAATATGCGTTAAATTTACGACGCTTGCGCGTGGTGTTGGGGCCGGCAGAATTATTTACCACGGCTGGGGCAGACGGTGGAAGACAATCGCATATCATAAGTTTGGGAGATATCCCCATTTCAGTCAAATATTTTTTAGAATGGATGACGGATAAAATGTTAAAGAAACAAGAAGTTTTTTATTCCTTTACTAAATTTTTAAATGATTTATTTAATGACTTGGTGCGCAATTTTTTAAATAATGAAGATTGCTTTGGCTACTCGATTAAACAAAAGACGCGAGTTCAGCAAGCCACCTTGACATCATATACGCCGGATCCGAATATAGATCCCCTAACTGCCATGGCACAAGAACAGAATTCGACGCGCCTTGATTTGGGGCTCTTGCCGCAAGGAAGACGGTTGCTAGAATTATCAGGCCCCTCAGAAAGTGTGCGTACGACCATTCCCATTCAAAATGAAATTAATTATTTTACTTATTTTATTGGAAGAGTTCAGCCTTTTGAGCTTATGAACGGCAACAAAGCGCAAGACGAGGGGAGAGGAATTTTTCATTATTTGTTGGGAAGAGATAAGGGCATTATTAAGAACATTAAAATGTCAAAAACCCAAACACCAGGATTAGCGGAGGTTAGATTTGAACAGGAGGGGTATGATGGCTTAAGTCAGTTGCGCGTAATTTATGATGTGCAGATTGAGACATTTGCTAACGTTCAAACCTTTCCGGGAACTTATATTTATGTTGATCCGCAGGGATTTTCCCCGTCGGGTAAAAATATTCCCGACTCTAACTTAACATTAACAGATTTGGGGATTGGTGGTTATTATATGATATATAAGTCAGAGCATGGTTTTGGGCGTGGATATGCTCAGTCTATTATTCATGCCAAGTGGGTTCATGCGATTCAGCAAGAGGAAGCTTTGCGTGATTGTCAAGTTCTCATGGATGCTAGCGCAGGGAACGGCGGCCGTATGTCGCCATGGTGTCGGATAACCGAGGCTTCTAAAAAATAGGAAGATAAAAGAATGTCAATTTTTTTTAAGGAAAATAATTTTGAATCAACCTTCAATCTTTTTAACAAAAGTATTGTATATCGGGGCACCGTGATTCGCCCCCAAGATAATAACATAGTTAATTTTCATCATGGGGAAAAATTTCTTTATGGCAAAATAAGGCGCGATGGAACACCTGTAGCTCCAATTGGAGACAGTGTTTTAAAAAGAATCACGGCTGCCGGAAACCCAAGTAACCCTCCCCAAGCAATGAATTTTGTAGTAGATGTGTTTGAGCAGATGTCATTGCAATTTCAAAAGTGTGTTGGGTTAAACAAAATTAGCTCCAATGATCCTTTTTTGTCTAATTTGGTGGCATATAAAGGATACGTTCAGCCGGCAGCATTATTCGCGGGTTATCAAAAAGTAATTTATAATTCCATTCGAGAATATTTCTCTTCCTCCGATATTCGCTTGACGAGCTTTGAGCAGTTTATTGCTATCTTTCGCGATCTCATGACAGGCATGTTGTCTCATGTGCGATTTACTTATCCGGGCTTTATTAAAAGCTCAGATTGCACTATTTTGGGGAGCGGTCTGGCAATTGAAATTGCAGACAAACAAAATTTTTCCAACGATAACAGTAAGATAAAAAAATTCACCAACAGCCCAAACTGGGATTTTTATGTTAATACTTGCGATTCTTACGGTTTCATGATAGATTATAATATACCCTGGAGAATTGTGGCAGATATTGATTGTGAATTAATGCGCATCGAAGCCGAGAAATATGGATATGTAAATCCTTACGATCTTTTGGCAAGAGCTTACTCAGAGGTTTCTGTATCTTATTTTGTAAATAATTTCATTTCTGACTTGCTTAATCTCTATAATGATGTTAAGTTAGAGTATTGGAATGAACCAGCTTATTGTGAAGACGGATCAATAGGGGTTCAATCGGGAGGATCGCCCTCCTATACTTTAGCCGAGATTCAACGTAAATTTGGAATGACTTACTTTCTTAAATTATATTTATTTTGTCGCCTACTGGAAGAAAAACCAGAAATGCCCCAACAACACAAACTTCGATTAATCGAAGACGTAGTGAGAATGGTAAACAACAAAGATACCGCCTCTGCACCCGTTTCTTATTTTGAAAGAGTGATCAATAAAGAGTTTGACAAAATAGGATCTTACACGTATCTTCGGAAAGCGGAGAAAGCAACTGCGTTGAGTGAGTTTGAAACCCAACAACGCCAATCTTTAGAAGTGAGCGAAACAGATGATATTTCAAACTATTGATGACAAAAAAGAATGTATTGGTGTGTATACGGAGGGAGAATTGCATTTTGATAATTTTCCACAACCTCTTACACGCACTTGGAAATATAGTGCATCTCAACCACCACGCGGGGTGGAGTATGGGTGGATCTATGGTAATGGTAAATCATTAGAAGACGCAGCACCACCGGAGCTTGCAGAAGCACTTCAAGCAGCACAGCGTAAAATGACCGCATATCGTAAATCATTTGAGATTGCGAAGCTAAAACTTAACGAACATTGTATTTTTGATCTGGTCCCCCAAAGTTTTTTAATGGAGTTTTGTGAGATTAAAAATCAAATTACACAACATGTGTTTGAGACGAACACCAAGCCTGATAATTACGAGCACTTAGTCAGTGTGCATAAGCTACTAGAGAAGATATCTTATCAGGAACTTAATTTAACCATTGATGATTGTAAGCACTTGATGTATGGAACTCTTGGGCGAAATAAAATCCAAGAGCTATTAAAGAACTATCGTTATATTAAATATAATCTTTATGGCACTGTTACGGGTAGACTTACCACATCTTATGGGTCGTTCCCTATTTTAACATTGAAAAAAGAATTTCGTAATCTAATAAAGCCCGTTCATGATTCTTTTGTGAGTCTGGATTATAATGGTGCAGAAGTGCGCACGTTTTTGGATTTATGCGGAAGCGAACAGCCGTTGGTGGATATACATACTTGGAATATAGAAAATATTTTTAAAGACGAAGATATGACCCGCGATGAAGCCAAGACTTTGTTTTTTGCATGGTTGTATAATCCCGACTCTGATCAGTTAGATGATGAAATATATAATCGTAAAAAACTTCTTGACAAAGTGTATAAAGAGGGTTATATTATTACTCCATACGGGAGAACTCTTGCCGTGGGAGAAAGGAAAGCATTGAACTATCTTATTCAAAGCACAACAGCCGATAGGGTATTGTCGAAAGCGGTGGCTATTGATCAACTCCTAGCTGACCGTCAATCTTTTATTTCTCATATAGTGCATGATGAAATTGTCATTGATTACAACGAAGCAGATAAAGATCTTTTGCTCGATATCAAAAACATTTTTGAAGACGGCTATCTGTCGAACATGAAAGTGGGAAAAAATTATTATCATTTAAATATGTTGGAATTATGATTTCAATTATTGGGTTAGGAAGCGCCGCATCACGTATCGCACAACAATTTTCTATAACGCCGAATTACAATGTTTATATGCTGAGCGATGAATTTTCACGTAGCTCTAAGAGAAAATATAAATTAAAATCTTACGAAACACCAGAAGAGTATGAAACCAATATTCCATCACTTAAGAAGTTTTTTGCAGATGTAGATGATCACGTGCAATTTTTTGTGGTAGGATCTTCTTATAGTTCCAATTATACATTGGGAGTATTAGAGCAAATTAAAGATAAAAAGATTGAGATTTTCTATATTCAACCGGATACAGAATTGCTGACGGGGATCCCCAAACTGTTAGATAAGATCGTGTTTAGTGTTCTTCAGGAATACGCCCGCAGCGGATTGTTGCAGTCGTTTACTGCGATATCTCATTTGAAAATAGAAGAAGCGATCGGAGACATCCCCATTAAATCGTATTATAATGCTTTGAATAAGACGGTTTTTTCGACTGTTCATTATTGTAATTATTTTAACAATGCGGAGCCTGAGATTGGTACCGTAGCCCGCCCACTGGAGATAAATCGGATCCGTAGCATCGCCATGTTAAACCCTGAAAATTTATCAGAAAAATGGTTTTTTGACCTTGACAACGAGCGAGATTTATGTTATTATATATGTATAAACCAAGAGAAGTTGGAAAAGGATGGCACTTTGCATAAACGATTGGTTGAGAAACTGAAAAGTAAGCCGAGAAATGCATTTAGAAAGATATCTTATGCAATTTATGAAACACCACATGAAGATTTTGGGTTCTGCGTTGCCCACACAAACGCAATACAAAATTACACTTGACAAACTACGTTGAGTGTGTTACATTAAAGATACTGAGGAAAGCTTAGTATACTATATTCTTAAACAGGAGAAATAAAATGGGAATTAATATGGAACTTATGCGCAAGAAACTTGCTGCCTTGCGTGGAAATGGCGGAGATGCCAAATCTTCTGTCTGGTTTAAGCCAGATGAGGGAGATACAGATATTCGGATCATTCCATCAAAAGATGGGGATCCTCTTAAAGAGATGCATTTTCATTACAATGTAGGAAACCACCACGGTGGTGTGCCATGCCCCAAGCGTAATTATGGGGAAAGTTGCCCAATTTGTGAATTTGCTTCTCAGCTTTGGAGAGAGGGAGTAGACAACAACGACGAAGAAAGCAAAAAGCTTGCTAAGTCTCTTTTTGTTCGTCAACGCTATTTTTCTCCTGTTGTTGTCCGAGGTCGTGAAGACGAAGGCGCGAAGGTGTATGGCTATGGAAAAAAAGCTTACGAACTTTTGCTGGGATACATTCTCGATCCCGAATATGGAGATATCACTGATATTCTTGAGGGAACTGATATCACCCTAACTTACACTAAACCAAACAAGCCTGGGGCATACCCTCAGACGAGCCTAAAGATGCGTCGAAATACTTCTACGCTGTTGGAAGATACGGAAGCCATTCCCGCCCTCCTTGACGGCATTCCGGAATTCAACTCCCTATTTGAAAGGTTGAGCACAGCGCAGGTTGAGGCAATTCTAGATGAGCAGTTGGCTAGCGATGGAAGCGCTGAGCAACGCTCTGCTGAAAGCACCCGATACAACAAAGATAACACTGGAAGCAGTGTAGATCGAGCATTTAATGAGTTGATGTCGGGCTAACAAGGCTCCCGCCGCTGGCAGATCGGTTACAATAATCTGCCTTTATTTTAAACTAGTTTTAAGGAGAACGAAATGATAAATATTTTTAAATTATGTTTGCTCATGGGTTGCGCTCAGCCCGAAGAGGGGCCGCTTGCGGACGACATTGCTTCAAGGCCAGAGGGAGAGGAATTGATTCCACCTGATGATCCATGGTCATACAAACCTGACATGGTGATGTTCCACAATGTGGCTGTTATAAATGAAGGGAATCAAATTGCGTGTTTTGACGATGGGGATGGCACTCCTTATTGCGGCGTATATAAGGTGATCTTGACTATATGGGATGAGTGGGAAGGATTGTCGGATAGCGACAGTTGTCAAATTATTCATCGTGTAGCGCCAGAATATCTTATTGAGAACGAAGTCTCTCAAGATTTCGCAGCTTATAACACACGACATGCGTGGGAATTTGATGCATCACAGTCTTTTGTTTCCACCACTCAACTGTGTGATATGATCGCAGAGGATAGCGATATAGCTAATGTGGTGGAGAAATTTAAAACTGAGAATGTGGCATTTGGATACAAAGAGCTTTCTGAAGATATGGCTGCCGAATATAAAAATAGCTTTGGTTCGAATTATACGGATGAAGAGTGGGCTGCTGAAGTTCAGCCTTATTTGTTGGGAATGACCAATCGCATCGAGGGAGTCTATCGAACTCCAAACGTTGGCGTTGTTTATGAGATTGATGAAGATAATCAATTAGTGGTCGATGAGAACGATACGTGGAATCGTTTGATTTTTGAAGGAACAGAAGAGGTTCCGACCGGCTATTATCGTGCGCCTTCTTATTATGTATATGATATCGGAACATTTGTGCCGGAAGAGATAGGAGAATAAATAAAATGAACGAAGATTTTTACGAAGACCCCGATTCAATATCTGACGATGACTATGACGACGATGATTGGGACTATGAAGATTAGGGCGTAAACCTGATTAAAAAACAAACAACCGCAGGGAGGCACGGGTTACAGGTGCCTCGTTTTATTAAACAAACGAGGTGAAAAAAGATGTTTAATCTACTCCTATATATGTTTACCGCCTGTGGGGAAGTTGAAGATACAGCCGAACCAGAGGTGGTTGAAGAAGAACAAGAAGAGGTGGTTGAAGAAGAAGATTCTGCCGTTTCTGAAGAGTGAACATATGCCGCAGGGAGGCATGGGCTTACAGATGTCTCGCCATTTTTTAAGGAGGGCAAAAAAGATTGGCAAGAAAAAAGAAAACTCAAACAGCAGCCGGTAGATTATCAATTCAAGATTTGATATCGGTAGTTAATAAAAAAGCTGGTCGTGATGTTGCGCATGATCTTACAGAAGAAAATCCAACCGATGTGAGGGAGTGGATTCCCACTGGTTCACGATGGTTGGATTCTATTATTTGTAAGGGTAAAATCACCGGAATTCCAGTGGGAAAGGTGACCGAAATCGCCGGCTTAGAATCAACAGGTAAATCCTATATGGCGGCTCAAATTGCAGCCAATGCCCAGAAAATGGGCAAGATAATTGTATACTTTGATTCGGAGTCAGCAATTGATTCTAAATTTTTAGAGCGGTCAGGGTGCAATCTGCGTAAATTAATGTATGTTCAAGCATATTCTGTGGAATTTGTATTGGAGACTATCGAAGATCTTTTAGATAAATGCCACGGTGATGATTCGATTGTGTTTATTTGGGATTCGTTGGCATTTACCCCTTCGGTATCGGATGTGGAGGGAGATTTTAACCCACAGTCATCCATGGCAGTGAAGGCAAGAATTTTAGCAAAAGGAATGTCGAAACTAACAATCCCTATTGCTAATAAAAATGCCGCGCTCATTGTTCTTAATCAACTGAAGACAAATATACCACAGGGGCCGATGGCAAGGATGATCACAATGACCACACCTTACATAACTCCCGGCGGCAAAGCTATGCATTATGCTTATTCTTTGCGTATTTGGCTTACTGGTCGAAAGGCGAAGAGTTCCTTTGTGCAAGATGAAAAAGGATTTCGCATTGGTTCAGAAGTAAAAGTAAAACTTGAAAAATCACGCTTTGGAACTCAGGGAAGAAATTGTGCTTTTCGTATTTTGTGGGGAACCGACGATATCGGGATCCAGTGCGATGAAAGTCTTTTTGATGCAATTAAAACATCTGACTATCTAACTAGCGCCGGGGCATGGTATACTCTTCAGATGGGTAACGGAAAAGAAATTAAATTTCAGCCTTCTAAATGGAAAGACAAGATGCAAGACAAAGAGTTTAAAGGAAGGGTGTATGAATTAATGGATGAAGAGGTGGTTAGAAAGTTTGATGAGAGAACTGGAAAGGCGGAGGATTTTTATGAAAAAAACAAGGCTGACAAATGAACGTTAAATTTAAGGAGGGAGATTTGGTTCGAATGGTGGATCCGAGTAGCGGGGATCCGTTCGAGGCGTTCGAGCATCTTGATGATCCTACATATGTACCCCAAGTTGATTACCTTAAAGGAGTGGGGGTGGTTTTCAGGGTCAATGAGCCGACTGAGTTACCCCCGCGATTCCAAGATGTGGATGGTAATCCTCTTGTGGAAATGTCTGCGCCTATCTATGAGGTCTTGTTTGGGGGAAAACTTCGCGAGGTCAACTGGACACTGTTGGAGAAAGTAGAATGAAAAGAGTATTAATAATAGACGCACTCAATGCATACCTGCGCGCCTACATCGTCGATCCGAGCCTGTCTACAAATGGGCAACCGATTGGCGGCATAAAAGGGTTTATAAAAATCCTTCAGAAACTCGTAAGACAAACGATACCCAATGAGATTGTGGTTGTGTGGGATGGGCCCAACGGATCGCAAAAAAGAAAAATAATAGATAAAAACTATAAAGCTGGGCGCAAACCGATCCGTCTTAATAGATCGGTGCACAATCTTACTGATGATGAAGAACTTCACAATAAGATATGGCAACAATCGCGCATAATGGAATATATGAACAATATGCCTATCATCCAGACCATGATACCGGAGATTGAGGCAGATGACGTAATCGCTTATTTGACACAATTCGATGTATACGCCGGATGGCAAAAGATTATTGTTTCTAATGATAGAGATTTTATGCAGTTGTGTGACAAGGAAACAGTTTTGTGGCGACCTACGAAGGATGAGGTCTTGAACACTAAGCGCATCGTTGAACAACTTGGTATCCATCCTGTAAATATGGCACTGGCCCGGGCAATTATTGGAGATCCATCCGACAATTTGCCCGGGATAAAAGGCGCTGGGTTTGCTACAGTCGCCAAACGGTTGGGTTTTTTAGCGTCAGAAGAGTTTTATACGATTGACAAGGTAATTGAATTTTGCAGTAAGTCAACCAGCCGCCTTAAATTTTTTAATAACGTGGTGGAGAACGTGGAGACTATAGAGCACAATTATAAAATGATGCAATTATCTGCCCCCCAGATGTCAATTCAATCAAAAGATTTTGTTAGAAATGCAGTGGAAAATTTTGCGTGTGACTTTAATCAAACTGCAGTTTTGGGAATGATGAGAAAAGATGGGTTTGGTGAATTAAATTGGGAAGAGCTAAAGTCTCATTTATTAAGGATTTCTCGCGAATGTCATGACGAGCCAGCAAAAGAAAATAGTATTCATGCTTGACATTTGGTGTCAGTGTGTTATATTTAAAAGAGTTGAAAGAGGGTTCTTATGTTAAGCGAAAAAGCTAGTTTCGGGCGTTATGGAAAAACATTTCAAGAAGGGCTGATCCAATTGATTTTTGAGGATCGCCCTTTTGCTGATCAGGTGACGGAAGTCTTAAATGGTAATTTTTTAGAATTAGAATATTTGCGTGTTTTCTTGCGTAAGATTATCGAATACCGTGCCAAATATAATCGTCACCCATCATTGGATGCCATGATTACGATCGTGCGCACGGATCTCGAAAATGAAAGCGAGATTACCCAAAAACAGGTGAGAGAATATTTCACCCGCGTTCATTCTCGAGAAATTACTGATCCTGAATATATTAAAGAAACAGCGTTAGATTTTTGTCGCAAACAAAATCTGAAAGAAGCCATGCTTCGATCCATACCGCTCTTGCAAAAAAATTCGTTTGATGAAATCTCTCAAGTTATTAATGAAGCATTGAAGTTGGGATCGGAAAACAATTTTGGGTATGATTACTTGGCAGACTTTGAGAAAAGATTTGAACCCAAACATCGTGTTCCTGTCTCTACGGGGTGGCAAGATATTGATAGAATAATTGGCGGTGGTTTAGGAAAAAGTGAGTTAGGAGTGGTAATTGCCCCCACTGGTGCGGGAAAATCAATGGTGTTGGTGCACTTGGGGGCGAATGCAATTGCCGAAGGAAAAACTGTTATTCACTACACACTAGAACTTCAAGAGACAGTTATAGCCACTAGGTATGATAGTTGTATTACAGGATATCCGCTTTCCGACATTATAAATTTTAAAGAAGAAGTATACGAAGAGATTAAAGATATAGAGGGAACCCTTATAGTCAAAGAATATCCTACAAAGTCAGCCTCAACGAATACAATTCGTGCACACCTTTCTAGACTTATTAAGAGAGGGATCAGACCAGGAATGATTATTGTTGATTATGCTGATCTTTTAAAACCTGTGGTTGTGCGAAAAGAGAAAAGAAATGAATTAGAATCTATTTATGAAGAGCTACGAGCTATTTCCACGGAGTTTCAATGCCCTATTTGGACTGCCTCACAAACCAACCGATCAGGGTTGAGTGCTGAGGTGATCACTATGGAACAAATCTCGGAAGCTTTTAATAAATGTTTCGTTGCTGATTTTATCTTTTCAGTATCGAGAAGTATAGAAGAAAAACAAAACAATCTTGGTAAGATTTTTATTGCAAAAAACAGAAATGGACCAGATGGAATGGTTTATGATATTTTTATGGACACCAGTAACGTGAAGATTAAAATTTTACCCAAAGCGGTCATTCCCTCGAGGGGAACAAATACCCCACCTTCGGTGGTTACTGCTCCTATCACTTTAGATTCCAAGATGCAGCGACAGCTTTTGATGACCAAGTATGCCAAATTAAAAGGAAAATAATTATGAGAAACACACGTGCGATTCGCCGGTTTGGGCTGTCAGAACCCTTTGTTGAGCCCTACAAAACAACCACGGTTCCATGGGGGCCGTTGGGCTATGTTACCTTCAAACGCACCTATGCTCGCCGCCTCAGCGAGTTCTCCGATGGCGCTGGGGGGACGGAAGAGTGGTGGCAGACATGTCGTCGCGTGGTTGAGGGTATGTTCAACATGCAGAAACAGCATGTGGTCACATTAGGTTTAGAATGGAATGATGCCAAAGCCCAGAAAACCGCAAAAGAAGCATATGATCGGTTGTTTCATTTGAAATGGACACCTCCCGGTCGTGGCTTGTGGATGATGGGCACAAAGTTTGTAGAAGAGAGAACCGCTGCGGGGCTTTTTAATTGTGCTTTTAGGTCTACTCGAGATTTATCGAGCAAAGGAGGTTATCTTTTTGCGTGGATGATGGATGCTTTAATGGTAGGGATCGGTGTGGGGTTTGATACAGAGGGGGCTGGAACCCTCACCATCCAAGAGCCTCAATATAATAATGATATTTATATTATTGATGATTCGCGAGAAGGCTGGGTCAACAGTGTTCATATATTATTAGATGGATTCTTTTTTGGAGACAAAGTTCCGAAGTTTGATTATTCCTCTATCCGCGCCGCTGGAGAACCTATTCATGGGTTCGGGGGAACCTCTAGTGGCTCTGGTCCATTGAGAGAGCTTCATGATAATTTGGTGGAATTGTTTTCCCCCAAGGTGGGAGAGTCTATTTCTTCCGTAGACATCGTAGACACTGAAAACCTCATCGGTCGCTGTGTGGTTGCCGGCAACGTTCGCCGTTCGGCTGCATTAGCAATGGGGAAATATAACGACCGTCGTTATCTCGAGATGAAAAACGATCAAGAGAAATTGTATCACCACCGATGGGGATCTAACAATTCATTCAACGCGTTGGTGGGAATGGACTACACGTGGCATGCTACCCAGTCTCAAAAGAACGGAGAGCCTGGGTATATCTGGCTTAACAATGCGAGAACACGTGGTCGCTTTAAAGATCCAGAACGATATGACGACATTAATGTCGCGGGTTTCAACCCTTGCGTTGAACAGCAATTGGAAGATGCTGAACTGTGTTGTTTGGTAGAAACATTTCCCGCCAAGCACGACACTTATGAGGATTATCTGCGCACTTTGAAGATAGCTTATTTATATGGAAAGACTGTGACTCTTTCTAACACTCACTGGCCAGAGACTAACGCTAAAATGCTAAAGAATCGTCGTATTGGCTTATCTCAATCCGGAGTGGTTCAGGCGTTTAATCGTCACGGCCGTCGCGAAATGATGAATTGGTGTGACAACGCCTATCAGCACGTGTTAGAATTGGATGAAGAATATTCCAATTGGCTTTGTATTCCTAAGTCGGTGCGCATGACTTCCATCAAGCCGTCAGGAACCGTTTCATTACTTAATGGATCTACGCCTGGAATCCACCATCCAGAAAACGAATATTATATTCGACGTATCCGATTCTCAAAAGATTCAGAATTGCTCCCTGCGCTTCAAGAAGCGGGATACGTTATCGAAACTGACACTTATTCCCCCAACACGATGGTGGTAGAATTTCCTGTTCACGAGCCCTATTTTACTAAGGGAAAATGCGATGTGAGCATGTGGGAGCAATTAGAAATTGCTGCCCAATATCAACATTACTGGGCAGACAATAGTGTTTCTGTGACGGTCACCTTTAAACAAGACGAAGCTAGTCAAATAAAAACGGCATTAGAGATGTATGAGAGTAGATTGAAAGCTGTATCGTTTTTGAGATATGAAGAGACGGGGTATGTTCAACCTCCTTATGAACCTATTACCAAAGACCAATATCATATTATGTCCGCAAAAATTACTCCCGTAAAGCGTTTTGAAATAAACGAAAGCGGCACAGGAAGTAAGTTTTGTGATGGAGAATTTTGCACACTTTAAATTTAAAGAGAGAGGTGAAATGTGTTTAAACCTGTTAACCGGTATTTGGTGGTGGAAACCCCTACCCCGCCGGCAGAGACAAAATCTGGCATTGTATTGCCGGATGACTACAAGCCTGCGGAAGATCCGTGGGTTGTGGTAAAATTAATAGATTATGCTGATGACGTGCGGTTTGGTAAAAAATTGAAAAACTTGTCAGCAATACACGAGGTATCCCTATTAGTGGAGAGATCCATGATTGAGCAAATAGTTTATAATGGAACTAATTATTCTTTGATCCTTGATAATTATGTTAAAGGGGCTTTTACTAAATAAGGGTATCTGGAGATGACAATAGATAAGAATTTTTATAATCAAGCGTCAGCCGCCAAGTTAGGGTGGTCACCTGATTGGTTTGGAGAAAAACACTTTGATGAAAAACTTGTTAGGGGTATTAAAAAGTGGCAGAAATCTCATGGCTTAAGTGGTGATGGATTGGTTGGGCCCATGACTTATGCGCGCATTTGGACACACAGACAAAGCGAAATTGACGAACACAAGCCTCCAATCTCTTCTATAAAATATTCTAATTATATTGTGTATAATAGCGAATTTTATCCCATTAACTGGGATAAGGTAGTATTGTGGTCTGAGAGTGCCGGGTTGAAAGCCCAAAAAGGAAACTATTATGATTATACAGGAAGGTCACGCCGGCCGATTCGCCTATTTGTGAATCATTGGGATGTGTGCCTTAACTCTAAATCGTGCCACAGGGTCTTAAATAATCGCGGCATTTCGGTGCACTTTCTCATTGACAATGATGGAACTATTTATCAAACTCTAGATATGCAGCATGGAGCTTTTCATGCGGGCCACCAACGAACCAATAGGTCTTCCGTGGGAGTAGAAATTTCGAACGCATTTTATCCCAAATATCAAGAATGGTATAATCGCAATGGTTATGGGGAACGACCCTTAGTGAAAGGGGCGATGGTGCATGGAAGAGAGTTGGAGACTTTTATGGATTTTTACCCCATTCAAATCGAGGCAGTTAAGGCGTTGTGGAAAGCAGTAGACGGATGCACCGATATTCAATTTCAAACTCCATTAGATGAAAACGACCACACTTCTACGCGATATGAGCAGCGTGTAGTATATGGAAATTATCAGGGAATTGTCAGCCATTATCACTGCAGCAAACGTAAAATTGATTGCGCAAATTTAGATATAAAACAATTATTAGATGAACTATAGTGAGGGCATAAAGCCAATACACACATGAGCCAACAAGAGGTGAGCATTGAACGATTATGAAAAGACTATTAAACTTTATGGAGATGGAATTGGGTTTGTGGAGCATGTGGAGCACATGGGAACAGATCTTACAGTTGTCAATAGCGCTCGCGTTAGTTTTGGAAAGCACAAAAAGGATCTAGACGATCGAGACAAGAAGCTTATTAATTATTTAATAGCTCACAAACACACTTCAACGCTCGAACATTGTAGTATAACTTTTCGTTTTAAAGTGCCATTGTTTGTGAGAAGCCAACACCATCGCCATCGCACATGGTCTTATAATGAGATATCCCGGAGATATACCGATTTCAACATTGAGTTTTATGAGCCCCAATTTTATAGAACTCAACATGATAAGAATCGCCAAGCTAGCAATGTAGATCAGGTATGCAACCCTCGTCTAAAACTATACGATCCCGCATGCAGCCACTCTATTGATAGGTTTGCGACGGAGATTGTGGCATCACATCACAAACAGTCTCTTAAATTGTTTGATGATTTGATGGATGGTGGAGTGTGCCGGGAACAGGCGCGGGGAATATTGCCTCAGAATATGTATACGGAATATTACGGAACGGTGAATTTAAGTAACCTACTTAAATTTATTGATCTGAGAACGCACGAGGGGGCTCAGTGGGAGATTCAAAAGGTTGCGCTAGCATGTTTGGAAATAGCTACGGATTTATGGCCCATTACTGTTGGAGCATATCGGGAACTTAGAGAAAGGTAATGATATTATATGATCAGGTGGTGATCGGAAGTTCGCTCTCCGCACTTCTGTATGCTTTTGTTAATCATTATCCTATTCTCTTTACTTCGCCGGAGATTCCCTTTAGGTTTGACTATTTTAAAGAAGATGTCGATCTTTCCTTTTTGGATATCTCGACTCCTTTTCGCCACTTACTTACTTTCAATGAGTGTTTGGCGGTCGGCCCTCCTAAAATCGCATTGTGGGAGGCATTAATGTTTGCTTTGTCAATGGATGGGATGTGTCCCCTAAGTGGGCTCTGTTCTTCTATTCGCAATGTGGAAGGCACCGTTACATGTTCAAATGAGTATTCTAAAATAGCCACCTTTAAGGTTAATACTTTTCATTATTTTGGAGATGCTTCCGCAACTGGGTTTGGAAAATCACCGATAGTTATTCCCCAAAATTATATATGTTACGACTGGGTAGCTATTAACAAAGGAGGAAAGATAGAACAGGATTATATGAAGGTAGGTGATGAGTTCGTGAATCATGTGTGGTTTTATTCTTCAGATCGGATTGATGGAAATACCGGAGTTAAAGATGCGTGTGTGGTGTCGTATCTTCAAGAGGAACAATTAGAGAATTTTGATTACTCAGAAACCATGGCGAGGTTTAAATTAGTTAATGAAATGGAGAAGCGCGGTTTGCGCGGCCCCCAAACCGGCTTTAATAGTGCCGGAAACCCTCGTCACTATAAAATTAAGACTACGCACATGTTTCGTACGAAACGATCCAAAAAGAGTCAATCATCGACGTGGACACCCACAGATAATGTGGTGGTGCCCACTTTAAATGAAGAAGAGTTATTTGCCATCTTTTGCGAGAGTGAGCCTCGCAACAACACTTTCATGAGGTTTTATAATGCATCTTGCCGGCATCATTCCTGTAGCTAATTTAAAGACGGATTTGCAAACTGTTTTTCCAGAGGTCTTGTTGCCGCTCGAGCCTGATTTTACTGCTATTCAAAAATCAGTGTATGAGTGTGCGCTAGCCGGGTGTCAAACTATTTGGATTGTGGCAAACAACGACTTGGCTCCTTTAGTAAGAAAAACAGTTGGAGAATGGGTGTATGACCCGGTTTATTATAACCGATATATGACCAAATTTCATAGTGAAATAAGGAAAGAGATACCTATTTATTATGTGCCCATCCATCCTAAAGATCGCGACAAACGTGATTGTTATGGATGGTCTATATTATATGGTGCATATAGTGCATGGTCGGTAGCATATAAGATTTCTCGTTGGATTCGCCCTACAAAATATTATGTTTCTTTTCCACTTTCAGTTTATAACTTAGACTTTTTGAGGCAACACCGACTATGTATAGCCAATAAAGATAAGAACTTTTTTCTTTCTTATGAAGATAAGATAATTAAGGACAATCTGCCGATCGCATTCACATTTACAGGAGATGATTTTATAAAATGCCGAAGAGACTTGAACCGAAAGACCACAAGGGAATATTTACCCCCTTTACCCGGCCACCGATACCCCTCACAAAAAAGACCGTTAGTCGAGAGGTGGAGCGCAAGAACGTTCGGCCTAAAGACCGTATTTGAAAAACTTAATATAGAGAACGCGGCGATCACCCCTGTGGAGTCGTTTTACGATCTTTCCGCATGGGAGCAGTATTGCCAATTCTTAGGTCGAGAAAATAAATTAATAAAAAAACCGTATAAAGAGTTGATAAAAGCTCGCCAACATGTTAAATTACCATATGTTCAAAAAGGAGAAATCAATGAACAAACCGAAGATTAAATTTGTTGGATTACATGCACATTCTGTTGCGGGTTCTATTTTTGATGCCATTGGGTACCCCCGAGATCATATGAACTTTGCTTACGAGAATGGATGTGACGCACTAGCGTTGACAGATCATGGTAACATGAATGGGTTGGCGGGACAAGTTCTGCATGCAAAAAAAATGCAAACTGAGGGAAAGAACTTCAAACCAATTTTTGGTTGCGAAGCATACTTTATCCCATCGATCGAAGAGTGGCACACTGAATATGAACGCGCCAAAGAAGATAAGAAACGCGCCAAAGCTATCGCCAAAGAAAAAGCATCTGGTGCGACAGTGGAAGATGAAGGCTCATCCAAAGCAAACCAAGACATTCTCAGAAGGCGGCGGCATCTTGTGCTCCTAGTTCAGAATCAGAAGGGTTTAAATAACCTTTTTAAACTTATCTCTGAGAGCTATAAGCCAGAGAATTATTATAGGTATCCGAGAGTAGACTATAAGCTTTTAGAGAAGTATAACGAAGGAATTATCGCTTCTAGCGCATGTTTGGGGGGGGTTTATGCCGGCAACTATTGGGAGAATCGGGAGAACGCGGCTGACGTAATGAAGGCGATGGATGAAACCTCTCAGAAGATGAAAAGCATCTTTGGGGATCGTTGGTATGCAGAGATCCAATGGAACAACATACCAGAACAACATGAGTTAAATCAATATGTCATTGAGACAGCAAAGCGTAATAATATTAAACTCATTTCAACAGCCGATAGTCACTACCCCAACCCTGACGCATGGAAAGACCGAGAGCTTTACAAGAGACTTGGTTGGCTCGGCAAAGGAAAACCATCATGGGCAGACGAAGAGAGCGAATTGCCGGAAGGTGTAGATGAAATTGGATACGAACTCTATCCAAAGAACGGCGATCAGATGTGGGATTCATATCTCAAATACTCAGAAGATTCAGATCACGAGTATGATGATGGCGTGGTGTTGGAGAGTATTGAAGAAACTCACAGGATAGCGCATCAGCATATTGAAAACTTTCTTCCAGATAATACGGTGCGTCTACCAAATTTTGTTGTTCCAGCAGGTTTTACAGCAACACAGGCGCTTGTTAATTATGCTCTCGAAGGTTTGCGTGAAAGAAAATTACACAAGAATCAAGAGTATGTTGATCGCCTTCGGAATGAACTTAATGTTATTGACGATCGTGGCTTCTCTAAATATTTTTTGACGATGAAAGCAATTGCTGACGTGGCGGTTGAAAAGATGCTAGCTGGGCCGGGTCGCGGTTCAGCCGCAGGGTCTTTGGTTGCTTATGTTCTGAGTATCACTCAGGTTGATCCTATTCGTCATGGTCTCTTGTTCTCTCGTTTTCTTCGTGCAGACGCGACAGATTACCCTGACATTGATTATGATGTTTCCGATTCGATGGAACTCAAAGAAACGCTGGTTGAGATGTGGGGCAAAGATTGTGTTGCTCCAATTTCTAATTGGAACACTCTACAATTAAAGTCTCTCATTAAAGACATTTCCAAGTTGTATGGAATTCCATTTACGGAAGCGAACACGGTAACCAACATCATGATTCGTGAAGCGACTCCGGAAGCAAAGCGTGTTCATGGTATCAAGTCGGGGGTATATGCTCCAACTTGGGAAGAGGTGATGGAATATTCTCCCACTCTTCGTTCTTATTTGGCGAAACACCCAGAAGTGAAGACACACGTTGAGGGCTTGGTGGGTCAGGTTAGGTCTTGTTCGCGTCATGCTGGTGGTGTTGTCGTTGCGGAAGACCTTGACAAGCACATGCCACTCATTAATTCTGGCGGTGTGCGTCAGGCTCCGTGGTCAGAAGGGCAGAACGTTCGTCACTTAGAGCCTATGGGGTTCATCAAGTTTGACTTGTTGGGCTTGTCTACGCTGAAGATGATGGAGGGGTGTATCGAGCATATTCTTCAACGTCATCACGGTATCGAGAATCCGACCTTCGCCCAAGTGCGAGACTACTATAACAAAAACCTACATCCAGATGTTATAGATCTCGACAACCAAGAAGTATACGAAAAAGTCTTTCATCCCGGAAGATGGGCTGGCGTGTTCCAGTTCACGGAAGATGGCGCACAGAAGTTTTGTACTCGAGTCAAGCCAAAAAACATTATTGATGTGTCGGCTATTACTTCCATCTATCGCCCCGGCCCATTGGCAGCAAACGTGCACGAAGAGTATGTAGAAGCCAAAGAGAACCCACAATATGTGGCTTATCTTTCCGATGAAGTTCGAGAAGTTACAGAAGAGACTTTTGGTTTTCTTATTTTTCAAGAACAGATCGCGTTGTTGGCTCATAAGTTGGGCGGGTTGACTCTGGATGAAGGGAACATGCTTCGCAAGGTTCTCACTAAGAAGGGAACCGGCAAAGATAGTGTTAAGCATCAGCTTCATACCAAGTTTCTTGACGGATGCACAGCCAAGAATATCGATCGCACAGCGGCACAAAATCTATGGGATAAGTTTGAATACTTCTCAGGTTATGGATTTAACAAGTCACATGCGGTGTCTTATTCTATTATCTCATTCCAATGCGCTTGGTTATGGAACTACTATCCAGCAGAGTGGATGGCTGCTTTCCTTGACAAAGAACCGGAGAGCAGAAAAGAAAAGACCATCAATATAGCCAAACAATATGGTTTTAAGATCGCACCGCTTGACATTAATAAGTCAGGTCGAGTATGGGAGATATCTAAAGACGGAAAAACTCTTATTCAACCTTTGACTTCTATTAAGGGATTCGGTGATTCTGCTATTGAGCAAGTTCTCGACCATAGACCATTTATGAACGCAGAAGACCTTTTGTTTCGAGAAGAGATAACTTATAGCAAATTAAATAAGAAATGCCTAGATGCTTTGTGTCGTGCTGGCGCTTTGGATCTTATTATGGATGATCGTTTTACGGGGCGAAAACATTTCTGGTCTGCGTGTGTGGTAGAACGACCTAAGAATTTAAAGAAGTTAGTGGAAAATATAGAAGCATATAGAGCGGAAGGAGATTTTACTGAAGAAGAGATAATCCAATTCAAAACTGATTTAACTGGCGTGTTCCCGATTAATCTAGTTATTACTGCAGCCACGGCGCAATCTTTAAAAGATAAGTTCATTCCCCCCATTTCTGAATTTGATCCCGATCTGCAAGTGTGTTGGTTTATCCCGCGTAAGATCATCCCACGGAAAACGAAGAATGGAAAACTTTATTGGATTGTCGAGACTATTGATACCAACAACGAACTAACTAAGATTAGGTGCTGGGGAGTAAAGCCAGAGAAAGATAGGATCTTCCTTAATCGACCGTATATGGCACGGTTAAAATACGATCCGAATTGGGGTTTTTCGACCTATGCAATAGGCAAGACATTTAGATTGTTGGGATAAATGAGTGAGCATATCGGCTAAATTAAAATGGTTGCAGCTATGGGAGGATTATCGTCACCTTCATAATCAATTGGAATTGGCACAGGAGTTTTGTCGTGCCATTGGTCCCGAATTTCAACAGTATTATGAAGAATTTTGTGCCGCCAGGGATATAGATTTAAACAAATTAAACCAAGACCATCGCCAACACTTAGATCAACTTTACGGAATACCTTCGCCTCCGCCGTCTGCTGGCACTCCATCGACACAAGCATCTGCTCCGCCCCCCGGGGCACTTGTCTTGTTCGATGGGATCCCGACAGATGAACCCGTACCCGTTGATTGGTCTAAAGAAGAAAAAGAAATCCATGAAATTTTTTCTAAATTATTTAAGAAAATTGCTAGCTTCATTCATCCCGATAAGTTAGAAACAATGGAGAATGAAAATGAGAAAGCGCGTCTGACAAAATTGTTTAAGAAAGTTAGATTAGGGTTGGAGAAAAGAAGATATTTTATTTTATTAGAAGCAGCCGAAGAGTTGGGCATTGACACACCTAAAGACTATCGAAAGCAATCTCGTTGGATCAAAAACGAATTGCGTATGTTGTCAACTATACTTCGAAAAGAAAGGAGCACATATAATTATAGGTTTGGAGAACTGGAAACCGATGAAGAGAGAGATAATCTCATGAGACAATTTATCCACCAATTATTTGGGCTTTCTATCAATTAAGAAAAGAAATTTACTTGACAGATCACTATCTTTATGTTATATTATAATAGAACTTAAAAGAGGGCAAATATGAAAATAAATTGGAATCTGGAAGCTATTGCGAAAGGATTTTGCATGGATCCGCACATTTTTTGGCAGAAAGTTAATGCAAATTCTCTCTCCACTCAATCCGAATACACTGTTGCGGGAATTTTAGAAGGAGAGGTCGAACCTTCCCAGAAAGAGTGGGATGTTGTATGTTCCCATGGAAATGTTGAAGTGAGAAACATGTTTAAAAAAGCATGCTTTGCTCCCTCAAGCTCCACCGGAAAGGGAAGATATTTTGAGGAATCTTTATTTTTGGAAAAATTAGATAAGGTAGACTTTTATGTTATGATTGATCTTAATCCTGTTAGAGAACTCAGCCAGCCACAGGCGTATTGTATCCCCTCGGCTTTGATTCGCGATCTCTATGATAAAGGGGTGATCGGAACCAAAGCGCATATTGATTTTGTCAAACGGCGACAGCTTCCTCGGGATTATGAAAATAGAGCCTATCGTTTTTGTGAAATATTTGATTACGCAGAGTTCGCACTCGATGGTACAAGTTTTAGTAAAGAATATGATGTTCAAAAAATGATAGAAAATATTTCAACGCGACTTTGCGCTTAAGATTGGAGGAATACGTGGAAACAAATATTATTCACTTGGGTGAATCTTTGGAAATATTACGCTCATTGCCCGATGAAAGCGTGGATATGTGTGTTACTTCCCCACCTTATTATAATCTGAGGGATTATAAAATCACACGCCAAGTTGGAACTGAAAAAACACCGACAGAATATATCTCTAATTTGTGTGACATTTTTGAGGAAGTAAAGAGAGTATTGAAGCCCGAAGGTGTATGTTGGGTTAACATTGGCGACTCCTACAAGAGCAAAGCCCTTATGCAGATACCCAGCAGATTTGAGGTTGCCATGTCAGATCGGGGATGGAAACTGAGAAATGAAATTATTTGGTCTAAACCAAATCCTCAACCTACGTCAGCAAAGGATAGATTTTGGACTAATCATGAAAAACTTTTCATGTTCGTTAAAGACGTTAAAAATTATTATTTTGAGCAACCGCGTGTTCCGCAAGCTGAAATCTCTATTCGTCGTATGTTTTCGAAGAACCACGTTGATCGTCGAAAGGACAAGGATGCCACCGGCAAGGAAGGATTTGCCCTCTCAAGTGATAGGCAAGATGAACATTATCGCAAAATGAGAGAGAAGAGTGGTATTGTCAAGGATTTTGATTATGAAGAGTTGATTAAGTCTGGCAAAGTTCCCACCCGGCCGAAGTTTACGGTGTGGCACACTCCATCAAAAGGATACAAGGGGGCACATTTTGCTATTTATCCCGAAGAACTCATCAAGGATCCCATTGTCTCCAGTTGCCCTACGGGTGGAGTGGTGCTGGATCCTTTTATGGGATCGGGAACTACGGCGATTACCGCTTTGAAAAATAATCGCAATTATGTGGGAATTGAGATTAATGCAACCTATAGAGAAATAGCTTTGCAACGGATAGAACACGAACGTTCTATATTAACAACAGCCAATACAACATTATAACAGAGAGAGGGTTAATGATGGCAACAACTTACGATGAGAAAAAGAAATTTATTAAAGAATACGTTCGATCGCTGAACGCTATTGAGGAAGCGATGGAGCCATTCAAAGAACAAAAGAGAGATTTGAGAGAGGAATTTAGAGAAAACGGCTGGCTGAGCACAGACGAGATTCGAGCAGCAGTCAAAGCTTATCGACTCTATAAAGGAAAACACAATATCGACGATATTGTTGATTCGTATAACATTATGTTCGGAGAGAAAAAATGAAAATGGTTAACTTAGTAGACAAAACCGGGGAAGTGCGGTGGTTTAACGCTGATCATGTAAGTGCAATATTCCATCCCAAAAACCAAGCTGACAAGTTGGAAGCGCACATAGTGTTAAGCTCGGCGTGGGCAGGCAAAATTGTGGTCTACGGCAACATTCCATCTGTTATCCGCGAAATCGAGGAACAAATTGAGTACCCCAAGCGCGCTGATTCGCTTGGCATAAGCGGACCTAGATATGGCTCACTTGAGTTTAAGCAGCATGAGAATTAGAATCAAAAAACTGCACCCCAACGCCGTCGTTCCGTCTTATGCCAAAGACGGTGACGCGGGGATGGATTTGAGAGCAGTTTCAGTAGAGAATGATGTTCATGGTAATATTGTTTGCCGAACAGGTCTTTCGATGGAAATACCATATGGATATATGGGGCTTTTGTTCCCTCGTTCCTCTGTGTCTAAGACTTCGTTAGCTTTGAGAAATGCGGTAGGAGTAATAGACTCGGGTTATCGGGGAGAAATTATGCTTAAATTTGGAAGAACTTTAAACCCTAAGTCTCCTTTATATAAACAGGGAGACAAAGTGGGGCAAGTTATTATCATACCTCATCCTTATGTGGAATTTGTAGAAGCAGAGGAATTAACTAACACCGAAAGAGGCTTCGGTGGGTTTGGATCAACAGGAGAATAAAATGGAAACAATTATAAATTTTATAAAAGAATGGTATCTCGTGTCTGTAATTTGCGGTGGTATTTCTGTCGCTATCACGCTATTTGCGGGCTGGGCACTCATTAAGAGCTTGAATGCAATATCAGACAGCTTTAACGAGAGTGAGGAAGACGATGATGGATAAACATCAACTTCAAGTGATGTTTAGTTCCAAAGCGAATGACTGGTCTACACCTCAAGAGTTTTTTGACAAACTTAATTGGAGGTTCGGGCCGTTTGATTTGGATCCCTGCGCTACTCCGCATACTACTAAGTGCTTAAATTTTTTTACTGAAGTGGAGGATGGTCTGTTAAAGGATTGGGGAGGACATTGTGCTTTTGTTAATCCACCTTATGGGAGAACTATCGCCCAATGGGTAAAGAAAAGCTACATAGAAGCACAAAAAGAAAATACAAAAATAGTCATGTTAGTGCCGGCCAGAACGGATACAAAATATTGGCATGACTATATAATGAAGGCTCAAGAAATTTACTTTGTGAGAGGAAGATTGAAATTCGGAGAGAGCGTTAATAGTGCCCCATTTCCCTCAGCCGTAGTTGTATTCGAAAGCGGGGTTTCCAAGCACCAAGCAATAGGAGTGATAGGTAGATGAATCGCAAGCAACGTCGAGCACTAGAGAAGAAAACAGGTGGAAAAGTCGCCCAAAATTTCTCCGATAAAATTTCTCAATTCCAGATGCTACCGGAGCAATGCACTACTTGCACAGAACCATTTGACCGCCAAAATAGAGAAATGCTGAAAGCTTGGAGCGTTGTGGTAAAACAGGAAGTAGTGCGCCTGTTTTGCCCTCACTGCATGCAGAGGGCGAAGAATATTTTAGAAAAATATGGAGATAAAGATGAAAGTAGAGAGACTTTCGTTTCAAGCGCTGAAGAAGATTCTTAACGGTTCTATTCGCGAAACAGCCACGTGTGTTATTAAATTTTATTCTAACGATTGTCATTATTGTCATGCGTTGAAAGAATATTACGAAGATCTTGCCAACACATACGAGGATATATACTTTTTTGCTTTTAATACCGGCGATACGTCGGCGGTAGATCGGCTTATTAAAATTAGTGGGGTTCCTACGATTGCCCTCGTGCGAAGCCACGCCGGTGGAACCCCCATCATTCGAATTTTAGAAGAACCAATTAAACCCAACGATCACACATGGTACCGTTCTTCTGACATTAAAAACTTTATAGAGAGACACAAAAAATGACCACCAAAATGAGACTATTAGAAGCCACCATTACGCGGTTTCGCTCCAAAGCCCTCGATCACTTGACCAGGATCGAGATTATGTTAGACAACCCTACCGGTGTTGCGGAACATGTGAATTACGTGGATGAGATTGAGGAAAATATACGCGAAGTAATGATTTGCGAAAACTCCATCAACGCACTGCAAACCTATTTTGTTCCACCGCCGGCGGCATCACCACAAGCGGCGGTGGCCGGTTCTCCCCCTACACCAACTGCGCCCCTAGAAGTTGAAGCGCTTTCTCATGCTACGCCATCTAAAAAAAAACCGACGTAGACGCACCATCTCTCACGCACAATCAATTGATGCAGAGATCTTCAACCTATAGGCGCAGTCTGGAAAAGAGAAAAATGCTGGGTCTATCGGTTCCCAATGACGATTAAAGAAAGTGACAAATGGCAGATTCTAACGGATACGGAAAACAACAAAAGCGCATAGTTTTCACAGCGAATGACCACAAGCATGCAAAGTTTATTCTCAAACTAAAGTATGATGGGTTCACTCAATCTGGTTTTTTTCGACATATTATTGATGCCTATATTGAAGAAAACGAAGCGCTGCGCTTGTTTGTGGAACATATAAAAACGCAGTCTAAAACTAAGAAAACCAAATCGCGTAGATTGCGGGAAGCCGGCAAATCAACCCTTGTAGACATGGCGCTGAACGAGGGAGAAATAGAGAATATTTTTGATATGTTGGCTGAGGAATTCCCAGATTTATAAAAAACAGATGAAGTTTAAGCGTTATAAGAAAAAACACACTATTTATAAACGATTATATTTTTTGCAAATTAAGGAGAATTGATAATGTCAATCCGCAAACAGATTTTGAATGAAGGCGAATTCCGCCGGTTTATGAAGCTAGCCAAATTGGGCCCCGTGGGCGGTAAACGTCTTAGTGAGCTTGGTTTTGGACACGAAGATATCCAAGAAGAAGAAGACGAACTTGATCACGTGGAAGATGAGCTTGGCGCCACCGAAGATGAGTTGGGCGCTGAAGACCACATAGCCGATGAAGAAGGTGAAGAACTTGATGTCATGGGCGATATGGGCGGCGGCGAAGAAGATATGGTGTTGAGCCTGCTCCAAGTTATTCAAGGCTGGGCAGAAGAGAATGGTGTCGATATGGATCTCGAAGGAGGTGAGGAAGAGGTCGGTGTAGATGACCTGGAAATGGATGCTGAAATGCCCATGGATGACGGTGGCGAAGAAGAAGTTGCCATGGATGTGATGGATGTTGAAGAAGAGCCAGAAATGCGAGACGTGTATCAAGAAGAAGTATCCAGAAGAAGGCGAAAAAAGCGCCGAGATAAGAGAGGCAAGTATGGCAAAGGTGGTCACCACAAAGATGATGAAATGGATGAATCAAAAATGGTGGCAGAGATTGCTAAACGCGTTTTTGCTCGTTTGCAGGGAGAGCAGCGCAAAGAAACCATGGTGGATGAACTCGCTGAACGCATTATGAAGCGTTTGACAAAAAAACAATAGTAATTTTTTGTTAAAGAATAAAGATTTTTAAGTCATAACCACTCCCTGTGTGTGGTTATTTTTTTGGAGAAATATGGATTGGTTAATAGGAACGTTATTATTTATCTCCGGTTTTATTTTTAGCCGAGTGCTTTATTTCTTTACAGCTTCAGCGTTATCTTATAAAATAATGAAAGCTGCTAATTTAAGCGCGCTTCACATGTTTGTCAAGAGTTTCGAACGTTTGGTTTATTATAACAATCTCGCTCTTGCTGACTATGTTAATCGCGGCGAAAGTGAGCGCAATATTGAAATATTTCAATCTAAGCTCGATGATGAGTTGTCTCTGTTTAAGGATCGGTGCGTGGGTACCCTCCTGGAAACCACTCCGAGCTTGTTTCGCCAATCTGCCGACTTTGAAGATTGGACTAGCGCGATGGTTTATCTCCACGCCAATCGACAGTTTGTGTTGGAACTAATAAAGGACAACGAAAATGATTAAAAAGATTGTTAAGAAATTGATTGGAAATGATGAAGGGGAACGACGCGGCCCGATGGTGATTTTGGATGCGGCAGAAGAATTTATGCCTAAAGAGCCAGACTTGCGCACTATCGGGTTGTTCGCAGATATTCAAGAGGAAAAGGTTGCCGAAATAATTCATGCGCTGATCTACCTCAACGAGACTAATAAACTTGAAAAAGATGAGAAAAAACGTAAACCTATTGAATTCTATCTCTCAACTTATGGGGGCAGCGCAGATGATATGTTTGCACTCTATGATGTAATGAAGGTTATTCGGGATGAAACAGAACTTCATACGTATGGGTTGGGGAAAGTAATGTCTGCCGGAGTATTAATTTTAGCGGCGGGAACAAAAGGAAAGAGGAAGATCGGTAAAAATTGTAGAGTAATGCTCCATTCGGTGATTGCGGGAAACCACGGCCCCCTCCACAACTTAGTGAACGAGATGGATGCTATTAAACATTTGCAACAAATTTATATTAATTGTTTAGTAGAAGAAACAAAAATGAGCGAATCGGAGATCAAAAAGATGCTCGAACAAAAAGTTAACGTCTATTTATCAGCAGAAGAAGCAGTTGAGTTAGGAATTGCTGATATCATTGCGTGAGGTAAACGAATGTCTGATTTAAAAAGTATTTTAGCGGAAGAATATCGAAAACAGAACTCTCGCATAACTAGAGTGGGTGCTGATCTTTCTCTAAAAAATTTAATGGAAATGGTAGAAGATGTTTTTTCTACAAAAAACACTTCACTTGCTGAAAGAATCACATCCGATATATCATTTGGCGATCAGACAATGACTCTCAGTATGATACCAGAGATAGCGGTGTCTGAACTTGGATGGTCCGACGTGGCGACCGGAGAAGAAGGGTCAGAAATTGCCGGCCCACAACGGCAGTTATTGCAAGGATATTTGGACAATATCGCCGGCGATACTCTCTCTGCGAAACTGGCAAGTCTGGATAAGTTCTATCAAGAAGGCTATGTCGGAATTGGTGCAGACAATGAAGACAGTAGAGCCCGGATTATTAAAAATACTTTGTCATATCTTGTGTTCTATAAAACGCTCACCACAGTTATAACCAACTTCAATGCCGCATCCGCTGGGTTTAGTTTTGAATCTTTCTTGGCAACTCTTTTGAAAGGGAGACAGGTGCCTGCGAATACGGGAACTATTGCAGACTTCATAGCCGGAGAAGAATTCGGTGGAGAATATATTAGTCTCAAACTCTATAACGAAGGTAGTGTGGAAGTTGGCGGAAGCTTCTCTGATTTAGTTGACGATGTGGTCAATGACAATATAGGCAACAAGATGCGCTATTTGGTGGTTCTCAAAAATCTCAAAGGTGCAGGGCTAAATCAGCGAGGTGCATTGACTTTTTATACTTTTGAATTTACTCTCGAAAACATTGCAGACATTATTGCTGCCATGGCAAATGAAAAATATGCAAAATGTATTATTTTTCCTCTCATTAAAGATCCAGCCGCACCTGGGGGTGCTCGTTTGGCTACACCGGGAGAGGAAGAAATTCCGGGACGAATCAAGGTGACTCCGGAGCAATTCAATAACCTTTATAAGAACACTCTCAAAGATTACTTAGTGGAACTGTCGGTCTATCCAGAGGAAGTCATAAACAAAATTATTCAGATGCCCGAATTTACTTATGGCGATGGCGAATATGTAGGAAAAGGAACCAGTAGCATTCCGGTTGGTGTGGCCCAGAGAGAGTTGCGACAAGCTTTTGCCAATACGAAATACGAAGAAGCACTTGCTGACACCCAATATATCAAAGGAATCACCGGCGCATTGAAAAAGGCGATGGCACACGCTGAGACGATACTGAAGAAAGACCCAACAGCAGCAAGAAAAGCTACAATTTCTCAGATACTTCCGCAGTTTAAAAATATTACATATCCTACCAAGAAAAGAAAAGGAAATGTTGTAAAACTTGTTCAACAATCCCGAGATTGGTATAATCAACAAGATGATACAACGAAAAAACAAGCTCTCCAATTGTCCAATGGATATCTAAACACCTTGAAATTTTCTATGAACAAGACCCTCTCCACTACTGACACTGACCCCGTTAACGCTCAGAATTTGGGAGTCATTAATGTTGGTGCCGAGTACATTGAAAGAATGTTGTCACAAGTGAGAGACATCCTCAACGCGCAGGTGTTCGAAATTTTTACTTCCTTGAAGGATTTGTCGGATAATTTGAACAACTACTTTGCGAGTGGTTTGGCTAATGATGCGCAGGCCGAAAACGCAATCAATGACGCAGAAAACATTCAGAGTAAAACTGAAGAAATTAGAGATAAATAACTTGACAAACAAACCAAATGTGGTTATATTATTAATATGTCTAAATAGAGAAAGAAGATGAATAGGGAATATGAAAACAATAGAGACCTTCAACAACGTCTTTTGAATGGTGCCAACACTTTAGCTGATAATGTAGCATCCACGCTGGGCCCTCGGGGTCGCAATGTGTTATTGCAAGAAAAAGATAAACAACCTTTCATCACAAAAGATGGAGTAACGGTGGCTGCGTTTGTCGAATTGGCAGATCCTTTTGAGAACGCCGGCGCACAAATCATTCGTCAGGCAGCTATTGAAACCAACAACAAAGCAGGCGATGGCACCACAACTTCTACCGTGTTGGCACGTGCCATTTTGCGTGAAGCCCAAAAACATATCGCTTCTGGCGCGTCACCCATTGAATTGCAGAGGGGGATCGAATTAGCTACGCGAGAGGCTACGAAATTGCTAGCCGAAGCAGCTATTCCAGTGACAAGCACTGACGATATTGAACACATCGCCACCATCTCTGCTAATAATGATGAAACTATTGGAAAACTTATTGCGCTAGCTGTTGATAAGGTGGGTCAAGATGGCTCGATTACAATTGAAGAATCACGCTCACTGGAAACGTCACTAGATGTGACCGAGGGCTTTCGATTAGACGCTGGTTTTTGTGCTGGTGCGTTTGTGACTGATCAACGTCGGAATATGATGATTCATCAGGATCCTCTCTTCTTAATTACTGATCATAAAATTAGCACGGTGGATCAAATTTTACCAGTGTTGGAGATGATCTCGCGGGAAGCTAGACCTCTTGTTATTGTAGCTGAGGATGTCGAGGGGCAAGCTCTGGCGGCATTGATTATGAATTCTATGCGCGGCACACTTAAAGTGGCAGCAATTCGCGGCCCCGAATATGGCGAAGAACGCAGAAGCACCTTGGATGATCTAGCACTTTCTACTGGTGCAACGTTTATTACTCGAGAAAGCGGGGTCAAATTGGCTGATGTAAAAATGGCACAGCTAGGAACTGCCAAATCTATTGAAAGCACTAAAATCACTTCCACCATTGTAGGTGGTAATTGTGATTTTGAGGCTGTAGAAAGCCGCATAGAGACATTAAAAAATACTATTGATGGCACAGACGACCTTCAAGAATGTGCTCGCATACAGGGGCGTATTGTGCGACTTTCATCGGGTGTGGCAGTAGTTCGTGTGGGCGGCGCAACATCGGTGGAGATGACAGAAAAGAAACATCGTGTAGAAGATGCCCTTGAAGCAGTGCGGTCAGCCCAGGAAGAAGGGATAGTCTGCGGAGGGGGCACCGCATTGTTGCGTGTCTCCGCTACATTGAAGGTGGTAACCCCCAATAGAGAACAGGCACTCGGGGCACTCATCGTAAAGGAAGCGTGTAAAGAACCGTTACGCCAAATGGCGCTCAATGCGGGGGAGTCGCCTGACATGATTACTGCCCAAGTGTTAGCATGTGATGTAAATGTGGGGTGGGATTTTCGCCATCGAAAGATGGCTAATATGATAATGGAGGGAATTGTTGATCCCGTCAAGGTGACGCGAACTGCGTTAGAGAACGCAGCTAGTTGCGCTGGAACTCTGATTACTACAAATTACGGGATTATTCAGACAGGATAAAATTATGGATATTATACAGAAGGGTGATTTAATACATATTCCTCAAGGGGTATTTCTTTTATCCGAAAAGGGTGCAGCACACCACAAAACCGATCGACCTCGCACTGCTTTGTTTTTAGGAGAAACATCTATAGCTAAGTGGGGTATAGACTGTCATGGGCGCGTTCTTTTGGATGGCAGAGAGTTCAACGTAAGATCGGATCACATTTATTTACTCAAAGAACAGGAGAAGAAGTCAAATGTTAGTTAAACTTACAGAGATCTGCTCAAACGGAGCGGTGACCGTGGGGCAAAATTATAAATTGAGAGAAGTTTTTGTCAATCCTGAACATGTAATAATGATTCGAGAAGATGTGCGTGTAAAACAGCTTAATGAAAGCGGCTTGTTGAATCTTCCCGGTCGAGAAAAGCTTAATATGGAGCACCGCTTCTCTAAGGTGACCATAAACCGAGGACACACAGGGTCTGAAATTGTTGTGGTTGGCGCGCCAGAAACCATTGAGAATATTCTCAAAAAACAAGAACGTCACATTTTACGTGGATAGGCAATGGCACAACGTGTAAATTTAACATACTCCATCAAGCTAGAAGATTTGGAATTAGAAGTTAAGCGCATTTTGAATCGCACCCTTGATCAGCTTGAAGAAGCGTATACCGACTACGATCACCTTACAGAAATCGCCAAGATCTTATCTGTCGATACATTTAATGAGGTTAATAAATTACGCGAAGAGTTAACCAATCTTGACCATGTGTTGGCAGATGTTAATAATATTCTTTCTTCTTATTTGAATTACGAGGCACAAGAGACGATGGCATCTCCTACGACTACCGACGACGCTGAGTAGGATCGATGCTTTATAAGTCACCCCTGCGCCATCCGACCCATAAAAATCTGAGTTTAGGGAGGATAAAAGAACTGATTCCTTCAGGCAATAGTGTGGATACTTATAATTTTTATGACGGTCAAATGGAAATCAATCTAGCATCCTACGACCGACGTATTTATGCTTATACGACGAGTTATTATGTTTATGAATTTTGGAAGTGTGTGGAAAACGATCGTGATGAAGTTTATCATAAAGTAACGAGTGATTATTATAAATTTGATGCCACGGCATTTCCTTTATTGCAGGATACATGGTATACCCAGCGCATTCCCCACGTGCGGGCTGCCCTGTTTTATATCTTAAGTTTATGTTCTTCGTCAGGGAGGGCATCAAGCGGCGAGATAGATTATGAGAATTTCCACTCCCTGGCTTTGCAGTATTTAAAAACATATAAAAAGCCACCTACATTAGAAATCTTCCATCGGCCGGGGGCAGATATTGTCGAATGTATTGATAATAATAGTAACGCCGATTTCTTTTTATTTCCCAATCTTAAATTTTCCTATAACTTGTTCGACGAAGGAAAAAGCCGAGCATGGGAAGAAACCTCAGTCAACCACAAAGCATTGAGGAACGCCCTGGCAGATTTAGATGACAATAAGTGGATCTTAACCTACCTATACCACCCAGCACTTCCTTCGTTTTTTCAGTCATATAATATAACTTTAATTGGGGAGTTCGGCAACAAAGTATCTGACCCCCATTCGGCTCGGGAAATGGTGATATGCAATTTTTAATTATTTACGCACACTATCATATAACATCATCATGGCTTGATGGATATCTTTTTCACTAATAACAGGAGGAATCTCAATAATCATGGGCTCGATGGTTTCGACTTCTATGGTAGGGCGTTGACCGTAGGGGTCTTTTTGTCGGGATGTGGTGCTTTTGTGAACTATTCGAGACTTTTTGTGTCGTATATAAGAAGATTGACCCAACATTGCCCCCATCGGATCCATCAGCATTAAGCTCAAGGTTGCGCGCTCGCTGTCTAGGGTGATGGTGCTTTTTAAAATCCATAGCCCATTTTGGCTACTACATCCAATAGGATCTTTTATGAAATCACAATCGGGATAAGTTAAATTAACGGTGTCTTTGCTGTAAATGGTTGAGATTTTACCTGCATGAAACCACACATGGTGGTGGGTGTTGGCGGCTACAAAAAGCGAATCTAGATCATTTCTATAAGTACATTCATTCTCACATACAATTTTAACTGGTTCCATATAGATTTCTTCATACCTTCGACCTTGCACGATAAGGTGCGCATTTTCTTTTTCCCCATCCCACGCTTGCGCAACAAAAAGACTTAAAAATAACATAAACATTAAAAATAACCTCCAAAATAAATAGTGGAGAATACATAAAATAGAAATGAGGATTGATTATGGATAGAATAGAAAAACCTTGGGGCTATGAATTAATTTGGGCTCACACCGCTGACTATGTTGGGAAATTATTGTTTATTAACGCTGGGCATCGTTTATCTAAACAATATCATAAAACTAAAGAAGAAACAGTGTATGTTGTGAGTGGTATTTTGTATAATTATGACGAAAATGATAGAGTAACTCAGATTTTGGCTGGGGAGTCATTTCATGTTTCACCGGGCCAAATTCATCGGTTCGGTGCCAACGAGATGCACGTGCAGCTTATAGAGGTGAGCACTCCCTACCTGGATGACGTGGTGAGATTAGAAGATGATTACGACAGATAATACGGAATTAGAAACTATTTATTGTATTATTGAGGTTTTTTGATATGACAAACGCAACCGACAACTGGTTTAGAAAATTAAATGAAGAGCGATACGACATGCTCACAGAAGCAAAGGTCGAAGACTTCAACTTACCCGATATTATTGTCGGAAAGGTTCGGGCTTATCTCCACGGCACATCCGAAAAGGGTCGCATTTGGGCAGCAGAACAATGGAAAGAACAGCCGATGCCCGCAACTGAGGCTTGGAAAAATAAATTTGTTAACCCAACCATTGAGGAAATTGACAAACTTTTGGATGGACCCCCTGGGCATGAAAAATTGGGTGGTGACAAGTGGGAAGAGTTCAAAGATGACATAAGAAAAGTTGCTTTTATTAGCGATAACTTAGACAAAGCCCTCACATCTCAGACCGAAGGTGCGCAAGGAAGATTGAAGAAGTCTATCAACAAAGCCGAGAAAGCGTTGAAGCGCAACCCGTATATAAAATCTATCTTTACATCCGATGAGGAAATGAACGAGAGGCTGGGGGATATCTTCGGAAGAATGAAAGACTTCGCCTACAATACTATGTGGACTGGGTTTTACGAAAACAGCCGCAATATCTTCACATACTTGAATGACGACCCGAGCAACTACGAATATTTCAAAGGCAAAGATGTTTGGGATCCGGTCGAGATCACTTATTATGACCGCACAACAAGAAAGAAAGAAACAGCCGACTTCCAAGACTTGGATACTTATGCCGAATATCTTCTTCAGAACATAGAAGATGAACAAATGATCATCCATACGTTTGAGGATGGCTCCTATTGGTATGACTTAGACACTCGCCGCTGCTCTGTTGAGGGGCAAAGGATGGGTCACTGCGGCGCCGCCGATGAGGGAACAATGTGGTCTCTTCGATATATGCCAAAAGGAAGAAAGTGGTCTTCATCTCTGGTTACCATCGAATATGATCAAGATACTGAAACCGTACACCAAATTAAAGGTCGCGACAACAACGCTCCCCACAAAGGAACTTGGCCACACATTGTATGGTTCATTGATGAAATGGATGTTGAATATATTGCTGAAAGGGGACAGCACTCGGATGATCATGAGGGCTTTGAGAAGCTAAGGGAGTATCTTGAAGAGAACACTAATGCAACATTTCGAGATAGCACAGAAGAACAAGCCGAGCAGCTTGAAGAGGATCTCCGCGAAATAGAGCGTTCTGTAAACGGTAGGCTTGATCACGGCGGGGTGGATGGCGCCGACAGCGTAGACTACGACGGCGATCACATTTACTATTACGCCACGGCTGGAATGACTTATGTTATCCCATTGTTGGGCTGGGAAGGGTTTCAGAGAGGCCCGGAGAACAAATCCTATGTAGCGCGTGGTGAAAATGCGGTTGGTTTCCGACCTATGCCTTACGACGACGACTTCTACAATTGGAAAGATATAATTCCCAACTATCCTGAAGAAATTGAATGGGATCTCGACGATACCGGCGGCGCTGTGGAATTGCGAGTGGACGTAACGTGGAGATGCGAAGATTGTAGCGATGCTAGCGACTTTCAATATTTTGCTGACGACTTCGAAACCAGTGTAGATAATTATTATGATGACACCGTTAATCAGATAACAAAGCTCTTAGCACGAAAAGGCATAATAAATCCCTCTGGTTGGACAACCACAGCAAGGGAGTTATCCGATTTGGATCAGCAACTCCAAAACTGGCAAACAGATCTCGACCTTGACGACCTTTCTGACACCATTCGCTTCTGGCTGCACGAAGGAGACAACGATGAAGTTATAGAGTCTGGGGTGTCTATCCCCTCAGAATATATTACAAGATCCGGTATCCGCGCACAAGATGTCAACCAGATGATTCGCCAAGTGTTCGGGGGAACTCATTATGGGGGCATCGAAGTGCGAGCGTCTTCCCTATTTATGGACAGCGTTTTCAACGCCCTCAAGGAGATGGATCGAGAAGCAAACCTCGCAGCCCAACAACAAACCAGACTTCCAGGTATTCCAGCAGAATACTTCCGCAATATGGTGCAACCTATCAAGCTTTCTGATGATATGGAAGTTTTTCTTAGTGGGTTCAGACAAAAAGAAACCCTCAGCACCAGCAACCGGTTTGCTCCAATCGAGCTATCATATCGTATCGTTATAGAAATGGACGAAGATGTTTCAAAAGAGAACTTGGAAGCAGCGATGAACTTCATGAAGCAAATGGATTCTGACAACAATGTTGAGAAAGTAAAGACTGCTATTAATCAAGTTATACAGGCGCGCCTTCAAAATTCAGTTCAACAACAAAATAAAACATATAAAGAAATAGAAGACGGAACCGTTGCGAAGAAATATATTGGACAGATCGTAGACACATACAGCGGCCAGACCCACCCATCAGCACAGTCGCGAGTGGAATTTGCAAGGTGGGCAGCAGAAAATATAAAAGATATGAATTCGGTGGAGATATATGTTCTTACACAACTCTACCTCAAAGACGTTGCTGGAGGTGGCTGGATCGACTTCAATGCTCAAGAGGATCGTTTCCCACCCTCTTGGGTTCCTCGCGTGAGAACAGAACTGGAAAAAAGAGGGCACCCTGAGCCCCGCTCCTATCAAGCTGGAGTGCGCGAGTCTATTGAAGACCAAATCATTCGTATTGATAGGCAACTTGCGGAAAGAAAGACAGACTTGAGAATTTATCGCGTATATGTTACGGCGGTGGTTTACCCAGAGATAGCTACGGATAAAGAAATTCAAGATCAAATTCGCGGTATTCGGGGAGTGACAACGGTTGATCCGATGGCGGTGACTCGAAAGAAGCTGACACCCACATCTTATCGTATTAAATTGGCTATTAAGTTTGAACTCTTGGGGCAATTAAATAGAGATGCATATATTCAGAAAAGGCTTCTTCCGCATATGCGAAAAATTAAGGCTCTTGGAACAGTATCGCATCAGCCGAATGTGGAATTGGTGAGCGGCGGTGACCCAACGGATATTACCGAAACTAAAATAATGAAAGAATATTATGGAGATGGGAGTATTGGTGGTTTCGGAGGTATGGGAGCAAATCTCGGCGCGTTACGCCATCCCACGGGGCAGATGGTCACGCCACGACCCGCACTTCAAACTATCATTGACGATTGGGCACAAGGCGGGGTGCAACTTTATGATTCTCCCGTCAATACTCACGATATGCGATACACAGTTATGATGCCAGTAGAGGAATTGTGGTCACTAGCTGCCACGCATTATCGGGGAGCGGCAATGGATTTTGATGGAAGGTATCGCCATTTCATTAAAGATGGGCCCACTAATCCAGTTTATTTGGCGATTGGAAAAAATGGGAGAGCAAAAATTACAGGCAACGAAGACGTGGTGTGGTTTGCGAAAAAGTCGGGGCTTGAAGAGGTGCCAGTTTTCTTAAGCTATCAACGACAGGTATAGGTATGACATGAGAAAAATTCTGAAAGAGGCACTGCGAATGGTATTTTTGATGGCGTTTGCGTTCATTGCGACCAGCGCAACTCTTCTTTCAGTTCGTCAAAGCCAGGAGATTCCTCTTTATGAAGAAATTTCTCACCCTAACAACGTTAACCCTTTGGTGCAGATTGCAGACACTAGAGCTATTCATCGATCGCGTAATAGTGCCCTTCGGGTTATTTCCCTCTCTACGCGCCTAGGCGGCATGTCAACCTCATCGGGAACCTATATTAAGTTTGAGGATAAGTTTTATATTTTAACAGTAGCTCATGGAATTATTGGAGGCTGTGAGGGCACATCATTTATGACGGAAAAAGGATTATATCACTGTAAGCGGGTTATTGCCGTTAATGATTTGGTCGATTATGCCATTATTGAAGTTGATGAGATAGTAGAACGACATGCGGTTTCTATTCCTCGCCATCTTCCACGCGGGCATCAATGGAAAAAGGATTTTTCGATCATGACGCGCACTTACTATACCGGCTTTCCTAACGCAATGGGCCCTTTCACGCTTGACGGTAAAGTAATTGGATATAATGAAAATGATTTTGTATATATCAAATCTTATGGCTGGTCGGGATGTTCTGGTGCGGGCATCTTTACTCAAAGCGGTAGATTGGTGGCATACGTGCTGGCATTGACCGTTGGTCAAACTCAATATGGCTTTAACGTAGCCGAGGACATAATTATAGCTGTTCCATTGTTCAAAATTAATTGGGCACATGCAATAAAAATAGCGAAGGAGAAACAAGACGATGAAAAAGAAAACAGATCACCCCCTGAATCGAAATTATCAGACAGTGCTGAGTCAGATTCAGGTGTTAGATACCCAAATCCGTAAACTTTCTACCCAAATTCAACAGGTTAAGCAAGATTTGCAACGCAACACGATGGAAGAAGCGATCGTGGAGGAAGTGTGTTTGGATGAAATTGAGGCAAATAAGGCTGCACTAGAAGCAATGCGCGGTATTTGTTTGGAAGCCATGTTAGACACTGATCCCCAAGGAGAGGCGTAATGCCAAATGACACAAAAGAGACAGAATTGTTAACCATAGAGCCCGAGGATCTTAAGCCTAAAAAGCCGAGCAATCGTGCACCCGAAGGCATTCGGAGTTTTACAGTGTGCCGACAGAACGATGAAAGCGGCATATCGGGAGAAGGTATAGTCATTGAAGGAGTAATGTTTGCCACCGGTCACACGGTCATTCACTGGCTTACGCCCGCTCCCCGAGGAAGTATTGCGTTTTTTGATGCTTATGATGATTTTATTAAAATTCATGTAACTTCTCATCCCACAAATAATACAATTCTTACCTTTGATGATGGTGAGCAGACTATTTATGAAGGAGGGAAATAAAATAATGCGTAAGTGGTGGGAATTTATCGAAGAAACTAGAGACAACCCTCGCAAACGTAGTTCGGGGAAAGGTACCGAACAATCGTTGAAATGGTTTTTGGATACAGGAAGTCAGAAAAAAGGTGGCTATCCTAAAAAACGTGAGCCTAATTTTAGTAAGAAGAAGTTTAATGATATCTCTGCGCCCCTCGAGCCCGCCGGCGGGCTCGAGGAAGAAGTGGATCCAGATTCCTTTCAGGCACAAACGACTCTTGAGCCTTCTATTTGGCTTAACTCAGAAGAGCTTCAGCCCGATATTCGCGATCGCTTAATTCAAATTGCGTTTGATTTTATGGAGAGCTTAGAGGTGAATGCCACACTGGCAGACATTCGACTAACGGGATCCTTGGCCAATTACAATTGGTCAGAATATTCTGATTTGGATTTGCATTTGGTGGTAGATTTTGCTGAGATGAACAGCGACGAAGTGTTAGTGAAGAAGTTTTTCGATGCTTCCCGCATGAGGTGGAACGATCGCCATGATATTAAAATTTATGGCTATGAGGTGGAAATTTATGTTGAGGATGCGGATGAAGAACACCGTTCGTCGGGCGTTTTTTCTGTCTTAAAAGATGAATGGTTGGAAGAACCCGATCCGGATGGGGTTAAGGATGCCTGGACCACTCTTGCACGAAAAAAGAGCGATGATATCTTAACACAAATTAACTTGATTCACTCTTTTTTGCCGGCGCGCCCCAAGGCTGCCTTGCGTAGTGTGAAACGATTGAAAAGAAAAATTAGTTTAATGCGCCGCGTGGGATTGGAAAGCAAAGACCAGGAGCACTCCCTGGAAAATGTAATATTTAAGATTTTACGTCGTGAAGGAGCGTTGGATTTGTTGAGTCAACTTAAAGATCAAGCTTATGACGCGGCATTTAGTATAGGATGAGCCTAAATGGAATTTGATGAAATTACAGAGGAATCCAAAGTGTATCCCGGAGAATATTTGCTCTATACCCCTCGGATGGAGATCGTCTTGTGTGGTGCATATATGCCATCTAAAAAGAAGATTAAAGCATTGGCTTATGGAAAAATGATCGAAGATCACACTCATCATTTCCAGAAGATTAGGCTGAATCCGGAGGAACGAAAAGAGAGGTTGTCGACCAGATGCAAGGGGTGCACCAAATAAATGGGGCGCGTTGATACCATTGTTTTAATATGTAAAATTCAATTGGAACAATTGGCAGATAGAGAACGGAGATTGCGGCGTGAGATTGAAGACGGAAAAATACAAATGGAATACTTGAAATTGCTGATGGATGAAATAAAATATGTCAATGTCATTGAATATTTAACATTGGATAAAAGCGTTTTTGATGGAGACAGCGAGCACAAATGAAAAAAGGAAAACCCACAATTAGCCAATTTGATGTGGATGGGCCTTTCCTCCGGTCGAAGCAGATTTTGTCTGCCTTTGGGGAATCCATGGCGTTCAGTGCAATTGTGCAAGCCACCGTCAAAGAGTTGGAGAAGTGTGAAGAGGAATTTGAGGCAGCTATTTTTATGGGCGACACAGAGCTAGCGCTCGAAAAGAAAAAAGAAAAGGAAGAAATTATGCGTTCTTTGACATTTGCTGCTTCTCTCCTGGAGAGTGACGACGGCATCAGCGCATGACCAAGATTTATATTTATTGTTTGTTCGATGCTTTTGATCGATTTTTGGGAGTGTATTCGTCTCTTAAAGCTGTTCATCGAGATGCGCTCAAACATTGTAATATCGGGAACACGCCCATTTATCTTATTAGCTTAAAAAAGCCGCAAAAGGCATCTTTGGTTGCAGTGCGGAACTTTTTTAAGGGCACCTGCGATGTGGTGCTTGAATATCGGAGCGATCGCGGCGGTGTCAAGGTATACAAAACTAAATTAAAAGAGTAATTAGGATGTATGGTATTCCACATTCAGGCGATTTGGTTAAATGGATTTCAGATTGGCATGTGTACTCCGCCGATAGCTTGGGGGAGGTGCATGGCGAGGTACCAGTTTATTCTTTTGGGGTGGTTTTGGAGGCATATAATGATCGTAAAATTTTAGTGGTTTTTTCGCATGATATAGGAACGCGATATCTAATAAATTTGGAATTAGTGGATTGTGAAGTAGTGAGCAAATCGAAGGCGAGGAACATAGACAATGAAACAGATTAAGAAGGGTAGTCTCGTATGTGCATTCCGTCGGTCATATCCGGGGGTGGGGCTTGTTATACATCGGGAGAGAGATTTAGTGTCTTATCTTAAAATAGATGTGGAGCTTTTGCACCGGCGCAAGGAGATTGAAAACTCCAAGGATTTGACGGGACGCGTAACGATGGAGTGGTGGGGAGACATCGAAGAACAGATCACCAACAGCACCAATCAACAAGTGGCGAAGGAATTTTTGGCATACAATCATTACGGAAGAAAAAAGGTTCTTAAAAAAGACTTTTCTTATGTGAAGTGGATTAAAAAACCCTCCGAATTTGCGCAAATTATTCATGATAAGGAGGGGTGGATCCCCTCAGATTGGCTTAGAGTTGTGTAGCGTAATGACTTCTTTAGGAAATACTCATACTTATTAGTGTTGGAATATAGTTATGGAACTGCTTTATGAAATTCAGGCCGCGCTCGATCGCCCCATTTGTTCGGGGTGGGATCGTGCATTTCTTGAATCTATTGCATTCCAGTTAGATAAGGGAAAAGTGCTAACGGGTCGACAAAAAACTATTCTTGGGAGAGTTTTGAGCCAAAACACCGCACAGGAAGAAGAAAATTTGCAAGCGTGGAAGGAGAAGTATTTTGCAGAATATTATTCGATTGCCCGTCAAGTTGCTTATTATCATCTGCGACAACCCTACTATGCGGAAATGGCGAAAGATATCTTAACAGGAAAAGTGCCCAGGCGCAAGCGATTTATTAAAATGATAAACAACAAATATACTAAGAAGGTGTTGCGGGAGTATGCGAAAAGCCCTCGTTTTTTATTAGGAACATATGTTAAAATAAAAACTAATTTTGATCGCACTCGCATGTCATTTGACAAATATGGTGAAGGGGATATTTTTCGCAGTTGGGAGTATAAAAGAAAGGCTTTTTTGAATTTTGTCTCAAAAGGAGGCATTATTTTGTCAGTTGACGATGAAATTCATTCCGCAGCTAAGGGTGCCACTCGCTATAAAATTTTAGCAATTGGAGCAACAATACCTTTTTATGTGGAAGAAAGATTTTTGAAGCGGGGATAACCACATACTTATTATGTGAGTGATAAAACTACAACCCCACTTTTCCCCTTTGTCTTTCGACTGGGACATTTTGTTAAATGTTCTTATGATTACACCTTAACGTGGTGGATCGAAGAGGGTAGCACAAGAGTTTTTTATGGGGTGGTTGTGGGTTGTCACCAAAAAGATATTTATTTTCCGTACGGCACTTTTTATGATATTTTATGCACCGATGGCCATCTCAGATATTTTGCTGAATGGGAAATAAAACATGTGAAAAAACCAGATAAATAAAAAAAATCCTTGACATTTGGTGTACGTTAGGTTATATTATATATGAACGAAAGTTCATTATTATTCATACTTAGGAGAAAGAAAGTTTATGAAAGTAGAAAAAGTAGAAGTTGAAAACTTAAAAAAACAAGTTCAAGATATGGGCATGCGCATAACCACTTTGGTGGATGAGGTGCGCACCTTACAACAGGATATAAGCCATTTCAAATCGCAAGTGGGGAAAGATATTACTACATTGGAAAATTTAGCTCGACGAATCAATTGATGACCCGAACTATAAAGGATATTCTGGGCACTCTTAATTTGTCGCGAACTGCCACTGTATCTTTGAGGTGTTTAGAGAGAGAGGATGTGTTTCATTACACAGATGACTATCACGGTCATGTGTTGGAAAATACCGATGTGGTGAGCCAGTTGGCAGAACTACTGCTAGCATATCGAAATGATGTGTGGGCATATGGATCGAGTGTTTTGGAGGAATTTAGAGAAAATGGGTGGCTTCAGGAGTATGAAAGAGATCATACTTTTAATGATTATTTGCGGGAAATCATCGCAGACAACTATTATGAAGTAGCAGCTATTGACTTTACCACTGAAAAATACGATCATAAGCGCGGAAGATGCACTATTGAGGCAGTCGTTGAGGTTCCACTGTGGCGCGTTCTCGATAATCCAGAAGCCATTGAAGGGTGGGAAGCATCTGTTAAAACCAGCGCTGGCACCTTAGTGTTAGGGTGAAAGGGGGTCTTGGGAGATACATTGAATAAGGTTATATTGTGTATGGGAATATAATTTAATAACCAATAAGGAAAGAAACATGGGAAAATATACCACAGACGATAACAGATCAATGCAACTCAATCCTAACAACGACCGCTATGGTTCGTCAAGAGGTTGGGGTGATGATGATATGGATGAGTACGATTATAAAGATTTGCTCGAAGAAATAAGAGGGTATCGCCTTGATCAAAAGATTGATTACACGAAGTACGGTTTTACCCAAAATAAATGGGAGTCTGAACAATGGGAATGGCAGCGGATTCACGAATGGTGGCCGTATGACAAGCAACTATTGGAAAGTCTGATCAGAGATCAATACAACAGATCAATGAGAAGGAGATAGGGGCAGGTCATGCAAAAAGGGTGGATAGTAAAAATTGCCAAAACCGCAGAGAGTCAAACGCGCAAACATTTTGGGGATAATTGGGGTATTGTCATCGGTCACGCGGCGGGCTGGGGAGAACAGTTGTGTCATGTTTATTTCCCTAAGTGGAAAAAAGATTTTAATATACACCAAAGATATTTGGAGGTGATTAGTTATGGCAACCAAGAAGGAAAATAAGGAAGGCGCAGGGGTTGGTTTGAAAGACAGAGAAAAGTTTAAGTTACAAAAACCACCCAAGTATAAGGTAGTGATGCTCAACGACAATTATACCCCGATGGATTTTGTATCCGCAATATTGATGCAAGTATTTCATAAATCCCAGGGGGCAGCCGCTGCTATTACTTTCCAGGTTCACACAGAAGGTAAGGGCATTGCAGGAGCCGGCTACACGAAAGAAATCGCAGATACGAAAGTAGCAAAAACTTTGAATGCGGCCAAAGAACACAAATATCCTTTCTTGGTGGAGGCAGAACCTGAATAATGCTACAAGGATTTGAAAAAATACATTACTTAGCCTATTCTTTCTTTTTTCTTGGAAAGATTATGTTTATTATTACAGTGGGGGCGTTATATTCTGGATATGATAATCCCCTCCCCTTTGCTTTTGCCTACGTTATGTGTGTATTTGTTTCTTTTTCTCTGGGTTTATATGATCAATGGAGAACGGCGGGATTTGGATTAAACGAACATAAAATTACGTGGGATGTATTAGCGCCTGTGGAAAAGACAGTCTACTCTCCCACTTGGAATCCCACAAGGAGAAAACGTGGATAATTATTATTTTTCTAAGACACGCGATGTGGAAAGTGACACTCTGGAAGAGGCAGTGAGGGCATACGCGCTCCATCTTCGTGAGGTTAGCGAAGATCCCCATTCGGATAAAACATATCGAGATTACCACAAGATGTACCATGAGATTATTTCGGGCTACTTGGATTCTGCCCGCAACCTACAGCCTTTGATTGAGAATATTGTGAGTCAAATTCATGTGCGTTTTCCGTGGGTATCTGGCACCACGAAAGATGCCCTGGGGATGATAGGTGCGGAGTTATCTCATATATTAGAAAAACATTCTAGATTTACGGTTAATGCCAATGGCACACGATCCAAGTAAGGGGCGAAAAGGGAGGCTTGTAATGATCACAGGGGCGATGTTGGGAGCAACCACCACCGATGGAAAGACAAGACGAATTGAGAACATTTCGAGCACTGGGTTGATTTGTGTTGATATTTCGACATGCGATCCCTATCCGAACGCACCGGCTCGTATATGGCACCCTACATATGGAAAATGTTGGTATGTAGACACGGAATTTAGCCACTATGAGTGGTTAGATGACAATGAACAGAAAGTAAACACAGAACTAAGTGGTTCCACCTCTGCGGAGGTGATTCATTCTAACCGATAATCCACAAGTGGGAGATTTAGTCATGCTTCTGAGCCCTTGGAAAGAAGAAACCGGGGTGGTTAAGTTAGTATTGAAAATAAATGAACATCGTCTGAAATATGGGGATATATCGCGTTTTCTTACTCTTGATGAGAATACGCAATCGTGGCCGGCAAATTATGTGAAGATTGTAAGTAAGGCAAAAAAATAACTTTTTTGTTGACTTTTTTGAAATAAGGTTATATTTATAAGGTCTGTTTTTTAATAAAAGGAGAAAAAAATGGGTAATGTTATTAAAATTTTTGTTTTTGTGATGATGGGTAGTGCACTTGTTTTAGCATCCCACGATCGTGAACCCCGCGCTGTCGTCGTGGCGCTTGTCGATGAAGTGGAGATAGAATACGGAGAATAATTTAATTATTTCTTGACAAAGGTTGTCAAACGGGATATATTTTATATGAACCCAATAATTAGAGAGTGATATGGCAAACATATATTGGAATGGACCCAAAGCGCCACAGAAAGAAGTATTTATCGCTTTAATGAAAGAAGCGGTGGAATACACGGATAATACATTTATAGTGTGTTTTGAGAGTGATGATACGGGAATGCACGTTGTCTTGAAAGTGGAGCGCAACGAGGATGATACGTCTGGTTTCAAAAAATTTCCTGACGTATCCAAGTATATGGGGTGGCGCTTGATGTGTGTGCATGTTCCCAAGGGGTATTTGCATGTATTTTATAATGCCGATGGCAGCAAAAATGAAACGAAGAATCAGGATGACATGAAATATGAGAGTCAAAAATGAGAGAGGGGAGCGTAATGGGTTTTAAAAACAAGGTAGTTCTGCAACTTAAAGGAATGGAAGATTATGATACTCCATTGGAACGCATTTTGCGAACCCCCCACCGATTATTTATTTCGTTGGTGGCTAATAAAGAGATCAAAAATGAGAAAAAACGCACTCTTCCGATCGAAGACACCTTGGTGTTTGTTTCTAAAAATTTTGAACCCGCAGAGTCATAAAAAAATATTATTTTCAATCTCTTGGTGGGAGTTTGCGGCGAGAATCTTAGGTGGTTCGACGAGTCGCAAAATAGGTAGGTTTCAACGCCACAGACGAAACCATGGGACACGGGGTTCTGAATTAAAGGGGTGGCTGGCGAGAGGTGACGCGGCAAGGATAGGCGACCAGACTCCCACCAAGAGATTTTTATGAAAGTGGGTGATTTGGTGAAAGTGAATGTGACCCGCGAGCACGTTGCTGGGGCACTTACCGCCGTTAAATATGTAATGGCGCTCGAACGCCAATATGGGGGCTTAATCGGCATCGTTGTGGAGATCAAGCATGGATATGGATTGATTAAGTTTCCTACGGGCGTTAAGATGGTAGAACAGAAGTTTTTGGAAGTTATTAGTGCAAGTCGGTGATTTGGTGATGCTTTCTGCTCATGGTCAAACATTGGTGATGGCAAGCCATCGCAAAGGTAAGGTGGGTATTATTGTTGACAAAAAACCGCTTTCGCCTTTGGCTTTGGTGGATCCGTTGGAAAATGAATACAAAATTCAGTGGTTAGATAGGGAATTACCTTTCGATGGGTTTATTTATCATAGGAGGGATCTAAAGTTCGCTAAGATCACTAAAAATAATGCTGATAAAAGTGGGGGATTTGGTTCAAGATTGTGACGGGTATTATGGTATCGTAGTGGCAGTAGATCACGCGTATGATTTATATGCACAGTTAGCCCATCCAGAAATATTTGAAAATGATGGTTTTCCCTTAGAGTATCAATTTGTGACTGTTTTTTGTTTTCACGAATCTTCAGAAATGGTTTTTTTTGATAGTGAATTACAAATATTAAGTCGGGCATAAAAAAATATTTATTTTCTTGACAAAACCCCGCAACGGGTTATATTTATTACATCAAACACAAACAACGGAGTTCAAAATGAACCAACACTTTAAAATACTCAACGACAACCAACTCTTGACTTTGCTCAAATGTGCCAGGTATTTGCTCGATAAGGAGTACGATCCCGAAGATTACGCAATGGCTTGCTTTCTGGGCGGCACCCCCAGCGAATGTATTGACCAGACATTGGAACTGTATGATGTTATCAAAGCTGAACTGGAAACCCGTGGATACCAAGTGCATCAGCATCTCGCTGTGATCCCTCTGGACTGTTAAATAAACTATTTTCTTGACAAAGAGACAAAGACGCGTTAAATTATTAGATGAAACCCAGGAGTTTTTATATGAAGTGCGGCGATCTGATCGAGTGGTTTGACTACACCATTAACCAGAGATTTGTGGGTCTTTATTTGCGACGACGTAAAAAAGATACTGTTACATGGTGTGATATTGTTGTGTTGTGCAACGGTAAAGAGGTTGAGTGGGTTTCCTGGCAATGTAGAGTAATAGATGAAAGTGGGTGATCTGGTATGGGTGAACGGTCACCCTCGGGATGGTCTTCGGAGATTCTTGGCTATTGTTGTAAGAGCACCAACACAGATTTACCCCGGCGCATATTTAGTGCATGGAATCGTGACGGGAAACAGATATTGTTTTCATGGTAACGAATTAGAGGTGATAAGTGAAAGTCGGTAGCTTAGTGAGAGTCAAAAAAGGTGTTCCACACCAAGGAAACTATAAGTTAGGGATCGTGATGAGCGTATACCAAGATCATTGCTGGGTGCGCTGGAGAAGTTGGCCAGAAAATGATAAATGGATGTGCAATAGACATTTGGAAATCCTTAGTGAAGGTTAGTGATGTAGTAATCTGGAACCTGGGCTATTCAGATGATGTATATTTGGTCTTATTGGTTGGTGATCATTATGCGTTATTATGGAGTCTTCACCAAAAATTTGTATTGAATATTACAAACGAGGAGTACCACGAATATGATATTCTTTCTTAACTTTTTTCCTTTTTTCCCTTGACAACTCTATAACAACGGGATACATTATATATACCAACCAAACAGGAGTACAAAATAATGAATATATGGGTAGTATCTTCATATTATGAGAGCGAATTATACGCTTCCACACACTTAACAAAAAAAGGCGCGTTCCTTTGCGCTGTTACCGAGTTATACGAGTGTATGAGCATAGATAGATATGATACAATGGCTGAGTTTTGGGAAGAATACGGTTTAGGAGAAGATGACGAAAAGCCCGAATGGTGTCCTTATGATCTTGAAGAATTGCGGGCATTGAGCAGCGATCAACTATCTGATCAATTTGGCGAAATGAGTGAAATGTATTGGGAAACGCACAGTTGGGGCGACCGAATAGAGTTAGAAGTCCTCCAAACAACGGTAACAGCATGAACACCGATGACTTGACGTTAAAGTTAGGCACCCTGTTGCATGATGGGAAGTATATATTTATGATCGTTGATAAATATATTGATGATATATTTCCCTACTCACACGATTGCCTCTATACTATTATGTGGCTACAAACAGGCGAACGAATATGTGGATGGGACGGTGATGGCATCGTAAACAACTTTGAGGTGATCGCATGAAAGTTAAAGAAGATACATTATTCATTTTCGTATTGGTATTCATGGGGATCCCATTTATCGGGTTGCTGACAGTGGCGATTGAGATACTTAGGGGTGTGATATGAAAGTAGGTGACTTGGTTAGGGCAACGCTGGCGACTGCGACCGTTCTGGGCATCATTATTGAGCCTTATGATACTCCCAAAGGAGTGTGGCGGGTTGCGTGGGTAGACGGTGGAACGTGGTGCAGCGGTTCACTATGCCACGAAAATAACATGGAGGTGGTAAATGAAAGTAGGTGATTTGGTGAGAGTTAAAAACATTCATCTTCATTGGAGAGACGGATCGAAGACGTTGCCTAAGAAGGTTCCCGGTTTTTTGATGCAGGTTTTGGCGATAAATGGAAGTCAGCGGTTTGTGATGATCTTAGAAGGCAAACACTTAGGTTTGAAACATTGGATCAATGGCAAAGGCTTAGAGGTGATCAGTGAAGGTAGGTGATGTGGTAAGGTTCATCCAGCCATCCGAAGAGTGGTTAGCAAAATTGTACGGGATCGTTTTGGGATGCGATGAGCATGGACGCACTGAGATTTTGTGGAGCGATGGCGACACGGATTATATGGATGGTGATGGTTTCTATGAAATGCTGGAGGTGATCAGTGAAAGTCGGTGACTTGGTTAAAATCACACACCCAAACGGGCATTTCCGAAAAATGGGTGTCATCGTGGGAGAAGGAAAAAGACCCTTTGAAGGCTGTTTTCGTGTGTATTGGTACATGATGAAAGGCGCAGATAACCGCGAAGGACTCCATAGGCCATTTGATTTGGAGGTGGTAGAATGAAAGTCGGTGACTTGGTGAGATACTACGGGCGCGAAGAACTTGGGATCGTCGTTAAAGTTTCTGACTTTACCAAGGGACATATGGGACACGTTGTATATGTGTGGTTTGGTCCCGATCAAGTTATTGCTCAGTTTTCAAAACACTGGTTGGAGGTGGTAAATGAAGGTCGGCGATCTTGTAACATATAAAATCAGGAGTGATTTGCTTTCCCATGAACACAAAATGATGGGGATCGTCGTTAAAGTTGCCCAGGTGTCCCAATGCCTCACCGAGAAGCCGATGGTGTTGATCAATTGGGGATGGAAGAACGCGCCCCAACGATGGAACGCCATCGAATACGAAAACAGACTGAAAGTGGTTTCCGATGTTTGACATTCTCTTGACAGCAGACTCCTTTGGAATATGGTATAACGTATCTAAGTGAAAGAACAGGAGTAAATAGTGAAAGTAGGTGACTTAGTGAGAGCAAAAGACCATCGGGTATTACCCGATGGAACCGTTGGTATCATTGTCGAGGTTTATGATATTCTCTTTTGGCTGGTTCATTGGACCGTTGGAGACAGTTGTTATCGGAGATTGTGCCATGAAAATGGCATGGAGGTCATCAATGAAAGTAGGTAGCTTAGTTTATGATGATCATTATGGCAATGGCATTGTGATTAATTCGTGGGATGACTTCAAGGGACAGATTGCTCGCGTGTATTTTCGAACAGGTGAGGTAATCGGGGAGTATGGCACCAAGGTGCTAACGGTTGTAAAATAAGTTTTTTCAACTTTTTTCTTGACAACTCCCTGAGAACGGGATACATTATATATACCAATAAAAATTAGGAGTAAATAGTGAAAGTAGGTAGCTTAGTTTATGATGATCATTATGGCAATGGCATTGTGATTGAAGTTTTGAGCGTTGGCGTGGTAATCCACTTTACCGACCACAAAAAGGTTTGTTTTTTGGATCAACAATTGATAGATGCCGTTGAGGTGATCAGTGAAGCCCGGTAACTTAGTCAGAATCATCCACACCGGCTATTATGGAGCCAAAGAAGGCGTTGGGTTGGTGATGAAGGTCAGCAACCACTTTGAACACGTTCACGGTGGTTTTCCGCGCAGCGTTACCTATGTAACCGTGAAATGGAATAGTGATACAACTACCATCGAAGAAGATGATCAGTTGGTGGTGGTGAACAAATGAAAGTAGGTGATTTGGTAAAATACAATAGTCCTCATCGCAGAAGCGATATACTCGCAAGCAGGGTCGGGGTCATCATTGAAGCCCAAAAACGAAAGCACTTTCCCTTGCGTTCGGTGACCGTCTTATGGGCAAACGGGAAGAAGGGGAGTTATCCCGATAAATACTTAGAGGTGATCGCATGAAAGTAGGTGACTTGGTTGCAACAACCCATAACAGCAGAAGATATGTCGGGGTTGTGGTTGAAATTATTCAGAATGAGGTGTTTGGTTGGTCTTGCAGTCGTATGCGGGAGCTTGCAGGTCACTCTGTGTTGGTTGCTTATCCAACCGGAGAGCGCAGACGTTATAAGAATGGCGGTAGATTAGAGGTGATAAGTGAAAGCAGGTAATTTAGTGAGAATAAAACGAGGTGATTACAAAGGTAAGGTGGCTGTTGTGATCAAAGTTGCCAAACGGCTCCCCAGAGTTGTTCATTGCCTCCACTCTTGGAATCCCTCTCAAGATGAGTTTGGCTACTACAGGGAAGATTTGGAGGTATTATGAAAGTAGGAGATTTAGTTAGACATAAAATAGGATCTCTTGATAGGAAAGGCATTGTTACAGAATGGAACGATCACGGTGATGTATGGGTTGTGTTTTTCGATGGCAGCAAGCCTACATGGTGTCGATGGCGAAACATTGAGGTGTTAAGTGAAAGTAGGTGACTTGGTGAAATGGAACTTCAAGACCCGATACGCAGACTGGAAGGAGATAGGGATTATCATTCGCTGTATTCCCGGCACCGATAAACGAAAGGTTGTTCATTGGTCAAGCGGAGAGAGGGGTAGCTATAAACCCCACCAGTTGAAGGTGGTAAGAAAATAAATACTTTTTTTTCTTGACAACTCCCTGAGAACGGGATACATTATATATACCAATAAAAATTAGGAGTAAACCAGTGCATAGATTTGGATCCATTGTAGAATACGCTAACGGCGAATATGCTATGATCATAGACTATTACAAACCAACCAATACATATATAATTCGTTTCCTTGTTGATGAAGAAGAGATAGCCGCATCTGAAGATGAATTCACGGTGGTATCGTGAAAGTGGGTAACTTGGTCAAGACCACACCCAAAGGATACGTCGCTCTCGTTGTCGAGGGCTACAACATTCCAAAAGGCTTGTGGCGAGTCCGTTGGCTTAACGGAATGGGCAAAGGGAAAATAGGGCTTTGCTCTGCCAAGTCGGTCGAAGTGATAGCATGAACGTAGGTGATCTTATAAAAAGCACTACCCGCTATAAGGATCAGTTAATGATGGTGGTTGAGACTCGAACACTATGTGATCTGTTTGGAGAATTCCAACAAATTCGGGCACTTAGTTTAAAAACTGGCATTCAAACCCGTTGGTGCCGATCAGAAACATGGAAGGTGATAAGTGGAAAAAACTCCCATTGTAGATAAAAAAGATAAAGAAAAAACAAAAGAAGAGAAAAGATCCACACCCAAAAAAGAAGACAAGAAGCCCTTTAACGATCCTATTGACTGGTGATAAAATGAAAAATAATGATAGCCAACACCACGTTGCACAAAAGAGAAAAAGAATAAATAAGAGAAATTGGTTAGCCGTTCACGCTCATAACCGTAAGGGCGGGCCAATGCAATCCAAGAAAAGGAAGGATGAACGCCGACAATCACGACAAAAATATACTATTCGCAATTATTTCCTTGACGAATAGCCAAAACAGGTTAAATTATATATACAAAACAGGAGTAAAAGAACATGTCTCGATATTGTACGCAATGCTATGAGCCCGGTCACAACAGGCGCACATGCCCAGAACTAACTCAAGATCATAAGGACAATTGGGTACATTACCGTCGCCTTCACCAACAATATAAAGACGCTGGCGAAAGTCACCCTTATTATGAAAAGAGGGTAAAACATTTTAGGGATCTTATTATTGAGAGAACAGGCACAGACCCAGAAACCGGCGCCAAAGTAACGAAGAAGACTCAGAAAGAACTATCACGAAAGAAAATAATGTGTTCATATTGCCGACAAAACGGTCATACACGCCGGGTTTGTGTTCATCTCAAAGAGGATATGCAAGTCAAGCGCTACGCTTTGGGAATGTTTCGACAACAAGCACAAGACACATTAAACCAAGCAAAAATAAACTTTGGAACTCTTGCGGTTTTCGAAGTTCGTAATTTCGATCATGAAATGGGACAATGGAAATACTCTGAGCGCGTATACATGGTAACTAAATTCCGATGGAAAGACGCGGCTTATTCTAATCGGACAATGGAACAGCAATTTATAGGGATGGAATTGGTAGGTCATCGACAAGATCACTCAAATCGTGGGTATCAAGTTCGGTGGGTTTCTATTAACGCACTTGCATACCCACAAATCGGGGCTGGAAAGGTATCACATTCATCATGTGGAGTGCAAGCCCCTGAATATTGGCTTGCAGCACTCGATCACCCCAACCATGAGACGTTGAAAGCTGCTTCATTTCCTACTGGAAAAATGCGGTGTGGATCATATTCTTATGATGCTTTTAAGAATGTCGATCACCCTTTTTATATAGCGCGTGTGGCGCTTGGCTTAGACCTATCCACCGATTATTAAAAATAAATCAATCTTTTTTCAACTATTTTCTTGACAAGACCCGCCAACGGGTTATATTTATAATACAAGATAAGAATAAACACTTTCCCCTCAATGGAGTAACAAATGACAGTAGATTTCGCAACTTTCACAAGAGTAGCCCCACATATCCTTGACGCAAAACTTCCCGTACTTGTGCGTGGTCGTCATGGTGTAGGAAAATCCCAAATAGTATATCAAATTGCAGCAGCGCGTAATCTCCCCGTTATCGAACGTCGCGCCTCTCAAATGACCGAGGGTGATCTGTTGGGTCTTCCTGATACCGCTGATACTTCTATCAATGGTCGCAAAGCTACCACCTGGAACGCTCCAGACTGGCTTGTAACTGCGTGTGAACAACCGGTGCTCTTATTCCTCGATGAAGTTGATAGAGCTACCTTAGAAGTTCGTCAAGGGCTGTTTGAGCTTACAGATAGTCGTAAGATCAACGGTTGGCATCTTCATGCTGATACTTTGATCGTTGCTGCTGTCAATGGTGGCGAAAACGGCGCTCAATATCAAGTCGGTGAAATGGATCCTGCTGAATTGGATCGTTGGACAGTGTTTGACGTTGAACCTTCTGTGGAAGACTGGCTTAAATGGGCGAATAATGATAAGATCGATAGTGTTATTTGGGATTTTATCAACACAAATCGCAACCATCTTGAGCACGTTGGTGAATTCGAGCCTAATAAGGTTTATCCTTCTCGCCGTTCGTGGGATCGTTTCAATACCACCGCTGCACCTTTGGGTGTGTTTGGTGAGGACGGCGATATGGATATGTTATTTAATCTTGCTACCGCTTTCCTTGGTTTTGAAGCTGCTGTTGCTTGTCGTGACTTTGTTGAAAAATATGAATGGCAAGTCACTATTGAAGACATTCTTGAAAAAGGCGATCTTGCCAAAACTGAAAAATGGGGAATCAATGATCACGCTGCCATGATAGAGAAATTCGAGGCTTCAAGTGTTTTTAGTGAAACCTTGCCAGTTGCTAAAATTCGCAACCTTGCCAACTACTTTGTGAAGTTGCCTTCTGAAGTGGCTATGAAACTTTGGACCGTCATCGGTGACACCGATAATATTGATAATGTTATTGCTCTCCACAAAGCACAAACCACTGACGGCACCCTTGTCAGCGATCACTTGGTTGAAATTCTTGGTGGCAATACCGACTGATGGAAGGGTGGCGCAAAAACAGGCGCAAGATCCCCCCACCAACCCGCCAAGGGATCGGTGTGGGGGATCTTCTTTTACGTGAGTGTGACAAACGTCTTTGTATCGTGTTAAATGTAGAAAAGAGCGCAAAAGCTGTGTATGGTATGTCTGGGGAATATAGGGCAAATTACCGTTTATATACAGCAAAGGGCAACTTGAGGGTTAAAGATACAGAGATTATTGCGGGTTATGAAGTTTTAAGTTATGCTTTACGAGAATAATACAGAAAACGCATATTTCTTCTTGACAAACCCCGTTCAACGGGATACATTATATATACAATGGGAGTACATTAAATGACAGAAGAGAACAAATCACCGAAAAACGTGGAATCCACAACGGATAATAAAGTTGTGCATCCACCTTTTAATCTTAATATGCACACTGCGCGGCTACTCATGCGAGAACCGTTCTTTGCTGCTCTTAGTCGTCGGATCGATAAGACCGCGAGCACCGCAATACCGACCGCTGGGGTTCGGGTCAATCCTGATCGCGCACAGTTTGAAATGCTTTACAATCCTGAGTTTTTCGCTCAGTTGAAAGATGAACATAAGTTAGGCGTGTTAATGCACGAATTCTATCATATCATCTTTGAGCATGTGACCGGGCGTAAACCCTCCGATGGCCTTAAACGCATTGATAACATAGCGATGGATCTGGCGATTAACGGTTTGCCCGAAATGCGTGGTAAATTGCCATGTGAAGCCGAACCGGGGCCTATTATTGGGAAAAAGCCTATGAAGGCCTGTATGCCCGGTGAAGGCCCATTCAAGGATCTACCGGCTGGTAAAACCTATGAATGGTATCTTGCTGCTCTTAAAAAGAAACAAGAAGAACAACAAAATGAGAAAGGTGAAGGTGAGCCCGGCGAAGGTCAGCCCGGTGAAGGCAGTGGGCAACCCGGTGATGGCGATCCGTTCGGTGGAATGGATTCATTCGATGAACATGATCAGTTCGGTGAGGCCGATGGAACAACCAAAGATATAGCCAAAGAAAGACTGAAAGAGGCACTTAAAAAGGCTTCAGAAGAAGCAGAACGCGCCCGTAATTGGGGTTCTGTATCGTCTTCCATGCGACAGGAGATACTTGATCGGATTAGCACCAAAGTTGACTGGCGCAAAGTGCTTAGATACTTCGTGAAAACCTCTCAGCGCGCCGATCGTTTCTCTACTCCACGCCGCTTGAACAAGCGTTTTCCTAAGATCCATCCTGGCAAGCGAGTGCGCCGCCATGCTCGAATCGCTATCTCTATCGATCAGTCTGGATCGGTGGATGATGGGATGCTCGCAGCGTTCTTTTCAGAGTTAAATAAACTTGCTGAGATAGCCGAGTTTACTGTGGTGCCATTTGATACCACAGTAGCAGAGGATAAAGTATATGTTTGGAAAAAAGGGCAAACCAAAAAGACCGAACGCGTTTTGTGTGGTGGAACGTGCTTTGACGCTCCAACGCGATATGTGAACGAGCGCAAATTTGACGGTCATATTATACTTACTGATATGATGGCACCTAAGCCAGTTCCCTCCGCATGTCAGCGCATGTGGATGACCACCAAAGCGAACGTTGGCCGGCCATACTTTCAAACCAACGAACGCGTTATAGCAGTAGACTAAGGAATCAACACATGAAAAGATTAATGAACAGTCACGTAATAAAAGCATGGGTAGATGGAGAAGCAGCAAAAAACCACAAAGGCACACTTACAGCTTTTGGTTGTGGTGGTTTGTATAGCTATCATCTTAAAATAGGTCAACGAACTAAGACGGGGGTATGTGTTTTAAGCGAGTTTAACGCCCGTACGGGTAGTTTTCGCTCACAAACTACGTCTACCCACGTAAACCTTGCTAAGCGCGTTATACGCGGCTCTGGGGGGCTTGTGATGCACCCTCGAGTATGGGAAACTTCACCACTCCATGAAGATGAGCTTCCGTTCTGATGTCGGATGATCAATATAAAGATTATCCTAATGTCGTTGATTTCCACGCGTGGAAAAAACAGAAAGATGTCGACGACGAAGAAGATTTAAAGGAAAGTTTAGGCTATTTTCGTCAATTGTTAAATGACATCGTTGGCGATATGGGATTAGGAGATCCTGCTTATCGCACTTTTCATATTCCGTTAGGTGATGAGTTACTGTCGGGATCTTCTACATTTTTTGACTTTGAAGAATGGGATCCAATGGGCGACGACGATGAAACAAGGTAAATTAAGGGTTGGTGATCTGGTTTGTATCACCAAGCACACCGATGATGATCGCCTTCCTACTTCACGTATCGGCATTTTGTTGCGGAGGCTCCGCACTACCGTTCATTATACCGATACGCGCCCGGCCGCCACCCCTGTGTGGTTTATCCAGTTTACTAACGGTGAGATATTACAGTTTCACGAAATGTATATAAAAAAGGTATAGAATAATGAATCTTGAAACAAATCTAATAGTTACGCTTGCCGCCATCGTAAAAATGCTATCCTACTGTTATCCGGTGCTGATCGTGGCTATTCTTATGATGATAGCAGAAAAACACATCAAACCCGATCTTTCTTCTTGACAAACCCCGTTCAACGGGATACATTATATATACACAATGAATAGGAGTGTAAAAATGGATACAAACAAAGCAACATTGCTCCACTGTAGGGCCACAAGACAACGCTTGATAAACGAAACGGTTGAAGCGCTGCAAAATAGACGAACTGATATCATGCTTGTTATGGGTTTCTATCGCATAATGGAATCCGCAGATATTCCTTTGATTATGGCAGCACACAAAGCTGTGGGTCAGCGCGTGGTGGATGCTGTTATGAAAGCAACCGACAATAAAGATCCACAATGCCCACTTTATGAGTCGTTACAAGAGAGTAGCGCTTTTAACCAAAAGATAGAACACGCTGTATCTCTTTATAAGGCTGGATACGCCCCACAATAAAAGTCAACTATTTTCTTGACAAATCCCCTTCAACGGGATACATTATATATACCAACCAAACAGGAGTAAAAATTGAATAACTTAGATACCGTAATACTTTGGGAAGATGCTTGTAGAACGTTCGAAGATGAGGTGTTACCTTGTGTTCAAGAACAGTTCGAGCAAGACGGCGAACCTGATTATGTAGCCCGTTCAGAAGAATGGAACAATTGGACCGATATGTTGTGTAAAAATGGCGACATATCTCAATGGCAGGATGACAACTGGTCGCATCCCTCTTGCTGTGATCAATAGGGGGATACAATGGCTTATTTACACAAAGATGACATAGTTCTTCTGAAGTTTCGCGGCGGTCTTTCACATTCTCGCGTGGTAGACGTTCGTTTTCGGCGCTTTTTGAGAAGCTGGAGAGACAAAAAAACAGATAAGATCAAAAAACGCTGGAAGTCGGTGCCTTATGCCATATGTGAGACTTTTGCGGGTGTTCTACCTTCTGGCACCGAGTTTATGATTCCCGGCTACAAGTTGAAGAATGAAACTAAGAATGGCGATCGGTTACTTGTTTTACATGATAAATTTGCTTGTGAATTTAATACCGACTGGGCCAATACTCTTATCGCAGAATCAAAAGAAAAGAGAGGTATCATATGAGAGTTACATTTTTCCATCGTTTATTGGCTATACTTGACACCGAAGGCGTGTCTAAGCGTGATCATGCAACAGCCACCGATTTGCTTAGTCAGTACACGAAAACCAAGCGTCTTTCAAGCGGTCAGAGTCGCCTTGTACGCATCCTTGAAGAGAAGAACGCACCCGAAGCTATCGCAGAGCGTAAAAGCCGCACATCACCCATTATCGAGCGTTTAACAACCCTGTATGGTCGCATCGCTGATCAAAAGTCATGGGATTATGGGTTTTGTGAAAGTCTCTTGGAACAGGCACGAAATGACCGATCTCTTAGTCCTCGCCAATTGGAGATCCTTGAAAAAATCGAAGGTCGTTATAATGATGAAGCTATGGAAGTTTTGCGATCATGGAATCGCAACTTTACCCCTGACATGCGAGAAAGATACGAGGTGTGTTTACAGTATTATAAACGTAGTTTATATTTTAAGCGTCAATGTCAAGAGTATCAAGCCGCTTATGAGAATGGCATTAAGTTGATCCCTTCAATGAATGACTATAACAAGGTTGTAAAGAACAAGTATGCTGAAAAGGTCTTGACCGCGCATTATGCCGATCCGCTTTATCCGGTGGGATCGATGGTGACATTGAGAGGCAAGCGGTTCCCTAACAGGTATGGAGCCCAACCAAAGCCCAACTATCTGGTTATCAAGAATAACCTACCGATCCGTAACGCTTGCAAAGGTGCGAAAATATACCAATTACTTCCGGTTGGATCGGCTCAGTTAGTACATTTTGAAGAACGACAACTTAAAAAACATCGCGCTCCTAAGAAGCGTTCACCGGAGATTCGCACATGAGTGATGCAACTGTTGACACCGCTTTATCAAAAGCTCGGTATCTTGCTCCTAACTTAGCCTATTCGTTAGCTTTGCAAGATAGTTTGAAACAACTTCAAATCTTAAAAGACACCGGAAGAGAAGCAGAATATAACGTTATGATAGAGGTTATTATTACTGCGCTTTTGACCGTTCCGGCGGTGGGTGAAGCATGATCGCAGTGTATACTCTAATGATAATATCCGCATTATCTTGCATGGTGGCACTTTACGCATGGAACAAACAACGATGAAAGTAGGAACACTAATCAAAACAATCCGCGCTCGAATAAACCTCCCAAAAGGTTCAATCGGGTTGGTTACATCATCGCACGTGCGAGATTACGGATCAGGCGTGGTCTTTTGGCATGAGGTTAAATTCATCGGTGGTCGTCGGAACGATACGACACTACGCATATTTGAGCGAGATTTTGAGGTACTCCATGAAAGCAGGTGACTTAGTAAAGTTTGGGTATGTATACAGTGGGTGTGATTTGAACCACAAAACCGCGATTTACCTCGGTAAAAATTTTCTCACCCGTGACGATGGCATGGTTATCCAAAACCACAAAGTTATGGTGACCGGACGATCTTCTTCCACTATCATTGATAGGGGATTGTTAAGATTTTTGAAGGTGATCAAATGAAAGCCGGTATGCTCGTTAAAATCACCCGTTCATCTATTGGTGTTCCTATGGGTTCGGTTGGGTTTATCACCCGCGCCATTCAGCCAGGGAATAAATATGCAGATGTGCTATGTGACATTCGATTGATCGGTGGAAAGTGTAACGGTCGAAACGTCCGGTTTTTGGGGCGAGACTTGGAGATAATAAAATGAAACAAGGTGATTTGGTTAGAACACCGTTCTCTCAGAATGAAAGATATGTTCAAACTATGGGGTTAGTTATAGATCCCGATTTTATTGTTGAAGCTATGCCCACCGTTCGACTATGCCAGATACGAATTATCGGTGGACCGTCAAACGGTAAAACCATCGCCATCTTACGCCATGACTTAGAAGTGATAAAATGCAACCCTTCCCGAAAATAGGCGATCTTGTGAGATTGAAAAGTCTTTTCCCTAACCGTCAGGTTGGCATTGTTACGGCCTGTTACGGTCATCATGTTACGGTTTTGATCGGATCTTGGAAAGGATCGGTTAGATTGCAAAGTATAGCAGAGGTTATCAAATGAATCAATCACAATTCAAAATAGGCGATCTTGTGAGATTGAAAGATCGGTGGGATACTAAGTGGAATAATAGCATCGGGCTGGTTACGAAAACAATCGGCTGTTACGGTGGTTTCGTTGAGGTTATGATCGGAACATGGAAAGGATCGGTAAACTTGCGTAACTTAGAGGTTATCAAATGAAAATAGGTAACTTAGTAAGAGAACATTCAACAAGTTGCCCCCAGCGTTATCATGCGGTTGGTGTAGTGATGAAAAAACATGGTGGTCATCCATGGAGTACCGAAGTCATCCAAGTATATTGGAACGACACCAACAAGTTAGAATGGGTAGAGGTAAGAGAGTTAGAAGTGATCGAAGAAAAGGCGTTATAGTTCTAAAAGTTAAACAATGGAACTACCTGCCCGTTCCGAACACCGTTAGGAAGTTATGAAAGTGTACATGGATCCCGTTTTCATTCCGAGAACACATAAAAGAATACAACCCATTGACACAACAAACACCCAAGACAATAAGGACAAGACAAATGAACAGAATAGACAACGCCAACAGCGTAAACGCATGGATGGCAGATATGTATAGCCTTCTTCAACAAAACACATGGCAAGGAAGAACAGCCCGCGTATTATTGAGCGCTGATATTCTCATGTGGAGCTTGTTAGTATATTTTATTGTTGATTATCATTTGTTCTTTGCTCCTTGAGCAGATAATTATGATGTGTCCAATAAGTTTCAAATCGGTGCCTTGTGTATTCCAACGCCTTTTTTTATTGATTATTGGGTTGGTTATTGGATAATTGTAGCAATGGAAACCGACGAAGATATGAATATATCTTATGTGACGTTGTATAACCTTGTAAATGCTCGACAAGTGACTATTCCGATGCACGATATTGCAACTTATTTTGTGGTGGTTAGTGAACGATGGTTAAAATAGGATCGTTATGGATTCGTGAGCATGATAACCGTTGTTACTGGATTGTTTCGAGACTAACAAAAATAAATACTAACAGAATAAACGTAACTTTATTAAGTATGAGCAAAGACTTACAGATTACGTTCCCGGTTGATTACTTGTGTAAATCTTTTCGGTGTATAGGTAAATGTCAGTAGAACCTATTCGTGTTGGGTCATTGTGGATTAGTTTACATGCTTCTTATTCAGAGTGGTGGATTGTTGTGGATGTAGTTAGATCAAGGTCGGTTGTGTTCAGAAGGTTGAACCCTTATATGCAAATGGTTTGCCCTCTTGATCAAGTCGATAGGTTATTTCGGTGTATTAGTGAGTGAGTATAATATGGTGGGGATAGCGCCGATGGTTCTAAGAGTTGTGCGTATTTGTGATGTTTTATTTATTGTTTGCGTTAGTTGCGGTTTTGTGTGTTCGGCTTTACCCCACCACGCATACACACGCAAGACACCCCAACAGGCTCGCAGCACCTCGTTTAAACATCGTTCGGGGCTATGTGTTCGGTGGTTTCAAACAGTGTTCGGCATGCGTTCGGCAACCACAACCACCACAACTTACGCAATCACGTGATTACTCTTGACACACTTTTTACTTCCCCTAAGAGAAACTTAAATACTTTTGCTCGCAGGCATGCGGTTGCATGTGACCGGAAAACTCTTGACAACCGGTGAAACAAACCAATAAACAGGATTGTTTTGGTCGAGAGTAATAAAAATAAATACTACTTACTTTAACTGAGGCTAACAATGAGAAAGAAACTAAAGAAATTACTTAAACTCTCATCAGGTTTGTTAAGCGCGCCGGTCATGGTTGCGTGTATGTATATCGGAGCTTACGCATATGCTCGAGCAGCATGCAGAGAGCAGTGCTACAAGTAAACACCGTTCGGTGCGGTTTTTGTTCGAGACTAACAAATAAAATAACTTAAAAACAATTAACTTTAATCATTAACGTAAGCGCAACTACCCCCCTCCCCCCCTCCTACCCGGAATGTATGTCCCACGCAAATGCGCGGTTGCGCGAGGCTGGCTATACCCTTTCACAATACCGCTGAAAAATTCTGGGTTTTTTAGTATCACCGCACCTACTTATAGTCATGGATGATTTTGCTAATAGCATGGGTAATTTGTTTACTCTCATGGGCTATAGTACCATCGCAGCTTTGTGCATTGCCGGCATATTCATTTACATTGTTCATCATACGGGAGAATAAAATGAAACTTACAACAAAACAAATCAGACAGATTATTAGAGAAGAGATTAAAGATACTTTGAGTGAAGCTAGTCCTCAGTCTGAATTTGGTCTTCCGCACAAATTCACTAGTGAAGAGTTAATTGCTGTTTTTGAAAAACAACTAAATACACCCGGCCATAAGATACGCTCCGATAAAGAATATATTGAAAAAGCAGCCGATCAAATAACCAATAAAATGCGAAAAGAACCCAATAAAGAGACGAGACTTAAGCTCAGAGCTTTAAGAGAGAAAATAGAGGAATATACCAAAAGAGGTCGAGATAGAGAAGCGGCTGCAAAGGGAAGAATACGCGGCAGCGAACAGCATGCCCGGGCAGTAGCCGCTCAAAAATATAAGGATCAAGACCCAACGCAGCGGATTCAGAGGGGGTATTGGGGGGAAAACAAAATGAAACTTACCAAAACACAACTTAAGCAACTTATTAGAGAAGCGCTTACACATGATATGTTGATGGATTACTTTGATGAGTATGGCGTTACAGACGATACCTCCGAAGAGGCGTATGCTGTTTGGAAGTTCGCAGCAGAAAAACATAAAGATCGAAAACCGGAACCGGAAGCAGACTATGATAGCATTAAAGCAGCGGAGAAACAAGGGTATGCTGATTACGCCGAACATCAAGATACCATGGAACATGGTTACGAAGAAGGCAGCGCCGAAGAAGAAGCATATTATGATGCCTGGCACGATGCGCAGATATCGGCTGAACGCGAGTTGGACTACGAGGACGAGGACAGTGACGAGGACATGTACGACTACGATGAAGAAAAGCGCTTATCTACTGCAAGCCCGGAAGAATTGATAGCTCAATATAACCAATATAACGAAGATCTTAAAGAAATTGTCCGCGAAGAGATCTTAAAAGTATTGCACCCAATGGGTCAGACTCGAGTTGGATGATTATGAAAAAGCTATTCGAAAATTGGAACAAGTTCTTAACAGAAGAGCTTAACGAATTCACGCTGAGCCTTAATCCCGCGACAGGAAAATATGAATTAGAGTGCGCAGAAAAGCCCTTAGAAGAACGGCCAGAAGATTGGTGAAGCCCGGGCAAGCATGGGCTGGATGCCTATAAATCAAAGATGAAGAGAGAAGATTACATAAACCAAATAGCTGATTATCCCGAAGGAGCCCGAAAGTGGGCGCTCAGAGGTTTCGATCAAGCAAAAATATTAGACAACCAAGGAGTATTACTATGAAAAAACTATTCGAGAATTGGAACAAGTTTATAAACGAAAACGAGCAAACAAAGCCATCATGGCTAGTCGAACTCGAAAGATATGTCGAAAAAGCAAAAGAATTCTTAGAATTAGGAAAGCCGATTGATTTGCTTAATTGGGGTGCTTTAGCGATAGAAATAGAGGAGGACGACCAATGGCTAGCGCATAAAGTAAAAGCACTATCCGGTCAAGATACAGTCGTATCTTCACCAGAAGCACCAGAAGCACTAGAAAAGGCACTATTGCACGTACAACAGGGGCTTGAAAAATGGAATGAGAATTCCCCAACAGAAGAAGAGCTAAATGAGATTTCCGGAAAACAGAAAGCGCACATTGCCAGACAGAAAAAGCAACAAGAGGAAAGGGCGCTCAAAGATGCGGAGGCTCAGGAACTTATACGATTGATAGGGAAGCTGGGATGGGATGTTAATGTTAGGAAGTTAGAAGGCCGATATCAAATTACCGTGAATAAAGCTTTCGATTCTTCATATGATGAAGAGGAACCGTCTGACGAGGAAGAACTAGCGCAAACGTTCAAGAATAGCTTTGTTGACGCTTATACCCCCTTCATCCCTACGCTAGAGATTGACGTACAACCAGATCCGAACAGTGAGTGGGGTCATGATTTTATTTTTGATATTACCATCGACGGCGATACGGAACAAATTAAAACAGACGACCTCGAAGACATAAAGACCTACCTCAGACAGAAGTCAAGGAAATAGGATGAATGCACGATATCGTCAGTAACACCGCCGATTTAGCCATACTAGTGTTTTTTGGGTCAATGGTGTGCGCATGTCTGCTTAATGCTGCATACTACATTATGACGGGAATAGGAAACAGGTAGTGAGAAATTTCGAGATTACTAACCGGTATTTTGTTTTAGGCATGATTGTTGGCGGCTTTGTATTGTTTTTAATGGAACTGGGAATGTGCTAATGAAGCTTAAAAGGGTTTATATACTTTACAGCACCCCGTGAATTCAATCACGATTGCAATGCAAAGAAACAAAGCTATCAGAAGGTAGTTCTATGTGCCCTGTTATTTGCTGTTAAAAGAATCTGAATGAATCGGTTGTGTTGTTCGGTGTGTTCTGCGTGGTTTTAATATAAAAAAATTTTACCGGTTAAAAAAATACGGCAAAAAATTTCGAAACTATTTACTGGTAACATAACATTTTAGGAGATATATTATGCGCATTTCAAAACACCAACTTAGGGAACTTATTAAAGAAGAAGTTGAGAGAACCTTTGAAGGCTATGAATGGGGGGAAGAGGAAGACGATCGTCCATATGCAACACGACGCGATAAAATGTCTGGTGCAGAAAGACATGGCCATGATACTAGAGACACATTACGCAAAAAGCAAACCGCAGCGGATGCCAAAGATGCGCAACTAACCCGGCAATTTCAAAAATACGCCCCCACCGATGCCGAACGCGAAACTGAGAAAAAAGCAAGAAAGATGAGAGACCAGGGAGAAAAAAACCAAGCGGCCGCCCAGCGTCGACAAGAAAAAAACGTTGAGGAATTTCGAGATGCTTTAGCTAAATATTACCCGGATGAAGCTGCCCAAGATGAAAAAAATCTTGGACGTTGGGCAACAGTTATTGCAAAGGATTTGCGGCTTGATTCCGGCGGAGCTAAGTCTCATGGGTATAAAACTTTCCAATACCCAATCCGAAACCACCAAATGAAAAAATGGGCTAAAATGAAAGGTCTTCCGGAAGTTGAACCCGAAGAACGCGGCATTGGCCAAAAGCTTGGTTCGTTCTTCAAAGGCAAAGGTTTTAAAGAAAGCTTAGAACAGATTATCAAAGAAGAAACTGGGCGCGCTTTGTCTGAAAACGTAGCGCCCGAGCTACAACCATTTTTACAAGATGAAGTAATACTTCAAATGTGGTCAGCCTTGGCGCGCGTAAGCAGAAGCGGAGGTGGGCGCGAAAAGAAAATAGAAGACTTTATCCGCTTTATAGAACTTATGAAAAAGCATCATCCAGAACGAATAATGCATGCAACTAGTCAGACTCGGGTTGGATAATTATGATAATCAAGCCAACTGAACTCCGACAAATCATTCAAGAAGTTATTAACGAAGAAATGATGACCGAAGGCCGCATGAAAGAACTCTTTGGAGAGTTTGAAAATGACGTTATGGAGCTTGAAGAAGACGGCCAAGTACATATCGATGATATTATAACAATGTTCAAAAGCAGATATGAACCCATGGGATTAGGCCCTGAAGATATGAACGGAATGATAGACATCATGGTTGAGGCCGGCCTTTTAACGAACGACGGATCTTCTGGTTTTTATACTACTTCCGACGATGACGAAGAATACAATGACTCAAATTGGACCCCAGATCCGGGCCAACCGGGTGGCGGCGAAGATGTCTGGCTTCCTCCTTATGAGGGCGACGAAGAAGATGAGTATGACTACGAAGAAGAAGACTTCTTATCTACTGCTAGCCCGGAAGACTTGATTGCTCGATATAAGAAAAATAAAAATATCGAAGAAATCATCAAAGAAGAAACAGCCGCTTATTTGAAAGAAGCCGAGGGTGATTGGGGCCAATAAACCTTTCGTAGTAAAAATAAGTTGACGGCTGCGGATAAACGTGTTATATTAATGCATCAACTAAAATATAAACTATTTATTTGTGGCATTAGATTTTAGGAACATATTATGATACTGAATAAAACGCAAATTATAGCTCTTATTAACGAAGAACTCACCAAAACCGATAAATCGGAGATTAAATCTATGATTAATAAAGCTATCAAAGACCAAATCAAAAAAGATCTCCCAAACGCGTTAAAAGACGAACTTGAAAAAGCAATTAAATCAAAAGAACTTAAGGCAGATATCGGAGATATTACAAAAAAAGTAATTAAAAAACTCTATAAAGATTTGTCTTTCCATCATCCCTATATTATTGATAGAATCAAGGTTTAGTTATGAATCTATATGACACTACGGATAAAGACCCCTTCGAGGGGGATCGTGCACGTGCTAAAGTTAGCCAATGGATAAAAGATCTTAGCCCACGAAAACGTGGTCTTGGCCTAGTTAAAGAAATTAATGAAGATACATACGGAATGAATGTTTTCTGGATAAAATCTAAAAAAACATTGTGGACAATTTGGCCAAATCATGGGCATTATATAGTAATATAGACTATATATAATCTAAAAAAAGGAAGATCTCATGAAACCGATAAAATATGGCATTTTTTGTGTTCTTTTTGGTATTGTTTCGAACAATGTGTCGGGAGGAAATACACCACCGTCAATTGATCTGTCTGATGTTCCTCGACGCAATGGAGTAACCATGGGCATAGAAAATCTTATCCCTCGCGTTTATTATCCTTCTCCGCCGATAGAATTAGATTCTTTAAAATACTATTCGCCCGATACTTATTGTCATTTAGAGCCAGATATTAAATCACTTTCGCATGACCAAATGAAAAATGTGATTAAATTTTGTTTCACACAACATGAAAAATGGGTTCGTCTTAGTAGATAGTTTAAACTATTTACAGCATGTTACAAAAAAGCCTATTTAAAGTAGGAGATATAGTAATGGACGTTCAAACGCGAGAGATTGGCCTTCTTGTGAAACGATATGATGTGTTTCAGGAATATTTTCATAATGAAAGTGAAGAAATAAGAAGTATTTGGGCATGGGAAATATTATGGGTAGGGTCTCAATCTACAAAGGAAAATCGTTACCACTCTTATACCGAAATGGGTTTAATTAGCCTTCTTCGTGATAAAACTTTCAAGCTAATCACACTCAATTCTGCTGGCGTTGAGGATAAAAATGGATGAGCATCATCCAGGAGGAATTAGAGGAAATTAAATTACACGTGGGAGATATCATTATTCAACATTCATCTGGCTTAATTGGAATATTAATAGAAAAATTTCGTAATTTTCCCATAGGGGGAGAGTCGACTGAGGGTATTTGGGCAGATATTTGGTTTTGGAGAGTTCAGTGGCTTAAAAACGTCGATCGACGCGTCGATATTTCCCAAGCACCATTTTTAAATGAAACATTAGAAGAAGAAGGATTAAAAATGTCTATTTTTATTGGCAATATTTATCACCATTCCCAATCACAAGGAAAATTTACGGAGCAAGATCATGAATAATAAAACTTGGAATGTCTATAAAATCTTTAACAATGGGCGGCGCGCCAAAGCACCATTATATCATTTTGATTGTTCGATCGAAAAAATGAATGAAAATTATTTTGAAAACGATATAAAACCGTTTTTAATAAAAAAATTTGGTCATAAAATAAAAGATTCCACTCTTACTGTTGTGCGATCGGATTTGTCACAAACCCGAGAGACCTCGGAAAATAAATTTGAACAAGAAAAAAAATTAAGATACAAAGTCTTTTCTAAATACCTAAATAAAAATTTAATAAACAATCAACTCATTGAATGTGTTCTTTTGTTTGCCAAAGATACTAATTGGAAGTGGAGATGGTGTGTAGTAAGAGCATCCACCTCTGGAATTATAGAGATTATCTCACCAGAACGAGATTCGTATGAAGAGGCACACGAATGGATGGAAAAAGAAATAGAAAAACTTTAAATATCGAAGACTTCCAAATAGGAGACTTGGTTCTTATCGCAGATGGTAGGGCAATAATAGAAGAGCCATCGTTTGGAAAAAGAACTTATGGAATAATTGTTCCGGACAGGAGAAATTCCGTAAACGGCATATTTCCACAAATCGCTGTTTACGTTTTTCATAAAGAATATGTTGAGTTTCATTGGCCCAGTTATTTACAAATTGTTTCTTCTACTGCTGCATAACTTCCTACTTATAAAAGGGAGAGAAAATCATGACTAGTCGAGAATGGTGGATAGCATTATCTGTGTTGTGTATTTTTATTAATCTGGGGCTGCTAGGTTTTGGGGCAGCACTTGATTCTACAGAAGCGCAAGCTTTAGCTGTTTTAAATATTATTCTCCTAGCGTTTATTTTCATACCGCGTAAAACATAAAAGTAGGAGGATTTATGAAATGAAAAGTTTGTTTTTGTTTGTAATATGTAGCTTGATGGCGTTTGGTGATGTTCCTATTGGCGCCACACCACACTTGACCGAGCCCGTCAACGTCTCAATGACAAAAATAGAAAAAAAGGTGCGGTCCGCCGCAGTCAAAGTGTATTCAGGGAATGGCCATGGATCCGGATCGCTCGTTAAATATAAAGGATCGCATTTTATTATTACAGCTTTTCATGTTATTCAGCCTGGCCGGGTCTTTTTTGGAAAAACTTATCAAATTAAAGGTATAAATCAAACAAAATTAGCTTCTTTGGTTTATTTTGACGAAACCAACGACATCGCAGTCTTGTATTTAGACAAAACCGAACATTTTAAATACAACAATCCTATGAGATGGAATCCAATGGCCAGTGACGCTCACGTCGGCACTGCCATTACTTACTCAGGGTACCCTTCGTGGCACAACTTGATGACTTTTCGAGGGCACGTGGCGGGTTATGAAACCTTCCCCCGCATCGGAGAACAAATTATTCTTAATGTATTTGGGTGGTTTGGGTCGTCGGGGGCTTTAGTTTACACTAGTAGGGGTGAAATTGTAGGTGTATTGTGGGCAATTGATGTAGAAAACGACCCAGAAGTGCAGGTAAATGAAGATATGGTGTGGGTCTCTCCCATTCGTCACCTAAACATTAAAGATGCGGCAGATGCGGTATGCCAATATGCCGCCACACCACCGAGGCATTGTGAATAAATATGAAAAAGTGGTCTAAATTTGTAGAAAATGTAACTTCTGTCACGTATGTGGTTGGAGTAGTTGCTTGCTTGAATAACGATCGGGAGTTTCTTATCGTAAAACGCTCTTCTACTGATCCTGTGAAGCCGGGATATTGGGAGTGGCCGGGGGGCCACATTGATAAAAAAGACAACTCTATTGAAGATGCGGCGGCACGTGAACTAAAAGAAGAAGCAAATGTTAGTGTTGATGCATCCTCTCTCAAATTTTTAGGATATGAAGAGGAAACACGCAAGAGTGTTGAAGATCCCAACACACCGGTGAGTGTTCAAAAGCACTATTTTTTAGCATTAAAGTGGGAAAAAGAGGCGAAAATCGTTCAAAATCCACACAGCGGTATCTGGGAGCACGATGATCTAAGGTGGGCGACAAAAGAAGAGATCGGATCTATTGACAATAGCGCAATTCCTAACTATTTATTGACGAAAGCATTAAAAATAGCAGGATTTGAAACAAAAAATGACTAATTTCAATCAAATTTGGAAAGATTTTATCAAAAATGATGGTTTTTCCACTCAAAAACCTCAAAAAAAGCAAAAATTGGTAGAAAATACCGATATTTACGGCAAAATTGACGAAAATTCCGACAAAATCCTCTCCGAAGTGACTGAAGACGAAGTTGCACACATAGAAAACGCAATTGAACACATGGATCCTGATGATTTAGCCTTCAATTCGATGTTTAGTGGTTTAATGAGGCGTATTATACCCTTTTCTTCTCTCGATCCTGACTCACATAGCGGAAAATTCATTAAATTTTGGGATAAATTGCACCAAGGTGAGGGCCCAAAGGGCCAAGAACTCGGTTGGAAGTGGAAACCTGACTTTTCAACCGGAAAAGTATCACGAAATAGGCCAATTTACAAAACTCCGAATGATTATGATGAAGCCTCCCCCGTTCCAGGCAAAGAATCACCCAAAAGATCGCTAGAAATGATGAAAATGGGGAAACTTTTGAATAAAATTATCAATCTTGCGACAGAAGTTAAGAAATTAACAAGAAAAAAGTCACCAATTTTCGGATCTGGCAGTTTAGACGACAACGAAATGGAAAAATTGCGTAGAATGAATAATGCCTTGTATAATTTGGCTGGTAATATACATGCGATTCGTTATATTTTAAATAATATTGACGAACTTCGGGAATTGGCGAGATTTTGGGAATTAACCGGAGCAGCGCTGTTCAAAAATGACCCCAACGCCGGAAAAGATGACTCCTATTCAATAATTGTTACTAGAAGCCCGATGGATATCCTCAGAGCAGCCGATTTTGACAAAATTCAGTCATGTCATAGCCCACCATCCCGGGATGGGGGTGGATCTTACTTTAAATGCATTGTCGCAGAGGCACATGGGCATGGTGCTGTCGCATATATTGTCAAAACTGAAGATTTATTTGATGTCTACGAGGCTTTTCCTGGGTACCCACCATACAAAACCATAGAAGACATCCAAAATGACGAAGAATTTCAGACTGAAGAGGTTTTTTACGACAAAACGAGAGATGCTGGAAAGATCGATCCAATATCAAGGGTCAGATTACGACAATTTAAGTATGAATCTCCCCAATTTGAAGACGATGTAGAGTTGGCAGTGCCCGAAATGAGAACCTACGGGCAATCTTTTGAAGATTTTTATAAAACAGTCTTGCATTTTGCTCATAATTCTCAGGAAGAACAATTGGCAGCCGCACCCAGAACAGAAGATGATAAGCTTGACCTTAACAAGTTTACAATTTATGGCGGCTCTCATGAAGATACAGGAAGAACAGTCTTATTAACAAATCTTTTTAATATTCCCGGTGATGACGTGGTGGGGAAAGTTAAACAAGACACATCAACCGAAGATGAGCTTCCTGATGATTTGCGAGGTCTCGAAGAGTTATACGAAAGAGAATGTCAAGAAATCAAGGAAGAGTGGAATCACAGATATGCAGCAGTAAAAACCGACTTTGAGGTAGAAGATGACGGTGCTGGCGGTGCTTACATAAAAGTCATGGGAGAAATAACACTCGAATGGGATAAAGATGATTGGGTAAGATGGCCGCATGCGGGACAACTTTTCGAAATTCTCAGTGAATTGAAGGAAGGTTATGGTATGGAGTGGATTTCTGATTCTTATCCAACTTATTTGCAAGATTTGGGCGGCGACAAAATCGGCTTCACCTTTGAAATTGAACCAGAGGGCCTAACACCATTTAAGGAAGCAACCGGCGGGATACTCTATGCAATGGAGTCTCATTATTATAATATATGGTGCGAGGCGCTAAACACCATTGATGATGGAAGAAGAGAAATAAAAGAAGAGATCAGCACAATTGCTAAACTACAAGGCTGGATGTCTGGTGGTAAGTTTATAAAATTAGCAAGAGACATAGAAGATCAAGAAATTGACCTTTTTGATTGGAATACAGAAGTTGATGGAGATTATCCTGATTATTATGATGTAACTGCTACAGCCAACATTTATTTAGAAGAAAGTGATTTAGAAAATATTCCGCAGTTTAGTTATAATCAGTGGAATACTCTTTTAAATTCGCGCGACTTGAGACTAGAATTTAGAAAGTTATTGCTTGCTGAACCAAAGCAAGAACTTAATACTAAATATAACCTTTCTATTGAAACAAAATACCAAATTCCAAATGTTGAGGAATTTGACGACGTAAGGTATTATGTCACATTCAATATCACCGAAGATGTTCCTGACGAAATGGTAGATCTTTTCAAGCACACCATTGAAGAAACTGATGACGAAGACTTGTTAAAAGCAATTTTGATTAAAGCGATCAACAATGTTTGGGGAAATGTAAAACAAGAACAGATGGTCGAGACTTTAAATAAAAAACACACCAAAAAAGATGCAGAATATTTTGTGGAAAGGTGGAAATTGAACTTTAACCGATAATCCTCTACTTATTAAAGAGAGGTTATAATGAATGGAGTGTTCCTATAATAACATTCATTTTTCTACCGGCGATTTAATAGTTGATAGAGAATATAAAGAAATTGGCATCCTCACCAAAAGGGCGCGCGTATTTAATCCTATAGATACATTAAAACACAATGAAAATATATCACAAACTACATCTAATTGGGGTTGGGAAGTCTTATGGATAAAAAAGAAAGAAGATTCCGGAACGATAGGGCCATTCAAAAATTTAGATCGAGTTCTTACCGAAGAGGGAATGAGGTTATCCATTTTTGCCGGAGTTTTAGAGCACTTCCGCGCTGGGAGCACTCATGGAATTAATCTCGACTCATATATGCAAAGGTAAAGATATAGGTGTTCATGGAAATCTTTTTGGAGGCGTAATGTTAGCATGGCTCGATGAAGCCGGCGGTGCATATGCCGGCCAATGCTGTGATACGCCGCGTATGGTTACTGTTCGTATGGGAGAAACCTTTTTTAAGAAGCCCATACGCCCCGGTCATCTTATTAAAATTTACGGAGAGGTGATTAGGGTGGGAACAACTTCTGTAACCCTTAGATTGGAAGCCAGACGGCATTCTGTGTATAATGGAACTCAAGTTGTAGCATGCACGACTAAAATCGTATTTGTTCGCGTGGATGGAGATGGAGAAGCAATTCCGTTAAGTGATAAAGTGAAAAATAAATATAAACACAAAGTAGGAACAGAAAAGGTATGTTAAAGATGATATACTAATTATACGTGTTGGAAGGAGATATAAACATGGTTTCTGAGAATTCAGGATGGGATAACTATTCAAAGTTAGTTCTTCAACAACTGGAAGGTGTGGCGAAAAGCATTGAGCAGTTGCGCGATGAATTTCAAGCAATAAAAGAACAACTTACTGAATTAAAAGCTAAAGAAGACCGGATTCAAGACCTAAAAGTTTGGAAAGAAAGGGTGGATGAAGTAATGTCTCCTACACAATTGCAACAAGCCATGAAAGATGTGGAAGAACTTAAAATGTTTAAAACAAAAGCAATTACAGTATTCATGGTAGTTCAGTTTTTTATGGCATTTGCAACGTTGGGGATCCAATTCATCGATATATAGGAATTAATTATGGCTTATAAATATAATAGAGGCTCCATCGGTGCCGAAGGAAATGCCACGTGGAAACGCATAGCTTTAAGTGCTTGGTAAAAAATAGGATATAAATGTTATTTAGTTTTGATAAGTTTTGGAAAACTATTGGTTTATTAGTTGCAACATGGATAGCTTATGGAATTTGGGGATATGAATTCTGTGTTATTACTCTATTGGTTCTTTTGATATCGGTAAATTTTGAAAAAACAGATTCTTTCATATAGACATGTCAACAAGACACTAATTATTTAGAATTTAAGTGGCTTAGGTATATATAATATGGAAAGAAAGGATAGTTTTGGGGCTATGCTGGCTAAATCTTTAAATATTGGAGATTTAGTGCAGTGGTCTCGGTGGAATAGTGAAGAAGGGGATTGGGAACCTCACTATGGAATTATTTCAGCAATAAAAACTGAAATTAAGGCAAATCGTCTTGTTTCGATATCCAAAGTGGTTCCCATTCAAGATCAAACTTCAGAATTAGAATTTTTTACCCTTAGTTTGAGATTGATATCCCCGATAAAAGATAAACCCGCCATTCAATGAGTAAAAAGACCTATTTTATAACTATTTAGAGTATATTTGACCCCCTTCTTAAGAAAAAAGGGATTTTTCGACATGATCGACGTTATCACCCCATTAATTAAACAGTTTTTGCCATTTGCGCAAAAGAGTATTGGCTTCAATAAGCCTCCGCGTATGTTTTTGCGTAATGACTCCGAAAATGCCCAAAATCCTCTTGGAAAAACCGCATTTTACGACCCAAACAACGTTTCGGTGACTTTATATACGACCGACCGCCATATCAAAGACGTTATGCGCTCTTTGGCTCATGAACTGGTTCATCATGCTCAACATGAGCGCGGTGAGTTCGAAAATTGCGGTGAAATGGGAGAGGGATACGCTCAGAACGACGAACATTTAAGAGAAATGGAAAGAGAAGCCTATGAAGTGGGCAATATGTGCTTCCGAGATTGGGAAGATGGCATAAAAAATACTATTTATTTTGAACATTTGAATAAAGGAGAACAAAAGAAAATGTCGATTAAAAATTGGAAAAACAAAGAAATTAAGTCACTATTGTCAGAAGCATGGGGATTTAAGATGAATTTAGATAAATTAATCGAAGAGGGCCAAACATCCGGAACAAAGCCCCGGAATGATCCTCATGCGATGCCTAGCTGTGAGGAGATGCCGTGGCTATGCCCTGATGATAAAGAAAAAGAAGGCAAAGCTGATAGCAAGCGAGAAGAAGAAGGAATGGATGAATACGCCAGGGCTCCAGGTGGCGGAATGGGTAAACAAGGAAGGGGGCGGAAATACCGCGATATGGCGGGTGGTGAAATGAAGCCCGAACGTAGCAAATATGCTACAATGTCGAGCGATCCAGCATCAGGAAAAACACAAACCCCAGACCCAGATCCAAACGCTTTCGTCGACATAGAAGATGAAGAACTGGAAGAATCAAAACTTCAAGAAGACTCAGGAGAAGAAGAAGGTCGTCACTATAGAGATAACGAAATGAACGACGATGATCACATTAAGGCAATTGAACACCACTTGGCTGCTCTTAAAAAAGACCGGGATTATGAAGATGAGCATATCGATGAAGAAAAAGTTGCTGAACGTCGTCGTAAAGGCAGAAAAGGGCCCCACATCCGTGGCACACCCGATCCTCACCTTCGGCCAGAACAGAGAGTTCGCTCTATTATACGCAAGGCACTTGAAGAAGCAGCCAAAGCCAAACTGAACAAGGAATAATTTCCAATGGGTGGCGCAGCCGGACACATGAATCACCCTTTTGATTTAGGGTGGGTAAAAACTGGCTCTGACCTCGTTAAATTTTTTAACAAGGCAAAGAGCTATTTAGAAGAAAAAAATGTTAGCAGTGTCAAAATTGACGGTGTAAACGTATCTTTTAAGGTTATCGACACCCCTTCGGGTAAACAATTTGCTGTTGATCGGGGATCGGCTGCAGAAGTAGATATCAGCGGAATAACCATAGATCGGATTTCTGAAAAGTTTCCGGAAGGTCATGGTATGCGCATTTATATTGCTGAGATGTTAACATTTTTAAATGATGCAATAGACGCTGCGCAGCCTGCTCTCCGGAAATTAGGATTGTGGGATGACCCGACAAAATTTCTTAATGCCGAATATGCCAAAGAGGGTGTTACAAATATTATCAAATATGATCGTAAACTACTCGCGCTTCATGGTGTAAATCAATTTTATGAAAAAATTGCAAAATCTGGGCCCAACAAAGGCAACGTTCGCAATGGTCTTGACAGACCCTTGGTTGTTAATCCGAAAACTGGAAAAGAGAGACCAATTACAGATGCTAGCAGTGAAATTCCTTACGATCGAGAAGCTTTAAAGGAATTGGTAGAAATACTACAACCTTTTGGAGAAAAATATGGTTTTTACGTTTATGGCGACATACCATCCGAAAATACCATAGAAATTGACTTTTCTGAGGCATTATCAGAGCCCTTCTCGATTAAATTGAGTGAAGATAACATAGTTACTAAAAGTATAGAACAGTGGCTAAAAGAAGCTGATAATCCTGGCTATTTTCCTCTTAAAAGAACCGATGGTAAACCTTCTCACCCCTTTCACAAAGAGTTGTATAAAACTATTTTAAATCAAGACATTCCTTTGATGGATTACATTATAGAAAGAGATCCAGAAAATCCGGTGGATTGGGATAAGGCCGTCGATGGGATAGTTATGTTGCATGCCACTCGAATGTTGGGAAACCAAGTATTAAAAACACTCGAAAGCGAATTGGGAAATTTAAAAAATCACGAAGGTGTTATTTTCCGGAATAGTGAAATATTTGGCACTCAAAAGCCTGTTAAGATAACAGGTGATTTTATTGTTGGCGGTACAGAATCTGAATTTCAAAAAGTCAAGACTCTTGAAGAGGAAGAAGTTGAAGTGATCCCGGACAAGAAAACTACCGCTATTGTTCCGGGAGCATTTAAGCCTCCCCACAAAGGTCACGCAGACATGGTAAGAAAGTATGCTGAAAAGGCAGATGAAGTAATTGTTTTAATATCCAATCCGACCAAATTTGCGCGTAAATTACCAAATGGAAAAGAAGTAACAGCGAAGCATTCCGAAAGAATCTGGAATGAGGTGTTTGGCCCCGATCTTCCCGGAAATGTTAAAATTCAAAAATCACCAAAAGCTAGTCCACTTCAGGCTGTGTTTGATGCTATTGGGAAAGACGGCCCTTTTAATCCAGAAACCGATCGAGTTATTTTGGGGGCCAGCGATAAAACAGATGACAAAACAGATCTGCCGGATTGGCATAGATGGATTGGTGCTGAGAAATATGCTAAAGACGGTCTAGAAGTATTATATGGAGATGAACATGTGGTTAATTGCACTGAAAGGGATTGTGGTATACCATTTAGTGCGTCGACGATGAGAGATGATTTGTTAAAGAGACTTATTGACGATCCGACAGACAAAGAAGCATATAATGATCTAACTGAGTTTTTTCCAAAAAAGAGAATCGATGTTTTGTTCTCGATACTAAATCTTGAACCTCCAAGAATAGATTCTGAAGAGATTGAAGAGACCAGTGCGGCCGGTGTAGGCGCCATGGCAGGTGCGCCGAAACCTATAGGAAAGCGTGACCCAAGAAAAAATGAAAGTATTGTAACTATAGATGAGGTTATGAGACTAATTATGGAAAGAGGCATATTACAATGAATCAACAAGAAGAAACACTATTGCGAGAAAATATTAGAGAGTTAATTAAAGTCATTCAACGGAAAAAACACCACAAATCCTCTCAAATACAAGAAGCTTTGAAAGAATTAATGTTTCTAGAATTACAATCGATGGTAAGTGAGAGATCTGTTCCAGACGTAGATCCCACTCCTAATAAATCTACGGGAATTAATGTTTTAGAAGATCTATTGAAGAAAATTGTTCCTCAATTAGAAATGGATTACAAACAATTGACCACTAATCCGGATCAGAGACAGTCTTTTCGTTCCCACATTGTTAATGCTGTTATAAAAACACTCAGCCCTGTTGAAATAAATGATAAAGCCGGCGATGCTGCAGCATCAGACTTAAACGAACAAGATATTGAAGTTAATCTTGGAGGCGAAGACGACGATAAGTTTATTGACATTCGCACAGATGCAGAAAAGAAATCAGAAGAAGAAGATGTCGATCCACGTGAAGACTTTGCGCAAGGAGTCGAAGGTCAAAATGACGAAACTGGTCGCAACATGGCTTATAACACTTTTCATAAAATCGAGACTTCAGTGGTTGATAGTTATCAATTGTTATCTAACGAAGAAGACCAGGAATTGTTTTATGATTATTTGATCGCAAACTTAAAACTTTATTTTGATAAGTTTGAAGCCGAACTTGAAGCCACGGTTCCAGAACCAACTAATCAAGCTTATGACACTGCGGCAGAAGATCCGATGGGTGGAGAACTTGGTGGTGAAGAAGGCGAAGAAGAGTTGGATATAGAATTATGAAAACAACAAAAAGGTACATAAGACTATGAAGCTTATACTAGAGAATTGGAATCGTTATATCGACGAAACTGAAAGCAGATCTGCTTGTGGTGATATATATTTATTTGAAGAGAATAATATAAAGAAAAGCAGTTTTTATGATAGCCTCAACTCTCTCACAGAATCTGAGGATAGTATAGAGCTTTTCTTAGAAAATTGGGAACGATCAATTGATTATGTATTTGAAAATCTAAACGAAGTTAGCGGCGGCGATATTAGTCAAGCAATCCTTCAGGCAGAAGTACAAGCAATGATGTTGCTTGGACGCGGAAAAGACAAAGCTCTTAAAAGTGTGGCGAAGACTATTAATAAAATTAAGGGCGCGCTTCCTAAAATTGAAGATCCTAAAAAAGCCAAGATTGCAAAATATGCTCTTGGTGGATTGGCTGCGGCCGCAATTGCGGCGGCGTTGGTTACATATGGAGCATTGGGTGGCGATCCTAATGATCTTCAAGCAGTGGTACAGGCCGGAAGCGATGTGGTTCCAGAAATTGCTGCACAAGCCAGCGAAGCGCTTCAGAGTACGGATAAGCAAGCTGTTGGAGAAATAGCGTCTAAAGTAATGGAGACTGCCTCACAAGCGTCAGATCAATTAGGCAATGTAAATGATCAAACTGCACAACAAATGGCTAAACAAATGGATCAAACTTTAAATACTAGTATGTTCGATCTTGATGCGGGATTCTTTGACGCGGAGGACAACAATATACATAGCCAGGATAGTCAGGATTCTTCTCAAGCAAATATAGATTATGGTGACAACCCACCCACAGGCCTAAGAGGCGCTAGCCGTCGCGTAATGCAAGGAATGCAACAGTTTATTCCTGATAGTGGCAGTGTGGAGATTAGAGTAAAAACTAACGGATTACTGCCCGATTGGTTTGATGCTGAAGCTATTACACGTAATTTACAGAAGAAATACCCCAATGCAAATATTTCATTTAATACTCCAGTCGAATGGTATGAAACTGCCCAAGAAGCCGGCATAAGAGATGCTGGAGTGGAAAATGGAAAAACGTTTCTAAATTTTGATTTATGGCCCCGCGAAGGTGGAACTCAGGTATCAGTTAACCCAATAGTTTGGAACAAGAAGTCTGGTGGTGCCGGTGAGGGAATTATGAAACAGATTTTATTTAAAGAATTTTAACTTTTTTCTTGACAGACTGAATGAACCCTGTTATATTGTTAGTATGTTCTGCAACCGGTCTTCTTAATCTTATTCTTATTTAATATACTATTATTTATAATGACTTATACTAATAAAAAATATATAACTACTAAATCTAAAAGTGTTATAATCAAATTACAAGACGAAGCCAAAGTAAATGATGAATTACTTTCTTTAATCTCAGGTCTTTCTTTAGAAGATCTTATTGCTGTCAAGTTAGAACTTGCATGTCACCATGTTAATAACCGATTATATGGTTTTAGTATATGGAAGCAAGCAAATAGAATAACCAAAGAAGCTATTCTTAAATTTGCTATTTCTACCACTAAATCAAAAAAAGATGCAGCTAGATTTTTGGGAATTACTTATTTGGAGCTTAAACAAGTATTAAAAAAATTTAATATCGATAATTACTTTAAAGAAGAGACTCCTATAGGCCATTCTATCTATGAACCAGGAGGCTCCATGTCCACCAAGAGCCTTTCACCGTCGGAGTAAGGATTAATTCAAAAAATAAACTGGGGCTAGCGAGTGGTGAGCAAAAGATCCACGGCCATCGTTTTTTAAGGAACTATTATGGATACAGCCGATACAGGAAATGAAGACGCAGGATTTCAGCATTACTGGGATGACGAACATGATCATCAGAGTGCTGCTGAAATTGCTAATGAATCTGGTGGAATAAGCTGCAACTCTTTGGGGGCTCAAACCACTCTTCAGTCTTGTAATTGTGGTATTATTTTTTCTATTTTTACGTCAGTTGGATAAACGCACTGACTATTACTAATTAACGGGGGCGAAATGGTTTCGACGGGGTAGAACTCGGAGGCCGAGTGCAGGTAGGTAAGATACAACCTTAAAAGTTCAAATTGCAGTAACTGCAAATAACAATTATTACTACGAAGAAGTTCGCTTAGCGGCTTAATCGGGTGGCTGCTCTAAGCCATCTGTCCAATTAGAGCAACACAACAGACAAGTTGTAAAAATCAAAAAACTCGGTGCAACAGGGCAGTAAGCATCGTTTTAAAGCTGCCTACCTTTGTTAATTTGTGATAGTAAATTAGCTATGCCTGTGAATGACTCTAATCTAAGCTGCTGCGGACGCGGGTTCGACTCCCGCCGCCTCCACCATTAACATCATAAGGAGATATTATGAGGCCCTCGAACCGAATTCCTACTCATCCTGGAGAAATCCTTCTTGAGGAATTTTTAAAGCCTGCTGAAATGACGCAAGTGGCACTGGCCGCCCATTTGGGTGTTCCGCTGCAGCGAATCAACCAAATCATCCGTGGCAAAAGAGGCATTACGCCCCAAACCGCTTGGCTCTTGTCTCAGGCACTGGGTACCACACCTGAATTTTGGATGAATCTACAGAACGCATTCAATCTTGCTCTTTCAAAACCAAAGGAGAGCATAATTCCAATAACGCTGACCACCTGAACCTCCCCCATTAACATCATAAGGAGATATTATGAACATATTTGAATACAGCGAAGCAATTAGGAAAATGAGAGATTTTTTCCAAGGAGAAAAAGGATTTATAGAGATCCCTTCTCAATCTCGCAGATCAATATTGGCTGCATGCGAAGATCCAAAAACAATTAGCCAATATATTTTTAGTGGAGTTAACTGGCCACTTCCTCAAACGGGGCAAATGTGGTTAGAAAAAGAGCTACTGAATCACCCAACAGTTCCGGGTGTTTTTTGTATCTCGACCTCTTATCGTAATGAGCCCGATCCAATTCCTGGCCGGCATGATAAAATTTTTCCAATGTTTGAGTTTGAATCACAGGGAAATGTTGATGACATGATAAATCTAGAATTAGAATTGTTGGATTTCTTAGGATTCGAAACTAATGGCATGAATAGCGCGCCACCACCATCACAAGCAAAAAAAACTCATAACGGCCCCTATTTTATAAAATATGATGAAGCGTGTATGGAACTCAACACAGGAACTCAACACTTAGAAGCAGAACACGAAACGTATCTTCAGAAACGGCTTAGTGATATTATTTTCCTTACAGATTTTCCTTTAAGATCCGATCCATTTTGGAACATGAAACAAATAGAAGGCGGATCTCATTTTAATAAAGTAGATGTTCTGCTCTATGGGATGGAAACAATCGGCAGTGCCGAACGCTCTTGTAATGTTAATGAAATGAGAGATTTGTTTTATACAATTTCAGATGGTCAATATGCAAAATTACTTTTTAATCATTTTGGAAAATTAAGAGTAGAAAGAGAACTGGAAAGTTATTTTTCTTTAAACATGTTCCAAAGATTTGGAGGCGGAATAGGGCTTACACGTATATGTAGAGCGCTACGACTACTTAACGAATCGCGAGTGTAGCTCAGTTGGTAGAGCATCACGTTGCCAACGTGAATGTCATGGGTTCGAACCCCATTACTCGCTCCATTTTTTATTAAGGAATAGTTATGTTTAATTTATTATTGAGTAGTCTTTTGTGGGCTTCACCCCTAAGTGACTCGGAAACGTCTTATACGGGTGCTACTATCTTAGAAGGCGATGTTGATGTATCGTTCAACAGTGTTGTTAATCTTGATTACGAATCAGATACGCGTTCGTATGCTTGGTTTGAAGGCAACACCCTCTACATCGGAAATTCCGATGAATACGGAAATTCAGTTGATGGTATCGTGGAATTTTATTGGTTTCAGTCTTCGATTGATAGAGGTAGTGATTTCTATGTCGCAGTTATTAAAGCACGTGCCACCCCGGGAGATGACTGCCCCGGCTGGCAAAGTTTGTGGTTTGATCACAATTGTGAACTATGGGCTGACGATTGGCAAGATTGGGGTGAATACCCAGTGCTTTCAGTGGAAGCTATGACCGATGTCAATCGCGAACAAGGTGCTTTCCGTTGGGATTGGGCCGTTCCTTTTGAGAATTATGGAATCGACGCATATGGTCAAGTCACCTTCTCCAATCAATATGGTATTGGTATGAACGCCGAAGGTGCTGTTATGGCACATGGTGAAATCCCATTGGATGAAGAAGGAAACGTGCAAGCAGCAGGGAATGTGCAAGTGAAAGGGTATATGAGCCCCGAGTATAGCGTGAGAACCCAATACGAAGTCACCCTATACGAATGGGATGTGTTTGTGAATGGTCGCGCCGACCTTATGGCGTGGGATACTTATCTCAATTTGGGAGTGAGAGCAGATCAATCCGCTTATCACGAATACTTTATGAGCATCCAAGTAGAACAAGGGGAAACTTTTGTTTTGGATGAGATTAATTTTGTTTCTCATTTTGATATTGGAAACCTAAATCCATTCGCAAAAGAAGTTGGCTTCTCCCTTCAGCATATAGAAATAAATACGCCTTTTTGGGAACCAGAAGAAGACGAAGGAGAAGAGTGGGAAAACTCTCCAGAACCGGCAGATGAAGAAGAAATTGTAGAAGAAGAGCATCCAGAGATAACGGAGAATGAAACAGAAAATATCCCCGACGATAGTGATATACCTTCTTTATCTTATGACGAAGAGCCAATTAAAACAGGGTGTAGCACTTATTCGCCCGACACTTTGGATGCTTTGCTTTTTATTATGTTGTTTGTGGCTTCTTTGTTCCGTAGACAAGAAATTTGCGAAGCATGTGGTTGTATCCCTTGTGACTGCGATTGGGGTAATTTAGACCCATAAGAAACTAAAATGTCTCTTTTTTGCGACATCCCGATCCATTTAAACTGAACTAATCCCCCCATGTCTACTTAAGTAGACATGGGGGATTTATTATGTTTTTAGCACTGTTGGTGGGTATTGCAAACGCCGGCGTTTCGGTGTCTATCGTCAATAATACACGAGTGGAGTTTGATACGGAGGCTAGGGCTACACTTTATGTTGCCAATGAGATGGCGTTTAACCCCCATGACTTCGGTAATGTTTTGGATAAGAACAAATTTAGACTTGGAATTCGTCACAAAGTTGACAATAATTTAAAACTTGATCCACACATTTTCATTCAAAATCAACGCAAAAACGATTGGGCTTTAGAATACGGGCCAACACTTAGAATAGATGTAAACTTTTAAAGGAAGGCAAACAATGTTATCTATGATATTTGGTGCGGTTGGTTTCTTGCTGGCTGCTTATGCTGTTATCGGAAACGACAGCGCTCAAACGCTTGGAACTTTTATTAGTTCGAATAAGAAGAAAACTGACTGGCGTTTGATGTGGGCTTTCACCTCTGTTATTTTGGCTTCTACTCTCCTGTATGGGTGGGGGCAAGGAGATATAGCGTTCGGGAGATTAAATAAAATCCCTCTTCCGGAACAATTTCAGTGGTACCACGCCTTGGCTCCCATGTTGTTGTTGGGTCTTACTCGGTTTGGTGTGCCTGTATCAACGACACTTTTAACTCTGAGCGCATTCTCAAGTGGACTCGTGTTAGAAAAGATTATAATGAAGTCAGCCCTCGGTTATGCTGTGGCGGCTCTTGCTGCTTATGGTATTTGGATGGTGCTTACTCGTTTCTTTAACGAGAAGAATCCCGTCAAGGAAGAACACAGAAGGTTTTGGACAATAGCACAGTGGTGCTCAACAGGTTTTCTGTGGCATATGTGGCTTTCTCATGACATAGCCAACATCTTTGTTTATTTACCCAGAGAAGGCGTAGCGCTCCCAACAATGCTTGGGATTATTGGTATCCTGGTGGCTGGTTTAGGTCACTTATTTTATACTCATGGTGGCAAGATTCAAGAACTTGTTCTTTCTAAAAGTGGAACTCGCTTTGTTCGTTCTGCTTGTTTGATCGATTTGTTTTATGCTCTCGTGCTGTGGTATTTTAAAGTATATAATGATATACCTATGAGCACAACGTGGGTATTCGTTGGTCTTTTAGCCGGACGAGAATTGGCTGTGTACCGGACTTTTAATAAAGACAAAGAAATTAACGTTATTTTCCCCCTGTTGGTGAGGGATTTTTTGAAGATTATGTTAGGTCTCGCGTTAAGCGTAGTAGTCGTAACTGTTGTTATTTATTTCGACTCTATGTAAAGAAAAATCGATTTCTTTTACACATTTTACTTGACATATAAAGAAAATGTGGTTATATTTACATAATAACAATATAGTTACTTGTGATGTCTCGTGATCTAACAGTAGTTAAAAAAGATGCCTATTATAGAATTAAGGAAGATTTCGGTATTCTTAAAAAAGGTATGAGATGTTACTGTTATTCTCAGGATTTATATAATATTATTTTATTTTTTGAAATCCCTCTGATAGGAGATGTTCAAGAAGTTAAATTATCCAAAAAATCAGCTTATATTTTAGAGAAAATAAATTAGCAAAAATTTGTTAGGAGTATTATGTTTTTATTTTTATTGCTCTCATGCAATCCCGAAGTTGGTCTAATTAAGACAACAATTGTAGAACCCTCATCCGAAACCGGAGATCCGGTTATCGACCCATCCGAGCCAGATTCTATAACACCAAATAGTGGGATTACAGGGTATACATATTTACACTTAAAGCAGGTTGCTTGCCCCGCTTGTGTTGGCGAATCCCAAGAGATAACAATTAAGTTTGCAGCGAAATTTCACCAACCTATTACGGATTCCCATACTCAATGGATTCCTCCTGTTGGAGAATGTACAGATAATTTAATTGGAATAGATCCATCAACAGTTTCGATGTCAGTTGGTGATTATGTTGCTGTATATTCTGGCACACATTCATTTTATGCTTACAGTGTTTCGCAGGGAAATTATGAAACTTATAACATTTGGGAATCAGAATTATTAAGAGATGCAACCTACACAGCAGTCACCGAAGAAGGGAATTATAGTTTCCTATCTTCTCATGGGTTTGATTTTATAGAACCTTACACTCTTTTTTGGATCGATCCCTCTTATGCTTTCGATGCTCCAATTTATAGGTCAGGTGCATCTTTCACATGGTCGCCAACAAGCATGGATTCTATATTTACTATAACCATTGCTGTATATAGTTTCGATGGTTCTCAGTTCTTGGGATATGTTTCGTGCACTGGCAACGACACGGGTCATATGATAATCCCATCGCAATATTTACAACAATATTCTCCCGGTTCTCTAACTTCCGTTCACTTATCTAGACATAAAATTGAGATAGAAGAGACATCTATTAATAATTCTTATATAGAAACCCACATGGAGTGGGAAGTGGTTGGAACCGGTCACATAGAATGAGTAAAATGAAAGTAGGTGATCTCGTAAATATAAAATTTGCTGGAAGAAGAATAGGTAAAAACATTGGCATCGTGGTCGCGGTTTATTATAATAAATCCCAATATACAGGAAAATACTCTCATTTCTGCGATGTTAAATTTTCCAATGATCAGCCGCCGATTTATTTTTTGCAAAAAAACTTACATGTCTGCAGTCAGGCATCTAATTAAAGAAGAAAGAAGAGGGAGAAGATTATGGCTTATAGTGATAAATTGATTGATCATTTCGAAAATCCAAGAAATGTGGGAAGTTTAGATAAAAATGATCCCAAAGTAGGAATGGGTCTCGTCGGTGCACCAGCATGCGGGGATGTGATGAAATTGCAATTAAAAATAAGTGATGAAGGAATCATCGAGGATGCCAAATTCAAGACATTTGGATGTGGATCTGCAATTGCATCATCATCGTTGATTACCACAATGGTAAAAGGAAAAAGTATTGAAAATGCAGCAAGTATTCAAAATGCAGACATTGCGCGGGAATTAGCTCTTCCACCGGTGAAAATCCACTGTTCAGTTTTGGCGGAAGATGCCATCAAGGCTGCTATTAAAGATTACCAATCTAAACAAAAAGAAGAGAATCAATTATCGTGTGAATGTCAATAAAGGGTTTCGAGTGTGCCCGGAAATGACGATCCTATAATTAGCGAAACTATCCATTTTAAATTTCATGTGGATGAGTGGGTTATGTATATTCCATTTTCTACATCTAAAGACGAAATTTTGCGCAATATGAAACAAAAAGCATTAATTTTGTATGCTTACTATGACGAAAAGGATAGATGCAATCGATATAGAATATTTGTGGATGCTAACGGAAAGACAATAAATACGAGAGAAGATAAACTTTTTCCTCTATAGATTCCTAACTACTATAAGGGAGGGTCGTGTTTATGGGGTCTTGGTTTTGGCGGGGTTTTTTATTCCTAATAATGGTGGTGAGTGGGTGTGGGCCAGATTATGGGATGTATATCCATACAACCGAAGAGCCACAAGATCCCGATGTCATAGTAATCACCGAAATCCAAAGAGAAGTAATTGTTGTTCCTCAATATGTCGAGGTGGAAGTGATTGTTGAGGTGGAAGCTGATTACGGAGAAATCTGGGTAGACTCATTTACTCAAATCCAGAGTGTAAATGGAGTAGATATCGTATGGGTAATTGACACTTCTGGCTCAATGTATGCTTATAATGCTCAACTATATGCCGGCATCGGAGCAATGTTAAGTGCGCTTCCCGCTACTGGGTGGAGATTAGCCATGGTAGCCGCTGATGGAAATTATGCAGAACACGAAGCGCAATTTCCGCTTTTACCTGGAGATACCATTACAGATGCCCAAACCATGCATACTAATATGCTAAAAGGTCACCTTGAACAAGGATTTGATGCAATTTATCGTTTTTTGGTTCATAACACTTATGCTCAACAATGGCTTCGCACAGATGCTGCTTTATTAGTAGTATTTGTATCCGATGAAGAAGATCAGAGCACTAACTTTTCACAAGTGCAAGATTTTGTAAATTGGTATGGAAATTTAAGAAATGGTTCAGCTTATCTTGCTAGTGTGGTTAACCAACCATCTTCCACATCTTTATGTGCCCATGCTGTATCACCGATTCATGTGGGAGATAGGTATATGGATGCTACAAATCAATTTGGTGGCCAAATTGTGGATATATGCGATAGCGATTGGTCCGCTGGTGTAATAGATTCTGCAGTGCAGATTTCTCCTTATGATAAAATAACTTTAACTCATACACCATCGGTGGAAAATTCTATTCGAGTATTTTTAGATGGCCAGTTAGATTGGGATTGGGCATATGATTCTTCGGATAATACTATTTATTTTGGATCTGTTCCTGATGGAGGTGTGTTGGTGGAAGTAGGATACTTATATCACCCTGTGGAAGATATGGATACTGGAGATACGGGAAATTAGATGTTAACATTTTTTCTGACTTTAGTAGTTTTTGGATTATTTTTTTATTTTCAAGCGATAGCGTTCCGATCAGGATTAGATCGTAGAAAGAAAAGAATAGAATTTTTAGAAAAACAACAACAAAAACTTGTCAAAGCACACTCATCGTGTTATAATTCTAATAGAGATAAATATATTAAAGAAATGACTCATTTAAAACTTGTGTATAATAGTGATACGCATGAGTGGGATAAACTCAAAGAATTAGAGGAATAAATGAAAAAATTTACTCACATTAAAACACGCCAGCGATTTATAGAAAGAGCTAACTTGAGGCATAATAATAAATTTGATTATTCAAAAGTTGCCTTTCCAAAAAGAGAACCAGCGAGGACATGGCAAGGCAAACAAACTAGAAAATCATCTGAATATTATGGGGAAGCAAAAATTATAATTACTTGCCCTATCCATGGGGATTTCATCCAGAGAGCGAGAAAGCATATAGAAAAAAGCCCATCAGGCTGTCCCTACTGTGGGCAGCAAAAAATCACCGATGCATTAGTTGGCAGAGGTGGAGAACATGATTTTATGTCGGCTCATAAATTTTTTATAAACGAAGGGACTGTAAATATAAAATCAACTCCATCTGATGGGATAGAAAGAGAAATTATCTTATCTTTAAAAGATAAAGAAATTTTATCGTACTCTAAGTGGCATGTCACAGGACATCAGGAGTCTAGACGGGGCCGCACACTCTACGGCTATGCGCAACAAACCAATAGGATGAAAGAAGAAGGGTATGAGTGGCTTGGTGTCAAGCCAAAGATGCATAGGATTGTTATGTCTAGAATCTTAGGAAGGGAGATAAAAAAAAGCGAAAATGTCGATCATATTAATAATAATGGATTAGACAATAGGCGTGAAAATCTGAGGATAGCTACAAACTCTCAGAATCACGCAAACACGAAAAAACAAACAGGAGCATATACTAGTACATATAAAGGAGTATATCGAAGAAAAGATAGGCTTCATCTTGGATGGTATGCGTGTATTGGGAGCGCAAAGGGCATAAACCGCGTTTCAAGGGAATACTTGGGGCGCTACGAAACAGAAGAACAAGCAGCAAGAGCATACGATAAAAGAGCAAAAGAGCTTTATGGTGAGTATGCATTATTAAATTTTCCCAAGAATAAATTATAGATATTAGCAGAGGAATAAATGAAAATGTTAACGGAAAGTGAATGAGAGATAAAAATACTTTAGTTTTATTAGACGTTGATGGAACCCTCACAGAGGCTCGTCAACCTATTCAAAAACGTATGTTGCTGGCATTACACCATTTAGCAAAAGAAACAGAAATAGGCTTCCTTACAGGCTCTGGAATGGAGTATATTAAAGAACAATTGTGGCCGGCATTAAATGATATTGTTATTCGCGAGAATTGTCACCTTTTGCCGTGCAACGGAACTGAGTATGTTATTCCCACCGGAGAAACTTCCTTTGATTTAACTTTCAAAACTTTATCAAAAGAAATAATGAGAAAGAAAATCGGAGACGATAATTTTTATAACTTGATACGCCACATGTGTCGTCTTCAAAATGACATTTTAAGAGAGAATAGTTCTTTACCAGTAACTGGTCATTTTATTCAAAATCGAAACTCAATGTTAAACTGGTGCCCTATTGGGAGAAATGCTACAACAAAAGAGAGAGAATTGTTTCAAGCGTTGGACAAAACTTTTAAAATTCGTGAAAAATATATGCTATCACTTGGTTCTATTGCCGAAGAGATGGGCGTTACAGTCAAATTGGGAGGTGATACTTCTTTTGATATTTATCCACATGGGTGGGATAAAACCTACGCCCTGACGCATTTTGATGAGTCTCGATGGGATTTTTGGTTTATTGGAGATCGTTGCGAGAGAACCGGAAACGATTATGAAATTTATGAGGCGTTAAAAGACAAAAATAGAGCATTTTCTACGTCTGGCCCTGAAGAGACAGTAGAATTAATTGATTGGTATATTTTAAGAGAATTAAAAAAATGATAAATAAAAAATCGATTTGGAAAGATATAAGAAAAAAGAAGTTTTTTAAGGGATCCACATTTAAAAATAAAAAAATTAAACTTAAGTGGTTTGTAGATTTTAATTGTTATCGAAAAGCTACTTATAAGGAAAAAATAGTATGAGTGAAAGTGAAAATAGAAAAAAACCCACAGTTATGGTTTCAGGAGGATTTGATCCGGTTCATGCAGGGCACATAAGGATGATACGAGAAGCATCTAGATATGGAGATGTGATTGTAATTGCAAATTCAGACGCGTGGCTTTACCGCAAGAAAGGATTTGTTTTTATGGAATTTGAAAAAAGAGTAGAAATTCTGAATGCTATAAAAGGAGTGGTGTTGGTAGATTCGGTAGATGATACCGATGATACGGTTTGTGAGGCGATCGAGAGACATAAGCCTACTTTTTTTGCCAATGGGGGAGATCGAGGAAGAGAAAACACTCCAGAACAAAAGGTGTGCAAAAAGGTGGGAACCGATTTGTTGTGGTCTGTGGGAGGCGATGCTAAAGTGGATAGTAGTTCGGATTTGGTTAAAAAGTTTTATGAGATGCCTCCTGTTCGTGGTGGTGCTAAAGTTTCAGGCCGATAAAATAGGAGATTAAAAGGTTATACGCGTTCTGCTCCATAGTTACTATTGGGGGGGATTTGTTTTGTATAGTATAATTTTTAGTTTATTTTTGGGGTGCGCACCCGACGTAGGAGAAGATTCGACATCATTAACTGTGGACCAGGAGCAACTTGGGCCCATTACGCCGACCCATGAGGATCCATATGATCTTATCACTATCGATGATATAGGCATTCAAGCACCGACAGCTTTTGATGAATGCTCTCAGAATATTGGAGATACACCGTGCGATATAATTTTAAAAGACCAAGATGATAATTTTTTTCGTCTTTATGATCATGTAGGAGAGGTAATTTTGTTAGATTTTTCAGTTGGATGGTGTGGCCCATGCATACGCGCCGCCGGTACGGTTGAACAAGTTCAACAACAATACGGCGCAGACGGGTTTATATATGTGACAATAATGATTGAAGACAATCAGCAGAATCCTACAACTTTAGAATACACTCAACAGTGGGCACAGACTTATGGAATTGAATCTGCTCCGATTCTACAAGGATCCCGAGATTTAATCGATTATGATTCAGTAGATGGGTATAACTTAACAAGTTGGCCAACTTTTTATATTATTGATAGAGATATGAATCTAGATGCAGGTATTCGTGGATTCAGCGAGGATTGGATTCAATCGCATATTCAAGATTTGATATAATACGCTGCCACCGTCGTATTTAAAATCCAGAACGGGGCGTGGCTGCCGAACGTTACGTAGGCAGAGGCTCGCCGGTTGCCTAGTCTCGAGCAAAAAACCGGCTATTATCTATTTATTTATATATCATAAACAAGGCAGACTATAATGAGAAAAAAACACCCCTATAACAATATGGCATATATATTAGCTTATCCTCGTTCGGGTAAGAGTTGGTTTTTATATTGCCTCAACTTTGTGATAGGAACAAAAAAAACATCAGAAATTTTATATTTTTCACATTACGCCGTTCCGCATGAGGGCCACGAAGAACTTGATATTATAAATAATTTTGATATTAAAAATATATTATTATTACGAAACTATAAAGAATGTATTTTTAGTCAATCGGCAAACATATTTCAAGATAATTTAATTGACTCTGTGGTGCAGCAGAGTGTCGACTCTGTGGTGGGTGAACTTGCGTCGGCGCTTTCATCCAATGGTTGCGGACATCCATATTTCCATAACTTCAGGATGAAATCTTTTTTGAATATGTTACGTGACACAAATGGCCCTGAGAATAAACTGAAGCTAGATAAATTATCGGTAGAGGGTGCGTTTTATAAATTTTATAAACTAACGGGAACTCACAAAGTTGATGATTTTTTGTTAGAAGGGTTTCCAATTTTCAAACCTCAGATTTCTCCTGATTTTTCAAAAGTGCGCTGGAACTTTGTGAGTGACACTGGTGCCAATTCTAAAAACACATTTGAATTAGCCCTTAGTTCTTCTCCTGTTTTTCATTTTTATTTTGCTTTACAGTTACAGAGATATTATGATCTATTAAATTATCATGATAAAGTTTTGAAAACAAATCCAAATAATGCGCTTTTGATTAGGTATGAGGATTTTATGCAAAATCCTTTTTTAGAATTAAGCAAAGTAATTAATTTTTTGGAAAGAACGACTTTAATATTTTCTAATCAAGCACATTCCTATCGTAATAATTTATTAGAATTAGTGAACAATTTAGAACATCACAGGGAGATAAGCATAGGAAGATATAAGAAAGCGGGCCATATGGCGGCGAGTTATGGTAGTTCTTTCGGCGTTTCCTTTTATTTAGAAGATTGTAGCAAGGAATTTATAATGAAAATAGATAATGTATTAGAAAAGAAAAATCCGGAACTTTTTAATAAATATTTGTTATGCCACAAAGAGAAAAATAAAAAATCTCTACCCAACGTTACGTAGGCAGAGGCTCGCCGGTTGCCTAGTCTCGAGCAAAAAACCGGCTTTCTTCTATATATTATATGAGAGAAAAAATAATTGAGTACTTTTTTACTTATATTATTTGGACAATAGCCTCGCTTTTATGTTGTATATGGTTTTTTAAAGCTGTTGTCTATGGTGGAGATTTGGCTGATTTGGAATTGCCGGAAGACCATTGGTATCAGGAAATGAATAAATAAATTAAACGATGTATAAGAAAGGTGACATCGTATTGGTGCGGTGTCGGAATATTGATGCGCGCCCAATACGGGTTAAATTATTGGAAAAAGAAACCTTCAAGGGACACAAGGGAAAATATATCAACTTTCCTCCTTACGTTGGGTGGTCTGCTATCATTACCAACAAAAAGGATTGCGATATGTTGAGAAAAGATTGGTGCATCCCTTTTAAATTTCCAGATGAAAGAACTACCTTTATTTTTGAAGAAGAAATCGTTGGAAAAGTAAACAAAAAGAAATAAAACTATTTATAAGTGTAATACATGGTGGATATGAATACAAAAAATTATGTGTTAGATACGAGTGTTTATTTGACAGACGCAGATGCTATCTTCAAGTTTGAGAATAATGATATATTTATTCCTCTCAAAGTGTTGGAAGAGATTGACAAACATAAAAAACGACAAGATTTAGTTGGCGCGAATTCTAGAAGAATTATTAGGATATTAGACGATCTAAGACAAAAAGGAAATTTACAAAAGGGCGTTAGGATTCAGGAAGGTAAAGGAATAGTCAAAGTAATGTCATATGAGGCATTAAAAGAGACTGTGTTTCCTTCCGATTTGGATATTCGCATTCCTGATCATACTATTATTGCGACTGCCATGGCAGTTCAATTAGAGTTTCCTGACCGCAAAACTGCGATGGTTTCACGTGATATAAATATGCGTGTTGTTTGCGACTCTATTGGGATTAATTCTGAAGATTATTGTAATGAAATGGTGGTGCGATCCTCGGAAGAGCTTTATCAAGGATTTAGCGAGTTACTGGTGGACGATGCTCTTATTGAAAGATTTTATGAAGGAGAAGCGATCTCATTAGATGCAGACGAAATTAAAGCAAAAATATATTGTAATGAATATGTGATGTTAATTTCTAATTCTAATCCAAAAAAGACAGCTTTGGCGAGATTTGAGGATTATCATCGGCCCTTGAAAAAAGTAACAAGAGACAGTATTCCGGATTGGAAAATAAATGCCAGAAATAAAGAACAGTCGTTTGCGATTGATTTATTGCTTGATCCACAAGTCAAAATAGTGTCATTAGTTGGAAGGGCTGGTTCGGGGAAAACCCTTTTAGCTATCGCAGCCGGCTTGGAGCAAACTATTGGCTTGACGGTGGGGAGAAATACTTATGATAGACTTATTGTATCGCGACCGGTGCAACCATTAGGAAAAGACATTGGTTTTTTACCGGGAACCATGCAAGAAAAAATGTTGCCATGGTTGATGCCAATTCAAGATAACCTTCAATTTTTATTGGGAAACAACAAAAGCACGTTGCAAATGTATATGGAAAAAGGTCAAATTGAAGTGGAAGCACTTACATACATTCGCGGCAGATCTATTGCAAATGCTTTTATTATTATTGATGAAGCGCAGAACTTAACCAACCATGAAGTTAAAACCATTATAACGCGAGTAGGGGAGAATACTAAAATAATTCTCACTGGAGACGTAGAGCAAATTGACAATGCTTACATTAATGAAACTTCTAATGGGCTAGCCCACGCAGTGGAAAAATTTAAAGACTTTCCTTTAGCAGGGCATGTTACTTTTCGCAAAGGAGAGCGCTCCGATGTTGCAACTTTGGCAGCAAAAGTTTTATAATATTGATATAATCGGTATACTTACTATAGAATGATGTGGTTATTGGGTTTTGTATTTGCTAATTTTATAGAGTGGGCTGTTCATAAATATTTATTTCATGGTTGGGGTAAGAAAAAGGGCAGTATGTTTGCTTTTCATTTACGAGAACATCATAAAAACTGTAGAGTTTTTGGGAATTGCGTTCTTGTTGTTTATAACTTTTCCCCTATTTTTGGTTTCTGCTCCTTTCTATTACGGGATGGCATTATACGGAGCATTCTATAATCTTTCTATAGATTTACACAAACAAGCCGGGATCTTTCCCGGCTTTTTTTCTATTTAAAATAAGAGGGTATTATTATGGCTTATAAGTTTTCAAGTGGCAAGCGTGGGTTTGGTGACATCACCTTTGAGGATGATGCCGATACAGGCATAGACTTTGAGGCAGACACCATCAAGCTTGAGACCGGGGGGGTAGAGCGCCTTGTGGTTACAAACGCCGGTATAGGCATTAGAGAAGGAAGCTCCCCGGGACATACTGCGGACTTTGGAAAGCTTTATGTTAAGAGCAGCGATCACAATTTGTATTTCAAAAATCAAACAGGCACAGAAACCAACCTTCTCGCCGCGCAGGATTGTTGGCTAGCGGATAACTCGCCGGCTGATTCATTGCATGCCTCCTCCTATAAGCGCGGGGATGGCGTAAGCGGCTGGAGCTATGCAACGGATGAAACAGGCGTATTACAGGAAGATGCCTTTGGGTTACATACCGGCACCATGGCGAAGCGTTTTGCATGGAAAGCTCCTCCTGATGGCGAATTTAGCATTACCACTCATGTAGTATTGGAGGCACCAAATATCCAATACAGAGACGGCGGCTTGGTTTTGGGTAAGGATATAGGCGACGAAGGAGTGACTGCCTTCACAGGCTATTTTTGGAAGATAGAGATAGACGGGAGTAATGCAATGAATCTAGTATGTCAACATTATGATGATAATTCGTGGCAAGGAAACGAGGTGTACATGGCCAGTTTTGGTTACTACACAAGTGTCTACTTGAGAATCGGCGTTAATGCTGATCATGATGAGATAAATGTCTATGCTAGCCACGATGGAATAGGTTGGTTCCACGGAGGCACTGTGTCGTTGGAAGAGGATATTAATCAAGTCGGGCTTCATGTGGGGTGGCCGTCTCAGACCAAAGCAAGGTTTGGATGGTATAGGATAAGAACTGGCGCTGGAGAGTTTGATAATTCAGATCCGGAAGGTTCTTTAACATCATAAAGCTTCATGCGCAGATAGACAACTTCAAAGAAATCTGCTCCTTTCTATTACGGGATGGCATTATACGGAGCATTATTTCTTATTGTACATAATTTTGTTCACAAACAGGTAAAATGGGGTAGAATATTGTTCCCTTGGCATTGGGAGCATCATATGAAATTTCCCCATCATAATATGAATGTGGTTGTTCCGATTGCCGATCATATATTAAAAACAAGAAAAAAATTGACAACTGATTAATTAGATGTTATATTATAGATACAAGGAGATAATATGAAAAATCCACTTTTGGCAGTTATTGAGCCCGATGGTGAATCCAACTTAAGAGATTATATTTTAGAGTATGTGGGCGCCAAGTTTGACAAAGAAGATATAACTGCAGAGATGATATCAGAGATTTTAGCAGCCGAATTTCCGGAATTTCTATATGCATACGCAGAAGAGAATTTTTTGAGAGGATATCGTTTGGGATTAGACGACGCATTTCGAAATGCCGACAATGGAGCCACACATGATGCCAGCGCAGAGTGATTTTTATACTTCCACCGGCATTCATGTTTATTTTAAAGATTCCCTCATTAATGATGAGATTGATGTAGAAGAGGTAGTAGCTCAATTAGAAGATCTGGTTCCTTCACATCTAACTTCAGAAGTTGAAATGATTATTGTGGGCGATTTTGCTGAATTTCATAGACGCGAAATAAATGCTTTTTATAATGAGGGAACCCTGTATGTTTCTAATGTTCAAGATGATTCGGTGGATATGTTTGACGATATTGTTCATGAAACTGCACACTCACTAGAACAACCCCACGGATATCTTATATATGGCGACGGTCAATTAGAAAAAGAATTTTTAAGAAAAAGATTACATTTGCATGATTTGTTATGGTCAATGGATTATAAAATTCCTAAATCGGTTTTTATTGATTCTGCTTATAATGAGGAATTAGATATGTTCTTATATAAAACCGTGGGATACGAAAAGTTATCACAGATTGTGCGTGGATTGTTTTTAAGTGCTTATGCTGTCACCTCTTTGAGGGAATATTTTGCTACCGGATTTGTAGAATTTTATTTGGATCCAAATCATAATTATTTAAAAAAAATAAGCCCCACTTTATTTAGAAAACTTATCGAATTGCATGATTTGGTAGAAAATTAATTTTTAAAAATATATTGACAAATATTGTTTAATATGTTATATTAAAAACATTGGAGAAGTTTTGGCTCATATATCCTATTCTGAATTAAAAGACTGGGCGTTTTGCGCATTTTATCACAAGTTGACTCGTATCGACAAACTCAAGGGGTTTGTAGGCAACGAGTATACTGCTTTTGGTTCGGCGATGCACTCAGTGTGTGAAAAGAAATTACTCAACGAAGAGGTGGATGAGGATTTTTTCGTTGAAGAATTCCGTAAAAATATCGCCTCTATTGCTGATTTCGATCTTCCTGTTGGTAAAACACTTGAGTTCGTAGAACAAGGAAAAAAGATCATCCCAGAAATTCAAACAGCTTTGGATGACTATTTTGATGAATATGAAGTATTAGAAGTAGAAATGCCTCTATATGAGCCCATCGACGGAGAAGAAGATTATAAGTTTAAAGGATTCCTTGATGCAGTGATCGCTACACCCGATGGCAAAGTTCATATTTTTGATTGGAAAACGTGCTCATGGGGATGGGATTCGCGAAGAAAAAGCGATAAAATGACTACTTATCAACTGACTCTTTATAAGCACTTTTTTGTTACTAAAATGGGAATTGATCCTAAAGATGTGGAAACTCATTTTGCCCTTTTAAAGAGAACAGCAAAAAGCAAGAGAGTTGAATTTTTTAGAGTTACAAGCGGCCCCACGAAAACAGCAAATGCCCTTAAAGCCTTAAATATGGCTTTATATAATATTAAACAGAAACGATATATTAAAAACCGCTCATCTTGTACTACTGGCTTTGGATGTCAGTTTTATGGAACAGAGCATTGTAGTAGGTAAAGGTAATAAATGAAGAGATTAGCAGAGTATATCTGGATCGACGGCACTGATCCGGTTCCCAAGCTGCGGAGTAAAACCAAAGTTTTGAGGGAATATGAGAAATCGCCTATTTGGGGCTTTGATGGATCTAGCACTAATCAAGCTCCAGGCGAGAATTCTGATTGTGTATTGGTGCCCGTTTACGAATGCGCAGATCCTATTCGAGGTTGGCCAAATATTTTGGTGATGTGTGAGGTTTTAAACACAGATATGAGCCCTCATAAAACAAATAGACGCGCTTTTTGTGCGATTGAAGAACAGCGCTCGAAATCGCAAGAGCCTTGGTTCGGGATGGAGCAAGAATACACACTCATGCTCAACGACAAACCACTAGGGTGGACCCGAACCGGGGCCCCAAACCCACAAGGGCAATATTATTGTTCTGTGGGTCATGAAAATGCTTTCGGTAGAGAGGTGGCAGATAAACACGCGAAAGCGTGTCTTGAAGCTGGGTTAACTCTGAGTGGTATCAATGCGGAAGTTTGCCCGGGTCAATGGGAATTCCAAATTGGACCAACAAAACCCACCGAAGTATCCGATGAAATGTGGATAGCTAGGTGGCTTTTGGAGAGAATTGCAGAAGATAATGGAGTAATGGTTAGTTACGACCCAAAGCCCGTTTCAGGCGATTGGAATGGCGCAGGTTGTCATACGAATTTTAGCACCAAAGAGATGCGAGAAAATTATGGGGCTATTATTGCCGCCTGTGAGGCTTTGAGCGAGAACACAGAACAACACATTCAAAACTACGGTTATAACATAGAAGTGCGTCTTACTGGAGAGCATGAAACATGTTCGTATAAAGAATTTAGATACGGAGTCTCTGACAGGGGAGCGTCTATTCGCATCCCTTGGCAAGTAGCAAAGGATCAAAAGGGATATTTGGAAGACCGTAGACCAAATGCTAACTGTGATCCTTATTTGGTGACTGCCATGTTGTTAAAAACAGTTTGTAGAACTTGAGGAAACTATGAAAAAAAAGAAAATTATAACTATATCGGATCATCCTTTATCTCCCTCTGGAGTGGGGATTCAAACTAAAAATGTATGCGAAGCATTGCTTAAGACTAATAGATATAAAATTGTGTCTTTAGGCGGCGCAATTGGTCACAATAATTATAATAGCGTACGCGTTGAGCCGTATGGAGATGATTGGATAATTCATCCGGTAGATGGCTATGGCACCCCCGAACATGTTCGTAGTATATTAGCTCACGAAAAGCCGGATATTTTGTGGTTTATGACCGATCCTCGCTTTTACGGATGGTTGTGGGAAATGGAAAACGAAATTCGAGCAAATGTTCCCATGGTCTACTATCATGTTTGGGATAATTACCCAGCACCAGCTTTTAATGGTCGTTTTTATCGCTCTACGGATAAAGTAGTGTGTATTTCTAAACTTACAAAGTGTATTTTGGATGCTGTTTCTCCCGAGGTGGATTCTCTTTATTTACCCCATGCAGTAAGTGATTCTCATTATAGGAAATATAAAAAAGGAGATCCGCAATGGGAAGATCTTGGAAAATTGCGCAAACGCTTGACGGTGGAGATGGCGACTGCCGATCATATAAAAAATGAAAATAAAAAGATCTTTTTTTGGACTAATCGTAATGCTAGGCGAAAGCAGTCTGGAACTATTATTTGGTGGTTTAAGGAATGGTTAGACAAAGTGGGGCACGATAAGGCTATGTTGGTTATGCATACCGACGCTCGAGATCCACATGGTCAAGATTTGCCTCATCTTATTGGCCACGTGGGAGCAGATCAGGGACAGGTGATTCTTTCCACTAATAAAATTTCGATGGAAGAGATGGCTAAATTTTATAATGTTGCAGACTTCACTATTAATATTGCCGATGCTGAAGGGTTTGGTCTTGCTACCTTGGAATCACTATCATGTGGAACACCTATCATAGTAACAATGACAGGAGGCCTCCAAGAGCAGGTAACCGATGGGGAAAATTGGTTTGGATTTGGAATTGAGCCGACATCACAGGCTGTAATAGGTTCTCTACAGGTACCCTATATTTATGAAGATCGCCTGTCTCAACAAGACTTTAATAAGACACTTTCTAAAGCTTTGAGGTTATCTAAAAAAGCTTATAATAAAATGTCTATTCAAGGTAGACAACACGTTAATAAAAACTATAATTTTGAGAATTTTGAAAAAGAATGGGTTAACGTTATAGACGAAACGATAGAAAAATATGGCTCCTGGGATACCCGGAAACATTATACACCATGGACACTACAGGAGATTAAATGAGAAAAAAAGTTTTTATTCGCGCACCTATTTTGACGCGATCGGGATACGGAGAGCAGTCTAGATTCGCCTTGCGCGCCCTACGTTCTGTCGAACAGGATCTTGTGGATATTTATATACAACCAATAAACTGGGGAAATACTTCCTGGATTTGCGACAATGAGGAAGAGAAAAAATACATTGATGCAACTATTAAAAAAACTATAGAATATATGCAAGCTGGCACACAGCTTAATCCACCTCAGTTTGATATTGCGTTGATGATAACTATTCCTGGTGAGTTCGAGCGTCTTGCTCCGATAAATATAGGATATACTGCCGGCATTGAAACAAATAAGGTTTCTCATGAGTGGTTAATAAAACTAAATCAAGAATTAGATTCGATGATAGTGGTGTCTAATCATTCTAAAATGGTTTTCGAATCCACCACATATGAGGGAAGAAATAACAAAACCCAACTCCCTCTTACATTACGAGCCGAGAAACCTATAAATGTGGCACATTATCCTGTTAAGAAATTTTCTTCTTTACCAGAAATCGAATTAGATATAGAGCATGATATTAATTTTGTGTGTGTTGCTCAAAATGGTCCTCGTAAAAATATTCCGAACACAATCAAATGGTTTGTGGAAGAATTTTATGAGGATGAGGTTGGTTTGGTAATAAAAACCAATCAGGTGAAAAATTGCCTAATGGATCGCGAAAACACTTTTCACGATTTGCGTAATTTGCTTAATTCAATCATTATGGGTATTTCGCAATATCGACCAAATGTTGAACGTAAATGTGCCGTGTATCTTTTGCATGGAGATATGACCGACGCAGAAATGCACTCATTGTATGCTCATGAGAAGATTTCTGCCTTTGTATGCTTGTCACATGGGGAGGGCTTCGGGCTTCCATTTTTTGAAGCCGCCTATAGTGGAATTCCGGTGGTTGCTGTAGGATATTCGGGTCAATGTGATTTTCTTTTTGATGAAAACCAAAAAGGACGTTTCTATAATGTGGCGTTTGATATGAATAAAATACAAGAACAAGCACGTTGGAAAGATATCTTGCTTGAAGATTCGTGTTGGGCATTTCCTCGCGAACAGAGTGCCAAAAAACATCTTCGCCAATGTTATGACGATATCCTTAATCAAGAAGGTCATGCTGCTGATGCCCCAGCATATGCTTTGGAATTGAACGAAAGGTTTTCTGAAGAGAAAATGTATGATACTTTTTTAACTCACATATTGGGAGAAAAATATTCCCAACAATTTGAGGTAGACGAATGGCTGGCAGAAATGGATGAGATGTTAAAAGAAGTTGAATAAGTAATGAAGTATTGTTTTGTTGCTGATGTGTTTGTTGATGAGGTTCTCGGAGGGGGCGAATTAAATAACGAAGTTTTAATTAATACCTTTATTTCTCGTGGTATTGAGATTGGGAAAATTAAAAGTAATCTCGTAACTATTCGTTTTTTAAAATCAAATATAAATACTTTTTTTATTATTGCAAATTTTGTGACATTGAGTTACGAAGCAAAGGAATTTTTACAACAACATTGCACCTATGTTATCTATGAGCATGATCATAAATATCTGCGCTCTCGAAACCCTGCTCTTTATAAAGACTTTAAAGCTCCAAATGAAGAAATAGTTAATTATAATTTTTACCGTAACGCTATGAGGGTATTTTGTCAATCCTCTTTTCATAAAAATATTGTATATAAAAATTTAGAAATTGATAATATTATAAACTTATCGGGTAATTTGTGGGAAGAGGGTTCTCTTAATATAATGAAAATAATTAGCACCAAAGAAAAACAGGATACTTGTGCAATTATGAATTCCCCAATTCCAAATAAGAATACGCGCACAACTGTTCAATATTGTGACCTTAAGGAGTGGAAATACGTTCTTGTTGCAAGTTCGAATTATCAAGAATTTTTATCTTTATTGGGAAATAATAGAAAATTAATTTTTATGCCCACCACGCCCGAAACGCTATCACGCTTAGTGGTGGAGGCACGAATGATGGGAATGTCAGTTATTACTAATCATCTAGTTGGGGCTAGTTATGAGCCATGGTTTGAATTGAAGGGAAAAGAATTGATTTCTTATGTAAATGAGATGAGGAATTCTATACCTCAAATGATTATGGATGGATTTGGATGAAAATTCTTCTTACTTTGAATAAAACCTATCGAGGTCATGACGATTTGGGCTATTGGTATACCTACATTCCCTTGAAGGAGTTGGGTCACGACGTGATATGGTATGATACCGCGCAATCGGATCAAACATGTTATAGTAAAATAATTGAGTCATTTAAGCCAGATTTGATTTGGTGTTGTTTAACTGGAGATCGTAGTATCACTCCTTCTGAGCCTTGGGAAGAAATTTATCATGAGACTCAATCGGGGCGAACAAAAACGTTTAATTGGTTTTGCGATGATATGTGGCGATTTGAAAGTTTTTCACAATATGCTTGTTTTAATTTTTTTGCCGCCTCCACCCCTGAACCCAAGTGTATTTCTTGGTTTAAGAATATTGGATATTCAAATATCTTATTAGGTCAATGGTATGCGAACGGGGATTTTTATCCCAAAATTCCTTTCTCGGAAAGGGAGATGGATATTGCATTCATTGGAAGACCTTCCGGAAGAAGATATCAGTTTTTAATCTCCACAGGTTTGCCCATCAAAATGAGCACTGGAAAATTATCGGTGGAACAGATTTTCTCTTCTCACGCTGACACACAATTTAGCATTAATTTAAGCACTAATGATAATGACCCACTAAATCGCACCCAAATGAAGTTACGACCATTCGAGGTGACCGCAGCGGGCGGTGTTCTGTTGACCCAATATCATCCAGGAATTGAGAATTGTTTTGAGCTTGATAAGGAAATTATATCTTTTGAGAGTGTTTCGGAACTTCGACTAAAGGCGCAATATTTGATGAAGAATCCCGATATTGCAATGAAGATTGCTGCAGCAGGTCATCAGAGATTTAAAAGAGATCACACATCTCATATTCGATTAGCTAAAATTTTAAAACAAATAGAGGAATTATAGACGAATGAAAGTATACATCCAACAACACAACCAGGATGCCGGTAAGTGGATTTTCGGAGGCTACGAAAACGCTTTTAGAAAGATGGGGTATGATGTAGAGCCGCTATTGGCTGGCAATATGTCTTCTGGTTCGCCTGACGTAAATTTACAGTTTCCCTTGCAAATTCTTCTCCCGGAGGATCTTCCTGAAGAATATATGATAGTGGCAAATGCTGATGCTTTGGGCTCGCGGCTATCCAGGGCCGCTAAAAATCAAATACTACAAAAAGGTGCCACTCTTCTGAATACCGATGAAAAGGGTGATCGATTATATTCTCCTTTGCGCGAGGTAGACAATTACCACAACAAGATTTTAAAGTTTATCGAGGGGAGTGTAAAATCTTTTATGTTGACGGGCCCTTGCGCATATCCTTATCCTTGGGGGTTACACCCTAATTTTCGTTGTCATGTTTCATATAAGATAATGGAGGGTCTCAATTCTATTCCACATGTTCATTTGGTTGCTTTCGGATCTTTTGTGCGTTGGCACTATCGTTGGAAAAAAGTGAACAGTGTTCCTCTTGCGTTTGACAGTGTGGCATATGAAATGAAAGAAGATAAAAAATATAAACAGTTTGATGTATGTTTTGTGGGAGGATGGGCAAATAACGGATTTGATGAAAAACGACAAATTATCCTTAAAACAATGAAGGCGTTTCAAGCATCTAATCTGAAGTGCGCCTTTTTTGTAGATAAAAACATTTCTCATGAACAAGAAAATCTTCTTTTAAGTAATAGCAACGTTGCGTTAAATATTCATGACCAATATCAACATGTGAACGGTCATGATACCAATGAGAGAACTTTTAAATCTTTAGGCTTAAATGGCACGTTAGTTAGTGAGCCCATTGGTCAACTCTGCGAGTTGTTTCCGGAGATAGACACATTGAGCTTTGACCCCAAGCAAATGGTAAAATATACTCAAGACCTAATTTCATTAGAATTCCAAGAATTACAGGATCTTAAAAATCGAAACCGAGAGAATATTTTGAAAAACCATTGCTATACCCATCGAGTAGAGCAGCTTTTGTCATTAGAAGAGGTTTCTTGTGAGCCCTTTGGGCTCGATCTGGATAAAGCACAAAACGATCCTCCCGAAATTATGGAGACGTATTTGCATGGAGATGAATATTCAATTTCTGGTTTACAAACTAGGGATATAAGGTGTGAAGATAAAAAATGATTATTTACATTGACATTGATGAGACTATTTGCATCTCACCAGAAGATAGAAATTATGAACAGGCTTGCCCAATTAAAGACAATATACAAAAGGCAAATGCCTTATATGATGCCGGCAACACCATTGTTTATTGGACAGCCCGAGGAACCGGTAGCGGAATAGATTGGTCTGAGACTACTCGAAGACAATTTCAAGAATGGGGTGTCAAATTTCATGACTTAAAATTTGGAAAACCAATTTATGATCTTTTTATTGATGATAAAAATATGAACACTGTGGATTGGAAGTGAAAGTAGCAATCATTGTTCCGTGCTACAACTCAATGAAGTATTTAGATCAGTGCATAGGGTCTGTATTAAATCAGGATTATAAAAATTGCGTTGTCTACGCTTACGATAACGAAAGTACAGATGGAACTTATGAAAAGCTTCTAGAAATGTGTAAAAGTAACGAAAGATTGAAAGTTATTCAAGTTCCAAATTTGTATCCCAACTCTTATCGTGAGGCCTTTGAACATGCTTTCGAAAATATCGAAGCAGATTATTTTACCTTCGTAGCCTCTGATGATTGGGTTTCTTTAGATTATGTATCGAATTGTATGAACATCATCCGTAAAGCCCCAAGTAAGATAAAATGCCTTCAGAGCCCAATCGTCGGCTCGCAGAATGGCGTCAAAACAAATCCACAGGCACATAGGTACAATAATCTATCGAATTTTAAAAACCTTTGTTTGCAAAAGAGCCCCGTAAACACTCCAACTGTTTTTTATCATAAAAGTTTGTTTCCTTTTTTGGATATGGCCGCTCATTCTCATCACGAACTTTCATGTTCTGGCACAGAGGATTATGATATGTATTGTAACTTAGCGGACAATAATATTTTTATTTATCCCTTCCCACAGCATTTGGGATATTTTTATCGCTGGCACGATCAACAATGTACTTGGAAAGTGCATGCTGAAAAAGCAAATATAAATTATGATAGAATAATACAAAATTATTGGGAAAAAAGATGGACAAAATAGCCATAATGTGTTATATTGTACATGTATGAATTTTAAGTTTAAAAATCAAGAGGCCATAGTGACAGGTGGAACTCGTGGAATAGGACAACAGATTGCAAAAGATCTTGCTGATATGGGTGCCAATGTTTTAGTAACCGGCACAGTTGAAGGTTATGACCCGAGATATAAGAGCATTTATTATAAAAAAGTTGACTTTACTGACAACGAGTCTATTGCCAAATTCTTAGAATATATTGAAAAAAGAAAATACGATATTTGCATAAATAATGCCGGGATAAACAGAAAATGCGAGTTCCCGGCTTATAGTCAGAAGGATTGGGCACAAACATTTGACGTAAATTTAAATTCACCTTTTCGCATAACAAAAGCAATTATAAGTAACATGCGCGATAATAACTACGGCAGGATAGTCAATATATCTTCTCTATGGTCGTTTATGAGCGCTCCGAATAGGGTTGCTTATTGTGCTAGTAAACATGCCCTTAATGGGTTGACTTTGTCATTAGCAGGTGAATTTTCACAGTTTGGGGTCTTGGTTAATTCTGTTTCCCCGGGCTTTGTCTTGACAGATATGACAAAAAAAAATCTTTCCCCAGAGCAGATATCCCGTATAGAGGATAAGATACCTCTTAGGAGACTTGCAACTACAGAGGATATATCAAATGTTGTCTGTTTCTTGGCAAGTCCCGCGAATAGCTATGTAAGTGGGCAAAACATTGTCGTTGATGGCGGGTTTTCAACTATTTGTGTGTAAAATGAAATTAAGTGATTATGTTATACATTTTTTAGAATCCAAAGGCATAAAGCACGTATTTACCATTTCTGGTGGCGGCTGTATGCACCTGATTGATTCTCTCGGCAAATCAGATAAAATAGAGTATATATGCAACCATCATGAGCAGGCTACTGCAATGGCGGCAGAAGGATATTCTAGAATGTCTGAGCACATTGGTGTTGCGCTGGTTACAACAGGTCCCGGTGGTACAAATACTTTAACAGGCGTGATGGGGGCTTGGCTTGACTCTATCCCCATATTGATTATTTCTGGACAAGTGCAGACTTCACAACTTAGTGACGGTACAGGATGTAGGCAAATTGGAGATCAAGAATTTGATATAGTCTCAACGGTTCAAGGAATGACAAAATATTCCAAAAGAATAGACAATGCAGAAGAAATCAAGTATCATTTACAAAAGGCATACTACGAGGCAACGACTGGTCGCCCGGGCCCAGTTTGGATAGATATCCCACTAGATGTACAGTCAAAAAATATAGATGTAAATTCTATACCCTCTTACGAGAAAAGTTATCAACCTCCTTCTCCAAGTAAAGAAGAAATCGATGCCGTGATACAGGCTATTGCGGCCTCAAGGAAGCCATTGTTTGTTTTTGGAGGAGGCATAAGGCGCTCCCCCGGTGCAAAAACTAATTTAAAAAAGCTTTTAGAAAGATTAAAGATACCAGCAGTAACAGGTCCCCATTCTGCTGTGGATATTGTTAACGAAAGCTATCCTGAATATTGCGGTAGGATTGGGGTTTTAGGTCAGAGAAGTGCCAATAGGATAGTTCAAGAATGTGATTTGTTGATTTCAGTTGGTTCTAGATTAAATATTAAAATGACAGGGTACAAATATCAATCTTTCGCCAAAAAAGCATTTAAAATTATAGTGGATATTGATGAGAATGAAATGAACAAATTCAATATCGTTTCCGATATGAAAATAAATTCTGATTCAAATGAATTTTTGTTTTCCCTATTGTCTAGTTCGACGCTTTCATGCAATTCTGTACAGATAAACGATTGGAGAAAATGGTGTAAAGAGCAGCGGGCAAAAGAGCAGTATGTTTTTTCAAAGCATAGAAAGTATATTGAATATGCTAGTAATTATTGTTTTGTTGAGGGCTTATCAAAAACAGTCCCAGAGAATGTACCGACCATAACTAGTAACGGTTCTGCTCATGTTATTACTCTTCAAACCATGAAATTAAAAGGCGACCAAAGGCTGTTTACTAACGTAGGGTGTGCGAGTATGGGATATGGCTTGCCTGCCGCTATTGGCACATGCATAGCCAACAGCAAGCAAAAAACAATTTGTATTGAGGGCGACGGCAGTCTTCAGATGAATATTCAAGAATTACAAACCTTGTCACATCATCAGTTGCCGTTATTGCTGTTTGTTATAAATAATGGCGAGTACTTGTCGATTAGATTAACACAAGATAGTTATTTTAATTCTATGTATGTGGGCACCAATGTTGACAGTGGTGTGTCGTGCCCAAATTTGAAAAAAATTGCTTACGCATATGATTTGAAATATTATTGCATTCGCAACAACAGCGAAATAGAAGAAGTAATTAAGAAATGCTTAGATGAGAACAGACCAGTTGTGTGTGAAGTGTTTACTAATCCAAAAGAAAAACACGAACCAAAAGTCACAGCAGTTTTAAATGATGATGGTACGTTTTCACCAGGCGAATTAACAGACATGAAAATAGAAGGAGAATATTATGAGTAATGAAGAATATCGAAAGATGTGTAAAGATAGGTTTGAAAATTTATTTGTTTTAGAGTTGGCAAATAATCATTGGGGTAGTATTGAACGTGGAACTAAGATTATTGAAGAATATTCTAAGGTAGTTCGGTACAACAACATCAAAGCAGCGATAAAATTGCAGATAAGAGATGTAGATAATTTTATACACAAAGACTACAAAGATAGCAACGATCTTAGGTACATTTATAAAACCCGAGCAACTAAAATGACAAAAGATCAACATAAAATAATGCTTGATAAAATTAGAGAATCTGGCTGTATCCCTATGGCAACTGCCTTTGATGAGGTTTCGGTCGATTGGGCAGTAGAACTAGGCTGCGAGATATTAAAAGTCGCCAGTTCTGATATAAATGACTGGTTCTTGTTGCAAAAAATAGCCTCAAAGAAAAAACCAGTGATTGTCTCCACCGGCGGGGCGTCTCTTAAAGATATAGATGACATGGTTAAGTTCTTTATGAACAGGAATATACCTTTGGCAATAAACCATTGTGTTTCAAACTATCCAACAGAAGATTGGGAAATGCAGTTGAATCAAATTGATTTTCTTATCAATAGATATCCAGATATTGTAATTGGCCACTCAACTCATGAGTATGCTGATTGGAGTAATTCTATGTTAGTTTCTTATGCAAAAGGTGCAAGAACATGGGAGAGACACGTTGATATTCCTTACCCCGAAGGACACGTTCAAAAATCTGTTTCAAAATATTGTTCTTTGCCTGAACAGATGGATGTGTATTTCAAGGCATTTCACAAAGCGAGAGAGATATGTTCTGGCCCCAAAGAGAATAGGCGCAATGTAGAAACAAAAGAAAAAAAGTATCTCGATGCCCTTAAGAGAGGAGTGTATTTTAAGAAAGACTTTAAGAAGGGCCACAAGCTAACTGTGAATGATGTGTATTTGGCTGTTCCATTACACAAAGGACAGGTATCTTCTAAAGAATTTATGGAGGGTGATGTTTTGTGTTGTGATACCAAAGCAGACAATCCCTTGTTGGTTGGCAACATTGGGGGAGATTACTTAAAAAGTAGTGTATGCAGGGCTATGCTTAATGACAGGGGTATTTGAAATTGCAGAGTTTTTTTGTAGACAATAAAGAGCTTTTTTATATTGATAATCACCAAGAGAGGTTTACCATTTCATCTTCTCCTGTGGATTACGAAGTTACTTTAGAGAAGCGACCGTTTCATGAAGCATTGCGTGGCTACTGCAACGATGGTGATGTTATCTTGATTGACAAGAATGTGATAGAATTGTACCCAATACAAGGATTTGATACATTTGTTGTTGAAGCTATAGAAGAAAACAAAACTATTGATAAGGTTTTGGAGTTTGTTGAGTTTTTAAATAATACAGGCTTCAACAAAGGGAATAAAGTTATAGTGATTGGTGGCGGCATCACACAGGATATTGGCGCGTTTGCTTGTTCAGTTTTTAAAAGAGGTATTGATTGGGTCTTATTTCCTACAACTTTGTTGTCGATGTGCGATAGTTGTATCGGCGGAAAAACTGGGATCAATCACCTTGGCGCGAAGAACCAATTGGCTTTATTCTCTTCTCCATGGAAAGTTGTTGTTTGTTTTGAGTTCTTGGACACCTTGAAGGATGAAGACATAAAATCGGGACTAGGCGAAATACTTAAGTTGTATGCCATGGCCGGCCACCAGTTTATTGAGTTTTTTTCGGATAGTCTTATCTCACCAGAAAGAGACTACTATAACTTAGTCAGAAGAGCGCTTCTAATAAAAAAAAGTGTCATTGAGGAAGATGAATTCGAATTTAATATTCGAAAAAGCTTAAATTATGGCCATACTATTGGTCATGCTGTGGAGGCTCTCTCTAATTACAAAATTCCTCATGGAGAAGCAGTTGCCATAGGCATGGTGTGTGTCAATAGAATCTTTAACTCAAATAGCAAAAAATTAGATAATTTATGCATTGAACTTATTGATAAAGATGTTCTTAGGAATATTGACTGTTCTGAGATTGGAGAGTTGTTAAAAAAGGACAAAAAAACAATAGGTTCAAAAGCCACTTTTGTTGTTCTAGAGGAGTTTGGAAAAATTTGTTTTATTTCAAGAACCATAGACGACAACCTTGTTGATGAAATGAATGAGGCTTTAAGGGCTCTTTGTGAGTGAGTATTTTCTTATTGATTTTGGCGCTTCTTTTGTGAAAACTGCCATATATGACGCCTCCGATAATCACATACGTAGTGTCGGTAAGCACTTGTCGCCATTGGACAACAAAGCACAACTTAAGACATGCGAAATTGTTAATTTTTTTCATAAAGTGTTGCAACAAGAAACACCAAACAAAGTTGTCTCTTGTTGCATTTTGGGCGGAGGCTATCAGGGGGATACTTATTATTCTTGGAAATGTGATAACCGTAGCCACAATTCAGTTGACCTTGTTAGCGGGCTGTTTATTGACCAAGCTACATTCCACCAACATTACCATCATCACTCCGCCGGCCACCAAGGATTGAGGATTTTGGGACAATTGTGTAACAAAATTTTCTACAGTTCTTTGGCGGACACTGAATGTGTGCGAGCCTCTGTGCCTCTTGAGAAAGGGGAATATATTTTAAATTTGGGCACCGGATCCCAGATTTTAGGACACAACCATACCCATAGTTATATTCCCTCGGGCCGTGCTCTAAATGTTTATAAGAATTTTTTTGATAATTTAGGTATTGATTTATTTGAAATGTTCACACAGTTATCATACAATGATATACAAAATGGGAGTATGGTGTTTGATTTGAATCTCTTTGAGCAATCGCATATGTATGAAGCCGGCGGCAAAATTCTTAATATAAAAGAGCAGGATTTTACATTGGATAATTTTGTTTCTTCTGTTTTCAAGAGCTATCTAACGCAGTATGTGGCTATTTTTAATGATTTGTTAGCGAAAAAAATATACTTAACGGGCGGCATATCCAGAAAATACCCAGTCATAAGTGAGTTTCTAAAAAACAATGTATCCAACGATCCAGAGGTGATATTGTTGAATAATAAAGTGGAGGATACTCATGTTGGGATTTCTAATATTGTGAGGAAGTGCTTGTGAACATCGCAATAACAGGAGCCAATGGCTTTATAGCCACAGAAATGGCGAATCGCTTTAAAAGCACAAACTATGTTGAGAATATTTATTTGCTCACTAGGTCGAATATAGATTTATTAAGAGAGCAGGACGTATCTGATTTTTTTGATAAAAACAATGTAGATGTCGTGTTACATTGTGCGATTAGTGGTGGCCGACGAGGCCACGAAGAAACACCAGATATGTTTTTTAAGAACATAAAGATGTTTGAGATTTTAGCCATGAATCGACATAAATATGGCATATTGATAAATTTTGGATCTGGTGCGGAGGCCGATAGAACAAGAGACATTATGTCTTTTACGGAAGAGGACTTTTTATCTGGAAAGCAAAAACCTTTTGATCATTACGGCTTTTCTAAGTTCTTGATTGCAAAAAGAATACAACAAATTGATTCCAATATTGTAAATTTTAGGATTTTCAATGTTTTTGGTGTGCATGAAAAAAACGATAGAATGATTAAAAACAACATCGTCAATAACAAATTGAATAAACCTTTTTTAATTCATTCTGATAAAATAATGGATTTTTTTTCGGCAGATGATTTATTCTGCGTTATAGAGCACTATGTTCATAATAAAAACTTTTATTTACTTGACAAAGATATTAACATATGTTATATTAATAAAACAAGCCTGTCAGTAATATGTAAAATTATATCAAGCATTGGTAATCAACAAGGGGGCCCTTCGTTCCTAAATGAGAAGCGCCCATCTTATTGTGGAGACGGAAGAAAGCTTAATGATTTGGGCCTGGCCCTTTTAGGCTTAGAAGGGTCAATAAAAAAAATGTATTATTCATTGGAGAGTAAATGACTTTAAAAGACAAAGAAGAGGAAATTTTTAAATTAATTTCTGAATATATCTCTGAAAAAAAAGAGTCTGAAAAATGGACCGAGGGTGAAGATTGGATTTCTTATTCTGGTCCCAGGTTTGATTCGAAAGAATATGTGGCAGCTATTAAACAATTATTGAGCGGCTGGCTAATATTTGGAAAAGTGGGAAGAGAGTTTGAGTTGAAATTCCCTTCCTTTTTGGGTCAAAAACATGGCGTGTTGACTAATTCTGGAAGTTCGGCAAATTTGCTAATGGTGTCTGCTGCTAAATCTCGTAAATTTCACAAACCATTAAAAGACGGAGATAAGATTATTACTCCAGTAGTATGCTTCCCTACTACAATTAACCCTCTTCTTCAAAACAATTTGGTTCCAGTTTTTGTAGATGTGGAGCTTCCAAGTTTGAATTTAGATCTCGATCAAGTTGAGGCTGCTTTAGAGAAAGATCCTGATATAAAAGGAATTATATTTGCACACGTGTTAGGCAACCCTCCCGATATGGATCGATTGATGGCACTTATAAAAAAATATGACTTATTGTTTTTGGAAGACGCATGCGATGCGTTAGGGTCTTATTATGATGGGGAGAAACTTGGTTCTTTTGGAGACATGTCGACTTGTTCTTTTTTTCCCGCTCACCATATGACGATGGGTGAAGGAGGCTTTATAGCCACCAACAGCCAAAAAACAAGAACAATTTTAGCTAGCTTTAGAGATTGGGGTAGAGCTTGTTATTGTAATTCGTTAAAACCGGGGAACGTAACGGCTGAAACGGCTTGTGGAAAAAGGTTTGATAATTGGCTCCCCGGAATGAGGGAGGCACTATATGATCATCGATATGTGTTTGATGAAATCGGCTATAACCTTAAGCCTCTTGATCTTCAAGCCGCTATGGGCTTAGAACAACTTAAAAAACTTCCGAGCATGGATGAGGCTAGGAGAAAAAATTGGGCACGATTACGCGCCATATTCGCCAAATATGAGCAATATTTTTACCTACCCCAAGCCACCGAAAAATCTGATCCGTGTTGGTTTGCTTTTTTGTTAACGGTTAAAGAAAGTGCGCCTTTTAAACGATCCGAAATTGTACAATTTTTAGAAGACTTTCGAATTCAAACCCGTTCTTATTTTTCGGGAAATATTTTGGCCCATCCCGGCTATCACCACATGACAGTAAAATATGGAGACATGGATGAGTGTTTTCCTATAGCTCAATTAGTGACCACGAATTCCTTTTTCTTGGGAACTTTTGAGGGATTAACCTCTGACAAACTAGATTATATTGAACAAACCGTAGATAATTTTTTTAAACTAAGATTATCGGCAATATCAAAAAAAGGATAAGGAAGATGAAAATAGTTTATATAACTGGGTGTTTGGGATTTATGGCATCTTATTTTACCGTCAAAGCTTTAAAAAAAGGATGGTATGTTTATGGAGTGGATAAAATGACATACGCTTCGAATCCGGAATTATTAAAAGAATACCAACAGTATCCCAATTTTCGATTCGAAAATGCCGACATTAGAGATATAAAACACCTATATGATTGCGATTATATTGTAAATTTTGCTGCCGAATCTCATGTAGGAAATAGCATTATTCGTAGTGATGAATTCATGGAAAGCAATATTATGGGGGTAAAAAATTTATTAGAATTATGTCGACATAAGCCGAACAATTGCACTGGATTTCCCAGCTTTTTTCATATTAGCACGGATGAAGTTTACGGAGATATTGAGGATGGTGCGCACCGTGAAACTGACTTGTTGAAACCAAGCAATCCATATGCAGCATCAAAGGCGGCAGCGGATATGCTTGTCTTGGCGTGGGCACGAACTTATGATATAAAATACAATATTTTGCGTCCCACTAACAATTACGGAATAGGTCAATATCCCGAGAAATTAATACCTCTTTCTGTCAAACACCTTATGAGAGGGAAGCCGATTCATTTACACAATAAGGGCGAACCCATACGCAATTGGCTTCATGCTGATGATACGGCTGAGGCAATAATGACAATAATGGAGAGAGGAAAAATAAATGAGATTTATAATGTAGCCGGCGGATTCGAACAATCTAACATAGTGACAGTTAAAAAAATCATTAATTCATTTTATAGAACTCCGGTGAACTGGGAAGAGTATGTTACCGATGATAAAGTGAGGAAAGGTCAAGACGTAAGATACGCCTTGAATGATAGGAAATTAAAAGATTTAGGATGGTCACCTAAACGCGTTTTTGATCAAGAGATAGACAAAATTGTATTATACTATAAGAAGAATTTTATTTGGTAAAAATGGAGAGCGAAGTGAATTTTGAGTTTCAAATCAGCTTTTTTGAGGTGCTGGAGTGAGAACCGGGTGTGTTATTCAATTTTGGGGAAAAAGATATAGATCCATGGGTCAGTGTGCTGTTCGTAGTTTTAAAAAGCACCATCCGGATATTCCCCTACATGTGGTAAATGATGATAGTTTACATTTGTATGAAAAAAGCGTCAAGTATTTAGATGGCGCTTGGAAAAATGCAGATACAAGCGAAAGAAAGAAAATCCCAGGAGTTTTTAAATTTATGGTAGCTGCTGAGATCATGGTGAAACATAAATACGACAAGATAATTATTTTAGGAGCGGATACCATAACTTGCGCACGATTGGATGAATTTTTAGATGATGATGAGCATGATATTTTAGGAACATTGGATTATCCTTATCCTTTGGTAGACGGCGGTTGGCTTTTAGCCGGGGATGATGAAGTGGATGGTTATCATTTAAATGCGGATGTTCTCTGTATTCGAGGAACACAACCCCTCCTACAGATGATACGTGAATCTTCTCGTTTTCCACATTATGCGGAACAGGGAGCGTTAAATTTTGTGACATGGATGACCTACGATTCCTGTGATTTGGATACGCGAAAGTATAGTTGTCGCATCGTCGATGGGCCCTATGAGACCAGTGATGTTGTTTACAACGTGAGATCTAAAGGAAATATCCCTCTTCCTCCCGACTACCAAGGAAAAAACACAAAATATCCGTGTTATGAAAAACCTTGGGCACCCTTCTTGCAGAAATTTTCTGTAAATGATGGAAAACTATACGATAATAACAATAAGCATGTGAAAGTGTGGCACTATTGCGATGGCTTTGGTAGTATGAGTGATGAAGAATATGATAAGATTATGAACAATTATACCCTCAAGTGGTTCAACGATGAAACCAAAGATTTTTTTAAAGAACATTGTGATTCTGGAGATTTTTTTGAAAAGGAACGTGGTTGGTTAGAATAATATGAGAATATTAATTACAGGAGGCTCAGGGTTTGTTGGAACACATCTGCGCCAAGTGCACCCCCAATGGCAGTATGTTTCTTCTAGAACTTACAATTTGATGTCTTTGCGCGAATGTCATCACATGATAGAAGATTTGAGACCTACAGCCATTGTTCATTTGGCGGCACGTGTTGGGGGGATTAAAGATAATAAAGATCGCCCGGGCTCCTATTTTTATGAAAATACCGCCATAAATAACAATGTTTTAGAGTGTGCCAGGGCCCATGGAGTGAGTCGAGTTTTGTCTTGTTTGAGCACGTGCGCTTTTCCGGATGTGGTGGATAATTATCCTTTTACTGAGGAAGATCTGCACCAAGGGCCGCCAACTAAAACAAATTTATCCTATGGCTATACTAAGAGAATGTTGCAAGTGCAAAGCGAAGCCTATCGTCAACAATATGGATTAAATTATTCAACTTTCTGCCCTTCTAACATTTATGGCCCGGGGGATCATTTTGGAAAACAATCATCTCATTTTGTAGCAGCATTGGTAACAAAAATTGCTAACGCCCAAGATGGAGAAACCATTCAACTATGGGGAACAGGCACACCTTTGCGCCAACAATTATATGTAAAAGATTTGTGCCAAATTATACCAATTTTATTAGAAAAACACAATTCTAGCGCCCCTTTGATTGTTGCCCATCATGAGAATTTGTCAATTAAATCCATGGCAGAAGAACTTTGTTCCCAAATAGATAAAAATATCAACATCTGTTTTGATAATGACGAACAAATGGATGGTCAATATCGAAAAGATGGGGATAATAGTAAATTGAAAAAACTTATTCCCGATTTTGAATTTACATCATTTAAAAAAGGAATTTTACAAACCTATAACTGGTATGCGGAGAATAGATGAAAAAAGCTCTAATCACAGGAGTTACCGGTCAAGACGGATCTTATTTAGCTGATCTGTTGTTGGAGAAAGGATACGAAGTAATCGGCATTAAACGACGAACGTCACTCCTTAACACAGATCGGATTGATCACCTACTGTCTGATAATGACAAAAGCCGTCGATTTTCTTTAGTATATGGAAACATGATTGATGGCGGAAACATTCACCGTTTGTTAATAAAACATCATCCCGATGAGATATATAATTTGGCAGCACAATCACATGTAAAGGTTTCTTTTGCTACGCCACAAGAAACCGCCGATATTGTAGCCATGGGAACCTTAAAAATTCTTGAAGCCGTACGAAACGTATGCCCGCATGTGCGGTTTTATCAAGCTTCTTCATCGGAGATGTTTGGAGATAACCCTGAAGCCCCCCAATCAGAAGAGACCTGCTTGATGCCTGCCAGCCCCTATGCATGTTCTAAAGTCTTTGCACATCACCTCATTCGCAATTATCGAGAAAGCTATGGGATACATGCTTCATCGGGAATTTTATTTAATCACGAAAGCCCACGTCGCGGAGAGACATTCGTTACTAGAAAAATAACGAGAGCGGCCGCACGTATTAAATTGGGTCTTCAAAATGAATTGCGGTTGGGAAATCTAGAGGCTAAAAGAGATTGGGGATTTGCTGGTGATTATGTGGATGCGATGTGGCTTATGTTACAACAAGAGATTCCTGACGATTATGTGATCGCCACAGGTAAAACTTATTCTGTAAGAGAATTTTTAAATTTAGTTTTTGAATATGCAGAACTGGATGTTAGCAAATACTTACACATTGACCCAAGACTTTTTCGCCCACATGAGGTGCCTCTGTTGTTGGGGGATCCCTCTAAAGCTAAAGAAAAACTAGGGTGGGAACCAAAAATAAACCTGACAGAACTCGCTCGAATGATGTATGAGGAAGATCTTAAGAATTTATCCTCTCTTATCGAGTGAATAACATTTACACAAGGAGATAATATGGAAAATCAACAAACATTTAAATTATCCAATCAAGCATTGGGGGCTGTGATGATGGCTCTTCAAGAATCATTACTTAACGAATTAGATATCGTTCCGATTCTACAAGGATTTGAGTTGGTAAACGGAGATGAAGGTTTGGTAGTAACCAACCCGCCAACCGTTCGGTTCTCAGATGAGTCGCAGGTAACCAACGATGATTTGAAAAATATGGTGAAATAAATGCCACGCTATCGCTATGAGTGTCTGGATTGCAAAGACATATGTATGGTTTTTCATTTGATGAATGAAGACTATACAGATTGTAAAGAATGCGGCACCAAAAATAGTATGCAAAAAAAACTTACTACTCCCTTAAAATTTTCTAAATTGAAGGAAGAAGTAAAAGATATTGGCGCAATCACCAAAGAATATATTGGCGCCAATAAAGAGATCTTGGAAGAAGAAAAACAAAAAGTAAAAAGTGAAACTTATGAGCCGTCTTGAAATTATATTATCCGCGTTATTATTTTTATCTTTAATTTTTAATGTAGGAATTCTTATTTATACGCGCAATGTTGTGGCAAAATTATTATTTGTATCTGAAGAGTTGGGAGATCTTCAAGATATGGTAGACTCGTTTGCTAAACATTTAAAAGTGGTTTATGAGTTGGAAATGTTTTATGGAGATGAAACTTTACAACATTTATTGCACCATGCGGTTTCTCTAAATGAACACTTGACGACATTTGAAGAGATCTATTCGTTAACGGAGGAACCACATAGTGACGAAACAGAAGAACCCGAAACAGAAGAACCCGAATCCGAAGACAACGCCTAAGACGCGTCGACGGTCGCGTAAAAAAAATCATTATTTTACGCAAATCCATGAAGATGCGATTATTCGTTATGCACAAATTACCTGCTCAAAAGAGAGGACCGAATTATATGTAAAGTATATTGGTCCGGCTTTTAATGAGATGGTGGATAAAATTGTGTTTACATATAAATTTACTACTCTTCCCAACATTGATCACTTAAGAGACGAATGTAAGATTTGGTTAATGACAATTTTGGATAAATATGATCAATCGAAAGGCTCTAAGGCTTTTTCTTATTTTAGTGTGATTACCAAAAACTGGTTCATTCACAAAGTAAAAAAGCAACAAAAACGTAATCGCCGCGAGATTGATTACGAAAATATTTCGAAGTCATATGAAGAAGAATATCTATCTACAAACGAATCCTATGAATCTACCAGAATTGAAGAAGAATTTTGGGAACAATTCTATAAAGAATTGCACTCTTGGGATCCTACAACGATGAAAGAAAACGATGCGAAAGTTTATGAGGCAATAAAGGTTCTCTTTGAGTCAAAGGAAGATATTGAAATTTTTAATAAAAAAGCTATTTATCTTTACCTGAGAGAGATTACTGGATTAAATACCAAGCAGATAGTTAATTCTTTGAAAAAATTTAGAAAGAAATATGCAGTCTTCAAAGAAGAATGGGAGGATAACGGTTAATGAGTAATAAAGATTTAGAAGGATTGATGAACGAAGCGTTGGAAAACGTGCGCAACGATCGGCAAGTGGCTCGCGAGTTTTTAAATGAAATTGCCAATCAAATTGCCGACGATCCAGACAAAAATAGATCTTTATCACCAGTAGCAGCTAAACATATTGAAACAATGCAGCGCTCTAACGAGCAGTTAGTTAAGTTAATATCTTTAAGACAAAAAAATGCCACCCAAACGTTTGAATTGACTGATGAAGATAAAAACAATCTCTTTGATATTATTCAAGGAGGCGAATAGATGGCAGGCAACAATATTACGAACTGCCGCTCCTATGATCTCGAAGAATTGGATGATTGCAGTGCTGATGAAATTATGGGAAACTCCCTACGCGCATCTCTGTCCACCAATCTTTATGGAAACAGCTTAAAATTTCAAGTAGAAGTTTTAAATTCCCCAGTTACATTGCAGAATTCAGTGGTGACTCGGGTAAGAATGGGCGTGTCTCAAAAATCTCTAATATCTGACGAAAATGCTAAATCTAATTTTGTTAGACGAGAAACTATTAAATTTTATGGGCGAATTAGACATTCCAAACAACGCCCATCTCCACACCAGTTTGTTCCTCATCCTTCTCAGAAGAAATATGTGACAGAAAATCTGGTTCTCCAAAAGATGGTCAGAGGATTGCATGTAGAATTTTATTCAAAAGAAAATTGGCAAGGCGTACGACCCAAAGAGGGAGATGTGGTCGAAGTTTCCCTGAGACCGGGCGACTATTCATTCGATTTGCAACAGGCGTATTTTGATGTTATAACAGTAATGGCAGAAGGAATGAGAGATCTGACAAACGCGTCAGGTGCCTTTAAGAATGGTGAACCACTATCCTTGGATCAGATAGCTTATCGCGAAGGAAAGCATCAAATCCAAATACCATCGGAATCTGATTTGGAAGGTCACCAAGTGCCCGGGGCTGTTCGGCCATCAGCCACTGGCGTGACTTCGCCTTATGGAATGAGATGGCATAAAATAGATAAGAAATACAAACACCACAATGGTATTGATTTCGGCGGAGGAAAGCGAACAATAGCTTCGAAGCCGACTGCCGAAGGGGGGATAAACGCCAACATGAAGACTGTTATGACAGATCCTAAATATAAAGAACCGTGTGTTGCTATTCTGCCTGGAGAAATCGTATCAGTTGCGACGACGGGTATTGGGGGTTTTGGAGGCTGGGTGGTGATAAAGTTATATGCTCATGATTATAAATCTTCTCCCACCGGCGACAAACGTGTGAGAGACGCAAGTGGAAAAATACGCACCCTTTATCAAATTTGTGGTCATATAGAATCGATAACCGACAAGATCAAAAGAGGCGCTGTCGTCGCGCGAGGTCAAACTGTTGCCTATATCGGAGGTCAAGGAAAAAGCACCGGCCCCCATCTTCATTTTGAAGTTAGAGAAAAAAGCTGGTCTTCCGGCAACCATGTTGATCCGATGGAGATTTTTGGGTGGACCTTCTCGGATATACCGGGATCGGAAATGGAACCCTCAACACCTCAAGATGATGACGCTAATGCGGGAGAGGAACAAAAATGAGTAAAAAGGTCAACATTGGCTCCGGAGCCGGTAGCGGAGGTAAAAAGATACAAATAGGCAGCAGCACTTTTAATGTTTCGGATGTAACACAACAGGAAGAAGAAAAACTCAATGAGGGAAAAATCACTCCCGGAGAACGAGAGCCCTGTAAACCTATTTACGAGCGCGATCTTAGCAGAGGCGGCGGTTCCAATCTTACTTACGATCAACTGAAGCAAGGAAAGTGGCCGGGTCGAGTAAATGACAATTCTGGTCTAATGAACACCTCCCCAACTGAGAGCACGGCTGGTGCAGTAAATTTTGTATATTCCACCGGAGATGTCAAATTTGGAAATGGAGAATCCCACATTTTAGCTTGTCGAGACCGGCCGGCATCTTTGGCTTCTGGATTCGGAGGGAAGGGTGCGAGTGCAGCAGCGGCTATTGATATTTGTGCAGGTTTTGTTTCTTCAACAAAAGCTCGAAAAAGAAAAACAACAACATCGGCAAATCCTAATTTTTGCTCCGATGCTTCTCGTATATATATCAGCGAATTAACCGATATTGATACCAATTTTGGTTTAGTAGACGGTCGCGCAGGTAATATTAAAAATTGTTCGGGAATTGGAATTAAGGCAGATGCAGTTCGCCTTATTGGGCGACGTGGAGTAAAGATTGTAACTGGCCCTTCATACGCATTTAAGGGAGCAGGTCAAGATGGAGAATTGGATTCACAAGGAAGATCGCTTCCTGTGTGTCCACCTATTGAGTTGATTGCTGGGAATACTGATGAAGTAGAGCACTTCGTGATGGATCCTAGAACTGGCGAAGAAAAAACCATTCCAATGTTACAAGGAGTAGCAAAAGGAGAGATGGTAGCTTTTTGTTTAGAAGAGTTGGCGGAGATTTTAGAATTAATATGTTCACAATTGCAAAACCACGCCGGTCTTCAACAAGTTATGTCTGCTGCTAATGGCATTGATAACCCTCAAGCCCCACGACCTTGGGTTGGAATCACTAATGCAAAATCAACGACCGATGTGGCTAATCATGTTCTCAATTCTTCTCATCAAACTCGTATCAACTTAACATTGTGGAAAGAGAACTTTCTTACTAGCAAAGGGAAGCCTTATATAGTGAGCACTAACGTGTTTACCACGTAATATAGGTAATAAAATGGCACAATCAAAATTTTTAAAATGGCAAGATACCAACGGAGATGGTCTCATCGATGCTTGTGATGACAAGATAGATGTAAAACATGTTCCTGTTTGTCCGGAATGTAAGCCAAACCCCAATTATCTTACACCCGATTGGAGAAAAAAAGATCAAAACGATCCTTGGTATGATGAGAAAAAAGCAGAATTTCACATCACCGTAAAGACCAATAAAAGATCATTGATTGAAGATGGGGATACTGATGAAGAAGCTGCTGATCGATTGCGGGCTTATTTTGAAGAATATGAAGAAGAAGCTATTGAGGGATTATTAATTGGATTCAACAAATTAGATTCAGAAAGAATTAGAGAATCACTAAGAAAAGTAATAGAGTATCAGAAATCTTATCTAGGCGAACGTAAGTGGTCGAAAGTTAACTTGCTCTATTCTATTCCGTGTCAATACTTTTTTAACTTACCCGATCTTTTCGACGAAAACGAAGAAGCCACCGAAGAAATTGAAGAAATCGATGCGTCTGGTGACATTAGAGTAGCCTACAACGCTTCTGAGATCGCTCCTAAGCTATTAAAATTTAGAAAAGCCATGCACCTATACGCGCGTTATTATCGTGTGTATCAAGCCATTGACGGTGGTGTTTTGGTGATTCAAGAAGGAGAAAACAAGGGCAAGATCTTCTCCAAAGATGAGTTTGATAAATATGGAGACAGAGGTAAGTTTGGGGGAAGCGTTATGTATTCCCTTCTTAAAGATTTGGATGTTTGGTTAAATGGAAAACGAATTAATATTTATCGTGGAACTGCCGGCGACATTCGCTTTAATCAAGATAGGGCGGAAAGAATTGAGTTTGTTTTTAGTTCGGAATATACGTTAAAGAAACTCAAAGTATGGACGGTGGAGTGTGGTAATAAGCCAGTTGTTTTTGGGAAAAAAAGAATATCTTCTTTAATTAAGAAAGAATCATGGAAAGATCCACGCGCTTGCGCCTATTTTGCACAACTCTCTCAGTTAGAACGAGATTTGACAGCGAGAGAGGCGATCCCATGGATAGAGGTCATCGAGAGATATACTTATCCTCCAGTTTTGGGAACTAAAAATTATGGTGTGCAGTCACGTTTTGGTGCACTAAGTTGCGTAGGAGATGCGTTGTCAACTGAAGGAAAGCAACTGGGGCAAGAAATCACAGACTCAGTGTTTAGTGTTGGAGATGCCATCGCTTATAATTTCAATCAACGCATGTGTTATCCCAACCAATTTGAAGAAGAGGCGATGAGAGAGGGGATGGGTCTCGCAGATCCCACCCGCGATTGGGCAGACGGTATGATGGTTCAGCCTATAACCAAGCGAAATGTTTTGAATATGGCAATGGATCAGGCTTTTGGAAAGCTGGAATGCGACGGTGCCGCTTTTGGAGAATTTTGTGCGTCTTTTTCTGCCGCTGAATTTGAAGCAAAAGTAGACAATGTAAGCCTAGCAGGTGTGGTGGGCGCTGCGGATTCTGCGGTTAATGAAATGTGGAGCGATAGTTTAGAGAGATTAAAGAAATGCGGCCTCACTAAAATTATGTTAGATTCTATTAAATGTCTTTTCAATGGAATGAGTCTAGAGATGGCTCTAGGAACAATTGTTGGCTCTGCATTAAAAAGTTTATCTATTGAGAATTTTGGTATATTGACAGGCAAACTACCTCCGGAAAAACAAATGGAACTCGATGCTTTAGTTAAAAAGAAGCTCCAAAATAGTGATATGTTTCCCATTGGTTCCGGCGCTCAAGAATTATCGGATAATACAATTCCATCTGATTTGTTGACAGTTCCCCCATGGGAGAGTGTTACTCCCCAGGAGCGTAAAAAATCACTGCGAAATTTGCAAGATGCGACAAATATAGATGAGAAAGAACAACACAACGTAAGAACACTGGCTCAACGTTTAGATAAGCCCACAGGAATGAAGAGGTTGAGCAATGAAGTTTTATTGGAAGCCTACATTTTAGCTTATTTAGAGCTTTTTCGAGATAATTATCTGGATTTAGTCGACGAGTTGAATAAGTTTCCTGGGGCTCAAATGATAGCTCGGGTTATTGTTTTGTTCGATTGCCCTAGGCCTCCAGTATTTCAGCCCAATTTTGTAGATTTTATTAAAAGCATCAATGATCCTTTTTGCACAACCAAAGAAGACATTCGTTATCCCGTTATGTTGCACAATCCTCTCGAGTGGGTACCAAAAAAGAGTGATATTTCTAAATATCTAATGGATGCTGCTCGTTTAGCTATTCAGCGAATTTTGGTATCCGTGTTAATGAAGCTGATTATTAAGTTATGCACATTGTTGGCCGGCTCAATTTGTAACTCAATACAAATGGGCGGAGATTTGGTATCTTCTTTGCCGGATTTAGCTAGCGGCAAAAACCAAAACACGATTAGAGACATTATTAAAGAATCAATATGCGGAGAGGCGGCATCTGATCAGCAAATTGATGACACACTTTCAGATATGTTTGAAAAGTTTGGAGTTGGGGGCGCAGCGTTTGCTAATCAAGAGCGCGTAATGCAGTTCTGGAACGATGTGTCTTCCACTGGAACGAGAAAAGAAATCACTTCAGCAGTTTTAGGAAACGTTTCAGATGAATTAGCATCGATTATAGACAACCTATTAGACACCGAATATCAAGAGTTTCGACAAGGTTTACCAAACAAAGATGCTGTTTCTTCTCTCTTTTCCAATGTTGGCAATTTACTTCCGGTAGATATGAGGTCAGCCATGGAAGATTTTGTGAATGGTCTTCCTGAAGATGATTTCCTTCCGGCTAATCCTACTTTGTGTGCCACCTCAGAACAATTAGATGATTTTTGTTCTATGCGCGCATCATTGTTAGAAGGAAGAGCAACACAAACTCAAGCGCGGCAGATGTGCGATGATTTTCAAAATGAACTTGCCGGAGATTTAGAGGATATTGCCGACGTTCTACAAGGCGGCCCATTACAGGGAGCTTTGCCTCCCATAGTTTCGGATCCCGGGTGCAACAATGGTCTTTTTCCATTTGAGTCGGAAGAAAATCAAAAAACCACATCTCTCGTTTTGGGGAGTTCCATCGAACAATTAAAGGTAGAATTTCTCAAAGATATGCTCGGAAACGGCCCTGGTGAAAAAAATTGGGGGATGCTTAATATGATATTGTCGGATACCATGGCAAACCCCTTTACTGCTCACAAGAGAAAGTCTAATATGCGACTGCCGTATGTAGATTTTATTACAGATAGCAGCGATGCCGATGCGCCGGAAGAAGATCGTTATTTGTTTCTTTTTGCTGATCCGCCTCCCACTGTGATTCAATATGGTGCTTATCCTTATAAAATTGCTGAATGGCTACAAGCAGAATTGAGAAGGATTAATATAAATGCGAATTTTAACAACGAGTGGGAAGATGGATTTTCCCACTCGCCACGAACCTATCGGGAATTAGGAATCAACTCATTGTGGAAAACCGATCCTGATTTGACTGGTTTGACTGATTTGGGGTATAATGTTGTTTATGAAGTTGATAGCCAAAACAAAGAGATTACTTTTATTACCATGGGAAGGAAAAAGACACCCGATGTTCGTCTTAAGTTTCGAGATAATAACAAAGGTCAACGAGAATGGGAAGATACTGGTTTTTTATATGGATTTAATATTAATATGTATTTGGGGGCAATGCAGAAAGTTGGCGGTATCGTTTCTAATATAGGATCTCCGTCGAATCCTGTTGATGCTACTCGAATAAAAATAGATACATTACAAAATCTGTCTTTACCAGCAGATGATTCACTAATGGAGTCGATGACTTTTGAAGAAAAAAGAGAATATCGCAAAGCCCGTAGACAATCTTTGTTCGGTGACGATGAGGTTATTTCGGTAGAAACTGCCTATGAATTTTTGGCTATTGATGATACATTCGATCGGATTCTTAAAGGCTCTGAGGTTAGAAATTTGCTTGAAGAATATCCTAGGTTTACGCGAGCTTTTGGAGAAAAAGTAGGCTCATCGCCTGCCGCCCTTTTACTACAAGATTTAGTAGCCAAGAATAATACTACTTCAATAGGCATAACTGCGGCAGCTAACTTTTGCAATTTGGTATCAGACACTGTATATGACAATTTGAAAAACGAAATAGCCAATAACGAAGCAGCATTTCTTTATGGAGCTAAATATGACAATCTAACTTCGGAGATGTATGATTATGTGGTAGCCAATAATCAAACCGACTCGCCCGGTGGAACTCTATACTCAGAAGCCGAAATTGATGGACGTAAGATAACCAACCAAGATGCTCTTATGGGTATTAGTCGAGATCAATATAACAATGGAAACGATGCGCGCATTTTTTATTTAAACCCTCTCACTTACGGTGGAAAATATGTTAATCCTCCGCTGTATGTGAAGCCTATCCCGCAAGAAGGGTGGTTAAGTTATATAGATATTATTTTTCCAGATTTCTCACCATGCAAGCCGCATGGGGGAGATTTGATTAATTTTGAAGAAATTCAAAAAGATATTGCGGAACAATATATTAACATGGCAGAAGACGATCGTTTGCGATCGGATCCCGATTGTGTTACTGAATTGCCCTATAATCGTATTTTGGAACGAGCGTCTAAAGCCGGCATCCATGGTCTCATAAAATCTGCTTGTCGTATATACGCGAGTGTGCATTTGATAAAATCAATGGCAACGTTTACAACATTTTATCCTAAATTTCCTGAAAATTATAGTAGTCTATTTGCTCAATATATTGTAGAAAACATGGAACAGTCTTTTAAAGATGCACAAGGCGCGGCATCTGAAGCTTTTAATCCCTTCAAGGATAGTGAATTTTGGTATACTTTTTTGGAACAAAGTGTGCAAACTTATGCCAGACTGGTCGACGAAGGAAAAATAGATCCCCCGCAGCCAGTGTTGCAGGCTTTGATGAGAATAAACGACATGCAAGAAAAATATATCTATTCTTTCAAACAGGAATTAAAAAATGCGAAACGTGCCGGCGAAATTCCTCGATATAGAACTTTAAAGAATTATCGGGAAGAAAATAAGATTGAAGCTCTTATCGCCACACAAGATGATGCCAAGATTGTTTTGAAAGAATGGGTAATTACAGAACTAAACCTTATGGGAAAAAGATTTATAAGTAATCTAAAGAATGCCAATTTGGAACCGAAACACGCTGATTTGGAAGGATATTTTTTAACGAATTTTGTGGGAGGTGCGGAAAACTTGACTCTCGATAGAAGCGATGAATACCGCGTAATTGGGTTGCCCACATCTGGTGATGATCATTTCACAGCGGGCGCAGAATTCACTCTACCTGACGGTAGTGAATATGTAGGATATTATCACGTTCACACCACAGACGATGGGGAAGATCTTTACATGGTTGGATCTTATCACACGGATGACGCGCACGATACGTTGACAATAATGGCAAATAGAGTAGGAGTTCCTATCGGAGATATACAGGATTATGCCACAAGCAACACCACTTCAAAATTATTTATGATAGAGAAGTATACCAAAGTGGATGGCGTGATTATGAATCCTTCTCTCGCGACGGCTGATATTACGGCTTTTAGTTCTTCGAAGAATATTTCAGATGTCTACCCCGGCAGCCTTCAGGAGATAAGCGCGGGAGGAAAAGTAGTGGGTATAGCGGGAGAACTTGGAGTTCGCCATGGGTTGAGGTTTTCTGCGATGATATCGGGGAAGCAGGTGCTCAGAGATGTTGAGCTTGACGCGCTTGATGTGAAGCTTGGAGATTATTCTCCTGTTCAACAGGATAGTAAATTACTTTTGTGCTTGATAAACCAACTTAAAGATGATTCTGTATATAAGATGTGCGTTAATTATATTTTTCCACTTCCGAAAATGTTAGCGTCATTGGCTATCTATAATGATATGGCATTTTTATCTTCGATTGGTGAAGTAACAGTGGCAGAAGGAATGAACCGACCGAGCTTATTTCCTCCCAATATTCCGGAATTTGGCGACAAACCCGGAACCAAAGTAACGTTTCCCAATGCAGCGGATTTAGACTTTACTCCTGATTATTCTGAATCCGTTGCTGGCTGGGCAAGTTATGATGATCGCACCACCAAATTAGCGTGGTTTGTGACCAAGTGGGACGAGTGGGATAAGGTGTTATTAAGAAATTCTAAAAGCCGTATTAAGAAAATTTTTAAAATTTATTATCTTTCTAGAGATTTTGATCCTGCAAAAAGTGATGATGATTTCCGACCCGGAGAGATTATTAAAAATAACCTAACTGCAGCATTCAGGCCCGCCAGTGGTGGCAGGCTTCCTTGGTTTAGAAAGAGGATGTTGAGAAAAAATGTAACCAACGCAAATGGTCAAATATGTGAGAAAAAAGAATAGATAGGTATAATTAATGAGAGGTTTATATTATGTCATTTGGGGTAAAATTACCAATAACTTATGATTCGTCGGATGGGTTTACGACGCTAACAACGTTTATGGAAACTGTTAAGCAAAATTTAAAGATGCTTATTTTAACCGACCCAGGAGAAAGAGTAATGTATCCCAGGTATGGAGTGGGAGCTAAAACATTCTTATTTGAAAATTATAACACCGGTGTGGATGGAAAATTAAAAAGTCGCATTATGGATCAGGTATCTCTTTACTTGCCTTTAATTTCAATTAATGAGATTGTGATTAATTTTTCTGATATTGATCGAAACAGTATGAGTGTAAATATCAATTATTCTATTCCCGATTTGGGTATTGAAGATTTGATCCAATTTACTATTTAAAAATGAGGATTTATTATGGCAGACAATCAAAATCAGAAGAAACTTATACCCATTAATTATACTAATCGAGAATTTGAAAGTATTCGGAAAGACCTGATTAGTTTGGCAGAGAGATTTTATCCGGATACATTTCAAGACTTTAGTGAAGCATCTTTTGCTTCGTTGATGATGGATTCGGTAGCATATGTGGGAGACCAATTATCTCTTTATTTGGATTATAATGTTAATGAAGCCTTTTTGGATACCTCATATCAATTATCTAATATTTTGCGCCATGGCCGCGTGTTGGGCTACAAAGATACCGGAAGACCCTCAACTTATGGAACAGTCGCTATTTATGTCTTGATCCCTGCCGAAACAGTTGGTCTAGGCCCTGATATGTCTTATATTCCCATCCTATCTGCTGGATCACAATTTTCTTCTCAAAATGGATTAAATTTTATTTTAACCGAAAATGTAGACTTTGCAAACTCCAAAAACTCTATTGTAGTCGCTCGCCAAAGTAACACCGGCGCTCCTACTCATTTTGCCGTTAAGGCTTACGGAAATGTAGTTTCTGGCAGACTCTCTCAGGAGCAGATAACAATAGGCGATTTTGAAAGATATCGTAGTGTGGTTCTGGCGGATTCGAATATTTCGGAAATTATATCCGTTTTTGATTCTGAGGGCAATGAATATTATGAAGTAGATTATCTTTCACAGGATATGGTTTTCAAAGAACTTGTCAACAATAATTATAAAAACGATAACGTTCCTTCTATTCTGAAGCCCTTGTTGGTGTCGCGGAAATTTGTAGTGGAGAGGCGAAACGGATCAGTCTATCTACAATTTGGCAGTGGAGATTTGAATGATACAGATATCGTTGCCATCCCCCAAGAAGTGGCGTTTGACGTGTTTGGAAAAACATATGTATCGGATAACACTTTTGATCCCACCAAGCTTTATAAAAATAAGAGCATGGGAATCTGCCCAACCAACACTACACTCACCATTGTGTATCGCACGACCAACCCTTCAAATTCTAATGTTGCTGTGGGCGCGCTAAATCAAGTGGGATCTACGCAGCTTAATTTTACAGATTTAGCATCTTTGAATAGCAACACTGTTGGGGATATTTACTCTTCCTTGGAGGTCGCCAATGAATCTCCGATTGTGGGCGATGTGTCTAATCCTACAACTAGTGAAGTAAAACGTCGCATTTATGATACTTTCCCCACTCAGAATCGCGCTGTAACCCAATCAGATTATGATAGTGTGTCATACAGGATGCCTTCAAAATTTGGTTCGGTAAAGAGGGTAAGCACCCAGAAAGATCAGGATTCTTTAAAGAGAAATTTAAATATGTATGTGATATCAGAGGATTCTTTTGGAAATTTGGTAGCATCTAATAACACAATTAAGGAAAACTTGAAAACATGGCTTAATCAATATAGAATGGTCAATGACACTATCGATATCTTGGATCCTTTTATTATTAATTTGGGCATTGAGTTTGTCATTCGCCCTTCTATAGGAGAAAATAAAAATACGGTTTTATCTAAGGCTATTTCCACATTGGGAGAAAAATTTTCTACCAAATCATTTATTGGAGAAGCTCTCTATATTACTGATATATACTCCGAATTGAAAGGAATAACGGGTATTTTAGATGTGGTAAAGGTAAAAATTGTCAATAAAGCCGGAGGTCAATATTCTTCGGTGTCATTTGATATTAATAAAAATCTATCTCCGGATGGAACCTATTTGGCATGCCCCGCTAATGCTATATTTGAAATAAAATACTCGTCAGTTGATATTAAAGGAAAAATTAGATAATGTTGTTTAGATACACTGCTTCAGCAGATAACACTATTGTGAGTGCTTATCAACAAAATTTGAAAACGCGTGGATCCGGCGCAAACGCCGGTTTGGCAGATATTGTAGAAGTTTTTTCCATCTATGGAAGACAAACGCCTGCAACCCCAAGCACAACGGCATCTCAAGAACTGTCGCGGTATTTAGTTAAATTTCCAATTGGAACTATTACGACGGATCGCACCTCCGGAAAAATACCAGCTAGTGGTAAAGTAAGTTTTTATTTACGCATGTTTAATGCAAAAACTTCAAAAACCGTTCCGAGAGAATTTAAATTGGGCGCTCATAGAATTACGGAAGATTGGGAAGAAGGGATTGGATTAGATTTAGAAGGATATAAGGATCTTGTAAAAGGAAACATGGGATCAGATTGGATTCAACGTAAGAAAGACTCCATGTGGACGGATGTTGGAGGAACATATTCGCTTGCCGAGGATGAGTATTTTGAGCAACTATTCTCTGACGGTTTAGAGAATCTCGAGATGAACATCACCCCCCTGGTAGAGAAATGGATTGCGGGAACTGCCGATAATTATGGGATGCTTGTGAAATTGTCGGGAGCATACGAGGCAAGTGCTTCGGTGGAATATGCAGCCGAAGATTCCAGTGTTATTGTTAATGCGACCGGCGCAACCACCTCTTATTATACTAAACGGTTTTTTGCGCGAGGAACACAGTTTTTCTTCAAAAGACCGGTGATAGAGGCGCGTTGGGATGACAGCATTCGAGACGATCGAACGAATTTTTATTTGAGTAGCGCCCGGGCCCCCGCTGCCGATAATTTAAACACTTTATATTTTTATAATATTATTCGGGGAAGACTCGTAGACATACCGTCAGTTGGCACGAATCCGATTTTAGTGAGCTTATATTCGGGCTCATCCGACGATTCGGTGCCTTCTGGCTCAAAACTTATATTATATGATGGAAAATATAATCTTACTGGCGGGTGGACATCTACGGGAATCTATTCATGCTCGGTAGGGATTACTGCCTCGTCACCAGCGCTTTCGACAATGTATGATGTATGGCATAGTGGTGGAGTAGAATACTTTACTGGCTCATTTGAGCCGCTTAAATACGATACAGGAACAACCGCCGCACCACTTCAGTATTATATTAATATTAGTAATTTGAAAGATTCATATTCAATTGAGGATACAGTAAGGTTAACTCTATATTCGCGAAATAAAGATTGGGAACCTAATATCTACACGGTGGCAAACGCCACTCCAGATGTGGTTCCGATGATTAGTGCATCTTATCGTGTTTATCGTATTGTGGATGGTTATCCAGCGGTGCCCCATGGCACAGGATCGGATTATCATACAGGATTATCTTATGATGTGTCTGGTAATTATTTTGATTTTGATATGGGTCTATTGGAAGCCGGCTATTCTTATGGGTTTAGGTTTTCTTTATATGACGACATCGCACAATCATGGCAAGAGCAAGGTGCCGTCTTTAAATTTAAGGTAGAAGAGTTTTAGTATGGGCATTAAGGATTTATTTAAATCATCTCATCAAAGTTTAATTTATAGCGACTACAAAGATCAAAAAGAAGCTTTTGGTTCTGTGGAATCAATGGAGAATGCTCAACAGCTAGACGCAAAACAGCAAACTTATATCCCCTCCATTGATTATAACGATCCCATTCAATTTGCGCGCTTTGCGTCGGCAGAATTATATTATTCTGGCGCATTAAGTAAAATTATTAATTATTATCCCTATGATGGATCGGATGCGGAAAAGAATGGATTTTATAACGAACTATTGGAGGTTGAAAAATATGTTTTTGATAGTTTGTATCCTCGCACAACCGGTTATGTGATCTTCTCTTCTGATGAGTGGGGATCCTTAAATGGATCGATAACTCAAGGATATGGATTACCTTCATCTCTAGAGTATATTACCTTTAATGGTGGACCAGGGAGCGGATCGGTTGGCTCCAGTTTGGCTAGCCAGAGCCCTAATCCCAATTCTGATGCATTTAAATATGGCAATATATACGATACTAATATATACCAAACCGAAGGTCTTCCTGACGACTACGGAAAAGGTACCCGGGTTTCAAATTTAAGATCTAATTTTGATGATGGTGTTACTACGGAGTTTTGGCTTAAAACAGGATCTCTCGATTCCACTCTTACAGAAAAGCAAGTTATTTTTGATATGTGGAACAATGAGTCATCCGGTGATGCTGCATATGGGCGTATTACTCTGTATTTGAATTATGAAAATGCTCCATTTAGATACACTATCGCCTCTGGAAGCGGGGGCGGAGTTGCAGATCAAACTATCGGATCCTCGGATCAGTTGGGCCCCCTTACAGATTGGAAACATTATGCTTTAAGTTTTATTAATAGCGGTAGCAATTTTGTTGTTAAGTTTTATATTAATGGAGAGTTGGAAGATATTAATGTGCATACTGGAACTACTGTTTCGGAATTGAATTCTAAAAATATGCAAGGTCGACTTGGCGCATTGTTGGGGGGGATGACCCCTGCGGCGGGTTCGGGAAAATTATCTGGATCCATTGATGAATTTAGATTTTGGAAAGTGGAAAGAGACCAACAACAACTTGCAGAAAATTATTTTGATAACGTTGGCGGTGGCGCGAACTCCGATGTTTCGAATACAACCCTAGGAATTTATTATAAATTCAACGAAGGGATAACTGGAGATGCCGGCACCGATAGTGTGGTTTTAGATTATGGCGGTCGAATTTGCAACGGCGCATGGACCGGCTACAGCGCCACATCACGTAACACCGGATCAGCGATTGTTTCTAGCAGCGCGGCAACTAAAGAGTATTTGGAACCAATCATTAGATCGAATAATCCTCGTTACGTTTCTACTTCTAATAGTTTATATGAAAAAGGATCTCATTACGATCTTAATAATAACGCCGCTTTTATGAATTATGTTCCCTCGTGGATTTTGGAAGAACACGAAAATGAAGGCAATAAAAATGTTAAAATTATTTCTCATATTATGGGATCTTATTTTGATAAACTGTATAATTTAATAGGCGATGTTCCCTCTTTAAAGCAACTTAATTATCCCAGCGCGTCGGCAAAGCCGGCACCTTTTTCAATTCATAAGCCACAATCATTGGGGATGTATATTCCCGATATGTTTGTTGATGCAACAATTCAGGAAGAGTTGGAGAATAGAAGTAAAGATAAATTATTTGCGGGAGATGTTAATGACGCTAAAAATCTAATTTATCAAAACATATATAATAATTTAACCAACATTTATAAATCTAAAGGAACCGAAAAAGCTCTTCGAAATGTTTTTAGATGTTTCAATATTGACGATTCTTTAATTAAACTTAAAACTTATTCGCGCAACAATGTATATGAACTAAAAAATAATCTACGCCAAATTAGTAAACAAAATACACGTATTAATTTTAATTCTTCTAATAATATAGAATCAGTTATCTATCAAGCACAACAACTTCCTCACGTCAGCAACCTCAATAGTCGTGGATATATTTCTGGAACTTATGGAAATGAGAGCGACGGAGACTTAATTACTTCTCGAGAGGGAAGGTATGGTTTTTCAGCAGAAGCTGAAGTTATTTTTCCTAAATTTTCGAGAAAACACCCACAATTGGATAGAGGGTTTTTATCGGCATCTATTTTTGGATTGCACACTGTAATAACTGGTAGTGAGGATAACTTATCCGGAGTAGACACCACTCTGATTACTGGTTCTAATGATTATGCCAATTTTCAAGTATTTGCAGTTCGGGATGAGGCTTGGTCGAAAAACGTTCGATTTGTTTTAACTTCATCTAATCCTTATCCCATCGTGGGAGAGGTCACCAGTAGCACCTTTTTGGATGTATACGAGGATAATCGTTGGAATCTTTCGGTTCGATTAAAGCCTGAATCTCCCCACATAAGTGGATTTGTAAGTGGATCCCAAACCAACTCTTATACTTTGGTTTTCCGAGGTATAAATGAAAATATTGGGGTGATTAATAACAGTTTTGAAATCACAGCATCGGTTGATAGTACCGTAGCAAACAACTTTTTGCAATCACCAAAGCGTGTATATGCCGGCGCACAGAGAACCAATATTACGGGCGCTATAGTTCAGAAATCGGATATGTTTCTTTCCGATATTAAGTATTGGGCAAAATATATTGATAATGCTGACTTATCACAACACGTTAAGGATGTCGATAATTTGGGAGTTTCCAAAACTTATCAAAATATATCGGGTCTTAATTCGGGTTCTTACAAAAATTATGATTTATTGAATATTGATACGCTAGCGTTGGATTGGAATTTTGAGAATGTATCTTCTTCCAATGCAGGTGGAAATTTCACTGTTGAGGATTATAGTTCTGGATCTGCCGACTTAAGACAGTCGCTAGGGTGGCTGGGAGGCATTACTAAATATCGTCATACTGGTTATGGATATGGCTTTGCGGCTTCTAGCACCGGGGTGATTAGCAAGCATCTTGAAAATTCTTTTAAATTTATTGATCCAGAAGAGACAATTTCTTCGGATATGATTCAAATTCTCTCCGAAGATGATACGTTATTTAGAATAGTAGAGACAATACCCAACTACGTGTTCACGATCGAGAAGAGCATGTATCAGGCTATTTCTGAAGAAATGTTAACGTTTTTTGCGGGGGTTGTGGATTTCAACAATCTTATCGGATCACCGGTTAATCGATATCGAGGGCGTTACAAAGATCTTGAAAAATTAAGAGAAATCTTTTTTCAACGCGTAACAAGTGTAAGTGATGTTGAGAAATTTATAACTTATTATAAGTGGTTTGATGATGCTATATCCTCTATTTTAGCTCAACTCATTCCAGCTTCGGCAGATTTTGTTCCAGATGTGATGAACATAGTGGAAAGCCACGTCTTAGAACGCAATAAGTATCAGACCAAGTTTCCTACTCTAGAAAGCAAGCAATTTGACCCTGCCGGCTTTATGGAAGGTGCTTCGGCTATGGCATACCCGGGATTTTTAGGTGGCTCTACTATCCCCACATCGCCCCGTAATACCACAAAACATCTTCCGTTTTGGAAAAAAAGAGCACTCAGAACTGCGCCGGAAATTACATCCGGTGATTCGACTATTGATGCTCAACGAGAAATATATCGAAAAGTTATAACCTCAAATCCCACTTTAAGCCAAAATCCGATTGTTGTTTCTAATACCGAGGGAACTCGTTATGATCATAATCCTTATTTTGCGAGAGCGTTTTCTAAACCGTATGTGCTTAAAGTGGCCAGCCCTATTACGACTTCTCCCACAAAAGTAAAAAACATAAAAGGGGGAGTGAATTTTGCTCCTACCAAAAATATTGACTTTACTTATACTGCATTAAGACCAGCCGGCCCAATAACAACAGAAAACAACGTTTTTGTGCCACAGAATGTTCTTTTGTCTTTAGACTCTGATTTTCAACAATTGCCGGTCGACAATGATCCAAAGAAAGATCCTTCGGAAAAAACAAAGAGAGTTGTAAAAGTTCAACATGGGCGCGATTGGGAAGATGGCGTTGGATACAAAAATGTCAAATCTACCATGGCTTTTCCTTTTAATATGGTAAGCTCTACGTTGGCAACGGGATATCAAAAAGCGGTACAAGACGGCGTAAGTAGTGAAATAAACATTGTTAATCTACACAACGATGTATATGGGCCAGATATGGAAAAACCCCTTCAAGGGCCCTTTACGTCTTATAATGTGGGAGGGCAGCAGTCTAGACACGTGCCAATTAACAAAGCCGGCACACCGCGCGGAACCATGTCGGTTGTGACCGGAGGTGTAGAAAATACCAAATCTACATTAATAGAGAAGGCAGAGGTTCTTAATGCAAAGCTCACCGGAAACGGGAATGGAGTTTTGATTGGAGGAAGTGCGCAGGCGTTTTGGAATGTTGAGGGCGCAGCAACCGCCGAGAAGTTTGCTTTGGATACTTTCACTTGGAGTATGTGGTTTTCTCAAAGTAGTGATTGTGGAGCATCTAGAAATTGGCTGCTTTCAACAGGTATTAACGAGCCCATCTCCCCCGGATCCACATGTAGATTAAGAGTGGAGGGGTTTTCGTCAGGATACCTGGATTTTTCTATTCCGTGGTATGACGGATCGAGCACATATACTGATTGTCGGTGGCGCTGCACTGATGCATTTGATTTTAGTCAAACTGGCTGGCATCATATTGCTTTAACTTATGATGCTTACCAAACGGGTTCGAGCTATCCCGCATTTTTTATTGATGGTGTTCAACAGGCTAGCCCCGTTACACCGACTGACGGAACCATTCCCACTGGCGTTGGTTCAACATTGGGTATTCGCCAAATTAATACAGACTATCCCGCACAAAATTTATTATCATTTATAGGCGGCTGTTGGGGTATACCCTCCAACGTACGGGATCTAGATGGAAATATGGATGAGGTGTCGTTGTGGCAAGTTAGCATGAGTGCTGACCAAATAGCGGATCTTTATAATGATGGCAGCGCTTCTAATCTATTTGAGCACTCAGTGGCAGAATCCAGTGTAGCTAATTTGTATGCTTGGTATCGAATGGGTGATGACGCGAATGATGCCAACAACATAGCTAGTCGCACTTACGCACTCGGAACTAATTCGGTTGTCGATCAGACTGCCAACGGTTTTAGTGGGGTTCCCGGTGGTCGAACTTCGTTTGTTGGTCCATGCAGTTTGGGACTTGACGGTTGTGTGATTTCAGGCAACTATACTTCTACAACGGTAATTCCTCCTCTTTATGATCTATATGGGCTTGATTCTTGGCAGACGCGACCTGAAGCATGGTTACTGTTATTAAAATCATGCAACAACGTTAAAGACGGCGCGATTGGTATGGCGGGCCCGGATTACCCGTGGCCGGATGCCAATACTTCTTCGTCACCACCTTATCCAGCTACTGGAGCCCAAAAGGCGTGGCTATATCGAGATTTCGTAGCTAAAAGTCCAGTTAATATAAAGAACATTAAAAGATCCGGATCTTTTACGCTAGGAAATTATGAAAAATCGTATGAGATAATATCTACATTTGGAAAGTTTACCAACCCAAGCCATCTCATGGAAAACCAGCCGGATCTTCCGACAGGCACTTTTCAGGGGCTAGCAACTAGCTCGATGGTAGTTAGCACGTTTTTGGATGCTTTGAGAACACCGATGACGGCTTCTCAAGAAGCTCATTATGCGTTTAGTGGCGAATATTCCACTTCTTATTTGACCGGAGTTGCTAATCGATCTATTATTTCAAATCGATTCGGCGCGCCAGGGGGCATTGACACAACTCAAGCAGACATGACAGATTGGAGAGCCGCAGAATTTTCGGCTTATAATGTAATTGATTACAAAAACCTTTCAGTGTTGCGACATTCTCAAGGCCCAAGCGGAACTATCGGTGCCACCACAGGAATTAGAGTCTTCGATATTCATGGAAAAGATTATGGATTAAGGTCTCAGCTTTCTCGCCACACGGCACGATTTGGTCGGGATTCACTATGGGTCACTGGAACCACGTATGCCACCGACGGCCCCGGAGCTTCATATAATCAACTTCCCGGTTTCCACCAAGTTCATCGCAATAGTCTCAGTAGATATCAAAGTTCTACCACATTGGGTGATCCAGATACGATGATTATCTCTGGAACGATGTATGACAACTTCTTTGTTCAACATCAGATTCCACGCTCAACTAAACAATATGCCTGGATTACGGGAGCATTGGTTAGCGCTAATCCAGAATGGACACCAGCAATCACTCCTAAGAATTTCTTAGTATCATCCGGTTCGAGTTTGATAGAGGCATATGATTTTGTGAGTGCGAGTGAATTAGGTTCTGGGGTGATTGATATTTACGGCATAATCTTACCCGTCGCCGGCATACCCGGCGCGGGCGATTCTCGCATATCACCTAACAGTTTTACACCATGTGACTTGGTGGGGTTGAATACTATCTTTGTTGATCCTGTTTCTAAAGAAACAAATACCATCGGTATAATACCGACCACCACCAATTATGTCTTCCTCAATCCCGGCCGGCTCCTGTGGCCATACGGCTGGGGGTTTGCAAATACCTCTCCCTGGATTAATGATGGAGCCGCTACTGCACTTAACTCTCTTATATTAAATCGCGGAGGTGCCTACGGCTATACAGGTTGGCAAGCTCTTCATATGAATAGCAATAAGATTCTTAGAAAAGAAAGAGAAGATAACAAGCTCTCCTTAAAGAATCCAAATTATTCCATAACGAGGTATGATAATCCTCCTGTTACGATGGATGGTCGACCGGTTTTAGTTAATATGGATTATAATGCTCCAGAATTAACCAACATTACTCTCGAGGTTCCTTATGGAGACAAGCAATATTTCAACACAAACGCTCTAAATAATAGATTCAATTTTAATCAATTTAGTTATGTTACTCCTTTTGAGCAACTTATGCAAGTAGTGCGAAAGCCAGACTATAGATTAAATTGGGTCATATATAAAGAGTGTATTTTCCCTGCTGATAGAAATGAGTTTCTGACTTATTCTCGCGAGAAAATAGGATACAATAATGAGTTTTGGCGAGAGAGCAGAACAGATAGACAAGCCGTTGGCGCGTTGTTAACAACCTCATTCGGCTATGCACAAGTATCACAATCTTGTTGGGTTTTGGATGCGCCGTATGACTTTATGAGCAGAATTGCTCCCCCTTATGCGTTTGATACAGCCGTTGAGTCTACAACTCCAACTATAATGAAAAAGTCTGGAGCGGCGGGGGAATTACAAAATACCTATTCTAGTTACTTCCCTTCAGAAGATCCCTCTGTTTGGGAATTTGGCTCCTCTGCTACATCCAGCATGTTTGCTGCTGGATCATCATCGGCGTACGCCCAGAATCGGAGCGTTCAACTAAATGGCAATCCGAGCCATGGTGAGTCTTTTACTATCTACAGGCCTACGGCTTTAACGAGTAGTGATCCGTATCAGCCGACCTTCTCCACATATACATTTGTTGTTAGTTATGGAATGCCCATGACTAATCAGTACGTGGATATCTTAATTGGGGCCGATGCCGAAGAGACAGCGTATACTTTAAGAGAAACCTTGATGGGCCATGCGGAGCCATATGCATATTTCAGTGGTGACCCCGACAATAGGATCCAGATGCTTACATGTAGTGTTACATCGAGTAACGACCTACCATCCCTAAATTTTTGGTCCATCGTGTCTGGAGCGATTGGAAATGGCCTTCTTATGTATTCTGATAATAGTGGCATTACTCCAACTGTGGGCCAATTTCAACCTTTTACAGCCGGCCAGGATGTAGAAACTACCGGGGTACCTCCAAGAGTGGGAGCAGAGGCTATCATAGCTGCTCCATTATATGCTAGAAAGTCCACATTATCAAGCCTTTTGTCCACAATTTCTCCGCATGGTATTTCTAATCCCGAAACTTACCAGAACAACATTGGCGGTTCATGGGCTCGAATTACAAACTCTACGGAGCAACAATTTAAGGTTTTAGATCCATTAAAGGCTTCGGTTACCGGATCCGCCACTCAGGCTTATGCATGGCCTTGGGTTCATAATGAAATATTGGCTGGTGAAGCTGAATGGGAAGCTGATAGTTTAGCTGGAGTTGTTGAATACAATAGTTCGGGATCTGCGCAATTTATTTCTGCTCCAAGTGATCCGTGGTTTGATGAATATGGCGATTTTAAATATGAATTGCAAAAAATGGCCAAAGATTATGCAATTGTACCTGAATTTAGAATTAGTGAGAACATTAGTTCTTATATTAAATACGGATTGTCTAATCCAACAAAAACCGATACTTTCGCTTTTCCAGAAACTACTATTAACAGTAGTCAGGATTCTTTTTATAAAGATTATTCTAATTCGGATTTTTTAAAAGGATTTTTGAATATAAAATCTAACACTCTTTTAGATGCATCTGAAATTAGGTTGGTTTGTAATGCTGCTATTCGTTTTAATCCATATAAGGGTTTTTATCCGGCGCAACGAACTGTTCAAATGGTAAAACAATTTAAAGAAACTTATGTAAATAATTATCGCGTACGTCCTTGGGATTATCGACTGGGGGCCCCATTCAGTGGATCCACGATGACAGGTTCGGGAGGGGAAGAGGTATTTGAAAATTACGGTGGAGCAACTAAACCACTTAATCAAACGTTATTTTCTCCTGGTATTTTATATAATTCTATTAAAGCAGGGATGGCTGTTGATTATCCTATTGTGTCTGATACGCGAAAATTATTTTTTGGAACCCCGTTTAATGACGAATATTTGACAGAGACATATACACAAACAACACAAAAGACTTTTACTAACTTTGCGGTATTTTGTAATATGGGTTTGGGCGCCGATGCGTTTAATCCTACCACTTCCGCATCGGTTAATCCTTGGTATCTGTCTGGAGCATCTTATGCCGATCGGGGTCTCAATGCTATACTTTCTCAATCGAATATCAGAGATCGCATTTCAAAAGATTTTTTCGACAAGAGGCTTCCCTTTGAATCAATAATAAAACCAGAAAAATATTTAACGAAGACCATAATTGCTAATTTGGAAGCCGAAGACTCTATGGAGATCAAATATATTAATACTTTCGCCGGCGCACCAGCTAGCGAAACTTATACTCTAATGGCACAAAACTTTTTTGGTGCCATACCTGAATTCTTTCTAAAAAACGATAATTTTACTCAATTAAAATCTTCAACATTTTCTACAAAAAGATCTTTCAAAAGTGGCTCAGTTTATATGGCAAGAGTTAAACTGAAAAGATCTTATAGTGGTTCACTAGATTATAGTAATGAATATGCTAGTTCTCGAACTCAGCTTCCTTCGTTAAGTTCTTCTGTTTGGATGGCTGACGGAGCCCGCGCCATCACAGCTTCTCATGACTCTGGTTCAGCAGCGAATACTATAACCTCTATTAGTTATATATCAGGTAATGCTTGGTTTCCTGTTCCTCAGTTTCCTAGAATTAAAACGGTTGATAGCGGAGGTTACAATACGTCGTTTGAGGAGAATTTCACTTTATATAGCAGAACCGACGCCTTCGGGCCCCCAATAGCTGGAACTTTCTCCCCCGATCCCTATACTGGTTTTGCCGGAAACACTATTTCTGACCGCACGATGGTAGACTGGAAATCATCTTCCGCTGGTTATACTGGGCAAATATTTATAAGTAGCTCTTATAGCTCCTACACCGGCTATAGTGATGATTATATTCCATTGGGAGAAGGGTTGCCCGGGGAGTCGGCGTATCCTGATTTGAGACCAGTTCCTATTATGGATAGTTTGACAGGCTATAATTGGGCGTTTACTCCGCCATATTATGATGGAGAAGCCTGGGCCGATCTTATATTTAGACCAAGAGATGGCATTGAATATGATTTGAAGACTATTTTAGCTGAAGTGGAAACAAAATATTGGAGAGTGGATCCTGGCTATGTTAATCCAGAGACGATAACATCCGAGCAGGGCCAGGCATGGAGACCCACATGGATGAATTATTTGGGAACAACCGAATTTGTTTTTAATCAAACGGGAGTATCTCGACAGGCCGAGGGAACGATAATAGAGCCATCACCATTCTACATAGCCTCTCCATATGCGGGACTAATGATTAATCAATCCGCCATGCAATTGGACGCGACCCTTAATTTGTTGGGCATCGAAGATGTTCAATTTACAGAAACCGATGCCTCTGGCGATGCATCGAAAAGAAATGAAGCTGTTGGTCAACGGTGGGTTATTAAACCAAAATTTGAAACCCCTCATATGAATTTTAATGACAAAGGAACACGCCCTCTAATCAGAAGCGGAAGCGGTAAAAATATATCGATGCCCCTTTATGGGTCGAGTTCTGTTCCTCAAGGAATGTGGCACCAGTTTGGTATTATTGATCCAGATCCAAATAAAGGGATTTTTCTCGAGATTGATGATGTTGACAAATACTGGTTAAAATACCATTACAATGCCACACTAGAACCAAGTATTTATAATAACTATGATATTTCTCAGGGCCCAGACTTGCATAAAAATGTGAAGTCTTTATCTGATTTAGCTGGGTTCGATAAAAAGCGGTCTAGTAAAAGGCTTGGCCAACTTAAAGATTCCCTCACAGTTAAAGAGGCCGTCGTAGCCGTTCCTTATATTATAACGACCCCTAACTTAATGGCACCTGTAGGAGAAACCGAAAAATCTCATAAATATTATGAGGGCAAAAAGTTTATTGAGATCCCTACGGCTCGCTGGGAAGCAGCACAGGAAGATTTAAAAACCACCATAGTTGGTCAATCGTTAGATTCGGCAGGTATTTCTATTCGAGAACAAATTCAAAAAATGAAACACTATATTATGCCCCCTCAGTTTGATTTTTTGAACAATGATGCCATTAAGCCGGCCGCAATGTATATTTTTGAATTTGAATATAAATTCGATAAAGATGATTTATCTTATATTTGGCAAAACTTAGCGCCACGAAATTATAAACAGGTTTACATGCAAAGCGATAGTGTGGCTCATCGTCTTATTGATAGTGAAATACTTTCGGAGAAAAACCTTTCAGAGAACGAAAATTTGAGATGGATGGTTTTTAAAGTCAAACAAAGATCTCAGGCAAATTATTATGATTACGTTGTTCCACAAGGTGATCAAGCTTCTAATCAAGAATTTTTAAAAGCCAAGAAAACACCCGAAGAAGAATATCTTCAATATAATTGGCCCTATGATTATCTTTCTTTTGTAGAGTTAATTAAAATGGATGTGGAATTGAAATTTGGTGATACTGCGTTAACCATTCCTGACTCCTTGAATCCTAGGGCCGGCCCCATCTCTGAAATAGTTCCGTCTAATTTGGTCAATCCCCAAATCCCGGGTATGAAGCCTGTTCCCTCCACACAGATAATGCGGCCACCCTCCCCGGCGGCGGTGGCAAGGAGCGCTCCCGCTTCTTCGTTGCAGACTGAAACTCCTACTAATTTGGCGAGCAAGCAACGTTCTACACCCGGAATAATAGGATCCGAAAAGAATCCACCTTTGACAACGGATAGAAATAACCAAGGCGCTGGTGGAGGCGCTGGCGGTGGTAACCGTGGCGGAGGCGCTGGTGGAGGCGCTGGTG